>JAABUJ010000021.1_pt1 | contig 389986 bp, 418 predicted proteins | sample 5559131 | NCBI WGS metagenome assembly JAABUJ01 (sample SAMN10711875, study PRJNA513366) | rock metagenome | isolation source: Antarctica rocks | place: Antarctica: Victoria Land, Mt New Zealand nord | collected 2016-01-07
TCTGTATGAAGTCAAGAAACACTCCTGTGGTGGTGGCTGCTCCGTCTGGTGCCTTGAAACAGCTCAATTTGCGAGAACAAAGGATCGCTGTCGCGTTCGTGGGCGGTTCTCCAAAACCCCCCTCTGGCAGCACACGCTGACAGTTCCAATGCAAGTCACTGATCACGCGCGCGTTCAACTGCTAGCTCGACGGCCTGCTGGCATGACAGCCAGCGCTGGCGCTGTCACCCCCCGCCAGGGCCTGAGCTTGTGTACAGGCGCGCTCGTGCCAGCGCGCACCAGCCAACCCAGCACTCAGCCAGGGCCAGCAGCCCCGAGCAGCATGGGCCTGGGCTTGTGGGCACAGCAGGGTACACCTGGACATGGGCTATGACCTGTGATAGGCCTATGTCACAGCCCCCGACCGGCGCGCTGTGGGGCACTGCCGCCGCAGTAGTTGGTCACAGGCAGCTGCGCGCGCGGCCCCCGGGCAGACTGTACCACCAGCCGGCGTCCAGCGCGTCAGTCAGCGCGTCCGGCGGGAGCGTCAGCGGCTTGATCGGCCGCCACTCGCAGAACATCGAGCTCCAGTGGAGCTCCTTGAACCACTCGGCCTGCGCGCACATGCACGCGGCGGTCAGACACACCCGCTCACTTACTTTGAGGACTGATACACCCGCTGCACTGACACTCGCTGCTGAATGCATGGGCATGCATTCATGTCAGGCACCAAACCAGCGGTTAGGCTGCACTGCATTCACTGGTTCTGAAGACATCAGAGCCGTGCTTGCTTTTTGAAAAAACCATTGGGCCGGACTGCGTTGGACAAAGCTGGCACAAAAGGTGGCAGCTCCAACCATGGGCAGATCTGGCGCACGCCGGATCTGACGCTGCGTGCCTTGGTAAATTGCTCTCGCCAAACGCCAGCATGCCAGCAGTGACATGTACAAGCGCAGCCCAGCCCGGGGCAGGAGAGGCTGCGCGGCGCACCAGCGCGTCCGCCTCCGCGACGCCCTGCACGGCGCGGACCGCCACGAAGCGCGACTGGCGGCGCAGCAGCTCATCCTCACTGTCTACCCAGTGGTTCTCCAGCCACAGGTCCTTGCACATGTCGGCAGCCGCCGCGGCCCGCGCCTCCCGCGCAGCGGCGCCGGGCCCAGCGACGGCCCCCGCGATGCGGCCCCAGTAGGCCTGCGGGGCGCCGCACAGCAGTCTGTTCAGCCTCCGCATGCGGCGGTCATTCACAGCTGCAGAGGTCACATGCTGCATGGGCAAGCATGTCATGTGCTGCAGTGCCGCATGGGGAGACAACAGCTATGCTTTGCGCGCCGTCCCTGCAACCCAGTATAGCATGCTGCACCCTGCCATCGCGGGGTGCTTCTGCGAGGCGCCGCGCACGTGGCAAGAAACGCAAGCAGGTTCCACAAACAAACATCTTAGGAGATCACAAGCTGCCTTGCTGATGATGCTGGTTCACCCATGCAGGGTAGGGCAGGGGGAGCATGCGCGCGCCTTGACCAGGCCCTGCACCGTCGCGAGCGGGCCGCTCGCGCTTGCGCCGTGCCGGGCCGCGCCGCGCTTGCCGCTGTTGCGCATCTCAGCATAGACCCGGGCGGTGCACTCGCGCTGGGCGCGGCTGGACGGCACAGACTCGGTGCTATCCGCCGAAGCAATGGACTCCGTGCGGCCGTACACCTTGCGGAACGAGTCCAGCATCGCCAGCGCCTCAGCGGTCTGCACCCCAGCGTCCAGCTCGAGCAGTCAAGCTCTCACGCAAGGTGGATGTTCCGCAGAGTGCACACTTCACGCCAGGGTAAGACAAAGACTCGCAGGGATGCACCGCTTGTTGGCAGCAATGGCCTAACTGCGAGGTCTGCTGCGCTATGTCCCTCAACCACAGGCGTACAGAATTGCTAGCTGCCTCGCCCAAGCATGCACCGTGGTGCTTGAGCAAGTACCATCCACACAGTTAACCAGGCAGAGCTGATGCAGGCTTGAGGCAAGCCAAGGAAGAACCAGCACCGCCTGAGGCTGTCTCCACAGACCACATGAACGACACAGCGCGAGCGTGAAGCTGTGCCTCATAGCCCACGAAGTGTCCAGCGGTGCGTGACAGGACAGGGCGAGCACCAGCTGCGGCGGGCGTCCATACGGGACGCCGGAGGGCCGCTTGGGAGCCTGGCATTCGCAACCGCGTCCTGCCATCGCGCTACGTGCCTGCGCCTATGGCGTACGCTGAGGGCTCTTGCCTTCTGGTTTGCGCTTTCTGCACGATGGGCTACTTCTTGCCCTCAGGCTCAAGGGCCGGGCATCGGCAAGGATGTCTGCAAGGCAGCAAAGCGAGGCAGTGCGCACCGAGTCAGCCCCAAGGCCGTGCTCAGCCCAGCCAGCAGTCCTCACCACCCTGACAGCCAAGCCCGTCGCCTGATGCGCACTCTCAAGCTAAGTGCGGCTGAATTGAGCTTGATCCTGCAACACGACAGGACTGCGTTCAGAGGAGCAGGGCTTCTAGGCGTCGCGTTAAGAACGTGCACAGGCTGACGGCCGAGCTTTGAGTCTGTACCTGCCCGGGCTGGAGAAATTGCCGGTGCCAAAAACCTACAGGGTAGCTTGGCACTCTCGAAAGGCAGGCGATAATACATAATACATAGTTCATGCAACCAACAACTGTTCTGCAGATGTTCCACATCCGTTCTACAACTCCAGCGAATCCATAGCGCATGCTTGTGTGGCAACGCCGCTTGGCAAACGACTTGTTCGGGCGGGGGCCACAAATGCGCAACGCAGCGCTCTCAGTGCGCAAGCATGCTCTTGCAGCAGCTTGCCGTGCGGAGGTGCACCCACGGCGCTCACATGCTGGCACGCCCGTCATCTGCTGTCCTGCCTGAGCACAAGCACTTTGCAGGTGGTGCTGCAGCCATCGCCGGTGGTGTTGATGCCTGTTCCCACAGCTCGCCCCAGACAGTTGAAGCAAGCACCGACAGTGTTGAAACACACAGACAGGAGGTGTGAGCTGCATGCGCACAGGCAGAGGCACTCAACAAGCGCAAACTCGCCGCATGGCTGGCATGCGTTTCCTGTGCTATATCCAGGGCCATTTGGAAACGCACAACTTCGAGTGCCTGCCATTTGGCAACGCACAACTTCGACAGGCTGTTCGGGCGTGACTGGCAAAGGGGTTCCTGTGAGCGCGCTGCTCAGCCTGCCTTGCCCGGCGCATGCTTTCCAGGTAGAGCGAGGCCCGCGGTCTCCCAGTTTGCCAGGGCGTCGCGCGACGCCAGCAGCCGCCCGGTGCGCGCGTTGGCAGCCGCGGGGCACCTGGCGCGCCGGGGGCGTCAGGCGGCAGGTGCCAAGGCAGCACCCGCGTCACTGTGACTGCAGCATGACACCTTTAACCTCAGGTGAGCCGACTACAAAGCCTGTGCGTCTGACCTCCTGATGACAGGCTCTCCGCATGCACGCACTTCACATTGCGCGGGCACCAGTGTCTATCACACTTTACTATTTAGTCGGTCTCGGGTGCTTGCTTTTGAAATGCGTCTGCCATGCAGTAAGTTATGGCCTAACAGATGTTGTTGAGCGGGAAAGCTCATCTGCCACAGCCAGCATCGAGCAGGACGAGCACCCAGCGCGGCGGCGCACCGGCCGACAGCGCGCCCGTCGACGACGGCCGACACGCTGACGCAGCCGGGCTGGTCGCTGGGCTCGCGCGCGTACGCCAGGCTCACGCCCGCCTGCTGGCAGCGCTCCATCAGCACGCTGACCGGGTGGATGGGCACCGTGTCGGGGTGCGGCATCGGCTGCAGCAGGCGCGCCACGACGACCCAGGTCGCCTCCAGGTCCTGCCCGGCGTCCAGGAAGACCGCGCCCACAAGCGCCTCCACCATGTCGCCCAGCACCTTGGGCGCGGCCAGCGCGTCGCCCTGGCCAAATCCCGCGGCGACCATGCCGTCATACACCGCGCGCAGCGCCTCTGTGGCGCCCGCGCCGCGACCGGCGCCGCCCGCGTCAGCGGTTAGGGTTAGGGTGTGGGCCGCAGCGCCGGGCGCGGGGCCGCCGCCGCCGCCGCAGCCGCCGCTACCGCCGCCACCGCCGGCGCCCGGCGCGCGCGCCGCGGGCTGGCCGGCCGCAGGCGGGCCGGCCGCGTGGCGCGAGGCCGCGCTGTCCACCTCGCGGCGCACGTGCGCGACGAAGCGGCCGACCTCGGCGAACAGGTCCTGCGACGCGTGGCGCAGGAAGCGCTGCAGGCCGTGCGCGGCGGCGGCTGCGGCCAGGCGCCCGTTGTTGAGGCAGGCGGAGCGCAGCACGGTCAGCCGCCCCGGCGGCAGGCGCCAGGCGAGCGCGTAGTGGCGCGTGATAAGCAGGTCCAGCACCGCGTCGCCCAGCAGCTCCAGGCGCTGGTTGCACGGCAGCGCCCGGTCCGGCCAGGAGCAGTGCGTGAGCGCCTCGGCCAGCAGCCGGCGCTGCGCGAAGCGGTGCCCCAGCGTGTCCTCCACCGCGCTCAGCATGGCGATCTTGGGCGCGTCCGGCCCAGCCGGCGCGGCGGGAGCGGCGGGCGGCGCGGCGGGCGGCCGCGGCGTGGGCGGCAGCGCGCCGGCGCGCCGCAGCAGCGCCTCGGCGGCGGCCGCGCCGCCGCCGCCGCAAAAGAAGGCGCCTGCGAGCGCCTCCACCACATCGGCGAGCACCTTGGTACGCACGCTGCCGGCCGCGGCCGGCGCGCCGGCCGCCCAGTCGTACGCGGCCGGCGGCTGCGCGATGAAGCGCTGCAGGCCGAGACCCAGGCCGACGCGCGCGAGCGCCGCGTTGCTGACGATGCGGTTCTTGCGCGCGGTCAGCTGCCCCTCGTGCGCGGCCGGGAAGGCGTGGTAGAGGTGCAGCGACGCGCTGAACTTGAGGCACGCGTCGCCCAGCGTCTCCAGCCGCTCGTAGTCCAGGCCGGCCTGGCAGGCGCGCGGCACGAGCGCCTCGGCGATGCCCAGCACGCCCGGCAGGTGGCCGGGCGGCAGGCCGGGCGGCGCGAGGTCGCGCCGCAGCTCGGCCGCCAGCAGCAGCGCCTGCGTCCACCAGAGCAGGCGGCGCGGCGCGCCGCTGCGCGCCAGCGCATACGGCCGCCGGCGCAGTGGGTGCAGCGCGCACGTCTGCGGCAGCAGCAGCGCAAACTCTGCGCGCGCGCCGGCGGGCATCAGGCGCGCGCCGCCTGCAACTCTAATCCTACCCTGCATGCGCACGCGCATGCCCGACACGGCTGTGCCTAAAGTCCCTCAGTTGAGCGCCAGCAACACCTTTGGCAGCGTCTGCTACTCCATGCCACGGTGTGTCGCGGGCGTGCGCATTTGAGAGCGCACCGCCCGAGAGCTGGAACTTGGCGCGCCCGTCCGCCTTGCGCGCCTCCACCAGCGGCTGCGCCGGCTCCAGGCCCTCGATGCCCCAACGCTGCCTGCGCGCGCCGCGCGGGGCGGTCTGCTGCCTTCATTTGCACACACGCTGCTCAGTCCTGGCAGGCTGGCGGGTGGCTGCACACCAGTGGCACAGGCAGTGGTAGACGCGGGCGCTGGGCGCGATTGTGCCACCGTCGCTCTGCGGTGCGCCGTGAGCGCCCCGAGCAGCGGGGCACGGATTTTTAAACAAACGTGCTCGCATGCGCTGCAAGGCCATGCACACGATTGCTCAGAAGGGTAGTGCAAGTCCGCCAGCGAGGCGGCTGCGGCTGGCCGCCCGCCGCACCGCAGGTGGGCCGCAAAAGTCGCGTCGTCCTCGGACCGCGCCGCAGCCTGCCCGGCAGGTGCGGCGCCTGGCGGCTCGGCCGCGCCGGCGCCGGCACACACGCCGTTCAAGAGTCCAGCGCCGGCGGCCGCAGCAGGTTGCAGCGAGCGCGGCCGCGCCGCGGCGCCGCCTTGAAGCGACCCGCCCAGGGCATCCACAGCAGTAAGGCTGCGTCCCGGGCCGTTTGCTGCAGCCGGCTGCGACGCAGGAGGCCCATGGCCCGGGGCGCTCCGGCACTGCCCGAGGTCGCACCGCCCGGCCTCCGGGCTGTCCATGGCCTCGCCCAGCGCGCCGGCGCCCTGCTGCGCCTGCAGCTCCCACGCGGGCATCGGTGTGGCGGGGCCGCGCGCGGGCAGCGTGCGCAGCAGGAAGTAGGGCGCGCTGTTGTGCGGCGTCAGCAGCACGCCCTCGCCGCCGCCCAGCGCCGCCAGCGCCGCGACCGCCGGCGCGCCCTGGTACGGCAGCTGCGCGCCCCAGGCATCACTGTGTTTGCAGAGTCAGGGTAGGGCATGCCCGCGTGCCTGCCCCCTTTCAGTACAGTTTACCACTACCTACCCTAACATGCAGGGCCGGCCGGACACAGTGTTGTCGCGGCCGCGCTGCAAGCGCAGCAGGGACCTGGGACAGCCGGGGCATGGCATCGCACGGGGTGGACCACTTAAGGATGTCACATTAAAGCAGCTCGCACATTGCCAGAGCGCTGACGCGTTGGTGACCCGCGCCAGGCCGAGCAGCGCGCGTGGGCCTGACGCCCCATCATCCGTAAGCTCCGCAGCGCCTGTGGTCTGCCGGTTAGGGTAGTGATAGGTCCCTATCCCCTATGGCCGCGCCTGCTGGAAGCCGAGCGCGGCCGCGGCCGCCAGCGCCCAGTCGATGCCGCCGGCCGGAGCGCCCTCGCCCGCGGCGCCCGCCTGCAGCAGCGGTGCCAGCAGGTAGCGCCCGTCCTCGGCCGCCGCCTCCTCCTCGGGCGCAGGGCCGCCCAGCTGCGAGTGCGGCGGCGCGGCGCCGGCGTCGGCCGTGGGCGCGCCCAGGGGCCCGTCCGGGGCCGCATCCTGCATGTGCACGTCCTGGGGGGGCGCGGCCCCGGCATCCGCGGCGCCCGCGTCGGCCGGCGCGGCCGACCCCGGCTCGCCTCCGGGCTCATGCCCAGCCGGCGCCTGCTCCCGGCCGGCGGTGGCGGCAGACGCATTCGAGGGGCCAGTGCTCGCCGCCGCGGTCGCTTCCGCGCCGGCAGCGGGCGCCGCTGCCTGATCGCCAAGCCCGCCGGCCGCCGCCGCGCCCCGCGCCGCGCGCGGCGCGGCGGCCGCGTCCGCGTCGCGCCTGTCGCGCCGGCCGCGGCGCGCTGCGCTGCCGCCTGCCGCCTCGGCCGCCTCCATGCGCGCGGCGCCGGCCGCGGCCAGCGCCGCGGCGGCCGTGGCGTCCAGGCCGGGCGCGCGCCGCGGCGCGCAGAGCGCCGCATGGAAGGCCGCCAGCGCGGCCGCCTCGCGCGCCGTCATGCGCACGGCGCCGCAGCGGACGAGCGCGGCCTCCGCGAGCGCGCCGCTGGACAGCTCCAGCTTGAAGGCCGGCAGCGGCGGCAGCGCGCGCGGCACGAGCAGCCCGAGCAGCTGCTCCTGCTCGGCGGCCGGCGCGGGGCTCGCCGCCGCGGCGGCCGCGGGCGCCGCCGCCGGGGCCGCGCCGGGCGGGCGCCGGCCAGGCCCTGGGCTGTTCGGCTTCGCGCCCGCTGCTGAAGCAGCTGCTGCAGGCCTCAAATCCGGCAGCTCCCCTGGCTCCGGGCCGTCCATGCCCAGCGCACACGCCCGCAGCTCCTCCGCCGCGGCCGACGCCGACCGCGCCTGCTCACCAGGCTCCGCCCCGGCGTCCCTCCTCGCGGGCTGCGCGCGCCAGGGCGGCGAGCCGCGTGCGGCCGCGCGCGCGTCGGCCGGCCTGCTGAGCGGCCCGTCCGCCTTCCGCTTCCCGTTGGCGTTCAGGCCCGCCGCTGTGGCCCGTGCCGCAGCCCCCTCCCTGCCGTGCGCCGCGCCTGCGGACGCCGGCGGCAGCGGAGCCGGCCGCGTGACGGTGAGCACGTAGGCATACAGCTGCAGCTCGGCGGCCGCGGCGCCGCCGGCCGCGACGCCCGGGCTGTCCACGCGCTCGCACGGCGGCGCGCCGTCCGCTCTCGCGGTCGCCGCGCCGTCCGCGCTCGCGGGCGCGTCGGTGTCCATGGCGACGGCAGGGTCCGGGGGGCCTGCGGCGGCGGGTTCGGGTGGGTCGCGCGGCGCCGCGGCCGCGGCCGCCGGCGCGGCGCGCAGCACGTCCGGCAGCTTGGGCCGCACGGCGACCTTGGCGGGCAGCGCCGCGTCGGGCGGCGCGGGCTCGTCCGGCGGCTCGGCGGCGCCGTCGCCGGCGTCGTCATTGTCGTCCGGCTCGGGCGGCGCCTCGGGGTCGGGCACGAGGTTGTCGGTCAGCCCGCCCGCCTGCGCGTCCGGCCCCAGGCCTGTTATTAGCGAGGCACTTCAGGCTCTAGTGCAGGCTCTACAGAGCAAGGTTTACAGACACGTCCTGGTGTTGGAGAGCAGCGCGGCCGCGCCCCACCACCACTGCCCACACCAACTTTTGCATGCGCCGCGCGCCGCGCACCTTGTGCAGCGCCTGGACCGCCTCGAGGCACGCCGACGCGGCGGCGAGCACCTTGCTGCGCTGCGGCAGGCCCAGCGCGCGGTCGACCGGGCTGTTGATGGGCAGCAGCACGTGGCTCTGGAACCCGCCGGCCTCCAGCCGCTCGGTCGAGAAGCGCGGCCGCAGCTGCGTGTACCTGCGCCTGGGGGTGTCAGGGGGCCCCAACGAAAGGGCCTGGCTCGAGGGCCGCGGCGTCGCGGCCCTCTGGGCGCCTCTGATCGTCTCGTGGCCTCGCGGCAGGGGCGCGTGCGCCAGAGCCGAGCTGTTGCCGCGGCTCAGCAGGCGCGCTCGCGCTGTGTGCCGTGCCTGTCGTCTCGTTGCAGGAACCGGAGCAGCGGCAGGTCGGCTCTGGCCTGCATCACTTGCGCGCATGGCTTTGAAGCACCTCCCTGATGCCGCCGTGGCGGAGACCTCAACATGCTCAGCTCACAGTGGTCTGGAGCGCTCACTCTGGTCCGGAGCGCTCGGCTACGGCCTGGGGCGGGCGGCGCGCCGCGCCTGTCCGAGGGCAGCTTGTTGCAGAAGTGGAAGAGCAGCGACTTGGCGCTGTCCAGCGTGGCGCGCGCGCCGGTGGCCGCCACGCGGTACTCGCGCTGCTCGCGCGGCAGCCCGGCCGCCTCGGCCTCCGCCGCGGCCGCCTCGTCCAGGCCGCCGGGGCCGGCCGCGGCGCCGCGCTCGCGGTCGCCGCGCAGCGCCTCGGCGCGCATGAGCTCCTCGCACCTGCGCGGCCAGGGTCAGGTTTGCCCAAGTCACGCGCAGTCGCGCTGCCTCACCATGCCGCTGGTGACACGCCCGCGAATGACAGCTGTCCCAGCGCGACCCAGAGCGCGCGCCGGCGCGCCCCAGCGGAGCGGCCCGGACAGCGGGCGCGGGGCAGCGGCAGGCGCGCGCGGCGCGCGTGGCGCGCACCGCCGCGCGTCCTCGATGAGCGCGGCGTGCACGGTGTTGCCCTCCTCGGCCAGGAGGACCATGTGCGAGGCGGGCGCGCGCCCGCGGCCGCGCGACTGGATGAACTCGCGCGCGGTGCCCGGCAGGTCGAAGCGCACCACCTGCGCGCGCCGCGCACCCCGAGCTGGCGCGCGCGGGCATGCTCAGCCCTTCCTTGTCCATACCGAGGCTGCTTGAAGCTTGTGCAGCCGGCCAAAGCTTCTGCGCAGCTGGGGGTTTTTTGGCGGGTGCTGTGTTGGTGTAGCAGCGCTCAGAAGCGGCGTGGCCTGGCGTGTCACACACGCGCATTGCCTGTGCAACGATGTGCCGGGGACTCACGCACTACGCGGGCACAGGCTGTGAACTACGCTGAGCCCGCCTACAAGGCTGTGCGCTTGCTGTGCCCGTCTGTCCACGCAGGGCTGTTGGTGACTCCTCGCCGCAGCCTCTACGTCACCAAGGCCCCGCACCAAGATCTCTGTGCTAGACCCTCGGCGCATGCGCGCACACCGGCCACGCCGACTGCAGCACGTGCACACGCTGAGCGCGCCGTGCAAGAGCGCGCCAGCAGCGGCCGCTGTCTGCTCTAGAAAATATGAAAGGCGTGGTCTTTGACCCATCAACGCAACGCGCATGAGCCGCAGCCCCGCGGCACCGCACCAGCGCGCAGCGCGTTAGGTCCAGGCCCTCCTCGGCCACGGCGGTGGAGATGAGCAGGTTGAGCGCGCCCGCGCGGAACTGGTCCAGCAGCGCCTGCTGCTTCTGCGCGCCGCGGGGCCAGGCGCAGGCGGCTTCAGCAGCGCGCCTTGGTCGCAATATCATGCACTGTCATGGTCCTTGAGCGAGCACAGAGCACGTGGTGTTCCTCATGCTGTGGCTTCACGCCTGTTGCGTAGTACACCAGCTGATGACGAGCGAGCATGGTGTGCAGAGCAAGAGTCATCATATGAGCGCTGTCAAGTGCACGGCTAGCCTTTGAGGCAAGGTAGGGGTCTCTCCTCAGGCCCCTCTGCTCTGGGAGCTAAGAATTGTGGCTCTGCAGAAGGTGCATACATGCTGCATCCCCGCGCGTGATGAGGAAAGCTGCAGCTCTCCCAGTTGTGGACACGCTGCGCATCCCCTGTCCCAACGCACCAGCTCGCCATGAAATGCAGGACATGCCGGACTAGGGCGAGCAGCTGGAAGCCTCGTCCTCAGCCAGGCTGCCCCGAGCACGCTCGCAAGCGAGCGCTCATCGCCTCATCGCCTGAGCATGCAGATCGGCGGTTATGATTAGGGCGCGGGCGGCGCGGCGCGCACCGCCAGCGTCGGTGTGGTGGTCGCCGTGCCGGTGCTGCCGTAGCCCATGAGCGGCGCCGAGCGCAGGAAGCCGAGCGCCGGGCAGGCGGCGACGAGCGCGTGCAGCGCCAGCACGACCAGCTTGCGCTGCGCGAACACGATGGCCGCCCAGCGGCGCTGCGCGCCGCCGCCGCCGGCGCCGCGGCCATCGCCGGCGCGGCACAGCTCCTGCGCGGTGCGCGCCGGCGCGTCTGCAACGCGGCGCGGCGCGCGGCAAGGGCGTGGGAGGCGCCCTGAGGGCCAGAAGCCGCACACCGACATGACACCAGCAGCCGCACCTGTCAGCAGAACCAAAGGGTTCAGGGTTGCGACCCTGCTCACGAGCACGGCCCTGGTTGCTCCATAACGCAGCCGCTCAGGTGGAGCATTTGGGAGACACCTGCGGGGGAAGGGCGGGCTGCATGCCTCATAGCCCAGCAGCTGGCGCGCGAGAGCTGCGACCTTCGGCGTGGCCAGCGCGCAGGGCTGGGCCGCGGGCAGCGCTGCCTCGCCAGGCTCTGTGCTCGTCTGCATGGCATCCTCGCAGCCTGCATTGGATGCCGGCCGGTCGCTCGGCTCCCCAGAGCACGTGCTTGGGGTGGGGAATGTTTCTGTCCGTAGATTCTGGACGCAGAGCGCGGAGACACAAGAGCTGCATAGTGCCGGGTCACAAAGGCTGCCTGTCGCAGCGCACGGCCGGCTGCCGCGTCCGCTCGCAGGTTCACATCCATTCTTGCGCGCGCGCCTGGCAGCAGCTCCGCCTGCAGCGCGCCGGCGGGCACGGCCGCCAGCAGCGCATCCGCGGCATCGCACACGGCGGCGCGCAGGTCGGGCCACTGCGAGCGCAGGCGCGCGCAGGCCCCGGGCAGCCCTGCCGAGCCCCGGCGGGCTCAGAGCTTAGGGCTAGAAAGCTGCGAGCGCGCTGGGTGGCGGCATGCGCACGCTGTGCGCACCTGCAGCAAGGGCCTCGTGCCCGGTGTAGCTTCGCGTTAAGTTGCGGCAACAGCGAGGTGCGCACGTGCAGACAGGCGGGTGCCGCCCCAGGCCGCCAGAAGACCGCGCCGCATGCAAGCAGGGGAGGGGGTCCAGCTGCTGGGTCGCACCCGCGACGGCCGGCGGGAGCGCAGCCCCGGCGGGCAGCAGCAGGCGCGCCAGCGCGGCCAGCGCGCTCGCCAGCGCCGCGCCCAGCGCCGCGCACTCGGCGAAGCTGCAGCCGCGCCGGGAGCCGCCCGCGCTGCCGTTGGCCCTGTGCATGCGCGGCAGCACACACGTCGGACCGTGCAACCCAAACACAAAAGCTTTTGTGTTACAGATGCAGGCGCCCCATCTGCTGCTCAGCTCGATGTCCATATTCACTACGAGAGCAGCGCCTTTGTGCCAGCGAGCACCGCGCGCTGAGCACCAGGCGCTCCGGCCGAGGCCGGTCGCATCAATGCAGGCGAGCTGGGCGCGGCCGGGCGCGCGAGGGCGGGCCTGCTGACCGGCGCGGAGACGTTCCAGATGTCGTCCAGGTCCGTCATGGCCGCGCCAAGGCCGTCCGCGCTGGTGGTGGCGCCCGGTGCAGGGCGGCCGTGCAGGCGTGCGTACGGGTTGTCCACGGCCGGGCGCAGGATCTCGCGCAGCGCGACCGCGGCCGCAAACGCGCCGAGCTCCTGCGCGCGGGCGGCCGGCGCGCTGATCGCTGCGTTCGGCGCGCCGGGCGCTGCGTTTGGCGCGCCTGTGCGCTGGCGCCGTGCGCGGCGGCGCGCGCTGCGGGAGCAGACATCCACAAGCGACCGGGTGAGCTGTATCACGGAGACCCGGCCCTGCTTCTTGTTGTGCACAGCATGTGCTGTGCATCCAGCCCGGAGGTCAGCGGCCCCGAGGTTGCTCTCGCGCAGCTGTCGCACACAGGAGCACATGCTTGACAGCTGGTGGCCGGCGCGCCTGCAGGATGTATGTGACGCTGCCGATGTTGCGCGCCATGGTGCCCGACTCGGTGCAGCGGGTCTCCGGGTCGATCGGGACGCCCATGTCCGCCAGGCCGGCCTTCCTGCGCGCGGGGCGCCCGGCCCCTGGTTTGAAACTAGCGACGTCCATGTCCCAGTCTGGACACAGTTGGAGAGGCTGGACATGCCATGCCAACACAGCAGCAGCGTTTGCAAGTACAGGCATGTCCAATGATGGTTACATACTCTATGATTGGAGAGGGTCGAGTCACCACGTCTGGACGGAGGCAGCTGGGAAGCCACTGTTGACGGGGCGCGCCTGATGGCATTCTGCTGCCACACCGTCGCGCGTCGCGTCTGCGGCTGCAAACTGCAGGTCGATACGCGCCTGCGCAGCTCTGTCTGATGAGCAGGAACGCTGTGCAGTGCATGCGACGAGTACGAGGCACCAGGCGAAGCGATGCAAGCAAGCGCAAGCTACACTGTGATGCTGCAGGCTGTTCAATCGGTTGGCGAACGGCGACCAGCAACGACAGGGTCTGGCTTGGCTTATGCGCTGCAACACATGCTGCCATGCGCTCGCATACTTGTGCAGTTGGCGACCGATTGAACAGCCTGCAGGATTAAAGATGCGAGCGCGTGGCAGCATGTGTTGCAGCGCACAAGCCAAAGGAGACCCTGGCATTGCCGTCGCTGGATCTTGGCAGTACCAGGACGGGCCCTCAACACACCTGGTGGTGGCATGCAGCGCCGCAGCGCCCTGTGTCCCGGCGGGCGCGCCTGCTCCAGGTCGCAGATGACCGCGCTGACGCACCCGCTCGGCGGCGCGGGCGGGTACATGATGGTCGCTTCATGCGGCGACGGCGCCACCGCCTCCACCGCGTCGCGGTCCATCACGGTCAGTACCTGGCCTCATCCCGTTCAGGTCCTTTGGAGGGAGCGCGCATGTGCTCTCTGCAGCGCCCTGCTCGGCTGGCGCTGTCGTGGCGGCCATGATGGTGCGCCGCGCTCACAAGCTGCGCATCGGCACCCTGACAGGGGTAGCTGCGCGCGCTCACAGGTTCAAGTTGCGGCTGCGCCCGAGGGCGGCATGGCCCGAGCTCCGGCTCTGCAAGCGGAAAGCCTGCGCCGGAGGCGCGGAGGTGCGCATATGCCCAGGAGCCAGCGCACGCCCGACAATGGCGGCCTCAGATGCCGGCAGGCGGTGCAGAGCGCCCCGCACGCCTCATGGCCTGACCGATGCAGGCCGCAAGGCGCGCGGGGCGCTCTGCGCTGCGCGACTGAGGCAGGCCACAGTATCCCAAAGCACAGGTAGGGTTACGTTAGGTCGCGCGCCGCACCCGCGCATCCAGGTTGGCCTCCAGCTCGCGGAAGAAGGCGCCCACGCGCTCCGCGGCCTGGCCCAGCTTAGCATCCAGCGGCGACGCGGTCATGCCAAAGACGTGCGGCCGCAGGCCCTGCCGTTGCGGGGCGCCAGATGGTGCCGGCGGCGCGACGAGAAGCGGCCTATGGCCATTGTCGAACAGGGGACACAGCAGCAGCACAGCACACGCTGCGCAGCAGTTGATTTTGGGCTGAACACTCTGACATTGCCTCACACAGGGAAGCAGGCAGGGTCCACTAGGTGGTCCACAAGCGGAAGCCCGTGCGTGCCCGCTACTAACAAGGCACGCAGAAGGAATACTTGGTCCCATCAGCCACATGGCATGCTCACACTACACACGAAAGTTTGCTGCATGTGCTGCGTGACTGAGCTGCTCATGATTAGCTTTCAGCACTAGCGGCCGGACTGTGCTGCACAACAGAGCATAGTCGCGGACAAGCCAGGTGGCCCAGAGCAGCTGGCGCACCGATATTTGCCGGTCAAAGTAAAACTCCTGCACTCACCAGCGGGGCTTCAGTGCATGCCTTGCGTTCTAGCAGCTCGACAAAGCACATGTTGCATGTGTATGCGCCAATGCAATGCTCCAAACTCTTTGCAGAGCGGGCAGCACCTTCATGATGCAGTTGTATGGGTGCTTCTTCTTGGCATGGTGCGCCTGGTGCGCAGGGCATCGCATGGTTACACACTGCAGGCCCTGGAGCAGTTTGCACTGTAACAGTGCGCTCTGCAAATGCACTGCTGTGAACAGCTGCAAGCGCGCGGCATGAGGTACACAGCGCTGTATGTGACTGGTAGCAGTGCAAGGCTGCGACAAGTTGTGATATCCTGTGCATTGGCCAGATTGTGACGCGCGCGTATGCACTGCATCTGCTCCCGATCACTCTGGGCACCAGCACAACTGAAGCGGGGCATGTGCACGACGCATCAGTGCGCATGTGCAGCAGCGGCGGCCGCACCTCATCAAAGATGAGCAGATGCAGCTCCCCCATCTGCCACCCCCATGCACACATGTGTCGACCATCGTGCATGACTGGCATTGAGGCTTGAACGAGGGAGACACGCTGCACAGCGCCTCACAGCACTACCTGATGCATGCGCTCCTGCATGAGTGCCTTCGCTGCGCATCACATTCCCTTGCCAAAAGCGCCTGCCAGCACTCATTGCTACAAGGTCTGGTTCCGGGACTTCTGAGCCCCGGGGCGCGCCGCCAGGATGGCGTGGCGCAGCACGTTGAGCAGGATCTGCGCGGTCATGACCAGCACGTCCTGGTCCGCGATGGCGGCGCGCCAGGTGTCGCGGTCCCAGAAGTCCAGGCCCATGCTGCCGACGAAGCCGGCCACGCGCAGCGGCGTGTGCAGGCGCAGCACCTCCGCCTGCTGCAGCACCAGGTCCACCTGCGGCCGCCACGAGCGCAGAATTTGGAGCAATCCTCTGTGAATATGAAATCTGACTCGCGTGGCACCTCTGCCCGCTGTAGCTCCACGTCCTGCTGCAGCCACCCAAGAGGACAGCTGCCGTTAACCTGCCCTTGCAGAGGTGGTGGTGAATTTTCATTGTATGTAAGTGGGACCCCGCGCAGCATCTGCGCCCGCTGCAGTGCCTGGTCCAGCTGCATCCACCATGGGGACTGATCTACATGCTACCTTCCACATGCACTGCACCTGCAACAGCACAAGGCTTGCATGTGCCTGCCCAGAGCAGAGGCTAGGCTTGAGAGGGCTGCCTGGTCTTCTTATGACCCCGGACTATCAGCACAGCGGAGTGCAGGTGCGCTGCCCAACACTCCTGCCTCACATGCAGCCTGGATACAATACACGAGCGCACGGTGTGCCTCAGTAATGCATAGAGGGTTTTAAGTGCCTGAAGCATGCACTCATGCAGTGTGATTTAATTGCTTCTATCGACAAGGACACGGTGCTGCCGACAGCCCCTCTCACCCTGCCACACTACCTAGTATCTTGGGGGACTCTGCATAGACTGCGGTCGGCGACGCGCTTTGGAACGGATGCTGAAAAGCAGCACGTCGGCTCTGAGCTCAAGCCCCGGGCACAAACCCCCGGACCTTGGGCGCCAGGAACACCGTGAGCCTGCGCGCCTCGCCCGCGCCAATGTCCGCGTGCTTGGCCTTGACCAACAGGACTGATATGAACGTTTTACCAGCTCCTGCGCGCTTGGCCCACATTGGCGTTGCTTGTCACAGTGACCTGGCCAAAGGCATGGACACGTTTTGCATCAGTTCTGTCATCTTTGTCTTGTTGCAGTGTTCTGCAGTAATTCCAGCTGCAAGTAAGCGCAATGCCAGCACACCTGTGTCGAGGTAGGCAATCACCTGCGAGCAAAGGTGTATAAGTGAGTATTTGACGACGCAGTGCTCAGCAATGCTCTCAAAAACTGTTGGAATATGTCCTGCAGCACTCAGCAGTCGCACACACGTTCTGCTGCTTGGCCTGCTCATACAGCTCCAGCTGATAGCACCGCGGCCGCAGGGCATGGTGCGTGGGCTGCTCAACCGCTGGCGCCATGCCTTCGGGCGCCCTGCCAATGACGCTAGTCCCAGTGGCGTATCATGGTGCGGAGACCAAGAGACTGGGTGCGTCTCTTAAAAGGTTCACCGCCTGGCGGTCACCCAATGCTTTACCCACAGCCACCCTTTGAAGGGCTGGATGATCTGCCACTGTCTGCGCCTGCCCGAATGCGTTCGGAACTGTTCCAGCAGGCCAGGTGCTTGTGTGACCAAGGCACTCTTGAAAGCGAGCTCTGGCTTGAGAGGGTGTTGAACTGGCACAGCTATGCAAACCAGCTTGGTAAAGAGAGGAGGGAATACAGCCAGGTGCCAGGTCAAAGGCATCATTCATTACTGGCGGCATTGGATTCATATGCACACGATGCAGCTCCGCAGCACTTGTCCAATCCGGACCAGACAACATGGCAGACCTGGTATGGACTCTTGACCCACGCAGTGATGGCAAACAGCAGTGATCCCTGGAGACAAAACCTATCCTACCCCAGCGCGTGGAAAGCAGCACGCACCACACTAGAACCAGCGACCAGCGAAGCAAGCAAACCACAGCTCCAACGGATGAACATACAGCGCACGCCGCAGCACCGCAGCGCTCCTAGTTGTGCGGCATTCTACAGCGCAGAGCGCAAGGCAGCACCCCTCCGCACACGCTGCCCTCTCCTACCGCACGCCCCAAATACTTTACGAAGCTCCCCTGCTCGCCCCAGTGCAGACCCACCCAACACATACTCCAGGCGCCTCACACATCCTCCCCTCTGCTAGCCCCTGACCCCTTCCCTCCTGAAGGCCACGCACATACCACATGTTTCCCCATAAACGCCCGAAAAGAGACGTGTCTTGGGTCGGCAGGCGCACACGCGCAAGCCTGCACTGGCCCAGAAAAAATGGATGGCGAGCGCACGGTGCAGTGGCCGTGCACAGCAGCCCCGCTCCTCGTCATCAGTGGTAAGCTGACACGAGGATCGACAAGACAATCATTCACCATTTGGCTACCACTCACAGCTGCTATCCCTCACTGCAGCTGCAACACATCTATTGCAGTGCACACCAATTGTGAGCAAAGCGGCAGCGCTCGCTAAACTTCGTCCAAGCAGTGCGTCCTGCGCACCAAGGGCGCCCTTGCCAAAATTCAAACTCCCGCACACAGACAAACAGCCCCGCACCCATGCCAGCACGAAGGCGCGAGGTAGTAAAAAGAGCGCTCTGCGGCGTCAGCAGCCAGCGTGCCGCACCGCCGGTCCAAGCTTGCATGCAGCCTGGTGCTACCCCGCGAAGACGGGCCACGCGCACGTTCCTACATGCAAAGCCTCACGCTGGCAGATCCGCTCGGGCTTCGCAAACGCTCGTGCACCGCCACCAAGGCGAGCCGCCGCAATGGCCAGCCACACGCCACGCCCGTGGCTCAGCCGCGAGCGGCCTAGCACTTGCGCTGCGCGTTCTGCTGCAGCGCCTGCGCGGCGACCATGCGGTCCAGCTCCTCGCGCGCGCCGACTGCCTCCAGCTCCTGCGGCCCCAGGAACATGCCCCAGGGCACGCCGCCGTACTTCTCGCTGTGGTGCAGCTGATGCGCGACCGCCACGCGCCGCAGGTACGGCACGTGCGCGATCGGGCCCACCTGCACGCCCATGCAGCATGCAGCATTGAAATGAGGCCAGCTCCAACAGAGACCTGCCATGGTGCGAAGCAACGCCCTGACAGGCGAGCTTGCGACTGTGCAAGCCCATGGTTGCATGCAACCACGCAGCAAGGTACGCCAGCATAACCAAACGCGGCACACAAAGGCTTGAGGGCTTTCCATAAACGCATGTGTATGCAAGAGCAGCGACGGGGATTATCAACGGCACAACAAAGCATGTATTCAAATAAGTGCTTTGCTTCCAGCCTGGCCCTGTAACCGCACCGGGAAGCGCCGGTGCACCAGGCCGTCATGGATGAACATGTACATGATGCCAAACAGCGTGATGCCCAGCCCCGCGCCGAACGCCACGCCGCCCAGCAGCGTCGGCGTCACAAAGCCGTACAGGCACAGCGCCATGGCCGGGATGGCGTTCACGACCGCGTACACGTCGTTGGCCTCAAACGGGCCCACGCGCGGCACGTGGTGCGACTTGTGCAGCGCCCAGCCGGGTAGGTAGTCATGCCACAGCACCTTGTGCGCCCAGCGAGCCCACATCTCCATGCCCACCTGCGCGCGCAGTAAGCGCTCGGCGCCAGGCACGCGCGCAGAGCCTCCGCACGCGCATGGTGCAGCTTTTTGCAGCGCCACACCTTCCCCCCAAAAAAACACCCGTCTACGACCTCTGTGCTCACACCACTCCTGCCCATACGGCAGACTGGTGCGAGCGACCTAGATCACGCACACACAGAAGCAATCAAAGCAACGTCGTCGGCAGCTGGGGCAGCTCACCACGCCGCCGACTGTGAGCAGCAGCGTGGCCACGGCCTCCAGCGTCGGGAAGTCCGCGCCGTCCCGCACGTGCCAGCTGAACCTGTAGTGTACCGCCGCAATCGCCAGCGCCGTCACGCCTATAGACGCGGCGATGGCGGACACTTTGTACGTCATCTGTTCCCTGTTCCCCATGCGCACGTTCCTCAGCGCCACCGCCACAAGCTGCTTCCCTTCAGACTCAGCGCCTGCCGGGACTGCCTGCAACTCCATGCACTGCTTTAGCGGTAGTATGAACGGGCACGCAGGGAGAGCCGGCGCAGCACGTAGCCACACTGCCCTACTTGGTGTCGTGCTGCCTAAAGTCTGCGCAAACCACCGGATGCGAAACATCCCTACGCACAATCTGCTGCAGCAGGCCAGCGCAGACGCGCCTAGCACGGCTTTTCTGACGCTCCAGACGCCGAGCAGCGAGCTCATCCACGACGTCCTTCACGCCAGACACGCCGGGCACGCCAGGCGCCACAGCGTCAAGCGCCTCGAGCGCATCACGCACCGCTGTCTCCGCCGCCGCTGGCAGGTGCACATCTGAAACCGCTCGGCACACCTGCACAGCACAGAAGAGGTGGGTGGGCCGAGCGCACGCCCGCAAGTCATATTCACTACTGACGGCTGTCGTTGCCACAAAGCAAACCGCTGCAGTAGCTAAGGAAACTGCACCGCGCTGCTTACAGTGCAGCACAGGCACGCTGCTAGTCATGTATACTATCACAAGCACTGCGTCGGTGCGCGCGCAAGTGCATTCAAATCTGAACTCACAGCCAATCAAGGCCCAAGAGCACAAGTATGTTGCGGATGCAGACAACCAACAAAAGCTGTCTGTAGCCGTGCAGAGGAGCATAACGCAGCATCTGCGCGAGCCACAAACAAAGTACGCACGTCCTACAAACACACTCCCCACTGCTCAGACACCCCCCAGCAGGCGCACAGCCTCCTCGTTAAACGCGCATGCTCACCAGGGCTGCCAACCGCCTGGTCCCTCGGCCACGCCACCCAGCAGAGCCGTTGCTGAAGGGCCGATGCCGCGAGACCCCGGGCCGCAGCAGACCTCCCGCTGCAGCCTTGCTGGGCAGCGGGCTGTGTGCAGAGTAGCATGCATCAGCCAAGGGGCGTGTGCCTGGCACGCCCATGCTGCCAGAGCCGGCCTGGAGAGCCAGCCAAAACCGTGACGGTGCTCTCGGCCTGCGTGGGGAATAGTCGTGGTCTGGATGGACCTTGTTTGTATATACCGGCAAGTCGGAAGTATAGGCCTGTCGTGGCTCCTTATCTGGTGGCTGGCTCTTGGCACTGAAGCCATGACCCTAACTTCGTGAAACGGTTTCTGCAGACCAGTGGACAGAAGAGCGCTAAGCGAATTCAGCCAGGGCACTATTTACTGGATGTGTATTTGTCTTCGAGCTCCTGCGCGGTTGAGATGCCTGTGCGCCCTTTGCACACTGACTCTCTGTGTGTTGCACCGTGCTTGATTTCAAGAAGCACCAGAACACTTGAGCAGTGACATACTGCGATCTTGTGTGCATAGCCAAGGTTGACTTGCCTTGCAATGAGTAGCATGCCACAGGACGCTGCCCTATGCAGGGCTGCGCCCATAATAGCCCCAGCTGGCTGTTGCACGGATGCAGGCACTCAACTGCACTCAACATACTGCCAACTAGCCTCCCTCGCAGTCCGGTAGTTTGGTCCTCTTGCGATTAAATAAGCACACTCAATAAGCTTTGTACGCCGTTTCTTCCTATACGAGCTATCGCCCTTGGATTATTTAGAGAAGGGACGAGGAAGCCTCCAAAGGCTGTGTCGCCTTGCAGGCAGAGCCGGCCTTCACTTTGTCACTTGTATAGGGACCTCATAACCCTCCCTCGACCCTTGCTGGCTATCGGCCATCGGCAACGCAAAAGGAGTGCGCAAGGAACGTAGTGGTAGCTCAGAGCTGAAAGGGAGGGGACCATCAGGGCGAAGTGGCGCACCAGGCTCACCGATGCTTGGGCCCTCGCTGGCATTTGAAGGGGCCCTCACGCAACGCACGCCGAGCGCGGCACTCCGGGGCCAATGTGCGCCGCTGCGGGTGCGTTGTCTGCCTGCCAGTCTAGCCAGGGCCCCCCGGGCGCCAGCCTGCTTGCTTGAGAGGCGCCTGTGGGCAGCGCGGGGACGCGTCTTGCTGTGACGGGCATGCGTGGCGGCAGGGTGCCCGTGTTGGTCGTTGTCTGGCGCCGACCAGCCCCTGTGCACTCATATAGCCATACAGCAGGGCAGCCTCGCGGCCTGCGCGTTTGCCCAACGTGAGGCGATCTCGGCCAGACCGGGGAAGGCTCGGAGCCGGCGTAAGATCAGTGGCCGACTGCAGGCGCCCAGCCCAGCTCAAGCAGGCTCAAGAAGGCTCTCGCTGCAAAGGTGCAGCGCCTGCGCCGAGCGCAGCCTGTAGCAGTCTCCGCTGGCCCGGGTCTCGCCCACGACCGGCAAAGGGCGCCAGTCGAGGCTGGAGCGGAGCCTGCTGTGCGCAGGCCAACGCCGTCCGCCGGCGGCCGCCCGTCTAACGGCGCGGCGCGCGCAGGGCACCGCGCGGCCCGCGCAGCGGCGCGGCCTGAGCCGGCCGCGGCCGGACTGGGACGCGCCGGCGGCCGCGGCCGCGGCGGCTGAGGCGGCGCTGGTCGCGCGGCGCGCGTCGTCGGCGGAGGCCGCGGCCACCGCGCCGGACCATGCGGTGGACACGCCGCCGACGCCCGGCACGGCCACGACGGCCTACAACATCGTCTTTGTCACGTCCGAGGCGCGCGCCTGCCTGGCACGCGCCTCGCAGGAGCCGGCGCGTGGGCCGTGCGGCGGCGTGCGCGCAGCCGGCGCAGACGCAGCGCCTTGCCTCCCCGCAGGACGAGCGGGAGGCGGGCCGGTGCTTCTGACTCTGTATGTCCTCCGTGGTGCCCAGGTCTGCTGCAGCAGAGCTGCTGCTGCCAGAGTCCGCAACCACAGCAGGCACACCTGGTTGCAGCCGCCCCTCCCAAGCTGGCGCCTGCATGGACACCCAAGTCACCTGGGGCTAACATGAGGGCTCCATAAGCAGATTGCTTTACCACAAACGGATGGCGAGCGTGGATGCGAACAGCATGCACACAGGCCCGCCCTGCAGGTGGCGCCCTGGAGCAAGACAGGCGGCCTGGGCGACGTGTGCGGCTCGCTGCCGCCCGCGCTGGCGTCGCGCGGGCATCGGGTCATGGTCGTGGCGCCGCGCTACGCGGCCTACCCGGAGGCCACCGACACGGGGGTGCGCGCGGCCTCGGCGCCGGCTGGGCCGTTCGAGCTTGCCAGCTGTGTTGCCACGTTCGCGCCCCGCGCGCCTGGCCGAGCAGACTCGCAGGGCGGGCTCACAATCTTTGGAGGCGCCGTGCCGTCGCCGCATAAGTGCTGACCGCTGAGGGCGTCGCCCGCAGAAGCGCATTGAGGTGCTGGGCGCGGAGGTGGGCTTCTTCCACGCGCACATCAAGGGCGTCGACTTCGTGCGCCGGCCCGCCCGCGGCCCCGCCGCCGCCCAGTGCATGACTGCGCGGACTGCGCGGTCGGCGTTCCTGTCCATGCACTGGCACGGCACCCAGGAGCGGCCGCTGCATTGGCAACTCTTCCTTTCCTCAGAACATCGACTTCTTGAAAGAGCGGCCAAACTAAGCGACACCTCGGCTTGACTGTGTCAGGAGACGGCGTCGTCCTAAAAAGACAAAGGCGTCCCTCGCGCCTGCACTGCCAGAGCACATGGGAGGACGGGGCGCGCCGCGCGCCGCGCAGGTGTTTGTCGACCACGCGTCGTACCAGCGCGTGGGCGGCCTGTACGCGGACGCGTTTGGCGTGTACGGCGACAACCAGTTCCGCTACGCGCTGCTGTGCCTGGCCGGCCTGGAGGCGCCGCTGCACCTGGGCCTGGCCGGGCGGCCGTACGGGCAGGACTGCGTGTTCATCGCCAACGACTGGCACGCCTCGCTCGTGCCCGTCTACCTGGCCGCCAAGTACCGCCCGGCCGGCGTGTACGCGGACGCGCGATCAATTCTGGCCATCCACAACCTGCGCCACCAGGGCGTGTTCCCGCCGGGCTCGTACGCGGCGCTGGGCCTGCCGGGCGGCTGGTACGGCGCGCTGGAGTGGCAGTACCCGCCGCACATGCGCCAGGGCAGCTACGAGGAGGAGGGCCGCGCGGTCAACACGCTCAAGGCGCGCGCCGCGCCGCCCCCAGGGCTGCCCCGAGTCGCGCAGCCGGGGGCGCTGTGTGATGCAGGTATCGCACACCGGTGGCGCTGCGGCGTGCACCCAGTCAGGTGGCCACCAACTGCGGGCGCCAGCGGGTATTGAAACGCGTCCAGAGCTGCATGCGGCGGTCGCAGCCCTGACAGGGCGCCCTGCCAGTGCTCGTCAGGGGCCTGGGGATCAGGTGTCATCGAGCTACAAACACAGGTGAAAGGCAGCAGGCGGCCCGCCCGCGCGCGCGGCATCCCGCCGCGCAGCCTGCGCCGCGCTTACGCGCGGGCGGCGGACGCGCAGGCGGGCATCAGCACGGCGGACCGTGTGGTGACGGTCAGCCCGGGGTACGCGTGGGAGATCCAGACGCCCGAGGGCGGCTGGGGCATGGAGGGGTTGCTGGGCGGGCGCGCGTACGCGCTCAACGGCGTGCTGAACGGCATCGACGGCACCGAGTGGAGCCCCGAGAGCGACCCGCACCTGCCGCGCCGCTACGGCCGCAGCAACTTCAGCCGCGGCAAGGCCGAGTGCAAGGCCGCGCTGCAGGCGGAGCTCGGGCTGCCGCTGCGCCCCGAGGCGCGCCGCGCCGCGCCCCCCCGGCCTTGCTGCGCGTCGTCTGCGGGCGGCCTGCAGTTGCCCCGCCAGCTGAGCTGCGACGGCGGCCATGGCCCGGACCCCGTGCCATGGTCTCATGCGCGGCCGCGCACTCTGAGGATTGAGGATGGGACATGCGCGAGCGGGCGGGGCGGGGACATGGCGGCCGCAGCGAGCGAGCGCCGCGGCGCCTGCAAGGCCGCGCTCCCCGGATGGCCCCCGGGGCGCTGCGCGCGCTCTGGCAGCCTGGTGCTCGGGCGCGCCTGATGGCCCGGCGGCGGCGGCGCAGGCGCCGCTCATCGGCTTCATCGGCCGGCTGGACTTCCAGAAGGGCGCGGACCTGGTGCTGGCGGTAGTGCCCTGGCTCATGCAGCAGGGCGTGCAGCTGGTCTGCCTCGGCACCGGCGACCCGGGCCTGGAGGCGCGCGGCCGCCCGCGGGCCCGCCGTGCTCCTGCCCCCGCGGGGTGCCTGCCTGTCGGGCGCCGGCCGCCGCCTGCAGCGCCGGCGGGCCAGGAGGCACGCTGCCTGCGCGCGCCGCAGGGCCGCCACTGGCCGGCATTGCTGTGAGGGGCTGCGCATGCGCGGGCCGGGCTGCCAGGGGCGCGGCGCCGCGGCGCAGGCGGGCATGCGGTGGATGGAGAGCAGCTACCCGGAGGCCGCGCGGGGGTGGGTCGGCTTCAACGTGCCCATGTCGCACAAGATCACCGCGGCCGCCGACCTGCTGCTCATGCCCAGCCGCTTCGAGCCGTGCGGGCTGAACCAGCTGTACGCGATGGCGTACGGCACGGTGCCCGTCGCGCATGCGACCGGTGGCCTGCGTGACACCGTGCTGCCGTTTGACCCGTGGGAGGGTGCGCCACGGCGCCGCTCGCCGCGCGGCCGTGCCCCGGCATGTCGGGCGGCCTGTGCGACTCAGGGCAGGCTCTCTCTTACCGCGTGCACAGGTTGCCTTGCGCGTGAGCTTGGGGGCCTGCGCGTGGCTGCGCTGCCATGCGACCTCTAGAACGGCGCGTGCGGCCGCCCGCGTTGAAAAGGGCGTGCAGGGTGAGGCCTTGGTGGCAGCGGCAGGCCGCGCAGGCAGTCTCACCTGACAGCCGGCCCGCGGTCCATGAAAGGTCGGACTCCTTGCGCCGCCGTTCGCTGGCTGCCAGGACCGCCATGCTGCCGCACTCCTGAGTGGCGTGTTTTGAGCTCGTCACAGTGGCGACATGAGAAACTTCGCGCCAGGTTCAGGCTCAGCATGGTGCCCCCGGGCGCGCGGCAGGCACGGGCACGGGCTGGACGTTCTCGCCGTGCACGGCGGAAGCGTTCCAGGGCGCGCTGGAGACCGCGCTGGCCACGCTGCGCGAGCACCCGGACTCCTTCCGCGCGCTGCAGCTGCGCGGCATGGAGCGTGACAGCAGCTGGGACGCGGCCGCGCAGCAGTACGAGCAGATCTTCGCCTGGGCCAAGTACGACCAGCCGTACGCAAAATAGAACAGCCCCGCTTTCCAGCGCGGGGGGCCGGGCCGTGCCGCTGTGCGCCACAGCAGCGCGTGTGCAACCTGGGCGCACTATTGGGTCAGAAAACCCCGCAAAATAAATGTTCGTCCAGCGTGTTGCGGTGAATAGCAACACTGTTCTGCTGTCGCGCGCCGCGCCCCGCCTGCGGCGGTGCCGGCAGTGCACGGCAGGAGGAGGGCCGGGTTGGTGGCGACGCAGGCTGCTGTTTGCAGGCCCTGCAAATAATGACCCGCTCGTGAAACGTTTGTAGTGCGCGCCGCGGCCCTGGGTGATACCACCCACTGCAGGGTGACATGCGCGGGTGCCACCGTGCCTGCAGCTCCGTGTCTGTAGCATGCGCTGTCACGCAGCCTCTGCCGGTCCAAAAATGCTGAGCGGGAGTGCTAGGGCATAGTTACAAGTGATGGACTAACATGTGCTGCTGTAAAGGCGGCTGTTGTGACGCTGACGTTGTCATTTGCTTTGGTGTCCCCAGGCACAGTGCATTTACACTGATGGCGCAGTCTACTCATGTCTTTCCTAAATTAGCATCCTGCTGATGTAGAAAAGCATGGCCCTCCAGAGGTCGCACGACCCCATGGCGCCGCAGCGCACGCAGCCGCCCCGCGGAGCTTCATAGCGTGGCGTCACTGCTGACTGTGCTTGGCAGCCGCTGCCACCTGCACGCGCAGATGGCCTTCCTTCACTCCGGACCCAGCATTAGGCCTCACTTCCTCGTATGAGGTGCATGCAGCCTGCAGCTCCCGCTCGTGCTTGCACCCTCAAGCAACTCCGCATTGGAGTGAGCATACACACGGACGGCATGTGTCAGCAGGCGCTGAAAGCCGCTCTGAAAGACGGTGATCGGGCGCACGCACCTGGCCGACGGTGGAGATGTGGGCCACCCAGGCGTCTATGCATGCCATCACGCCCGCGGCGCCCTCCTGCGGCTCAGGCGGGGCGCATGCAACCATGCGGCCGCATTGCCGTGTCATGCCTGCGGCGGCTGGCCGCTCGCCCCCGCGCTCGCATGCCGCGCAAAGAAAGTCGGGGCCAGCTCCGGCAGCCAGGCCGCATCGATGACAGTCACCTGCGGGCAAGCCCCTCCACACATCTGCGCCTGCCCGGACCGCCAAGGATGGGGCGCAAAGTGCGGCGCAAAAGGCAAACACGTGTGGACCTGGGGCGCAGGTGCCTTGCGCCCGGGGAAGGGACCGTGGGGGCCCTTGCGGTGCACGCATGCCCTGCAGGATAGGACATGCCGCCCGCCACAGGCGCAGCTCGAAGGCTCGCTGACAGGCGCGTGGACATCAGCAGCGTGAGCGACAGCCCCAAAATGCTATGAAAAAATCAAACACAGCGACACGAAGCGCAGGCACAGGGCACCAGGCCGCGGGCGCGCCTGCCGCGCGTAGTCGCGCGTGGTGCGCAGCAGCTCGTCGAAGACAATGCACGGCGGCCGCTTGCCGCACAGCACCGAGGACGGGTGCAGCGCCACGGCCTGGCCCGTCGCCAGCACCCTGTACCCGCCTGCGCGCAGCCCGGGCCCGCGTCTGCCAGCGCGCCTGCAAGCGCGCGCTCTGCCGAGGCCCGGGCGGGCGCCCGCCCGTCCTGCCGAGCAGGGCCGGGCCAGCCGGCGCCGCGCTGCTTGCATGCGCCGCTGCGCGTATGGGCACACCCTCACACGCGCTCTTTGCATGCGCGCTCGCGATGCTCGCGCTCCGCCAGGCATGGCTAGCGCAGGGTGCAGATGACAGCAGACCCGCCACAGCACAGCAGAGCCGGCACAGACGCTGGCAAGCCTGGACGAGGGGGCGCGCGCGCGCGCGCACCACCGGGCACGGCCGCCGCGGCGTGCGGGAACAGGCCGGCGACAAGCGCGCGGCGCAGCGCGTCCGGCACGTCCGGCGCGCCCGGCGCGCCGCCCGGCGGCAGGCCCAGCGCGGCCAGCTGGCGGGCCAGCTGCCGGCGGATGTCGGCCGCGCGGCGCAGCGCGCGCGCCGCCACGTGGTGCTCCGCGCACCAGCGGCCGCGCGCCGCCCTGTCCACCTGCGCGCCCACACGCGCGTCTGCGCGCACGCGCCGGGGCCAGCTCCGCGCGCCGGGCATCCGGCGGCGGGGCCGAGCAGCGGAGCCCCTGGCCGCTGCCGTCGGCCGCGCGGTGCGGCGGCTGCGCCCGCGCCGCCCGCGGCCGAGCGCGCCAGCCGCATTCGCGCATGGTATCCCTGTGCCCTCGCCGCACGGCCTGCTCCCCACCAGGCTGCAGCAGCTCCTGGGCCGGCCGCGCAACGCAGCATGGAGCAGTCCCGTGGTAGCCGTGGTCTCCTCGCGTGCAACCGAGTGCGTGCGCCGTCTGCTGCTGGACGCAGCACCGCCGCAGAGGATCACAACAGGTGACCACGCCTAGCGGCGCTGCGCAGGTGCGAGCGCGCCCGTGCACCGGGCCGCACAGCGCCGCGGCGGGCGCGCCTGCTGGTACGCCTGGAACACGTTGAGCAGCGTCAGGTGGTCGCCGAGCGGCGACACGAAGCGCCGCCGCGCCGCCGCGGCCGCGTCGCGCTTCTGCCTGCGCGCGCGTGCGCGCGCGCGCGTCGCCGTCCGGCCGGGTCGCCGCGCCGGCGGCCGCAGGGGCTCGCGCGATTCGCATCATTGCGTCCCTTTGAAGCTGCCCTCGTAACATGCGTGCAGCCTTCATGGACCAGTAGGAGCTCGTGGGTGTACAAAAGGAAGGGGAGCTGGCAGGGGGTGGAGGGGCGCGCCCTGGGTTGGCAAACACGGGGTCCGAGGACGCCATGGCGACGACGGTCAGCGCGTCCTCACCGCAGCCGGCCGCCGCGCCGGCCAGCAGCACCTGCGCGGCGCGCGCCGGCTCGAGGCCCGTGCACGGAGACACGGCGGCTGAGGGCGCAGGCGGCGGCGCGACCCATGAGGTGCCCTGCTGGCGCTGGACGGCAGCGCCGAGCACCGGACGCGCCGTGACCAAGCGTCGCAGGGCCGGGCGATCAGGCCGGCCGAGGCGCTCCCAGGGGACATGCTCCGTCTCTCGTGCAACGCCCGAGGAGGCGCGGCCCGCTGCGCACCCGGCGGGGCCGCGCCTTGGCGAGCGCGGGCTCCACGGGCAGGCGCGCCATGCGGGCGCCCAGCGGCTCGGTCAGGCGGCCGTCGCCGCCCAGCGCGCCGAGCGCGAGCAGCAGCTCCAGCGCGCGCACGAGCGCGCCCGCCGGCGGCGCGTCCATGAAGTCAAATGCCTGCGCGGCCGGCCCGGTCGCCCGCGCCCGCGCCAGGCGCGTAGCAGCCGACCCGCAACAACTGTTTTTGACAGCACTTAAAAACGAGGCTTGCAGCCGATGCATGGCGATGGATGCATGCTGACTGTTGCGGCTCCCTGCACATCACTCAACGGGCCTTAACCCGACTCAACGGGCTCGGATCCCCCTGTGATATGTAATGGAGACCCACGTGCAGACCTGAGAGTGAGTGGCCCAAGGCTGCAGCGCCCTGCATGGGGCACCTGCAGGTCGCGCACGCCCAGCGCCAGCAGCTGCAGCGACACGCCCGCCAGCGGCGCGCGCCGGATCTCCGGCTCGGCCGTGGCCGGCAGCGCGCGGAAGGCGGCCTCAGTGAACAGGCGGAACGCCTTGCCGGGCGCCTCGCGGCCTGCGGCCCGCTGCCGGTCAGCACGCCCGCCAAGAGCAGGCCCCATTCGCTGCATGGCGCTCCGGCGGTGAAGAGCATAAAAGAGCATTATCCAGTGTGACCAGTGTGAGTTCAGCCGGTAGCTGACGCCATGGGGGCCCTCCTCAGCAAGCGGCTCTCGGCGAGTGCCCGCCCCGCATGCTGCCCGCGCGCAGCCGCGGGGCGAGCGGCTGGCCGCCAAGCAGGGGCGCGCACCCGCGCGCCCGCTGCGCTGGCGCGCCTGCGCCTGCGAGACTGGGACCACCTGCGCCGCCGCACGGCTGACGCGTCTACGGCTGGGCGGCGCACGCGCGCTGCAGGGGCGCCCGGGCGTCTCCCAGGCGCTGACGGGTCAGCGCCAGCAGGGGACATAGAAGTGCCCATGCACAGCAGGCCGACCCTGCCAGGCGTGTGACATGCGCGGTGCACGTGCAGCACTCCGAGCGCGCAGGATGCCAGGCACGAGCGCGGCGATGCGGCCGAGGTGAGAGCGTGCGCAGCAGAATGCCCACAGGTCAGGGGTGCATCGCAGGGCCGGCCGCATCACCGGCGGCCGCCCGGGCGCGCCGCGCAGGGCGCCCGCTGAGCGAACGCACATGCGTGAGCGGCTGGGGTGCCTGCACGGGCATACAGGCCGGCCGGGCGCGCCGCCGGGGCACCGCGCCGCGCCTGCAGCGAGTCGGAGCCCAGGCGCGCGTTGTAACTGCGCGCCTTCACGAAGCCGGGGTCCACCACATAGCGCACGCCGGGGATCGTGATCGACGTCTCCGCGATGTTGGTGGCCAGGACCACCTGCCGGGGTCAGGGTGCAGGGCTTGCAACACTCCCGGCACCTATTCAGCATGTGGCGCGCGAAAGGCGCCTGTCGAAGCCCGCCCTGGGTGGCGGGCAGGCGGCACGCGTGTGGCGCCAGCGTGACGCATGCAGCTTTCCCTGCGACAGATCCCTTTGCATGGGCCTGATGCCAGGGCGCGCTGCGTCAAGCGCCAGAGTGCGCGCGCATGCCCCAGGCGGTGCCCATCCCCGGCACGCAGCTCGCGCCATTCCAAAGCCCAGCCAAGCACAGCTTGCCGCACGGCACCGCCAGGCAACACGCGGCCGGGGGGGCCGGGGGGCACCTTGCGGGCGCCGGCGGGCGCTGGCTCGAACACGCGCGCCTGCGCCTCCGCCGGCAGCGCCGCGTAGATGGGCGCCACGTGCAGCGCGCCCCTGCCGGACCCCTCCGCCGCGGCCTCCCTGCCGCACAGGCGCGCGCGCTTCACCCGGCGCCGCCCGGCAGGAAGGCTCAGGCCCCAGTGCCTTCCTCGACTGCACCCACGCGCCGGCCTCTCGTCTGTCATGTCGTGCGGGAGCAGGCGCCGGCACCGGCCACTTGCTGTGCTCGGCCACGGCGCCTGCCTGCACTCCCAGGCTGTGCGGCGGGGGAGGGCTCGGGCTCCCGACGCGGGCTGCTGCGGGGGCCGCGGGCGGCTGGGGCCTGCGCGGTGCGCACCGCGCCGCGATGAGCCGCGCGAGCGCCTCGATCTCGTCCTGCCCGGTCAGGAAGACGAGCACGTCGCCCGGCGCCTCCTCCGCATGCACCTGCGCGCGGGGCGAGCCGATGGGTGGCCGGAGCCGCCCCACCCCGGAACGCACGGCAACGAAGCAGGGCGGCCGCGCGCCGCGCAGCGCGCGCAGCGCGCGCGCGTCAGGCACACGTGCGCGGCCTGCAGGCAGGCAGGGGCGCTGAGATGCAGCGCGCGCTTCCATGCAGAGCGTGCGCCAGCTGTCGCGATCGTATGCGCCAGGACGGGAGGCCGCACCCCGGCAGGGAGCGGGGTGAGTGTGTGAGCGCGGGCGCGCGCGCCTGCATGACGGTCGACAGCGCGGCGTCCAGGTAGCTCTCCTCCGGCGCGGCCGTGTAGAACACCTGCACGGGGAACTGCCGCCCCTGCGCGCGCGCGCGGAGCGTCGTCGCCTGCTTGCATGGCAGGGGCTGCCCCCCGAGTGATGGGACCCGCAGCTCAGCAAAGCGCGCACCAGCGCCTACGCTGTGGTTCTTGAGAGGCGCTCAAGCGCCCGGTTCACAGGCTTGACGCAAGGGGAACGCAGGAGCACGCGAGGTGCGCAGCAAAGCGACGCCGTCCTGGCCCGGGCAGGCCGGGCAGGTGCAGGCGCGGAGCGCCGGAGTTTGCAGCCTCTGGCTGACCGAGGGCTGAAGGTCGTGTGCGAGGGGGCGGGCCTGCAGGTAGGCCGCCCTGGCGCCGGGAAAGTAGGTCACGAACTTGGCGGCGTCCAGGGTCGCCGACATGGCGACCAGCCGCAGGTCGCTGGCGCGGCGCGCCTGCGCAGACACGGCGCGCAGGCTTGCTCCGGACCCCTGCAAGTGCCAAGCGGGACGCGTAGTGCGCCCCGGCAGATGCCTTCGGCACCCCCCTGCACGTCGTGTGCCAGTGATCAGCATCCACGCAAGCCAGACAGCAGCCATGCCAGGGACCTCCCTGCAGCACGACCTGCGGCAAGCCTGCGCCAGAGCGGACAGAAACGGCCGCGCACAGCTCGGCCAGTGCAGGCGCGTCAGCGGATCGCCCGCCCGCGTGGCCCGCGGACGCGCAGGCGCCTTAGGCCTCTGGTGCCTGCATTGCATGCGCACACGGCGCCGCCATGCCGCTCGCGCGCCGGGCGGCCCACCTGCACGCCCTTGACGACGCCGAACAGCACGTCTGTCTGCAGCGTGCGCTCGTGCGCCTCGTCCAGCACGATGACGGAGTAGCGCCGCAGCAGCGGGTCCACTAGCGCCTCGCGCAGCAGCATGCCGTCCGTCATGTAGCGGATGCGCGTGGCCGCGCAGGACGCGTCGTCGAAGCGGATCGTGTACCCCACCTGCGCGCACGGGCTCGAGGCTCTTGTTGTGACTGAAGCTGCTAGGGTTGCTCGGGCTGCTCTCCTTTACTGAGCCACATCAATCGCACCCAATGTGCATGCCAAGCCCATGCCGTTTGCGCGCGCGTGTTCGGCGCGTACAGCGGCGACGCCGCCCCCGCTCTCTGCGCCATGCACGGCGGGCGCTCGGCCGGGCGCCGGGTCACGCGGCGGAGGCGACCGGCCGAGCGGGTGACTGCACGCGAGTCCTGCGCGAGGCTGCTAAGCAGGGTTAGGGTTAGGGCTGCGGCGCGCCTCGGCGCCGAGCGCGACGCCCATCTCCTGCGCCACGCGCCGCGCAACGCTGACCGCGGCCACCCGCCGCGGCTGCGTCACGGCGATCGCGCCGCCCTGCGCGGGCGCGAAGCGCTGCAGGGTGCCACGCCCGGCTGCTTGCGAGCCCCCGTCAGCACCGCAGGCAGCTCAGGCTGGTAGGCCACCCTGCACCGGCTCCGCACCTGTTATGCGGACCAGTAGAAGCCCAGAGCAGCAGAAACTGACACAGAAGGCAACACACGATCAATACTAACATGGTGCACTGCATTTTGTGAGAGAAGGGATGGGCTACGTTGACACAGAGTGGGACGCTCTTGCGCATTGGATAGCTCTGCAGGTGCCTCCAGGGCCCTGCTGCCGACGGGCGGCAGCGCGAGGCGCACTCACAGGCGCACAGAGGAGGCGGCTGGCGGGCAGCTCCAAGGTCAGCTGCTCCACCGCACCACTCTGACGGCGCCGCGCGGGCGCGCCTGCGCCAGGCCGGCCGCCAGCAGGAACTGCGGCAGCTGCGTGGTCTTGCCGCTGCCGGTCTCGCCGACCAGGACGAGCGTGCGGCACGCGCCCAGCTCGGCCACCAGCTGCTCGCGCGCGGCCCAGATCGGGAGCGCCTCGCGCGCGTCCTGCAGCGCCGCGCGGCCAGCCCCTGGAGCTCCCGTACCCGGCGGCTCCCTGCGCGGCGTCCGCTGTGTCTGTGAGCAGGTTCCTGTTCGCGTGGCCTGGCACGTGCTGCGTATGTCTTGCGGAAGCCTGCGCAGCAGGCAGAGCCGCGCGGGCAAGAGGCGGCCGCCTTGGCTTGCACTGGTTACGCGGCGCTTGCCGCCGGAGGCGCGCTCTGCAAGCTTATGGCGGTGGAGTTTGGTGGCAGTGCGTCACGCACGAGTGCTCGCGCTGTGTGCTGCGCACTGCCTGCTATGCTGCCACATCAGTGGGGCAGCACTGCTGCGCGGCGCCCTTTGCTTTGTACTGGCCCCAGGCCTTTGCTGGCGTGGCCGTGTAGCAAGTGAACCACCGCAAGAGCAGGGAGCTGCGCAACACGTAGCGACAGAGTTGGGGAACACTCATATCAGGGGGTCCACCAAGCAGCACCCCAGGGCATGCCGCCAGAGCAGCGACCGCACCGCGCACGCTTCTTCCTGCCGTGCATCTGGCGGACAGCAGCGCACTAGCGCAGTAAGCCCCTGGCGGGCTGTGACAACTGCACTGTTGTGACTGAAGCCGTAAAAAGAGAGAGATAGATGAATGAAATGATGACACTGCGCAGCACCAGCTAGACCGACAAGCGTCCAAACTTTGTATTTCGTACGTTAAATCTCGTGCACTGCACCAGGACGTGAAAGCGCCCTGCCTGAAACCGTTGCACCCCTAGCAAGGCATGCCCTGCGCAGGGTTTTGGCGCAGGTCACGAGCAGGCGATGGCAAGGGGAGGAGGCGTAGAAGTCCAGGCCCGGTGTCGATGCCTGTGGCATGGACGGCTCGTTTCCTAGCAACGCGCCCCCGCACGGGATGGGCGGGGGCGGGTTTGAGGTGGGCGGCGGTGCCCCGCAGCGGCGCGGCTTCCGGGGCAACGAGCAGAACGCAAAGACCAAAATATGTATGCGGTGCGAGCCTGCCCGTGCCCTGGGCGCCCTGGACGCAAGTGTGCTGATGTCTGCAGTAAGCGCTCGTATGTGGCAGCGGCGCCGGCCCTGCCATCACCGCACCTTGTGCGACTGACGCCCCGTGCTGCTGCAGCTGGAAGGGCGGGACCTGCCGCTTTGGAACCAACTGCAACTTTGCACATGGCGAGGAGGAGCTGCGCCGCCTGCCGTCTCGGGGCGACGTCTACGGCGGCGGGCTGGGTCGCGGGCGGGGCGGCTTTGGCGGCTTCGATGCAGGCTTTGGCGAGCAGGGCTTCCCGCAGTCGCGCGGCCCAGGGGTGCGCGAGGCGGGCCTCGCTCGGGCGGATGTTTGAAAGATGTCTGCTGTGTCCGGGGCGGGTGGCTCAGCTGCTGGGCTCCCTGGTCCGGCCCGGTGGGAGCTATGCAGCGACGGCCGCTGGCAGCCTCGACAGGCACTCATCATCCGGCAGAGCCCGACACCCGCTGCAGCAGGCTTTGTAGGGCCTTCACCTAGCACCTGTGGCGTGCAGTCCAAGGCGTGGCGCTGTCGGGCGCTGGCACTGTCCTGCAGCGGTGTGTAGGGTTGCCCGCTGCGGTCTAGGAGCTATAGGCATGTTGCTGGACCAGCATGCTGACCGGTGCTGCAAGGTCCGGCAGTGGTGCAGACGCACCAGCAGGACAGGCGCTGTACTTGCGCTGTGTCCCGCGTATGGAGTTCAGGGGCGCACGCTCTGCTTGCCCTGGCTGGGTGCCCTGATTGGCCTGCACCGCAAGCAGTCCCGGCATGGAGCGCATCTCTGTGCGAACCCTTGCAGCCTGCTGTGTTGCGCCGACGCCGTGTAGTCTTGGCGGAGGCCAGAGACTGCTGGGCCGACTTCTTTGGCGGAACACCTGATCCCCTAGCTTGCGCTGTTGCGGCGCAAGCGCCCTCTTGAGCCTCGTTTGTAGCGCCAGTGCGCCCCTGTTGTGGGATTACCTCGGCGTAGGGCGCAGCAGCAGCGGTGCATCGACCGGCGGGGCCGAGGTAAGGGTTGGGGGGGAAGGCAGCAGCCGTAGCGCCAGAGTGGGAGGTCAGCACTTGGTGCACGCCAGGGGCGCAAGTGGCCTGGACGCTGATTACTGCACGCATGCTGTGCGGGCCAGCAGGCGCGGACTCACGCGGCGCCTCTGGCGAGTTGTGCGGTGGGAGCGACAAGCACCGGCGGCGCTGGCCTCACCCGCGATGCTGCGCAGGTGACCGGCAGCTACGGCGCCGTGTACGGCGCGCTGCCGGGGCCGGCGGGTGCCGATTACTACGGGCGCCCGCCAGGCGGCGGCTTGGCCGGCGCGTTTGACGCGGGCGCGGCCGGCCCTAGCGCGGGGCCCTACGGCGGCGGCCTGGGCCGCGGCGGCCCCATGCTCGGCGGCGGCGGCGGCATAAGCGCGAGCGAGGAGGCCTGGCGCGCACAGGCGCGCGCCCGCCCTGTCGTGAGCTGAGTCCAGTGGGTGCAGACCGGTGCCGAGCCCAGCCTGAGCGGCGCCCTTGCGGCTCTGTGGGCGACTAGGAAAGCTGCCGCGGAAGGCGCGCCGAGCTGGGTGTGCGCACGCGCAGGGCTGCCCCGTGCCGGGCACAGACAACTGGACGCAGTACCGGTGCAAGGACACGGGGGAGGTGTACTACCACCAGGCCGGCACCAATGCGACCGTGTGGGAGGCGCCGCCGGGCTGGCGCGCGCTGCGGCAGCCCGGCGCGGAGTTCCCGCCGCCCTAGGCCCTGCGCCCGCGCGCGCGCGCGCTCAAGCCGCGGCGCCCGCCCAGGCGCGCGCGTTCGCTGGCGCCCGTCGCGCGCGCGCATGCGGAGCCCAGCGGCGCGCGCGTATGGTGCCCCGTAGTAGCTGGGCTGCAGGTCGGTTTTGGCGCACTCTTGCCCCGCGTGCGCTGCTGCCGGGCGCGCGCGCTGGGCGCGCGGCCGGGGCGCGGCCGACGCGGACCCAGGGCTGCGCGTCCGCGCGGGGCCGCGCGGGTTTTCAACAGAGCAGGCGTAGCGGGCGGCCCCCGCGGGCGCATGCGGCGCGGGGAGGCGCAGCGGCGCGGGGGCGCCCTGAAGGGTTAGGACATGGAGACGGTTAGGGCTGAACCCCGTCGCGCGGCGGCCGGGGCGGCCGAGCGCGCGGGCGCCGGCCAGGGTTTCGCAATTGCTTGTAGGCAGCCCGCTGTATTCGCGGCGCGGGCGTGTATGCACCCCTGTAGATTTTTCCACCTTGCTCAGCGCATTGCTTGTCGTTGGCCTTAGGCGGCAGTTAGACACCTGCATTTCGGAGATCTTGTGCTGTTGCGTCCTGTCGTCCTGTCGGGCGGCGAGCTTGCGGGGGACTTTCAAGAACTGGCATCGTGTGCTGCTCCCGCGCCCCGGCACCTGCCCGTCTGGCAGGCGAGTGTACCTGGCATGCACCCTCGCCCCGCGCCTCACCCGCGCCCTGCGTCGGCGGCGGCCAGGTGCTTCATTACATGCTGGGGCCCCGCTCAAGCCCCTCCTAGGCGTGTATTTTGGCACTCGCTGTTTTTACGCCCTGCGGGCAGCGCGCGCCGCGGGCGCCTGCGCCGGGCGGCTCGCGTCTGTGCCCCGCCCGGGTCGGGGTGGCGGCGCACGCGCATGCGGCCCGCCATGGGGCCCTTGCGCGCGCGGGACCCCTGTGCAGGCGGGTACAGGGAGGGGAGGGCGGGCGGCCGACGGCCGCGCCCAAGTGCATACGCCTGACGCTTGCATGGAAGCGGGCAGGCGCGGGGACGCCGTTGACCTGCGCACAAGCACTGTACGCGCGCGCCGCCTCCTTTGATGTCTGGGCGCTCAGTTTTAGCCATGCTACGTGTGTACGCCTGCTTGCCACCTAGGTTTTGCTGCTCCGCGTGCGAGATGATGCTGCACATCATTAGGGTTGCACCCCCCGACACTCCCCAGCACACTGTCCCCCTGCCGGCAGTTCCGGCATGGATCTGTACAATGCGTATGGTTGGGTCGTCCGGGATTTGCGTGTTCATGCTTTTGGGCGGCCCGGCGCGGCGTGGTCCCGCCGGGGCGCCCTGCCCCGACTAGGGAGGCAGTTGGCCCCGTAAATTGCCCTTGCCTAAGCCAGCGGCCAGTCGTGCTGTGCATGTGTGTTGTCGTTGCTGCTGCCGTCGAGAGGCGCTGAGACTTGTGCGTGGGGGCCCGCCAGCCTGTCTGCAGCCCCACCCCGTGCGCTGCCCGTGTCGTCCGCCGCAACTGTAGACTGGGCTGGTCACCTGACTCTGCGAGCCCCATCCTTTGGCACGTACTTACCTCACTTAACGTTGACATGAGAGACATACCAGAAGCTGCACGCTGCCCCGCTCTGGGCGTACCCTTTGTTGATCCTTGCAGGAACAACAAAGAATCACATCAGTGCCGCCCCACGTGGAGCGAGGGCGCTGCCCCATAAAGACTGACATAATTACACACACCAATTGCAGATAGGTGCAAACAGCAAAGCTTAAGCAGCTTGCTCCAGCTGCGAGCGCTACAGCATACATATACATATCATATACCTGGGCGAAGCATACAGGCGGCATGTTGGTCTCGCCTCACGGGGGGCCATGTGGGCTTGCAGCGCACTACATACCAGTCTGCACAGGGACGCGCGGGGTGCGACAATGCAGCAATCAAAGAGCGCAAAAACAGCGAATTGGCCAAAAGCGCACGCCAAGCCCCACGAGCCGCTCATACATGTTGTCGCTGCGGGCCGGGCATGCAAGCCGGGCCAGTTGTCAGGGTCTGACGACGTATCCACCCCTGTCAAACCGGTCAGCAAGTAAAGGGGGCTTTGAACACGGGACTCAGAGCGCGCGCGCAGCCGCTGCGCGGGTCCCGCCGGTCTCCGCTGGGAGCCGGCAGCCGGGCAGCGCGCCCGCTACAGGGCGGCTGCGCTTCGCCGCGCATCGATTATACCACAGACAGGCCCTGGTGGGGAGTCGGGCCAGACAACCCCGGCAGTGTCACGCGGGCCACCCCTCACCATCCGGCGCGAGCGACGGCATGCTGCGGGCCAAGCACGGCTCCCGGGCGGGCATCGCTGAGGCGCCGGCCTGCAGGGCCGGCCCGGTCGGGGTCAGGCGACCTTGCGGCGCAGGCGCGCATCGACAGGCATGCAGCGGCCGCCGCCGTCGTCCGACTCGCCGTCAGGGTTGAACATGTGCTCGATGTCCAGGTGCACCGGCCAGGCCTCGTCGCCCAGCGCCTCACCGACCTGCGCGCTCCGTCCCGCTGGCTCACCACAGCTCGCGGCGCTGCAGCGGGCCCAGGCGCATGCGCGGCAGAGGCGGCAGGCAGAGCAGCAGCCACGCCCGCCCGATGCGCACCCAAGCTTTAGGGCGGTGGCGCCATCCCTGTGTGTGCAGAGTGCGGGGGACGGCGCGCCGCCGCGCACAGAGCTGACGGCGCCAGGGGCAGGCAGGGCCCAGCGTGCCCGGCACGAGAGGCCGCGGGGCTGCACTGCAACGGCATGCCCTGGTGGTGCGGCAGCGGCGGCGGCAGCGGCGGCCGTGGCGCGCCCGGGCGCTTGCGGCGCCAAGCGCGCACCGGGCAGGCGGCAATGCGATAAATCAAGCGGAGCCAGAAAGTGGTGTGCGCACCACGTGGTGGTGGGCCGGCGCGTCTGCGCCGCCGGGCGCAAACTTGCCGCCGGCGCCGGGCGCGCCGGCGGCCGCGCCGCGGTGGCCAGCTCCGCCGCCGCCGCTGCCGCCGCCGCCGCCGCCGCCGCCGCCGCCGCTGCCGCCGCCGCCATACCCCCCGCGAGGCGGGCCCTCAGCGGCGAGGCCGCCAGAGCAGGGCGGGGGCGGCGGCAGCAGCGCGGCGCCGTGCATCATCACGGGGTTGGGCAGCCCGGCGAAGGCGGCCTTGGCGAGCGCAAAGGCAGCCTCATCGTCTGCCGGCGGCGACGCGCGCAGCGAGTGGAAGGCCGCCAGCTGCGACGCCAGGTCGTCGCCCAGCTGCGCGCGCCACGGTGCCGGTCACAGCCAGCAGGGGGGGTTCACCCAGGGACTGAGAGTGGGTTGATGCTGTGTGTTTATAGGCCGATGGGTCAGGGTCCATGAATGTCGTGATGCGGCCGGCCACCTTTGCGATGAAATCACCCTGCGCGGGCTGGGCGAGACGCGCTCTGTACACCCACTGGGCGGTGCAATAAGGATTGCAAAGCCGTGCGCCTGCATCTACAAAAAGCGGCGGATGCCCTGTCGCGCGCTGGCGCGCGCGGCCACAGCCAGGAGGCGCGACACGCTCGCAGAGCGGGCGCACGTCCTCGCCGCGCTTGTCGTGGCGCGGGGAGCTGCCGGGGAGATCGCCCGCATCCAGGCCGCCCGGCAGGCCGCCCACGCCGCCGAACGCGGCCGCCGCCGCCTCCGCCGCCGCCGCCTCGGCCGCCGCGGCCGCCGCTGCCGCCTTTTTGGGCGGCAACGAGGGCCTGTGCGCGCGGCGACAATCAGCACTCAGCTTACTCAGCGCATGCGGCAAGCGTGACCCGCCGCGCCAGCCAAGCACTGTGATGCGGCGCACAGCGTGAGCACGCTTGCGAATGTCCACCGCAGACAAGACTTGCACATGGCAACAAGCCGCCTGAGTGAGTGAGGTCATGCGCGGCGGAGCGCAACGGAGCGCGACTCACCGCGGCGGCGCGCGCGGCGTGCCCGCGTCCGGCCACGGCAGCCAGGCGGGCGGCAGGCCGGGCGGGCCGAGCGCGTGCGAGGCGCCGCCGCCCAGGAAGCCCACGCCGGCGGCGGCCTGCAGCGCGCTGCTGCTCGCCTCGTCGCCCTCGCCGCCCACCAGCGCGCCCGGCTGGCCCACCTGCACGCGCGCGGTGGCCACTCACCGGGCATGCTTGCTCTGTGAAGCCGGTAGGGCATATAGAGCACACTGCGTCAGCATGCCAGCGTGTCTGTGCCACCACTGGCGCCGCTCGGCAACGCTGTGGTACCAGCAGAGCCTCACTGGGGCATGCAGCGCCATGGCTGCTACATCAGGACGCAATTTGCCCAACATCGCTGGGCAGGCCCACCAGGTCTGTTTCTGAGCCTTTTGGGCCCTTACCTGCTGGCAGCCCCCGTGCTGATCTGTTCAGCCCACTGCCCACTAGCACCACTCGTGAGTGCCCCGCGGGTGCGGGCGCGCGCCTCGTCGTGGTCATGCAGCGCCAGCGCGGCCGCGCCGAGGCCGAGCTCGTGCTCGCCCGCGCCGCTGGCCAGCTCCACCATCACCGCATCCAGCTCCAGCGGCAGCTCGCCCATCGCCAGCGGCGCCGCCGGGCCCCCGACGCCGCCGCCGCCGCCGCCGCCGCCGATCGCCGAGCCCCGGCCGCCGCGCCCGCCGCCGCCGCCGCCGCCGCCGCCGCCGCCGCCGCCGCCGCCGCGCGGCTTGGCGCGGCTCTCGCGCCCCAGGGTGATGTGGCGCAGGCCGCCGCCGCCGGTGCCGAGGCGCGTCAGGCCGCCGCGGATGCCGCCGCTCAGCCGGCCGTTGGCGCTGTGGGCCGCGTGCGGCCGGCCGCCGCCCGCGATTGGCGGCAGCAGGCCCGAGCTGCCGCGGCTGCCGCTGCTGTGCGCCGACCCGCCGCCGGCGGCCGAGACCGCCAGGTGCGCCACCCGCCCGCCCTGCACACCGCGCATTTGACGTCCATCCACCGCCACCATGCACGACGCAGATTGCTTTGGTATCCCCTCCTGTTGCGAAAGGAGACACAGCAGGCAGTATTTGGTCACGCACCTCACTGGTGGGGCCATGACTGGCAGCGCTCACGCCTTGACGGGCCGCCCCCAGGGCGGCCCCATATCCCAGGCAGCCGAGAGGTGGGGCGCGCCTGCGACCGCTTCCACTCCAGCAGCGCGGGGCGCGGCGCGGGCACCGCTGCGTCGCCTTTTGCTGCCGCCGGCGCGCCCGCCTCGGCCCGCGCCGTGCCCCGGCCGCCGCCAGCAGCGCTGCCGCTTTCCTTGGCGCGCGGCGGCGGCGGCGCGCCCTTCCAGCCGGGCGGCATACCGCGGGGAGCCAGGGAGAGGGTCAGGGTTCCGGGCCCCTGCCCAGGCCCTGACGGAGCGGCCGCCAGCACGGCCGGCGACAGCGGCGCCAGGCAGGATGGCCACAGCTCGCGGGACAGCCGCGCGATGCGCCGGCTGCGCGCCTTGGCGGTCGCGCCCCAGCGCAGCACGGCGGGGTCGCCAGCGCCGAAACCTAGCTCCGCCTCGGCGTCGGGCTCGCCGCCGCTGGCGCCGACATGCGCGAGCGGCGGCGACTCGGCGCTGCCGCCCCACAGCGCATCGTCCAGGCCGCCCGAGGGCCAGCGATCCGGGCCGGGCGGGTCCGCGCCAGGGCTGAGGGTGGGTTCCCGGTCCCTGTCGCCGCGGGGCCCCCCGCCACGGCTGCCGGGCCGCAGCGGCGCCGCCTCCCACGAGTCGCGTCCCGTCCACCCGTCGCCCGCCCGCCCGCTGCGGCTCCGGCCCTCGCCGCCGCCGCCGTCGTCGCCGCCGCCGCCGCCGCCGCTGCCGCTGCCACCGCGCCGGTCAGCGCGCAAGCGGGCGTTGCTCGCGCGGGAGGCGGCTGCGGGCTCGTACGCACGCGGCGGCCCGCCACGGCCCTCCTGCAGCTCCAGCAGCGACTCTAGCAGGTCCGGCACGTCCTCCAGCTCCTTCTCCAGCTCCTCGCCGGCGCCCTCAAAGAACAGCCCGTACCCGCCGCTGCGCGCGCCAAGAGGTTCTTATCAGGCCAAACCTGTTGCATGAGAGAATGCCAGCCCCCGCACATGTCTTGCCTGCCAATTTATACGAGCGTGTGCGCGTCGCGCGCGCTGCGGCCAAGCGTGAGCATCGTGTCGGTGGTCTCTGATGACGGACTCAGGACGGTCAGAATGCTCAGCATCTTAGCATTGAGCGCCCCGGCACAGCAGCGCGCCTGCGGGCGGCGTCGCGCTCCAGCAGGCGCGCGGGGTGCTGCTGCGCCGCATCTGCCTCGCCGCCGCCGCCGCCGCCGCCGCGCTGTGCCCGCGCGCCGCGCAGCCGCCGCTTGGCAGGCGGCGGGCCGCCGTCCGCCTCATCAGGATCCTCCCACGACGACTCCCGCCCGCCGCCGCCGCCCCCGCGCCGCGCCATCCTGCCCTGCCACTGCCCCAGGCCCAGGCGGCTGGGCTCCCGCTCGCCGGCGGCGCGCTTGCGCGCGCAGCCACGGCCGGGCGCCGCCTCGCCCGGGCTGCCGCCCGAGGAGTGGGCCGCCCGCGGCAGGGCGGCCGGGGCGGGCGCGGCGCGCCCCGGCAGCGCCGGCGCCTGGCAGTGCCGGCAGACGTAGTGCTCCGGGTCGAAGCAGCCGCCGTGCGCCGTGTACGCCTCCAGGCACGCCAGGTGCGCCCAGACCTGCGACGCGTGCGCACCCGCCTGGCCGCTGAGGCAGCCGCTGATGTCGAAAGGTGGTGGGCAAACCCCACATTCAGGGACACACATCATGAAGTGTCAACAGACGCGCTGAAGCGTCACTGCATCGCGGCCTGCTTGCGCCAGCCTACAACGGGGGGCGTGCGCGGGCGCTGGGGCGCGCCTGGCAGCGCTCGCACTCGATCATGGCCTGCCCGTCGTCCGTGCGCGCGCCGCACAGGCAGTCCACCACGCCGCCGTCGTCGCCGCTGGGCACGGCCGCCGGCGTGGCGCCGCGCTCGCGCTCGGCGCCGCGTCGGGGCGGCGCCGCGGCGCGGCCGCCGGCGCTGCCGCGGCCGTGCGCCGAGTCAGAGGGCGTCAGCGAGGACGAGCGCTCGCTGCCGCCGCCCGCGCCGCCGTTCACGCTGTAGCGCCGCTCGTCGTAGATGCCTGCCGCCCACCGCGCCCTCAGCAGGCCGCGCGGTCGGACGCACGTTTACTTGTGCACGGCATGCTGTGCTACACATCTATTCCTCCTGACACACAAAACGGCATATTGTCATCGTGAGGTGTTTGCCATGCGCAACTCGCAAGGCATACGAGAGACAGGCTTACGGTCCGGACGCGCGCACACCAACACGCGGGCACGCAAGCGCTCCTGGAGAGCAGCAAGCGCTGTGAGCGCAAGCGCTGGCGGCAAGCACTACCGCACGGCTGTTCAAATCAACGGATGGATGGAGCGAGCTGACCTCCTGAGCTGAGCCTCAAAGGTGGTGAAAGCGCCCAGCTGCTGCCGCGGATGCAGGCTCCACGATCGAGACCCGCAGCCTGACTGCTCGCTGCAGCCCCGCCAGCATGACCTGGCGAAGCCAGCGCATGGGCGGGCGCAGCCGTGCAGGCACTGCAGGGCCGCGCCACGCGGCGCCATGCCCGCTTCCAACGCCCGGCGCGCACCAAAGCGGCGGTCCTCGGTGCCCGGGCGGCTGGCGGAGGCGCGCGCGCCGCTGGCCGGCGACGGCGAGCGCTCGCCCGGCTCCGGGTCGTAGTCGAAGTCGGAGTAGCGCTTGCGGCCCAGCGCGGCCGCGCGCTGGGACGTCCGCTGCGTTGCCGCACATCCCCCTCTCGAGCACGCACTGGGCTTGTCACTCATTGCTTTGCAATGATCTGCAATAAATGGACAAGGTAGTAAAGCAGACGATGCAGAGGAAGCGAGGGGCATGAGTCACAGCTGGCCGAGGCAGAAATGCGCCTGTCCCTTTTCACATGAGGGCTGGTGCACAAGGCCGCGCGGGCAGGAGGCAGCCGGCTCTGGCCGGGCTCAGCACCTTGGGCAGGGGCGGGCTGTGCGGCCGCTGCCGCCGCGCCTGGTGCAGCGCCGCCGCCGCGGCCTCCGCGGCGTCCTGCAGCTCGTCGGCCTCCTTGGCGCGCTGCCGCGCAGACCCACCGAAACGCCCTCGAGTAAGTCAGCTTGCTAATCAAGTTGTGTGGCATGGCACGCGCAACCTCCGCTCGCCGTGAGCCATTGGAGGCACGCACACAAGCGCCTCCCCCGCCTGTCAAGTCTCTCGCTGGGCAGCGCGCAGCAGCAGCGCACCTCCTCCGCGCCGGCCAGGCGCTCCTCGGCCTCGCGCAGCCAGGCACGTGCGCAGGCGCGCTCGCCCGCGTCGGCCGCCTGCGCCGCCGCGCGCGCCACGAGCAGCTCCGCCAGCGCGCCCTGCGCGCGGGATCGGAGGGCAGGGGCTGAGGCCCTGCACAGCGCCGCCAGCGTAACGGGGCTGAGAGGCGTCATGAGGCTGCAGGGGCGAGAGTGGGCCGCTGCGCCGGCACGCCAGCGGCTGCAGTCTGCAGATGCGCCCTGCGCAGGGACGGACAGAGCCTTTGCACTCTGATGACGGACAGACTGGCTAAAGGCTTTGTCACCAAGCTGCACTGGGGATGGATGGGGCAGCCGCGCCCCAGCGCCCTGGAATGCGCAACAGCATGCGCCGGCGGGTGTGCTCTGTCACGCCAGACGCTGGTTGTGTCTTGGAACATATGGGCAGATGCGACGCAAGGTGAGTGCATATGGGACACGCTCGGCACGAGTGCACCGTGGCTTGCCAGAGGTGGGTGTGCTGACATGCTCGGGCTGACCTGTGTATGCACCAAGTTAGAGCAGAGCTGCAGGTACGATGTAAAGTAGCGCAGCATGGTCTGCTGCGCAAGGTGTGCCAAGGGCAGGGAGTCGCTGCGCGGGCTCACCGCCACGGCGTAGCCGGCTGCCTCCCGGTCGCGCTGCAGCGCCGCGTGGCGGCCGCCGCTGCTGCTGGGCGCGGCGGAGTGGCTCTGGCGCAGCTGCGCTTTGTCGCTGCCATCCCCGAGCAGCGCCACCAGCGCCTGCCTGCGCGGCAGCATCAGCGCCCGGCGCACTGAAGGCAGTGCACTTGCGCCAGTGCCTTGGCTCACAGCATCTCTGCTGCCAAGGCCTCGAGTTGCAAACCATGCTGCGGCTCCCACAGGCGCACATGCATCCGCCAAACCTCCCTCAGCGCTATGGTGCGCTCTGTTCAAGCACAGCACAAGGCACAACAAGACTGCTCAGACCCGCAGGCGCCCCCGGGGGGCGCTCGCATCAGGCGGTGCGCGCACTTGTTGCGCGCAATGTTGTCCTGGCGCTGCTGCTCGATTTCGGTGAGCGGCTCCAGCGCCTCGCCGCGCCGGCGCACGGCGCGCAAGTGTCCCCGGCGCCTGCGGCGAGCCAGCGCGCACAGGTGTGTGAAGTGATCCGCGTCAGCGCGGCCCGCTCGAAAGACGACCCGCCTGCATGGCAGCGCAGTTGCGGGGGATGCGCAGTGCCGCGCACGCGCACCCGGAGAGGAAGGACGCGCCGCGGAAGGAGTCCACCTCGGAGCGCGACACATGCTTGAATTTGACGAGGTTGCGCCACTTGTCCTTGAGCTGCACGCCCGTCCTATCACTGCGCAGCGCCAGAGCACCGCGAGTTACTGCCTTGTCTGTGACCTGCTCCGCGGCACAAGCTCGTGCGCAGTGCATGTGCATGCCACTGACCGCCGTTGCACCCACCGGGGCGCACATGAGCAGGCTCCTGTAAGCCGGGTCCTGACGGATAATCTCCCATGCGCCGATCCCATGCTTTGCCACGCCCATCCGCAGCGCATCCTCCTCCTCCGCCGCCCATACTCGGTAGTCCCGGACTTTGGCCATACGCCAGGACAGCGTGAGCTGCTGTTGTCAGCCGCGGCGTCCACCGATGCTTCTAGTCAGCATTGGCGTCCGCGCGCGGCGCGCTGGAACCCTACAGAGCGGGCGCCCACTGTGGAAGTTAGCGGGCGCAAGCGCGCCCAGCGCTTGCTGCACTCTAGCCCGCTAATTGCAGAGCTAGCTTGAAAAGCATACACTCACCATCACGTACAGCCAGCAGCAGCGCCAGCGCCAGCAAACTCTGGAGACTGGGAAGCAAAAAAACCTGTTTTGGGGCCATTGCCTCACAAATACCTTTATTTTCTGGTGCTCGTGCAGTGTCGCCCATAATATACACCATCGCGTGTAGGTTGGACGACAGTAGTGCTGGAAGCCAAGGCAGCGTCTGTGTACAAGGTGGTGCAGTGCAGGCCACCCCACTTGTCTGCATTTTCGCATGTATGCGCATGTATGAGCAGGAGCTCTCTGGCTGCAATCATTGAGAGGACTGGCAGGCCGGGGACCACAGCCGGCAGCTGCGCAGTTGTTGATGCGCGTGCGCCTGCCATGGCCGCTGCGTGCTGCACCACTGCACCACAGCCGGCACTTTGGCGCCCGGCCTGTGCCTCATGCAGCTGCTGCACCTCACACAACAGCCGGCAGCACAGACGGCGGCGGCCGTGCTCCGCTTCGTGGGACGCACGAGGCGTTCACTTGCCCGGCGTGCGGCAACGCGAGCTACGTCCTGCCTGCGCTGTGGCGCCACCTGGAGCGCTGCTGCCCCGACCTGTGGTCTGGGCCCGAGGAGTGGCAGGCCGCCGGCGCGGATGCGGGCGCCATGCGCACGCTGCTGCATGCAGCGACCGCACGCGAGGCTGCGCAGCGGAGCAGAATTGTGCGCCTCCTGTGAGCTAACGGTGCTAGCTCGTAAGAGTATCAGCATCCACCTGCTATGCCGTGGTCGCTTGCTCTTGCCTGTCTGCCTGCTTGGGTAGGCCCCAGTTGCCTCCTGCCGCTCGCCACCTGTTTGTGAGAAGCTGATCAGAGGCGCGCACCCGTTGTGGCTCACCTTCGGGACTGCCGCAGCATGGCACCGTGTCTGTGGCGACTATTTGAGCCGGTATGCGCAGCTGGCCTTGTCGTACTTGGACGTGGACGCGAGCGGGGCGCCCGTGCGCCGCGGCGTGCCAGAGGTGGCTGCGATGCTGTCGCTGCCGCTGCCGCGCGCGGCCGCCCTGCTGCAGCGCGCCAAGCGCGACATCCCGCTGGTTGCAGACGCCGAGCCCATTCAGGTGCAGCATCATGCCCGGGGCCCAGACAGGGTCTGGTTGCATGTGGCTTGCTGGCAGGATGCTGGCAGACCCAGCAGGTGCAAATGCAGACAGGCATGCAGCTGCCATGCATGTGCGTGTGTGCACGCAACCACACATATTGTGGCACGTGCTCTTGAACGTGACCGCACTGCCTGGCTGTTCGCGTCCTCTGCCTTGAAGCTCGCTGTTATTCTTCAGAGCTGGTAATCCGATGCTCACATGCATGAGCAGCCCTTGCAGTGAGTAAAGGCGTTGTTCTCACCAAGCGCCGTGGCCGCAGGTGCTGTATGAGGATGAGTTTGTTATTGCCGTGAGCAAGCCCCCAGGCATCATCACGGCGCCGAAGCACAGACATGTGGTGCGCGCATGCTCGTAAAGTTTGTGGCATCCTTCATGCACCCTGGACCTGGATATGCTCCTATCTTGATAGCTCTGTCTATCTGAAATGCTGGCTGTGCAACAGGGCGGCAGCCTGCTGAACCGCGTCATAACACACTTGGGTGCGCAACACACTGAACGACCTTATGTCGCAGCCCATCCTGCGCATTCAAGTGCCTGTGCTGTCGGCAGCACCCTGATGGTCCATAGTGCAGACACATTTTACATAAACTAGATTGATGACTCAGCAGCAACATCTGACCCGTGGACGAGTGCTCCGCAGCAGCGTTTTTGTTTATCAGTCACCCTACCTACCTGCCTTGCTGCTCCTTGTGTTGCAGTGAGCAGAGCATGCTGGCTCGGCGCGCAGGCCGGCCGCCCCTGCCGGTGCACCGCCTGGACCAGGACACCAGCGGCGTCGTCCTCTTCAGCAAGCACAGGGCCACCTGCTCGCGCGTGCACGCCGAGTTCCAGCAGCAGGCGCGTGGAGCCACTTGAAAGCCCATGCGCCGGCTCGCCGGGTGTCTGGAGGTGTGTGAGTGAGGCGGCTCGCGTGTCTGCTGCGCTCCCTTGCCAGCCGCGGCACAGCTGTGCAAGCTGGATCAGCAGCAACATGACTGCCTCAATGACCTGCATGTTTGGCACAGCCAGCCAGCAAGGGGATGTGTGCGGCGGCTCAGCGCGTGCGGAAGCGCTACCTAGCGGTGGCCTTGGGACGCCCGCAGCTGGATGCATGGACAGAGGATGGTCCCATCGATTTGCATCCAACGACAAAGTGCGGCATGCAGCATGATCACGCGCCAGCTCGGCAGTGTGTCCAGACCAACTGTGCCTGATGCACATGGTGCAGGGGCGGTGTTGTGCTCGTTCATGCATTGGTGGTGCCACTTCGCAGGCATGCGCGGCCCTTCTGCTGACGCTGTGCACAGCGTCCTGCTCTCCAAGGCAGGGGCGCCATGCACGACCTGCCATGTCAGCGCTCTCGGTTGCATCAGCAGCACCACTGCGCAGAGCTGCGAGACTGGTTGCCGTGCCGTGCTCAGTGTAAGCCCAGGCGTGGGAGCCCAGCCTCGTCACACGGAAAAGGTGGTCAGCATGGCGAGCATGTTCGCATGCGCACCACCTGCACGCTCGCAGCTGGCCTGCTGTGCTCGCACAAGCTGAGGCCTGCGCGCGCAGCAGACGGCTCGCTGCACGCGGGCCGTCTGCATGCCTGCCAGCGCGACTGTCCCGCGCGCAGGGTGGCGCGGGCGGTCTCCGCGGGCGGGCGCCCGTCACGGACCGACTTCCATGTGCTCGTGGGCCGGGCCACCGACTTCTCCGCGGAGGCGTCGCCCTCCCTCCTGGGGCCGGCCGTGCCGTGCGAGCTCACCCGGCGCGGGCCCGCATGCGCCTGCCTGAGCCCGCTGCGCGAGCGCGCGCACCCCTGCAAGCCGCCGGACTACTGAGAGCGCGCGCAAGGCATGCTGTCACAGCCGCCTTTGTTTAAGAGTGTGGGAGCTCTGGCCGGCATGCGTGCGAAGGCGCCCGGCATGGCCCCCGTGAGACCGCCAGCGATCAGCCGCTCGGCCGGGCTGAGCGCGCCGGGCGGCGCCCTGCGGCAGGGGGGCGAGCCTGGTGAGCTGCACGCCGCGCACGGGGCGCACGCACCAGATCCGCGTTCACCTGGCCGCTGCGGGGCACCCCATCCTAGGCGATGACATCTACGGCGCCCTGGTCTGCCACAGCCGCGCCGCGCCCTGCTATGAGGCTCTCGTGAGGGTGTAGGGAGTGCGGCGCCTCGGCCTGCAATCACCCAGAGCCAGTGTGTGCCCTTGCAGTAGTGGCCGTGACTGCAGGCCTTGCCGCTGTGCAAACGCGTGCCAGGCAATTCACCACCTTGCTGTGTGACTGGACCTGGCCCATGCTGGGCCATGTAAAGCGCCAATTGCTTGCGCAGCATGGTGACTGGACTCGTCAAGCGTGACCGTGTCTGCTGCTGCTGCTTCTGCTGCACCCACGCCTGGCGACGCGCTGCGCAGGTGCCCTGGGCGCCCCGCATGCTGCTGCATGCCGCAGAGCTGGAGCTGGCGCACCCGGCGACGGGGCAGCCGCTGCGCGTGGCTGCGCCCCTGCCGGCAGACTTCCTCGCAGCGTTGAGTAAGCTGGGGCTGCATGATGTGGACGCTGATCCTGCTTTGGAGCAGGCTGCCGCCTAGTGCAAGCTGCCAGCGCGGACAATGTTTGTCATGGTATGTACAGAGGTCAGTGCCGGTACAGCATCACTTATGACCAATGTGCGGCTCGCCATGGCGCTAGATGCGGCGCACTCAGAAGCCAAGAGTGTAGTGGAGCTGCTCTGGCAGCCCCGCTGAACGTACGCTTCTTGGCATGTAACAAATAACAAAACTCACATCAGGAGCCCTCTGTCCCTGAAACCAGATTGATGTTGTTGTCAACTGCTCGGTTACACAGTGTTGTTCGTACTTTGCTCCCAGCACGAGCTACGAACCTGCCAATGCAACACAGTGCCACACCTGACGACAATGCTGACCACTTTGCACTGTGCGCGCACCCCATGCCAAGAAGAGCCAACGCACAACGCGTCGGCGTTAAAGAATGCTGGTATTGCAACACATCGTGCGCTCCTGATTGTTTTGGGGTATACTAACTGAACCAGGTTGCAACAGGGACCAAACTATGGTCGTGAAACAGTTTGTGCCACTACACATGCTCACGTCAGCCCCACAATAGCTTGTAACTAAATTCCAATGCATTCTTGCTGCGAATGCTGTAACCAGGGTTCCAAAAGCCTGACATGCCAATGCATTTATATGAGCCGCGCAGGGCATGCACAGCACACACCTGAAAGCATTAGCCACCATATCAGACGCTTGACAGCAGACAGTCTGACCTCGTGGCGGTCGTGGTCACGGACTGCTTGCTGTCAGATTCTCTCCCCAAGCGCAAATACACTCACACACAGGCTGAGGACACGCCTCAGGCACACACAGCTTGCGCAGTAGGCGCGCGCTGATGCGCGAAGCGTGGCTGAGTGCCAGGTCGGCACAACCAGCACAAGTTCTTAGTGAAGCCGCCGCAAGTAGCTTGCGCTGCTGCCCAGGCATGGAGGCCCGCGCAGCTGCAAGCACACGCCCTAGGGGACATACAGCTCGCGCAGGAAACGAGCACTCACACGCGAGACGAGGCCTCGCGCGAGGTCGGGCGCGACCGCCGCCAGCAGCGGCGCCAGCTCCGTCAGGGCGGCCAGCGAGGGCGCGGGGCTTGCTGCGCTGGCGAGCGCGCCGGACTTGGCGCGCCCGCGCCCGCCAGTCAAGTACTCAGCGACCTGCCCGCGCCCGGCCGTCGCCCTCAGCAACATGAGGTGCAGGGCGTGCATGAACCGCTGATAAAAGTGGGCAATGTGATGTCCCTGCATGCCTGTACGGCGGCGACTGCGCCATGCGTTGGCGGCCACTGTGGTGCAAGCGCTGAGCAGCGCCAGAGGCGTGGCGCACAACAGGTGGCTAGTGCGGGGCGCAGGCAGAATGCATGGCCTGTCCGCGAGCCTCCTGCCGTTGGCACAGAGCGCCGCCGATGTCACGGCACCGTAATCAGGGCACCCCACACACCTTGGCTAACAGCGAGGCGCGCCGTCGCACGCACACGCATGCTGCACCTGCCTGACCTGGTTGGGGAGGCAAGCACATGCGCGACGCCGGCGGCAGGGCGCAGGCCGCGCACCACGACCACGTTGGCGATGGCCTGCCGGTCCTCCGGCGTCAGCGCGGGCACGAGCGGCAGCCACCAGCGCGCGGCGCCCGGCAGCAGCACCGGCACCGCCGCGCGGCCCAGGCCCAGCGCGGCCGCCAGCGCGCCCACGCCTGCGCACGAGGCAGTGCTTCAACTCGGATGAAAGCTCTCCAAAGACTGGCGCACTTCCAGAGCCCCCAACGAAGGCGGCGCCGTCCCAGACTGCCAGACGCCTGAAACCCAGACACACGGTGCAGACCAAGGTCGGATACGGGGCGAGCAGCGTCTGCGCATGAGCGCACCCGCGCGGCTGAGCGCGTCGACGCTGACCACGATCTCGGTGGTCAGGAACTCGCGGAAGAAGGCGCCCTCATGGCTCAGCACAAACTGCAGCGCCTCGCGCGCGCTCGAGCGCGCCGCCGCCGCCGGGGCCTGGGCGGGGTTCCAAACCCTGGGGGCCTGCAGCCCACGCGCGCAGCGCGTCCAGCTCGGGCGGCTGCAGCCCAAACGGCATGATCGGGAGGGGCCAGCTGTGGCTGCCCGGCGACCCCGCGGCAATGCTGCTCCGGCCCATGCCATTCACAGCGCTCCTACTGTCATGGTAGCCAGCGAGGGCGCCGCCTGTGCCCGCGCTGCGAGCGCCCCGGGCAGCGCCGCTGGCGGCGAGCCCCGTGCTGTACCGGTCCGCGCCGGCAGCACTGCCGCTCGTGCTGGCGCCGGCGCCATCCAGGCCGCTCGGCACAGAACCGCCGGCGAGCAGCCCTGCGCCGTAGCCGCGCGCACTGGCGCTGGCGCCATGCAGGCCAGCAGCAGCCCCGTTCAGAACAGCGCTGCCGCCATACCGCGCGGGAGCGAGCGCAGGCAGGCCCGCGCTGCGGCTGTCAGCGCCCTGGCCACCTCGGCTGGGGATGTAACCATTCTGGCCGGCGCTGAACCCGTTTGCACCAGCGCCGGCGCCGGTCATGCGCGCTCGGTTGGCATCAGCGCTGCCGAGCGCCGCTCTGCTCCCGCCCGCCACGCCTTGGCTGCGCTCGCCGGCATAGTTGGAGGCAGGCGCCGCCGGCGGCGCAACAAGGGCCGCCGGCGGGGCGTCCATGTCGCCGCGCGCCGTGCGCTTGGCCGCCTGGAAGTCCTCAAATGCGTCCTGCCCATACAGCGTTCGCGCTCAGCGTCGGCTGCAAGGCTGCTATATGGGAGCTGACGCTCAGCATACACGCGCTTGGCTGTCTTAGCTGCACCTAGAGCAGAGATGCGTCGACCACCAGCACGTCGTGAGGGTGCCAGCATCCTGGGGCCAGCTGATACGGGGCCCGCACGAGGAGGTCGATGAGGCGCGCCGCGTTGAAAACGCCCTCCTTGCCGTAGATCATGTATCGCAGCGCCTCTTGCAGCCGCGGCGAGTCACTGGTGAGCAGCCGCCGCGCGACAAACGGGTAGGCCTCTGCGCGGCAGGCGGCGCGCTCGCGTCACGCACGCATGACGCTGGCGGCCGGCGCACAGTCTGTGGCTGACGCCGATCAGGTCTTGCACTTGCTGGACGGCCTGTTGACACGATGGCACCGCAGCACCGCGCCAGGCGCCATAATTACATCTCTCCCTCCAAATTGAGTTCCATGAGGGAGCGCGCCGTCCACAATCGCAAAGCTGGGGTCGCCCACAAGCGCAATGCCCTCCAGCACGCTGATCGCGCGGATGATGAGCGCAAAGTACCTGCGCGCGGCCCCGCGCGCTCGGACGGGCGCTGGCGGGCCTGGCTGCATGGCGGGTGGCGCGCTGCGGGCGCTCTGGGGCGCACGGCGGAATGACGAACGGGAAGTCGAATGTGATCTGCGTGCGGGCATGCACCGTCAGCAGCATGCATGGGCCGGTCGCCAGGGTTGGCACTCCACATGCATGCATGCATGCATCCACATGCATCCACATGCATCCACATGCATCCACATGCATCCACATGTATGCATGGCATATGCCCAACTGGCTGACACAAGCCACGGATGCCCAGCTCGCTGAAACACCCCGCCGTCCGGGTCGTTGTGGGCGCCAAACCTGCGCCAAGTCCGCCGCCAGCTCCTGGAAGTTGATCGACTTGGCGCCGCCTGCGCGGACCGCGCCCTCAGGCGCCGGGGCGCGGGGCCGGGGCGCGCCGGCGGTGCGCGAGCTCCGTACAGGGCGGCTCGCGCAGGCCCTCTGAGGGCCCTGCAGCGCGCACAGGCGCGAGCGGCGAGACCGGGCGAGGCGCACCGCCCGCGAGCGCCTGGTCGAACACCTTGGCCAGCACGGGCATGATCGGCGACAGGTCGGTGCCTGCGCCAGCAGGCGGCTCGGAATCGGCCTCACCAGGTGTCAGGGCTGGCAGGGCTGAAGACGCACACATTGACAGAAACAGACAGGTCGCGCTGCAGGCAACGGCCGCCCATGCGTGGGCGGGGGGCCGCACCGCGCGGGATGAACTGCAGCGTGACAAAGTCGTTGACGATGCGGTCGTAGTCGCGGTGGATCAGGTGCGCGATGGCCTGGTCGCGGCGTGGCGCCCCCACCGCTCACCACAGCCGCTCCCCTCGACCGGCGCCCCAAACACGCAGGGCACGCATCTGGGGCCGCGCCTCGATCATGCCAAAGGAGATGGTCTCGTCGATGCGCGTCATGAGCCCCTGCGCGGCCCCGGACACTGGTCCGCGCGCTCTCATGCAGGAGCGCGCAGCCGGGCGGCATGCGCCGCGCACAGCAGCAGCGGCCGGCGCGCACCATGTCCAGGATCGCGAGCCGCCCGTCGGGCGTGCGGATGAGGTTGCCCGGGTGCGGATCTGCCGCGCACGGTCCATGTCAGTGACCAAGTTAGATTAGAGCACTCCACGGGAGTCCTGGCCGTCGGCAGAGCGCAGGGACGAGCATGCGGCACACCGAGCGGCCTACACCAAACGGGTGGCGCTGAGCTGCACGCGGTTTTGGGGCATGCTTTGGCGCGCCTGCATGGAAGAAGCCCGTCTCCAGCAGCTGCTTCAGGTAGCAGATGACGCCCAGGTTCACCTGCGCCACGCGCCGCCCTGGCAATCAGCAGGCACCAGGGCTTGCTCTCACACAAACTGATGCAGCGCCTCCCCTGCGAGCCGCTGCGCGCTGCAGCACCGCCCCCGGCGACTGGCAGACCGCCGGGCGCCGCACATGGGGGGGGCCGTACCAGGCTCGCCACGTCGTTCGCGCGGCTCTGGCTCAGCTTCTCGCCCTCAATCCACTCGCTGGTCAGCACGCGCCGCGTGGTGTACTGCGCGTACGTGCCCGGCACCACCACCTGCCCGCGGCGCGCGCGCCGGTCACCATCCGGCAGCCTCCACAGAAAAGGCCTTCCGGGCTCGCCCGCCTGGCGCGCATCCTGCTCGGCGCGCTCGCGCGTGCGCGGACACTGTGTGGCAGGCCGCCCGGCATGCGTGGGGCGCGCAGCGGCCTACGCTCCCTGCGTGTGCGCAGGCGGTTATCCCCGCGCTGGCTCTGCAGCGGCCTCGCCGCCAGCCTGTCGGCGCGGACGCGCCTGCGGCAGGTCGTCGCAGATCGACGCGGCGAACAGCGTGGCGTTGTTGCCCTCGTTGACGTAGTCCAGCTCCTCGAAAAAGCGGGTGGCCCACTCGTCGATCAGCGCGACGACGTCCGTCTTGATCTCCGGGTAGCGCCTCAGAAAGACGCCGAGTTTCCTGTTGACGGGGGCGCGCTGTGTGGCAAGGAACGCAAGTCCATGTGACACCTGACAGCACAGATATGACAGCGCCGTCCGCGGCAGGAGCCGGCGCCGCCAGCGCGCACCTGACGAGGAACAGGTCGATGGTGACTGTTTCGAGGACGTAGGGCCGCTGGACCTGCGCGCCGCACGAGCAGCAGTCAAGCGTGCGAGCCTGCAGATTGCGGGCCCCCCCATAACCACGGTGGACTGCATGCGACAGGCTGAGGCGAGCGCGCAAGGAGCTACGCCGCACTCACCTTCACCGCTACAACCTCGCCGGTCTTCAGGCGGCCCTTGTACACCTGGCCCAGGGACGCGGCCGCGACCGGCTCAGGGGACAGCTCCGCGTACACCTGCGCCCCGCCGGACCGCCGTAGCACCAGGCCTGAGTTGAGGCCCACCGGGACGGCCATCACAGCACCCCATGCTTTACCGTGCACACACCGCCCTCGAGAGCACGTGCGGGAGCCCGGGCCGGGGCAGCGCACCTCCTGCCAGGGCCGCCCCAGCTCGCTCTGGATGAGCTCCATGGCGACGCGGCTGTCGAAGCTGGGCACCTTGTCGCACAGCTTCTGCAGCTCCACCATCGCCGCCGGCGACAGCAGGTCCGGCCGGATGGACAGCGCCTGCGGCGCCGCGCGCCCGCGTCGATCAACAGCCAATGAACGAGCAGGGACTGGGGCCCTGCCCCGCCTGCATGTCATGCAGCGCTTCATGCAGGGGCTGGGGCAGTGCACCAGCACGCCTTGCAACACCAGCAGCGGCTGTCATACCCACCAAACGCGGGGACGCCTGGGCGCCGAGGTGGGCGGCGCGCCTGGCCCAGCTTTATAAACGCCGGCCCCAGGCTCGTCACGATGTCGCGCAGCGCGACCGCCCGCTGCACCTCCGTCTCAGCCAGGCGCCCGGTGGCGAAGTCCCAGGCGAGGCGCGCAAAGAAGCCGCCGCCGAGCCTGAGCAGCTGCAGCGCGCGCGACGCGACCGCCACCGGCCGCCGGCCCCAGAAGCCGTCGATCGCGGCCGGCGAGTACACGAGCGGCAGCTCGGCGCCGTCCACGCCCTGGCGCGGGGGGGCGCCGCGCCTCGGGCAGCTATGTGGCGACCTGCCTGGGCAGTGCCTTGCATGCAACCTGGGTCAGCCAAATGCGCGAAGATGCCGTGGCCGGCGCGCACACGGCTGCACGCCCGGGCCTGACGCCTGAACATACTTCCTTCTCCTGGGTCCGACTCGGGCTGCTGGGGTCTTACAAACACAGGTGCGCCACAACATAACGACTCACGTGCACAGCAGCGTGCTTGACGTATCCGGTGGTCAGGTGTTGGCCGCGGGCTAAGGGGCACGGGCAGGTTCACTCCTGTACCGCCACTGCTCAAGCACGCATAGGTGTGCTCGGAGCGCCGCCCTGCAAACATACGGCCCCCACAGCTGGCGGTGGGTGCACGGCACGCGGGCGGCCGTGTGCGCTGGGTGGCCACCTCCAGCAGCTGCATACTGACACTGGCAGACGCAAAGTCGCTGCTGTCAGTGTGGGCGCCTCGCAGACCAGCCATCAGCGAGCGCAGCTGCTCGTCCTCCTCCATCTGGTTGCGCAGCGAAGCGACCTGCCTGGACGCTTCCCGCATGCCCATGGGCACGCTCGCCTGGGAAGGCAAGCACTCCGTGAGCTACTCGACACACTGTGAGGGCAATGGGTCACTTCTAGCACTCCCAGGCTCGCCGTTGGAACCAGGTGCACCGCAAGGCACGCAGCACAAAGTGGGAAGAGTGTGCCGTGTGCAGCAAGCCTCACCGGTGCGGCGGCGTGCGCGAGCACGCGCCTCCATGGTCCCGCCTTGCTGGGGCGCTGAGCAAGCCTTGGAGCGGCACCGAGGCGCTGCGCGAGGCCTGCGCAAATAGCAGTGCCTGAGATGCGGGGCAAGCAAGGCAGAGGCTGACTTTAAGCGTTCTGCGAGTGCGTTTGCACACACCCCAGACGCAGTGCTGCTTTGAAGCGACTCCACTCTCGTGCATCATCCCAGAGCAGAGAGTCATATTAGTCTCATTGACTCCAAGGCACGAGCTGCAGAGCTCAGCTGAGCGTGGCAAGTCAAGTTGAAATGCCTGGATGGAAACATCTACAGGTGGTGGGGTCCCCTGTAAGGTCAGGTCTCATCCATCGCTCTGTACTGTAGGCTCTTTTGCTGTGCAGGTGGGACATCAGCAGTGGTAGGCAGCAACCTGACTTTGTGCCGTCTGTCCACATTGCTGAGCAGCGCTCGCGTGGGGATGGTCAAGCCCGCGCCTGGCAACAGGGTAACAGGAAGCCGACCGAATAGCCTGAGCAACCTGGACGCGTTCCTGCTCTGGACGGCACCGTGTGTAGACGTATCAGACGTGCGCAGTCTCCCGTTGCGCGCCTACAATTGTTCTGCGCCTGCGCCCGGCCAGGCGCTGACATGGGTGCTGGGCCAATAGGAGGACGCCTGCTTCAGCCTCCGATCCCTCTGGTGCGCTGGAAGGCAGAAGGCGACCTTCTAGCCCCTGCCGAACCGGCTTCCCGAAAGTGACGGAGCCATGACCCGGCTCGTTCTGGTCTATCGCAGGAGCCACTTCGAGGAACCTGCTGCATACGGCGCGACTGTGCCCCTGTGCGTCAGTGGCGCCACGCAGGTGCGTGCGCGCAGCCCGGCGGTTGCTGCTCAAATGGCCTTGGTGTGCCTCTCCGCGCATGCCTGTCGGGCACCGACCTCTTTCAACAGCTCCCAGCGCTACAGCGCGGCGCGTCAACCTGCTGCTGTAGCGTGCGCAGGTCCTGAAGCAGGTGTACACGCCATCACTGAGCGCTATACGCCTGTTTGCGGCGGACGCGCAAAGCTACCGGTGAGAGTCCCGCTCTGCTTCTCCTGTCATAGGCTCTGACAAGCGCTTGGTCCGGCATGTGCTGTGAGGCGTCTGCGGCGACCGCGCCTCTTGGCCTGACCCCTGCGCGCCGTCTTCGGGCACCAGGGACGCCAGAGAGCTGTACACCAGCAGCGATGAGGACCGTTTAGAGGCGATGTCTACTGACAGCGGCTCCAGCAGCTGCTGCGGCGTTGGCAGCGACTCTGAGGACGGCAGATGGGGCCCCTGCCTGGGCACAGCTGCCGCGCGGCTGGCGCGAGGGCGGCCGCCGCGCGCTGGCAGCGCGCCTGGTCCAGCGCCGCAGCTGCTGTTTGACTTTCAGGAGACGGCCAGCCCGCACGTGCGCGAACCGCTCACCGAGCGCGTGGCGCAGCTGGCAGAGGGCTTCCCGGGGCTGCACACGCTGCGCAGCGCCGACCTGCACCCAAGCTCCTACCTCGCCGTCGCATGGTGTGCTGCCACGGGGCTGCGCTGCGTGCAGATGCATGGACAGGACGATTGCATGGCTGGCGAGCAGCGCGTGCCTGTGCACAGGGGTCGAGCTTGTCCGTCACTCGACTAGCCTGACGCAGCACAGCAGGGGTTGGCAGGTTGCATGTGGTGATGCAGCACGCTTGTGCAGGGGCACTGTGGATGCTATCGTTTTATGTGACAGTTGGGAGCCAGCTGGCGCTGACATGCCCTGTGCCGCCAGGTACCCGCTGTACGCGCTCAACAAGGCGTCCAATGCGCGGCGCGACCTGAACGCATGCTTCCTGACATTCCACTCCCTGGGCAGCGCGGCCGCAGCTGCCCACTCCGCCGACATCGAGGCCGCTTTTGCGCACCGGGGGCGGGCCGACGGCGCCAGCGTTGCCTGCTTACCAGCATTTGCTTTCGTGCCGTACAAGATGCAGGGCCGCGTGTGGGCGGAGGACGAGCAGAGCGCAGGCACGCACGCGGCGATGGTCGACGCGGCGCTGCAGCTGCATGCGGTTGCAAAGTTGCGGCACAGCGACCTGGACTTTTTCCTGCAGAACAGCGCCCTGCTCAGGAAGGAGGCCAGCCATTTCTAGCGCGGCTGGCAGCTTTGCTGCAGCCTAGACAAGACAGTGCAGTCAATGTTTGTATGGCTCAGCACTGCGTTGGCAAGTTCAAGCACCTGCCCGGTAGGAAGGGGGGATTTTGTGGCTGTGGGAGAGCACAGCTACAGCCCGGGGCTTATTAGCCCTTTGGCACCGATCGCTTTCTATTTTTGTAATGTCGGTTTTTGCTCAGGCTTGCAGCGAGGGAGTTCTATGCGGATTGCACGAGAATTTTGACTGTTGCGAGCGCCGCAGTCTGCAGCTGCGGCAGACGGCACGCCGCCGCGACTGCGCGCACGTGCCTCTGCCAAGGCCAAAGACATGTGTTTATGCTGACCTGTGCATTGTCGAGCTCTTGACGGTTATATGAGAGAAATACTTGTAAGCATCGGCTCATGACATGGCTCAGCCATGGTGATGGCTGCTGGTGTTCTATCGCATGCTCAAAGATTATTGCAGCACAACCCAATAAAAATAAAAATACGCTCCTAGGGCAAGGTGTTGTGAACGAGGTTTGGCTCGGTGAGAGGCCATGGCCAAGCGCAGAACGAAGGGCGAATCAAACTCGTGATAGTGTGTAGTCGTGAGCTGCCACTTCTGTGCTCTTGAACTGGGCTGCTTCCGCCCTCAGCAGGCTATTTAGACAGTTTGCTGGCATGCGCGCCATCATAGCAACGTGGCTAACCTAGGCTTGAGCAGCATGGCGGCGACCGTGGCGCGTGCCCTAATCTCTTGGCCAGTGGGGGCAGTGCTGGCCGGTGCAACATCAGTCTACCTTGACCATCCTGCGCACCTGGTGTCAAAGCCAACAGCAGGCACGCTGCGATATTGATGTGTTTGGTGCCTTGGGGAGCCTTGCCCTGCAACGTTTGACATGCGTGCGTCATGGCATATGTTGACTTGCAGCACCCCTTTTGAAGTACCACAAGACAGACCAAAAGACAGACCGAAAGAGCTGCTGAGCTTAGACTAAGTGTGAACGTCCTGCAGCCGGCCTGGGTCTTTTTAGCGGCGCCATTGCCGCATATGCCTGGCAGTCACCCCGGCTCCCAGGCCGCACTCTGCTCCTGGGTGCGAGCCAGCGGCCTTCCCACCTCGCGCCCTCCTTTCAGTGTTGTTGCATCAGTGTGCATGCAACAGTGTGATTGCACGTGCAAGCACGCGTACGCGCACTGTTTCAGCGGCTGCTAGCCATCATCGCAGTCTGCAACCTTGTGCGTGTCCTCAGGCGCCCATGCCATCAACGCCTCACTGCAGGCCTACCAACTCGGGCACGGGCCCCTTGCACTGCCCTCTAACTGCCGCCCACGCTCCGTGCGTGCCGCGCGGTCCTGACCGCTGGTTGAGCTGCAGGCGGGCGGCTGCATATGAGGTGACGACCGATGGCAACTTGCTGCCGCGCACAAAGGTGAGGATTGCTCGCTCACATCCGCGCGCTTCCCAAGGCATAGCGCCAGCACAGCATGAGCTGACGTGGACGGCGTCCTTGCAGGTGGTGGTGCTGGGCAGCGGGTGGGGTTCAGGCACGTTTGTCAAGAACCTGGCCAAGCGCGTCACTGGCAGTGCGTCCCTGCCAACGCCATAACCGCACCTCCTCCGCCCCATGACACGCCGCTTTGCTCTTGCCAGCGGTCCCAAAGGGGCTGCCTGTCACACATGCACAGCGCAAGGCCAGGCAAGGCCATGCAAGGCAGTAAGCGAGTGTGAGGCTGGAGGACGAGTACCAGGATGGGCTTGCGCAGGCGACGGCTGGTACGATGTCACCATCGTCTCCCCGCGCAACTTCTTTGTGTACACGCCGCTGCTGCCGAGCGCCGCGACTGGCGCCGTTGAGCTGCGCTCCATCACAGAGGCTGTGCGCAGCCTCGTCTCGGGTACGCCCTGTCGTGCACAGGCAGAGTCTGTCTTGAGCTTCTCACGGACGAAGCTTGCTGACAGGGCATCGCGAGGCAGCCCTCTTGAGCTGAGACACTCTGCTCGCCGTCATACATTGAGCTGGCGCATGGTGTTAGTTCCATGCACAGCTGCATGCTATAAGAAAGGGTGTGTAAACGCCATGAGCTGGCAGTGTGGCGGCAGAAGCACCAGAAGCGCTTCACAGGTGTCAGGTAGAGGTGCTTGGCAGCTTGCCTGCCTTCACGGTAGAAGCTGTCAAGAGCACATCGGTGTGGAACGGGGCCAAAGGCAGACCTTGAAGCTATGTGAATATATGCTGCCGCAGGGCGCGGCATCAACTACATGGAGGCGCAGTGCATCAGCATTGACGTCAAGAGCAAGACGGTGCGGCGTGCAGGCTCTGGGCCTCTTTGGTGGAACTCGCGACATTGTCTGCAGCTCTGCTAGGTGGCATATTGTCTCGACAAGGGGCTGACGCGGAGCGCGCGCCACGCAGCTGACATGTCAGTACACCAAACCGTTTCGGGACTTGGAGGCGCACACATTCACAATCCCCTATGACGTCCTCGTGTTTGCGACGGGCGCGGTGCGACTTGCTTCACGCTCCACACCACAAAGGATGCGGGCATTGTAGTTTGTGCTGTGAAGCCCAAGGCGGGTGATGTCTTCGTCCAGGTGACAAACACCTTCCACACGCCTGGCTGCGAGGAGCACAGCTTCTTCCTCAAGGTGCGCTTGCAGCAATGAGCTAGCATGGCAATGAGGGATCGCTGCGCTGGATGCTGCTTATGTTGAACGTTTATGTAACACGATGTCCATGCAACAAATGATCCACACAACTTGTGCATGACGCCCTGCATGTTGCGCAGGAGGCCAGTCACGCGCATGCGCTCCGGCAGCGCATCAACGAGTGAGCCCCGAGCTGTGGCCCGTCCGGCTGCACTTGCGCAAGTGTGCGTGCAATTGGCATCAGCATGCCGCTGTCGAGGTAGCGGAGGACGTGTTGTGCAGGTGCTTCGAGGTGGCGTCGCTGCCGGACACCACGCCAGAGCAGCGGAAGAAGCTGCTGTCCTTCATCGTGGTGAGCGCATGCAGCCGCCTGAATGCCTGGCAGTGAGCACATGCCACACAATGCTGACTCTTGACCATGCGCAGGTCGGTGCGCGCCGCGCTGAGCATGTTTGAGAGCGGCAGCAGCGTCCGCGCTGCTCCCCTTCATGGTTGCACTGGCTGGAGGCAGCATACGTATAACTTGTGTGTGTCAACGTTGTATGTTGCATCATCTGCGACATGCGGCGAAGGGCACGTGCATGTCCTGCTGTGCAGGCGGAGGCCCGACTGGTGTCGAGACGGCTGCCGAGCTGCACGACATGTTTGCGGACGACCTGCTGCCGCGATACTTCCCGCACCTCAAGGTGCGCCATGCATGCACAGCGGCATCCACCGCACCCGATGAGGGGCTTGAGCGCTTGCATCTGCAGTACCAAACGGGAGCGTCTGCCTGGTCGCTCTCGGTTGCTGTGGCTGTCTGTTGTGATCATGCTGTGCACGCTGCTAGGCTTCATTGAATGTGTGTGATGGTACATGCTGATGTGGGTCCCTGCCGATAGGAAATGACTGTCTGCAAGCGCGCAGGACGATGTGTCCATCAAGCTGATAGACACCAAGGACCACCTGCTAAGCTGCTATGACCGCGCCATCAGCGACTACACCGGCGCGTTCTTCAAGCGGCAGGGCATCCAGGTCCTCTCCGAGTCGCACGTGCGCGCAGCCTCGCGTGCAGTGCGTTGTTTGCATACCCGGGCTGGCGTGCAGACATTGTGCGCATGCATTGTGAGCACGTCGGGCTCTGCTCTGCCTGTGAGTGTGCATAGACGTCAATGTCAGAAGGTGTGCTCATCTGCATGGGCTTTCAGGTCGTGCGCTTACTGTCATATACGTATGGCCCTGCATGTGGCCCAGTATGGTCCAGTATAGTTGTTCTGTTTACACTGCAGCTGTTTAAGGACATGCGGAGAGCTCCGTCCATGTCGCACACCAGCGCACAACGCGCGGGCGAGCAGGTCACGGGCGTGGACAGCGAGGGCGTCACAGTAAAGTGCAAAGCTGTTGAGGGCGAGCACCGCGTGCCGGGGCGGACCGTTGTTTGGGTGCGCTCCGCCATTTTGGAGACTGGCCATAATGCGAATGGTACACCTTTAGATGAGGCAGTGGACAGGTGGCGCCATGCTCTTTCACGCTGTGACTTTTGAAGACCGGCTCTGCCGGGCTGGCACACTATCCTGACGTCCGTGCGTTTGCCGCAGGCCGCCGGCATTGGCCCCAACAGCCTGACCAAGGACCTGGCTGCCCAGCTTCCCGAGCAGGTGAGTTGCAGAGTTGCCTCCGTGCGATCGACGTGCCATCCGCCAGCATCTCAATGTATCGATCTGCCAAGAAACACTTTGCCCAGTGGGGGAAGCCTCCAGAAGCAAGCCGCGCGCGTTTCCCTCGTATGTGCCTCTTGCGTCTTATACATGGTCTTGTGCCGTGCTGGCTATATTGCAAGCTCCATGCGGAACAAATGTCCGACGGCAGCGCGGCGTGTGCGCGCCAGGGCAACGTGCGCGCGCTGCAGACCGACCGGTGGCTGGCGGTGCGCGGCAGCGACAGCATCTTTGCCCTGGGGGATGCCGCGACCATTGCCATGGACCGCGCGCTGGAGCATGCCGCGGAGCTGTTTGTGCAGGCGCGGCCTCGCTCTTCAGCCTTGTTTAGGTTGGCAAGGAAACACTTCAGCGCAGCCATTGAAGCGAGTGTCACCAGAGCGATGGTGTCCTATTCCAGTTCTAGAATGCGAAGAATCAGCGTGTTGTGGCAAGGTTGCTTCCTCATGCATGCCCAAGCATCCCATGTTCATGCCATGTGAAACAACGGTACTTGCAACCCTTGTCAGTGACAGATGGTCTGCTGAGTGCGCACGGGGGCTGCCAGGGCGACACAGACGGCAACGGGAAGCTGTCGTGCTCAGAGATTGCGGCGCTGATGTCCAAGGCGCAGAAGAACTACCCGCAGCTGAAAGAGCACAGCCTCTACTTTGACTGCCAAGAGGCTTCCGGCGGCATCAGCGACGAGAGCTGGCTGCCCTACTGGCTGCAGGCGCGCGGGCGCCCAGCTTGCTGGAGGCTGCACGGCTTGCAGTTATGGGAAGCTGGCTGTGAGGGTGCAGGAGAATGAGCTGGGCTCAGCAGAGCGTGCGCAGCGCCTGAGCAGCTGCTCTGGAGTGCGGACCACAGGTTTCCAGGCCGGGGGCTGTGTCGGCATTGCAGAGTGTGCAATGCATGCGGGCGCGCCGCTCAAGCCGCGTGCCACTGTCCCCCGCTGTCGTTTGCAGAGCTCTGTGCTCCGGGCAAGTGCGTGGGTGCCGCAGGGCGAGCGGACGGACGGGGCGGCGCCGGTGGCGGGGCAGCAGGAGGCGCAGGCGGTGGCGCCGACGGAGGCGCCGGAGGTGGGCCTGAGCGAGGCCGCGGCCGACCCGCGCGTGGACACCGAGATCACGCTGGAGCAGTTCAAGGAGCAGCTGCGCCGCATCGACAAGACGCTGCGCGCGCTGCCCGCCACCGCGCAGGCGCGGCCCCGCCGCCCCTGCAGCGGCCTGCAGCCATGTGACCTACTCGAAGCCGCAGCCGCATGCTCGGCAAGGCCAGGGCGTGCGGCAACGCAGAGCGCTTCATCACCAGCACACTGTGCATCCGCTGCGCACGCTGCCCGCTGGCGCTCCAGCGTGGTGACCAGGCGCAGCAATGTCCCCGAACGCCAACACCCGGGCCGCGCTGACTGCATGACTCCCCCACGGCGGATGCATGCAGCCTGGAGGTGGTCGCACTTGCATGTTGATGACGCAGCCCTGGAAGTTCGCAGCAGGGCTGTTGTTGACAGGCTTAATGGTGTGCGTGCGCATGCACGCTGTACGCACGGCCGCTGCTGCGCGCGCAGGTCGCCTCGCAGCAGGGCAACTACCTGGCAGGCCTGTTCTCCATGATCCGCATCCCGCCGGCGGGCGCCACGCAGCACCTGCCCGCGGTGCACCCGCCGTTTAAGTACCACCACTCCGGCTCGTTCGCCTACGTCGGCGGCGACCGCGCGGTGCTGGAGGTCGCGAACGACCCAGGTGGCCTGCCCGGAGCCTCCCACCGCCAGGGCCAGGGTTGGGTCAGGGAACAGACGGACTTGCTTGTCCTTCTGCCACCATGTTGGCTACCAAAGCGCGTTTCCCGCTGCCTGCAAAAGAGCTGTGCAATCTTCGGTGGGTTGTGGGCGGCGTCGGTGAAGAGCGGCTTTGCCCCAAGTCCCGGGGCAGCGTGTCGCCATCGGCAGCGAGGCCCTGAGCGGTCGTGTGCTTGCGCGCCGCCAGACAAGAACCTGGGCGTGTTCACGGGCTTCCTCGCCGGCATCGCCTGGAAGGGCACGGAGACGTTCAAGCAGGCGCGCTCCGCCGCCTGCCTCCCTGCCAACGCACCCCATTTTTGCATGACCGCCGTCTGCATGTGCAGAACTGCATCCCCACATCACTTGTCGTAGCTACTTATTTACGCCAGCGACAACCTTATCAAGCCCTGGCACTAAATGCATGCTGAGTGTATTGTACACTGCAATGAGCGGCATGTATGGTGGGGCAGGTGAGCCTGAAGAACCAATGGCTTGTGAGCCGCGACTGGATCAAGACAAAGCTCCTGGGCCGGGACATCAGCGACGTCTGACATGCTGAGCATCCTGTGGCTCTGCTTCAGAACTGTATTTTCATCTCGCCAATGAAAGATACGTTACAGTGTGTCCGCTCGTGTCCGGCGTCGTGTCCTGCTCGTACAGCCCCCTTCTGCTTCTGCTTCTTCAGACCTCCCTTCCGTTGCATGCTGACCTAGCTGCTGCATGCCTGTATGTTTATTAGGATGCCATTGCAACCTAGAAGAGCTATTGTGTGTCCGTGTAACGAGTGAAGCTTAAATTGCATCGCGAGTACGCGCAATGGCGCACTCCCTGTCTGGCCAAAGCCTCTTGCATGGCTATGCCCTACTGGCATGCATGGCTATGCCCTACTGGCTAGGCTTTCCTGCCTGTGCACGTGCACAGTAAAGACGGCAAAATTCCCTGACGGTTGCTCCATCACCGCCTCCTGTCCCTGGTCTTGAGATAAGGGTCGAAAGCAAGCGCGTTGTTTGGCTGCAGCGAGCTGTGTGCGACTGCTGAGCGTAGGCATCCGTAGAGCATGCAGGTGCTTCGGGAGTCATGCTGGCACGACAAGCAGCACCACAAGCGCTGATGCTGCGGAGGCTGGTGCTGCGCTCTAGGAGCGTGTCAGCTGCGCCGCGGGCTGGCGCCTGCGGCACAGCTCAGATGCCTTTGCATCACACCTCGAAGTGGGACGGTGCGCCGGCTGGACGTTCTGTGACGTTGCTGTTGTTCAGCACCTCTCGCTGCCTGGGCGGCAGGCATCAACTGAACAGGGCAGAGCGGTCTTTCCTATCGGCCGTATGCACCGCCCCGCGGCAGGCACTGGCTCGCAGGACGACCTGATGCACAAGGACGAGTGCGTGCTTGTGGACGAGCGCGACGCCGTGCTCGGCGCCGCCAGCAAGTTTGACGCGCACCGCTTCGAGCCGCACCAGCCGCGCGGGCGCCTGCACCGCGCGTTCAGCGTGTTCCTGTTCAACACGCGCAACGAGCTGCTGCTGCAGCAGCGCGCGGCCTCGAAGATCACCTTCCCCAACGTCTGGACCAACACGTGCTGCTCGCACCCGCTGCACGGCTACAGCCCCTCCGAGGTGGACCGGCCGCAGGACGTTGCCGGCGGCGCGGCGCCCGGCGCCCAGGTGAGTGCTGATCACCTCCACGTCGCGCGCACAGCACGTCAAGCAACGGCGCTTCCAGCTGCCGTCTGCCTCAGTTGCGAGCCGCGCGGTCGACTGTGACGGCTGTCTGTGCTGGCAGCCTGAGTGTGCGTGCACAGGGTGCCGGTTGCGCTACACCAGCACCACACACAACGCCTGTGCAGGGCCGCTCGAACGCGCTGGCCCCACTGGCCGTTGGCCTGAGCGGCACTGAAGCCTGCACCCCCACTTCACTTGTTTCCCTGGGGCGCGACCTGCGGCGTGGGCCCGGCAGCGGGCGGCGCTGCGGAAGCTGCAGCACGAGCTGGGCATCCGGCCGGGGGCGCTGGCGCCCGCGGGGTTCCGCTTCCTCACGCGCCTGCACTACTGCGCGGCCGACGAGGGCACCTACGGGCCCGACGCGGAGTGGGGCGAGCACGAGGCGCGCTCTGCTCTGCACCAAGTACATCCGCACACGCTGGGTGTGAGGCTCCGAGCTTCATCAGAGGACGTGCTATTTTTTTAGTTCAGGGCAGGAGTACTCGCGTATGACGTGTGTCAAAGCAGGAGTATGTGTGAAAGAGCTGAAGAGATTTTTATGCAGCCATGCCTACTTGTATGAGTGTCTCTGCACGCTTGCTCGTAGCGGTCGACAGCCACGGCTGCGGTGCCCGCCTTGAGACCAGAGACCTCATCAGCTCGTCTCCACACTCCCCGCACCAGGCAGGTTTGTAGGTCGGTGTCTTACATGACGCGACACGGCTTCAGCAAGCGCTTGCCGGAGGCCGCGCAGGTGGACTACATCCTGTTTGCGCGCGCGGACGTGGCCCTCCAGCCAAATGCCGACGAGGTGCGCGCGGTGCGCTACGTGGACGCTGCCGCGCTGCGGGACATGATGGATCCGGCATCCGGCTTGCGCTGGTCGCCCTGGTTCAGGTGCGAGGCTGGCACCCGCACTGCGGAGCGCGGAGAGCGGGGCACAAGGCACTTACGCTGTTGCTGTATCCACGAGGGCGTGTCTCCTGCTGGGTGGGCGCTTGTAGCATGCGGTGTGGCGTGGATGCCTGCACTCATGCATGGGGCACATACGTGCCGTCGCAGGCGTCGTGAGTGTATAGTTTGCCGACAGACCCTGTGTGGGAAGACCTGCACAAAGTGCTTAAAGTAAGAGGCGACATAAGCAGAAAACTGGGTTTTTGTAGAGCTCAGGGGCGTCCGTCTCTGCACACCAACCTCTGCTCTGACCTTTGGACAGCGCTGACTTCGTAAGCGCTGCTTGCGCAGGATAATTGCTGCGCACTTCCTCCAGCAATGGTGGTCTGACCTGGACCGCACGCTGCAAACTGAAGACTTTGTAGATGCAGGCACGATACACAAGCTGCAGTGTGGCTCCCTGCAGCAGGCATAGGCTTGTTGTCCGTGAGCCCTATGGTAGCGAGAGGGTATGTGTATGAGAGCCGAGCGTGTGAGGGCGAACTTGGGTGACAACCATGCCCCGGAAAAGCGTGCAGGCATGCATGCTTGCTTGCAGCTGCGAGTTCTGCGTGTATGTGGATCATTACGGCTTTGCTCAAGTTTGGTGAGGAGGAGGATGAATCGGAACAGGAAAGTCGAGTGTTGTTTGTTGCATGTGTATGTGAGCATGCAAGGAAAACGAGGTTGGTGCCTGCCACTCCATGCGTTTGCACAGTAATACCCAAAGAGTGAGCCACCGAATGCCTGCATGTGCGCCGGCAAGGGCCCCATCAAACTGAATATCACACGCACACTTCTTTACTTGGGCAGGGGAGCTACTTACTGGCCACGTGCCAAGTGCTTCGGCCAGCCACAGCGGACATCCTGCATATTGCAGACCTGCAAACTTCAGGCATGGAACCCAAGCACGCACACAAAGGACGCTCACAGACGCCCAACCACGTTCACTGCTCACCACTCTGCTAGACAACGTGCCACAGCATATTTTTACAACCCCAGCCGGCATGCGAGCCAGCGGTAGCGCGCTTCGACATGGCCAGGCGCGCGCTGCGCCAGCCCAGGCGCGCCAGCCAGCGCGGCTGCCAGGCGCTCAAATGTGGCAGCGCTGGGCTGCCCGCCCGCGTCCACCACCACCGCTCGCAGGATGGCTCGGTCCTCCACCTGCGCAGGGCTGCTGCTTACCAGCTCCACTGGCTACAGGCAGGGCCTTGCTCTGTGCACGCTTGATCAGCATGACTGCGCACGTCGCCCATAGAAGCAACATGTCTGCGCTGGCCATCGCAGAGCCGCGTGCCAAGGGGCGCATCCTATGCCTCGCTTGCAAACTGCTTCGCAGCACGAGCGGTCGGCGAGACACGCGGGGCGCGCCCTCGTCCACGTTGTCAGCTGGCCGTCGACGCGGAGCTCGGTGTCGCTGCGCGCCTCCACCAGCGGCGGCGCTGCGGCCGGCGCCGCAGCCGCTGCGCCGCATGCCGGCGGAGGCGCCCCGGCAGCAGGGGAGACAGCGCTGCCCACCACAGCCGCGCCCGCGCCCGCAGGCCCAGCGCCTGCTGCCAGCCCTTCCCCTAGACACTGACCGCGCGCCTCACAGCGCGGCTGGCCAGCGCCAGGCGCGCCCAACCCAGGCGCGCTTGCGGAGTGTGGCAAGAGCGCAGGGGCGCTGGCATGCGCGCCTGCCGCCGGCAGCACCCGGGTCGACGCATGTGAGCCCAGCAGGGGCGGGGCAGGCGCGTGCGGCGCCGCAGCCTGCCTGGCCGCGCAGCCGGCCTCCGCGGGACAGCCCGAGCCTCCGCGCTCGTCGCCGGCGCCCGGGGACGCAGGCCGCGGCGCCCGCGCCGCACCCGGGGAGGCAGGCCCGGGCGCGGCGCGCTGCGCATCCGGTCCCGCGCGCGGCAGCACGCGCCTGCCCGGCCGGCTGCCCGCCCCCGGTCCCTCGCACTCGTCGCTGGAGTCGTCCATGCGCACGCGCTTGAACGCGACGCGCCCAGTGGGCCGCCCGCCCGCTGCCACCTGGGCATGCGCGATTCCGCCCGCGTCGCGCACTCCCGCCCCGCCGCCGCCGGCAGCCCGCTCGGCGGTACGCGCGTCTCTCCCGCCCATCGAGCTGCCCGACGAGTCGCTCGAGTCGCTCAGCCGCGCGCGCTCAAAGTCGGGCGCAGCACCGGAGCGCGCCCCGGGCGGCGACCCGGCGCCGCCATCGGTGCCAATTCGCGCAGCGACGCCATGCGAAGTACCTTCTGGCGGGTCACACGGTTCGTGTGCAGCCGGGGCGCCGCTGCACTGCCGCAGCGCCGCAATACCATTGCCTCGAGCGTGGCCGGCGGGCCCGGAGGCGGGGGTGTGGTCGCCCTCAGAGTCGCTGGAGTCTGGCAGCCGCGCGCGCGCAAACGCGATGGCATGTGGCGATCCCGCCGCAGGCGGCGGCCGTGCCTGAGCGCAAGCGCCCCCGTCGCGCGCCCCTACAGCGGCGGAGCCCGGCGCTGCACGCCCGGCGCTCTCCTCTCCGCTGGCAGAGCCACCGCCGCCTCGGCCGCATGCCGCCGAGCTACTCATAGGGCTGCAGCCGGCGCTGGCGGGCGCAAGGCCGCCCTCCGCCGCACGCGCCGTCTCACCAGGCGTCGAGCATGCGGCGGGCGCGCGTTCCCCCGGACCCACCGTACCCACAGACCTGCGCGAGAGGGCGCCCGCCGCAGCCGCGACCCCGCCCGCGCCGCACCGCCAGCCCCTGTCGTCGCCCGCGCGCGGCTCGCGCTGCTCGCCGGCGTCACCCGCATCCGCGCGCCCTGCCCCACTGAGCGCGGCCCGCGCTGGTGCACCAGCGCCCGCGGCCTCCCCACGCGCGACCGGAGCGCGCTCGACCCGCCCTGCGAAGCATGCGCAAAGAGGCATGCAGTGAGAGCCAGGCCTGGCTCCCAGCAAACTGATGATGTAACACGCTGAAGCGCCCGCTGTCCTGGCAGGGCTGCGCATCACCTGTTGGTGCACAGGCGGCGACCTCTGTTAGCACTGGGCAGTCGAGCCACGGTTGGGCTGGCTGCAGGCACACGACCCTCCAGTCACAGAGGCCCTACCTCGACAGGGGCAGAGCTGCCAGTGCGCTGCATGCGATCGTGTGGGGGGGCTCACCATGTAAGCTGGGCTTGCCGTCGCCCACGGCGCCTCCAGCAGCCCGCGCGCCCCGCCCGCGCCCGCCCGCGCCCCGCGCGGCCCGCCCCCGGCCGCGTCGCGCGTGCTGCTGCCGCCGCAGGGGCGCCGCAAGGCGCCGCAACGGTGACTCGGGCTCCGCCGCCGCCGCAGGGGCCAGCCCAGCAGCCGCGGGCGCCGCCGCTGCGGGCGCTCGGGCGGGCTGCACGGCCTGCAGCCGCACGAGCGGCGGCGGCTGCGCGGCCCAGGCAGCAGCGCCAGGCTGCTGGTGTGCCATAAATCCTGCGCCCTCCACCGCGGCTGTCCCGGCGGGCGTGAACAGCGGGCGCAGTTGCGCCGGCGCGGTAGTGCCTCCCAATGGCCCCGCCCTGACCCCACCACCCTGGAGCGCGCCGCCCAGCACCGGCGGCAGCAGGATGTGCTCGCGCACCGCCCCGGACGGGTACCCTGGCGGCAGCGCCTCAATCGCGGGCGCGTGTGGCCCCATGCTGAGGTATGGACACTGCGGCACGATGCCGCAGGGCGCAGCGACAGGTGCCTGCTGCGGGCCTGCGCCGCCGTCTGGAGCGCTGACGGGCTGCGGCGGCAGGGGCGCGGGCATCAGCAGCGACCGGTGCACATGGTCTGTCGCAAGCCAGGCGTGACATCCGTCAGCGAGCTGCCGCCTGCTGGCGTCTGGGACACCTTGGCTGAGAGCAGAACCTGACCCCAGCTGCACTCGACCAGAGCAGGAGTGCGCAGCTGTCCTTCACGTAATTTTGCCTCCCAACTGCAACACAGCAGTGCAATAAGCTTCGGCATGTGGCAACTTATAAAGCACTCGCTGCCGTTACTCACATTTCCCATCAGTTATACCTCTTGACCGGGCAGGGCGTCAGGCAAGTGCAGGAAGGAGCGCCGCAGGCACGCACCCAGCCCCTGCGGCGCTCCTCCGGCGCCGGCCGCCTCGCGCGCGGCCCAGAGCAGCGCCGCCTGCGCCGGCCGGCGGTACGGCAGCATGCACCGGCAGATGGTGGGCCAGGGGTTGGCGCCCGGGGGCAGCCAGCGCAGCGCCTCCGCCACCGCCGCCTCCTCCAGCGGCGTGAAGGCGCCCGTGACGCGCTCATGGGCCGCCTGCACGCTGGGCCGCGGTCGGCCGCGCGTCCGCCGCTGGGCGCGAGCACGGTCGGCGCAGTGTGCAGGGCACTGTAGCCTGCATCAGCCGGTGGATGCCTGGGCGACTTGGCACATGCCGCATGTGTCGCGACAGCCAGGGAGCAGTCACACCACCCCTGCAACACTTCTAATAGACGGTCCTCAGCAGCAGCGGACATGGCAGGTCGCCGCTGCTGGCCGGGCCCCTGCCCATGGCCAGCATGCGGACGAGGGCGCTTCTTCTGTACAGCACGCGCGACGCACTCAGGCAGCGCCGAGCTACCCAAGTTCTGCGCCCCTCCGCTGCGCCAGCCCAACCAGGTCCCTACCTGGGGCCGGGCGCCCAGGGGCGGCCGCGCCTTGATGCCGTTGTCGCCCGCGCGCGCGTGCGCGCGCGTGCGCACGCGGTGCTCCAGCTCCGCGCGCGCACGCGCGGGCAGGAGGTAGAGCCGTGCGCGCTCCAGGTCCGGGCCGAAGCGCAGCAGCGCGCGCGCCAGCAGCGCGTCCTCGCCCGCCGTGAAGGCCAGCTGCCCGGCCAAGCGCCCGCGCATGCGCGCCTCCCTGCTGCCCTGCCGACCGGACGCGTGCGCGCCGGTCAGTGCACGCGTGGAATGGTGGGGCATGTGCTGTCGCGGCAGCCAGCCTGCGCCCGCGGCATCCAGCCCGCGGCAGCTGGCCCGGCAACGAGCGGCATGCTCAGCGCTCTTGCGCCGGCGACTCCCAGAACTTCGCAGGAGTTCGCATGCACTGCTTGGTGGCTCTATGAGGCCTGCAGCAACGCTCGCAGCCCGTCCCCGCAGGCGGCGTGCGCAGCAGCACACCGCGCGCCTGTGCCAGCGTGCGCAGCTGCGTTCGCTGTCCACAGCGCGCGGTCAAGGACGCACCTGGGGCAGCAGCTCTGAGAGGAACACGTCGGGCATGCGCATCAGAGCCGCGCGGAAGCCCTCTCCCAGGCCGCCGCCCCACAGCAGCTGAGCGGGGTCTGCAGAAACCCGCGCCCCGGCCTGCGCGCACACCCAGAGGCATGCAAGGCCCTGAGACTCAGGTCGCCATAGCACATCGCTCCCTGCCAACAACCCAAGTCACAGTGTGAACATGCGGGCCTATACCCGGCCAGTGATGACTGGACAACCTGGCAAATCTGTAAATGCAGCGCATGGCAAGCACGTTTTTGACGCCGCGCGCTGCTGCAAAGCAGTGTCGTGTGCGCAGTGGGCATGCCCGGGCGTGCCTGGGTACCGCCCGTGCGCGTCATCCTGCTGCCGGCCGCCAAAAGATCCGCGAAGCAATGAGCGCCAGCTGGGTTGTCGCGCTCCTGCACGCCGTGCTGACCCCTGTGCTTACTGGCTCGCCGCCGAGACAGGCGCTGCCCCTCCGCCCTGACCTTGCTTACGACACGATGCTCCCGCGCCGGTGCAGAGGCTCTCGGCGTGCCGGAGCACGCACCGCCACATCCAAGCCTGCTGGCTTGGTCTCCAAGCGCCCGCGGGCGCACCTGCAGCGCGGCGAGCATGCCGTGCAGCGCAGACGCAGCGATCTCCAGCCGCACACAAGCGGCCGCCCTGGCGTGCACCGCGGCGGCCCCTGACGGCGCCGCTGCCTGCCCAGGGCTCCCCGCGCCCGTCGCTGCAGTCGTCGGTGCTGGCAGCGCAGCGATCGCAGCTGCTGGCGCCCGCAGGCCGGAGCCAGCCAAGGGCGCCGGCGCAGCCCCAGGCGCACCAGCCCCTGCCCGCACATGTGCCGTCGGCTCAGGCGGCTCTGGCGGCGCCGCGCCGCGCGAGACCAGCTGCAGCATCGCGGCCGCCGCGCACGCAGCGTTGTCGGCCGCCTCTGCGGCGCCGGCGGGCGGCCGCAGCGCCTGGCCGAGCGGCGCCGCGCGCGGCTGCGGCGGCGGGCGCGGCTGCGGCGCGCGCGCCAGCGCGCGGACGGCGGACACGGCCGCGGCGAGCCCGGCGACCAGCAGCTGCGCGTGGCGCTCGCGCAGGCTGGCCAGCTGCGCGCGCTGGGCGGGCAGCCAGGCGGTGGCGAACGCCGCGGGCGGCAGCAGCAGGGGCGCAGCCAGCAGCGGCAGCCGCAGGCCCAGCCGCGCCTCGACCAGCTGCACCAGCAGGCGCTGCTTTGCGTCAGCGGCCGCCGCCGCCGCCTGCGCGCCGGCCGCGCCGCCGGCCGGCTGCAGCGGCGGCAGGCTCCTGCGCGGTGTGGGCGCGCGTCGGCGCGCTGCGCCTGTCTTGCTGCACCGCCGGCGGCGCCCAGGCGCGCGCCGCACACGGAGCTCTCTGCACACCGGCTGCTCCAGTACCAGTAGGGAGGGTGCCACAGGCGCACGGAGCGTGAGACACGCCAGCGCGATGCGCGCCGCACCCCGTTTGCAGCCTCTGCGTCGACAGCAGCGGCCGCTTGCGGAACTGTGGCCGGTCGTGCTTGCTCTGGTACTGGTACGGCAGCCGTCGCCGCTGCGCGCGCGTCTGCGGCGGCGGCGGCGCGGGCTCCTCGCCCGGCCGTAGCAGCTCCGCCACATCCAGCTCAAACTCAAAGTCATCGTCGTCCTCGTCCTCGTCCTCCTCGTAGCAAGCGCCGCTTTCTCGCACCGCCTGCAGCGCGGGCGGAGCCCATCACCAGCGCAATGGACATCTCCAGCCACCCCCGCACTTTATGCATGCAGCTGCCTGACCACACATTGTGAGGAGACGCGCTCACAGGTCCAACGTGTGATGCACATGGCCGCTGGCGGGCGCCTCTCCAGCGCAGCCAGGCGCCTCTGCGCGCGACGCAGGGGGCGCGCCGCCAGGAAGTCGCGGTAGGCGGCGCCCTCGTCGCCTAGCGCGGGCCAGAGCTCCTCGTCGTCGCTCTCGCCCAGCAGCGCCTCCAGCGCCTCCAGGCTCACATGCCCCAGCGGCTGGCGCGCGCGCGTGCGGCTCCAGATGGGCGCATCCTCGCCGCCGCCGCCCGCGGTGCTGCCGCCCGCCATGCCCGCGTCCACTTCCGCCAGCGCCGCGGCGCCGGAAGCTACATGCCCCGCGCCAAGCGCAGGCTGCGGGCCAGGAGCCCGCTGGTCGGGCGCCTGCGCGGCGGGCAAGCCAGGTTGCGCGCTGCCGGCGCCCGCCGCGCCCAGCAGGCCTGGCTTGGCTCCGGCGCCGCCCGCGCCCTCCGGGACATCCTCAGCGTCGTCGTCTCTGCCGCCCTCGTCCTCGTCGTCCTCCTCGTCGAACTGCCGCAAAGGTGGAGCGGTTAAGCTCAAGAGCTCCACGCTGGGCGGCCGCGCTGCGGCCAGCGAAAGCCGCAGCGGCCTCGTTCGCGTGCGCACGGCAGCGAGTGCTGCGCACAGGCCCTCCCAAGACACTGCGACAGCGCAGTGTCTATGAGCGGGGCTGCTCACCGCAAACTCCTCCAGGTCGGCCAGGTCCAGGACGGAGTCGTCGATGGCTTCAAGCTCCTCCAGGTCTGCGGCAGCACCACTTTGTTGCAAACATGGTGCATTGACAGTGGAGTGACCACCAGCAGGGCCTGTTTGCCATACCCCACAGCTCTGGGCTGCTCCCGATGTGCGGACTGGCGGCCGACCGTGCAGGCGCAGCCTGCTTTGCCGCGGAGCCGCCCGGGCCCCGCGCCTCATCATCAGCATCGCTGCCGCTGCTCTCCCCGGCTGCGCTAGCAAGCGCTGCGTCGGAGTCGAAGTCCTCGTCGTTTTCTTCCGAGGTATTCTCACCGGGGCGCTCTGGCTCTGTGGCCATGCAGCCCCCTGCCGCTCAGCATAGGCCGCCTGGGGGCGCAAGCAGCACACGGCACACAAGCGGCGCCGTCTCTGACAGCCTGCGCTGAGCTGAGCATGCAGGCTCGAGCCTGTGAGGAAGCGCTTGCAAAGTCAGCTGTCAAACCTGCTCATATGATCATCAGTCAGCTAGCTGAGTGCGCGAAAATAGTTCTCGCGTGCGTCAGCGCCTGAATAGCAGTGTTGTAGAGCCGCAAAGTGTCGTATGTGAAGGCCCAGCGCAAGGTGCAGTGCGTATGCTCTATGTCGCTGTTAAAACATGGAAGCCGTGAACCAAGTCAAGGTCGCTGCACAGGTCATCCTTTGTAGCGCAGCCGCGAACAGCAGGGCTTCCATTGCAAACAAGCCGAGTCCGTGCGCCACCTGGCTCCATAGTTTGGTGCGACTCAGAACCTGCTCAGCACCTGCCTTCCCATACCGTCCGGCATGACTTCTGCAGCCGCTGAGCTCGCGCAAGTCCTCCGGCAAGGGCACCTTGCCGATGCCCGCCTGTGTCCTGCGCACAGCACGGACATGTCTGGCAGCGCGGAGCCCGAGGGTGTGGACTGGCAGTGGGTGGAGCGCTTGGTAGCTCTCTGTCAGCACACACAGGCCGTGCTGCCCGAGACGAAGAGCGCGCTGAAGGGCGCTCTGCGCTCTGCTGACGCCCGGACTGTGCTCGTTACGCTCACGGTGTGCGCCTTGCGGCACTGCTTGTTCGGACTCGCGTCGCAGTCGAGCAGCTGTGCAGCGTCTGACAGGGGTTGCCGCGTCGCAGGCGGTCGACTCTGTTGCAATTAACACGAACCGCGAGGTGCGGGCGCAGCTGGCGACCAAGGGGTGGATGCGCCTACTCTCCGGCCTGGCCTCGGGAGATGCTTCGCCGGTGGCGCTTGCGGCAGCACAGACCCTGTCCAACTGGCAGCTGATGTTCAAGTGCGGCCCGCGGCGTGCAGCAGTCCCAGGTTGTCTGATTTGCTACTGCACGTCTTCTGTACTCGCTGCCTGGCGTGACAGGGGCGAGGAGCTCGGCGCGGCCGCGTACAGCGCCTGCCGCGCGCTGCAGGCCCGGGAGGAGGGCGCCGTGCCGCCGCCCACCCACTTTGCGTACCAGATGAGAGAGATCGTGGAGCAGGAGATACCCATGATCGGCCTGCAGCGCGGCACAGACTTCCTTGCAGCCTTTGCGGCGCCAGCTGGTGCAGGTGCGCCGCAAGTGTGTGCGTTTCACTTGGCGCCTACGCGTCACGCCACATTTTGTGCACGGAGCCCAACAGCATGGGCTAGTTGCTGAACCGGCCGGGCCTCGACCACCGTGCGATGTGCGCGCACTGCTCCGCAGGCCGGCAGGCGGAGCGTGCGGAGTCTGCGGACGGCGGCAGGCGCTGGCACAGTGCGCCGCCGCACGCCCCACGCGCGGCCAGCGAGGCGTCCTCGACCGGCAATGGCAGCAGCGTGCATGCGCAGGTGCCACATGCGGCTCTCGACGCGCCCCGCTCTGTTGGTGCAGACATCTAGTGCCGCGTATTAGGCAGGGTGTGCATGCAGCGCTTGTCGGTCTCGCTCCCATGATCCTGGTCCGCGCGCAGCCGGGCGGGCGGGCGGCAGAGATGCGCGCGGGCGCGGCGAGGCTCACGCAGTGCCTGGAGCGCGGCCAGACAGCCGAGGCGGCAGGGTGGGCGGACTGCTGCCGCGAGTGGCGACAGGAGATACGGGTGCGCTTGGCTCGGTGACGGACGTGCGGTTGGCCACACCCGGGCTACTGTCCTAGTGTTTTGTTGCTGGGCCGCTCACGGCTGCAATTGCATCGAATCTTTTTGCACAAGGATACGGGTCTGCGGGTTGAAGCCCGCACTGCGCCGCCCGCGCAGGCATGCGTGGCAGAGGAGGTCACCGACGACGCGCTGGCCGCGCTGCTGGACGCCAACGACGCGCTCAACGCAGCGCTGCGCCTGTGGCAGCAGGCGCAGGCGCGCGGCGAGGCCGCCCGGCAGTCCACAACCGCGCCCGAGGCGCCCGGCGCGGGGGCGGGCGCGGGGCGCACGCCGCCTGCGCAGGCAGCGGCGGGCGCCCCGTACCGGCCCGAGCAGCACTCGCAGTGGTACAGCCCGCTGGAGAGCAGCCTGCCGGGCCAGGCGCCGTTGCGGCCGGCGATGCATGCGGAGAGCTCCGGCAGCCCAGAGGCCACGTCCCGCCCGGCCGCAGCAGCGCCGGCCTCGTCAGGCACGGATGCGCGAGCGCGCGCGGATGCGACGCCCCCGGCCGACGGCGTGGCTGTGCCCGACTGGCTGGTGCGGGGGCCGGCGCCGCTGATCGACCTGCTCTCCTGGCACGAGCCGTCCGAGCCGGCAGCAGGCACCCCCGCAGCCACGGCGCCGGCGGGGGTGCCCGCGAGGGCGGCGGCGTGCAGAGGCGCGGGCTCATCGGGCGCGAAGCCGGCGTCGACGGCGCGCTCCAGGCCGTCCAGCGTGCCAGCTCGCAGCGACGCTGCGGCCGCCGGGTGGGCCGCTCCCGGCCTGGGCAAGCATGCCGGCAGCGCGCGGGTGGCGGGCGGCTCGCCATACGAGCAGCCGGCTGCTCCGCCCGAGGCAGACCCGGCGACCCCGCCGCCTGGGTGGCAGGCGTTTGGCGCAGACGCCAGCCTGCTGGTGGGGGCGCCTGCCTCGGCTGAGATGGCGCCTGCTCCCGAAGCCGCGCCCCGGCAGCCGTCGGCCTGGGGAGGGTCCGCAGGCCGCTCCCCGCCGAGGCCTGCGCCGGGGGGCGCTGCCTGGGCTCGCAGCGGCGGCCGTAGGGCGGCCGCTGCTGTGTCGGACATGCGGCAGGCCGGCGCACCCGCAGCGGCCGAGCAGCGGCGGGCGTTGTCACCTGCCAGCGCTGCGGCGGCCGCCTCGCCGGTCGCGCCAGCTGCTGCGGCTGCAGCGGCACAGGAGAAGCAGCCGCCCTCGCGTGACGGCAGTGCGGTGCAGGCGGCTGGCGCGCGGCCAGCGAGCAGTGGCGGCGACCACCGGCGACCAGGGGGGGCGGCAGCCGCGCCCGCTGCCGCCCAGGATGCCGAGCTGCAGCGCCTGCGAGCGGAGCTCAGGTGCGTGTGCAGAGCTGTACTGGCAGCTGGCTGTGCAGCCAGCACTGTGTTGTGATCATGGGGGCCGTGACGCCCCGGCAGCTGCCCGAGGCCTCGGCTCAGGGACGCGCCGCGGTGCCTGCAGGGCGCGGGACGCGGAGGTGGCGCGCTTGCGCAGCGAGCTGCTCAAGCACGCGCGCCCGGCCACGCCGCCTGCACGCCGCCCATCTGAGCCGGCGCTTGCCCCGCTTGCTGCTGAGCAGCCGGCGCAGCGGTGCGGGTGCACCGCAGCACCAGCGAGCCGCCGGTGGCCACGCACGCCCTGCCGCTGCGCGACCTGGCGAGCATGGCGTACTCCCGGCAGCCCGCGCTGCGCGTGCGCTTCCAGCCCGGGCAGCTGGAGGAGGTGGCCGCGCGCCTGCAGGCCCGCGGCCTTGCGCGCCGGCCCGCCGCTCCTGCGCTGGTCTGATGCGCGCATGGCGGAGCTGTCGTCAATGCAGCTTTGCAGTGTACCGACCGCCGTGGCGCGTGCGAGGGGTGGCCGAGCAGTGCTTCCCATATGGCGTGTGATCAAGTCTCCAACAGTTAGTCAGGGACGTCAGCTTTGTGCCCGACACTGCGTCTGTGTGTCTGCTGTGTCGTGGGAGGTACCATGCGGATAGGCGCACGACAGACAGTATGACTTGCTTTCCGTGGCTGTAGACTAGAGATCATCTTCTCTGGCATTGCTGTACTGAAGACAGTGCTGTGCCGCTACATGTTACAGTTACACTGCCATGATGGCTCTCAATGGTCGTCGTCCCACTTTCCAGGACACGCCTCTGCCAAGTCGTCCTCGTCTCGATACTGCGCACGGGCACACGGTGCAGCATTATATTTCGGTGCGTGCGTCATCTGCAATGTGGCAAACAACACAAGCGCTGCATGGCAGCAGCATTGAGCACGGGGCTTGGCCGACCTGGCAGCCGCAGAAGAGGCAGTAGGCGTGCCGCCGCCGCAGGTGCTCCAGCACCTCGCCCAGGCGCTGCTCCGCGGGCAGCTCCTCCCAGGCGGCCCCAGCCTGCGGTTTGCTGTCGCCGTCCGCATCCCCTGCAGCCTCCTCTCCTTCGGGAGGCGGCGGCGGCTCCCACATGTGGCTCTCCTGCAGGCCAGCCCTGCGGTCCAGGGTCTCGCACACCTGCGCGCATGCAGCGCTGTGGTGCAGCCGAACCTGTAGGTAGCGCGCACGCGGGTGTGCGTGTGACCTCGCATGCGATTCTGGTCACAAGCCACACCCTGCCTGCCAGTGAGCGTGCAGGCATGCATAGCAGGCAGCGCAGGCGCACCGCACGCGCTTTCGCGAGCTGCTCCGCGGCTCGGCGCTGCGCAAAGGACGCCGCGCGGCCGTGCAGGAAGCTGGAGCGCATGTCCTCGTGGCCCCGATGCCGTTTGGCCTCTGCGCATGCACTGTCGCCGTGACAGCAGTGGGACAGCCCGCAGGAGGGTGTCCTTCCTGGGGCTTGGCCAAGGTGTGCAGGCAAGACATCGAGGCTCGGCGGGCAGGAGCCACCCGACTCACCGCGCTCCTGTCGCTCCTGCTGGGCAGCCACCGCGCGGCGCCGCTTGGCCTCGTCGACGCCCAGCCCAGTGCGGCCAGCCTTCAGGTTCACGTCCAGCGGTGTGGCCCGGCCTTCTGCGCTCTTGCCGAGGCCCTTGCCCGGCTGATAGCCCATCGCGGCAAGCATCTGAAATCCCCTGGACAACGCAGCGGGTGAGCAGACGCACGAGGCAGGTGCCCGCCCCGCACGTACGAGCCAGCGGCTGGAGCACGGCCGAGCCTGCCTCAGCTCAAGCGCACCTGGTGTCAGAGGCCAGGGGCGTGGCCAGCGCGTCGGCGCGGCGCTCCTCCATGCCCCGCTGCTCGCTGACGAGACGCCGCGCGCCGCCAACTGCCTTGGCCTTGGCGGCCGCTGCCTCGGCCTCATACTGCCGGGTCAGGGCGTCCAAGTCGGTGTCCGCATCGCCGGTGGTCTGGCCGGTACGCGGTTCCTGTTTGGTCGTCAAGCATCGTCAGACGAGCGCGCACCTTGCCTGGCACAGCACGCTAGTGTGCCCAGGCAGCATATGTAAAGCGGCGCATGAAGGCGAAGCAGCGACACCACCTACCTTTGCAACATCCTCTTGCGCGCTGCCTGTGCCCAGGGCGGCCGCTGCCTGCGGGGGAAGCCAGAGCTTTCTTGCTGGCCTATGCATTGCGGTCGTCTGTGTGCGCAGGCGGTGTGTTTCTGTTTTTATCTGGTTCTGCTACTGGAGCCCAAGTATGCGCATACTGGCATGCCGGTGCCGGTAATGGCCCAGCTGATGCGCGGCTGCATGTCCCCAATAGCTAGCACTGCATGTAGCTCAAGATGGCCAGTAGCACGAGCTGACTGCTAGTCAAGCAGCCTGAGGTGAAACTACTTCTACAAGTCGGCTGCCTCTCCGGCGCTTCCTGCAGAGGAAGCCCTTGTTCCGAGCTGCAAACAAGCGAGACAGGCGCCCGGTGTTGCGTAGGGCAATGGGGCAGATCCTGTCGCAGCCGGAGGTCAACGAGGTGGTGCTGGTGCCACCGCTCTTTGAGCGCGACCACAAGGTCGGGCGAGGGATTGGCGTCCTTATCTTCCGCTCTGTCTCATCCGCCACAAACTTTCACACGCTCATGGCGGCGGGTGCCTGGCCAGCAGGGGCGGTCAAGGATGGCAAAGTCCTCCTACGACTTCCTGTTCTGCAAGGCGCAGCTCAGGTGGCTCTTCAATGACTACATGCGCCCGGGCGGTCGCAGCTTGCTGCACTTCTCGCCCTCCGAGGACCCGCGCTTGTCCGTCACAGCGCGGCTGCGCACCGACATCGAGCCCGAACACCTGGGGGACCATTCCACAGGTGCCCTGTACAGGCGCAGCAAGCGTGCCACCGACTCTGGCCCTGCAGCAAGCGTGCCGCCCGAGCTTGGCCCTGCGCGCCAACACCCAGGTGCCGGGGCGGGCCGCAGGCACAGCCACGATACGCTTCCAGGCCTCTCCAGTGGACCCCCTGAGCTTCTTCGACGTGAGGGCCGCCGCGCAGGCGCGTGTTTGCGTCCGGCCCAGCTCAGTAAAACATGGATTCCTATAGGTCTGGCACAGTCTGGTAGCATGCCGCCAGCAGTGTTGAACCGACTGGGGGCCTGCGCAGGGCAGCGGCGCGCGCCTACGTGGGTGCTACTTCGACCCAGACTCGGGCTTTGGGGCGTTTGCAGAGCTGCCCTTGGCCGATGCAGAGGTCTATGAGACAAAGCAGTGGCAGGCCGCAAAGGACACGCCGCTGGGCAACGGTGGTGGCGGCGACGGCGCCCGGGCGCCGCTGCGCGCTGTGGATGTCTGTGCGGGCGTGCGCTACAGCTCTCCGGCGTTCTCGGCTGGCGCGGTTGCCAGCCCGCTGGACGGTCACGTCAGCAACCTCTGGATGGCGCGCCGCACTTGGCATTTTTGACTGACAGCTGCACCTGTACCTCTGCGTCGCGATGGTGGCGCACCGTCCTATGGCGACGCATTGCCTGGAATACTGCCGGCGTGCGGCTACCTCGCATGCCTTGCCATGTTGTGATAGGAGGCCCGCTTGCTCCAGTGCCGAGTTTGCGGCGGTGACAGCTGCATGACCTGGGTCCAGGTGGGGCGGCATGGAGCCATGATGGCAGGCTGCCAGGTGCGGCCTGGCGCGAACGGGTGCCTGGGCAATCCAGCCGCGCTGATCGGCACGGACCCCTGGCGGCTGTGGACCGAGCTGCGGGGCGCGAGCAGCCTCGCCATCGCGTATTCGCCGGCCTCTTCGACTCCAGGTGCTGCCTGCGACGCGCCCCGCACCCAGCTTGCGAGCGGCATCTGCGTCCCAGTCCCGATGCGCTTCTTTGCCGCAACGGATGCGACAGGCTGCACCCGCACCGTCCCCACATGCAGCAGGTCAGCTGGCGCATGTTGCCCGCATGCAGGGCGGGGCGCGTTCACCACGGCGCTGGAGCTCAAGGAGCAGCAGCGACTCGTGCTGTCCTTCTACTACCACATGGCACGCCCCGCTCCGATGCTTTGTGGCGCCACCCATGCGCTGCACGGCATCCACCGATGCGCGGCGTGTTTTGCGCAGGCCGCGCAGCGCCTGTGCAGAAACCCGCTGGAGGACGAGAGCGTCGTGGGCATCACGAATTACATCAACATCGGCCTGCAGGCGCGTGTGCGTTTGGCAGCGCCGTGAACGAGCGAGGTCAGGGCGATTTTCTTTTGTTATCCGTTTGAAGGTGTTAGTGTCGCATGATCTCAGCAAGTGGCCTCAGCGACTGATCGCCTCAATTCGGCACCGCTAACGCCCGGTCGGCGCGCCCCACTAGGTCGTCACGCAGCTGAGGAAGGCCGGCGGCGCGGGCGGCGATGGCGTCGGGGCCAGGGCAGCTTCCGGGGAGGCAGCGGAGCCGTCGCTGCGGCTGGGAGCTTCGTGGCAGGTGGGCGGCCGCGGGAAGCGGCATCTGCGGCAGCGGTCACTGCATCAAGTGTGCAGGCTGCTTCTCACATGCATGCTTCAGCCGCGACATGCGATGGCGTGTGTGGTGCAAGCAGGTCAACAAGAACTGGCTGGCAAAGGTGCTGGTGGGCACCGACGCTATGGTGGCGGCGCTGGCGTTCAAGGCCTGGTGGCAGCCTAGCTTCACGGTGGCCGCTAATGCGGGTGCGGCACGGGGGTGCCATGTGAGGCTGAGGGTACCCTCCAGCCGTCAGGTGTCTGAGTTTGCTGTTTAGATGTGTCAACCGCTGTGTTCTCAAGCACTGCGCGTTGCCTGCAGACTGACCTGAGGAGTCCTTCAGTATGCGTTTGCGCGTCTGCAGGCTGGGACTACACCAGCAAACGACCGCGCTTTGGGCTGGTCATCAATGTCGAGAACTATGGCAACATCCGGTGCGCCGCATGGCACTGCACGAGCTGCAGGTGCCGAGCGCCTCGCTCACTGTCCAGCCTTGCTCCTGCCTGCCTCGCAGGTACGAGCGCTTCTCGGGAGCGCAGCGGCTGCAGGGCGCGGCGCTGGTTCAGCGCCATGTCGCCCTGCCCGAGGACCTGGCCAACAAAGCCGGCAAGGGGCTGCTTGTGCGCCCCCCTGCAACTGTTGACCTGTCTGTCTGTGTGCCTGTCTCTGTGCGTCTGTTCTGCCTGCGATGCATGCCTGTGTACCAGCCTGGCGAGTACGTCGCGCGCTGGTGACGGTGCCGCTCTGTGCTTGGACCAGGTGCAGAAGAAGGACCTGGACAATGCTGCTATCCTGGGGCAGACGCAGCCAAAGTCTGCCCAGTACCTCTAATCATATGCGCTGTTCACTGCATGGGACATGTACGGTCTGTTCGGTTGGCCCGTCGACAGCATCGTTTCTTCGGGGTGGAGTCTTGCTCCTTGGGGTGCAAGTCTTGCTCGGAAGCAGGCTGCCTGTGTACATTACACGTTCTCGTAGATGCTGCCATACAGCACAGACTTGTAACGTGTGGCTCGTTCTAATTTGAGCCCACCATGTTTTGCACTTCCCAGGAGACACTGCTTCAGACACAGTCGCTGAACAGGCTCGTTGCTAATGTCGAGGGCAGACGATGAGCTTCCTGCTCAGTATGATGGCCTCTGACGGTTTGCACCTGCGCCACAGACTTTTGCTCGGTAGGTGCGGCACTGAGGTGTCCGTACCCGACGCACAGACACTCAGCGCTGGCCAGGCAGGCGGCGCGCCTGACGTGGTACGCGACAGGACAGCGGTTGCACTGCATCATCGCCACGGAGTCCCCCGAAAGCCCGCAGTGGCAGCAGTAGTGGTGCGCGCAGCGGAAGCTGCGCCGGCCGGCGCCCCAGCGCGTGAGCGGGCAGGCCACCGCGCACGCCTCATGGTACCAGCGCCCGCAGCACTTCATCGAGCACTTTGCGATCGCGCCGGCTGCGCCTGCGGCGGTGCTGGACTGGCCGCAGCGCAGGCATGCGTGCCTGGCGCATGCACGCTCGCGCACGCTCAGTGCTCCTGCCGATCAAGGGCAAGCATGCGCGCATTGCCAGCAAGCAACTGGCACGACGTGTGCGACCTACGCCAGCAACCATGTGTTGGGGGCGGTGAGCGGCGGTGCACGCCTGCCATGTGCGCACTCCGCGCACAGAGGCGCCAATTGTGAAGGTACAGGCGCCGCGCAGGACCCGTGGCACGCCCGGCGGCAGCCGCCGCTGCACGCCCAGGCCCCGTCCACGCCCACAGCCGCAATGCCCCGCTCGCACACAGCGCATGCCAGCGCCGGCGCCGCGCTGAGGCGCGCATGCCCTGCGGGCCTGGCAGCAGCAGCGGGAGGACCAAAGGAGGACACGCTCGGCCCCGCTGGGCAGCCGGCCACCGTCTTGGACGCCGCGGCAAGCGGCCGGGGCGCAAAGGGATCGCGGGCGGCCGTGAAGGCTGCCGCGACCCGCGCGCTCTGCAGCACGGGCCTGCCCGCACCTGGCGACATGTGCAGCCCGGCCACTAGCTGCTGCAGCGCGCGCTGGGACGTGTCCTCGACCCCGGTCTGCCCCCCTACAGGCGTGGGCGCCGCCGCGCCGCCCGGGGCTGCAGCCGAGCAGGGCACCGCCTGGCGGAGAGCCTGCACCAGCTGCAGCAGCGGCTGCCGGGCAGCGGCGCCGCCGGCGCGTGCACCCGGCTGATCCTCGTGCAGGCGCCGTGCGAGCAGGAGGAGCTGCGGCGTCTGCGCCTTCAGCACGCGCGCCAGCGGCCTTTTCTTGGACGCGCGCAGCGTATTGCCGGGCTGGCCTGAGGGCGGGCGCTTTGCGTGCTGCTGCGCAGCCGCTCGCCTGTGGCGCTCCTCTGCCTGGCTCTGCCTCTCCACCTGCAGCGCACAAGAACTTCTAGGGGTCATCAGGCTGGTTAGCATGCTGTGAGTGCCGACCAGCCATGCCTGCTGTGTGTGCAAGAGCTAGAGACATGGCACGCGTCACACTATGATCAGGGCGCGCGGGCACCGACCTGCCGGATGCACCTGTTGAGCACGCGCCAGCACTGCCGCTCCAGCAGGCCAGCCGCGGCAGACCTGCCAGTGCGCAACACACAGCATGACATCCTGCGCGTGACGCTACCTGCCTGGTCTAGGCACAAGGCACACAGCACATGCGCATGGGTGCACTCCTGGTGGGAGCGGCGCACGTGGAGGGCGTGAGGCGGGCGAGCGCCGGGCTGGGCCCGGCCGCAGCAGGCGCGGCAGCAGGCTTTGGTGCAGCAGGAGGAGGCGGCGCGTCGGGCGCTGCATCGAGCGACAGCGCTGCCATGGCCGCCAGGGCCTGCTCCATAAGCAGCGCGCGTGCTTCCGCCATGCATCCGGGCCGGATGCGCCGCATGATCAGGCCCGCGCTCTTGCCTGCACGCCAAGCGGGGCTCGCATGTGATGTCACGTGCGCTTTCTACCAACTCACCCACTCCACCCACTTCCACCCACTCCACCCACCACCGCATACTTCTCTGGACGTATATTGTTTTGAGCCCCCGTAGGTCGGGGGCTCACCGGCCATGTCAACGGGCCGCACACAGTGCTTCAGGCCGGCAGCGGCGTAGCCCCCGGAGTGCATCACGGTGATGCAGCCGCGTGGCATGTCGACATAGAATGCGCCATTGGTGTACCTGGTGCACGAGCACTGTCGGACAGGGCCACCTCGCGCGTCGAGGGTCATCCTTGCGCTGATGCAGCGCAGCACGTGCCAAGCACACCAGCAGAGCGCGTGGATAGCAGGCGCCCTGGCAGCCGCACCCATACAGCGTGGTGCCAAACGACAGGCGGGAGTCGGAGAAGAGGCGCAGCGAGTAGATTGGCCGGTCGAAGCGGCCGGCGTCATCGTAGTGACTCTGAATGCCCTCGCTGCAGTGGCACCGCGGGTCAGCACAGTGCCCATGAAGACGACTATAAAATGCGAGTCGCCTCGGTTTCCACCCACATGGCAGGCAGCTATCTCTGTGTATCTTTTATGACGGCTGGGCTAACCTGCCGTCATGGTACAGGTTGAGCGCATACGAGTCGACAAAGCCAGCGGGAACGATGCCTGCATGCATCAGCGGGCTCTCGACCAGCTCCTGCGCGCGCACGTGCACTGCCCGTCCACTTTACACAGAGCCTGGCATGTGGCATCACACGGGCTCCACCACCCCCGGCGCTGTCCCGCCACCGCACAGGTGCTCCCGAACAAGTGCCTTGCTCCCAGCAGAGATGGGTGCCGCGCACCTTCATCCAGGTGGGTGGCGCCGGGACGTCGGCGCGCACGCCATGCGCACGGCGCGCCTCAGGCGCGGACATCTGCTCATGCGTCCAAAGATCTGCATGCACGAACAGCCATGTCGCAAGGCACGCGATGCCTTGCTTACCACCTGCACGCCAGTTTGCAGCAGACACGCACGGCACGGGGTAGGCAATGTGCTTATTGGGTGGTCATGCTACCATGTGCAAACCATGTGCATAACCGCCGGGCGCACAGCGGGCGCCGAAGAAGAGCTTGGTGCGCTTGAGGCCGCCGCCGCGCGCAAGCGTTGTCTGGAAGCAGGCCTGCGGCAGGCACCCGGCACGCGCGCGCGCGTCCACGCCGTCCGCGCCCGCCTCCATCGCGGCCAGCTCCGCGTCTGAAAAGATCTGCAGGCCAGGCGGCACAGCGGCTTCTGTCATACATCAGCCTCACAGCAGAGGGTTCCAGGCTCCGACAAGCAGGTCATTCAAACGATACATCGCAGCTCCATGCTGGTACAAGATGAGCCTGTGACATAAAAGCAAGCAGTTGCTCTTAGGTGCGTGCCTCTGTGTATGTGGTGATGCCCACGGGAAGCAGCGCCAGCTTGTCCCCGCCTCTGCTTGACATGCCTTGCACACCGGGACTCAAGCCAGCTGTGCGCGCGGCCTCTGCGCTACCGTGACAGTCCAGCGCCCCTTGTAGAGGTGCACCGTCGCCGCTGGTGGCCGGTTCACACAGCCTTGCACTGCCATCTGTGCACGCTGCATCTGTCGCCTTCGCAGCTGGCACCGCCGCTGCTGCCGCAGCACGCTCAGGCCTTGTTACCAGTGGGGCGGCGGTGCCTTGCACTGCTGCCCGTGCGCTAGCAGCATTGGGTGCTACAGCTCCGCTACCCGACGGCCCGCCTGCATGGCGAGCATTTGCCAACCTTTCGCAGCCGCCGTACCACCAGCTACGGTGACCGGACCACTATTAGCGTATGTCATGCCTTGTACAGACTGTGTACACTGACCACACTCTCAGTGCAACCCGCATCGTATTGCACACAGCTGTGGCCGCAGCATGCACTTCGTGGGTCAGCAAGCATGAGGAACGGCTGCAGACGCACCGGATGCGAGGGCTTCTGTAATCTGCACGCACGAACGGTAAGAAATCACACACAAAATGGAGCAGGCGTGTCGTCGAGTAAACTTGCTTTCCCTTCAGGTGCAACATGATGTCGGGCCTGTACCGCCATGTAGTTGTCTGGGGCATCCATAGGCCGGAAGAAGAAGTCTGTCCGCGTGTATGAACGTCCGCCGCGCGTCACCTGTGCGCATGCCGCACAGGCGCGTCAGGCCTACCGGCAGGCGCTCACCTGCCCTTGGGTGCTGCGCGTGGGAGCGGATGAACTGCATCATGCACTGCCGGGCTCGACACCCACCTGGCTGCGCAGCGGGACGAGGCGGTGCGTGAAGGAGTCGCGCGTCCCAATGAAGTACGTCGGCCACGGAAAGGGCCCGGCGGCCGCCCTGAGACCCTCTGCACCGGCCCTCACTGCGGCCGCAGCTGCCAGCGCTGCCGCAGGGCTGCGCCCTGCCGCAGCGGCGGCCTCCGCCAGGCCCCCCACCACCGGCGCGCAGACAGAGCTCCGGGCCGCTGAGTCGGCTGGCCGTGCCGGCATGCCTGCAACAGCAGGGGCATGTGCAGCCGCGCTGGAGCCCAGCCCCTGAAGCGCCGTGGACACCCGCAGCCCTGCAGCGGATGGGTGTCCAGGCTGTCCGGCCGACGGGCATGCGCCACCAGGCGCGCCTGCCGCAGCCGCGCCTCCCGGCATGCCCGTGGCCTCCCTGGCTTCCAGGGCAGAGGGCTGTGCGACGAGGCTCGCGCAGAGCATCCCCTGAGAGGCTGCCGCGCTGGGTATGCCAGTGCTGACAGGCCGCGCAGCTGGGCCTGGAGGCTGCGCAGCCGCATCCGAGCTGCATGCCTCGCGCACTCGCCCGCCGGAAGGATGCCTGGCTGCCGCTGCATGATGCGCCAGTGCTTCTGTGCATGCGCCGGGCGGCCCTGCTCGCATGTCAGCATCATGCGCTGCCGGGGCCAGCAGCGCCGGCAGCGCACCTCCTGTCTGCGGGACTGGGTCTGAGGGCTGCCGCTCCGCGGCATGCGCCGCAGGCTGCGCACGCTCAGCAGATGCCGAGGTGGTGACCGGCGCTGGCGCTGGCGCAGGCCGTGCGCTGACAGGCAGAGCCTGCGACCCTGCCGCCTCCAGCACCCCGCTCCCCGTCGCGGCGGGCGGCGCACGCAGCGCTGCGCCCTCCCTGGCCACTGGCAAGCCCGGCCTGCAGGCTACGGGCGCCGGGCGCACGCATGCCGTCGGGCGCTGACGGTCCACAAGGAAGCCCATCAGCAGCGGCCTGGCGGCGCGCGCTCGCGCTGGCGGCCCCGCGCCGCGCTGCGGCAGGCGCGCTGGCAGCGCGCGCATCTCCGGCTCCCCGCCGGCGATGCGCACCGGCAGCGCGTGCTCAGCGTCCCGCATGTGCTGCAGTGCCGCCGCACCGCAATCCACCCCCTGAACGACACGGCCACCGTGTCAGGCCACGTGACATTATTATGCTGTGGGCTGGGTCAGCGGAAGCAGCACGGCACCTTCTCTGGTGTCGCTGCCTGCACAGGCGCAGGCGGCTGCGTTAGCGCTCCGTGCCTTGCAGCCGCCAGCTTGTTGTGCTCAAGCAGCCAGCTGCTTGGCAGAGGCGGCAGCGGCGGCGGCGGCGGCGGCAGCGGCCGCAGTGCAGCCGCTTGAACAATGTGCTGGGCTGGCAGAGGGTCCGCATGCAAGGCTTCGGCAGGCCGCCGCGCGGCGAGCGGGGCATCAGGGTCATCCAGGCCGTCCTCGAGCAGCTCCATCATTGCGCTCTTCGATGCATACTGCGCCGGTGCGCTCGGGTCCGCTGCGCCTGCGGCCTGCGACCAGCTGCAGCGCCGGACGCTGATCTGGCTCGGCATGGCGCCATGCTCTTTGCCAGCAGGCACTGAGGTGCGCAGCTCCAGCGGGCAGGCAGGGACATGGCCTGCCGGACCGGCCGGCAGGACCGCGGGCGGCTCGGCCTTTGCACAGCCAGGAGCTGCGGCGTGGGGCAGGGCGCTGGCAGCAGCAACACACGGGGCTGCGCTGCGCTGCACGAGGGGCTGGTCGCCAGCGAACGCCACGGCTGCTCCGCATGCAGAGGTGAGGGTGACACGCACGCGCTCAGCGCCGCTGCCGCTGCCCACGTCCAGCCTGACTGCAACCACGCGCGGCGCCCGAAGCGGGCGTGGGCCGCCACCCGCTAGATACGGCGCTGCCTCACCGCGCCTGTGCCCCGCGGCATCTGCGGGTGCCCGCACGCAGGCAGCGGCGGGCCCCCCGGCGCCACATCGGGCCGCCGCTAGGGCAGCTGCGGGCAGCTGCGGCGGCGGCCCGACACAGTCGGAGAGCCGCCTGATGTAGGCGGCAAGCGCGGCGCGACTGGCGCCTGCAAGGATGGCCTGCATGCGCTGCTCCAGCGCTCGCACCACGCCCGCAAGAGCCGCTCTCTGGACCCTGTTGGCCGCAGCACACTTGCAGGGTTCGGTTGCGACAGTCTACACTCGTGGTGTAAAGCATAAGCAGGGCCGAGGGGCAGGGCGCACATCGGCGCAGCCTCCCACTTGTGCTCCGCGACGTACATCTCCAGGCGGCAGCAGCGCGTGTACAGGCGCAGCCTGTGGCTGCTCACACATGCCGGATCGACGGCCGCACCGCCACTGTTGTCCCTGGCAGCAGCCTCCGCGGTCGCGCTGCCCCGGCAGCACAGTTTGATCAGTGCGGTGGCCAGAGCGCGCAAAAGTGCCATGTTCTGAGCAGTGTGCGCAGCAGGCAACGTCCGACACACACGCCGATTGCGAGCGCGCCTCGGGGCGGCGCAGAGGTCCGCCAGGAGGTCCTCCAAGCCCTCTTCATCACCGCACAGTGCCGCGTCCATCCCCGGGCCCGCTGCTGCACCCTCGCGCTCCGCGCCGCGCATGTCGAATGCCAGGCGGGTTTGCAGGCCGCGGCCGGACCCGGACTCAGATGCACAGCAGCTGTGGCGCCCGCCGCCACGGCCGCCGTCCGCCGGTGCAGCGGCAGGCGTGCGCACGCACGCCAAGCTCGCCTGTGCTGCCTCTGCCAGCACGCCAGCTCCGGGCACTGGTGGCCCCAGGTGAGGCTCGCCGCCTGCGTGCACACAGGGCACCACCCTGGATGCGATGCGCTGTCTGGACGGCATCCAGCTGCGTGGGCGCCATGCACTGAATCGGGCCCGGACGCATGCCTGTTGCACAAGCTGGCCGGCGAGTCGCCTCTGCACAGCTCCAGGCAGGTCTGTGGCGGGTGATGCAGCGTCGTGCTCACCTGGCCCAGGCTGAGAGTGCTGACCTGGCGGCGGCCGTGGCAGGGGCGCGTGCGCCTCAGGCGCCCCCGGCAGGCCCCCTGCAGCAGCGCCCGCCTGCGCCAGCGGTGCGGCGGGCAGGTAGGGGCAGGGGTCCAGCAGCGCCTCCAGCAGTCCCTTGCCTCCCAAGCCGCGCGCGGCGGCGCGCGCGGGGCAGGTCCCGCCGACGCCCTTGCGCACGTGGATGGCGATCTGCACGTCGCTGTCGTCCACTGCAGGGCGCGGCCCTGGCCGAGTCGCGTCTGCGGGCGGCCATGCACCCTCCGCGGTCGGCGAGCCCAGGCTGGCGTGCAGGAGGCTGCTGCATGCAGTGGGCGTGCTGCCCGGTGCCGCTGCTGCTGCATGCGGTGCCTGGACCAGCTGCGCCGCCAGTCCCCCGCGGGCCAGCGCCCCTGCCGCCGCGCTGTCCGCGGGCGGCAGTGGCGGCGTCGGCGCGGGTGCCTCGCAGGGTTCCAAGCCGCCGTCGCGCCCCAGGCGGTAGTGCAGGCAGACAAAGGCGCGGTCGGTGAGCAGCGGGAACAACGCGCGCACGCCACCCAGCGTTGTGTATGCTCCGCCGGCGCCCTCCGCCAGCGCGCGGCGCCCAGGCCCGCCCAGCAGGTACGCCTTCACAGCGTCGTCACGCGGCGGCATCACCAGCGCGGCCACCGCCTGCAAGCACACAGGCCTGTTGACGGAGGCGCTCGGCTGGCTCTCAGTCCCGGGCATGCGGCATGATGGGATGCGCACGCCGGGCCGCCGTGCAAACAAGCATGCGAGCCTGGCACCAAGGCGTGCCTGGTACAGAGCTGTGTCCACACTTCTGTGCACGGCTGCAGCAACCGCCGCAGCGTCGTCCGCCGGCACATCCACAGGCCGCAACCGGATGACGGTCGGCGGCAGCGGCGCCTGGGCCGGCGCAACCCCGCGCTGCGTGCTCGTGCTGGCGAGCACGTACGACACGCCGGCTGTCGCCCGGTCCTGCCGCGCGCCGAGCGACGACATGCGCTTCATCCAGCATGCAGCCACTCTCATGTGAGCGGCGCCTCGTACTCTGGGGCGGAACAAAGTGCTATGCGTCTGAGATCATGCACACAATGCAAGTCCGCCAGGGCCATATGCACTGCCCGCAGCCGCACCGTGTCGCAGGACGCGGCTGGCGCCGGCGCAGCCAGTGCAGCTGCCAGGGCTGCCGCGGTCTCCTGCACCGCTGCCAGCTGCACCGCCTGCCACGCTGCCACACGCTGCGCCTCTGGTGCTGCAGCGACGCGCGCCCGCAGGGCGAGCCAGTCCACCGCCCCGCCAGCCTCCGAAGCGGGCTGCCCTGCTGGCTGCAGGTGCGCTGCTTCGGCGGGCTCTGTCACTGAGCTGCCTATGAGCTGGTTCAGCTGCGCCAGCTGCGCATGCCCCCTGCTGACGGCGCGGCCGCGCCCTCGCCCCCGCCCGGTGCCGGCCCGCCCCGCCCGGCCGGCAGCCAGCAGCGGCGGCGCCTGCGCCCACGCGACCGGCCGCGCCTGCACGGGCGGCGGCGGCTCGTGCTGCGCGGTGCTGCCAACATGCGGCGGCATGCTGGGCCCAGCTGCTGCTGCAGCCTCGGGGGCGGTCGGCGCGGCAGACCGTGCACCTCCAGGGGATGCGCGCTGTGACTGTGATATTGATGGGCATCCCGCTGACGTCTCCGGCCTCGACAGCGCCAGCGCTTGTCCCCCTGCGCATGCGCACATATTGTGACTGTTTGATGTGCACCGTGGGTTGTCATGGTGCTCACGGGCCACCCATAGTCAAGCCTCCAGCCACATGCTGCCTGGTGCGACCAGCACGACCGCTGACTCTGGCACCAGCGCCCGCTTGATGTGCGATAACATGGGAACGTTTGCTGGAGCACAAGTGCGCCGTGCCGCTGCCAGCGCAACCAGCGAGGCCACCATCGCCAGTGCCCACTGCAGTAGCAGTGCCGGAGGCACCACCTGGTCCGGCAGTCGGCGAGCGTGTGCTGTGCTGCGCCGTGCCGCTGCCTGTGTCACGTGCGCATGCGCTCACGGCGCTGCCCGCCGCACCGGCAGCGCCGGCACTGCCACCCGGTCCAGCACGTGGCGCAGAGCCGGCAGCCGCGGGCACGTCCAGCTCGCCCGGCGGCCCGCGCGCTGCTGCGGCATCAGCCGCCAGGCTTTGTGCGCGCTCCGTGCAGGCTGCCGGGTCGGCCCCCTTGGCAGGAGGCGCAGTGACGGCGCCATTCACTGGACATGTGGGATCGGCCAGAGGCGCATCGCCGCCTCGGTTTGCTGAAGCCTCCTCGTGCACGCAGCGCATGCCGCTCACTTGCTGCTGCACAAGCCCGCCCGCCGCCGCATCGGCCTGCCCGCCCGGTGCCGCCTCTGGTGCCTGTGCGGTGCGCGCGGCGCTGCTGACTCGCACGGCAGCCTGCTCTGGCCCCACCGCGCTCGCAGGCTCACCGGTCGCCCGCTCGGCCGCAGCGCCTGCTGGGCCCCCGCCCTCTCCGCCCGCGGCTGCCGCGGCGCTCCTGCAGTCCGGCGCCAACACGCCGTGCGGCTGCAGCTCTGATGGCGCGCCCGCCCGCCGGGCCTGCCGCGCCGCTGCGGTGCCAGCCTCGCGGCCCATGGGCGTGTCAGGGTAGGGTGCGTCCGGCTGGCCCGCACCCTCCGCCCGCGCAACTGCCGGTGAGCGCAGACCCCGCGCGCATGGTGCCAACGGGCTCCGGGCACCAGCTGCCTGCTCCGGCGCACAGCAGGCGGCAGGAGGCGGGCCACTTGCAGCGCTCAGCATGGCGTGATCGGCCTCTCGCGGCGCATGCAGCGGCGGGTTGCGGTCGATGCGCGCGCGCTTGCCGCTGGGCAGGCGCAGCAGCACCCGCAGCGACCCGCCAGGGGCGCCCTCCTTGGCGTGGCACGGCAGCGCCTCCGTGTCCGCGATAGGCCTCTTCAGGGCGTCCGGAGGGCAGGCGGCCCGGCGCTTGCGCTTGGTGGCCGGCGGCGTGGCGGGGCCGGCAGAGCCGGCACGCATGTCCGTAAAGGCAGCGCTTGCAGCGGCGCGCCTGCGCCGTGCAGCGCCCGCACCGAGCGGCCTGCCTGGCGGGCGCGGCTTGGAGGCCTGCCTGCCGACAGACAGCTGCAAGCCTGCCAGCTTACGCCTCCGCGCGCCGTCCTTGCGGCCCAGTGCCTCTGCCGGCGCTCTCCTCCGCGCGTCTGCCAAAGCGCTTTCCCGCTTGACACGCACTTCTGCAGCGCCGTGCGCAGGCGTGCCGGCAGGCACGCGCTTGTCGCTCTTCCGCCGGCCAGGCAGGTTCGCGGCCGCGCTCGGCTGGCGCGCGGCAGCTTGCGCTCTCGTCAGCACAGACCCGTACTCCGCTTGACAGGCCGCCCGCGGCGGCGCACGAGGGACGGCGCGACCGGGTGTGTGCGTGCGCTGGCGCCCAGTGCGCGCGGGCTTCTGCACGCCCTGCCCCCGTCGCGCCGCAAAGCTGGGCGCATGGTCGTGCGCTCGCGCAGGTGGTGCAGGGGCGAGCAAGTAGCTGTCCAAGCTTGCGGGCGCCCTCCTCAGCCGCCTGCGACACGTGCGATTGAGTGCACGACAGTCGCTCCTCGCTCGAGAGCAGCAGCTTGTACAGCAAGTCCCGGCCTACCGTGACTCGCGGTTCCCAGCTGCGCTCGGCATTGGCACTACGGCCCGACTCTGCCTGCCAAGGCGACGGCAAGCAAGTCGGCGCGCAGCTTGGAGCTTGGCATGTAACCTCCTCCCAGTCCAGGATGGTGGCCGTCCAGAGCCCCCCTTCAGGCTGGGCTGCTGCCAGCTGCGGCTACATGTGCAGACTGGTGGAGCAAGAGCTGCACTGCAACCAGGGACTCGGCATTGCCGGCGCGCTCATGCGCGCATGGGGCGTGACTGACGTGAACAGAGAAGCGCGCGTGAGCAGTGCAAGCATCGTCATGCCTGCGGTGCTGTCCCGTCTACGAGCTCCTTGTTCGATGTACGAGCAACTACCCTGCAATGTGCACCCTGCAATGCCGAGCTCCAAGGAACCTCTCCCGCGTCTTTTCGAGTGCAGCGCCAGTCAGTCTACTCTTCGAACACAGGCGGCGCTCGCCAGCAGCTATGCCCCGCGCACTGTGCTGGTCAGCAGCAGGCAAGCCTGTGTCGGCATGCAGGCCTGGGATCCCCCGCGCAACGCCAGACTGCATAAGCACAGCGCCACAGCGCGTGCGCCGACAGTGCGCAAAGCGACTGGCGGCGCAAAGACCTAGCAGCACGCTGCGCACGGCGTGCACCGCCAGGAGCGACAATGGTGCAGAGGTTTTGCATGGAGACGACCTGGAGGTGAGAGTCCTCACAGGAGTCAACGTCGTAGCTTCTGATATGGCTGCAAAGTGCTGCCGTCTTGCATTTCGTGAGCCCCTGCTGGCACCCTTGGCCGCAGGACGACTTTGAAGGCTTGGTCGAGGAGGACGACTACCAGGTACGGGCCTCAGTAACGGCCGCCTGTTCTCCTGGCGCACGGCGGCCGCTGCAGGATCTACTGGAGGTGGCGACCGCTTGCGCAGGTGCCCGGCGCCGCCACCGACTCCTTGAGCTCCAACACGCAGCTTGGGCGTGCCGTGCAGAGCGCCTGCAGCGAGCTGGAACAGCTGAGCTCCCTGGTACGCGCTGCCCTCGCAGCCTGCCACGTGCGCCCGCGCGGGCCCTTGAGCGCGCGCCCCGGCGCAGGAGCGGCAGGCCCAGGAGGAGGCGCAGGCTCTTCTGAAGTCGCTGGGCTACAAGGGCGACTTGTTCCGCAGGCCTGACGACGCAGATGAGGGGCAGGCTTAGGCCGGAGGCGTAGGTTGCTGGCAACAACACACCCCTTGGCGGGGTGTGTTCGGGTCGCGCGCTTGTTTTCACGCATACATACATGCTTTATGCTGCTCCCCGGTATGCTGCGGTGGCCAGCCGCCTTCTAGCCAGGGATGTTTGCTCAGGCCTGTGCGCCTTGCCTCTGGTTCTGGAACCGTTTCTGCACACCAACCATGTTTTTGCTTCATATCATTCATCATTCAAAGCAAGGTGCAACGCCATGCTCCTCAGTGATGGAAGGCTGTCACAAACAAGAAGCGCACGTAACGACAAGCATCTGCTCACGATGGCACCCTCTACGTGCCTGCGGACTGGTACGCCCTGCGGCGTGAGCTTGAGGGTGGCAAATGCGTTCCTCCTGGAGCAAGCTCAGGATGGACTCGAGCGTCATGCTGAGCCCCCTATGGGGGCCGCCTGATGGGCCCGATCTACCCATGCTTGGTATAGGTATGCAACAGTGTCGACTCCTCTGGTCTGATAAGCAAAGCACCCGGCAGAGCTGCACTCTTGCTGTCTGATGGCACACGCGGGCGTCTGGCTGCGGCCCCCGGCGGTGGCAGGGCGGCAATGTGCAGCCGAGCCATGCAGCCGCCAGAGCAGCTCGCTCGGAACAAGCACCACTGGACACTCGAGGCTAAGCTGGCAGTGCAAGGCCACCCGCGGTGGGTCGACAGAGAGCCTGCAGTTCACAGACGCGGCCGAGGAAACGCGGGTGGCAACGCGGGCCCCACAGCATGACTACACGTACCCCGCGCGCCTCCTCTCCAAAAACCAGGTGCCTCCCCGGTGCTGCCACGGCCGCGCACACCTGTCGGTGTGGGCCTACCAGAGCATGCTTCTGGCTGCAGGTGATGGATGCGCTGGCGGCGGGCCGTCACCCGAACAGCCGCACGTACCTGTCGTTCTACTCCTCTGAGCTCAAGGGCATCGTGACGGACCCTGCGCTAATGGTTCTGCACATGGACGACCACCTGGTGCACCGCGGCCATGGTGTCTTTGACACTGCGGTCATATCCGAGGTGCGCCGCCAGAGGCGGGCCCCCAGCTCCGCAGGTCACCACTCGCACACGGGTGTGCTTGCGGGCGACTGCGCGCCTGCCCGGCCGGGCAGCTAGAGAGCGACGCCACCGACGCTGGCGTGTGCGGCCGCGCAGGGCTACCTGTATCAGCTGGACGAGCACTTGGCGCGCTTCTACATCAGCGCGAGCAAGGCGGGCTTGAAGCTGCCATTCTCGGGAGCGCAGATCCGACGCACCATCCTGGAAACAGCTGCAGCTGGCAAGAAGATGACCGGTGCGCCGACAGGCCCCAAGAGCTGCGCCCTCACGTTCCCCACAGCACAGGAAGCCAACCGCGGTCGCTGCAGGCTTCGTGCGCTACTGGCTCGGCGCCGGGCGCGGTGGCTTTGGCCTGTCGCCCAGGGAGTGCGTCGCGCCCAGCTTCTATGTCGTGGCCTACGAGACGGAGGAGGACCCCGACGAGCAGATGCGCGGCTGGCGCATCAAGACGTCCTCCGTGCCGATCAAGCACCCCTACTTTGCCACGCTCAAGTCCAACAACTACCTGGCCAACGTGCTGGCGATCATGGACGCCGAGGCCAGCGGCTACAACACGGTCTGGCGGCCTCCCGTGCATGTGTGCGCACTGCACGCTGGCCAATCTGCCGCCCGGCCACTCAAGTGGCTACAACGCAGGCCGTGTTTGTGGACGAGGCTGGCTTTGTGGCCGAGGGCACGACCATGAATCTGGGGGTTATCACGCATGACGGCGAGGTGGTCATTCCGCCCTTTGAGCAATCGCTGGCTGGCTGCACCGCCAGGCGCCTCATGCAGGTCATTGCTGAGGTGCCGGTCCCGCCGCTCACACCTTGTTGCACAAGCGAAGTGTGTGTGTGCCCCTGGCATGCTCTGTGCTGGCGGCGGTGTGATGAGAAAAACATACACATCTCACCATCTTTCGCATGACCTGAGGCATGATTCGACTGTTATTTCTGACCGCGGCGTCACCAGAGCACAACACATGATTCAGGGTGCAGTCTCTTGAGTAGATTGTTCTTGGAGGGGTCGTGGGCCGACTGGCGTCCTTGCTGTGACAGGGCTCGCAGCGGGTGGGGCAGGCTGCCCTCTCCGCAGCCTCGCAGCATCGGTGTAGTGAGTGCTGCGCAGGAGCAGACCTGACCGCAAATGCCGCCGTGCATTGCGCAGTATAAGGCCTTCGATACGGGGGTGTGGGCCAACCGCGACATGGACTTCATCAAGAAGGTCAGCCAGCGGCCCCTGTCGTTGAAGGAGGCCAAGGCCGCGAAGGAGGTGTTTCTCGTCGGCAGCGCCACCAAGGTGCGACTTGTCATTGGGAATGCGGGCGTGCATGTATTGTTGCGCTGCTGCATCTTCCACCCCGTGAAGCACACGCAGTGGAGATGTGCGAGAGACCGCAAGCATTGCTCTTGCACTTGTGGCGGGACGGGCGCGCCTAGCGACACAGGTGCCTTGCACACACACCGTGCATTGGTGCATGATGGGGTGGCCACGCACATAATGGATGCACTTGGCCCGTGCTGAGCACAGGCAATTGACAGTCCCTGTTGTGGTTGCAACATGTGCAGGTGATGCCAGTGGTGCTATGGGACGATATCAAGTTCCTGATGAACTCAGAGACACGGCCGGGGCAAGGACCTGGTTACCTGTCGCTCGCACTGCGCGGAGCACTGGAGTACGACATGGACCCGCGGTCTCGCACAGGTCAGCATGTTGAGGTCCCTTACGGCGCCGTGACTGGCATGTACGACTAAGGAAGGTCAGCTGTTCGTGTACATTAGACAGTTTGTTGGTAGACGGGGCAAGCTACGAGTTTCCCTGAGTTTCCCTGGTTGCTAATGTTCATGTTCGTGGATGAAAGGGGCGCCGGGGCACTCACATGTGGGTGTGCATCACTGGACGCGCTCCACGGTCTCCTCGCTTTCCGCATGGGCACGACATATGTCTGAATGGCCCCAAAACGCTTGTGTACGGTTGTTCCTCTATCAGGAAGTAGTGTGAGTGCTTACCACCGCGTCCAACAGTGTAAAAGAGACTTGCCCAGACGCGGACATCAGCGTGCTGTTACACTTGTCGTCACAATTTACGGCAAAGGCTTTCCCGCGTGGATAGATTTGCCTACTTGGCTGGAAAGGGCTCTGGGGACGAATGTTGGTGCGCCTCCACGCCCCATGGGACTCTCAGGGGTGGGTGAAAGCCGGGCGTTGCTGCAATAGTCCGCAAGGGTCGCGGTGAGGCCGGCTTCTGAAAATGACTTGGCAGGAAGGGGCTCCAGGTCCCGCAGCTGCGCGGCCTCTGTGCTCACAACAACGCTTCCAGCAGGACCAACAACGCTTCCAGCAGGACCTGCAACCGATGGAGAAGTAGCTGGCCGTGAGAGACGCCAATGACCTGTGACAACAAGTGAAGGCGCTGTGGACCTAATCTGAGGTGCTTGGTGGGTGGAAACTCCCACGGACACCCACGGACATATGCACCCGGGGATAGCTAGGCGCAACAATGTACAGAATGCCAAGGGGTGCAAGTGCACATGTGGGTCGCATGTGCCGCCACACCACCTGTCTAGCGAACCCATGAGGCTGGGCGCTCCGTGTACTTCCTCCGTGTACTTCCCAACAATCGCGGCAGCAGTGCGCGCAGCAGGTCCTGTAAAACCATCAAGCATCCCCAATGGCGGTGCTTTGCACCCAGCAGCCACCCATGCCGAGAAGGCATGGCCCACCCATGGAATGCCCCGCCGGCATTGGCCCATCCACTGCGCGCCACTCTCGCCGCGCTCTTCATGTGGATAGAAATCAACGCTAGTGGAGAAAAAGCCCCAAGTGTCGGATACCCGCACTCACTTGTGGGGTGGAGCCTGGCCAGGCGTGCATGAGGCGCCTCGCACGCAGCTGGCAAACGAGTTATATTCCAGCGCATGGTTCTGCTCGCTGCTGAGCGCTCGGATGAGACAAATGGGAGCGAGTGCTGGCCGTGCACATGGGCGCAGCGTGATACCACCCACCACCCACCCACGTGCATGGTGGGCGGGTGGCAAGTGCAAAGCATGCACACATGCATTGTCCGGCCTTGATCAAAGTACAATTATGTTCTGCGCCCGCATGAACGTACTGAAGGCAGCAATTGGAACTGAGCGGCTGCTGTAGCGGCTTTAACAGCCGCATTAGCTTGGGGAAGATACACGACAGTTAGCGTTGCCGTGCTGCCTTTGCCGTACCACGAACCACCGGAATATGGCTGCGCGCCCCTTGTGGGCTTACTACAACCTGCATGTTGTGCTGAGTCGAGAGGTTTACCCGATGGATAGAAACCCCGTGCTAGTGGAGGAGAAGGCGCGGGGCGGCGCCGAGAACCCGCACACATCTTTCACACGGCAACACTGACTTACTTTGGCACAAGCACAGATGACCGCGCACTTCATGACGCACGGTCACCAGCCACACGTACCCTTTTGATTGCTTGCACAAGCACTATGGGGAATCCTGGGCAACTGGTGGGTGCGCTGGTGGGGACAAAACCGCACGATGAAAGACTGCACCCCGCAGCGGAAACAGCGGAGCGGATGGCAAAAACCAAGGGGATAAGGAACGCGACACATTGAATATAACGGAATGCGCTCGGGTAGACAAGAGGCAGCCGGCCACGTGAAAGCGTGAAAGCTTGTTCTGCTGCATGAAAGGCACTACCAGATTGTTGCTGCATAGGTGCGCATGCAGTTGCTGAAAATGGAGACATCCCGCAGCACTGTGTGTACTTGCCCCACACGGAAAAAATTGCAGTGTGCGTAGTCGTGCTGCAACACATCACACGACAGACCTACCGTGTGGGGCAACCACGTGGTGCTGCAAGATGTCTACCTTCAGCAGCTGCATGCACTGGCTTGTCACCACATTCTGGCAGAGTCTGCCATGCAGCAGACCCCACATGGCCGGTTGCCCTTCTTCTACCCAACCGTATGCGGTTTGTGCGTGTCAAAGGAAGGAGCTGCGGGCGACGTATGGGGTCGACAAGCACCAGCCAAGCACCAGCCAGCAGCGTCAAGCGCACTGCTGCACGCGTGGGTGGAACGCTAGTGGAGGAAAAAGCCCCAAGTGTCGGATACCCGCACTCACTTGCGGGGCGGAGCCTGGCCAGGTCCACATGTTCTCTGGAAAGCCAGGCAGCAGGCCGTCTCGCAGCAGCACTGGCGGTGAATGGATTACAACAGTCGCATCCCTCCATAATTCAGGGCTTGAGGTGCGTGGGTGCACCTGCGTGATGCACAGGCCGTTCAGGCGAGGCTGCACACAAGGTGACTTCCTGCATGCATGCAGGCATGGTATGCAAACAGGCACGGCCTGCGTTCAGGACGCTGCGGAAGACCTACCAGCAGGCTGGCGCAAGCAAGGAGCGACAGCAATTTCGCAGAACAGTCAGGTGCACATCCTGTGTGAGGACGCCATGCTTCACATCACCGCGAGCCGCAACCCCCAAAGCTTGTGGCTAGTACATATCAGTGCACCCACGCCCACCCCTGTTCACCCCGCACATGCACATGCACATCCCACACCGCAGTGGCACCAGCGGGCCTGGAAGGCTGCCAGCAAGACTTTTAGATGGCCGCCAGCAAGAGCTCTGGCAAACGGCTGCACACCAAACGGCGGGGACACCCGCGCCGCGAGCCATGCCTGCACCCAGGGAACCCAGGCGCACCACACTGCGTTGCAACACCTGTGCATATAGCAGCGCCCACCAGCGCCGGTGCAGCCGGCGGTGAGCCGGTGGTCAGCTGCACCCTGCCGCGCGAGATAACGCCAGAGCGCGGCCAGGCGTAGGCGTGTGGGTCTGGAGCTTACGCCAGCAGCCAACTCTTGTCGTCACCAGCGCCACTATGGTGGCAACCAAAAGCACTCGCTGCGCCTCTCCAGTCACGGCAGCCCACACTCGTGCGACTCACCACAGAAGAGGCAACCACGCGCTTTGTCATATACGTGTCTGTTGGAAAAGAAAAGGCTCTAGGGCGAGCAGCACGGGGCACAGGCACTCCATCGCACAACAATTGACACACTGCAAATCTGCGCACAACCTGCATCGACATGCACCTCCGGCGAGACCACAACGCGACGGTGGCAGTCTAGATCAGACCCACGCAAGCCTCACTGAGGATGAGGCCAAGTTTGGCGACCGGCGCCGGCGCAAGAGCAGCAGACTGAAGCGTCAAGGATTGCCAAGGCGAAGTGGGCTGGCCGGACACCGTTTCAGCCTGTACCCACGCCTGCCCTGCCCCCCGACACCAACGCCACACAGCCCCGGCACATGGCAGCGGGGTGGGCCTGGATGCGACCGTGCCACAGTCAGCATGATATAGAACAGCAGAATGTGGACACGTGACAGCAGAGCTGGCGGCGTGTTAGCTTGATAGCGCAGAAGGACACCCTCACAGTGTCGCGCAAGGAAGCTTCTGTATGCCAGGTGGTCCAGAGCTCACACCCCAGAATGTCGCGACAGGTTTAGCGCCAGGCCGGAGTGTCCCTCGCTCCTTCCTTCCTAAGCAGTGCACCCACCGCGACACGGCACACCTCTGCTTCCACTCCTTCTGGACCATGCCCTTTTCTAGCTCGAAAACTCAATGCTGTATCGCCCCGCCATCAGCAGGGTCGGAGTGTGGGCTGGGTTTGTAGGAGGAGGGGCCTGCGAAGAGCTCTCAGCTCTCAGGTCGGAATGCTTTAAGCTCTGGTACATCGGCGCCAGCTCCTAGTCCTCGCGTGGTCCGTGTGCTTGCAGGCAGGCGAGGCTGGCGCCAGCCGTGCGGGAAGCATGGGTGCCAACAGAAAGCTGCAGACTGAGATAGACAGGACACTGAAGAGGATTAGCGAAGGCATCGACACCTTCGACCAGGTCTGGGAGAAGGTGCGGGCGCAGTCGTCGCGCGCGACTGGTTCGGGGCGCTCGCCTGGCGTGCCTGGCCACGGCTGCATAGCCCGGGGGCCGGCAGGTCAGGTGCGGGCCGGCGCAGGTGCACGACGCGGACAATGCAGCGCAGAAGGAGAAGTTCGAGGCGGAGCTGAAGAAGGAGATCAAAAAGCTGCAGCGCTACCGCGACCAGATCAAGACCTGGTGCGCGGGGCCGCCTGTGCCTGCTCCTGTTGCTGCTCCTTTGGTGCGCCTGCGACGGCGTGCGCCGCGGGCATACCTGTTTCCCACTGACGGCTCCGCCCGCGCAGGATCTCGGGCACCGACATCAAGGACAAGGCGGAGCTGGTGGAGGCCAGGAAGCGCGTGGAGCGGCAGATGGAGCGCTTCAAAGTCTGCGAGAAGGAGACGAAGACCAAGGCTTTTAGCAAGGAGGGCCTGGGGCAGGCGACCAAGGTGGACCCGCGCGAGAAGGCGCGCAACGAGGCGCGCGAGTGGATCAACACGACTGTAGACAGCCTCAACGTGGAGGTGGGGCTGCTGCGGCCGCCCCACGCACCCGGCCGTTGGGCTGCCACACCGCCTGACGCGCGCGCCCTGTGGGCTGGCGCAGATAGAGGCCAACGACGCGGAGATTGAGCGCCTGCAGAACGGCAAGAAGAAGGGCAAGCCGCCGCCGCGGCTGGCGCACCTGGAGGAGAGCGCCATGCGGCACAAGGCGCACGTCGCGCGGCTCGAGCAGATCATGCGCCTGCTGGACAACGAGGCGCGCTGACCCCCCGCCTTTGGTGGGCAGCCGCGCCTGGCTGCTGTGGCGCTGCAAGGGCGCGGGCGGCGCGCTGCGCAGGCGCTAAACCCAGAGGAGATCGAGGAGGTGCGCGAGATGGTCGACGACTACCTGGAGCGCCACGAGGACGCGTTTGACGAGTTTGACAACCCGGACGACATCTACTCCGACCTGGTGGAGCAGCTGGACGGCCTGGAGGTGCGCCGCCCCGCGCATGCTGCGCCAGCAGCGCTCCCGACCGGGACGCGGCTGGACGCGAGCACTGAACGAGCGTCGGCGTCGGCGGGCGCAGGCGCAGCTGCCGGTGACGGCGGTGACGCACATCAAGGGCAAGGACCCCAAGGACAAGGAGCGGGACAAGGAGAAGGAGCGCGAGCGCGAGCGCGCGGCCGCCAACGCCGTGAAGCAGCAGCTCGCGGCGCAGCCGGGCCTGCAGTGCGGCCCCCGATCTGCGACGCCCTAGTGCCAGTCATGCAGAGCGCTGTGGAGTGGGCGCCGGGCTCAGGTCTGGCGCGAGCGCGCAGCGTCATCCTGGAGGACGACACGTCGCCGGAGAAGCAGGAGAAGGCGCCGCGCAAGTCGACCGACCAGGCCAGGGCGGGCAAGGACCCGCCGACGCCGACCGGCCGCGGCCCCGCCGCAGCCGCGCTGCCGCTGCCGCTGCGGACCGACGCTGCGCCGCTTGCGGAGGCCGCCGCCGGCGCGCGCGGCGTGCTGGGCTACCCCGGGTCGCCGGTGTCTGCCATGTCTGACGTGCGCCCCCGCCCCTCGCAGCAGCGCCTGCCCCGGCCCGCCCTGCGCCTGCTGGCGGGCTGACCGAGGCGCGCGTGGCTGGGGGCCCAGGAGGACGCGCTGCAGCAGCGCCTGGGCAGCGGCGCCAGCGCGCAGCCGGCGGCCAGGGGTGCGCGCGCGGTGCTTCTCTGCGCAGCCCATGTGCAGGCGATGCGCCGCCTCACGGGTGGCTCGTGGCGGCGCAGAGCAGCAGAAGCGGGCGCAGGCGCGGGCGGTGCCACTGCAGGCGTACAGTGGCGCGGCGGGCGCGCAGAAGCCGGCGGCGGCGCCCGCGGCGGCGGCGACAGCGCCCGCGCAAAAGCAGCTCTTCTCGGTGGCGGCGGCCGGCGCCTCTGCGCAAGGTGCGGGCGGTCTCGCTCGCGCTTGGATGCCTGCATGTTGCGCATCGGCAGGGGCGCCTGACCACCCGCCCCGCGGCAGGCAACCTGGGCTTCACGCTCGGGCGGGCCGCGGAGGAGCCGCAGGCCGGCAAGGATGCGCAGCGCGCCCCCCAAGCGCGCCCGCAGGCCCAGGCGCGGCCCCGCGCCCATGCACTGCTGCGCTGCCAGGCTGCGCCTGCGCGCGCGCATGAGCATGTGAGCCTGCCGCAGGCGCCCGTGGGCGAGTCCAAGGCTGCGGACGCGGGCCCGGGCGGGGCACACGCGGCGGACGCCGCGGCCGCGCGCGCCGACGCCGGCTTTGCCGGCCTGCCGCTGCCGCTCGTGCGGCCGCAGGAGCAGCTGCACCTGCTGCAGACCTGCGCAAAGTGTGCCCCGCTGCCACGTGTGCCCACTGGGGGACTCCTGCTCGCGCCTGCGCTGAGCGCGTGCAGGCGCGCGCGCGCAGTCGCTCGCTCCCGCAGGCCACGGACAGCACGTGGACCACGCTGCCGGTGCGCCTGCGCGGCCTGCCGGGCGGCCCGCCGGCGAGCTACAGCTACCCCGCGGCCAAGCTGGCCATCCTGGACAACCCGGCGCTGTTTGAGAAGCTGGACTGCGAGTCGCTGTTCTTCGCGTTCTACTACCAGCCCGGCTCGCTGCAGCAGGCGCGTGCAGGGCCCCGCCCCGTGCGCCGCGCCGCACCCTGCCAGACGCGGCGCTCAGGGGTGCCCCGCGCGTGCAGTACCTGGCGGCGCGCGAGCTCAAGCGGCAGTCGTGGCGCTTCCACAAGCAGCACTGCGCCTGGTTCCAGGCACGCTCTGGGACTGCGCACCCCGCCCGTGCCCTGTGTGGTCGGCGCTCTCTTTCTTCCTGTGCTGGCACCCGCTCACGGTGGCGCGGCGCGCAGCGACACGAGGAGCCCAAGAGCGCCAACGACGACTACGAGCAGGGCACGTACGTGTACTTTGACTACAACATCGTGCACGACGACCAGCACAGCGGCTGGTGCTACCGCCTGAAGCAGGACTTCCTGTTCAAGTACGACGCGCTGGAGAACGAGTTCTGAGTGTTCCCGCCACAGGCAGCCCAGCCTGTTGGCAGAGGGCTGGGGCCTTCCTGTACATGCGCGCACCGCGCGCGCCTTGGTTTCCGTGACCCTGCCGGCAGCGGCACCCATTGTACCTGTATTGCTGGTCTGCATTGCCATTGTTGTGGGCCCCCGTTGCTTCTGGCAGATTGTGCTCTTGCTGTCTTGGGTCAATGCTAGGGTCGGTCCTGACTTCGACGATGCTCAGGCTCGGTGTGCACGACTGAAGCTGGGCTCCGTTTAAGGCAGACTCCCAGCCGGTGAGCAGCACTTGGTATCCAGTGGCTTGTCGCAGGCTGTGCCGGCCGTCGGGGATGTTGGCAACTTGCCTCGCGCGACCGCTGTAGCTTACGCCTCAGGCTCGAGCGAGGCGATCCTGGTCGCGGAGGTGCCTCAGAGCCGTGCCGAGCTCTGCAGCGACAACTTGCCAGTGACAGGCAACCAGCCAGCTTCCGGGGAGGAAAGAGACAGCAGCCTTATTGAGTGTATTTGGGGAGAGCACAGCAGTTCGCTGCGAACGGGAAGCTGCTTCGGAGGCCCGCGCTGCCAGGTGCGCACATGCAGGCAGTGGGAGGTTGCAAAACAAGCGCCACTTGCGCATTGTGCTGCTGATGCTGGCGGCTTGGCACGGATAAATATAACAGTACAACTACGTGCAAACACGTGCACTGCCCGACTTGATTGCGCACAAGCGCCAAAAAAAAGGGGGGGCCTCTGCTGTGCAGGGCCCCGCTCACACGCCGAGCGTGCATGCACGTCTAAGCACTGGCGCAATGCAGCGCCGCAGCTGCACCTGCCTCAGGTGCGCCGGCAGCCTTGCGGCCCGGCTCTCGTCTCCCGCTGCCACCTTGCGCCGGCCTGACTGAGGCGGCCGCTGCAGCGCGCTCGTCGCCGTGCTCGCGCTAGCTGCCTGGCCGGGCGCCGCGGGCGCCGAGGATGCGGTGAGCCATGGCACACGCACGCGCGCCAACCCGGGCGGGTGCACGGTGCCGGAGGCCGCGTACGCCGGGCGCGTGCTGGTGGAGGGCGCCGCCAACGTCAAGGCCTCTGCAGAGGAGTGCCGGCTGGCGTGCCAGTGAGCCCCCCGCCGCCGCGTGTGGCCGAGCTGGGCGGGGCTGCAGCGCGCCGGGCGGGCCCGCCCGCACCCGGGCGAGCGCTGCCGGCCCGCGCAGGCATGACAAGGAGTGCAACGCGTGGACGTGGTGCGCCGACGCGGACTCCTGCCTCGACGAGCGCCTGCGCCGCCTCCCCTTCCGCGGCTGCCAGCTCAAGGTGGAGACGCAGCAGCCGGCGGGCCTGCCGAGCGACGAGTACGTGCGCAAGTTCCGGCCCTCGACGATGGCGTCGGGTTACATCAAGCGTGCGCCGGCCCCGCCCGCGCGCCGCCCCCGCGCGCACGCTGCGCCCTGCCGCGCGCTGACGCGCGCGCGCGCGCGCGCGCGCAGGGCACAAGGAGCGGCAGGCGACATTCATCCGCCTGCACAACGCCCCGGTGACCAAGCTCATGATCGTGACGTCGGTGCCGCCGCACGGCTGCACGCATCCCAAGGGCGACTTCAACTCGCTGCTGTCCATCCTGAACAAGCAGGACTACGCGCGCTGGCACAGCTACGAGTTTCACGTCAGCACGCGCGCCACGGAGCCGTCGCTGCGGCCCGTCGGCTCGCCGGACGTGCGCGCCCGCCGGACAGCGGCCTGCCGCTCTGCCGCGAGGCTGCACGCCTCGGCGCAGCGCGCGCTGCCGCGAGCCTCAGCACGGGCGGCCGCGCAGGCGTGGGCCTGGGACAAGGTGGCGCAGATGGTCAAGGTGCTGGACGAGACGCCGGCCGAGCAGGCGGAGTGGATCCTGTTCCTGCAGCCCGACACGGTCATCGACGACGTGGCGTTCACCTTCCCCTTTGAGTTCTACCAGGCGCGCGGGCCTGCGCCTCGACGCGCGGCAGACAGGCCTGAGCAGGAGGGCGTGGCTCAGCGCCGCCGCGCGCGCAGGGCAAGGACTTTGTCGCGCTGGGCGACGGCTCCAAGCTGCTGGCGGGCGACCCCACGGGTGCGCGCCGCGCCTGCCCCAGCGCGCGCAGGTGGAGCTCCATGCCGTGCAGCCACTGACGGCGCGGCCGGCGCGCCAGGCATCGACATGGGCGTCTTCCTCGTGCGCAACAGCGCCTTCATCCGAAGCCTGTTTGCGGAGCTCGCCAGGCGTGCCGTCCGCCTGCCGGTCCCGACCAAGGTGCGGCGCTGCAGGCTGGGGTGTACGCGCGGCGGCGGCCTGCGCCTGGGTCGCACGGCGAGGCCAGGGCTGACGCGGGCGGGGGGGCAGGACACCGCGTTCTACCCCGACCCGCTGAGCGTGGCCATGGCCGACATGGTGGCCGAGAGCCCCGACAAGTTCCTGGAGAAGCTCAACTTCCGCAGCGAGATCTGCATCTCGTGCGACTGGCGCCGCATCGACCTGCTGGCGTCCACCAAGGTCCGCGCGCCGCAGCCCTGGCGCCCCGGCCGCGCGGCCCGGGCCGCCGTGCGGCGCCCTGGGCTGAGCCGCGGGCGGGCGCGCGCGCAGAAGGAGGAGGTGACCAAGGCCTGGGGCAACGCCAACAAGCGCTGGAATCTGTTCATCTCCAGGTTCTTCGACTGCCCCATGTGCTCGGCGTCGGACTCGGACCCGGACGGCGTGAACGCCTGCCACGACAGCTTCCTGGAGCACTACGAGTTCAGCTACTGCCGCTTCCACAAGTGAACCCCCCGCTGCGCGGCGATGCTTGAGCGCACTGCTGCCACCGTGCTGTGGTCACGCTGCGCCCGGCCCCCGCCGTACCGCAAGCTGAGGCGTCTGCACCCGCGGCCAGGATGGAGCGCGCGACTGCGCGCGAGGCGGAGCTCGGCGGGCCGCTGCCGCACCTCACGGAGCTCGGCGTGGACGAGGCGGACCTGCGCGCGTATGGCGCCGGCAACGACGCGCGCACGAGCAACACCGTGCTGCAGGCCGCCAAGAGCCACCGCACGTCCACCGCGCAGGTGGCCATGCTGAGAGAGCGGCCTGAGCTTTCTGCATGTGCTCAAGACGGTGCGCTCGGGGTGCCACGCCCGTGCCGGGCGGCGCAGGAGTGCTGGTCGCAGTGCGCGCGGGAGGCAAAGTGCGAGATGTGGGTCTGGTGCGGGCACAAGGCCGGCTGCGATGACGCGGGCGCCTTCAATGGCGTGTACCCGCACCACGGGTGTCAGCTGATGCAGCTGCCCAAGGTGCGCGACCCCAGCGGCTGCCGCTGGCGTCTGGCTGCGCCCCCGTGGTCGCTCAGCGGCTGTGAACTTGTGTGCGAGCGCGCGCAGGGGGTGGACCCGCAGATGTGGGACCGCGGGCCGGTGTTTTCCTCGTTCGAGTCCGGCTACATCCACAGTGTGCCCCCGTTCCATGCCCAGCTGCCGCGTGGCTCAGCCCGCGCTCTGCACGAGGCCTGACGGCTGGGGCGCCGCGCGGCAGGGGACGCCAAGGGCAAGATCGGCGGCCGGCAGGGCGCGGGCGAGCGCATCGCCATGGTCACAGGCGTGCCCACCTCGCCCTGCACCAACCCCTACGGCGACTACTTCCTGGGCGTCTCCCTGCGCAACAAGCAGGACTACGCGCGCCTGCACGGCTACGAGCTGCACCTGATGGCCGAGTCCGTCGACTCCACCATCCGCGCCGGGCCGTGGCAGAAGATCGCGCTGCTGTCGCAGGTGCGGCCGTGGCGGCGGGCCCGCGCTCGGGCCTGCCCGGCCCGGCTCGGGGGTCCCCGCTGCGGGCAGCGGTGCCCGGCGCCGTCGGGCGCGCGCACGCGCCGACAGCGCGCGCGAGCCGCAGGCGCTGGAGGGCATCCCGGCGGAGCGCGCCGACTGGATCCTCTGGGTGGACATGGACCTGCTGGTCGCCAACATGAATTTCACCTTCCCCATCGACAAGTACGCGGGCAAGGACATGATCCTGCACGGCGACATGGAGTACATCAAGAAGGGCGACGCGCGGCGGGGTGCGCCGGCGGCCGCGCGGCCGGACCGCTGCCCGCTCCCCGGTGGCTGCAGGCGAGCACGGCGGCGCCGCGCGCGCAGGCATGAACTCGGGCGTGCTGCTGCTGAGGAACAACGAGTGGACGCGGGACGTCATGAACGAGATGATGCACTACGGCCGGCACCCCGTCAACTTCACCTTGGAAGACGTGCGCCCCCGCTCTGCCGCAGGCTTAAGCTCTGCAGCAGGCTTATGCTCTGCCGCAGGCCGGACAGGCCAGAGGGAGCGGGCGGGCGCGCTCGCTGACGCGCCGCCCGAGCCTGCAGGAGCTGCGGGCTGGCCTGCCGTCCTACGAGGTCGGCCTGTACGAGCAGAATGTGCTGACCTACCTGTTCTACACGCGCAACGCGCTCATGGACCGCGTCTACTTTGACACCAGCGAGTATGGCATCAACTGCTGGTGCGCCTGCGGACACGGCGCCTGCCTGTCGCGCATGCCGCGCCGGCCTTGCAGGGTGCCATGTCTCTGTGGCCTGCCCGGCGAGGGGACGGCCATCGACTCGGGCGTGCCGCGGGCGTGCCGCAGGTGGAAGGACGTGGACTCGCCGCACGTCGCAAAGCCCGCCTTCATCGTCCACTTTGCTGGCTGCTCCATGTGCAGCGGCTTTCACGCCGACCGCCTGGGAGAGTGCGATGCGCAGTTCTTGAAGACGTATGCAGAGGCATTCGGACGGCTGTCCAAAGAGGCGACGCAGCTGCACCTGTTGTAGTGTCTGAGCCGTCGCGGAGTGTGTGGAATGCTGTTGTTGTCTGGTCACTCGGCGGGCCCTGCACCTTGCCGGCTGCGCCTCATGCCGGCTGCGCCTACTGCTGTTAAGGCGGGGTGGTGGGTGGGCGGGGCCACGGTTGGAGAGCAGGGCATGCATTTCTGCCTGCCCACAAGTTTCAATGCGCCCTCCACCTGCCTGTAACATGACACGAGCTAGCAAGACTGCGCCGTCCTAGGAAGCGAGGGCATACCTACAGGGTAATGTAACAAAAACAATGCCAACCCCGCTTCTGCAATGCTGAGGCGCGGGAACTTGCCGCGCGGCCAGGTGTCGTTCCTACTAACCCTGAACCTGCACACTCTCTCACTCCTCCTCCTCCTCTGCGGGCTGCTCCAGCTTGAGCTCTTCCAGCCATACTGAGACGTCCTTAACGGCCTCCATCTGTCGGCACCCCGGCTCTCAGCCCGTGTGCAGACCTTTCCGCCATGCCGGCCTTGGGCAGAGTAGCGAGCTGGGGCGCCTGCGGAGTGCAGGTGCACACAGAGCAGGTTGCGCAACACGAGGAGCCATGCGACGGAATAGCCGCACCTTGTCCTTTGTGACGTCTGTGTTGTCGTAACTCCACGCATCCAGCGTGTCCAGCCCCAGCACCCCCGCCGCATGCAAGTCCGCTAGCACCCGCCGCATCAACCTGGCACACGCTTCCATGCCTCGGTGCAGGGCAGCGCCTCAGTGCGCAGACACCGTGCATGGTAAAGATCATGGGTCACAGTGCAAGGCCACGGCAGCAGCCGCGCACCCTTTCCGGCAGCCGCTCGACCGGAAAAAGTCCTGCGCGCCCGCCACCAGCGCCAGCTGCAGGCTCTGCCCCTTGGCCACCTTGCCGAGCACGCTTACCAGGCCGGCCGGGTCTGCCAGCGCCGGGATGGGCTGCTCCAGGCTCACGCTCTGCGAGCGCCCACGTCAGGCACGAGCCGCCGGCCGCCCCTAGCGGTCGCAAGCAGGGTGCGCGGGCCAGTCGGCATGCCAGCAACGGGGCCCACCTGGGCCTCCGCGACGGCCGCATGCAGGACCTGCGCTGCCAGCGCCTCAACAAAGGCGGGCAGCTGCGCCGCGTCCCCGGCCTGCTCGTCGATCCAGGCGCATATCCTCTCCGCGCTCGCGCCCTGGCACGGACCGCGCTGCAGCGCTCAGCAGACGAGCGGCATGCACCAGCTCGCTTGACACGGCTCTGACAGGAGCAGCATGGACGCTCGCAGGCCACAGCGTTTGGGCGCGGCCGCACCTCGCGCAGGGCGCCCGGCAACCAGGCGTTCAGCGCCGCCAGCGGATCCAGCGCCTGCAGCTTTTGCCGCTTGAGCAGCTCGGCCAGCGCGCCCGCATCCTCGCGCTCAAACTGCGCGCCGCAGCCGCCGCGCGTCATGCGAGGCCTGAAGGGCAGCGCCCCACGCGCCCTGACGTGCGGCAGGCTCCCAGGGCGGCCGCACCGACGGCGCGAAGCTCAGGATGTCCAGCCTGGTGGCCTGCCAGGCGGCGGCCATGGCCGACCCGCCCTTCTCCGCCTCCAGCTGCCGCAGGCAGGCCGCGACCACGTCCAGCGCGCCCCCGCCGCTGACCAGCTCCGTCTCCTCGCCCGGCGGCGCCGCGTCGTCGGGGTCCTCCGCCTTGGCCACGGCGGCCGCCATGCGCGCCAGGTCCAGCCGCTCGGCTGCCACCAGCGCGCCGATCACCGCGCCCACCTGCCCGGCGGCGCGGCGCTGAGGCGCGGCCCGGCGGCGGGCGCGCCCGCGCGCCGCGCCCCACGGCGGGGCAGGGGGCGGGGCGGACCAGCTTGGGGGCCTGCGGCGCGTCGATGCAGAAGCTGGCCAGCGAGTTGAGCGTGGCGACCAGGCCGCGCTCCAGCGCGTCGCGCGGAAACACCGCCTCGTCCATGCCGCTCACGCACAGGAGCAGCGCCTGCGCGCGCGCAGGCGGAGGCTCTGCTCCATGGTCTGGAGAGCCCAGCGTCCGCACCGCCCGCCCCCGCTGCTTGCAAACGACGGCAGGCGGCGGCCGCGCGGCGCGCACCGTGAGCTTCTTCTCGCGCTCCTCGGCGGACTTCAGCTGCCTGTCCTCGTAGGCCTGCCGGTAGAAGCAGTCCACGAGCAGCGCCATGTCCGCCTTGCCCGCCGCGAGATCCTGCTCGCGCGGCGCGCGCACGTCACAGGCAGCACTGTGGCCTACATGCGGGGTGCAGTCGCCGCTCTGTCGGCGGCCTCCGCATGGGGCAGGGCACGCTGTGCACCGCACAGGCGCACGGGCGCACCCTCATCGAGAGCTGGGTCTCGCCCGCGTCCCCGAATCTAAAGAACTCCGCCGCCAGGCCCTTGGCCCTGCGCGCAGCCTCCTCCTCGCCGATCTCCGCAACCGCCTCCAGCTCCGGCGCGGCGGGCGGCGGCGGCGGGGGCGGCAGCGGCGTCGGCCGTGGCGCGGGCTCCGGGCGCGCGGGCGACGCCGCCCTGCCGCGCGCAGCGCGCATGAGCCGGCGGGGCGCAAGGGGTCGGCGCCGCAACGGCGATGGCGCGCCCGCGTCGCGCTCGCGGGCGCGCTGCGCGCGGGGCCGGCGGGCCGTACCTGGCGGGCGGCGCGGCAGGCCGCGCGGCCGCGTTCATGCCGCCGGGCCGCAGCGAGACGCCCGTGTCCGACGTGCGCGAGCCGCCGCCCGGCCGCAGTGACGCCGGGCCCAGGAAGTCCTGGCTCGGCGCGCGCGCCATCGCGCGGATGGGCGCGTCCACGCGGTCGGACTCGAACCGCGGGCGCTCCATCTGCCTCCTGCGCACTCCCTCCGGAGTGACGGCGGGGCCGCGCAACACCTCGCCCCACGTGGTGAAAGCACAGCAGTCACGCGCGCGCTGTGCAGCCGCGGCGCAAGCACTGGCCTCTCAACGGGCACTTGAACGCCCTGCCCCAGCGAGCTGAAGGGCTGCACGCGGCACTGCAACACATGACGATGGCAGACAGCAGCCGCCCTCCGCAGCGCAGGTCAGGCGTCCGGCGCGCTCTGTGCTGGCGGCGCGCTGCCACGCATGCGCTCGCATGCCGCCAGGGCCGGGCCGCGTGCGCACTGCGGCATGCTGGAGCGCGCGTCCGGCGGCGGCCGCCGGCCGCGGTCGGGCGGCGGCCCGCTGGTGCGCTGGCGCATCAGCTCGGCGCGCGCCTCCTTGTGGATCTCCTCGATCGTCTTCGGGCCCTCCACCTTGCGGCGCGCCTTCCAGTGGTTGCCGCGCAGGTCCACCGTGTCCTGCGCGCCGCGCGCGGCCGCCGCTCAGCAGACGCGCCGCTCGCCGGCCGCAGCGCGCAGTCCCGAGCGCGGCGGCGGGGGGGGGCATGGGGGCGCGCGGGCGGCGGCCACGCGCCCGCAGCAGGAAGCGCAGGCGCGACTCCAGCTTGTCGTAGGCGGCCAGGCGGCCGATGCGGTTGAAGTAGACGTTCATGTGCTCGTGGCCCTTCGCGCTGCCGTTGTCCAGCAGGCTGCCGACCGTGGCCATCAGCTTGCACAGGCACTCCACGTCCTCGCGCTTGGGCGCGTCCACCTGCGCGCGCAGCCCCGCGCTCGGCACGGGCTGTGCACAGGCACCCTCATCCGCGCACCCGCCCTCGCCGCGGCTCAGTGATGTCATCGGCGGCAGCCGACAGCACGGCGCGGTCGTCCGCGAGCCGCGCGCACCACCCGCACAAGCAGGGCGCCGAACGGGGCCCCGGGCGCGCGCCTCGCCCAGCAGCGTGCGGATGCACTGGTGCATGATCTTCTCGGTCAGCATCTTCTGCTTGAACAGCTGCCCGATGAATTGGATGTTGCCCAGCGCTCGCCGGCGGGCCTGCGCGCGGCGCGCCGCCGTGAGCCCATCGCGCGCCTCGTGTAAATCAACAGGTGGCGCCGGGTCGTCCCTGCCGAGCGCACGGCGTCTGGCCACAGCGGCAGCTCAGCCCCGCGCGCGCGCCTTCAGCTCGGCGACGGCAGCGTCGCGGTCGTCGATCTTCTTCTGCAGCAGCTCTGCGGCCGCGTCGTCCGTGCCGAGCTCGCCGTCCTCCTTGTCGTCGTCCTTGGCCGCGCGCACGCCCTGCGCACAGTCCGGTCTCCTGCTGAGCATGTCCGGGCCGTCCTTCGGTGGCTGCTGCAAGTTGGGGGAGGCACAAAATGCACAGCGCGGCACAACGGGACGCACGTTCTCCGCCTCGGTCGCCGCCGCCGCCTTCTCGCGCGCGTCGACGGCCTTCATGGCGGCGTCGCCCTCCTCGAACTCCTCCTGGCACTTGTTCAGGAGCACGCGCCGGAAGGTGATCTGCGGCGCGCATGCCAGCCACCGTGAAGCACTGTGCCCCGCCCCACGAGCAAGCCTGCGCAGCTCGGCATGCGGGACCGCACCCTGCCGCGCATGCAGCAGACACTGCAGGCTCGCGCGAGCCACATGCACATGCGAGCGCGCAGCGCGCGCGCGCGCAGGGGCAGGGCGCCCGCGGGAGGCGCGCCTCGACCTCGCCCTCCTCGCCCTCGACCTGGAAGCCGGGCAGCTCCTTGTTCAGGTCGAAGCACAGCGTCGCGTAGATCTCGCAGAAGGTCGGCTCGGTGAGCGCCTTGTCGAACACCTGCGCGGGCGCGCCGCGAGCGCGCTCACCAGGCGCGCACCGGGCGCGTTGAGCGCAGAGGCGCGGCGCGCAGCAGCGCCGCCGGCGCCCCGCAGGGCCGGGGAGCGCGCCTGGTCGATGAGGCCGCGCAGCGTCTTGGCGTTGTCGATGCCGCTGGCCATGAGCTTCTCGCGGATGGTCTCGTACTTCTCGGGCGTGATCTTGTTCAGCAGGCCCTTGATCTCCTTCTGCTTCTTCTCCTCCTCCGGGTCCTCGCTGACCGTGGTGCCCCTCTGCGAGGCCGCAGCGCGCCTCAGCGCGCATGCGGCCCGCACCAGCCGCGCCGCGCCGCAGCGCAGCAGCGCCAGCCGGCAAGAGAGCAAAAAGACCGAGGGCGCACGACGTAGCGCTTGTCGCTCTTGTGCAGCTTGGCGGTCGGCGCGTAGCCGCCGCCGGGCATGCCGCGCCCGCCAGGCGCGCCGCCCTGCATGCCCGGCGGCGGCGGCGGCGGCTGCAGGCCGCGCTGCCACTTGTCGCCCTCGATGCCCATGCGCTGCGCGCCCATGCCGCCCCGGCCGCCCATGCCTCCCATGGCCCCCGGCGGCGGCCCGCGCCCGCCCATGCCGCCTGCGCGTCGCCGCCGGCGCTCAGCGGGGGCGGGCGCACCACGTCAGCCGGCCGGGCGCCAGGCAGGCAGGCAGGCAGGCGGGCAGGGGGCGGCGGCCGGAGGCGCGCCTGGCGGCCCGGGCGGCGCGCCCATGGGCCCGGGCCCGCCGCGCATGCCGCTCTTCCAGCGGTCGTCGCCGCCGAGCGGCCCGGGCGGCCCGGGCGGGCCCATGCCGCCGCCGCCGCCGCGCCCGCCAAAGCCGCCGCGGCCGCCGCGGTCCAGGCCCATCGGCCCGTGCGGCATGGCGCCGTGCGGCCCCGGCGGGCCGCCGTCCTCGGCGCGGATGTCCCAGACCTCGCGCACCTCCGTGCCGCCGCCCGGCGGCAGCGCCGTGCACGCCTCGCGGAACGTCAGCAGCCAGTCCCGCGAGTAGTGCCTGCACGCGCGCGCGTGCGCTGGGCGGCGAGCAGGCCGCAATGGCCACACCGCTTGCCTGGCCGCGACCCGGCGCAGGTGGCTTGCCCATCCTGCGCACGTGCCTGATGTGTTTGCGCGGTGGGGGGCAGATGGCATGCACGCTGGGCCGGGGACGCGCGTGCGGTTGTCGTCAGACTTCTTGGTCGCGGCCGCCGCCTCAAACTTCTTGGCGGCCGCGGCGGCCTTGCGCGCCGCGTTGGCCGCGCCCGGCGTGGCGCCCCCGCCAACCGCCTCCTCCCAGTCGTCGTCCACCTGGCTCACCTCCTTAGCCGCCGCCTGCGCAGGCGCGCCGCGCCAGTGACAGGGCCGCGCGCGCGATGGCAAGGTGCAGCCTGGGCTGCGCGCGCGGCGGACCTTGGGAGGCGCGGGCGGCGCGGGGCGCGCGGCGGGCGCCGGCGGCGGCGCGCCGGCCTCAGCAGCCGCCGGCCGCTTGGTGTACGCGTCCAGCATGTCGCCCTTGGCGCCCTCCGCGTCCGCCTTTGCCAGCGCGGCCTTGCGCTTGGCCTTGGCGCTGACGCCGGCGCTGCCGCGCTCCGCGGGCCCACCCGCGTCCGCGGGCTCCTCCGCGTCCGCGCCGTCCGTGGGCGCATGCGTGGGGGGCTCCTCCGCCGCCGCCGGGGTGGCCTCGCCCGCAGCGGGCGCGGCAGCGTCGGACGCCGCAGCGGCGGCAGCCGCAGGCTCGCGCGGTTCTGCGGCCTCCGCCTCCCGCGCCGCGGCCTCCTTGCCGGCCTCGGCCGCAGCCGCGGCCTCCTTGCCGGCCTCGGCCGCAGCCGCGGCCTCCTTGCCGGCCTCGGCCGCAGCCGCGGCGCGGCGCTGCTCCTCGGCGTGCGCGGCCGCCTCGGCCTCCTGCTTGGCCCTGCGCTGCGCCTCAACCTTCCCGGCCTCCTCAGCCCTGCGCTGCTCTTCGGCCTCACGCGCCTGCTCGTCCTTCCGCCTCTCCTCGGCAGCGCGCGCGTCGGCCGCCTCCGCCTCGGCCCTTAGCCTCTCGCCGGCGGCGGCCTCCTCCTTGGCCCTGCGCTGCGCCTCCATCTCGAGCGCGGCCTCCGCTCGGCGCTTCTCCTCCGCCTTGCGCAGCTCCTCGTCCCGCCGCCTCTCCTCAGCGGCCCGCTGCGCGGCAGCGGCCTCCTCGGCCTTGCGCTGCTCCTCGGCGGCGCGGTCCGCGGCGGCCGACTCCTCAGCCATGCGCCGCTCCTCGGCGGCGCGCTCGGCGGCGGCGGCCTCCTCTGACCTGCGCTGCTCCTCCGCGGCGCGCTCGGCGGTGGCGGCCTCGTCTGACCTGCGCTGCTCCGCGGCAGCGCGCTCAGCGGCCGCGGCCTCCTCGGCCGCGCGCTGCTCCTCGGCCGCCCGCTGCGCGGCGGCCGCCTCCTCGGCCTTGCGCTGCTCCTCCTCGGCGGCCCGCTGGACCTCCGCAGCCTGCTTCCTCACGTCCGCCTCCTCCGCCTCCTTCTCGTCGGCGGCGGCCTGCTGCGCGGCAGCCTCGGCAGCCCGAGCGCTCTCAGCCTCTGCATCGGCGCCTGCAGCCTCGCCGGCGGCAGCGGATGGGTGCGCGACGTCACTGCCCGCAGCGCCTGCAGCCTGCACGCACGACAGGCCTGTAGGTGAGCACCGCACCTGCACTGTTTAGACGGCCGGAGCGCCGCAAGCGCAGTGCTGCGCGCGGGCACACCTCGCCGCCTGCGGGCGCGGGCGCGGGCGCCTCGGCGGCTGCATCGGCCAGAGCCGTCGGCGCCGCGGCCGCCTTCGCGTCGGGCGCGGCCGCCTCCTTTCCGGCAAGCGGCGCCGGCGCGGCCTCGCCGGGCGGCGTTGCGGGCGCGGGCGCGGCAGCCTCGCCGGCCGCCTCCTCGGCGAACTTGCCGGCGCTCGGCTCGGCGCCGGCCGCGTCGCCGGCGGCGGCCTTGGGCGCAGCGGCGGGCGCGGCAGCCTCCACGACCGGCGGCTGGCTCAGCGAGCGCGCCACTGCCGCCCGCCGCCGCGGCTCAGACTGGCGCCAGCACGCCGGCAGGCAGGCAAGGCAGCACATGCAGGCTGCACAGCACGTCGGGGTCCGCACCGGGCGCGGGCGGCCGCTTGGCGGCCTCCGAGGCCTGGCGCGACGGCGGCGGCGTCTGCCGCGCCGGCGGCGCGGTGCTCGGCCGCCCGGGTTGCCCGCCAGGCTTGCTCGCTGCACGCTTGCAGCGCGCCTCAGCGGCCTGGCGAGCAGAGTCACGGACGCGTGCCGGCCACAGCCGTTCAGACAGGCGCGGGGGCGTGCGCTGCCGGACGAGCCGCGCACCGACGTCCGGCAGCGCCACGGCCTGGCCGGTGCTGGGGTTTGTGATGGACAGGCGCCGCCGCGGCGCCGGCGTGAGCGGCAGGTGCGGCACGTTGTAAGCGGGCGGCGGCTGCGCATGGTGCGGCTGGTGCTGCATGCCGCCGCCGCCGGGCGCGCCGAAGTGGCCGCCGAAGTGCATGCCCGCCTGGTGCGCGTACGCCGGCTGCATGTACGGGTACTGCCCCGGCACCATCGGCAGGCCCATGCCGCCGCCCATGGACATGCCCTGCCCGCCGTACTGCATGGACCGCGACGCGGCGGCCTGCTGCGCCGTTAGCTGCGCGCGCACACCGCACCAGGTCTGATCTGCATCGGCGCAGCCGCGCCCGCCAATCCGCAGCCACATGCACGCCCAGCAGGCCGTTAAATTGCTGGAACGGCCTGATTACAGCCGCCCATGCAAGCACAGCCGGCCTGCGCTCACGGCGGGCGGCCGAGCGACGCGCGCCTGCTCATTGGGCTTGCCGCCGTGCGGCAGGCGCGCCTGCTGCTTCGCGGCCAGCTGCTGCGCCATGTAGCCGCGCGGCAGGTTTGGCGCGTCGCGGCCGCCCTGCGCGGCCACACCGCCACCGTCAGGCCACGCAACGCACCAGGCAAAAAGAAAACGCCTCACCGCCGGGCCGTGAGCCCCTCGCACCTGGTACCCGTAGTGCGGCGCCGAGTACTGCATGTGGTGCTGGTGGCCGTGCAGCTGCTGCGGGCCCTGCATCTGCGGCTGCAGCTTGGGCGCCTGCGCCTGCTCGTGCGCCTGGTGCTGGGTCTGCAGCGACGCCGCCTGCTGCTGCTGCTGCTGCGCCTGCTGGTGCTGCTGCTGCTGCTGTTGCGCCTGCGCCTGCGCCTGCGCCTGCGCCTGGGCTTGCGCCTGCGCCTGCGCCTGCGCCTGGGCTTGCGCCTGCGCCTGCGCCTGCGCCTGCGCCGCCTGCTGCGCCTGCTGCTGCAGCTGCAGCTGCAGCGCCTGCTGCTGCCGCTCCTCGGCCTGCTTCTGACGCGGCTGGTGAGGCTCCTGGGGGCTGAACGAGCCAAACTTGTAGGGGTTGCCGCTGGTCTGCGCCATGCCTGCGCCCCAGCAGGCCCAGGTGCTGACGCGCAGGTCCGGCGCAACACACGAGGTGCCTGGCTGGTCGGGCTGGAGCAGCGCCGGCGAGCGCGCAGCGCTCGCCAGCGCCGGCAGCCGCCGCACGCGGGCGGAATGAGAGTCTGTGCGGGCCGCAAGCACGGCTCGCTGTGCGGGCGCGGACCTTCCGGCAGCTTGACGCCGCTCAGGGGCAGCGCGCCGCCGCCCGGCACAGGGAAGGACACGCCGGGGCCATGCCCCGGCAGCGCGCCGTTCCCCGCGCCCGCATATCCAAGTGGCCCGCCGTCTGCGCACCCGCCACCCGCCGTATCGCCCCCGCAGGCAGACACGCGCAGCCTCCGTGCCAAGGCTGCAGCGCAGGTGCACAGCTCGCGCGCACCGTTTGGGCGGCCCTGCAGTGCGCCCTCGCTCTTATTGTCATAGCCGCCGCCCTGGCGGCCGCTCCTCCCGTTTCCCCTGCCTCCCCTGCGCGCCGCAGAAGCGGCCCAGCCTCAGAAGTGCCTGCTGGCATATGGCTGCAATGCAGCAGTCATCGATCCGGTGCTCTGCCGCTACGGGCGGGCTTGCCGGGGAGGCACCCGCGAGCAGGGCCGCCATCGCGGCCCCTGCCAACGCCGTGGCATCTGCCTGGTCCCTGGCCGGCCTGGTCGCGTGCACGCCCTGCTGAGATGTTGCCCGAGTTGCGAGGCCCGTTCATGGGCTCGCCTGAGCCGCCTCTGTGTCCTCCGTTGCTGCTGCCAGTCGCCTCTTGTCTCGCACGGGGCAGCTGTTTTAGAAAAAGTGGAGCAAAGAAATGCTGCCCGATTTACACTAGGTGGCTCAGCGGGAGCGGCCACCAGCTGCTCAAATTTGCAGGGCCATGGCCTTCTCAATGCATGCATGGCTAACTCATGCATGGCCTTCTCCAGGCCATGTACATTGCTTCACTAGCTGTCCTTGCCGGGCTCGGCCCATGGGCGGCTCAGTCTGCGCAGCGAACGGCCAGCCCGGCTACGTGGGGCGCTATCAAGCCAAGGCCTGGCACGTCGAAGCGGCGCTCGTGCACCGGCGACAGGCCGTGCGCTCGCAGCTGCCGCGCGGTCAGGTCGCGCGTCAGGTGGCAGTTGTCGGCCAGCGCCTGCTGCAGCGGGTCGAGGCAGCGCTGCGCCGCGCGCAGCAGCGGCCGCGCCGCGCCCGCCGCAGTGTGCTCCAGGTACAGGAACACGCCCGAGCCCGGCCGCAGCACGCGCGCGACCTCACCCAGCGCCGCCTGCGGGTCCGCGACGGAGCACAGCACCTGCGCGCGCGCGGCGGCTGACGCGGGCAACGCCGCCGCGGGGGCACCGTCGCACAGAAGCTGACTCTGAGCGCGGCGCCGGGCGCGCCGCCCACGCACCAGGGTGGACACGACCGCATCGATGCTGGCGGTCTGCACCGGCAGGGCCTCCGCCCGGCCGCCCAGGAAGGTCACGCGGGGCGCCGCGCGCGCGCTGTACGCAGCTGCCAGCGCGTCTCGCGCGTACGGGATCATCGCGGGGTTGGGGTCGACAGCAACAACGCCCATCAGCCCCTCGTGCTGCGCCTGCGCGCCGTCTCTGCGTCAGGGAAGCGGGTGACACGGCTAGGCACAGGACGACTGGCGTTTGCAGACGCCGGCAGCAAGCACGCGCCGCGCGCGGGCGCACATAGTACGGGAAGTTGACGCCCGTGCCCACGCCGAGCTGCCCTGCGCGCGGCTCACTGCCTCACGTCCTCACACCTGCTCGGAGAGCTGGGTGCCGGCGGGGCTGCGCACACCTCCACCAGGTCGGCAACGCGCTTTGACGCCAGCAGGCGCGAGAAGAGGTCGGCCTTCACCTCCGCAAGGTGCCTGCGGGCGCCTCTCGGTCTCTCCAGGCTTTCACCCAGCTTCCCGGCCTAATAAGCACCTCGCAGAGCAGAAACGGTGCCCGGCGCTATGCGCACCTCTCGTAGTCGGCGCTAGAGACCTGCATAGCTCGGGCAAAGTACTGTTGATACGGGGAAGCGCTGGACTGCGAGGTGCTCAGCATCAGCCCGCAGCCGCACGACCCTGCCGCCCGTCCGTGCTGCTATTCAGTGCGCTGCACGGTCAGAGACCACTGGATGCAGAACGCACAGCGCAAAGGGGAACGCACTGCACACCCAGAACGCAGCGGCGCGGCACGGGAGCGCTGCGCTCAGAGCTGCACAAGCAGTGCAGCGTCAGCTGGCGCGGCCTGCCCGAGTTCCTACCCGCCTGCGCTGGGCGCTGGTGCACTCTAGTCTTCCAGACCGGCTGCAACGCGAAACAGCACTGTTGCATCATTGCGGCACGTAGGCAACACTCCGCCATCCTGCTTAGGCCTTTATCGCCAGTGCGGCGTCATCATGTCTTTCGCAAGGTCCAGCGGCAGGAGCCAGCCTAGCTCTTGTGCGCAGGTCCTGGCCGCTGACACAGAATGCATGAGCTCAGGCACCCAGTATATACGTATTACAGCTTGCTGCTCCAGTGTTTGCGCCATTTGGGCCAATAAGGGTCGTACAGGGCTGGCCTACAAACGTCTGCGCAGCTGATATTGATGGCCTCGTGCGTTTCAGGCGTTGCCTCAGGGCCGCGAACAGTCTTTGTGATCGCCGCCAAGTCACTGACAGCCTCAGGGCGCGCCAGTGTGCTGAGCGGCGGCGGCGGCTGCCCGTGCGCCGCTTCATGAGCGCGTTCGCCTATGACTCGAGGCCCAGCGGTCGCCCAGCGGCGTACGCCCAGCGTACGCTCAGCGGCCCTGAGGCACAGGCGGACGCGCTCAAGAAGCGGCGCACGGGCAGCCGCCGCCGCCGCTCTGCACACCGGCGCGCCCTGAGGCTGTCAGCACCTTGGCGGCGACCATGACGGCTATCCGCGTCCCTGAGACAACGCCTGAGCCAGGTCTAAGAGTGCAGCGAGGCGTGCACCAGCGCACCCTTGCAGGTGAAATGGGGTGGTTCTGAGCTAGCTGTTGGCTTCGGGCGCATGCGGGTGTGCTGCAGTAGTGTAAATGTGCATGTGAGGCTGCCGGCCGCACGTGAGCCGCAGTTTGCTTGTTGTCAATGGACAGTTGTGGTTCACTTTCAAACATATCGTTGGTCAAACCAACTTCGGCATGGTGCAGCACGCTGCTGGCGCTGTGTTGCAGCTGCCCAACCCCACGCAGCAGGGCCGAGAGGCCTGCAGTGTGTTCCATCAGCCGCACCGTGCATTGAACGCACCGCCCTGTGCCTTACTGTACAGCTGGACAAGCGTGCGGCACCCGCTTGTCCCCTATCTTTGCAGGCAGCACTGTCAAGCACGCGCTGGGCGCAATGGCTGCCACCATGAGCTGGGTTGTGGCCGCGTGGCGGACGCTCGCGTCCGCCCGCTCGACGAGCACCACCTCCGCCACCTGCGCGGCGCTCGCCTGACATGTCCGCACATGTCATGTCAAATCAAGCAAAAGGAGGGCAGGCGCAGCCGCGCACCTCGCTCAGGTCACGCAGCCCGCCCACCACCGCCGCCACGAGCGCGGCCTGCAGGGGCGGCAGGCTGGGGTTGTACGCGGCGCTCTCCAGGTACCCGCCGCTGCCGGCGCTCCCAAACACATGTCAACAAGCATTCACGAGTGTCTGAAGCTCTGTACGGCAACAGCAGAACTGTACAGCAACCGCAGAAAACAATCGACGACCGCGGACAGCGCAAACTTGCGCTTTTCCTGACGCAGACATCTGCTGCCACGAACTCAAGCGCACCACCGGGGCTGCCTACCTGAAAATGGCCCCGCTGCCTGTGATAACTGCCGCGCCGCTCGCGCTGTGCGTGTAGGGCGCATAGCAGGCGCGCGCGGCCTCCAACGCGGCGCGCGCCGCATCCCGCACCGCCGCGTCCCCAGCGCGCGCCTCCAGGGCAGCCTGCGCCTCTGACAGCACCCGCGCACTATCTGAAGCAGCCGCGCCGCGCCACCGCTGACCAGCTAGAGCGTGCAGCGCCCGCCAGCGCACCTGGGAGCAGGTGCAGGTCGTGTCGCTGCCGCTGCAGGAGCAGCGGCGTGACAGCCTCGTCCAGCAGGTCGCTCGGGCGGAAGCGTATGGGCAGCAGCTCCGCCAAGGCATAGGTCCTGCCCTCGCCCAGCAGAAACTCCAGGGCGTCCTGCGCAGCGGGTGCATTCAGTGATGGCGTGTACGTGCCCTGACCAGGCAGCAGGAGGCAGGGGTATGCCCGCGCACCGCGCACGCCAGCTCCGAGCAGAACTGCCGGCAGTGCCCGCAGGGCACCGCCGAGATGGCCATGCGAGTCAGCGCCGCCTCGCCCGCCTGGGCGGCGTTGGCGATGAGGAACTGCTCGGCGTGCACGCTGTGGTGCAGCGGCAGTCCGGGAAACTCCAGGTTCACGCCCACGTACAGGTGCCCGCTCGCGCCCAGCGCCACCGCCCTGCTCGCCGGGAGCGCTTGCTCGGCCGCGCATGCCGCTGGTGCGGCGCTTCCAGCAGCGTCCAGGGCGCCTCAGGCGCACCCCACTTGGAAGTCCGAGATGGGAGGCCGCGCTAGCAGCCGCGCGGGGGCGGTGAGCGCGCGCAGGAGGCGGTCCTCGCTCAAGCCTCCCAGCCTCAGCTCTGCCTCGACCTCGGCCTTTGACAAGCGAAAGCGCCCGCTGCGCCACTGCTCGGCGCAGGCGCCGTTGCTTGCGGCAGCGTGCGCGGGGTTGAGCAGGCACCCCGCGCAGTCATGGCCGGGCATGCGCAGGGCTGGCGGCGCTGCTCACAGCCACCCGCCACCGCACGCCCGGCCCACTGTCCAATCAAAAGGAGCGCCCTACTAACAAGACCTGACGCTGTAGCCTGTGAAAGTCCTGCTGGCTATATGCGCGTGGTCAGGAGGGATGCAGGGCGTGCAGCTCCTAAGCGCAGCAGGAACAGAGACGGCAGTACTTTGCTCTGGACCAGGCTAGTACTCTATGTATGTTGTGGTCACGGGCAGGACGACTAGCTTGTAAGACTCGACTTGATGTGACGCTGACTTTAGGCTGAACAGGCTTAGTAGCAGCCACATGCCAGTTGAGCTGAATTGCATGCATGGCATGCATTAATGCAATCTTGCATGCCCATGAATGTAACCTGCCCTTGCATGCAGCCTGCACTTGCATGCATTCGAACGACTTTATATACGTCCGTCTCCCACTCAGTCTTTCTGCATCAGCAACTCACAGCGGTTGATGCGCGTGCAATGGACGCACGGCCAGCGACCCTGCGCTGCTCACTCACTCTCCGCGCGCGCACGGCCGCCATTCCGGGCTCAGGACAGCAGCTGCGGCGCGACCTGCTTCAGCAGCGCGGTGTGCTGCGGGCACGGGTCGGGCCGGCCCTCCGCCAGTGCGGCCTGCGAGAGGCCCCAGAACCAGCCGTTGCGCCAGGGGAACTCCTTGACCGCCGTCGGGAAGTGGGCGACCGAGCGCGAGTACTCCGCCAGGCGCTGCGTCAGCGGCGCGCCGCCGCTGGCGAGCTCGACGCCCAGCGCTTGCGCGCCGGCGGCGGCCAGCTCATCCACGAGCGTGTCCACCTCGTCCCCATGCCGCTGCTCCACCTCGCCCACGTTGGCTTTATGCGCCGCGCCCACGAGCATGTAGGCGCTGCAGCCGCGGCACGCCCCAGTCGCTGCGAGCGCCGGGCATACAGGCCGAGCTGGGCGGCGCCGTCAGGCCGGGCGGCGCCGCGCGCCTGATCCACACGAGCTTCTCTAGCATGCTCTGCCGGAACTCGGCGCGCCCGGGCACGCCGCACTTGACCCCGTGGCTGGTCATCCGCTCGGCAAACGCGGCCGCGTGCGGCCCGTACGCCTGGCTCAGGCCGCCGTCCAGGGGCGCGTCGCCGCGCTTGGCGACCGCAAAGTACACCAGCACCTGGGCCGAGCAGAGGCGGGCGTCAAGGCCCTCCCGTGCAGGGCGACCTGAGCGGACCGCCGCGGGGCCCGGCGCGAGGCAGGCGGGGCCACCACCTGCGTGTTGTCGCCCAGGCCCCGCCGGTCCAGGAACGGCTGCAGCATCCCGTTCTGGATGAAGACCAGGTCTGCGGGGCGCGCACGTCGTGAGCTTGGCAGCCCGGCGCAGTGGGCCAGCGCCGTGGGAGAGCCTCGAGGCGCACCGGTCCGCCGCCCGCTCGGCGTGGCCTCTATGATGGCGTCCAGGTCGTCGTTGCGGGTGGCGACGATGATGGGGCCGCTGCGCTCAGGGATGGGCTCGCCTCTGCGCACGAGCACCTGCATGACGATACAGGCGTTCGCAGTGTCGGGCGCAGCCTTCGGCCTTGCAGTCGCTGCGCTGCTCCTGCTTGCGCACGTCGTGTTGGTCGCCCATGGCCGCCAGCGCCTCGCCCACCCGCCCCCCTCCAACGATGGTCCAGCCCCGGTCGCCGCCAGACGCCGCGGTGACCATGCGTGCTCTGGCAGGCGGCGCCCTTCCCCTGGGCCAGTGCCTGCCGCAGCACGCTGGCAGCAGCAGGCTGCTTGGCGCAGCTGAGACCCACCTTGGCACCTGGGCAGAGGCGGCGCACATTTGCACTGCGGCAACGTTTCCACAAGCGATCTCTTGCTGCAACCTGTGCAACCTGTGTCCGTGAAAGGTGAGGGCGATCCAGCAATTTTCTCTATGATCTCGAAGCTCCCAGCCGGCATGGCAGCTGCAGCCTGCTTTAGCGACCGGGGTGAAAAGGTATTTGTACCATTACATTTTCTACAATTGTTACCTTGAAGATGCACAGATGACAGAGAGGCCGGTGTCCGCTTGGCCCATCGCGCAGCGTGGGCACGCATGGAACGGACAGGCGCGTCACGCAAGCATGGCGGTCATGGCCATACGGCTGGCCATCCACCAGCCGTGCGAGACCGCCGCCGCCAGCGCCACCAGGTTGAGCGTGGAGCTCAGGCCGTGCAGCTTGCCAAACTCGGAGCGCAGCGCCTTGATGCGCTCCGCGTCCTTGGCGCCCTCCTGGTTCTCCAGCTCGTACCGCTTGAACATCGACTCGGTGGCCTTTGGCTCCACAAAAAAGCCGTTGGCGGCCGAGGCGAGCAGCGCGACGCCTGCGCGCGCAGCCGCCGCTCAGCACGGGCTCGCGCAGGGCTGCTGCGCCGGCGGCGCGGGCGGCCGCGGCGCGGGCGCGCACCCAGCGTGGTGAGCTGCGGGTGGTCCAGGCCGCCGCCCGGGCCGAAGGCCAGCGTGCCCAGGCAGAGCACCAGGCAGCCGATCGCCAGCGTAAAGTACAGCGGGAAGAGCTTGGACTGCAGGCGGCCGAACATCTGGCGCGGGGACGCAGGCGGGCGTCAGACGCGCGTGGGTCACCCGCCCACAGAGCGGCGCACCGAGTGAGAGGCCTACCTGCCGAGGGAGGGTCTTGAACATCGTGATGCCTGCACAGCCAACGAGTTAGCCGGGAGCTGGGCGTGCGACGTCGGGGAGGTCAGCCAGAAGCAGAAACAGCCGAGCAGCGCGTGGCACGTGGGTTGAGCCTGTGCGCATCACAGGCAGCCACCCGCACCTGCTATGAAGGTGGTCCACACGTTGGAGCCAAACCATGTGCCGTACGCCAAGAGGTGCACGGTCCTGTGTATCACAACTGGAAACAGTCAGCCCAGCAAAAGACTGGCAGGCTGTCGCCGTGTCGCAGCAGCAAGCTCCCGTCCAGAAGGACACGCACGCACCGCGCGGCCTGGCCGGACCAGAACTCTGTGGACCGCGCCGTGACGAGCACAGCGAGCACCACCGTCAGCAGGCGCACCTAGGCACGCGCACAGCGCGCACAGCGCTGTCACCACCAAGCAAGCGACCACACGTTCGTTCAGGCAACGTCTCGGCCCGCAAGTATGTAACCTTTCGCAGCACATGGCGCAGCAGAACCACGCTCTACAGTGGCAACATCCGCATCAAGGCTGCGCAGGACCAAGACGCTTTGCCTCTCTGTGGGTGTGTGCATGCTGGATGTGTCAAGCGCCGGGCGTGCCTGGTTCTTATTTGCGAGCGAGGGGTCCAGCATGGAGCCCTGCACGTCTTCGTTCGCAGGCCCCCGCTGCTGAGAGAGCGCGTCGGTTGATGCCGCACGCGCTCGCATGCCTGGCCGCACGCATGCCCTCTGCAGGCGCACGTGGCAGCCTGTGTGCCTCTGCTCCACACCCACCCGCCGCGCAGGCACGACGCGTGCCGGCGTACCAGGCCGGCACGCGGTCTGAAAGCCCGCAGCACTGGCCAGCATCATTGCTTCGAGCTGCTACTTTCACTAGCTATTCCTGTCACACTCAGCGTAGATGGTTGACATCACCACTGCCAGGCTGGGCCAGCTACCCTACAGGGTGCAAGGCCTTGAGGAGTTCAACAAGGAGGGACGCTTCCAGCCAAGGCAGTTCCTCCAGTGCACAGGCACCTCCGCACAGAGGGCGGCCAAGACAGCGAGCGCGCTGAGGCAGCGCTCCTTTCGCATGGACCGGCAAGACGGTGCTGGCAAAGGCGCGGACGCCGGAGAGGCATCCAGTAGCAACGCAGCCAGCCCGCCGCAGCCCGTGGTGTCCGCTGCGCAGGACCTGTGCGCCCCAGAGCTGTTGCGGACTGTGTGCACCGGTTTTGGGTTCAGAGCGCTTGCGGCCAATGCGCTGACCGGCGCTGTTTGCCGCAGGTACCCTGCCGTCTTCGTTCTGGTATTGCTAGTGCTTGGGATGCTGAAGGCGTCGATGGAGCGATGCGTGTGCTGACCTCGACGGGTATCTCGGGCTGCGGGGCAGACTCCGCGCAGCGTGTTGGAGGTTGACCGCAGTTGCACCATAATCATAGCGCACCTTGCCACGGAAAGACACCTATGACTATAGGCTAGCTAGGCTACTGTGTCTGCGGAGCACATTGTTCGCTGACTCTAGTTATCACTGATCAATGCACCAACTGTTCTGCCCCCTACCATGAGAGCTTTCAAAGTACCTGTCGCACAGGAAGCTAGGCAAGGCGTTTGAAGGCGCACAGCACCATAAGGAGTCCTCGTTGAGGACCCTGTAATAACAACTTGCTTGCTCTGGACCATGCACGTGCAGCCCTAGCACCCTAGCCCTTCCTCCTCTCTCTCGTCTCAGAAGACGATGAGAACGGCGAGGTGAAGCGGCCGTGAGCGCGCCCTCGTTATCATAAATTGTAGCATGAATGATCAGTGTACGGCACTGCGGGCGGCGCGCTCTTCGCGCGGCGCACAGGAGCAAACCAGGGGCCATCAAACGCGCTGCACCAGGCCAAGGCGCTGAGAATGCCCCGCAGTGGGCGCCCGCAGGTTGTTAGCCCCAACAACGCTCTGCTTGGGGGCATCTAATGCACCGCGGCGAGTGCTGGGCGAGCGTCAGCGAGCGGGCTGAGCTTGTGATAGATGTCAGATGCTAGCCTTGGTAGTCCACCGTCCTTGCTTGCATGCCACACCTACTCAACCAGAAAAGGGAAAGGTGTTGTTGCTCAGCGTCTTGCTGCTTGAGCGCCTCATGCAGGGCTCGCCTTTCGCACGCAGGCTGACTGCTGACACCGCGCGCCCTGCACAGTAAATTGCTGAGTGGTTGCCGCTCCACACGGGCGTGCCGCACACTTGCAGACACGGTGCTGTGCTGCAACCTGCCCTCCCTCGCATGCTCGCGCCAGCGCACGGCACGGCGCGCTCAGAGCGACGCCTCCAGTGCTCACAGGCGGGCCCCCGTGCGGCAGGACGCACTGGCGGGCGGGTCGCCACGCGTCGGGTCGGCGGGCTCCGGCGAGCCGCCCGTGCGCGCCGCGCCGCCGCTCACGCGCGCCGTGCGCGAGCACGCCAGCCGCAAGCTGCGCTCCGGCACCATGCTGCCCAGCAGCGGCGGGGCCAAGGAGCTGGTCGCGCTGCGGCTGCCGCCGCCGCTGTCGCAGCTGGCACCGCGCGGCGACGGTGCGCACCCCTGGCGCGTGCGCAAGCCCCTGGCGCTGCCCGCAGCTCCTGGCCTGACACTGCCAACACAGTGCGCCCGGCCCAGACATGACCGACTGCCGTCGCGCAGCGCCCCTCTCACCGCGCTCGCCGCGGGGCACGCCGCGGCCGCAGCACGCAGCGTCGCGCGGCGAGCGTGAGGGCCACAGCCGCTCGCCCGGCATTGCGCCGCTGCACGGTGCGCCGCCCCCCTCGCCAGACCAGCGCACACTGCCGCGGGTGGGTGCGGGCAGCGCGTGAGCCAGGGGCGTGCCTGCATGCAGGCGGGCCCGACGAGGGCGCGGGCGCGGACGCGCCGGCGCGCCGAGCGGCCTCGGCGTCGCCGCACGCCCCGCGCAGCGAGCGCCACGGCCAGCGCAGGCCGGCCAGCGCGCACGCAGCCGTGCCTGGCGAGCCTGCGGCGCAGACAGAGCGGCTGGAGCCCAGCGGCGGCGGACAGGATCTCTGTGCAGAGGCGGATGCGTGCCAGCGTGACGGGCACGCCAGCGGTGATGTGGCCAGCGAGAGCGCAGACCACGCCGACCGGGCGCAGGCGCGACTGCCGCCGGCGCGGTCCGGCTCGCGCGAGCTGCCGTCACGGCCCGGCGTGGCGGGTGGCTCAGCGCCTCGCGGACAGGCCGACGCCCCTGCTGCCGCCGCCCCGGCGGCGGCGGACGTGCAGCACGGGGCTGCGGAGCCCATGGATGCGGACGCTGGGGCGGCGGGCATGCCAGAGGGCAGTCCTGCGGCGCCTGCATGGCGCCCCGACGCCACGCCCGCCGAGCCTGCACCCGCCCTGCCCAACGGCGCAGAGGGCGCCTGCGGGCGGGGCGGCGCGGCGCTCCCGCAGCTGCGCGTGTCGCCGGGCGCGGAGCCGGCGGAGGCCGGCTTCAGGCGCAGCGGCAGCGTGGGCGTCAAGTCGCCGCGGCTGGCGCCGATCGCGGTCGGCGGGGCGGCCGGCGGCGCCGTGCCGCGCACGCCGCGCTCGGCGCGCAGCGCGGGCGCGTCCCCGGCGTCCCCCAGCGGCCGCAGGACCCGCAGCGGTGCGCCGCGGCCCTGCGCGCGCCCCGGGCCGCACAGCGTGGGCCCGCACGCCCAGGCGGGCGCAAGCGCACTCGGACGCACCGGGCGGCCGGCCTGACTCGGCGGCCTCTGGCGTGCGGGCAACTTACAAAACCCGCGCGCGCACGGCTGACGCGCGGCGCGGCCGCGCAGATGCGGAGGCAGCGCGCATGCAGGAGAGCGAGGCGGCGGCCGCGGCGGCGGCCGCGGCGGACGACGCGCTGCTGGAGCGCGCGGCGGCGCTCGCAGCCGCGCGCGACAGCGCGGCGCGCCAGCTGCCGCCCAGCGCGGAGCCCAAGCGCGGCAAGGCGCACTGGGACCACGTGCTGGAGGAGATGGCCTGGATGGCCAAGGAGTTCCAGAGGTGCGCTCTGGCAGGGGCGCGCGTGCAGCGCGCACCTCACTCACCCCCTTCCGCTCTGGCGGTCCCGGGCGCGGCATCGGGCAGGCCATCGGGCGGCTGCCGCGCAGGTTGGCGTGCGTGCTGGCGCGGGCGCTGAGCGGCGCGCGCCGCGGCGGCGCAGGGAGCGCGCCTGGAAGCTCAAGCAGGGGCGCAAGTTCGCGCGCGCGGTCGCGCGCTCCAACCTGAACGTGGAGACGCGCGCGGTCGTGCGCGAGCGCGAGGCGCAGGCCGCGGTGCACCGGCGCGCCGCGTGGATCTCCAAGGAGGCGCGCCCGCCGGCCGCGCTCCCCCGCAACCCCCGCGTTCGCAGAGGCGCCGAGGCGCTGTGGGCACTGCGGCCTGAGCTCGCATGGCGGGCGGCGGCGCAGGTCATGCGCTTCTGGGGCAAGGCCGAGCGCGTGGTGGCCTTCAAGCGGCAGCAGGCGGTGGAGGCGCTGAAGAAGGCGGCCATGGACAGACACCTCCGCTTCGTGCTGGGCCAGACGCAGCGCTACTCCTCGCTGCTCGCGCAGCGCCTGGCGCCCGGCGGCGAGGGCGCGCCGCCGCGCCCGCCGCCGCCGCGCCGCGCGCCGAGCAGCCCGCCGGCCGACGGCGAGCGCCCCGCCGACGGCCGGGCCCCAGTGTGTGCGGCAGCGGCGGCGGCCGGCGGGGCCGGGAGCGGCCCGGACGGCAGAGCAAGTGTGGACTCGGCGGGCGAGGGCGGCGCGGCAGGAGCCGGGCCTGCAGCGCACGCCGCGGAGGATGGGGCGCGCGGCGACAGCGGCAGCGACACAAGCGAGGCGGCGGCCGGGCGGCGCGAAGAGGAGGACGATGAGGCGACGTTGGAGGAGGAGGAGGTGCGGGGCGCCCGCCGGCCCGCCCCCGCCTCTGGCTGCGATGTGATTCGTTCCTTTGAGGCGACATGATAGCCAAGCGCCAGAGGGAAGCAGACAGCTGAGGCGCGCCCTGCGCACGCCCGCCTGCGCGGCCGGGCCTGACGCGCGCGGCGCCGCGCGGCCAGGCGCTGGCGCGCGCGGCGGGCGAGGGCGGCCGCGAGGCGGAGGGCGCGGAGGCGGCCGCGCTCGCGGACGAGGCCGACATGCCCATCGAGCAGCTGCTGGCGCGCTACGGCATCGCGCGCGACGGCGGCGGCGCCGCGCCGCCCGCCGCGCCCGCGCCCGGGCCCGGCGCTGCGCGACGGGCGGCGCGCGGCGGGCGGCGTGGCGCGACGGCGGGCGCGGAGGCCGATGCGGCGCCGCGCGCGGAGTCGCCCGAAGGCGACGGCGTCGAGGGCGCTGAGAGGCCCGCCAAGCGCAGGCGCGCGGAGGCTGGCGAGGCGGGAGGCGCGCCACCGCCGGACGCCGTGCTGGGCGCCGCGGACGCGATGCCTGGTGCGTGCTGCCGTGTCAAATGCGGCAATGCACAGTGCGCGCTGGCCAAGGAAGTCACACGCCTACTTTGCCTGCCAGCGCATCCCTTTCGTGCAGCAAAGTCGACGCAGGAAGGGCGCATGCAATGGTCACCCCTTGGCCACTGCCAGTCTCGGGCAAACCGTCACACCTGCTCGCACACAAACTCTGTGCTTGTGCATCGCAGCGGCGCCGGCGCAGCCGCCGCGGAGCGCCGACGCGGCCGAAGCGGACGGCCGGGACTACGCGCCGGGCGAGAGCGGGGACAGCGGCAGCCAGGACGATGAGGGCACGCTGGAGGAGGAGGAGGCGGCGGCCGCCGCCGACGCCGACGGCCACCGGGTGCGCGCGCCGGCGCCCGCCAGCGCAGCCGCTCCCGCTTCCGAGCCCGCAGGCCGTCCACGAGGTGGAACATGGCGCTTGTGCGCACCAGCCGCAGCATGCGTGCCTCATGTACGGCAGGGCAGCACAGCATGCGCGAGCCGCCCACCTGGCACCGCGCGCGCGGCGCCCCCGGCAGGCGGCGGTGGCCGACGAGGTCGCCGCGCTGGCGGACGAGGCGGACATGCCGCTCGAGGAGCTGATGGCGCGCTACGGGCTGCATAAGGGGCCGGCCGCCGAGCTCGGAGCAGACACGGCGCGCGGCAGCAGCAAGACCTTGGCCGGCGCCGGCTCGGAGGATGCGCCGGACGATGCGGCGCCAGGTCCGGCCTGGCGCTGAAATTTTTGTTGTGCGATGCACAGGCACTCGTGTAGCAGGCAGGCCCTCTAGCTGGGTGGAGACACCTGCTGATTGGCACTCGGGCCTGTGTCGTGCGAGACCTGTCGCTTATGCAGCATGATGTGTTGGCACTAATGGCGAGCCTGTGCGGTGCAGGGGATGAGGCAGGCGCTGTGCGCGCATCGGCCGAGGGCGCGGCCGCCGCCGCAGGTCCCGCCGCGGGCGAATTGCACCCTGCTGCTCCTCAGGCTGCGCCTCCCGGTGCGCCGGCTACCCACTGCTGTGGGTGCAGGAATGCTGCGACCGGCAGAGCCTGGCACTGGTGCTTCTTGCGCGCGGCGGGCCGTGCCGCACTTGCTACTTCAAGGGCACCCGGTGCATCAGTCATGCGCGCCGCCGCCGGACAGCAGGCCGCGACCGGCGCGCTGATGCCAGGCTGGTGCGGGACTGCAGGGGAGCCTGCAGGCGCGGCCGCGGAGACTCTGGGCCCCGCGCCGGCGCCGCGCGCGGCAGCCGCGCCGGCGGACGGCGTGTTGGGGCCGGAGGAGGCGGCCGGCGGCGGCGCTGCAGAGGGCGCCGACGACGGCGGCGTGGAGGCGGCGCGCGCTCGGCTGGAGGGCGCGGCAGCATTGGCCAGCGCCGCGCAGCCCACCGGCTCCACACTGGCGACCACCAGGGTCCTGACCAGGGTGCGCAGCGCCGGGCATGAGCCTTGCCCCGGCAGGGTCCTTCGCAGGGTTCTTCGCTCAGACCTGCAGCCTGGCGCGCCCGACGCTCTGCACGGAGCCTCCGAGCGCGTGCGCCGCACGCGCGGCCTGTGGCATATCAAGCCGCGCCCGTACGCGCCAGGTGCCCTTCCTGCTGAAGGGCAGCCTGCGCGAGTACCAGCACATCGGCCTGGACTGGCTGACCAGCATCTACACGCGCCGCCTGAACGGCATCCTGGCCGACGAGATGGGCCTCGGTGCGCGCGGCCGCCCGGCCCCCCCCTCAGGCGAGCACAGCTGTCTGTCCTCCGCGCCTGTCTCCTAGCGGCCCCTGCACGCACGCGACTGGCCCTGTGCTTTGCGTCTGCGTTGGCGTGCACCCTGACGGACAGAGCGCCGCCTGTCCTGCCATGCGTCCACGAGCGTGCGTGGTGAGGCCGCGCCCCCTGACGCCGCAGGCAAGACGATCATGACGATCTCGCTGCTGGCGCACCTGGCCTGCGAGAAGTGCGCCTCCCGGCCCCCTGCGCCCGCGCCCTCGCGCCCGCCCACATGCAGACGCGTGCACGGGCGCCTGTGAGGTGATTGGTGAGCCGGATGGCGTGAAGTGGGGTCATCTGCAATCACAGTGCAGTTTTATTGTTGAAGGAGGCTGGGCAGCGTGCGCATGCCCTGCGCATGGGCGGCCTGGGTGACACGCGCGCGCGCGCGCGCGCGGCAGGGGCGTGTGGGGCCCGCACCTGATCGTGGTGCCGACGAGCGTGATGCTGAACTGGGAGATGGAGTGCAAGAAGTGGTGCCCGGCCTTCAAGCTGCTCACCTACTTCGGCAGCGCCAAGGAGCGCAAGGCCAAGCGCCAGGGCTGGTCCAAGCCCAACGCGTTCCACGTCTGCATCACGTCCTACACGCTCGTGCTGCAGGCGCGGCCGCCCGCCCCCGCCGCGCCCCGCCGCCGGGAGCGCCGCCGCCGGTTAAGCCGGCGTGCGGCGGCAGGACGGCGCCGGCCCGCATGGCGCGCCGCAGCACGTTCGCTGCCGCGCGCAGAGGCAAGCAGACCTGCCGCGGCGGGGCGCCCACCGGGCGGAGGCAAGCAGGCGTGCATGCGCGCGCGCGAGGGGGCATTGCCGCGCGCGCGCGCGCAGGACGCCAAGATGTTCCGGCGCAAGAAGTGGAAGTACCTGATCCTGGACGAGGCGCACATGATCAAGAACTGGAAGAGCCAGCGCTGGCAGACGCTGCTCAACTTCGCGTCGCAGCGCCGCCTGCTCATCACCGGCACGCCGCTGCAGAACGACCTCATGGAGCTCTGGTCGCTCATGCACTTCCTCATGCCGCAGGTCTTCGCCAGCCACGCGCAGTTCAAGGACTGGTTCTCCAACCCGCTCTCCGGCATGGTGGAGGGCCAGGCCGCGGTCAACCAGGCGCGCCGCCCCGCCGCCCAGGCGTTGGCGCAATTGCGCGGCGCGCGCCGGCAGTTGCGCACGCTGCATCGGCCCGCTTCTCTCAAGCACGGCTTGTGGACGCTGCCACGGCGCCGATGTGGACCCGCTGCTCACGCAAGCCTTGTGCATGGGGCGCCAATGCAATGCCGGCGCGGCGCGCGCAGGGCGTGGTGGAGCGCCTGCACAGCGTGCTGCGGCCCTTCCTGCTGCGCCGCCTGAAGCGCGACGTGGAGAAGGGGCTGCCGGGCAAGCGTGAGCACGTGCTGCGCTGCCGCCTGAGCAAGCGCCAGCGCACGCTGTACGAGGAGTACATGGCCTCCAGCGACACCGCGTCCACGCTCGCGTCCGGCAACTTCCTCGGCATCATCAACTGCCTCATGCAGCTGCGCAAGGCGCGCCGCCCGGCCGGCCGCCGTGCTCACGCAGCTGCGCAAGGCGCGCGCGGCCTGGCCAGCGATGCCGCACAGGGGGCCCTGCCTGTCGCCTGCTTATAGCGTGCCGGCAGCAGCTTGGTGGCGGTCTGAACGCGGGCCCGTGCGTTGGCCTGCGGCGGTGCGAGCTGGCGGGGGCCGAGAGCCGCGCGGCGCGGCAGGTGTGCAACCACCCGGACCTGTTCGAGGGTCGGCCGATCGTGTCGGCGTTCGACATGCCGGGCCTGGTGGCGCACCTGCCCTCGGCCGCGCTACGCGCGCTGGAGGCCGGGCCTTTCCGGCGCGCCGACCTGGCCGCGCTCGGCCTGCGCCTGGAGCTCGGGTCCGGCATGACCGCGTGGGAGGCGCAGACCGTGCAGGCGCGCCCCCCGTTGACAGTGCGTGTGTCGGTTGCCTGTGTTGACACCGGGCTGCTCCCAATCCAGGTGTCATGGAAGGTCAGTCAGTGCCTGCGGTGCGGCTGCTACCTACCAGCCACACATGCGGCCTTCTGCGCTTCGGCGTCGCCGCAGCCTCGCCGTGTGGCAACGCGTGCATAAAAAAGCTAGCGTGCGTGAGTGAACGAACGGAATGTCAGGGCGGGACGGAGGCGTCCCCGGCCGTCGAGCTCAGCCGGCGGTTCGTGACACAAGAGGGCGTCGTCCTGCAGGCGCTCGCGCCGGCGCCCGGCCTTCTGGAGGACCCCGACCCGGGCGCAGCCGAGCGGCCCGCCGGCATCCACGGCGACGGCTTCAGCGGCGTCCCGCTGGAGGTACGCACCAGCTGACAGCTGCATGGCCGCGCACGCCGCGCCGGGCTGCATGCAGAAGAAGCTGTGTTGCGCGCCCTGCTGAGGCCTCGATGCGGCCAGGGTCCGGCGGTGTGCCTGCATGAGCCTGCATGGTTCCCCCGCGCAGGAGAGCCTGCCGTTTGCGCCCGGCGCGGGCGTGCTCACGGCGGTGGCCGAGGCGGTGCGCGCACTACATGCGCGGCGGCGTGATGCCGCAGCGGGCCGCCAGCGCCTGGTCGCCGCGCTGTCGCGCGCGCGCTGCGCGGCCGCCCCGCTGCTGGGCAGCGACGCGCGCGCCGCCGTGGCCGTGCTGCACCCCGTCGCGCATGTGCACGTCGTCGCACAGCAGGCGCGGGCCGCGCCGCGGCCCCTCACAACGCCCAGGCCCTGACACCGACGACCAGGCTGCAGTGCTCAGCAGTGCGGAGCGGTGTCAGTTCGGCGCTGGGGAGCTGCGCTCGCGAGCTGCGGCAGCGCGCCCGCGCTGCCCAGGCTGACTGACGGCGGCGGGCGCGCAGCCCGGGGGCTACTTCCGGCACACCACGGCGCTGGCGGACCTGGTGCGCGGCAACGAGCGCCGCGCCACGGAGCTGGACCCGCTCGTCCGCGCGTTCATGTTCGTCATCCCGCAGGCGCGCGGCATAGGGTTAGGGTACCGCCGTGGCGCAGCCCCCGGCCTGGCCGCTGCGTGCCCGTGTGCGCTGGGCGGGCGAGCCGTGGGTGTGGGGTCTGCCAGGCATTGCAAGCATCCCACCCCCTCCCCTTCCTGCAAGCAGCTGCGCTGCCTGCCGCAGCACCGCACGCTGCAACGATGTGTGCGTTCCCCGCGCACAGTGCCTGGTGCGGCCTGAAAGGATGCTGCGCAGGCGCGCGCGCCGGCGCCAGCCGTGTGGTGCAGCCGGCCGGACTCGTCGCTGGCGGCAGAGGCGGCGCGGCGCGGCGCGCTGGCGCAGCGCGAGTTTGCGGCCCGCTCGGCGCTGCTCCGGCCGGCCATCGTGCGCCAGCAGCTCTTCTTCCCGGACCGCCGCCTGCTGCAGTACGACTGCGGCAAGCTGCAGGCGCGCGCGCCGCCCGGGGCGCAAGGCGGCGCCGGGCAGCCGCGCGTGCGCTGCGCGCGGCTGCTGCAGACGTACCGGCGTCCGGCGCTGCATGGAGGGGCATGTGCCACCGGATGTGCCACCAGGCGCCGCGAGGGTAGTAATAGCGCATCGCGAGAGGTTGCGCTCTGTTCATGCCTCTCTGCTTCGGTCGTGCCCACTGACGCGCAACGAAGGCGCGAGCCTGTTTAGACTCTTACCTGCTGCGCAGGAGCTGGCGGTGCTGCTGCGGCGGCTGAAGGCGGGCGGCCACAAGGCGCTGATCTTCACGCAGATGACGCGCATGCTGGACGTGCTGGAGGCGTTCCTGAACCTGCACGGCCATACCTACCTGCGCCTCGACGGCTCCACCAAGCCCGAGATGCGCCAGGCGCGGCCGCGCCCCTGCGCCGCCGCCGCCGCAGGCGCCCCTGCCGGCGGCCGCGCCTGCTCCTGTGCAACGCCCTGCTCGGTGCTGCATGCAGCTGCGAGGCTCCGGCGCAGCCCGCGCCCGCGCGCTGCGGCATGCCCGACCTCCGCAGACGGATGGACGCCCCTGCATGCGCTACTGCAACGCTGTACACGACACAGCGCACAGCATGATGGGCGCTTGCGGGTCCTGAGCAAGGGCGGCATGATGGGCGTGTGCGGGTCCCAAGCAAAGCCAGGAAGATGTGCGCGGGGCCCCGGCAGGTGCTGATGCAGCGCTTCAACAGCAACCCGCGCATCTTCATCTTCATCCTGTCCACGCGCTCGGGCGGCGTGGGCATGAACCTGACCGGCGCCGACACGGTCATCTTCTACGACTCCGACTGGAACCCCGCCATGGACGCGCAGGTGCGGCGCCGCCCGCTGCGCCGCGCCATACCGCGCCGCGCCCCGCGGCGGCCGCGCGCCCCGACGCGCGCTGGCTGCCGTCGGCGGCGCGGTCGCAAGCTTGCCGGCGCCGTGGCGGTCCACTGCAAAAGGTGTCTTTGCTTGCATTACAACCCGAAGATTAGAGCTGCACCTTGAGCGGCGTGCGCGCGCGGCCGCAGGCGCAGGACCGCTGCCACCGCATCGGGCAGACGCGCGAGGTGCACATCTACCGCCTGGTCAGCGAGCGCACGATCGAGGAGAACATCCTGACCAAGAGCGACCAGAAGCGGCGCCTGGACCACCTGGCGATCCAGTCCGGCGGCTTCAACACGGAGCACATCCTCCAGAAGTTCAACCCGCGCGAGCTGCTCGGGCTCAAGGGTGCGCGCGCGCCGGCGCCCGCGCGCGACCGCCTGCCTGGGACCGCCCGCGCCGCGAACATGCTCAGCAGCGCGGTGTCGTAGGGCAGCGCGCCAGGATCCTGGTCCGCAGGCACCGAAGTGGCGCGTGCGCCCGCGCTCGTGGGCTGCGCGAAAGCCGGGCTGCGCTGCCACAACATGGCTGACGTCGCCGCGCCCCGGCGGGCGCCGTAGGCGGCGCGGCCGGCGGCGGCGGCGCGGCCGCGGCGCCGGGCGCCGGCGGCGTGTCGGAGGAGGAGGTGGCGGCCGCGCTGGCCAGCGTGGAGGACGAGGGCGACGCGGCGGCGGCGGCCGCGCTGGAGCGCGAGACGGCCGCCGAGCTGGCCGAGTTTTCAGCGGACCCGGCGCCCGCGCCCGCCGGCGACGCCGAGGCCGACGAGGAGGACGCCGACGCCGGGTGCGCGCGCGGGCCGTGCAGCCCTCCCCTTCTACCTGACATGGTTGGAAAGCGTGGACGTTCAGGGGTGCAGGTCGGGTTTGGCGGGTTGAGCTGCTGCGCCCAGTGTCCAAGGAGCAGGTGCTCTCAAGGAGCGGGTGCATCCGGGGCCAGAGGACAGCGCGAAGAGTCAGCATGCACATGCGGTATGCGTCAGACGGACGTCGCCGCGTGCACCCTGTGCTTGCTGCTGTGAGCAAAGAGTCCCAGCGATGCGGGGGCGGCAGGGAGGCGGGCGGCAGCGGGCGCGAGGACGGGCAGTCGCAGCCGTCGGGCGCGCCGCCGGGCGCGCCGCCGGCTGCGCCGCCGCTGCCGCCGCCGCCGCCGCGCGCGGCGGAGCCGGCGGGGCTGGCCGAGGCCGCGGCAGCCGGCGCGGCGGACGACGAGATGATGGCGGACGTCGCGGCGCTGGCCGGCGGCGGCAGCGGCGGCGACACGCTGGCCGCACTGGAGGGCGCGCTGCGCCCGGTCGAGCGCTATGCCGTGCGGCTGGTCGAGGAGGCGCGCGCGCGCGCTCGCCCCCTGCCTGCGGCGTGCCCGTTGACGGTCGCCGCTTGTCCCAAGCAGGCGTGCCTGTCCTGCATCCGGTCTGGGAGGGTGACGATGCTGTGAAACCGGGCTGCGTGTGTCTGGGCCGGCATCGCCTTGCAACCCGTGTTGCGGCGAGCGCGTCTGGCGCACCCTGACGAGAGACTGCGGTCTCCTGACATGCGGGGCGCGCGGGGGCGGCAGATGTCACCGCCTGTGGAGGCGCCCGAGGTGGCCGCCGCCGCGGTCACGGCGCAGCTGGAGACGCAGGAGTGGAATATGCAGGAGATCGAGCGCATCCAGGAGGAGCAGGCGCGTCTGCTCACCAGGCACCAACCGCGCATCCGCGCCTGCCGTTCTGTCCTGCGTCGCGCTCGAAGCTCACTCGGGCATGTGCCAGCCCGTGCAGTGCCTGCCACTACTTGTCGCAGGGAGAGCGGAGCTTCACTGCAATCAGAGGGCTACGCTGGCCACGCCTATACCCTATAATCTGACTAACGCTCCAGCTTGCTTAACAGCGGGCGGCGCGACAGGAGGCGGAGATGGAGGAAGACGCCGAGGCGGTGCGCGCGGTGGACTGGGACCGCAGCGCGGCCGACACCGCGTACCGCGCGGAGGTCGAGCGCGCGCAGGCCCGCGCGCGCCTGGTGCGCGCCCCCGCGCGGCGGCCTGCAAACCGCCGCATGCCCCGCAGGCTGCCGGGGCTGGCGCCGCACGCGCCGGAGCGCGCTGCGAGAGCGCGCACGCGCAGCCTCTGTTGCATGCGCATTGATTGGCGCTCGAGCGCGCCGGGCGCGTGCGCGTCTGCGGATCAGGCGCGGCGAGCGGGCCTGACGCGCGCCCGCCCCGCAGATGGCCGAACAGCTGGGCGCGGAGTACGACACGCCCACCGACACGGCCGGCAACAGTCGCGCCGGCTGGGCGCGCGGCGGGCGCGGCGACGAGGCGCAGTCCGCGTTTGGGATGCGGCGGGGCGCGCGCGCGCGTGGGCGCGGGTGCGCGCCGCGCAGCCTGCGCTCCCCTCCCCAATCCCCGCCTCCTGGGCGGCGCAGCTCCGTCGCGCGCCGCTCGGGTCCGACACGCGTGTCATGAGGGCGTAGCAAAGCCCGTCAGCCTGTCGCGGAGCTGCGCGAGGCGGCTCGTCCTGTGTTGCTGCGGCCAGGGTGCTGAGGTGGGTGGCTGCTACTCAGAGTGCATGTTCGGTGCCGGTCGCATGTTTGGTGCCGGTCGTGTATTAGAGGCTGCGGCATGCTACCTCAGTAGGCTGCACTGGGTGTCTGACCTGACGCGAGGCGTCCGGCGGCGCGGGCTGCGCCGCGTTCCGAGCCTGCGCTTTGTCTCAGCCTATGTTTGAGCGCCGCGAGGCGCGCGCTTGAGGCTGTACCGCCGCGCGCGCAGGCGGCGGCGGGGCGCGGGGCGGCGCCCGGCGCGCGTCAAGCGCGAGTGGGCGGAGGTGGAGGAGGAGGAGCTGGGCGACGAGCCCGACTCGAGCGAGGACGAGGCGGCCGCCGCCGCCGCCGACGCCTCGCCCACCTCCTCCGACGACGCGCCCGGCTCCGCCGACGAGGACGCCTGTGCGGCCGGCTGGCGCTACGCGCGTGCGCGCCCTGCCCGCCGGCGGCGGCAGCTGGTGCAGGGTCTGTGTATAATGCCTGGGGGTTGTGCGGTGGCCCGCGTCTCACCTGCATGTGGAGCATGGCCGCAAGCATCTTGCGGCCTGCGGCCCAGTTGTTCCAAGCTAGCCCTCGAACACGCTGTACAGCTTGAATGTGAAGTCCCCAAGCAAAGCGCTCCCGTGAACCCGTGCGAAGCGCATTCGAAATTGCTGAAGGCCGGCCAATGGATGCGGGCCTCGCTGAGCGCGCGGGGGTGCGGCCCGGCAGGCCCAAACGGCACCAGCGCCCGGCAGGCGCGCATGGCCAGCTCGCCGCCGCTAAACCTGGCGCCCTTCAAGCGGCCGCGCACGCAGCTGCAGTACGTGCCGCGCCAGCGCAGCCGCCAGGGCGAGCCCGCCGCCGCGCTGGGCCTGTCCTGGGACACCGGCGACGGTGCGCCCGTAGCCTCCACGGCCTGCTCGGGCAGCTGGCAGCTGCAGGGAGCCGGCCGCACGCCGGCGCCAGGTCAGGAGTCTTGCTCTGTCCCTGGAAGGGCATGTGGATGTACATGTAAAAAATTTAAGGCGGCAGCAGGCGCCAGCTGCATGATCAGCTCACAAGCCGCACCGCGTCACGTCGCCGGGCGCGCGCAGGCGGCGGCGCGGGCCCGGCGGCACCCTACCGCGTCCGGCGCCCGCTCCCGCTGCTGCCAGCCAACGTGCTGCGGCCGCCGGCGCGCGTCTGGCGCCCCTGGGAGCCCGGCGAGGACCGCGTGCTCGCCGCCGTGGCCGCGCGGGCCGCCGCGCCGGCCGCGGGCGCGCCCGCGGGCGCGCTTGCGCTGGACGGCGGCGCCTGGGCGCTGGCGAGCGACGCGCTGGCGGTCGACGCGGCGGCGCCCGGCTCTGCTGCGGCGCCCGCGGCGCAGCAGCCGGCGCGCCCCTGCCTGGACATGACTTGCTGTGCTTTGCAGGGCATCCCCTGCGCCGATGGAGTCGGGTTTGGAGTCAGGGAGCGTGCAGAGCCCTGTGCGTTGTGGTTGCTTTGTCCCAGTGGGCGCTGCACGGCCGGTCAGGACGCGGGGATGGACATCTAGGACGGGCCTGGGCCTGGGGCACTTGGCCAGGCCCTATGGCATGTAGCCGAGGCTGAGGAGCGCCTACAGCGTGGCGTTGGAGTCGCATTGAGTCGTCACAACCTCGATGCAGCCATCAGGAAAGTGGTGCCAAGGATGACAGGAGGAACAGTCGGCTGAAACGCGCGCGCGCGCTCAGCAGGGCCCGCGGCGGACGGCGGACGAGTGCCGGCAGCGCTACCTGATGCTGCTGACCGCCTTCCGCGCGCGCGCGACGTGCGACGCGCGCGGCCGCGAGGGCGCGGCGCAGCGCGGCGCCGCCGGCCGCGACCCGCACGAGCAGCTGCGGCGCCGGCTGGCGCGCGTGATGCACGCGCACGCCGCATGCGACCCGGACGTGCGCCCCTGTCAACCCAGTGAGCGTGTGGCATGGAGGCCGCTCGCGTGGCTGCAGTTTGAGGAGGTGTCGTCACTGAGACTGTCGTGATTTCGAGAGAATGCCCTAGGACATGGCCATGCGGGCCCGTGACCGCAGGGCTTGCGCTAAGTGCAGCGCAGCCGTTGGGCGCAAGATGCGTTGACGGGCGCGCAGGGGCTGGCCGGCGCGATCGCGGCGGCCGGCAACGGCGCGGCGCCGGCCGGCGGCGCGGCCGCGGCGGCCGTGCTGCGCGAGCTGCACCGCCTGGGCAGCGCCGACGCCGCCGACGGCCCGCCGGGCGAGGACGCGGGCGCGGGCGCGGGCGCGGTGGCCGCGGAGGCGGCGGAGGCGGCGGCGGTGCTGGCGGCCGTGCAGCGCGGCGCCGAGCCCGCGCCGCGCGGCGTGCTGCAGCACCTGGACGGCGTGCTCGCGGCCGTGCGCGGCGGGGGCGTGGAGGTGACCCCCGACGCACGAGCGTCCGAGCGACCTGCGGACAGACTGCTTGCGCGTTACTGCATGATTGTAAATGTGATGGACGGTGCGGCGCTCGCGCCCGCGTTGCGGAGGCCGGGCGTGCTTGTCGCAGCGGCTCTGGATGACTCTTCACCAGTGAAGAAGAACGGCGCGCATATAAGAGCCGCGCCACCTGCGGCGCGCCCAGGCGGGCGTCCTGGCGATGAAGCAGCTGCAGGCGCCGCCCGGCGTCAGCGGCGGCGCGCCGAGCGCGCCCGGCGGCGCCGCGGCGCTGCAGGGCGCGCCCAACGGCCCGTCGCGCAGCGCGCCCGCCTGCGCCGCGCCTACGCCGGCGGCGCCTTATCAGGTGCCCGGCGGCTGGCGGCCACGCCCGGCGCACGCGCATGCCCCACCGGAGCCGCCGGTGGCGGCATCCGCAGGCGCCGTCTGGGGTAGGCAGGCTGGGGGCCTTGTGGCGGGCGCGCGCCCGGTGCCCGCGCGGCCAGCACCCTTCCCGCCTGGCGGGGGCGCGCCGGGCAGGCCGGCGGCGCAGCAGGCGCATGCACAGAGCGCAGCGTTGGCGCCGCCGGTGCGCCCTCGCGCCCGCTGCGCCAGACGCGCCGGCCTGCATGCCTGGCGACAGAGTGCTGGAGTGTGCTTTCGCAGCAGCAGCCTGCGCTGCCGCCACCCTGCGCGCCCGTTAGATGCCGGCCCAGAGCGCAGCTGCGCCCTTGCCGTGAGAGCGGCCTGTGGGCGAGCGCGCGCGCGCGTGCGCGCAGGCGTTCGGCGACCTGGCGGCGCTGCAACGCATGCTGAGCCTGGCGGCGCCTGCGGCCGCGCTACCCGCCTGGCCGGGCGCGACCACCACGGCCGCCGCAGCTGCCGCCAGCGCGCCGCATGCGGCGCAGCTGGCCAGCATGGCCGCGCTGGCGGCGCTGCACCCGCGGCTGCTGCAAGCGCTGGCGCTCGCGCACCCGCCGCCGCCGCACGCCGCGCTGGGCGTGCCCGGCGCGCCGACGGCGGGCTTCGCAGGCCCCGCGGCGGCGGCGGGTGCGGCGGCGAGCGCCCCGCGGCCGGCGGCAGCGGGCGGCGCGGGGCGCGTCCCCGCGGCTGCTGGGCCGGCGCCCGGCGCCGCGGCGGGCCAGGCCGCGCCAGGGGGGCCTGGTGGCCCGCTGCCGCAGGCTGCCGCAGCGCCGGGGCCTGTACCTGGTGGGCCCGCTGTGTGACGGGTGCTGGCGTGCAGAGGGCGAGGCAGGCTGTGCGGTCGGCAGGGGACGACCTTGTACACAAGCAGCGGGTGCGGCTGTATGCATAGCGTAGCGTAGGCTGGTAGGTGTTTATGTCCAGGATGTTTGGCGAGCGCGCTTTGTCTCACATGCCCTGGCTGTCTGCTTAGCGGCTTGGCGCGGCTCTGTGTGCGCAGGCAGGGTCGTCGAACTTGTTATGAACACAACTCCCCAGACATCACACCGGGCTGGTGAGTAGCCAGTCGGCAGGTGGTGGAAACTGTAATTGCGTCTGTCCCGGAATTCACTTACAGCAAGCAGAGCGCCTCTGTTGCCACCGTCGCACCCTGCGCGCTTCAGAGAAACTCGCAAGCGCCGTGCAGCGCGCCGCATCGCACGTCCAGCGCCACACGCGCGCGCGAGAGCCTGCCCGGGCGCGGCGGGTGTCTGCCCGCCGGCCCGCCGTGCAGTCGACCACAATAGCAGTGCAAAAAGCCAACGCCACCTAATAACAGCAGGACCCCAACGCTGCCCCACATCAGCTGCCCTCCCCACTGTCAGTCGCTACCTGCGCGCGAGCCTGCTCGTGCTGGAGCATGCCCGCCGGCCCGCCGCGCAGCCGACCACAAACGCGGTGCGAAGAGCAAACGCAACCTAAGAACAGCGGTGCCCCAGCGCTGCCCCAATCCGCCGCCGCCCTCCCCCCGGCAGCCGCCGCCCGGCCGCCGCTGGCCGCCCCGCGGCGCTCACTTGACGACGTCGGCCACCTTCTCCAGCCAGCCCATGTACTCGCGCTGCTCCTTGTCCTCGGACAGGCGCATGAGGAACTCGCCCAGGTCGGGCGTGACGCCACGCGCGGCCAGCATCTCCTCGAACGCCTGCTGCAGCTTCTCGTCCAGCTCCTGGTACACCTGCGCGCCGCCCGCGAGCTCAGATTAGGGCTAAACATACAGTCCCTGACCCTACCCTGCAATGGTCCAGGCAACTACAGGCCTGCTGCTCCGCACGGCGGGAGCGTTGTGCTGCGGCCGGCAGCGTGTAGTCCCTGGAGCGCCCCACAGGCTGCAGCGCTGCGCGCCCGCGACAAGGCAGACAGCCGCCGCCGCGCCGGCTGCGGCCACGTTCACAGCGCTGCTCACCGCAGCCTCAGGGCCTGGCCAGCGCGCACACGACAAGCTTGCAGGCGGTCCCTGCAGGCCCGGTGCCATGCGGGAGGCCGTGCGGCCTGGCGCCCATGCCGCTGAGTGCTGCTGACCGGGCTGCCGGGTGGCAGGCGAGGGCCTGGGGGCGCGCCGGGCCCTCGTAGGTGTCGGTGTCGCCCTCCTTCGCGTCGTGCAGCACCGCCTCGTCCACCAGGCTGACGTGCTCGATCTCCACGTAAGAGCCGTCGCTCGAGCAGTCAAACCTGCCGCCGCGCGCGCGCGTCGCCGCCCTGCGCAGCACGGAGCCCGCACGCCAGGCAGGCGCTCGCGCGGTGCAGGGGGGCGGGCCGGCCTGAGGAGCAGGGGCGCGCACACAAGCGCGCGGTTATTCTTGATGACTGACACATTGAACGAGACGCTGACGTCGACGTCCACCTCCACCTGCCCGTCCTCGCCCTCCTGCTCGCCGAGCTCGCCCTCGTCCTCCCGGTCCTCCTGGGGCGCGCGCCTCGCTCACGCGCGCGCCGCGGCAGCGCGCGCTGCGCTTGCGGCACGCCTGCTAGGACGGTGCGCGAGGCTGCGCATTTTCGCAGCGGCGCCGGCTCGGGAAATGTGCTGTGCTTGCAAGCAGCGGCAACAGCAATGCCGCAGGGCTTGCAGGCTGGCGGGGTCCACTTTGCACCTGATCCTGGATCATCAGGTCGATGATGACCTTCTCGCTGTCAAAGCTGCGCTCCAGCGACAGGTTTGACGTGCCTGGCCTGTCCTTGAGCGTCCAAGGCTCTGGCACGCTCTTGACCTCCTGTGGGCCAGTCACGGCCATACGTGAGTCCATATACAAGGCTCTGCCTTTGCTTGCTGAGCAGCGCAGGCTACCACGCAAACATGCAGACTGTAGAATTGGCGCATGTTCCTCATGCTCAGCTGAGATGTTCCTCATCTCAGTTGATTGCTCAGGCAAAAAGCGCAGGACGACCAGCACGACCGCACTCACTTTGTACAGCAGGTTGTCGCTTGCCAAGGCGCAGCTCGCTGTCGAGCGCCTGGTGCGTCAATGCATGTGCTTTCCAAAAGCGCTCTAGCTCTCCAAAGGCGCGCCTCGGGCTGCTGGTAGTTCTCCTTCTCATACGTGACCTCCTCGCGCAGCACGTCGGCAATGGCCGGCGACGCATCACTCGCCACGGCTCGCAGCTGGAACATGCCGGACACCTGCGGGCCAGCGGGCTGCGCCGGGAAAGGCGCCAGAGTCCTGACAGACATCCGCTGCGCTGCGAGCTGCGCCGCGGCGGCCGGCCGCCCGACGGCGGCGGCGGGCCGCACCGCGGCGGACACGGCGGACGCGCGGCTGACCAAAAGCTGGGCCATCCTGCGCATGTCTGCTGCAAATGCAGTGGGATTCTGTGCTCTGCACGCGCAGCACCTTCCCGCGTACGGCCTCACTAATTCCCTGGCCTTAATCCCTGGGTGGAGGCCAATTGGACATTCACCATGGCTGCATGGCCATGCCCGTTGAGTTGAGGCAAGCTTGATCGAGAGTGCGCGTGATAGCCTGACTGCCTGCATGCCTTGCCTGCATCCGTCGCCTCACAGCCCTGGCTGGTTGACACAGGCTTTGGCCGACGCGCCTGGGTGCGCTGAAAGGCGCACGTAATCAAGCCTTTCCTTCACATTGCATGAAATAGTTTCATTGCAAGTGCATGTTAGCCCTGCTCTCACGCATCCGGCTGGGTAGCACAAGCCTTTGGAGAGCTTCCTGTGACATTGTTCACAGTGTCCTACGCTACAACGCATCATTTTTCCACAGCATCTTTTTCACAGTGTCCTACACTACAGCGTCGTCTTTGTCCTCACCCCGTCCGGGCGGCGCGTACCATGCAAGAAGTACCACAGAGGCGCCCTGGCCAACGCGTGAAAGCTTGCGCTCCTCCTTCTGTAAGCTATTGTGCATGCATACCTGGCTACTGGCTGGACCATGCGCTTAGACATATCATACTGCAACACCAGGCGCGAGGCTGTGTGCTGATCGGGGCCGCAAGGCACCCGCGATAGCATCAGCGCCGCGTCAGCACCCTCGGCGCCCTATGCCCAGGCAGCATTCACCTCCGCCATGTTGGGCGCGGGCGCAGCGTCTCCCACAGCGAAGGCGCCCAGGCGTCACGCCCGCGACGTCCTTCAAGCGATTTGGCGACATGGCCTTGATAGACGACCCGGCATGCTCTACGGTCGGCTAGGAAAGCGGCGCCGCGAGCGGCGACCACTGGGCGCCGGCGCTCTGGGAAAACGCCGCGTCCGAGCCCGACATGGCCAAGGTGGATGCCGGCTGGGCCTGGGGCGCTGGCGCAGCCTGCGCACGCCGTATGGTGCGCCGCGCGCTTGAAAAGAGGGCGCGCCTGCACGCCTCAGACACACCCCCAACCGCGCCTGGGTGCCCGGTCCTTGCAGTGGCTGCGCATGCTTTCGCCATGCTGCATGCACAGTGTTCTCCATGTGCACTGGGTTTTGCGAGGCATGCTGTTGTTCAAGGTGCCCAATTTGCGCCCTGTCTGCTTTCAGGTTGCGCTGCATGCTTCTGCATTCAACAATACACCAAGCAGGACACGCGCTCGCATCGGCGCAGGGCAATGCAGCTGGGCAAGGGCCCAGCAATGCGGCGCGTGCAGGGTGCGCCAGCGCTCCAGCAGGCGTCCACCGTGCGGGGTGCTTTTGCTTGCACGCCTGATGCGCCCCAGCTGGGGCCCGGGGGTGTTGACGTCAGGGAGTGAGCAAGTCTGAAGTGTTTGGGGCTGGCAAGCTGATAAGGGCGCGCCGCCGTCTCTCTGCTGTGGGTGATTGTCTCTGGGCATGTGTGCGGTGTGGAACAAATTGCCGTCTGGTGTGTTCTTCAGGTGTGGCGTGCACGCCATTCACGCAACACACCAGCCGGCAATTTGTTCCACACCGCGCACATGCCCAGACACAATCACCCACAGCAGAGAGACGGCGGCGCGCCCTTATCAGCTTGCCAGCTCCAAACAGTTCAGACATGCTCAACCCCTGACGTCTACCCCCCCGGGCCCCAGGTGGGGCGCATCAGGCGTGCAAGCAAAGTACCCCGCGCGGGAGCCCGCCGCTGTGACCTGCGCGCTCGCCAGCCGCCGGCCCGCGTCAGGCTTCCGCAAGCGGCACGCAGCGCTGGGTGCATGCAGAACGCATGACAGGGCTTCACCCAATGCATGAAGCTCTTCAGGTGCTCCGCATGTAGGCCCGTGCGCCTTGACAAACGCGGGCCCGGGGCCGCACCGCGACCACCACACGCCCGGCGCGCGGCCGCAGGCAGAGCAGGCGGCCTACCTGTCAATCGGCGGCCGGTGCATTTATTCGCCGGCGGCCTGGGCCGAGTACATGGTCCCGACCGGCTGGCCCGCCGAGCCGCTCGCCGTCGCACACCTACTGATCCACGAGCCTGAGGCTGCGCTGGCGGGCACATGCCGACCGGCGGGCACATGCCGAGCGCCGCCCCCGGCTCCCAGAACAGCAGGTGTGCGACGGCGATTGCTCCGCGGGCGAGCCGCTCAGGGACATATGCTCCGCCCAGGCAGCGGGGTGAGTCCACGTGCCGGCTGCTGATTGACAGGTAGGCCGCCTGCTGCGCCTGCGGCCGCGCTAATGGCGTGCTGCTGTGCAGCCTGCTCGCACAGTAAGCCTTAAATTCCAAACAGTTGTTTGAAAAGTGGGTCCTTTGTTTGAAGCCACATACTTGCATCGGCTACGTTCATTATCAGCATGAGCATGCGGTGCACTCATCAGCGATGTCAGCAATGACAGCAATGACGCTATCAAGAGGTCAAGAGGCTTAGTTATTGCGTTGCTGTGATGCATGCAGCATGACGTAAGCATGCGCAGCCACTGCAAGGCCACGGGCACCCAGGCGCGCTTGGCGGTGTGAGTGAGTGGTGCAGGCGCATCCTCTTCCGCGCGGCAAGCAGCACGAAACGCCGTTGCTGCATGACACATCTGCGCGTACTAGACCATACTAGACCACAGCCGTGGGACTTTCAGGCCTGGAGTATGCACTGGAAAGAGCTTTCTATCAGTAACACGCTACCTCTTGCAGACACGGTCACCACTTTGCATGCAGCATGACGTAAGCTCAGCGACCAGAGCACTTAGCACAACAAGCGCGCAAGGCTTGCAGGCAATCTGTACATGTTGTCTACGATGTCAAATACTCAGGCAAAGTAAAAACTGCTCATTTTTAGTTGTCCCAACAACCAACCATCTTTTGAACCTGCCTGCCCTAACCCCTGCATCAGATGTGAACTCCAGTCTGGAGAGGCTTGGTAGCATCTATACAACTTAGATGCGGACTATCAAGCGACTCAGGTTGGCAATGTGCTTCTGCCAACGCACGGCGTAGGCTGTCGTGCCTTTATAAGCCAGAGCGTCACGAGAACCTGGGGGTCATGCAGTCCTGACCTGAAACAGATGACAGATGACAATTGCCAAACACGACAAACACCTCTTCTGATGGTTGCACTGACAAATGTATGAGTCTGCAAATGGCGCGTGGTGCGAGTGGAGCTGTATGCATGTATGGAGGAGGAAGCCCTTTATGGGCTCATGATATGGATAGGGGCTGGAGTTTGCTACAGCAGAGCGCTGTGAGAATATGCAGCTTGCGCCGCGCGTGACGTGCAAATGACAAGGCAAGGCTGCGCTCACGCGCAGATGCCACAGCGCAGTAGATGCTACAATGTGCACTACTAGTAACACAGCACGCAGGCGCACTCACTAAGAGCTGCAGCGCTCAGGTGGCTGCGGTAGCGCATGCGGGTGGAGGATTGCCACCATTGCTGATGCAGCAATGATACAATGGCAATCAGCACCCCTGCTCCTTAGACCGTACACTACATAAGTCGGCTGCCCCATAGTTTACCTTGCAGCATACAATCTTGCACTAGGCCGCACGTGGCCTGGCAGACTCGCATGGGGCTGCGCCCGAAAGCAGGGTCAGCAGCACGCGCATGACCCAGGGGCTTGCGCTAACCTGCTTTACAGTTCAAGCACCATCCTGCACGCCCTCAACATGCGAACGGGCAAGCGCATGGCAAGGAGGTGACCAGCGGCGCAGGCTGCGCCAGAGCTCTAGGGCCACCCGGCGTCCACCTCCACCATGTCTGGGGCGGGCGCGGCGGCCTCCCATTGCGCCGGCGCCCAGTGGTCGCCGCCGGCGGCGTCGCCCTCCTGGCCGCCCATCATCAGGACGACGGGCTTGTCAGTCACGACGATGCCGCCGAAGGGCTCAAACGACGTTGCAACTGTCGCACCGAGCTCCTCAAACATTGTGACCTGCGCAGTTGCCAGCCGCCGGCCTGCGTCAGGTTTCCGCAACTGGCACGCAGTGCCGGGTGCATCCAAACGGCATGACCGGGCTTCACCCAATGGAGGCAGCCCTTGAGCTGCTGCGCCTGATGGAGACGCGCGCCTTGACAGAGGAGGGCCGCACCGCGATCACGGCACGCCCGTATGCGGTGGCCAGCGCGCGCAGCGCGAGCTCGTCGGCCCACGTCCCTGCCCGTGAGGGCGGGCACACGCCGGCCGGCGCGCACGCGCCCAGCGCCGCCTTGGGCTCGAAGAAAAGAAGGTGCGCGACGGCCAGGGGCTCGGCGGGCGAGCCAGTCAAAGCCATGTACTCAGCCCAGGCGGTGGGCGAATCTACATGCCGGCCGCCAATGGTCAGGTACGCGGCCTGCTCCGCCTGCGGCCGCGCACTGAGGGCATGTGAGCGTGGCCGCGCGCGCGCGGGGCAGATCCCGGGGGTGACCTGAGCCGAGGCATAGAGCAGACCTGGGACGAGGCTGCAACGCCTTGTGGCAGGTGCCGCGTGCACCGTGCCTGCGCTGGAGGGCGGACCGCCCTGCTGGGGAGCAGCCAGCCGCCTGCATGTACCATGCAGTGCCAACCTGCGCTGCGTGCAAGACACGCCAGGCCGGGCGGGCCGCGCGCACCTCCGCGCTGTCGAGGCCGGCAGCCGTCAGCGCCGCGACCAGCGCCGGGATGCCCTGGAGAAGCGCGCGCTCGACGAGCAGCGGCGCCCTCAGGATGCCGTTGCCGTTGCTGAGCGCCGCGGCCTTGTTGACGTCCGGGCTGTGCGGGCCGGAGCAGGCTCAGGTGCGGGCCGGCACGCAGGCGCGGCAGGGGGCGCCCCACATGCAGGACGCATGCATGCCATGCTCACGACACACATCGCGCGCACGCTGGATGCAAGACCTCACTGTCTCTGCTCACAGCCCTCTGTCACTGAGCTGGGAGCGCAGGCACATGCTGGGCGCCCGCGCGAGCAAAGCAAGGGCGCGGCTGCAGAGAGAGCGCACCGATAGGCGCCCTGGATGTACGCGGTAACATCGTTCGGCAGCATGCCCGCGGCGTGCGCTGCGGTGAAAGCCGTCGTGCAGCGCGTCCGTACCTGCGCGGCGCCGTGGTCTGATCCAGCAGGTCTGGTGTATGTCCTGCAGAGACGCACTGTCCTACCGCACTTGCTCGTGGCTCCTGGCGCTACAAACCCCGCAAGGCATGTCTCAAGACTGGATAGCACACGCACCTATGCTGCTGCAGGGCAAACGCAGATGCAGCGCACCTCCGCCGGCGACTCGCCGAGCCCCGACGCGACGGCGAAAGCGGCAAATCCGCAGCTGCCGTCCGGCGCCACCTCGCCAGCGGGCAGCAGGCACAGGCTGCGGGGCCTGCTGGGCGCGCCCAGCCACAGCAGGCGCAGCGCCTGGAGCGCCTCGCGCTGCCTGCGGTCCCGGCAAGGCTGATCAGAGCTGAGCGGCAGACCCCAGCGGCGTCCGGCAGGGCAGCGCTGAAGCAGCTCTTAATTACTCGAGTTGTCTGCCCACCCAGCAAAATCTCCTGCATACGCGTGTTTGGCAGCTGCATTGGCAGGACAAGCGCAAGCACGCAAGCGCAGCAAATACGCACAGCGCTGCGACGGATGCGGGCGCACCCAGGCGTCAAATAACGCGGCCACTCGCTGGCCGGGCTCGGCCCGCTGGGCGCCTGGAAGGCGTGACGGCCGTCCCAGGCGGGGCGTGCGGCGGGGATGCTCTTGCGGGGATGCTCAGCAGGAGAGACCAGGTTGTCGCGGCCCTGGGCCTCGGGGTAAGCGGCAGCGATCTGCCAGGCGGCCGAGGTGTCGCTCGCCTGCCGCGCAGAAGCGGCCGGGTCAGGGCTGCAGCCAGTGCGCGCACTGGCCTGGCTCCATGCGTGTTAGCCACAGGCGCTCGACAGGGGTGGCGCAGTACAGCCGGCGCGAGGCTTACAAAGACACCAATCTGCTTGCACTGAGCTCAGTGCAAGCTCGCAGCGAGCAAGCGGCGGGGCGCACGGCGGGGAGCGCGTCGGGCTCTGCCGCCTGCTTCTTCAGCTCCGGCTGCGCCTGCCGCGCGGCAGCCAGCAAGCTCAGCCGCAGCCCTGCCTCTGTCAAGCGGCCGTCAGCGCGCATCGTGCATGCCATGCTCCTGCATGCCAGCACGAGCGCAGCTGGCAGCATGGGCAGCAGGCCACCTGCAGCGCTGGCGCGCCGGACGGGGTCGGCACGTCCAGCCCCTGCACGCCATGCGCTGGGTAAGCGCGCGCCCCTCGTGAGCGTGTGTGCGCTCTTGCTGGCGTGCCAGGCGACGGGGGGTGCACCTGGCCGCCTGCGGGCTGCTGCAGTGCTGCGCCGGCGCTCTCGAGCGCATCACCGGCGCAGCGCAGGGCCGCGCCGGCGCTGCGCAGAGCCAGGCCGGCGCCCAGCTGGGCGCCAACGCAGACGGCCGCCGCGCAGTATGCGGCAAGCAGCAGGCAGCCGCCCGTGCCGACCACGGCCGTGGCGCGGGCGGCGTGCGCAGCGGTTGTAAGGCACTGCATGGCGCCCCTGCGCGGCCCGGCGCGCCTCAGTACCTCCTGCACTCGCAGACGCGTATGCGCCTGGGAGCTCACTCGCACACAGAGACGGCCCATGGCACCAGCAATCCTGTCATAGGCAGCTGAGCTCAAGGGGCCGTGAGCATGCCCGTTGGCCGAGTCCCTGCCCCCCTTGCCTGCCCAGCCCGCCCAGGCATGCCGCGAGCGCCAATGAGCCTGTAATCAGCACTGCGGGGGCTACACGGGCTCCAACCATGCAGTCACGATGCCCGGGGCCGGACCCAAACTCATGAGCACTCGCGGCAAGCCTGGCCAGGCCTGGCCAGGCCACAGGGGCAGGCTCTCGGCCAGCGGACCGCACTGGCTCATCCAGGCGGGGACATGTCGACGGCACGGCTGCACTTGTATCATGAGGGGGCAAGCAGGCATCTCACAACGGCTCTGGACGCCCAGGGAACACGCAGCGGTGGAGGTGTGGGGCCTGCACCTCACAGGCTACTCTGGCCGCGGCCCTCCGGCTTCTTCGCCCGGATGGCGGACGATCGCAGCCAATGTGCAGCCTGCAAGCCTCCTGCCTGCCGGTGCGGCAAGTCGAGCAGGGTGCGTATCAGTGGTGGTGGACAAACAGCGGCGTGTGCTCAAACTGCGTGCTTGCTTTGCTCTGTGCGTAAAGTCTAGCCCTGGTTTTTCGGAAGACGTCTCGAGCCCTGCGCAGGGCGTCCAGGTTATTGGCATTTCACAAAAATGTGCCTTGGTTGGGGCAGCAATTTGTGGGGCTAGCAGCCCTTATTGCTTGATGATGCTGCGACATTCACTCTTGGCCCTGCACCACAATCTTGCATCCCTGGGCTTGTCCTCTGCTTGTGACCTGAGCTGCGACTCCACATATGTACACGGAGCAAAGCGCTGATGACACTGGCATAGGCTGAGCCGCAGTGGCCAAAAGCGTACGGCAGGGGAGGGCCGCTGCGAGCGCAGTGCGCGTTGGCTGTGTGTGTGCTGACTGGTGCAGAGGTGCTCTGCACTGGTTGAGGCAGCGGTGCCTCAACCACCTTCCAACCTTCACAGATCGCTGCCTCCGCGGCACAGACTGTGCACTACCGACGTGCCTTTTTCTTGTGATCAGACGTGACACCGAGGCATGATGCCCACCGTGCTGATAGCCACAGACATACGCGCCACGGAGCGCTATGTGACCCAATCTAATTGGCAGCAGCGGCAAATTTGGCGTCGGGTTCTCGGCCTGATGGTCTGTGAGCAGCAGAGCGCACTAGCGGGAGGGCGCGGCGCAGCTGCCGCCGCCTTCGGGCCTGCCTTGATGCGTCTGGCAACACTTGCAGCTTGGTGCTCCCTGATGGTCCCCATGCGGGGCTGGGCTTAACCTCAAGCACTTTCAGCTGACAGACGAAGCAAGACCTGTCATAGCTCTGCTTCCATGCCACGCTAAGCGCTGCACCCGTACGCGGCCATGCCATCAACACAATCCATCTACTATGCAAAGTAGCACTAAGGCTGCAAGCATGGCATCGTCCGTGCCCCTGTTGTGTCCACATAGCTGGCATGCCAGCCTGACCACCAACGTCTGCGGCCACCGCGACAACCTTTTCCCAAGCCCGCTCATCGTCGCCACCCCTGCGCACCAAACTACCCAGCCAGGGACCCTGACGCGGGAACCCAACGCGGTGTGCGCGCTGCCCCGGCGCAGCAGCCCTCCCGGCCGACTCCTAGCCCTGGCTGGCGGCGAGCGCGGCTGCGTGGGCCTGCAGCGGACCGCACGCCGGTGTTAGGGAAGGGCCTGGGCCAGCGCAAGGACCCGCCCTATCACGAGCATGTCACTCGCACACGAGCACAAGCGCCCGGGCGACTTCGCACCCGACTAGTGGCGAGAAAAGGGAAAGCTGGCTCTGCATGCTGCACTGAGGACAGGCTGCGCGGTCGGCGCTTGGGGCGCCGCACCTGCAGCAGCGCGGCCGCCTGGTCGGCGGCCGCGCGCGCGCGCGCCGCGCCCGCCCACTCGGCCGCGGCCGGCGCGGCGGCCGTGCGCGCCGCGGCCGCCTCCAGCGCGTCGGCGGCGGCCGCCAGGGCGCCGGCGCGCAGCGCGCCGCCCGCGCGCGCCAGCTCCGCGTCCAGGCCGCCGCCCGGCAGCGCCGCCGCCTCGCCCTCCTCGCTCACCTGGCGCGCGCCGCCCATGCCTGAATAACTGTCTTGCCTCCTTACAAAACATGTGTATATATATATTAATTTTTCTTTACGGACCGCCTTTCTAGACATGGCGGCCGCCCGTGTGTGCACGAGGCCAGGACAGGCGATGCCGTGCATGCAGGGCGCTCTCCTGGACACTGCTGGACAGCGCAGGAGCCGCGCCGCACGCAAGCAGTTGCATGCAGGGCGGTCGTGCAGGCACAAGGCCCTGGCGCAAGAGCTGCGCACTGCTGCTGCACCACGTCCTGGGCAACCGTGGCTGCAGCACCGCCCGCTCATCTGCAGACCTTGCAGCATGCCTGGAGGCAGGCGCCTGTGCTCATGCGTCAAGGCCTGCGCGGCATCAGTCCTAGGGAGCGCATGGGGACGACTTCCGCACGCACAAGCGGCGCCCAGACCTTGAGGCGCGCGGCCAGGCCCGCGGCCGCCAGGCTGAGCAGCCCGCCCGTGCCCTCCGGCAGCTTGGCCAGGCGCTGCATGTGCGCGGCCACGGCCGCCCACTCCTCGCCCAGCTGCCCACGCGTGGGCAGACCCTGCGCGGCCAGTGTGAGACATAAGACCGCGGCGCGGCGCGGAGACACAGGCGCTCCCTGCGAGAACCTGGGCCTTCAGCCAACACGGTTCCCTAGCACAGCGGAGGGCCACAGGCGGTGCAATCAGTCCGAAAGGCGCGGCGAGGCTGCATGGGCGCAGCTGATGCAGCCCCAGCCGGCGGGACGGGCGCGCGCCGCGGCGGCCTGCGAGTCGGCGATGGGCGCGAGCGCGGCGCGGACGACCGGATCGTCGGGCGCGGCCGCGCGCAGCGCGGCCAGCTGCGCCGCGAACGGCGCGCCGCTGTCCAGCGCGGCGGCGAGCGCAAACGTGCCGCGCGCCAGCGCGTGCGCGGCGCGCGCGGCCGCGCGCTCGTCGCCGCCGGCTGCCAGCGCGCGGTCCAGCGCGCCGACGCGCACGCGCACCTGCGGGGCCGCCGGCGGGCGCTCTGCATGCCTGGGCCGCTCCGGCTGGCAGGATGCAAGCAGCACCAGCATCATCGCACAACGTGTAATCATGGTTAAATGTCACCATCTCCACAGCGCTCCGTCCCAGTAGGGGGGTGTGCTGCTGGCAGCGAGCAGCTGCACTCTGTCAGCGCGCAAATTAGAAAATGGGCGCGCGCCTGCGCGCGGGCAGGTATCAACGGAAAGACGATGCGCGGAAGGTTGCGACGCGGCTGTGCCCACAGACGCATTTCTCCCCACCGTGCTTACTCTGCACGGGGCGCGGGCGGGCGCGGGGCAGCGCGCCTCGTCGATGGCGCGGATGCGCTGCAGGCGCTCCGCGGCGAGCGCGTCGGCGGCGCGCGCCTGCAGCTCGCGCGCCTGCGCCGCCAGCGCCTTCGCCAGCTGCGCCTCGTACACGCCCGCCAGCCGCTGGCCGACCTGCGCGCCGGGCATGCGCGGTCATGCGCGGGCGCCCAGGCGCGTGCACGCGGTTGGCCGAGGCATGGCGCCCTGCTCGCAGCGCCTGGGTCGACGCTGGTCATAAGGCATGCAAGCATGAGCATGGGGCGCAGTCAACAACGCACACAATAACTTCTCACAGCTGAGGCACCCTCCTGACCAGCATGATGCACGAGGCAAGGACGCCGCGATTGGCAGCACAGCAACACGGCTTACGAGGTCAGGGAGCGGTCCGAGCTGGAGAACCCCTGAGCAACGGAGGGGGTATGCCGCGGCGGGAGCAGGCGAAACCTCCTGACTGCGCTGGTTCGCGCCCGTCGCGGCCTCCTCGGCGGCCTCGGCGCGCGCCTGGTGCGCCGCCGCCACGGCCGCCAGCACCGCCACCTCGCCCTGCGCGAACGCATGCCCCGCGCGCTCGCCGCCGCACGCCGCCGCTGCCGCGCCTCGGTCGCCGCTCTGCCCGGCACGTCCCGCCCAGTGACCGGCGTCCAGGGGCACCGACCCAATGCGCCGCCCAATATGTAGGCTGAGCTTTGTAAGGAGGGACATCGCCCCCCTGTGGCACCACACCACAATATGGCAGGACGCCCACGAGCTGCCAGACAAGGCGCCACAGCCAGGCCAGGCCGAGCTGGACAGCCCGGCGGGACAGCACTTCAGGGATACCCTGCCCTACCCCTACCTACCCCTACTCTACCCCTAGACCGGACAGCGCTCTGAGGCGCGCCTCGTGCATCGCGGCTGCCTCCTCCAGCGCCTCCTGGAAGGCCGCAGCGTCCGCCTCGGCCTGCCGCAGCCGCAGCCGCGACACCTCCGGGCCCTCCGCGCTGTCGCCCGCCTGCGCGCCCCGCAACGCTCTCAGACCCCACTGGTCCAACGACCCGTGCTAGGACTCTCTAGCACAAGCGAGCGAGTAGTACTGGCCGCCCGCCTACCCGGCACCCGCAGAGAGCGAGCGCTCAAACAGGGCCTGCCGCTGGGGTGCAGGCCGGGGAGGAGGCGCGGGCGGCCGCGCCGACACCGACCGCACGGCGGGGCGCCGGGCGCGGCCGCGCGGGGCGCGCCTTGAGCACCAGCGCGCGCGCCGACAGGTCCTGCGACATGCCCAGCGCGCGCGCCGCCTCCGACAGCGGCGGCAGCTCCGGCGCTGCCTGCGGCGCCTGCGCGGCCCTCTCAGCCTCGACCGCACACGGCTGCCATCATCCTGGGACGCCCAACAGCGCATGGCTGCAGGTTGCGCAGGCAGCAAGACCGCCGTATGTATGTGCCCACTCTGCACGAGCATAAGTGCACATGTGTGAGGCATGCAGTGGTACTACCGGGGCCTGCGCCAGCCAAGACGCCCAGCGAATGCGCCACAGGCACACGGGCCCAGGGAAGGCAGGATGGCCGAGTGCACATGGGCGGCGGCCGCTTGGCACGCACGCACAGGCCGCACCCGCGGAGCGGCAGGGGCCGGCGCGTCCTCGGCATGGTCCGGCAGCTCCCCAGCGAGCGCGTCCGGCGGCGGCGGCGCATCGGGCTCGGCCACCACCACTGCCACCTCCGCGCCCTCGGGCACGACGATGTCCACTTCCGCCGCCGCGCCCGCATGCGCCTCCAGAGCGGCCTCGCCCGGCAAGCTGCCGGGGCGCCCGTCCGCAGGCGCGCCTCCCGCAGCCTCTGACGGCGGCGCCGCATCGGGCTCAGCGATGACCACCGCCACCACAGCGCCTTCTGGCACAATAATGTCCACTTCCTCCGCCGCTCCCACAGGCGCCTCCAAAGCGGCCTCGCCCGGCGAGCTGCCGGGGCGCTCGTCTGCAGGCGCGCCGCCCGCATCCGCGCTCCCGGCAGCCGGTTGCGCGCCCACGTACTCGCCCAGAGACCCGGCCTCAGGGCCTGCACGGACATGCGCGCACCCTCACCGGCGCGGCAAGATCTGCTGCTCCTCGCGTATTCAATGGGGACCTGACGCTGGAGCTCGGCCCCCCGCCAATGGCAGAAAGGCATGGCTGGAGCGCACCACCTCCCGACAGGCGGCCACATGAGGCAGCCGCTCCACCCGCGCAGGGCGGCACAGGCTGTACCTGAACCCTGCCCTAAACCTACCCTCACCTGACCTGCTTCCCACTCATGAGAGTTTCGACCCGGTGCACGGCAGGCGCTGACCCAATACGGGATAGGGTTAGGGCAGCCTGTCCAGCATGCAGGCATGCCGGGCGCTGCACCGCGCGGCACGGAAGCCAACCGGGCGCGCACCGTGCTGCCAGTGGCCGGTGCCCACCTCGTCCAGCAGGTCCGTGACCGGGCGCGCGGCCTCCAGCTCCGCCGGCGCCAGGTCCGCCCCGCCCTCCCCACCCTCGCCGCCCGCCCCGCCCTCAGCGCCCTCGCCTAGCCTCCCCGGGCCCGGCGGGCGCGCCCGGCCCTCTGTGGCGCCGCCGGCCTCGGTCTCAAGCCCCCGGGCATCCTCAGGGTGGCTCTCGGGGTGCGGCGGCGGCGGCGGGCTGTCGCCGCTGCCCTCCAGGCCGACCGGCTGGCCCTCGCCGAAGGAGCGCTCCACCGCGCCGGCCGCCGCCAGCAGGTCCTTGCGCAGCGCCTGGCCGTGCGGGCATGCGGATCGGCAGAGCGCTCGGCACAGGGCAGCGCGCGGAGCTGGAAGGCTTCGTCATGCTCGCGCACACGGGTGCGCGCGTCACGCCCCGAGCTTGAGCGGCTCTGTAGCACCAGCGTGCAGCGGGGACGGCGGGCGGGGCAGCTCCGCGCATGCAAGGCACCACGACCAGCAAGGGTGCGAGGGAGAGCGCCTCGACGTGTGCGCGTAGCAGCCCTATTTGGTGTTGCATTCGGGTATACTGCAGCCTGCCCCGAACAGCAAATAGCCGCGTCTGCAGCTGCCACAGCTGCCGACACGATGTGAGACACGATGTCAGAGTGCACACCAGGCAGCACCTCATCTGCACACTGCTCTCCCTGGCACGTTTGTTATCAGTGCCGAGACTGGGGGACTCGACGCGCCTGCGTGAGCGCAGCCGTGCTCTTCGCCAGGCCCGTGTCGCCGCCGTCAGCCTCGGCGTCGGCGGCGGGCGCGCCGTCGGCGCCGCCCACATCCATCGCGACCTCGTCCGTGTAAAAATCACTGCTGCGCGGCTCCGCCGCCCGCGCGGCACCGCCGGCCTGCTCCGAGCCGCCGGACCTGCCCTGCTCGCTCTCGGGCTCGCCCTCCAGCTCCCCTTCCGGCACGACCTTTGGCCCCCCTTCAGACGCGCGCTTCGGCTCCCCTTCGAGCGCGCGCTCCGGCTCACCTTCAGGCGCGCGCTTCGGCTTGCCTTCGAGCGCGCCCTGCTCGGCCTGCTGCGCCCCAGTGCGCTCTGTGGTGCCCTGGTGCTCCGGCTGCCGGGCCTCACTGGCAGGCTCGGGGTCGCCGCTCAGACCCCAGGCCCCGGCGGCGCCTGTCTCAGGCTGGGACGAGCCTGGCGGCGGCGCAGCGCCGCGCGCCGGCCGCTCCGTGGGGCCGCGCGGCGGCGCCTCGGCCTCGGGGGCGCCGCCCGTGACAGCTTCCTTCAGCTGACCCCAACCACGAGAGAGCTGCGAGGCTGTGTCGTCGGGCTTGGCCGGCGGCGCGGCCCTCGGAGCCGGCGCGGCGCCGCCCGCAGGCCGCGCCGCAAGGTAGTGCGGCGGCTCATCGGCCACCGTGCTCTGCCGCGGCTCGGGCGCGCGCGCCGCGAGGTAGTGGGGCGCCTCGCCAGCGGGCGCGCTCTCCGCCGCCCAGGCCGGCGGGGCGCTCGCGCGCGCGACGCGCATCCAGGCGGCGCCGCCGCGCATGTCGTCGCCCTTACCAGCAGGCTCCGGGCCGGAGGGCCCCGCATGCGCAGGCTGCGCTGCGGGCTGCACCCACTCGGCCACCGCGTCCGTTACGGCGGTGATCGGGTCCGTAAAGCCGCGCGCGCCGCCGTCGCCGCCGCCGCCGCCGTGCTCGGCGCTCGCGCCCGCAGAGGCGCCACGCCTGCCCCGCGCTGGCTCTGCGCCGACCGCGCCATCGGGCGCGGCGGGCTCGGGGATGGCCGCGTCAGAGAACTCGCCGCCGTCCACAAACTCCTTTGCATCTGCGCCGCAACCGGCAGACTACTCACACTGCGGCACAGGTGGCCATGCCACAAGAGCCCGAGCGCATGCCAGCAACAGATGTCCATGCCACAACAGCCCGAGCGCATGCAAGCAACAGATACTAAGCCACAAGAACCCGAGCGCATGCAGGCAACAGATGCCGGGCAAATGGCCCCTCTTTCTGCAGATCTGACAGTAAGTTAAGCTTCCAGACATGTGCGTAACACCTGGAGGGTGCCATGGCAGCTACCAGATTGTGATGTGCTGTACATCAATGACAATGCCAGTCGCACGGATCCTGGTCCTCAGGTCCTGAGGAGGCCCGTCGGCCCACCGGATGGCGAGATGCCTTCGGCACGCTCGGGCGGCGCGCCGTGGCCCCTTCCACCGTTGCTGCGCCTGCCGATGCCTGCGCCGTCTAGCACGCCGCCCAGCGCTCTCGCTGTGCCGCCGCCGGCGGACAGGTAGTTGCCATCGCTGTCACCGGGTGCGCTCCTGCCCGCCTCTCCTGCAGCCACGGTGGGCGACAGGTAGGTGCCGTCGCCGCTGGCGGCGGCGGCGGCGCCGCCGCCGCCGCGGCTGCCGGGGCCGCCGCCCCAGGCCTTCGCTCCGCCGGCGGCCGCGGAGAGGTAGCTGCCATCGCCGTCCTTGGCGCGGCCCCCGCCGGCCACGCTGCTGCCATGAGTGTGGGACAGGTAGCTGCCGTCGCCGCTGGCGCTGCGGCCGCCGCCGCTGGCGCGGCCGCCGCCGGCGGGGGCCTGCCCCTTGCCGGCGGCGGCAGGCAGGTAATTGCCGTCGCTGTCCTTGAAGCCCCCCACGGCAGCCTCTCCTGTGCGACCGCTGGCGGGCGGGTCGGGGCCGGCGCCGCCGTCGCGGCCGCCGCCGCCGCTGGCGCTGCTGCTGCTGCCGCTGGCGCGGCCGCCGCCGGCTGGGGCCTGCCCCTTGCTGGCGGCGGCCGGCAGGCGCTCGGCTTTGCCTCCTGCATATACGCCCCGGCCCGCCTCGCCCGCTTCGGCCGCAGTCGACAGGTAGCTGCCATCGCCGCTGCCGCCGCTGCTCCCGCCGGCCCCCGCGCGGCTGCCGGCGCCCCCGCCCTGCGCCCCAGGCCGCGCATACCAGCCCTCGTCCGCCGCGCTCGCGCCGGCGCCCGCGCCGCCCCCGCCTGCGCTGGGAGCCTGGCGGCCGTCGCCGGACGGGCGCAGGTAGTGCCCATCGGCATCGTGCGCGGGCAGCCGCGCAGGGCCGGGTCGTGCGGGCTGCTCGGCAGACTGCGCGGCGTAATACCAGTACAGCGCGCCGCCGGCGACCAGGCCCGCGCCCAGCAGCCGCACGTCCACCGGCGCGCTCTTGCTGAGCAGCCAGCGGTTGGCCGAGGGCGGCGGGCGGCCCGCGCCCGGCGGCGGGCCGCCAGGGCCCGGCGGCGCCGCTCCGGGGGGCGCAGGCTTTGCCGCCGGCGGCATGAATGGTCCGCCCGGCGGCGGTCCTGCGGGCCGGAGCACGCCGGCGGGCGGCGGCGGCGGTGGCGGCAGCGGCGGCGGCGGAGGCGGCGGCGGCGGCGGCGGGCCGCCAGGGCCCGGCGGCGCCGCAGCCGGGGGGGCAGGCTTTGCCGGCGGCGGCATGAATGGACCACCTGGCGGCGCCCCTGCGGGCCGGACCACGCCGGCGGGCGGCGGCGGCGGCGGCGGGAGCGGCGGCGGCGGCGGCGCCGGCGGCGGCGCCGGCGGCGGCTTGTGGACCGGTGCAGCGCCCTGCGTCCCTGGCGGGGCAGCCTTGGGCGCCCCGCCCAGGGGCGGCCCCCCTTCAGGCCCCCGGGGTAAGGGCGCAACGAGCGCAGCGGCCGGCACGGCTGCGGGCGGCACCACCGGCCGCGCGGCCTCGCTGCCGCCGAGCTTGCCGGCGGGGCTGAGCGGCGGCGGGGCGACCGGCGCGCCGCCGGCCGAAGGCGGGCCCTGGCCGCCCAGCGGCGGGGTGGCTGCGGCGCCCACAGCGCCCTGCTTGGGAGGCCCTGCGCCGCCTGCCACAGCGGTGCGCTTGGCGGCGGGCGAGGGCGGCGCGGGCCGCGTCGCAACGTTCCATGCCGGCGGCGGCGGCGGCGGCGGCCCCGCGCCGCCGCGCGCGCCCGGCGCGGCGGCGCCGGGCGGCTTGGCCGGCGGCGCAGGCGCGCCTGGCGGCGCTGGGCCCGAGTTCGGCGGCGGCATCACGCCGGCTGGGATCGCCCGGCCCGCCATTGGGTCGGGCGGCGGCGGCGTCGGGCCGGGCGGCTTGGCGTTGGGCAGGGTGGGCTTGCCTGCGGCCGCGCCGCTCGACGGCTGCACCTGCGCAGCGTGCCCCAATCAGGCCGCTGCACGCACACACAGAGCCAGCCCTTGGATAGCGCTAGGCGAAACAGGCTCCAACAACACGCTGGCCAGGCACGCATTGGCTGATGCATTGTGGTCACAGCCGCAAAGGTGCCTTGGGCCGTGGCCGCGGACATGCCGCCGCGTGCACACCTTGCCGCCGGAGCTGCCATAGCGGCGTCCGAGCCTGATGGCCAGCCGCTGCCCATATGCACGGCCGCTCATCGCGTGACGCTCTGCTGGGCGGCAGGACAGCTGCCCGCGGCGCGTGCACGAGTGCCAGGCGCAGCCCGCGCCAGCACAAGATACCTAAGATGTCTCAATTCAGCAGCAGCAGCCTGTCCCAGCTGGCTGATGCACACAGGCCCGGTCGCCTTGAAATTGAGCAGGCTGTATCCGTCATGGGGGTGCTGTGCCAATGTCAAGTCCCGGACGGAACATCCTCACCCCTCCCTGCCTCTGTCGCAAGCAAGGCTTAGGTCTAGACCGCCTGACCCCGCAAGGCCTCGGGTGGCAGTGTCCTGGTCCCTGTAGCAGGCAGCGCATATCGCTCCTGGATGTGAGCCACCACGGGTGCATGGAATTGTGCATCGTCGTGCAAGACTGCAGGTGTGCCGCAAGTGTTGTGCCGTTGCACGCCTTTGCGGCGCGCGAGTCATACGGACTGTCCTGTTGCACCTCGCCTCCCAGCCACGAGCTGTAGCAGACGAGCGCCTGGTCTGGCCATTGACCGTGCGCCCCAGCATTACACAAGATTGACTTGATAGCAGCCGACACAGTGGCTGTGTGAGAGCTAGAACATACAGGCGAGCAGCGGAGCGCCCTCGCCTGCAGCCAACACAGCTACCTGAGCTGGCACCGCGGCGGGCGTGGCGCGTATGGCGGTGGACACGCAGCACGTGGTTGATGATGTCCTGGGCACCAGCGGGGACGCCGCAGTCCTCAGTTACATCTGCAGCTGCTTGGCCGACGAGGACTTCGACTACGACGAAACCTACGACGTCTTTGGCGACATGCTGGTGCGTCCTGTTGCCCATGGGTGGCAGCTGCCACTGCTTCGTGTAAATGTTGTTGGCTGCTCCTGCTGTGCTTCACTCTACTAACCAAAGCATACTATGGCTTCACCTCTGTGCACTCCCCAGTACGCTGTGAGAAGTAAGCCGTTCGCCCGAGTTCACGCCACACCCTGCGGCCTGAAGCGCTCTCACGTGACAGGCGCGTCGGGTGAGCAGGTGTCGAGCGGGTTGTCCAAGGACATGGACGCGGCCTGGCTGGCCTGCGAGGCGCTCGCGGCGCGCCTGGACAAGGACAAGGGGCGGACGCAGCCGAGCGCCGGTGTGAGGGAGCTTGCGGGTGCGCTAGCGCGCTGCTCATGTCGAGCAGACGACCTGACGCTGTGTAATTCCGCTGGCGCCTGTGGCTCTGTCAGGAGAGCGGTGCACCGTTGTGGTGACCCTGTTCAGGCGCAAGACTCAAAGTGCCTCCATACTCGTCGACAGTCATGCTTGTAGCGGCAAACTCATTTGCAGCGGTGTTGTGCATGTGCAGATGAACAACTTGCATGCATTCCCAGTAGCACGCCCTGTATTGCTCTTCGCGGCGCCCATGCAGCCGCATCCATGCAGGACACTGTGTGCAGACCGGGCTTTGTGTCCGTGGCATGTTAATCGAGCCGACCTCTATAGAAGCTTTCCCGTGCATGCGCGCATGCGGGACGGTTTAACGACAGGCAGTCCGAGCAAGCGGCCCAGGGCGGGTGATACAGCAACCATGGTGCGGCAGGAGGGCCAGTGCTCATGGACGCGATGGGCGGCGTGTCGCTGCACCCCAGCGAGAAGTTCAGCGGGCGCGGCGCGATCCAGACGCCCTTCGACGAGTACAACGTGGGCGCAAACCTGCCCCAGGTCGCGCCCCGGCTGAAGTGCCAGTGTGCACTTACAAGCGTTGTCCTCCCTTGAAGCACCACCTCTCACGAGGTCTCCCGTCTGTAGTGCGTTGCAAACGCGGGCCTGCCAACAAGGTAGGAACCCCCGTCCAGCAAGCTGCCGCGCGGGCCCGGCAGCAGAGTGATGTTGTGCGGCCTTGCGGCGAGCCGGCCGCATGGGGGACGGCAGCTGCTGGGGGACGCCAAATGCCATGCGCTGCGCATGGTGAGCAGGCAGGCGGCGTCATGTGCGCGCGTGTGCGCAGGCGGGCGAGAAGGAGCTGGGAGCTGCCGGGCATGCCATATTCTGTGCGTGATGAGTGGGCGGGCAGCATGATGCGCGCGGCCGCGCAGGTGGGCGAGAAGGAGCTGTCGAAGATGCGGAAGCGCGCCGAAAAGGAGGAGCGCGGCGCGCGCGCCGCGCTCGCCGCGCACCAGGTCCGGCCCCGGCGCAGCCGCGGTGGCTCCCCGTGCGCCGCGGCTAGCAGGAGCGCAGCTGCTGCGCCCGCGCTTGCCGTGCTGCACGGGTGCTCGCAGCGGTGCATTCGTATCCGCATTGCGCCACTCGCAGCAGCAGGCAGCATGCAAACAAGGACGGCCACTCTGCTCAGTGAGCATTTCTTTCCAGTGGTCACCTGTCGGGCAGATCTACAGAGAGTCTTGCCTACAGGGCCCGCATGCGCAGCCTGCGTGCGAGGCGCGCGGCGGCTCAGCGGCCGCGCCGGGCCCTGCAGGCGCAGGCGGCGGAGGCGACCGCGGGCGCGGTGCCAGTCATCGTGCGCAACGCGGGCGGCGGCGGCTCGCGCGACGTGCACCTGGAGAACTTCAGCGTCTCCAACGGCGGCCAGGATCTCATCGAAGTGCGCTGGCCGCTGTTGGCGCTAACAGCTTGTGCGATGTATAAATGCGGGCGTCGATTCTGTGCCAGGCTGTACATGGACAAGCGGTCATGCGCCGGGCAGTTGCTAGTGCTATGCTCTCCCCCGCCGTCGCGCGGAGCTGATCCGAGTGTCGGGGGCACGGCCAACGCTTGCGTGACGCTGCCAAGCGTCTGCAGCGCATGGGCGCTCGCACAGCGATGACGTGTGCGCCGACTGCATGCAGGACGGGTCCATCATGCTGGCGTTTGGCCGGCGCTACGGCCTCATCGGGCGCAATGGTGCGCCCCTTAAGCCTCCCATTGATCAGCTTGTCATGACTGTCACTCCCAGTCGGGTGTCGCGCATGGACCGTCGCCTCTGCTGAAGCGGCGCGAGCGCAGGCACGGGCAAAACGACCTTCCTGCGCGCGCTCGCGACGCGCCAGATCAAGGGCATCCCGGCCAACTGCCAGATCCTGCACGTGGAGCAGGAGGCGCGCCCCGCGCTGGCAGCACAGGCCGGTGAGGCGGGCCGCCAGTCGTCTGCGGCAAGCGCTGCAGGCCGTCTGGCCGGAACTGCAACACTACCACCCCGCACTTGTCGTCGACAGCACACAAGTGTTACTTGGCGTCATGACTGCCTGTGCCCACAGCGCTGCGCATTTCCAGCCCGCACAACGGTATTCACTGGTGTGCTTTCCTGCCACTTGCGCGATGTTGTAGCGTCCTTTCTCGGTCTGTACTAGCGCGCGACGAGCACTTTGGCCGTGCGGCCGCGCAGGTGACGGGCGACGCGACGAGCGCGCTGCAGGCAGTGCTGGCGGCCGACCCCGAGCGCCTTGCGCTGCTGGCGGAGGAGGCGGCGCTCATGACCGCCCTGAATGCGGACGGCGCCGACGCCAAGCCTGGCCTCGCGAACGGCAGCGGCGCGCGCGCGTGCAGCTCGTGCCAGCCTGCAAGGGCGCCGAGTGGAGCGCTGGTCGTTGTCTAGTTTTGACTCCAGAAAATGCAAGGGTCGTAACGTCGGCGCGCTGCTTATGCCGTCAGCCTTCTGCAATACGCTGGGTGCCTTGGCAAGAGCTTGTGAGTAATGGCGATCTCGTCGTGCATGAGTCTTGCGCCAGCTCTGCCACCTGGCTGCCCGCTAACGCGCCGCCACGGCAGGCGGCGGCAAGGCGCCGCCAGCGGACATCCGCGCGGACACGGGGGCGGCCGCCGGCACCAGCGGGCGCGCGGCCGGGTCCGGGGCCGCCAAGGCAGGCGCAGTCGCCGGGAAGGCCGCGGCGGGCGGCAAGGCCGCGGGCGGGGCGGCGCCGGCGCCAGAGGCCACGGCGCGGCTGGTGGAGGTGCGCCGAGCGGCGCTCAGGGGCTGCTGGTGCGCAGGGAGGGCAGAGCGCGCGCGCTGGCCGCTCTGTGACAAGAGCCCTCCCGTGTGCAGTGGGGGTGGCCGGCGTGTGCCGTCGCAAGCGACAGGGCGCGCAGGTAGCTTGGCTGCGGCCGGACGGTCACTGTGCCGTGCGGGTCTGCGCTTCAAAACGGCACGCGGCAGGGTCGGCTCTGCAGCCACCAGCAACCCATGCGGGCTGGGCTGGAGGACAGCCATGGGCGAAGAGGTGCCAGCTGCCCCGCGCGGCGCCAGGTGTACAAGCGGTTGGAAGAGATTGATGCGCACGGCGCGGAGGCGCGCGCGGCGGCCATCCTGGCGGGGCTCTCCTTCGAGCCGGACATGCAGCTGCGCGCCACGCAGACGTTTAGCGGCGGCTGGCGCATGCGCGTGGCGGTGCGCCCGGCCGCGGCCCGGCGCCAAGGGAAGTGGTGCCGGCCTGCCTGTGACGGCGCCTCGGGCCGCGGAGCCTGACGCCTTATGCCCGGCGAGCCGGCCGCTGCTGCGCACCCGGCGTGCCCGCGCGCCGGCCGCTGCTGCGCACCCGGCGTGCCCGCGCGCCGGCCCGACCGCCCGAGAGCCGCACGCAGAGCAGGAGAAAGGACTGGCTAGTCACTGTGCGCGGGGGCGAGGTCCGCGCGTCAGGGCAGGTAACCAAACTCCCAACCCTATCCTGACGCGCGCGCACCGCGCAGCTGGCGCGCGCGCTGTTTGTGGAGCCCGACCTGCTGCTGCTGGACGAGCCGACCAACCACCTGGACCTGCACGCAGTGCTCTGGCTGGAGGCGCGGCGCCCTGGGGGTTAGGGTATATTAGGGCATTTTTCACCGGGAGGGCACTGACAGACTGCTGTGCCACGCACCGCTGCTGTCTGCAAGGCAGCGTAAGCATGCGGTGGACTGCGCGCTCCTTGCTGTGAGTAGCCCGGTTGAGGACTGGAGGCGCGGCGGCGGTGGCAGGACTTCCTGCTGCGGTACCCGAAGACGCTGCTGATTGTGTCGCACGCACGCGAGTTCCTGAACGCGGTCTGCACGGACATCGTGCATCTGCACAGGTGCGGGCCGCACCCTCTGCCGCGCATGTCCTGTGAGCACACTGGGCGCGCTTGCAGCAGGCACGCCGACTCTTTTTCGGGCCTGTGCAGCCGTAAGCTCACAGCGTACCGCGGCAACTACGACGTGTTTGAGAAGACGGCGGCGGAGCGGCTGCGGAACCAGCGCAAGGCCGCGGAGTCCGTCGCGCACAAGAAGCAGCACATGCAGGCAGGCGCCGCGCCCTGTTGTCGTCCCGCCTGCGTTCAGCTGACTCAAGGGGCCTGCATGTTGCTACGCTTCGTACGCCGCAACCCAGCAATGCAGCTGTAACGCGCTGGTTGCTGACTCCTCTTGCTCCTGTTGTGATGCACGGACTCGGCGCTGCTTTGATATGCGCAGTCGCGTCCTGAAGGAGCGCATTGCATGTGCTGGGCTGCGGTTGGGTCATCAAGCTGCCACACCGCCGCGCCAGGCCTTTGTGGATCGCTTCCGCTTCAACGCCAAGCGCGCGGCGCTGGTGCAGTCGCGCATCAAGGCCATTGAGCGGCTCGCGGACGTCGAGACCATCGCTGACGACCCAGGTGCGGGGTGGCTTTGGCGCGTGACTTGGACGTGTGAAGGGCGGCCGTGTCTGCAATTGCTACACTCAGCTACTGCTGCGTAGACAGCCACCAATGTGTATTCCTATCCCACCTATAATTACACATCTCGCGTTTGCCCTGGTGTTGCTGTGCCCTGTGCATCAACGTCATGGGCACACATGCTTCCGGTCAATGTCAAGGCGACACATACCCATCGTAAACACCGTCCTTGCTCAGTGCCCTAACCTAACCCTACCCTACCCTGCACCAGGGACCCTGGCCGAGCAGCTGGGGGTGCGCACGGCCGCGCAGAGTACGTGTTCAGGTTCCCGGCGCCCGCGCCCGTCGCGCCGCCCATCCTGGGCTTTGTGGACGTCAGCTTCGGCTACCCGGGCGGCCCGACGCTGTTCGCAGACCTGAACTTTGGCCTGGACATGGACTCCCGCTTCGCGATCGTGGGCCCGAACGGCATGCGCCCGCCCCCGGCCCCGCACCGCCTGGTGCAGCGTGCGCGGTGGACCTCGCCTGCGTGCCCACCACGGCGCCTGTCTCGCTCAAACTCGTGCGACCTGTCGCACTCATGCGAACCCTTCCACGGAGTTTTCTTATGACTCAGCAGGGCGCCTGCAGCCCCGAGCGCATGGCGCCGCCCCGAACGCACACGCTGCGCCGCAGGCATTGGTAAGAGCACGCTGCTGAACCTCATCGCGGGCGCGCTTGAGCCGACCAAGGGCCACATCGCGCGCAACCCCAAGGCGCGCCTTGCCCATCGGCACCTCCTGCAGGCCCTCCATGCCGTGCACTCTCCAGGGGCGCACGCTTGAGCGTTGCGCACTTGCATATGATGCTTGTGGAGGACAACCCGCCCTGGAGGCGTCCTGGCCAGCGTCAGTGCGGGGGGTGCTGTTGCGGGCGCGACACTGCTGCCAGCACGGCAGGTCGCGCGGCGCGCGTAGCGCCGGGCGGCTGCGGGGCTGTTCCCAGGTTGGAAAAGGCCGATCACGATTGGCCTTGCGTGGCCGGCGCGCAGGTGCGCATGGCCACCTTCAGCCAGCACCACGTGGACGGCCTGGACCTGGCGCTGTCGCCGCTGGCGTACATGCTCAAGTGCTTCCCGCTCACCAAGGACCAGGAGCAGCGGTGCGCGGCCGCGGCGGCCGCCCCGGCCCGCCAGCGTTTAAACAGCCCAGTTGCCGTGCTCGTGTCGCAGCACCTACCCGACGTGCTGCGTGCTCGAGTGGGAAGGGCAGCGCCCAGAGAGGGCCGGCGCTCCCAGGTCCTAGCGCCTGCGGCTGCACGCGCTCCCGCACGCAGCCGCGCGGCCCCGCTATGCCCTACCCTATTGTGCCCAAGCCGAGCGCGCGCCTGCGCGCAGCGCGCACCTGGGCTCGTTCGGCGTGGGCGGCGAGCTGGCGCTGCAGCCAATGTACACGCTGAGCGGGGGGCAGAAGTCGCGCGTCGCGTTCGCGCGCGTCACCTTCGAGCAGCCGCACATCCTGCTGCTGGACGAGCCCAGCAACCACCTGGTGCGCGCGGCGCCGCGCTGCCAGGGCGGTGCCGCGCATGCATGCGCTACGGGGCGCCGTTTTGCATGACTGGGGGCTCGCAAGCCTTGCCGGTGTGCTTGGTATGCAGTAGGGCGCTGACCCCGCTGGCATGCTCCGCAGGACCTGGATGCTGTGGAGGCCCTGGTGCAGGTGGGCGCCCTTTGCCACCGCCCATCGCTCCTCGTCGCCACTGCATGCCTGGGATGTGCTGTGGCCATGCATGCGCATGTGAGCCCGGGGATGGCGGCTCGTGAGCCGACCAGTGTCCCTGGCGCAGGGCCTGAACCTGTTCAAGGGCGGCGTGCTGATGGTGAGCCACGACCAGTTCTTGATCGAGTCAACGGTGGACGAGCTGTGGGCGGTGGAGGGCGGACGCATCACGCCCTTCCACGGCACCTTCGAGGAGTACAAGCGCAGGCTACGAGAGCTGGCCAAGAAGTGAAGACGGCCTGTTGGAATCAGGCCCGTTTGAAACCCGCACTGCATGGTGGCGGTGGGTTCGCCGAGTTGATTGACGCCGCGTGCGTCATTGAACACAGTTGAACTCTGTCTTAATGGTGGCCTGCTTAGCCTGGGATCGTACTTTTGCCCTAAATCTGCGCTAAGACAGTAAGAGTTTTTTGACGAGCATAGGTGACCGACAGCTGTGCTTTGGCAACGTCTGCGGATGCTCAGTAAACACAGCACCTATGATAGGCGTGTGCGGCTTGCTGTGCCTTGTGCTCGTCAGCACTCATCTGTCAAGATGCACAACGTGCAAGCTCACAACATCGCGCAGCTGCATACCAGTTCTCAGCACCGCACGGGCGTTGTGCAGCAGCGGCACAAGGGTCCTCAGGTGACGTGCACAGCAGATGCTTAAAGTGCCCGGCACAAGCGGAGCAGGCAGCTCGCAGTAGCCGTTGAGAGGATGAAGAAGGACGGCATTGGCATACCCTGCGCCGTCCAGCAGCCGCTGACCCACCCGGACGAGCTGCGGCGCCTCTTCAGCGAGATTGACACCGACGCTTCGGGGTGCCTGGACAAGGAGGAGCTGCAGGTGTGCTGAGCAAGCCTGCCCTCTCACTGTTGGCTGCGGTAGTGCAGCCCGGGCTTACCAGGAGCCCTTGTTGTACTAGCATCCTGTTCAATCCTATTTTGCGCCGTGCGTCTTGCTTGGTGGCCTGCTTACTGGTGCACCGGCGTAGTATGTCTGGGGCTCTGCATAGCTTGCTAGGCAGGCTGGCAGGGTGCGTGTGGGCAGTGCCGGCACGCAGTCAGCGGCCTCGGGGACGTGGCAACAAACTCCCAAGCGCCTGTTCCTGACCGGCCCTTTGAGGGTCTCTGCTTATGACCGGGCGCGTCCTCAGGTCGCGCTGGAGAGGCTGGGCTTGCCCGCCAGCTCGTCCTACATCACCGCGCTGCAGCGGCAGTACGACCGGGACGCGGATGGGCGCGTCAGCTTCGAGGACTTTGCCTCGTATGTGCAGAAGAATGAGGCCAAGATCTGGCAGGCCTTCCGGTGCGCGCTTGCGCCGCTGCCGTCTCCATGTGTGCTTGGTCAGCTCACACATCGCTCGCTTGTGCACAGGCTGCGGCCGTATGGTGACATGCAAGGGGAGGTGAGCCAGGTTCCCTGCCAGCCTTGCGACATCAGGCGCAGTCCGGCAGGGCTGCATGGTATCGTCCATGCATGCAAGGGAGGTAACATAATGTGAGCGTCTAGCTCTCACGCAACAAGCCGTGCCTCAAAAGGCTCGTGGAGGAGCAGCATGCGCGCGCGCGCAGGCGCTTTGATGCGGACGGCTCGGGCACCATCTCGCAGGGGGAGGTCACCGCGGCGCTGCGCTGCCTCGGCGTGCCAGTGCGGCGCCCGCGCTCTGTCACCGGCCTCGCTGCGCTGCTGCATGGGTCCTTGCACATGTGCAGCACGCCGTCCACTGTGCGTGCATGCCAGCGCGCCTGCGCCGACACGAGGTCCGTGCAGGCTCATGCACATGCGGTCCGCTTGCACTTTGGATGTCGCCTATGTGCGCGCGCCTGGCCTGTGGTTAGCGTAGGTGATAAACTAACCCTACCCTATCACCCGTGTGCGCGCCTGGCCCATGCTGCTCAGCGGCGGCAGGTGCGCGCGGAGGACGGCGCGCGCATGGTCGCGCTGCTTGACCGCGACGCCTCCGACGACATCGACTACGACGAGTTCCGGCGCTTTGTGTGCCTGCTGCCGCAGGCGAGCCCGGGGCCCGCCTCCGCGCGACAGCAGAAGCAGTGAAACGTGCATGTGTTAACCGGCATGGTTGGAGACTTGAGTTTGAAAAGGGGCTGTGGGTTGCGTCCTCTGTACCTCGGCGGTCTGCTTGCCAGGCGGTCTGCTTGCCAGTACGAGGTGCACGCGAGCTGTTCAGATAGGTGCTTGCGATGTTCCGCATCTGTGGACACCTCGAGCTGTCACACCAAGATTTGTTGTGCTGTGCAGGCACAGATTGCGTCCCCCACGCGCATCATACGGGACTGGATCGACTGCTCAGACTGGTGCGGCCACGTGCAGCGTCCTGTACAAAAGCATCTGCTGGTCTGAGACGGGGTCGTGGAGGGTGCAGGTGTGACATGCCTTGAACAGGTCGTTTGTGCGGCAATGCACAAAACAAGGATCCTAGCCATGCCACGCCTTCTGTTGGCAGAAGCACAGCGGCCCGTCCATTGTTTAAGCCTGAAGTGCCCGTGCAGGGTTGCAGCTACGGAGTACCGGCTATGCATGGTGCTCGCCTGGCCGTCATCCTCGCCCTTGCCAAGTGCCTTGCACGCGCATGCATGTGCCGTACAGAGGCGCCTGGATCATACGTGTGGCAGTGCATGTCAACCTCACCTGACTGTCTTTGAAACTCCTGCCATCTGAAGAGGCACATATCCGTCAGCAAGGCCGTGTCATGGTCCCATCCCTGCTCCAGGGTGCACCGCGCAGATGGGCGCCATGGCCAACGCATTGCCTGCCCCTAGCTGACGTGCAAGGTCGCGGAGCCAAAGTTGTGGGGCACGCACGGTCGTGGCGCCGGCGGGCGTCCCGCAGGCAGGCTGCCACGGCGCGCGTCCTGCTCTCATGCGCTCTCAAATGTGCGCAGGTGCCGCCGTCGGACCCGCTGGCGCGCTTCCTGGCGGGCGGCCTGGCCGGCGCGGTGAGCCGCACGGTCACCGCGCCGCTGGAGCGCCTGCGCACCATGATGATGGCCGACGCGGCCAACGCGCGGCTGGCGCCCACGCTGCGCAAGATGTGGGCGTCCGGCGGCCTGCTCGGGCTCTGGCGCGGCAACCTGGCGTCGGTCGTCAAGATCGTGCCGCAGTCCGCCATCCAGTTCGCGGTGCGGCGCCCGCGCCGGCGCCGCGTGCTTGCGGGGTCGGTGCGCGCGGCCTGCAGGGTGCCGCCGCACGCGTCTGCTGCCGGGTCTGCCGCTGGCCCGCCGTACCCGGCCATGATACGTCTGTGAGCGCTCCAGAATGCTCTGAGCAAGCTCAGCCGAGCGGGGCGCCAGGTGTACGACACGGTGAGCAAGGACCTGATGGCGCCGCTGGCGCGGCCGGACCCCGCCGGCGGCCCGGCGCAGCTGAGCAACGCGCAGCGCGTGGCCGCGGGCTGCCTGTCCGGCGCCACGGCCGCGCTCGCGGTCTATCCCATGGAGACGCTGCGCACGCAGATGAGCGTCGGCAACCACCCGCCCGGCCTGGGCTACGCCGGCCTCGCGCGCAGCATCATCAGGCGCGGCCGCCCGCCTCCCCGCGGCGGCGCGCCCCGCGGCTCGGCCTTCGGGGCGGGCGAGGGCGGGCCAGGGCCGGCCGCGTCGCACGCCGCTTGGCACGCCGCACGCCGCAGGGGCTTGGGCTCGGGTGAGGGTGAGGGTCACCATACACCATATACTATACCCTATACCCACGCCGCAGGGGCGCGCGCGCGCGCAGGAGCCAGGGCTGGGGCGGGCTGTACCAGGGCTTCCAGGCGGGCCTGGCCAGCAGCGCGCTGGGCTGCGGCATGGGCTTCGCCACGTACGAGGCGCTCACCGTGGCGTACCGGCGCGGCCTGCAGCGGCCGCCGACGCCGTCCGAGCGCGGCACGCTCGCCGGCTGCGCCGCGTTCTGCGTGCTGTCCGCGTGCATGCCGCTGGAGGTGGTCATGCGCCGCCTGCAGGCACGGCCCTGCTTAGAGGGGCCCGCGCCGGCCCGATGTCTCGGCTGCATGGTGATGTGGGCGGCGGTGCGCGGCCTGCGGGCGCGGCCCTGCCTGAGCGCGCGCGCGCGCCATGGCGGCCGAGCGCCGTGGCTGCATGCTGCTGGTGGGTGGGCAGTTGAGTGCGGTCGTGCCTGATGGTGCCTGATGCTGTCCGATGCCCTGCTCTGGACACTGTGCAAGGCTGGCTATCATTGCTCTGCGTGCAGCCCCAAGGACGCTGCATGTGGCCAGCAAACAGTTCTAGCCAAGAGCTGCTTCTGGTTGTCTGGCTCGTCTGTAAGCGCGGAGCCCAGGTTGCCGGGCGCAAAGTCTCTGACTGGCCAGGGCATGTCCTGCCAGGTGCAAGGCAGCCCGGGCTTCCCTGTCATGTACCGGGGCCCGCTGGACTGCGCACGGCAGATCGCTGCGAGCGAGGGCCTGCGCGGCTTCTACAGGCGCGCTAAGCTTGCATGCGGACACGGCATTCGATGCTCGGCTCTGCTCAGACGCCCGTGCGCAGCCATGCTGCGGCGAGGACAGCGCACCTCCCAGGCTCCCTGCCTGCAGGGCCCGGCTGCCACAGCGCGTGCGCTCAGCCACACCTGAGCTTGGCAGCCCTTCTGGTACAAGGAGGCCTGGATGTACCGCCCACGTCAGCTTGATGAGCCGTGAGGTCAGGTATGTGCATGTGCAGTGAGCTTGGCACCACTTGCCGCACTCCCAACGGTGCATGTGCACGCGCGCAGGGGAGCGGTGAGCAGTTACATGAAGGTCGTACCATCCATAGCATCCGTTCGCTTTCTGTACGAGGTGCTCATCCAGGCGTGGGGCACCGGCGGCATTCGCCGCTACCGCACCATGGAGCAGGGCTAGGGCTTGCTTTCCAACTTGTACGTGTTTTCCAGCTGGGTTTAGGGGCTTTCATCTGCAATGTCGGTGTGTGGCAACAATGATGTTCTGTGCTGCTGGCCTGCATGCGCTGCTTGTTGAACGCTTATGGGTGTTATTTTAGAGTGTGCAAAGAAGCCTGGGTCGCGGGTTGGTGACAAAAACGCTGAGTTTTAGAGGTGGTTGTTGAAGCTGGACACCATGCAGATCCTGACGCCATGCAATGCGTGGCTGAGGAGGTGCTGATCTCAAGGAGGTCCATGGTCCAAGAGTCTTGGCCTAAGACTGATGGCCGTGTAGCAATCCGCCTTCTGCGGGATTGCAAACTTGCGGTTTGCACTTGAAGAACTCATCATCACACTGCGTCTCACTGCTGAACAGAGCAGCTGTTCAACAGAGCGGCTGAGCTCCTAGTAGCCCGCTGTGCATGAACCTGGGCCGCGTGCTGCTCAGGCCTGTGCAGATGTCCGCAGCAGGCGGCGGCCTGAAGCGGCCGCTCGGCAAGCGCATCGGCACCCACAGCGGCAGCTTCCACTGCGACGAGGCGCTCGGCTGCTACCTGCTGTCGCGGCGCACGGCCGAGTTCGCCGGCGCGGAGATCGTGCGCTCGCGCGACCCGGAGGTGCTGAAGGACCTGGACGTGGTCATCGACGTTGGCGGCGTGTACGACCCCGACCGCCGGCGCTTCGACCACCACCAGCGCGGCTTCGCCGAGACGTTCGGCCATGGTGCGCGGCGCCCGCCCCGCCTGCAGGCCGGCGGCTGCGTGGCGCGCCCCTGAGCGCAGGCCCGCCTGTGCAGGCTTCACGACGAAGCTGTCGAGCGCGGGCCTGATATACAAGCACTTTGGACTCGAGGCGGTGGCCAGCATGATGCAGCTGCCGCCGGAGCATCCGGACGTGCAGACCGTGTACCTGAAGGTGTACAGGGGCTTCATGGAGGCTCTGGACGCCATCGATAACGGTGCAGGCCATAGCGCTGTTCTGCTGGCTGGCAGCCGCCAGCGATGATGGCAAGTGTGGGAAGCCTGCTTGCGGCCTGCAGCTTGACACGCGCGGTCCCAGTGCTGTTTGAGCAGCCTCACGCCCGGCTGACGCCCGCCTGCCTGCCAGCGGCCGGGGCAGCGCTCGCGCCAAACCTGCTCGCCCCCTGCAGCGCAGGCGTGAACCAGTACGAAACAGAGCAGCGGCCGCGGTATGTCAGCAACACGGACCTGGCGTCCCGCGTGGGCGGCCTGAACCCGCGCTGGAACGGCGACGCGAGCGCCGCCGCCACGGACGCCGGCTTTGCGCGCGCGGTCGAGCTGACTGGGCGCGAGTTTGAGGACGCGGTCGATTACACCGCACACGTGCGCGCCCTCCTCAGCGCTGCCGTGGCAGGTTGGATGCCACCCCAGGCACGCTTGTGGGTGGCGGGGGCCAGTGCAGCAGCCCTGCAGCAAGCCCCGATGCTCGCAGAGGTATAGACACGTGTCAGCACAAGCGCGGGCAGCGACGGAGCGGCGCCATCGTTCACCCAGTTCGGCACAACGCCCAGCTGTGCTCTGTCTAACCTCATATTTCCGTGGCGATGTTGGCGCACGGGCGCATGTGGGTGCTGCGGGGACCTGTTTGCAGGCCCTTCTCAACCAGCGCGGACGGCCTGAGATGCTGCCTGCTGCAGTGGGCTGGGCTCAGGCTGCGCACGGCCAGCAGTGTCGCAGGCCTGCATTTCTGCTGCCATGGCGGGGCTGGGCCCGTGCAGGCGTCCAGCACGCGCGTGCGAGCGCTGGCCGGGCGCCCGCTGCCACAGGCTCCCGGCCGCATGCGACCGCACCGCAACCCGCCCTCCCCGCGCGCAGGCGTGGCTGCCGGCGCGCGCACACGTACGCGGCGCAATCGAGCGGCGCCTGGAGGTCGACGGCTCGGGCGAGATCTTCCGCCTGGACACGTTCTGCCCCTGGAAGGCGCACCTGTACGAGCTGGAGGAGGAGCTGGCGCTGCCGACGCCGCTCAAGTTCTGCATATACGAGGTGTGCCGCGGCTCTGCCCTCGTGCCAGCAGGCAGCAGCGGCCTCGCCCTCGCGCCAGCAGGCAGCGGCAACGAGCTCATAGCGAGCTCGGGTGCGGGGTGTGAAGACGTGCAACGCTGATGGCCAGCAGAGGCACTAGCACGTCTGGCACTTAACCTGCAGTTGCTCCTGTGGCGCTCAGACCTACTGTGTGTGTGTTTTGACAGCTCTGCGTGGCGTTGGGCGGCCCGCAGCGGCCAGCATGCTGCTGCGAGCGCCTCTGACGCGCAGCGGGGCGCCGCGCAGGACGAGCGCGAGCGCAAGTGGCGCGTGCAGGCGGTGTCCGTGTCGGCGGGCAGCTTTCAGAACCGGCGCTCGCTGCCGGCGGCCTGGCGCGGCCTGCGCGACGCGGAGCTGAGCGCGGCGGCCGGCATTCCCGGCCTGGTGTTTGTGCACGCCGGCGGCTTCATCGGCGGCGCCGACACGCAGGCGGCCGCCGTGGAGATGGCGCGTCGCGCTCTGGCGGAAGACTAGCGCGCGCTGGCTCGCGCCCGCGCTGGAGCAGAGTGTGGGTGGGGGTGAGTCATACTTTGACACAGAAGCTGAACGAGAAGGTGTCCTGTAAGAACTCTGTGTCTTTCGAGGTCTGCTTTGAGGGTCAGCCCGGTGTCTTTGAACTTGGATCGTGCTGCTCTTCTTGTAGCAAGCATGATGACTTGGAGTTACCGGAAAAAGAGCAAGATGAAGAAGAACCTCACGTTTGCAGCTATTGCCATACTTATGTGACGGTGCAACAGCAGCGATAACAGTACGAGCCCAGGCCACAGGAATACCGCGCCGTGCCCACTGTATTTTTCCTCTGCTTAGCCACAAGGGGCACGACAAGCCAGCGTGTGTAACCCCATGCTGATGTGCCTGCAGGCTCCCTGCGCTTGCAGCCTCAAGCGCACCTATTGCAAGCTGGCGCCGCCGCAACTGCTGACCCAGCAGCTGGCTCATGTGCGCAGCCAGGCCCTGGTACAGGCATGCTTTCTGTAGGAGTCTGAGTCACTGCCACCGACTCCACAGCGCGAGCCCACAGCGAGAGCCCGCAGCACACTGTCCGGCCGCAAATTCGCGGTATGCTGCTGTCCAGGCAATTAGAACGCGAAACATCCAGCACATCTGTGTGGGTCGTATTGTGCGCCAGGGCACAGAGCGGCCTGGCCTGGCTTTGCCAGCCCACCGGCCTGCCATATCGCGCTGTGACTGAAGCCAGGTGCGCCAGCTACCTTTGTTTGCGTTGTGCGGAGGCTCAGATGCTGCACTCCCCCAACATTCTGTGGCCCCACTGTGGTCATACTACGCGAGCACAGCCTTGTCGCCTTCAGTCTCCCCAGCCCCAGCCACAAGTTTTCAAAAGGGGGTGTGGACGGGTGCTTGGGGGACGGGATGCGCCGTGCGCTGCACTGCATCCTGGCGCAGCAGGAGGGACCACCGGCACGCCAGCGCAGACGGCCATCAGCTGGCCCACATGCAAAACTGCGGCAGCAGTCTCGCATCAGACGTCCTGGTACGCAAAGGCGTTGCTATGTAAGACAGCGCCATCGCGGCGCCCTACCTTGATGACCTAAAGTTTTAGATTCATGCTCCTGGTCTGTCTCTGGAAGCGCGGCGTGAACAAGGCACTTTGCTCACACTCTCCGGCTGTAAGCGCTCCAGCCACTTAACGCTCCCGTGTCCACCGAGAACTTGCACCCCACCGCTTCTGCCGGCACGAGCACCGAGCCATTGGATCAGCAGCCAGCCACCAGCACAGAGCAGACCAGGTGAGTCTACTACTGGTGCCCAGGCGCCGTATCTTGGGCAGGCCACGGCCAGCCGTTCCCAGCGGCGGCCTCGTGACTGGCCGTGGTCCTGGCTGTGCCCTCTGGGGCGGGCTGGCGTAGACGTGGTTGACGGCGGCCTGCGGCCTCGTTTTGCTGTTTGGCAGCTCACCCGAAACGATGCCGCCGGGGGCGGCGAGGCAAGGCCTGTCCGGCGCGAGTTGTGGTTGGCCTCGGCCCTTGGCAAGCTTAGCTATCGTCAGCGCCAATGCCCCGCTCTTTTTTCCCAGTCTTGTTTGGTCCACAGATCCATGTATGGCCAGCCAGCGGGGCCACGACCTGGTGGCGCTGCCCCCTGAAGCCACCGGCGATGCGCGTGCGCAGGTCTCACACGCCGACTGCGGACCATCACCGGCTGCCGCTGCCGCCTGCCGCTGCCGCCAACTTGCGAGGGGCTCTGCGAGGAGCGGCCACTAGTCTAGACTCGCGCTCAGCAGCCGCTGGATTCATTTTGCATCGGTCAGTCTTGGTCACGGGCGGTTTGGCGGCTGGCCACCATTCTGCGCCGCCAGGCGGCCTTGGGCTAGGCTGAGCCGCTTACGCCGCCGGCCTCAGCGGCCTGCCGATCGGGCGCCCCCACCGCGGATATTTTTAGCCGGTCTCAGACCATGCGCATTAGGTCAGTCGCGCTCTGCGCGGCGCTGCTCGGCTGCTGCGCCGCCGTGCCACTTTCAGACTGGCACGATGGTATTGCGGTGCGCCCTGCCTCTACCTTGAGTCAGGATATGCTCGGCACGTGTCATGTGACCCGGCTGCGGCTGCGGCTGCTGCGCGGCGGCGCTCTGACGCCGTCACGGGCCGCGCAGACAAACTACGGCGGCGCCCAGGACGGCATGAGTCCGTACACGCCCAGCTTTGGCACGCTTGAGGTGCTGCCCCCCCCTGGGATGCTCGCACCCGGGCTTGGCATGGATGGTGCCTTGTTTGGCTTGCCGCAGCCCTGCCGCCGCACCTTCCAAGCTGCGAAAGTGGCCTGGATGAGGCAGGGGCTGACGTCGGGCGTGCGGCAGGGCGCGTGCGGCTATGGCAAGCTGGATAAGTCGCAGTACCCCTACTGGAGCGTGGCCGCGCTGTCGCTGACCAACTCGTTTTCCGTCGCCGGGCCTGCGCACGCGTGCGGGATGTGCTTTGAGATCAAGTGCGTGGACGTGGGCGGCGCGTATGGGGTGCGCCCTAGCTCCTTTTTTCTGTCAAGCCCCATGTTGGCTGCATGTACCATCATCCATCGCACTGGGTACCAGCTGGAACATGGATGTTTACACTTGGAGGGCAGAGTGCGCGTGTTGGAACATCTGCAGGGCGATAGGGCCGAGCGGCGCTGCGCTGCGCGCAGGGCCGCTGCAGCAAGGACCCCAACCAGCGCAGCGTGACCGTGACGATCACGGACGTCTGCCCGGAGTGCGAGACGGACCACATTGACATCCAGGCGCTCACTTTTAACAAGGTGCGCGGCCAGAGCGAACTGCCTGAGCAGCGGTGCCCCCGTGCGCTGTCGTGAGCCCTACGTCTCAGGGCATGCGCGTTGCTGCTTGTGCATAGACAAAGCGCGCGCACGCGGCTGGTTTGGAGCCGTGCGGGTTGAGCGGGCTGAAGGGCTTGCCAGCTCGTGCGGCAGTTGGTGTGAGGCCTGCGAGCTCGCGGTGCGGGCTGGGTACTGACGGGGTGCGCGGCGGGCGCGCTGCAGATTGCGCCCATGGAGGGCGGGCGCATCAACATCCAGTACAGGCGCGTGGAGTGCACGCCGCCCGAGCCGCTCAAGGTCAACATCCATGCCAACGTTGGCGAGGGCGGCTGGCTACGGATAGCTGTCGAGGCGCGCACCCTGCTCCTGGAGTGACTCCCATGCCTGCATCCGCGATGCGGCCGCTTTGCTGGAGGCATTGCCGCAGTGCCCTGGGGCGGTTGCACGCCTGCGCCATGAGCTTGCTTGCTGGCAAGCACTTTGCCACACGCAGTGCAGGATCCCTGTGTCTGAAGTGCTGCTGCTGTGCTGCAAGCTGATGCCTGTGGACCCATCCTGCGGGTAGAGGTAGCCCTACCCTAGGGCTTGCACCGCCCTGACGCGCCGTGCCTGCCCGCGCAGCGCGCGGCCGGGTACGGCGGCATCTCGCTCGTCCAGATGAAGGGCTCCGACAGCGACTGGATGGGCATGAACAACAAGTATGGCGAGGCGTGGGAGGTCCCCGTGACGCCGCACCTGCCCTGGTGCGGCCCCTGCCGGTCCCGCGCCCGGCTCCCCAACGCCTGACCCCATGCCGGCTGTTTCTGGGCGTGGGCGCCTGCCGGGGGACCGCCCTGGTCACTGCGCGGGCGTTCAATGAGCTTTCAATGAGCACATGCGGCCCGGCGCTCTGCAACGCTTATTTGTGCATGCGGCCGTGCGCTAAACCCTCGCCGCGGCGCGCGCAGGGACTTCCGCTTCGTGTCGGACGACCGCCAGGAGCTGACCGCGCTGCACATGATCGACTCGTCCGGGCACCAGGGCGAGGTGCCGACCGGCGTACAGTTCGCGCTCAAGGTCGGCGCGCAGGGCAGCAAGGTCAGCGTGCACGGCGACGCGCTCAGCGGCAACCCCATGGGCGCTGGCTCGGCCTCGGCTGCCGGCTCCGCCACGCCGGCCGCCGGCACGGCCACCGCGGCCGCGGCGCCGTCGGGCGCCAACCCGCTCGTGTCCAGCGCCAGCGTGGGCGCCGGCCAGGGCGCGTTCACGCAGGCCTACGCGGCCGGCAGCGCGAACAAGGCCACGAGCGCGCTGGCCGGCCAGGCCGCGCAGTGCCCGTGCAAGGACTCCTCGCCCGACACCACCTACTCCTGCGACCAGCAGAAGGCGTACGGCAAGTGCGACGTGGGGTGGATGCGGCAGGCCTCGGCCGACTTCCCCAACGGCTTCTGCGCAAAGACGTGCGGCAAGTGCCCGTCGCAGTGCGCGACCTGAGGGCGGCCGCCGCGCGGTTTTGTCTGGTTTGGCGGGGCCAACGGCAGGGGGCCGTATCTAGGGACCGCGCCCCCCGGGCTGGGCGCCCCGCGCCACCTCCGTGTGTTATGCCTGCTTGTGTTTTGGGATGAGCTGTTTGGGTCGAGAGGCCCGCGATCGCAGTGCCCGTAGGCCCCCTCGCGGGCAGCACTGACGCGTTTCATATCCCCGCCGTCGCGGAGAGGGGCCGCAGGCATGCGTGGGACATTTAATGGCCCGGCCTCACGCTTGTGGGCAGAGAGTATGCGGGCGGGCCGGCCGGATGTTGCCTGGCGCCCGGCGGTTTTGCCGGAGACAGCGACTCGGGGCGGCGTGTGAACACGCTTCACAGCCCGCACCCCACCAGCCCGCCCATAGCGCTGGCCCCCACGTGTTTGCTGGGGGCGCAGCATGGGGCCCGAGGCCTTGCGTGAGTGCACTGCAGAACTCTGTCCGGCGCGGCGGCCCACACCGCCCCTGCACCTTTCAGCATTTGATTCCCCGCGGGCTTCCCGTGCTGTGGATGGGGTATCAGTGGTCAGCAGACACCATGAACACCACATTCTTTGGGGCGGCCTCGGCGGGGGGGGCGGCCCCAGCGGCATGCGCCACGCCAGGCCGGGGCTGAGCGCGGCCGCAATCTGGGTGGGCCCTGGGGCGGCGGTCAAAGCAGTGTGCACGCCCTGCCCCAGGCCCGCTGCAGCCGCGGGCGCGCAGGGGGCACTGGTGTGCGCGGCCGCGCCAATTTTGCGCGGCACGCAGGTTCCGTTCAGCCGTGCCCTTCCGCTTGTGCTAGCACTGCTGTATGGCCGTTTGCGCCCAGCAGCCGGGCCATGACCAAGGCCCTGGAGACATCATCAGCTGTAAACCAGTACCATGCAAACTGTTGTGCATCTCTTCTCCTTTTCACGCGACGACAAAAGTGTTCTTCTCCTTTTCGTGCAATGAATAAAGTTATGCCAACTAAAAAAGTAGTGCAATCGAGGTCAGCAGGAAAACACAGGAGCATGGCAGGATAACAGAGGATAACATAGGATAACAGCTCTGTGTCGGGCTGAAGCGTTGGTTGCTTACACATTCACACCCGTGCTGCCAGCGCAATGGTCCGCAGGTACTGGTTTCACATCTTGTGCGGAGCAGCAAGCCTTTCAGCGGCCCCGCCATGCCAACACATGGGCTGTTCCTGACAGTGCGGTGCACCACCCCGCATGACCTGATTACCTGTTGCACCCACGTGCAGAGCACCCCTGTCAAACCCTACATAGAGCGTCACATGTGTGCGCGGCACAGCCTGATGGCCATGACGGGTGCATGCCAGAGCTGCCATCAGCTCACATGCGCACCAGCAGCACTGCACCCATGCTGCCGGAGCCCTGCTTGCCGCCACCCTTGTCAGCATCCACAGGCGCCAGCCCGCAGTTGGTGTGCGTCAAACACTGCCATGCCATTCCCGCATTCTCAGCCCCTGCCCTCGCCCGCGGGCAACGCGCCGCGCCCGCCACTCCCCGTCCCTCACTGTCCAGTCTTGCTGACACCCATCCCCCGTCTGCTGCAGCCATGGCACTCCGCACTCCCAGCTGCTCCTAGCAGACAGTTGGACCAGCCTACAGGAGGCCACCCTCTCGCAAGCACGCTCCCTGGCACCCTCGCTCGCGTCAGGCTGCGCACGCCGCCTGCTTACATGCAGGCCTCGTGGCACACCAGAGCCACGCACCCTTCACCAGAGCTCGGTGAGCTCACCTGATGTCAGACCTTGCGCCCGCCCGCCCGCCCAAACAGGCGGCCAGTCAGCAAATGAGGGAGCCACGTGCCGCGCACTCGGCCGCCCCGGCCGCCATGGAACGGGCCCCGTCAGTTCTGCAGCCCGGCTCTCCTGCCCGCCTGAGCTTGGAACGCCCTGCCCTGCACCAAGAGCCTCGTCAGGCACGAATCGCATGCCCCCTGGGCGGCCTGAGGGCGCTGGCAGACCCGACACCCACAGGGCCCCCCTGGATCGCAGCTCGGCATCGGCGGGCAAAGCATCAGGGCACCCGCCCGTCATGCACGCCGGGGCCCCGAGCGCCGCACGCGCCGCGCTACTCGGCCGCCGCGGGCTCCTCCTCCGCGGCGGGCGCCTCGGCCTCGGCATCCTTGGCCGCGTCCTTGGCCGCCTTGGGCGCCTTGGCCGCCTTGGGCTTGGCCGCCTTCTTGGCCTTCTTGGCCGGCGGCTCGGCCGCCGCCTCGGGCTCCGCCGGCGCGGCGGCGGCCGGCGCCGCGTCGGCCGGCGCGGGCTCGGCCGCGGGCGCAGGCTCGGCGGCGGGCGCGGCCACCGCGGGCTCCTCCGCCGCCGGCGGCGCCGCGGCGGCGGCCGGCTTCCTCTCCTTGGTGGCGGAGGGTTTCTTGGCCGAGGGCTTCTTGGCGGAGGCCGCCTTGGGCGCCTTGGCCGCCGGCTCCTTTTTGGCCTCGGGCGCCTTGCGCTTGGCCGGCGGCTTCTTGGCCGCGGCTGGGCGCCGCGCGCGCGCCGGCCATGTCAGCCTCAGACACACGCGGGTGCCTCTTGCCGGGCCTCACCGGCGCCTGCACTGCGGCCGGCGCGAGGCAGGCGTGGGCGGAGGGAAGCGGGGAGACGGGGGCCGGACAGCCCGCGGTGCCGGGGCATGCAGGAGTGCCGTGCGGCTCAGGCACCCCGGCAGACACCTGGTCTCAAATGCAGTGGTCTCAAAAGCAAACACCCCAGCCTGGCTCCCGCTGCGCCAGCGGCGATGCGCACCGGGCTTCGGCGCGGCCTTGGGCGTGGTCACTGCCGTAGTGGCGGCCTTGCCCGTGGACTTGGGCTTGGCGGCCTTGGGCTTTGCAGCCGCCTTCTCCGCCTTCGGCATGGCCGGCTTGGCGGCCGCCTTGGGCGCCTTGGGCTTGGGCTCGCCCGCCGCTGCGCCACGCACCGGCCTTGGTCATCCCGGCACTGAGCAACTGACGGCGCTGGCAAGGCAGGCGCTCGGCGCGGCTGCACGGTCAGCGCTTGCATGACACGCAGGCGCCCTGACGCTGCACGCCACGCCATGCGGCTTTTAACACACCTGTTGTGCTTCTGGGGCGCCACGCAGACTCTGAGCTACAGGGAGGCACAAGCTGAGCACGCTGTGCGCGCCCAGCAAGGCACCGCCAGGCGCGCGCGCAGGCGCGGCGGGCTCCCGCACCCGCGCTCTTGCGCGGCTTCTTGGCCTTGGGCTCGCCCTTGGCCTTGGCCGGCTTGGGCTCCTTGGGCGCCTCCGCCTTGCCCGCCTTCCTGGCCGCCTTGCGCTCGTCCTGCCACCCGCGGGCCGCCTCAGGCCGCGTCTGAGCGCGCGCGCACGCTGCGGGCGCACCGCGCGCGGACCGCAGGCGGGACGCCGCCGCTCACAGGCACGCCAGGTTGAGGGGAGGCAGGGGCTGCGCAAGCAATCGGTCTGCTCAAACGCTGTCGCCGTCAGACAGCCGTGCCGGCAAGCCTGCGCAGCCTGCCTAGCAGGCACAGCGCGCTCACAATGTGCCGCCGTCAGACAGCCGTGCCGGCAAGCCTGCGCAGCCTGCCTAGCAGGCACAGCGCGCTCACACAGTGTCGCCGTCAGGCAGCCGTGCCGGAAAGCCTGCGCAGCCGGCCCAGCAGGCGCAGCGCGCGCCTGCTTGCGCTTGAGCTGCTGGTCGTGCAGGTCGGTGTTCAGCTTGTAGCTGGCCTTGACCTGCCGCGCGCCGGCACCTCTCACCCCGGGGGCCTCTTGTCGCAGGGACCCAAGCCGCAAGGTCCACACTCCTTGAGCAAAGACGCAGGACTCGCCCCCGGTGGCCCAGCCTTGCCGGGCCCAGGGATCACCTTCTCCAGCTTGCCGGTCTCGGTCAGCCTGCGCGCACAGGCCCGCTAAAGAGGCTGGGAAGCGGCGCGCCGGCGCGCCCGGCGCGGGCAGGCGCGGGGGAGCCATGGGGATGACAACATCAGCGCCGCTGCCGGGCAGCCGGCGCAGGCTGGGCAGCGCCGCGCACCGCTTCAGCTGCAGGCTGAGCGTCTTGCCGAAAGTCTCGGGCAGGTCCCAGGCCTTGCTCGCGCGCTTGTCCTCGAAGTACTTCTTAATGGCTGCCTGGCTGGAGCCGTTGCGCTCCTTGAGGTCGGCGATGCAGGTCGCCACCATCTGCGCGCCGCGCGCCGCGCAGCTAACACCGCCTGCGAGCCCGGCGCGGGGCTGCACGCTGCGCTGCCCCCAGCCCTAGCACCGCAGCAGGTGCGCCAGAGCGCCGGTGAGCGCTGCCTGGCGCCGAGGGAGGCGGGGCGCGCCTCCAGGTACGGCGGGTGCGAGTGCTTCGGCGCAGTCCGAGCCTTCTTGGGCTTGGCCTCCTCCGCCATGCTTGCGCGAGGGCTGCAGCGGGTGCAGGGGGCCGCGGAGCAGGCGCCGGCAGGCTGGTCAGTGGTCCGATCAAGTCAGGCACAGCACCAGGTTTGAATATAGGAGCCTCAGCTACGGCATTTTGCGTTCCAGGCCAGGGTCTTGCATGCTGAAACCCGCACATCTACATGAGCGAGGACCAGACACACAGCTGCCCGGTGCAGTGCTCGTCTTGCAGAGGACCTGGAGTTCGAGCAGGAGCCGGTGCATGGTGTGATGCGAAGAGGTCGTGATTCGGGGTGCGGTGCAGAGCGTGCGGGGTCCGGTGCAGCGATCGGGGTCCGGTGCAGAGCGTGCGGGAGAGCAGCCACCCAAGTTTTACTGCATTATTCGTTCAAATAATTTCGTTGGCAAACGCGCACGCCTCATCATTCGTACAGTCAACCAAGCATACAGCACTCTGATCCAGGACAGCAAAACTAGGAGTGCCGTCAGAGGGTTGGCACAAAGTCGTTTGTTTGAAAGCAAGCGCTCACCGCATGCATGCATGCGTGCATGGGGTTGCCGAGCTCGTGTGCGCACCAACCCCATGCACAGCTGCTAGGACCAACACCCTGCAGAGGAGCTGCCGGTCTGCAGGATGCACTCCCGCACAGGCCTGTGAGGGGCAGCGACCTTCTGCCCCCCTGGGAGTATGCCGGAAGTGCCGCCTGCTGCCTCATCTGTCACCAAACACTGGAAAATGCAAAACAGCCCCGCCCGCTCAAAGCCCCTGCTACCCCGCCACTGCGGCCGTGTGCCCGCACTCCGGCGCAATGACAAAGCTGCTGATGGTGCCGCTCGCGTCCGCAAAGCGGTTGGTGCTCTGGTACTGCGCCTTCACCTGCGCGCGGCGTCGGCCGTGGTCAGGCCTGGTGAGACGTGGCTCTGTCGCATGCGTCGCTTCCCTCACACAGATGACAGCGTGGACAGGGCGCCTGATCCATCAGTGTGTCCCCCCACGCAGATGACAGAATAGTGAGTGCCGCAACATGAGCTGCCGCCTCACGCTGTCTCACGCAACAAAGGAGCCAAGTGAATGGAAGGAGAGTGGTGAAAAGAGCGACTTTGAGCCGACGGTGCGCTGGCAGGCGCGCGCACCGAGTAGGTGCCGGCGGACTTGAGGTGCAGATCGACAACGATGCGCGCGTAGTTGTCGCCCTTGCTGCCGCCGCTGGGCGCCACCACCTGCGCCGGCGCAGCCGCCCAGCTCAGGTACATTGGGGGTGCATGCCTTGACAGGCGCGCATTCATGGGTGCTTCCATGAGGCTGCATGAGGCTTGTCCTCCTTCATGCTGTATGCATGGACCTTGTTCTGCGCGCTTCACCAGCAGGGGACGCCTCATCAAGACTGGCCTGACATATGCTCTGGCGCTCTGCATGCAGCAGTGCTTCAAGCATGTGCACATTTCAGGACATGCAGATCCCGGCGCCTCACCCATGGCCTGGCCGGGCATGCCGGCGGTCAGCCGCGGGCCGCCAGGCAGTGGCGCATGCGGGAGGAGGGCGCGAGCGCGCGCCTGCACGGTGCCCAGGTCATCGGTAATCGGCCCGACCAGGAAGAAGCGCACGCTGCCCTGCGGGCGCGCGTCGCCCGAGCTGCCCAGCTCCGCCGTGAACGCCTGCACGTGGCTCTTCCCGCACGCTGGCGCGGCCTGGCCCGCCGGGTCGGCCACCACGCGCATCGTCGCCTGCCGGTTGCCCGGGTTGTACACGCCGCCGGCCGCCGCGTTGGCGGCGCCGGCGACCCTGGCGGGCGCGGCCGGCGCGGCGGGCGCCGCCACGGGCGCCGTGCCCGCGTCGGCGGCGGCCGTCAGCGTCGCCGCGGCCGTGTCGGCGGCGGGCGTGATCTTGGTCGCGGCGGCGCCGTCATCGCCGGCGCGCACCTTGCGCGACCCGCTGCCCGCGGCCATGCTGACAGGCATGGCGGCGGCGGGGCCGCCCGCCTTCGCCGTCGCCGAGCCAGCGGCCCAGCTGGCCCCCGCCGGCGCCTTGGGCGCTGCGACACCCGTGCTGTACGTGGGCGCCGCGCCAGCCTGCGCTCCGCCGGCGCTGAACGTCGGACTCGCGCCCGCCTGGGCGCCCGCTGCGCTGAACTTTGGCGCGGGGGGCCCCGCGATCGCCTGTGCGCCCCCCGAGCTGAACTTTGGTGCGGCCTGGCCCTGCGCTGAGGCCGCCGGCTGGATGCCGGGCGTGCTGCCCTTGGCGCTGGCGCCGCCGCGGATGCCATCGCTGCCGCTGCTGCCGGCGACGACGCCCTGCGTGCCAGGGCTGGTGGCCTTCATGCCGGCGGCGGGCGCGCTGCTGCGGCCGCGCGCGTCGTCCGGCTGCGAGGCCGGCGCCTTGGCCGAGCCCGCCGGCGCGGCGACCGACGTGCCTGTGCTGCTGGTGGTACTCTTCCCCTTCGCCTTCTTCGCTTTGGCCTTCTTGCGGCACTTGCCCTTCTTGTTCTTGCCGTGCTTGCACGTCTTGCTGGCCAGGTCCGCCGCGCCGACCGCCGGCGCGGGCGCCTCCGCCTCCTCGCCGGCCTGCTGCGCGGATGCCAGGGCCGTCGCCCCAGCCGCGCTCGCGGGCGCCGGGCCCGCGGCCACGGGTGCCGCCTGCGCGGCGCCCGGCGCGCCGTCCCGTGCCTCCGCCAGGGCGGACAGTATCGCGCTGGGCATGCTGGCAGGGTTGCCCCTCGCCGCGGCGCCCGCAGGCTGCGCGGCCTGCTGGCAGAGCGCGTCCGGCAGCGCCGCGGCCGCTAGCAGCACTAGGCAAAGCAGGCCGGCGCGCACGCGCGCCCCCGGCAGCCGCATCCTGGCCAGCGTGCTGGGGGCCGCCTGCAGAGGCCTGCGCGGGCGGTCAGAGAGACATCGCATAGATCCACTAGGCCATCTCGCGGATCTAGCGGAGCTGCGGCTTGAGCAGGTGCGTGCAACAGCCTCGTGTTAGAGTGCTGCCAGGTGCACGGGAGGGGCGTCACGGAGCGCACCTGGCCAAGTCGGCAAAGTCGAGTGGGACAGAGACGGTGCTAGACACCGACCTCCTCAGGCACCAGCACTTTCAACTTTGCGCCGCAGCTCTGTACGTATGGGTGAAGTTCAGACGTGCCTCAGTTTGCAAGTGTGTACGCTGCTCCGCTAGCACGTCCCGGAGAGGGCCTGGTGTTACCCTGCAGCCCAAACTTGATTGTGCCAGGCGGGCTTGCTCGGAGCCGGAACAAGCTGTGGGCCGCACCCAAAGCATACGGAGCAGGAGGTGGGCAGGTAGGAGTGTCTGGAAAATTGCCTGGTGCCGCAGTGCGCAAGCTACATAACAAGATTTAGCGCAGAGCGCTGCACGCCCGCGGCAGCCACTGCCTGAAGCTGCGGCCCACCTTGAGCTAGGCGTGCACACGGCGGCTCAGAGCGCAGTCTGAGCGCGTGCATGCCAGCACGCGCCTAGCGCCACTGGTGGCAGGGCGCGGGATCTTGAAAGCCCGCCTCCGCACACCCTCGGCCGGGCAGCTGCTGACGCTGGTACTCACACCCCGCGCTGTTGCAAGCATGTACGCCTGGGCCACCGCTGCTGCTCTCACGTCCGCATTCCTCAACCCGCAGGTCGCCGGGCGCGCCCCCGCAGCGTCCACGCGCGGCTGCGCAACTCCCATCCAGCGCTGTCGCCGCGGCGTGCACAGGCCATGGCGCGCGCGCGCCGGCCCTTGGGGGCCAGCCCCATCCAGAGCGCCGCGGTGCTGGCCGTATGCCTCCTGGTCGCGCTGCCGGGGATGCGCCGCGCGGCCGCGCAGACCACGCCGACGCTGACGCTGTCGACAGCGCAGCCGACCGGGAACACCAACACGTCGACGGTGGTGGCGACCGCGCTGCTCACCAACGCCGGCGCCCCTGTGGCCGACCAGCCCATAGCCTTCAGCACTGTGGGCACCACAGGCGCGCGCCCTGTTGCACCCGGGGGCCGCCGCGCTGCCCCGCGCACCTGCCTTCGGGGCCTTTGCGGCTTGGCAGCGCGCGGCTCGACATCATAGCTTTGCGGCGCGCCGTCGCCAGCCTGGCGGGCCGCTCAGGGTGCCAGGGGCGCACGCCGACCAGGGCCGAGCGCAGGAGCTGAGTAGGCGGCTGCACGGCCGGCCGCGCGCGGCCTGCGCACCCAGGCAGCCCGGCGGCCGTCACGCGGCTCCCGCTGCGCGCAGGCAACTCGACCGTGAACACGAATGCCACGGGCTACGCGGTCGCCGCTGCGCAGTTCCCGAACCCGGGCTTCTACAACGCGTCGGCCACCTACGTCGGCAACGCGACGCTGGGGCTTTCGGGCGCCGTGGCGCTCTCCCCGTGCGGCCCTGCCGCGCGCTGAGCGCGCCCTCGGGAGGGGAAGCGCGAAAGCAGACACTGCTGCCTGGCCCTGGGTAGAGCGGCGTCAGAGCACCTCGCCCGGGGTGGCCCTGGTGTGGTTGGGCGGCTTCCAGAGTTGCTGCACATGCGCCGGCGCGTTCCAAGCTGACACAGCCAGTCCCAGCGTTTCGCGCGGTCTTCGTTGGCACGTCGTTTGTGCTTTGCGGCGAGCCAGCTTTTGCTGCAACAGTTGTGCTCTGACATGAAGGCCTCACGCGCAACGTGCCAGCAGCGGACGCGCGGTCAAGGAAGGGCATCGAGGCTAACACGGCGCCCTCATTGCGATGGCCTGTGTCACTGCCGCTGCCGTCCTGCCGTGCTGGGCGCACGCTGCTAGCCAGCGCGGCTGTTACAGAGCCTCGCTCAGCCCTGCAGCACAGAGCCATGCGCGCTGAGCCTGCAGCGGCGGCGGGCGCGCAGGGTGTCCGTGGCCGAGAACACCGTGCTGAGCGCCTCGGTGCTGCCGACCAACGCCAACACGGACCACACGTTCGCCTTCACCGCGGTGCTGAGCCTGGACTCCACCATGCTTGCCGGCGGCCAGGCCATTAACTTCGATTTTGGCGACGGCACGAGCCAGACGGCGGTCACCAGCGACAACGGCGTCGCGCTGGCCGCCCACCAGTGCGCCCGTACCGCAGCCGTGCCCATCAATGCCCCGAGTCAGCACCTCGATACGTGCTTGACATACAAGAGGCGCTGTTGAGGGCCAGGCACATGTTGATAGAATAACCCTGACCCCGTAGGACGCGGGGGACATCGGCATGCACACTTGCTGCCCCGCACACGCTTTGCGTGCTCCCTGCGTGTGATCAGCAGCAGCAGCAGCTGCATAAGTAGACCCAATTCCGTACTTCAAGCACGACCTGCATCTCCCTGGCATGCCCAGCATAAAAAATTACGCGACAAAATTACGCGACACGTCGCGATGCGCGGCCGCTGGAAGCAGACAGGCTTCCTGCCGCCCCCACTCGGGCCGCGCACGCTTGCGCGCGCCCGGCACAGGCGCTCGCCTGGGCAGGGTCGTGCCCTGGCGCGACAGGGCGGGCTGACGGGCCCGGCAACGCGGCCGGCGCAGGTACGCGGCCGTGGGCATCTACACCGTCAACCTGACGTTCGCCGGCAACGCGTCGTACAGCAACCCGAATGGCGGCTCCTTCCCCATCGTTGGCAGCTACTTTGCCGGCACGATCAACGTGTCCGCCGTCGCCGTGCCGACCACGATGCAGCTGCTCATCCTGCCGCCGGTGGCCGTCACGCCCGCCAGTGCGCCCCGCGCCGGCCCGGCGCCCACCCGCGGCGGACCCGCCTCCGCGCAGCGCGGCGCCCCGCTCGCCGCATGTGACCGACTGCGGCGCTTGCCTCAGCAAGTGCTGCACTGCCTGTGCTGCTGTGTGCATGTATATACAGCGCCTTGGCCCACATGCCACCCCTTTGATCTCGTTCTGAGTGGCCTGGACTCCTCAGTGTCAGCGGAGCAATGATAAGGGGACCCACGCGAGCAGCTGTCAGAGGGAGCCCCGCGCGTGTGCGATGGGATCTGAGCGCGCCGGCCGCGCAGGCGTGGTGCCGCACTACCTCGTGGGCGACGCGCTGACGGCAGTCGCGACGCTGACGGCGACGGCGACCGGCCAGCCCGCGGCCGGCGTGCTCATCGCCTTCACAGATGGTGCCGCTCGCGCCCGCCCTCGCGCGCGCGCGGCCGCGCCGCGCGGCCTCGACGGCCCGCCGCCAGTGCTGACATGCATGCGTGCTTGCATCGCAGGCTCCTGGCTGCCCTGCTGCTCCCTTCGGTGCACAGCGTGCACGCAACTGCGGCAACGTGGCAGCGCTGGGCGCCGTGCAGCGCCCGCCATCTTTGGAGTGCTGGACCCCGCGCGCCAGCTGCTCCGCGCCTGCCTGGCGCCCAGCCGCGCCCATGCCCACAGGAGGGTGCGCATGGGCAAGCACGCTGCGCGCCGCGCAGGCACGGGCGCGATCATCGGCACGGCGACCACCAACTCGAGCGGCGTGGCCACGCAGCCGTTCGCTTTCACGCTGCCCGGCAACTACACGCTCGTCGCCAACGTCAGCCAGGCCGACTCAACGCAGTACGGCCTGTCCACCGCCAGCGTCTCGCCGGTCTTCGTGCTGGACCAGACGTCCATGACGCTGACCCAGGTGCGGCCGACAGGGTTTCTGAACCCGCTTGCCAGAATTTGTGACCCCGGCGTTGGCGGCGCGCCTGCCGGGGTTTGCGACTGCACCGCTTCGCGTTGCACCGGCAGCGGCGGGGCGTCCCGCCGGCCGTGCAGAGCGGCGCGTGCGCTGACGCGGGCGCGCCGGCCGCGCGCGCAGCCGCCGGGCACGTGCGGCACGCTGTGCGAGTCGTACACGGGTAGCCTGGTCGCCGCGCTGACGACCGTGCCGGCGGGCGCCGTCATCACGTTCAATTTCGGGTGCTGCCCGCGCGCCAGCCCCGCACGGCGCCCGCCTAGATCCCAATGAGCCCTACCCTTGCACCTCACCTATGCCTGCAGGCGCCGTCATTAGCCTTTTTCCAAGTGAACCGTGTGCCTGCCCTGCGCCCGGCCCGCCCACCGCCCATGCTGCGCCTGCACTGCCTGCTTGCCCTCCCTCTCTGGGAACGCGTTGGGCGCCTGGACGCATGCGTGTGTGGCTCCGCTGCTGCCACACCGCTGCGTACCCTCCCGCCGCGGACGCAGCGCAGCCGCGCCGCTCCGCAACGCCGCACCACGCATCCGTGCGGCGCCGCGCGGCCGCGCGTCCTAGGCAGCCGGCCGGGCGGGGTGTAGGGCATAAACCCTAACATTTGAAGGGCGGCCACGCAGGGACCCGGCCAATACTACGCTGACGACCACGACCGCGCTCGGCGGCGCATTCGGGCTGAATTTCACGTACCCTGCGCCCGGAACCTACATCGCATCCGTCAGCTTCGCCGGCAGCCCGACCAGCACGCCCGGCGGCGACGTGCCCGGCGCCTACCTGCTGCCGTGCGCGCCCCGCCGCCGCGCCGCGCCGCGCCCGCACGGAGCTGGTGCGGTCTTGCGCGCACGCGGCCGCGCGCGACGGCGGCGCCGCGCCCGCGCGCCTGCCTGGCCCCCGGCAGGCGTCCTGGCGCCGTGTTGCAAGAGCGGCCCTGCGCTGGTGGCTGGCCGGACACATGATGGCGGTGGTGCCTGGCGTCTGAGCGCCGGGGCCGCTGCTGCCACAGGCACGGGGGTTGATGGCGGCGGGAAGCAGCAGCAGCCAGTGTGGTTCTGCATGCGGAGTGCCCCTGGGCGCCCATGCTCAGGCCGAGTGCGCATGGACCGCAGGGCGAACGCGGCGATCAGCGTGACGATCGGCAACTCGCCACCGGGGCCGCCGCCGGCGCCCGGCCCGCCCACGCCACCGCCGTCGCCCGGCGCCGGGCCGGTCGACGTGCAGCTGGCGGCCATGCCCGCGGCGCAGAAGCCGCCCAGCTGCACCACTGTGCACTCCGCGCAGACGTTCAAGGCGCAGGTGCGCGGCCCGTGCGAGGCGCTGTGCCCCGCTCCACGGTTTGCGCACACGGAGTGCGTGGCTGCGGGCCAGCTGAGCCGCCGACCTGCGCAGCGGACGCCCCTGCACAGACACTTTGGTGAACACATGCAGCTCTGCAGCGGCCCGCAACTGTGTCCTATGGCTCGCAAGCAGCGACTTTGCAGCACTGCACACCACCGGACAGCCAGCCGGGCAACCAGCGGCCTGGCCTCGCTGCCCACGCATCGTCCGTGAGTGGCGCCACGGCGTCACGACATGCATGGGGCGCCGGCGCGCAGGTCGCGCCGCAAAACTGGCGCCGCTCGGGGCCGCCGCCGGCGCCGCAGGGCACCTGCACATTCGTGCTGTTCGACGACAAGGCCGGCAGCGGCGTGAGCCTGGGCACGGTCGCGGTGTGGCCGCCCACGCAATGGCCGCAGCTGGACAAGGAGGCCGGCGTGTGCATGCTGCAGCTGTCGCAGAGCATCCCGGCGGGCTCCTACAGCGTACGCGCGCGGCCCAGCCCGCCCCCCTCCCCCTGGACCCTGCCGACGTCTGGGGTTTTAGGATGCCTGCGCGCCAGGACAGCGGCTTGTGCACACGGGGCAACCCCACCTAATCCCGATCGTAACGTGAGGGGGATGGCGACTGGCGCAGGTGCAAGTGGTGTACGAGTCCACCAACGGCTTCAGCAACGGCCGCGCGGTGCTGCACGGCTTCGAGGTCAGCCACCTGTGCGCGCTGCACATCCAGGAGAAGCTCGCCGACCTGGGGCAATTCCTGACCGGCTGAGCTGCACCAGGGCCGCCAGAGGGATTGGTTTAGGGTATTACGACCCGATCCGTCCAGGCCGCCTCATCACCTGCCGCCCACCAAGCTGGACGGGTTGCATGCGCGCATGCAGCGCAGGCACGCAAGCAACGCGTCCACAGCCCAGAAGAATAGTAGCTGGGCGCACTAATTTGCGGCGCCCAAGGGGCGCGTTGTGCACGCGAGCCCAGGTATGAGGGCTGCATTTGACTGCGGGCCTGCCGTGCAGCCTTGCAGGCTGCGCTTCAGGCCCGCGCATGCGTTTGGGTCGTTCATACTATACTAAGCGAGCTGTGAACCCTTCAGGATGCTAGTGTTTTTGTGCACGATAATGCGGCCGCAAGCAGGTGTCCGGAGCAGGCACCACTTTGCATGGTGTGGCCTGCACACCACGTGTTCGCCGCGCGGGGCTGCGTCTGCTTTTTGTGGGTTGCCGCACAGTTTGCTTTGGCTCCATGATGGACAGAGGGGGAGCGCACTTTTGACACGCTGCGCGGCAAGGCGGGGCGGGTCTGGCGCTGTGACGCCCTCCTCACACTCTCAAGGACTTATTGCAAGGTATAGGGCGCATCGTTGCGGTTGCAAACTGTTGTAACGTCTTTGACACACTTGCCGTGTGTGCATGCCTACAGTGGCACATCCAAACGGCGTGATGAGAGGCAAGCAAGCATAATGCGAAATCAAATAGCAGGCCCCGTCCCGCATGCTCTAGCTGTATACATGGTATGCCCAGCAGCAAATCCACAGACGGCTGCGGGTGTCATGGCTACGCCCCGCAGGACCAGGCAAACAGGGGCGCCAGCGAGCAGACGTAACAAACTGAAAAAAATAAATCACGTCCCAGGTCGCTTGCGCGCGCCCCGATCCGCACACCTTATGGAGGCGTCAAATGCCACGCCCGACGTCCCCAGGCGCGACTGTAAACATCACCGATGTGGCAATTGCAAGCCCATGCTGACGCAGCATGGCATGGGCGGGTAGGCTGGCGGTAGCGTTCATTGCTTGGGGCCGCCTTATATGTCAACAAAATGTCCGCCCGACTCGGAGCCTGCCTGGCCGCGGCAGCCTCGCACACCCGCAGAGCTGTGCAGGGCTGGTTATGGGGCCGGCGCGGCCGCGGTGGGGCCTCCCACGCAGCGCCAGGCCGATGCAAAAGCACTAGTGCTTGCAGCCGCATGCGTGCTCCGCGGCAGCATCAGCTGCTAACAGCCCCTGCACTGGGAACCGGTCAAGCCTCAAACGACATACTGGGCGGGAAGCAAGTGTCCCCCCCACCTCCTCGTGAGCCTCAAGCACTGTATAAAGGGTAGTGGCGGTAAGCAGCTGCGCATTGCAAACCCAAACCGGCCCGCCCGCGACTCGTTCATTACTTGCTTGGTCCGGACCCGCAAACCCAGGCGCCCGAGAGCGCGCGCGCCGCGCGCGCTCAGCCCTTGAGCCCCGTGAGGTGCTGCTCGATCTTGTCCTGCAGCTGGCAGAGCTTGTTGACGTAGAAAGGGAAGAGCTTGCCCCAGCTGTTGCTGTAGCCGTTGCTGGAGGTGTACACCACTTGCACCTGCCCCGCGCGTGCCCTGATTAGGATATAGGGTAGGGTAGGATCCGCCTTACCTTACCCTCAAAGCCGCTCAGGCTGTGCAGGCACGCGGCCGTGCCGCCCCAAGGGTTGAATGCGAGGGTGGGGACAGGGTGGGGCTGGGCGGGCGCACGTTGTACTCGCCGGCCGGGATGTCGAGGTTGACCTGCACCTGGCACAGGCTGTACATCTGCAGCTGCTGGTTCGGCTGCGTGGGCGGCCACACGTTGACGGTGCCCAGGTTGTAGCCCACGCCCGTCTTGGGGTTGTACAGCTGCGCGCGCGCGCGCCGCGTGGCGTCGGCGCCACGCCGCGGCCAGCGGCGCCCGGCCGGGGCAGGGTTGTGCAGCACAGCGGACCGCATGCGCAGATTTGCGGGCCGCTGGTCACAGGCGCAACACCAGCGGAGCGGGTGCGCGCCTGGTCAACCGAAAGCGGGCGGAGGAAACACGGGAGGGTCGGGCTGTTGCTGCACGCTCAGCTTGAACCCCCTTGTCACGCTGGTGAGCGTCACCGCGGGGACGGCTTCTGCAGGGGCATGGGCAGGCAGCGGGCGGGCGTCGGCGGCCGGGCGCGCGCCTGGAAGGCGCAGGTGCCGAGCGGGAAGGACGCGTTGGCCTGCAGGCCGTACGTCGGCATGAGCTGCGCGGCAGCCCGCGCCTCGTCAGCCAGGCGGGCGGCGGCACCCCGCCCTTCCCTTCCCCACCCCAACCATGCACCCTTTGGCGGCTGAACCGGCGGCGGCTTCGCCATGGCTGCATGCTTCATGAGACGCAGCTAGCAGGCCAAGGACAGGCTGACACGCTTTCCACATCGACCGAGTGCAGCATGCTGAGAGACAGACAGGCTGTGAGGGCACATGCACAGGTCCCAGCACTGGCCAAACAGGTCGAGCACCGCATGCACAGCAGATAGTCGAGTCAAGTGATGCACACAGGAGGGCAGGACGAGGCACAGCGCGAGAGAGGAAGGGCGAGCGAGCCGCAGGTACATGAAGGAGGGCGAAATGAGGCACAGCGCGCATGAGAGGAGGGGCGGGCGAGCGGCCGGCGCCTGGGGGCCGCACCTGGCCGCGGAAGGTCTGCGCGTGCTGGTTGGAGCCGCAGTCGGGCGGCGACTGCGAGGCCGGGTCCGCGTACACCGCCACGTTGACGCCCTGCGCCCGCAGCACCCCCTCGCATTAGACAGGCTCCATGTCACAGGGGGGTGCACGACTGACACCCCGTGCAGCCCTAGCCTTGGCACCCTGCGCCCGGCCGCATGCGGGTCACAGAGCCCGCAAGCCTGCAGGCTCTCCGACCAGCGCGGGCCTGCAGCAGTGATGGAGCCTCGCGTAATACAGAGTTGCAATACCCGCGAGTCCTGTTGGTGATTAGTCAGTACGCTGAGCATACTCTCGGTAAAAGGCTTTCTGCCTCAGAGCGCAGCGGCAGACTGCAGGGGCAAAGCTGCAGGCACTTCTAGGTTACAACCATGAGAGTCCTGCTTCAGGAAGAGGTGCCATGTCTTTCCAGGGACACAGGCGCCCTGGTGCGAGCGGGGTAGGGTACGAGGCACTGCCGCCGCGCCTGGCCGGGGCTGAAGCTGGGCGTGGGCGTGGGCGACCCGCTCGGCGTCGCGGTGGGCGTCCCGCTCGGCGTCGCGGTCGGCGTCGCGGTCGGCGTTCCAGTCGGCGTCGCGGTCGGCGTCCCGGTCGGCGTTCCGCTCGGCGAAGACGATGGCGTCGGCGACGGCGTGGCGCCGGTCACCGTCACGCTTTGCAAGGTGGTGACCCTGCGCGCGCGCGGACACGTCGCCCGTCACTGCGGCGGCAAGGAAAGCAAACGCGGACGGCCATGGCTCGGACGGCCATGGCCATGGGGCCAGCTGCAGTGGTGGCCTGCGAGCGGAAGGGCGAGACGGCATAAGCAGGCTCAGGAGCAGGCTAGACGCGGTGACCGGAAGTCCGCCCCGGGGCTGAGCTCAGACAGGCTGACATCAGGGCAAAGGCAAGCTCGGCGAGCTTGATGGGGCCTAATGATGCAGGCCCAGCCGGTCGGCTCCCTGTCAGCCGGGCGAGGCCTCGCCAGGGCCCCCGCCATGGCGGCAGGGCGCGGGGGTGGGGCGGCCGCGCGCGCGGGCGCGCACGGCAGCAGGTAGTCGCCGCTGATGCCGCCCGCGCCGGGGCTGCCGGCGGCGAGCGTGGTCGGGCTGCCCTGGAACGTGGCGTTGATGGTGTACGTGCCGGGCGTGGGGTAGGTGTAGGTGTCGGTGTAGGCGCCGCTCGCGTCCGTGGTGGCCGCGTCGATCGTGCCGTCCCTGCGCGCCGCGCGCGCGGGCTGAGCGCGGCCGACCCTGCTGCTGCGGGCTGGCTGCAGCTCTGTGAACGCAGCGTTGCCGCAGTCCGAGCTCCTGGTGAGGAGCGCACCCCGCTTGCTCTTTGTGAGAGCGCCACACGAATGTATCCATGATGCAGCCATGTGCTGCTGCACCAAAGTGCAGGCCGCAATGCCGCGGGGTCGCTAGCAGCCTGTCAACATGGGGGATTAACATGCAACGCCGCACATGTTGCCGGCCAGCTGGAGGGGGCCAGGCGGGGCGGGCGCAGCGCTGTCCGCGAGCCGCGCCGGCGGGCAGGCTCGCGGGCGGCGGGCTCACAGGTGACCACAGAGCGCGCTGCGGGGCCGGCGTGCAGGGCCGCACCCGAATGCAATCAGGACGGTGCCGCCCGCCCCGACAGTGGTCAGCGCCGCGGAGAGCGTCCCCAACACCTGCTCGGGCAGAGGGCGAGGTCAGTGGAGCGGCGTGCCATGCACCTGCTGCGAGCATGCACGCCCATGCGCCGGCACCCTCCGGCCAGGCCGCCCGTCCGCGCACGCCACCACGAGCTTCATGCGGATGGGCAGGTGGGCGCGAGGCATGCACGGCAGGCGCGGCGGCGGGGCGCGCGCGCGCGCGCGCGCTGCGGCCGCCGCCAGTCCCCGACCCCGTGTTGCAGGAGGCAGCCCTGAAACTGACCAAAGGACCGCCGGCGGTGTTGCGCGGTCGTTCACAGGTAACCTCAGAGACAGTCTTGCGGGAAGGCGGCGGCGGCGGGCGGGGCGCGCCGTCACGGTGGCCGAGCCGTTGGGGTTCTGCGCGGTGTTGAGCGTGAGCGTGGACTGGTCCAGCACGTACGTCTGCGTGCTGGTCGACGCGATGCCGTACTGCGTCGTGTCCGAGTTGCTCACGTTGGCGACGATGGTGTAGTTGCCCGGCAGCGTGAACGTGAACGGCTGCGTGGCCACGCCGCTCGCGTTGGTGACCTCTGTGCCGATCACCGCGCCCGTGACTGCGCGCGCGCGCGCACCCGTGCGTCAGGGCCGCCGCCGCCGAGGTTGCCCCAAGCCTCCGCGCACGCCTGTGGGTTTCGTTCCGTGGTACCCTCTTCCTGTGGAACCTGCCCCCGCTCGCGCCAGCAGCCGCCTCATGCGAGCCTGTGTTCAGGCGCCCTGTGTTGAGGGCGGTCAGACGCGAGCATGCAGTGCATGTGCTCCAGCCTTCCGTTGAGACAGAGCGCCGGCGCCCGCCCAGCCTCCAGCGGCCTCGGGGCTCCAGCTCCAGCGCCCGCTTGCCGCACTGCGGCATGGAACATGGGCGCGCGGGGTCGCTGCGCCTGACCTGGCGCGGGCGGGGCGCGCACTGTCGGTGAAGACGACGGTGACGCCGGCCGCGGGCGCGCCGGTGGCGGCGTTGGTGAGCGTCGCGTACGCGTTCAGCGCGTCGCCAACCAGGTAGTAGTTGGGCGTCGTGGTGCCCGTGCGCGCGGTCGGCGACAGCACGACCTGGTTGGGGTTGAAGACGGTGGGCACGACGGTGGACACGGTGGTCGCCGCGAAGTTGCCCGTGCTGCCCAGGACCGGGTAGACGTTGCCGCTGTTGTTGAAGCTGCTCGTGCCCGCGTACGCCACGGTGGCCGCGTAGCTGCCTGCGGTGGAGTACCTGCGCGCGCCGCACGCGCGATAGGGTCAGGGATAGGGTTAAGGCAGAGGCGTGGCTCTGTAGGTGTGATTGGGTGCGGGCGCGCGCGAGCCGCGCGGGTGGGCGGCGCGCCCCGGCTTGGGCGCGCGCGCGGCCGCCCCGCATGCACATCGAGCGGCTGCAGCAGAGAGGCGGTCCTCATGTGTTGCGAGCTCATCGTCCCAAACGCATGTGGCAGTTGATGGCCGCCTGTCGCACTCCATCACGGTGGGTCCACACTGTAGAAGCGTTGACTAACACCACGGTCAGTACAGCTGCACACCCTACCCCTACCCTATACCCTATCAAGCAATGCAGCGTGGCGGGCGCGGAGAGCAGACGCCGCGCGCACTGGTGCGTGACGGTGGCGATGCCGGTGGAGCTGGTGGTGGCGGTTGCCGTCGTGCCGTCGCCAAAGTTGAACGTAAGCGTGGCGCCGCTGATCGTCTGCGTCGAGTCCAGCTCCAGCAACGCATTAAACGTGAATGTGTGCTGCGTATTGGCTGCCGTTGGCGTGTTGTTCGTGAACATCACGCTCGCCTCACCCACGTTCAGCCTGCGCCACAGCGCGCGCGCGCGCCCGCGTCGGCGCGGCGCCCCTCGAAGCCCGGGGCGCAGGGGAGACCGCGCGCGCGGGAGCGGCCGACTGGCAGGTCCGTCCGCAGCGCGCCGGCTGTCCTAGGCTGTCAGAGGAAGGCATGCAGGGGCCTGGTGACGTGTTGGTGTCCCCATGGTCAGCCAAAGTGAGCACAGGCGGCGCCGGCGGTGCGTGCGGCTTGGCGCGTTGGGCCGGGGCGCGCAGCGCAGCCGGCACGCGCCGCGCACCCTGGACAAATGGGGTTAGGCTTAGGGCGCACCCCGCATATACGATCTGCGAGTTGTATGCGGGCGTGGTGCTGGTGTTGCCCGGAAACGTGGCCGACACGTTGTAGAAGCCCGGCAGCGTGAAGTTGGCGTTGGCCACCGCATAGCCGGTCGCGTTGGTGGCCACCACCGCGCCGCCTGCGCCGCTCGCCGGCGCCCGTGACCTGCGGGTGACCTGCGTGCCTGCGGGTCGCAGCATGGCGCGGCGGGGCCGCGAGCGCGCGGCCGAGCTCCCGCAGCCTGTGAGGCAAACGGACGGCCCCTGCTCCATTGTCGCGCCCGGGGCAACCGCGCGACGCAAGCGCTGCGCAGCACAGCTTGGGACCCGCACGCGGCCAGCGCTAGTTGGGCAGCGCGTGCATCGGGCGCCCGCGTCGATCACAGGTGTAGCTGGCGGGGCCTGCCGCGCACTGCAAGCCCCGCGCTCTCCGGGCAGGCGCCCGCCCACGCTGCCAGGCGCGGGCAGAGCATGCACTATTAGGCAGCGCTCTTACAAGTGGCGGCCTGCTCCGCCGCGATGGCCTGCGCAGCGCGGGCGCGGGCGCACCTGTGGCGCCGACCGTGCCGAACGTGATGTTCTGGCCCGGGATCCCGAGGCCGGTGATCGGGTTGAACAGCGCCGCGGTCGCCGTGACCAGCGACACGTTGGCGATGCCCTGCGGCTGCGAGACCGTGATGTTCATCGACGGCGTGACATTCTGCGCCGCCGCGCCGTTCAGGCTGAGCAGCACCAGCGCGACCGCCGCCAGCGCCAACGCCGCCCGCCTCTGCAGGCCCGAGCGCGCCATGGCTGCCGCTCTCGCCCGAGGCGCCGCGCTGCCCTGCGGCTGCTCGCACACGTTCGCACGCGCGCACCCCCGCCGCGCCGCTGGCCGCCCGCCCGCGCCGCGCGGCTTGGTGCCGCGGGTCTGCGCTGCTGCGCGCGGGAGCGCCTGTTCGCGGACGGCTGCCTGCGCGTCGCCGCCCGCGGACTTCAAAGCTGGCGCCGCGCCCCTGGCCATGCTGCCGCCGCACACGCTCGCCGCGCTCGGCGCAGCGCACGGTGTAGGCATGCGGGGCATGCACAGCGCGCGCTGCGTCCGCTGTGCCTGCAGTCCAGTGTGCTGACGGGCAAGGTGAGACGCGCATCTGCCGGGTCTCACAAGCTTGCACACCCTTGCACGCCGCCCGCTTCTGTTCCAGGCAACCTGCTTGCACGAGGGCGCCGCCCACACAGCGCAGGCTGGCTGACAAAGGCAAGCCCCTAGGTGTAGCTAGGCGTGCGCTGGTCAGGCCCGGTGGCTGTGCAACAAGCCGCACTCGCGGGAGCCGACAGCAAGCGCTTGCGTCAACATGCCTGGCGCGCTTCGCGGAGCGCAGCACATAGGGTGGGGCTGTCATTGCAGTGCATCTTGAAGTCTAGCCCCATGCGCACTGCCCAGAGATACACGCCGGGCTGGTCTGGGCTGGAGCAGCAAGGCGTGCGCACCCCGGGTGCTTCAAGCAGCGCAGATCCTCCGCAGTCTGCGCAGGAGGCAGGTCTTGTCTGTGTCAACCCCCAGTCACTAAGTCGCAGGAAAGGTGAGCTGCCGCGCTGGAGTGGGCTTGCTCCAAGGGGTTGTTACCTGTCCCTGTCCAACTTGATTGCAAATTGCGCAAGAACCCTTGTAAGGTATATAATCACACAGTCGCATGGTGTCGTAGATGCATTGAGCGGCAGTGGCCGGGCACTTTACATGTGCGTGGTTCCTGGTGCACATGCAGACGCTTGTGCCAGCCTCGCAGCAGACCCAGGCAGAACATGGGCGCTCCAGGTCACGCGCGCATCCTGTGCTGAGACTCTCAGCCCAGGTGGCGCTTGAAGAACTCCAGCACGCGCTTCCAGGCCAGGTCCTGGCTCTCCTTCTTACCGACCGGCAGCCCGCCCGTCTTCATGCGCTTGATGACGTCCTCGCCCGCGTTCTGCTCGCGGCGCCCCGCTGTCTTCGGGGAGCCCCGCCACATCCGCTGCCACTTCGTGCTCACGCGCATAAGGTGCTACGCACATAGGGTGGGGCAAGGCTTGCATGTTGACTGAGGGCTTACTCATGAAGGGCGCCATGGCGCACCATGAAGGCGTGGCCCTCCCCAGGGTACATGAAGAGCTCCACGCTGCCGCCGCCCTTCTTGATCTCGTCCACATACTGTTGCACGGTCTGCGCCCGGGCGTCTACAAGTGTAAGCAGACGGCAGGCTGCAACATGCTGGCACCGTGTCTGCAACACCCTGCTCAGCAACAGAGTCGCCGTGGCGGTGATACCGAGAACCTGTCATTTTCACGGAATTACACCTGAGTTGCATGCATGCCGTGGGCGCTGTACCTCAGGGTCTGACAGGCCCTTCATCGCGTCCTCCTCGCCGCCATGCATTTGCACCGGCACCTTCACGGCCTCGGGCTGCCCCGCGCACGGCCAACGCCTTGTCAGTCACCCTCCCGCATGCACGCGCCCCGCATGGACATGACAAAGAGTTTAAATGCATCCGCACAGCGCATCCACACCCCTGTCATCACAGCATCTTCAGAGGTGTTTGCACTCGTGACAAGCGTGCTCTTGCACTCACTGCTGACACGGCAATGCAGAACGCCAACAGCAGCTCGGCGCTCCGCCCGCGTCATCAGATGACACGCGTCTGTGAGCGCTGGCGGCGCACGTGCGAGAGCTCCTTGTGGCCGGCGGGCGTGCCGTAGAAGCTGGCGGCCGCGTCTATCTTGGCGTGCTCGGCCGCGAGCAGCGCCAGCGCGCCGCCCATGCACATGCCCACCACGCCGACCTGGGCGCGCGCGCCGGCGCTCACCCGCCGCGCGCGCAGCTCAGGTGCAGGCTCGCGCGTGTCCTCCAGCAGATTACAGCATGGCCCGAAATGGGCACCTCGTGTGAGCTTGCGCAGGTCTGCGGCGGCCGGAGCTGCCACAGGCGAGCGGAGGTAGCAGGCTGTCGCTCGTGTCGTGGCGGCGCCCTAGCAGCGCGCTGGCGCAGGGGCTGAGGGGCGCCGGTGGGGCAGGCGCGCCTTGGGGGCGCCGGTCTTCCGCAGCCAGCTGGCCGCGACCTCGATCTCCTCGGTCGCCTCCTTGAAGTCCAGGTTGTCCATCAGCTGTGTGAAGGATTAGGGTTATACAACCCGGTTCTCCATCAGCTGCGTGAAGGTTACGATTATATGACCCGGTCACCTAGCATGCCCATTCCACTGGTATGGTTGATATGCAATGCGTAGCCCTGCTCTAGGGCTGCGCCCGGTAGCTAAAGTTGGCTGATACACAGCTGTCATTCATTCATTCATTCATCCTGTGAGAAGTGTGCGTGCGCACTGCAAGCACACGGTCATAGGCAGGCTGCACAGCTGACACGCTGCTGCTGGTGCTCTTGGTGGGCAAAAGTTGGTTTCAGAGGGCGAGCGCGCACGTGCGAGGCCTCCTCCGCGTCCACGCCGACCTTGCCCTTGTACAGGTCGGGCACCAGCACCCGGTAGTTGCCTGTCCGGACACTCCTTGTGTGAGCCAAGTGCCTGAATAGTTGTTGCTAACCTCCTTCTCACAGGCAGCGCCTGTAGTGGGCAACGCTGGGCAGTCGCAGACATGACATAATTGCAGATAGGCTCGCGTCAAGAGCGGCGCCCACCTTGCCTGCTGATGTGCTCTGCCTGATCTTTTATTTCTGGTGTAACCCCCCACCACTCCTGCGCGCCAACAAGGAGCCCCATTGACGACAAGTGTTCAAGATGGCTGCAGCCCAAAAGCGCACAACACCCATCGCACACTCTGGCACACCTTGTATGCGTGTACGTTACTGTCCTAGTAGTGTGAGTGCATAAAGGAATAGCCAAGCCCTACAAGCTTATAGATGTCTGGCGCAGAGAGCATGCACTTTCAGACAGCAGCAGCATAAAAATTCCAGCGCGTGCCTGCAAGACTATAACGGCTGGCCTGTCTGCAGGGCCTCCAATGTAGCCTGGTATGCGCTCATGCTGCCCATAGCTGGTCTTCTGAAGAGACGCCATTGTGCGGGTGAGGGAGCGCGAACTTGTTACACCTCGAACCAATAATTTGGCAGCTGTGCCGCGCAAGAACATCGCGGCAGAGCACTATGCCTCAGGCCTCTGGCCATGACAGCCAAAACCCCCGCCCGAGGGGCTTAGCTGGAGTCCAGCTCTCCAGAGGAGCATAAGGACTCTGATAAGAAAGCAACAAGGACAGCCAGGGAGTATTCCTGTGAAGGCCGCTGTCAGAGATGACATCGTTACAGCATTTACTTGGCTGCGCTTCCGCCGAGTGAGGCCCGCCAATGGCTGGCGCATACTCCAATCCAAGGGCGCTTGAGGACAATATATAGCGTTGCCAGCCTCAAGGCTGTGGCCAGAACCGAGGAACGATGCTTGCCGCTCGGCAGCTGGCTCTGGTCGGTGGGCGCTGGCGCGCGAGCGTGGCGGTGTTTGCGTCGGCGGCGCGGCCCTGCAGGCGGCGGCGGTGCACTGCAGCCGCGGCCTGCGCCCCGACGCTCGTGTCCGAGGTGACCGCCTGGTTGCAAGGGCAGAGCAGTGGGAGCAGGCGGTGGTCGTGATGGAGATGCCTGTCACGTTGATGCCTACTGCATCTGGCCAAACTTGTTCTTGTATCATGAATACCAGTGCTGCTGCTGCTTGACGGCACTGCTGGGCGTGTCAGGAGAAGGTGAAGGAGCGCAAGTCGGGCGTGAGCACTGCACAGGAGGCGACGGGCGGCCTGATAGACCTGCAGCCACCCCGAGGTGGGCACCTCTGCCCGCCGCGCTGACACAGTGCTTTAGCCAGTGCGCCGGCAGCAGCTGTGAGACCGCCTGAGGGCCTGCTCGTTGGTGGCAGCACTGCCTGCCTGAGCTAGCGCCTGCAAGCCTGTGTCCTGGCCACATGCGGGCGTTCCTGGGGCACACATGTATGCTGCTTGACCGGGGCTGGCCCGCTGCGGCGGGACGCAGTGGCCCTGCTGCAGAGCCCGGCTCCAGCACCCGGAACGGGCAGGCCCTGTGGCTGGCAGTGCTGGCGCGCCCTAGTCCAGCGTGCCGCGCCGGCCGGGCAGCGCCTGACCAGGCGCGCGCCCGACCAGGCACGCGCGACTTCCTGCCGGAGGACCTGCGCGTGCGGCAGTGGCTGTTCGGCGAGTTTGCGGCCGTCTCGCGCCTGTTCGGCTTCGAGCAGTTCGAGACGCCGGTGCTGGAGGCGGAGGCGCTGTTCACGCGCAAGGCGGGCGACGAGATCACGCAGCAGCTGTACAACTTTGAGGCGCGGGCCCCGGGGCGCTGGCTGCGCGTGCGGCGCGCCGCCGGGCGCAGCGGCGCGAGCTGCATGCTGTATGTTGCAAGGCGGGCGCCGAGACCATGCAGGAGCGCTGCGGCTCTTGGGCGCGCCCTAGCGCAGCCGTCGAGAGCGCGCCCTGCCGCCAGAGCGGCTTGCCTCCGGCGTCTTTGCGCGAGCTGCAAGCCGTCTCATGCGGGCAGCCGTGCCGGTGCAGCCGCTATGTATCATCCTGAGCGTCGCAGCCCTGTTTTGCCATGCCCGATTCACCCCTTTGCTGTCCAGGCCGCAACGCTCCCAAGGCGTGCCGCTGCGCAGGACAAGGGCGGCCGGCGCGTGGCGCTGCGGCCGGAGCTGACGCCCTCGCTCGCGCGGCTCGTCCTAGCGCAGGCGCGCGTCTCGTGAGCCAGCAATTCGGCCTTGCGAGCTACCTGTCTCTCCTCAACCCCCCATGGGCTGCTTCTCTTGCACGCATGTTTGCTGGGCGCTCGATCAGGCGATGGGGTACCGGCACGCCTGTGCACAAGCGGCGGAGCTCGGCACGCCTGGCTTTGTGATCCATGCAATGCTGTTTGCTTTGTGGCAGCCAGGAGGCCGCCACGGCATTTGCGGATCTGCAGGACAGCTCTCTGTGCGCAAGTGCTTGCTGCCCATGAGGGGCCGCCCTTGCTGTTGACTGCTTATCACCCAGCTCGCAAGAGGGGTGCCCTTGATGTCAACTGCTTACTGCCCAGCAACCAAGCGCTTCAGTGCTTCCCTCCGCGCCGCCGAGCAGGCGGGCCGTGCGGCGCTGCCGCTGAAGTGGTTCTCCATCGGCCAGTGCTGGCGGTACGAGCGCACGACGCGCGGGCGGCGGCGCGAGCATTACCAGTGGTGCGGCCGGCCCGCCGCTCCGCGCACTGCCCCGCGCGGCGTCCAGCAGCCCGCAGCGCCGGGGCGGCTCTTCGGGTCTGCCCAGTCGCACCAGGCGTGGCGAGCGCCGCAGCATGACCAGCAGGCGCTGCGCCCCAGACTCTGCGCTCGCGCCTGTGCACATGGTGGTATTTGCAGATGTGCCGGCAAGGATGCGCTGTGGCTGGGCAGCAGTAGACCTCCAGCGCCGGTCTGCCGCATGCACGGAGGCGGGCACAGCGGGCAGGGGACAGCAGGCAGGGCGGCGCCGCGCGGAGCAGCACACGCTGCGCGCGCGGCGGGCGTCCAGCCGCGCCTAGAAGAGACAGAGATGAAGACGTCGGCAAAGACCTACATCAGGGCGTCCAGCCATAGGGTCTTCTGGGACGCAGGAACATGGACATCGTGGGCGTGGCGGGCGTGGCGGCGGAGGCCGAGCTGCTGGCCGCCATCTGCGCGCTGCTGCAGCGCCTGGGCCTGGGCGCGGCCGACGTGGTGGTCAAGGTGTCCAGCCGCGGCGTGCTGGCGGCCGTGCTGGGCCGCGCGGGCGTGCCGGCGGGCGCGCTGGGCGCGGTCGCGGTCGTGGTCGACAAGCTGGACAAGCTGCCGCGCGCCAAGGCGCGGCGCGAGGGTTTTGGCGTAGGGCTTGTTGGCCTGCTGCAAGGGTTTCAGCGTAGGGCCCGCGCCGCCCGTCCAGGGCGCGTCTGGGCGGGAGCGCGCGACGCCGGGCGCACCGCCGCGCGCGGCGCCTCTCGTATGCGGGGCGGGCTCGCTGGTCTGTCGATTCGCGGCGCTGATCTTGCTTGCAAGGGCGGTGGCGCCCTGGCACCTTGGCACAATGCAAGTTGCAAGCCCATGTGCGTGCCAGGAGGGAGCTGGAAGCACTGCTGTCGCCAGGGGCGGCAGCGGCCTGGCTGTGAAGTCTTCAGGGCTGCGCGCGCTAGCCTGCGGTGTCAGGCCGAGCCGGCGGCGCTCCGGCGTGCTCGGTCGACCCGGCGACGGGCACCCTGGCCGTGACATGAGTGCGCTCCCCGCAGGTCGAGGAGGAGCTGGCCGCGCTGGGCGTGTCGGCGGATGCGGCGGCGGGCATCCTGGCGGCGATGCAGGCGGCCAGCCTGGGCGAGCTGGAGGCGCTGCTGGGGACCGGGCACGAGGTGGGGCTAGGATCAGGGTTAGGGGCAGGGCAACCTGCATGGGCGCGCCCAGGTGGCAGCCAGATCGCAAGATGGCAGCGTGTGTTGAGGCGCTGGCAAGCTGCTGGGCGCCTGCACATTTAGCTCAAATGGCGAGCAGTGTGGCCTTGCGTCATTGTGTCCCAGTTTAAGGTCGGGGTAGGGTTTCCCGCCAGAGCGCGGTAGGCAGCGCCCTAGATGCGAGAAAGCCGCCGCGCACAGCAACAGCAGCCGCGCGTGCCCGGCCGAGTAGGGTGCTCACGCGCCGAGGAGCCCTGAGCCGGGCGCAGGCGGTCGAGGAGCTGCGCGCGCTGTTCGCGCTCGCGGACGCGTACGGCATCGCGGGCTACCTGCAGTTCGACGCCTCCTGCGTCCGCGGCCTGTCCTACTACACAGGCGCGCGCCGCGCGCCGCCGCGTCACGCACCTCGCACGCAGCGCCTGCGCAGGCGGCCCCTGCAAATGTGTGCAGCTAGTGCATGCTGACATGCATGGGATCTCTCCGCCCAGCAGTCCCCCGGCAAGTCTTTGCTGGACGCCATGGTGATTCCCTTCGCAACTGAGTACAGGGCCAGGGACTGTGATGCCGTACCCTTAACAAGCCCTGCTGCCTCTCCTGCACGTACAGCATCATATATGTTTTGCAGCCGATGCAGCCGAGGAGGTATGTGCCGGTCTCTTGCCTGCAGAGGCAGGATGCTGGCAGCTTCAGGCGCGATGCAAGGAAGGCTCACCCGCCCGGATGTCGGTCACCCGGTGGCGACGCGCTTGTGCGCACCCGCAATGCCGCCCGCGCCCCGGGCCCCACAAGCGCGCGCGCGCGCGCGCAGGCGTCGTGTTCGAGGGCCGCGACCGCGCCGGCAAGCTGCGCGCCATCTTCGGCGGCGGCCGCTACGACCGCCTGCTGTCCACGTTCGGCGGCGAGCCGCAGCCCTGCGCGGGGTTCGGCTTCGGCGACTGCGTCATCGCGGAGCTGCTGAAGGACCGGGGCCTGCTGCCCGCGCCCGCGCACCAGGCAGCCGCCCGCCCCCCTTGTCGCTTCCCGCTGTTGATAGAGGGCCGGAGCGCACCGCACTCTGGTGGATCCATCGGCAGGCATCCTGGCAGAGGCCGCGTACCTCGATGGCCCGGGGCTGCGCTGCCCTGATCAGATGATGGAGCCTGGCAGCCGGGGCGTGCGCTGTGTGCACGCGGCTCTGCGGCAGAGACGGGCGTCACCGGCACGCCCAGACGGCGCCGTGTGCAGAACGGCAGAAGGAGCACACACTGGCCGAGGTCCGGGCGCTGCCAGGACGGCCGGGCAGCTGCAGGGCTGGCGCAGCGGCGCCCAGCCATCCTGAGCGTGCCACCGCCCTCGGCAAGGAGGTGAAAAGGGGGTTTTGGGTCAGGTTTGCAAGGGGTCTGGCGACCGGGGGAGGGCCCTGGCGGGCGCAGGTGGACGACCTGGTGGTGGCCATGGACGAGGCGCTGCGGCCGGCCGCCGTGGCGGCCGCGGTGCGCCTGCGCGGCGCGGGCCGCAGCGTGGACCTGCTGCTGGAGCCGCGGAAGATGAGGGCGGTGTTCAAGGCGCGGGCCTGTGGGCGCCCGGCTGCCGGAGCGGCGGCCGCCGTGCCTGCGCCCAGCGCCTGGCCGGCCTCTGCAGCGTGTCCGCGTCTGACGCGGGGCGCTTGTTTGCTGTGTTCGCTCCGAGGCTGGAGGAGCCGAGCGGGCGCAGCGCAGGGCCTGCATGAACCTCAGCTGCTGCGCCCAAGCTGTGGGCCCCACGGTGCTGCGCCGCAGAAGTCTCACAAGCAGGGCACTGACGCGCGGCGCCCGGCGGCGGGCAGCATGCGGAGCGCTGCGGCGCGGCGCGCCTGGTGCTGCTCGCGCCGGCCGAGTGGGCGGCGGGCGCGGTGCGCGTCAAGGACCTGGCCACGCATGCGGAGATGGACGTGCCCATCGCCGACCTGGTCTGAGGCGGCGCCGCCGTCTCTGAGCGATGTGCGTTATTTAAATGTCAAGGTCCAGTTGTGCCATCTCAGTGTGCTGTGGGCCACGGGGCTGATGAACCGTCCACACTGCTGTGCTAGGGGCCCCGACACGCATGGGAACGCACGACATCTGGGTAGTCATGTTCCGCGCAACACATGGTGTGCGTGCACATCTGGTGCGCGAGGCGTGCACAGTCTGCACGTTGCGCAGACAATGGGCGACACTGCTCGTGGTGTGTACTGTGTGCAGTATCCTTTTGGCACGTTGCAATGCATGGGTCCGAGCTGTGACAAGGCGCTCATGTTCAGTGTGCTGGTACCTGTGTACTGCATGTACCGGCAGGCGCGCACAGCGCCGGAACAAATACAGGCGTGTCATTACTACGGCTGCTCTCAACACACTCCCAACCAACGCCCCACGCCGATCTACTCAGCCCAGGCAGCACGACAACAGTATGTACCCTGCCAGGGTTCGCGGCCGCTGCACAGCGCGCCGCACAACCAGAAAGAATGCAAAACAGGGAGCCGCGCGCGGGCCGCGGCGCGGCCCCTTCCTAGGGCAGCAACAGCCGCAGACTCAACAGGAAATGGAAAGCAGCGGCAGCAGCAGCTGGCGGTTTGTTTGCTGGTCCCGCCGGGGGCGACCGGGGTACACCGGCCCTCCCCCCGGCGCTCACGTAAGCAGCAGCCACGAGGCGCGCGTGCATTCACAGGCAGAGCGTGCAGCAGCGGCAGACTGGAGCGCGACGGCCGACGGCGTCTGTGCGGCCGCACGCGAAGCGACGGCGCCTACTTAGAGTAGCAGGGGTTGCTGCCGCCGCAGCGGATGGGCGCGCCACTGCGCCGGTACGGAGACGCCGTTAGTCACCAGCACATGCTTGCTTGCTGTCATCCCTCTGCCCTTCACGGGCTCACAAGGCGCGGCAGCAGTAGCACCACGAGCATGGCCTGCACCAGACCCGCCGCTCAGTCAACCCTCACCCTGGCCAGGGTAGTCAGGTGCGCACCGGCCGATGCCGACAATGGTGTTCACGGTCAGGCCGACCTGCGCGCGCCGCTCACACGCATCAGCCACAGGAGCGCCGCACGCATGCACAGCTTTCCAGACACCCCAGGTGTGCACGCCATGTAAGCAGGGAAGCAGCCTGCATCAATTCACTTGTTGAGCCGTGACAACCCCCACCCTCACACTTTCTCTCATATGTACGTCGTCCGTCATTGGCGCATCACATCATCCAATACCGGCCATTGATGCCTCGCGCTCTCGCTTCTGCCCCGATGCCCCATTGCGCGCACCCGCACACCGAGCGCACAAAAGGCGGTCAGGCGGGCGGGCGCGTGCCTGCTGCGCGTTGCCCAGCGTGGGCCCGTCGCACGAGCACTTCTGCGACACAAACTGCTGCGCGGCCGCGCAGCAGGCCTGGCTGGGGTAGGGCGCGCTGTAGGCCAGCTGGCGGAATTGCTGGTCCGGCGCGTTGGCCTGGTCCTGGTGGTCCTGGAAGTACTGCACAAAGGCCGAGCAGGCGCCTGCGCGCGCGCGCGCGCGCCCGTCACCCTTCGCCCTTCGCCCTTCACCCTTCACAAGCCCTCCCAGCGCGGCCGCAGGCAGCCGCAGCGCAGGGGGGCGGCGCGGCAACACCGCGAGGTCTGAGCGGCGCCCCAGCGGCGGTGCCCGCAGGCAGCAGGCAGCAGGTACCAGCAGGCGGCAGCTATGGGTCCGCCTGACAGGAATGCGGCAACATCAACGCGACCAAGGCTGTCAACTTTCAGACCTACGGCTTGGGAGATAGTCAGCAGGCACCGCGTGCCACACCCGAGTACTCACGTCACCCTTAGTCTCCCTGGGTGCGAGCCATGCTAGCTGCAAGGGTTGCGGCCTGCTCGGCAGCTTCTGTGTGCACGCCGACGCGTTCGCCAGGTGGCACTATCGCAAGCAGTGGGGCGGCCGCTCACCGTTCTTCAGCGCAGCGCCCTGGCCGGGGCAGCTGTTGGCTGCGCGCGCACGAGCGCTGATAGTCACTACCCGGCAGCGACGACGCGTGCTTGCACAGCAGCCAGCGCAGGCCGACGAGCGATGATACGCGATAAGCAATGAGCGGGTGCATGCGGGCCATGCGGCGCACGGTCATAGTTCTGCGCCTGCACGGCGACTGCCATGCAGGCCGCCAGCAGCAGCACGCACGCGGTGGCCTTCATGGTGCAGGTGGCACGTGGCTCGGCAACCTGCGAGCCGCAGTGACCATCAGGCCTGTGCCAGCCGCTTGGGTTGCGCAGCGATGGCAGCCTTCGTAGGCGTTCCTGCCCAGTATGCATACGAACCCTTGCCCCGCTGGTGCTGTTTGCCACCCGGCGAGCATAGCCACCGCAGACAGCCATGCCTAGGCAACCTTCAGCAGCTGCAGTGACAATCAGCAGTAGTACAAGGCCGCCAGCAGCACCAGCCTGAAGGGTTTCTGGTCCAGTGCAACGTCAGGCACGAGCAGGACTGGCGTCTGCGCCGTTGCGTTGCCCTGGGACGGAGAGCGCCTGATGCCGACCAATCTCGACTTTCCTACAAACAGCAATCCGGAAGCGCACCTGGCGGTGATGCAAAGGTGACGTGCGTCGACGTTGATTGCAAACCCGACTGTCTTTTCTGGACGGCACCGGGGCCCGCGCCACCAATCGCCGGAGCATTGGGTCATTGTTAGGGTCAGCCCTAGCAGCTCACCTCCAGAGTTACACTTTTTGCACTGCACCTTGCCGCTACCATGCACCGCACGACAACATGCTCCGCATGCATGCACGGTATCATAATCAGTGGCGCCACGCGCAGGTGCAGGACGCATGCTGCCAGGCAGCGGCTGCCTTGTCACCACCCTCCCCAGGTAGCAGGCGTGTGGCAACATTCTCATATGTAGCTTCCACCTCGTGCTCGCCAGGAAGCATGTACAGCGCCTTGACCAAACTAACAGATGAAGGGTCGCCCAGCATATGTCCTGCGACGGCCGGCTCGCGGTGCGCGGAGCGCTCCCGCCGGCTGCACGCCCTACTCCGGTGCCGCAGGGGCCGCGCGCTCTGCGGGCCGGCCGCCGCTGCCGCCATACACCGCGGCTATGCTGGCCGCCTGCAGGAAGGCCGGCAGCGCCGGCTTGGCGGCGGGCGCGGGCGCGGGCGCTGGAGCAGCGGCGCCGTTGGCGGGCCGCTCCTGCAGCTCCGCGCGCGGCTTCTTCGGGGCGGGGTCCGCGCCTGGCCGCGCGGCCCGCGGTCCAGTGAGGATGCATGGCCGGCATGGCGTGGTGCACGTGGGTTGGCAGCGCGCTGCCGGCACTGCCGAGCCGCGCAGACATGCAAGCTCGGTCGCAGCACAGGATCGCTCGGCACAGCAGGCCTGGCAGAGCGGGCACCATGCCGCACGTCCAGGCCGGCCGGCCGGCCGCGCGCGCACGCACCGGTCGGGGGCGGCGCGGCCTGCGCGGGCGCGGCGCCAAAGCCGGGCGGGACGCTGACGGGCGCGCCGAAGCCGGCCGCGCCGCCGTTGCCCAGCAGGTCTTCCAGTGAGCGCTTGGGCCTCGCCGCGTCTGCGGGGGCGCCTGCCGCCGGCGCGCGCGTCAGCGGGCGTCAGAAACCCTACCCCTAACACTGGATTGACGGGGACTCGCGGGCCGGCATGGCTGCCGTGTTCCGGTCCGGTGCGGTACGCAGGACACCAGCAACAGCCGCAGCCGCACGACCACCGTGCCTGCCTGCAGCCGCGGCGTGCGTGCACCGCGCGGGCACGCGCGCCTGCACTGGCGCCCGCCGGCGGCGCCGCCGGCGCCAGGCGCAGCCGCTTGCTGCCCCGGCCGACCACGCCCAGGTTGACCACGGAACTCGCGCCCGCCGCTGCGGCGCCCGCCGCTGCGGGGCCCGCCGCCGCGCCTGCCGCCCAGCAACACAGACAACAGCTTGCTGGCTCGGATCAAACTGCAAGCCAGCAGCGACCCCTCGGCGCTGTAATTTTGGCATCCTGTGGCCGCCCAATGCCAGCACGCAGCCAAAGCCAGAACCCACCAGCACACGGCGCACCTGACTGGCGCCCCGACCTGGGTCGAGCCGAGCGCCCATGCACCTGCCCGTGTCGAGCCCAACGAGCGGGGACACATGCGTGCTTCACGGTTAGCAGGTACGCAGACACGTCTGGCCACACCTGCCAGGGCGCCAGCCGCGCCGCCGGCGCCTGCGGGCGCCGCGGCGCCGGCCGCGCCGGCGGCCCCGCCAGGAGCGCCGCTGCTCGCGGCGGCAGCGGCGCCCCCGCCGTCGGCCCCGCCGCCCGTGAATGCGGACGCGATCTGCGAGAACGCCGCGCGCAGCTCGCGCTTGGTGGCGGCCTGCTCGCGCGCGGCCTGCGCGAGCTCGGCCGCCTTGTCGTCCATGTCGGCGAGCACCTCCTCCAGGTCGGCCACCTCCGCCGCCGCCTGCCGCGCCGCGCGCGCTGTGGGTCCAGGGTCGGGCTAACCCTACCCTACCCTCAGCACCGGCTCCCACATGTCGGCGAGCACCTCCTCCATGTCGGCCACTCCCCTTGCTGCCTGCCGTGCCGCGCACGCTGCCGAGGTGATGGGTCAGGCTAACCCTACCCAACCCTTAGCACCAGCTCCCGCCGCGAGTCGGTGCGGCGGCGCGCAGCTCGCGCGCGGCGGCGGCCTGCCCCGCGCCGCGCCTGCGCCGGGCCTCTACCCCCACATGCTGATCTTTGTGTGAGGTTGCTGTGTGGTGTCATGTCAGATGTGCTCGGCTGCCAGCATCACTGATGGTGCGTCGCAGATGGCCCCGCTGCACGCCCCATCGCCTGTCAAGCAGCCACGGCAGCTTCGGAGATGCAGGACCCGGCGCGCCATGAGCGCGTCACCTGCCGTCCAGCCTGTCCACACTGCCCAAGCCACCCGCTTGCCACGGAGCCTCTGCTGACACAGCGCGGTCAGTTCCTGCTGGGGCGTAGGACTCCCGGCTCCAAGCACGCGCAGCTGGGCGCGCCCCACGGCGGCACCTGCATGCATGCGATGCTCCCACGCACCTGGGCCATGGCCTCCGGACATGAGGACGCGCCCGCGGCGTCGGCCGGCGCTGCGGCATCAGCCAGCGCTGCTGCGCCGCCGCCCGCCGGCGCATGGCTGCCTGCGCCCGCGCGGTCGCCGGCGGCGGCCGCATCGGCCGCGCCGCCCGCAGCAGGCGCCGCCGCGCCGCCCGGCGGCCCGCCCGTCGGCGCGCCCTCGCTGGGCGCCGCCCCTGCCGCGCCAGCCCCGCTCGGCCCGACTGCCGCCGCCGCAGCCGGGTCTGGCCCAGAGCCAGGGTCGGGGTCGGCGCGCGGCGGCGCCCCGGAGGCGACGCGGCGCAGGCGCGCGATGCGCGCGCGCAGCACGCGCGCCGCGGCGTGCGCGTGCGCGAGCGCGTCCGAGGGCGCGCCGCGGAACTGCAGCGCCAGCGCGGCCTTGTAGTGCACCTCCGCCAGCCGCCGGTCGTCCGCCTGCGCAGGCGCGCGCGCGCGGCGCGTCAGCGCGCGGCACGACGTCATTAAAGCGTGCTCACGACGGAGGCCCGCCCAGCGTCAACCGGCGGGGACAGGGCCTTCAGCAAGCGCCGCGCAGCGGCAGACCGCTGCGCGCGGTCCTTGCCCGCCACCCATGTGCGGTGTTGCCAGCGGCAGGCTCAGCGCCGCTGCGGCTCCTGCGTCGCCACAGACAGCACAAAGGCATAGCAGCGCGCGCGGGCGCTGCCCTACACCTAGCCCGCGCCTTGACGTCGGGGCAGGCCGCCAGCAGCTTCAGCGCCTGCTCATAGTCCTCCAGCGCGCCGTCCCAGCCCTCGGCCTCCGCGGCCAGGTCGCCCAGCAGCTGGTGCGTGTCTGCGCGGCGCGCACGGCTGCGTGTCAGCCGGCAGATGGGGGTTCATAGGCGGCCCTCTGCCCTCCGCCAGGCGCCTGTGCCAGGCCCGTCTGCGAGGAGTCCATCGAGGACAGAAGAGCTAGAGACAGACCAAGCGCACATCCCAGTGCGGGCATGCTCAAGTCACAAGCACACAACCGACGTCATGTCGCACCAGTGCTCTGTGCATGTCCACCGCAGGGCAGCAGGGTGCCCCTTCCAGAACCCAACGGAGCGTGCTCGGCTTGCGCATGTCACGCAGGTCAATGGCCCTCTCCCTCCCTGCTGCCCAGCCCTGGTGTGATGCGGGCTGCCCAGCACTGGTGTGACGTGCACTCAAAGCGCTCACCACCGCGAGCATCGCCGCAACGGCATTTTGCATGCCGGCGTGGACTCACAGCCATGCCGAAGAAGAGTTCTGCAGCGCTCTGCCGCTCAACGAGGCCCGAAAGTGCAGGACAACAACGCTGCTTTCTGCTGCTCGCGCGCCGCGCCGCCCCACCTGCCAGCTCGGCCAGGTGCCGCCCCGCGCCCGCGGCGGTCCAGATCGTGCGCGCCACCTCCAGCATCCGCCACGCCAGCTGGTCGTCGCCCTCCTCCTCTTCCTCCTCCTCCTCGCCGCCCGCGCCGTCCTCGCTGCCGCCGTCCTCGTCCTCGTCGCTGCCGCCGCCGCCGCCCGCGGCTGCGCCCTCGGCGCGCGCGGGGCCCTTGCCCTTGGCATCCAGGTTCTCCTTCTCCGCGTCTGCGCGCCTCGTCTGAGCGTGTGCGCGGCAACGCGGGGCTCAGAGTGGCGCGCGGTGCAACCGACGCCTAGACGCCATGCAGCAGCCTGCGCTCTGCGGCGTCGCGCCGCTTGCTTGCGCCCCGAACAGGTGCAAGAGCAGCCCTGTCACGTTCAGTGTTGTTGTTCGGACGCGGCCGCGAGCAGAGCTCGCCTAGGAGATAGGGAGCTCGTGCCGGGTGAGGGGGTTCCACAGAGCGCGGCAGGTGGGTGTGCACCCTGCGCAGCACGCGCGCTGGGCGCGGCGTCGAGCGCGGCAGCAGCCTCGCGCTCGTCCGCGGCCTGGCGCAGCGGCACGCCGAGCACGTCGTTGTCCTGCTGCGCCCTGTAGAACAGCGCCGAGCCGTAGCGGTAGTATGCGGAGGCGCACTCGAGCGCCATCTCTGCGCGCACGCCTGCAGGCTCAGAAGTTCTGCCTTTTGAATCCACACACGTCCGTGCTTTGCGGCTATGCTAGTGTCGTTTGTCCCCATGTTGTGCTATATTGTGATAGTGCATCAAGCGACGGATGTCAGTGTGCACAGAAATGCAGAGTGTGTGCGCACCGCCGTGCGCGCTGATACGCGCCTCCAGCACTTGCCCGAGCACAGCCACAGCCCGTTCCAGGTCGTTTGCCTGCGCAGTGCTGCGTGAGTGACGTTGCAGCTAGGCATAAGGCACAGCTGCACAGGCTGCACACGTGCCTGCAGACACTGCAAGCCCTCATCAAACAGGCGTTGGACGTCCTCGTCGGGCTGCACTGAAGCGGCGGTGGACCTCGATGGCCCCGGCTCCGCCATCGTGTGCTGCTCTGCGATGTAAGCAGATCGTGCCACGACGGGATGCAGGACCTGGAGACTGGCTCTGGAGAAGGCAAGGTGAGCCCGTTCCTCAGCAAGTTGCAGCTGCAGAAAATCGAATGTTAGGTTTACTAAGCGCAGCTGCGGCAGCGCGGGTTTCCATCCTCGGGTGAGACCCGAGTCGGGATGTATGCACGTCTGTGAACAAGAGGTGCAGGTGTGCTCAGTGCTATGCAACTGGTATAGACTCGAGTGGAAGTGGTGAGGCGCAGCAGACCCGCTAGCATCAGAGCCGAGCTTGCAGGAAGCCTCATGGCGCCCTTCATAGGCGGCTTTGAGTCCGAGAAGAAGGCCAATGCGCCTCCCAAGGTGCTGAAGGCGTCCGAGGATGACAACGCGATGCAGAAGTTTGCGGTCCCGCCCGAGCGCTACATCAGCACGCCCTCGGACGACCTGCTGGAGGAAGCCACAGGTGCGCCGGCAACGGACCCGCTTTGGAAGTCATAGTGTTGCTTTGCCAACCCTTCTCAGCGCGCCCGCTGCGCCAAATGAGATGCGCCATGGTTACAATGCATGCGTGCGGCTGTGCACTGTGTCTGCATGCACCTTCCTGCGCTCGCCAATGCAGTGACGCTACTCGATGGCACGGGTATGACGTGTGCCAGCCTGACGCGGAGCTGCCTTTGTGCAAGTGCTCACCTGGCGGCGCCCGCCCGTGCGCCGCGCAGACACGGTGAAGACGCGGATGGGCCCGGAGGCGGCCAAGACGCTGCAGCAGGTCGCTCGCCTGGCGGACTGCACGTCGCAGTACGAGTTCATGTCGCTGCGCAGGCGCGCGCTCTGCCCGCGCCCTCCCCTGCCGGCGCCCTCCCATGCTGACGACTTCCCACGCCAGCGCCCTCCCATGCCAGCGCCCTCCCCTGCCAGCGCCCTCCCCTGCCAACCATGTGGATGTCAGTGCGCTGCACGAAGCTGGGTCCGGCCAGCAGACTCTGCGTGCTGACCTCCCGCTCGTCCGCGGGCAGGCAGGTCAAGCGCGACTTCATGGTGTTCAGCCTGGCGGCCCAGAACCGTACCGCGCCCAAGCGCGTCGACAAGCGTACGCGCCCGGCTTCTTCACGGGCCCTTGTGAAGGGAGCGGGCTGGAGCATGAGTGCCAACGCCGCCTGTGGGGTGCCCAGGCGCCAGGAAGCCTTGCCTGCCGCTTTGTGGGCCGTTCAGAGATCTCTGGCTGTGGTGGGAATGAATGTGATCGTGGGCTGGCTCTGATGACCAGGTTATCGCAAATGCGCTGGCGCGCTGCTGCTTGTGCGAGGCGGCAGGCGCGCGGGCCGTGCGGCCCCTCCGCGGCGGCGCCCCGCGCGCCCAGCCGACGTGTGTGGCCGTGCGCGCAGCGGACCTGAGCGACACCGAGCTCGACAAGCGCGAGGATGCGTGCCTGGATGCCTTCCACCAGCTGCTCACGTCCGCGCACTTCCGCCTGCTCAGCCCCGAGGACTGGGCCACCGCGCAGGCCGACGCGTTCACGGCGCGCGCGCCCGCCAGCGGCCTCCAGGATTGTAGGGGGGGGGGAGGGGGGGGGGGCACTTTGCTCGGTCAGTGCTGCCCGAGCGCATTAAACAAGCAGCCAGCCGACGGCGGGGGTTCGAAGCGTGTAGGCTCATTCATGGAGCCTGCACGCTCCATAGATGATGGAGCGCGTAGGCGAGTCGATTAGGCCATCAGGCGGGCGGGCTTTCACGATGCGATGCGCGTGCTGGGTGCTGCCACTGGCTGTGATGCCCGCACCATAAAGCGTCAAAGAGTGAAGGTACGCTGGACTCACGCAGACGCCAGGCTGCTGCCACGCTTTCGCCGCCCTGTGACGCACCGCCCCGCGCCGGCGGCTGCACATGGCGCCGTTGCGCCCAGCCGCGCGGCGCCCGGCCATGGCCTGAGCGCGGCGGGCGGCGGCGGCGCCGCGCAGTTCACGACGCCGGTGGAGGTGCGCTGGGACGCGATGGACCCGGAGCTGCTGCGCCGCTTCTGGGCGCGCCACGCGGGCGAGCGCGCGGCCGCGGCCGACATCAGCGACCACGTGCTCGTCTTCCACCGCGGCATGTCCGACGCGCGCGCCCCGGCGCCCCCCGCGCCAGGCACATGCTTACGCGCGAACGCCGGCGCGCTCTCGCGCAGCTCTGCCAGAACGCGAAAGGCAGCCCGCGAAGGGCAGCCCGGAGCACAACGTGCATGCTGACGCGTGCCGCAATCTGGGGCTCAGGATGAGCATAGGTAAACTTAACCTTGATACCTTTCAAAGTTTAGGTCGCCCAGACGCCGCCGGGCGGGGCGCGCAGGTGCGCGCGGAGGGCATGTACATCAGCGAGAAGCTGGACCTGCTCATCCAGTACCTGCTGGTCGACCCCTTCCAGGCGCTCTTCAGCCGCGTGTTCAAGCGCGAGGCGCGCGGCCCTAACCCTAACCCTATCCATTGCTGACACGCCAGCGGGTTGAAGCGCAGGACCCTGCCGATCATTGCCCGCGTATGTGATGCTGGAAGCTGGCAAAGACTGATCGCTCCTGCTGTCCGCGAGTGCACACCCTGCGTGCGGCTCATGCTACACGGCGCGTGTACAAGAGGGTGCAGTATATACCCTACCTTGAGGCTGCGCGGCGCGCACGTGCGCCAGGCGCGGCTGCAGCTGGGCGTGTCCATGGAGGGCGGCGCCAGCAGCGAGGGCTTCACGACCGCCACGGGCCCCACGCCCAGCAACCAGGGCTACACCGCGAGTACCGACCGCAGCGTCACCGCGCCCGCGCCCGCGCCCACGCACGCGCCCGCGGCCGCGCCCGCGGCCGCGCCCGCGCCCCTCGGCGGCGCCGCGCTGCCGCCCGCGGGCGCCGCCGGCGCCGCGCCGACCGGCCTGCCCAAGGAGCTGACCGACTGGCACTTCAAGGTGCCGCCGGCCGCCGTCGGCGAGCCGCACACGGAGGCGCCGCGCGCGGGCGCCAGCGACGCCGCCGCGCTCTCCTCCGCGTCCGCGGCGAAGCCGGGCGACGAGGCGGCCGGCACGCGGCCGGGGTCAGGCTTCGGGGCGGGGGCGGGGCAGGCGGGCGGCCGCGCGCCCGGCGGCGGCAAGGCAGCGCCCGCCGGCGCCGGCAACGGCGCAAATTTGCCGTCGGTGGGCGGCGCCGGCGGCGGCGCGCACCAGACGCCCGACCAGGCGCGCGCCTGCCCCGCCTGCGCGCCAGCCGGCAGGCGCGCCAGCCGGCAGGCGTGCCAAGTGGCTGGCGATGCTTAGGGGCTGGGCGGCAGTGATGGTAGCTGTAAGGATAGGGTTTGTATAGGGTTAGGGCAGGAGCTTGGTGGATTTTTCAGCAGCATGTGTGCTATCGCGAGCGGTAGTCGCGCTCTCCGAGGAGGCGTGCCAGCTCCGTCGCCGCGCGAGCGCGCACCGCAGGGTCTGCGACGCCGCGCTCACAGTCGCCCCGCGCGCGCAGGTCGTGCAGCGCACCACGCTGCGGCAGCTCATGCCCAACGCGGCGGCCGTGTTCAAGCACCTGGCGTCCAGCGTGCAGCTGCGCGAGCCGGCTTTCCGCAACGTGGTCGTCATCTACCGCCGCCGCGGCGGCCCGGCCGACACCGGCGACCATGGGCCGCAGCGCACGCTGGACCCGGTGCGAAACGAAAACCTGCCGCCCCAACCCTGGCTGACTCGCCCAGAGCACACGCCACCCGGCGCGCGCTGCACCAGGCGCGCAGCCCGGTGAGTGGTCTGCTTGAGGCTGCATGTCGCAGGCCGCCCGCCTCTGCGCCCGCGCCGAGACTGCCACGCCCAGGCCCGCAGCCCCGGAGCAGCGAAGGCCGCGCCTCACAGCGCGGCGCCGCTCTGGCGGAGCGCCCGCTGCGTGCACCGGCGCGTGACGCGCTCTGCGCGGCGCGCGGCGGCAGCGGCTGGCGCGGCGCAACATCGTGGCCAAGCGTTTCGACGAGATCCCCATGGCCGACATCGAGATGGTCTTCCCGGACAAGCGCTTCTACTTCAAGCCGCTGCTGCTGATCCAGCTCTCTGTCACGATCCTGGGCGGCCTCGTCGCCGCCGTGTCCGCCATGGCGGCGCGCCCCCAGCCCCCGCCCCACGCGCCGCGCTGCCTCAGGGAGCGTAGCTACCGTCGCCTTGCTCGATTTCTCAGTTTCCATTAGCTCTGACAAGTCCGGCCTGTCGCGTTTTCAAGCAGAGCAGCGCTGTGAGTCGGGGCCCGAGCGCCGGGCGTGGAAGCGGGCCTGGGGGCGCGCGCGCGGTTGGCTGACCCGGGCGCGCGCGCGGGCGGCAGGGCAAGCTGAGCTTTAGCACGGTGATGACGGTAATCAGCCTGCTGGGCGGCCGCGCGTCGCAGATGTACTTCACCGCGCAGCTCGCGCGCCAGCAGGCGCGGCCCGCCCCCGGCCGCCTGCCATGGCAAGAGCCTCTCCCTGCCGCAGCCGCTAGCCCCGGCAGGGAGCGGGCATGCCTCGGGTAGGCACTGCTGATGAGGCCTGAGTCGGTGCCTGGTCTGGAAGACTCACTATGGCGCGCAGGCGGCGCGTCACTGACCGGACTCCTTCCCGCCTGGGCTCTCAGAGCGCGTCCGGACTGCCGCGCACGTATGGCTAGGGTTAGGGCCTTAGGGTTGGAGCAGGGCGCCGAGCGCGCGCGCGCGGGGCCGCAGGTGGTGGACCAGGTCACCAAGGCGCTGTACGAGCAGACGATGGACGCGCAGGAGGGCGTCACCGACTGGCTGCTCGACCAGATGGCCGCGCAGCATGTCAAGGAGCTCCTGCTCGCCTACTACCTGCTCCTGCTCTCCGGTGCGCCGCCGCCGCCCCCCCACCCCCCCTTCCCCCTGGGCGCGCGGCGGACCACATGCATGCCATTGAGCGAGTGCTCAAGAAGCCAATCAACGACACAGGGTGTCGAGCGGGGTGCCGGTCGCGGCCCTGCCCGCGTCCCGCAGACGCGGCCGCCCTCGCTGCGCCGCCGGCAGCGCGCCGCTTGGCCGCGCCGGCGGCGCGCGCCGGCGGCGCGCGCGCGTGAGGGCCTGCGCGCAGGACAGGAATTGCCCCGGATGAGGTAGGATAGGGTAGGGCACAGGCACGGGGTCAGGTTGGGTGACACCTACCCAGGTGCGGGATGGCGCGCGCGCAGACAAGAAGATGACCGACGCGGACCTGGACGCCGCGTGCGAGGCGCACCTGGCGGCCAAGTTTGGCGAGAAGCTGGACTTTGCGCTGGAGAATGCGCTGCCGACGCTGCTGCAGGACGGCCTGATCAAGCGCGAGGGGGTGCGCCGCCGCGCCGCGCCGCGCGCTTCTGTGCGCGCCAGGGTGTCAGAGTAATTCGGCTGGGCCATGCCGTAGGCGCGCGCCTGGCTGCGCGCATGACGCAGGGGTCGCACCCGGCACGGCGCGGCGCCGCCGCGCGGCCGCGCGCCCCGAGCGAGCTGTGCGCGGCGGGAGCCCGACGCGCGTGTGCGAGCGCGCGGGGGTCATGTGGCTGCTGGCGCGCTGCGCAGGGCGGCCTGGCGGCGGTGCCGCTGGAGGAAGCGCAAGCGGCGCTGCTGCGCAAGTGGCGCGCGACCGACGGCGGCGACCTGCCCGCGTGCATGCCCCATGGCTCGCGCACCAAGCCGGCGCGGCCCGCGGCCTCTCAGGGCTTGCACACCCTGAGCCTCGCCCCAGACGCGCCAGCAGCATTGGCCGCGCCTCAGACACGCACATCATGCGTGCGCATGTCGAGCTGCGCGCCTGCGCATCCAGGCAGTGTCCCCTTGCTTGTCCTCCGTCGCTTCCTCGCTTCCTCTGTTCGCATCCTTCGTGTTCGGGCGGGTGACGTGGCGCTTCAGGGCGAGGCAGATCCTGAGTCTCACTGTTCTCCAGCCTCCCTGCCTGCCTCCCTGGATGCTGACGCGCGCGGGCGGCCGTGCGCAGGCCGTCAAGATGGCGCCGCAGGGCGAGGCCGAGACGGACCGCGAGGCCGCGAAGGCCATGGGCCACGAGCACCACGGCAGCGGCCTGCACATCCGCGAGCGCATCAAGGGCCTGTTCGGCGGCGGGTCCAGCGCGAAGAAGGAGCAGTGAGGCCGGGGGCCGCGGGGAGCCCCGGGTTGGGCGAGGGTAGGGTGTGGTTGGGGCATCCATGCCCTACTCCGCACAGGCACAGCGCTGACCGCATACGTGCCGGCTGTTCTATCTCGCTTCCGCGGCCCTCCCGTCCCTTCTCGGCGCTGGCCGGCGGCCCCTGCAACCCTGGGAGGATTGCTGACCAGGCGGCGAGCGGCCTGCATGGGCCTGCTTACCCTCTCTCCCCCCGCGTGCTCACTGTAACATACGTAGGGGCGTGCAGGGGCTCCTGAACAGCGCGGTAAGCTGTGATAGGTACACGCAAGTAAGTGGTGGCAGCTGAGCCTCGGGGGCCTGTCCATGCGTACGGATAAACATTTGAGCGCACCCACAGGCGGTTCACACCTCCATGTCATGTGGGTAGTAATGGTGTGGGGTTTGCAAGACGCGCGTGCGGTGCGGGGTACCCAGCATGGTCATGGGCAGCTGTCGTGGTGCCAGCAGCAGCAGCAGCAGCAGCAGGAGCAGGCGATGCATGCATGGCCCTGCGTGACAAGGCTTTGTCCAAGATGCACAAGGAAATCTTTTGGGTTCTTGTCTCTGCACTGTAAGGGTTGAGGGCGGGTTCGCTTATGGGCCTTGTAGCAGGATGGTGCACTACCTCCCCTGCACTCCAGTTTTCTCCATACGCAAGAGATGGTACGGCATGATCCACAAGTCTGGGTCAGAGGCAGTCAGTCGAGGGTCACCCGGGGTCGGATCTGGTATGTGTGTCTGTGTACGCTTGGCAAGCGCTGCTGGCGGTGCGTGAATCAAGCGTGCTCTGCAATTGATTCATAACAATTAATGGTCACAGTGGCACACGGCCTGTGTGCGCGACCTCAGCTGGCATCGCACACAGACGCAGAGCAGACGCAGAGCGGGGCACACCGCCATTGAGCATGCGTTGCAATACAAACTACGGGGCAGGCGCCCATGAGCAATTGAGGGAGGTGGGGACTCTGAGCACGGCCATGTCAGCAGCGAGACCGGGTGCCCCACAGTTGAAAATTTCAACAAAGGAAACAACGCCTCAGGATGAGGCGCTGACCCATGCGCGCGGCCGAGGCAGTCCGTGGAGCAGAGGCCAAAGTGGCGGCGAACAGTGCGCTGCGCAGCATGCGTCCACACTCTCTCGCCTGACCAGCATGCCAGGCACAGCAGGCGCCTGGGACAAACACCTAGGACAAGACCGCTTGCATGCAGCGCACCTGCACCACACCGCCGCGCCGCGCACAGCACCAGCAGACACCCTGCCCCACAGTGACACGAGCCCCACGCCAATCTAAAGGGAGGGTGCACAGGGCACAGCCACCAGACTGATACGCCCGGTCAGGCGGCGGCGGCGCGCCGGCGGCGGCCCGCCTCGGGCGGCCGCGGCGTGCTGCAGCCGCCCTCGACGCGCACGCCGCGCAGGTGGCCGCCCGCGCCCGGCGCCTGCACCGGCAGGCAGCGCGCCGGCACGTGCCGCGGCAGCTCCACCACCGCCAGCGCCGGGCATACCGCCGCGAGCGCCTGGCCGCGCAAACAACGAAAGGCTCTCGAGTGCGCGCGCCCTTCGGCGCACCCAGGCGTGTTGGTTTGAGAGCCTGTTTTAGCAAGCTAGGGCCGCTTAGGCAGGTCCTCACGCGCAGCCCGCTCCCGAAGCAGCGGCGGGCAGCTGGGTACAGCATGTCCCCTGATGTCGCCCACCCCATCGCATTCGGCGCCGTTGGACCCGGCCCCAACATGCGCCGCGGCCCGGGGGCGCGCCTGCACAGCCGCGACGTCCACGGCGGGGCAGCCGTCCAGGCGCAGCGCGCGCAGCGCGCGCAGCCGCGTCAGGCCCCAGCCAGTCACGGCCTCGCAGCAGACCACGCTCAGCTCGCGCACGCCCGGCGGCACCGCCGCGGCCAGCACGCCGTCCGTGATGCCGCCGCAGGCCGCCAGCCTGAGCGCCCTGCCGCCGCGCCCGCGGGGCGCCGCCTCGGCCGCTAGCAGAGGTGCACTCAAGAGCGGGCGTGGCGCCTTGTCGCGCTCCTCCGGCTGTTGCTTGGCGTGACTGCTAGTGCTGCCAGGCAAAAGACAACAACTATAAAATTGGGTGCTGCAGATGTGCGCCGCGCCTGCGTAGCCGTACATACACGGTGCATGCGCTGCAGGCCCGGACACACGGCGCGCTCGCATGTGCTCGCGCAGGGTAGCAGCGCGGCTGCAGGCGTATGGGCACCCACGGTACAGAGCAGCAGCTCAGCAAAGCGCACAGTGGTGCACATGACGATACTTCAGCGCTAATTGCGCTACTCCGCATGCACGTCTACAAGCAGCTGCCCCGCGGGGCGCGCCTGAGCGTGCGCGCGTGCGGCGCCAGCGCGGCCGCCAGAGCGCGGCCGTCCTCGACGCTGCGGCGCACGAGGCGCAGCTCGGTGAGCGCCGCGAACGCAGGCAGCGCCCCGCGCTCCGTCCACGCGCCGCACTTGCCGCCGACGCACAGGGTCTGCAGCCCCGGGCACGCCGCGGCCAGGGCGCGCATGCCCACGTCCCCCAGGCCGCGCGCGTCCACCAGGGAGAGCGTGCGCAGGGCCGGCCCCAGGGCGCCCGCCAGGGTTTCGGCGCCCGCGTCGTCCAGGCGCGCGCCGTCCAGGCGCAGCTCGGCCAAATCAGGTGCGCCGCCCGCCGCTGCCAGCGCCGCGAACAGCGCATGCGCGCCGGGCGCGGGCGGCGCCGCGCCGGGCGGGCCCGGCCCGGGCGCGGCCGGCGGCGGCCGCCGCAGCGCCTCCACGTGGTCGAGGCACAGGACGCGGACGCGGGTCAGGGCGGGCGCGAGGCCGACCAGGCCCTCGACGCTCGGCCTGCAGCAGCAGGTCAGCCGCAGCTCCGAGAGCCCCGCGAGCGCCAATTCAGGACGAGCTCCTTCCGCGCCGGCCGCGCCTCCGCCCTCCCGACCGCCGCCCGGCACGGCCCGGCTGGCGTCCGCCCCGCCGGCACGCGCCGCGCCGGGCGCCCCCTGGCCGCGCGGCGGGCCGTTGGCGTCGCGCTCGCCTGCACTGGAGCGGGCGGCGTCCGGGGATGCCGGCGCGGGCGGCGCGGCCTCGCCTGCCCCCGGTGAGCTCGGCGCCCCGGCCGCGTCGCTCCCTCCCGCGCCTTCATGGGCGGCGTCGATTCGCTCCAGCTGGCGCTGCCCCCGCACGGCGTCCGGCCGCCCGGCCGAGCGCGGCGCGGGCGCGGCGGCGCGTTGCGGCGGCGCCAGCGCCGCCAGCGCGGCGTCGCCGGCCGCGCCGCAGCTGGACAGGTCGAGCGCCAGCAGGCGCGTCGCGCCGTCGCCCCTGCGCCGCGACCGCCCCCTCATGCAGGCTCCCGGCGCGCGCGTGCACACATCGAGGAGCCCTTGGCGCAGCGCCCAGGCGCTGCTGCCCGCGAGGCCGCCCGCGCGCGCGCCGTGCCAGGCGGCAGGGGCGGCAGCAGGGCCTCCGCAGCAGCCCGTGCTCATCCTTTGGCCGCGCGCCCCCAGCTCGGCCCACCTTCAGGCGTGGTGCCCGTGCGGCCAGCGGGGGCGGTCCGCGGCGGCAGGGGCCCGCACCGCGGCGCGACGGCCAGACGCGCCAGCAGCTCCCGCAGCTGCGCGGCATCCAGGCGCGGCATGTCCGCCAGGCACAGCCGGGTGAGCCCCCTGCCGCCACGCGCACGCGCCTGGGCCAGGCCCGTGGACGTCCGGCGCAGCGCTGCCCTGCCTGCTGTGGCCCTATGGCAGACGCCCACCGGCCGGCCTGCCGTGGCCACGTGGCGGACGCCCGCCCCGTCGCCGCCTGTCCACGACCACCGCTGTGAGCGAAACGTTGGAGGCCCCGGACACCGCGCGCGTGTCGCTCAAACGGCGCGCATGTGACGCAGCGGCAGAGCCCCGTACGGGGCGTACTCGCGGCGGCGGCCCTGGGGCGCCTCCCAAGCACAAGCCGCAGCGGCGCGCGGCACGCGTGCGCAGGGTAGCAGGCGCGGGCGCCGGGCCAGCCAGGGCGAGCACCCCGCGCCCCGCCGGGCGCGAGCGGGGCACCTTTGGGGCGCACCAACCCGCCCCGCCGCAGGGGGCAGCCAGGAAGGCCAGCCCGCAGCCCGTCACGCCGTGGCAGCCCGCCAGGCTCAGCGCCTCCAGCGCGGGGCAGAAAGCCGCCTGCGCGCGCCGCGCCCGCTCAGCTGGCGCGCAGGGCCGCCGGCGCCGGCGCCTGCAGCACGGACCCAGGCGGCGTCCCGCTGCGGCGCGCCGGCGCGCCCATGCGGCGCGGCGCGGCCCGAGCGTGCAGGCCAGCCGGAGCGCCCGCGCGCCGCGCCACGCGCCGCGCGCGCTGCGCCCGGGCCGCGGCCGCCGGCCCACTCCCCCCTATGCATGCCCTATGCCATAGGCCTGCCTAACCCTAACCCTAAGCCTGACCCTGCCACTGCTGGAGCGCGCCCCGGCGGCGCGCACAAGCGCCGCAAGGTCGGCGTCGCTGGCGGCCGTGCCGCTGAGATCCAGGTCCACGAGCGCGGTGAGCGCGGCCAGCGCGGGCCCCGCGCCGGCCACGCCGTCGCAGCGCGCCAGCGCCAGCCGCGTCAGCCCGCCCAGCCTGCCGGCCGCTGTGGCCGCCTGGCGCAGCGCGCGCGCGGTGCGCCCGTCAGCGTCTCGTATAGGTTTACGGTCGGGGCTCGCCGTCGAGGCCGCCCTCCCACCTGAAGACTTGTCAGAGGTGAAGGTCGGCCCGCGCGCGAGCGAGAGCCCGCGGCAAGAGCAGCGCCAGCCTCTGCGCACCGCAGCGCGCGCTGCATCGGTGAAAGGGCGCGCGCGCGCGAGCATGCGCGCCCGCGCGATGCGCCCGGGCCGGCCGGCTCGGCAGGCCGGGGGCGCGCGCGCGCGGCGTGCCTGCAAGCTGGCCGCGGTGAGCGCGCGCGCGCCGGAGCAGTCCAGGTCGGCCAACGCGGGGCACGACGCGGCGATGCGCTCCAGCGCGCCCGCGCGCCGCGCGCTCTGGTGCCTCTGCTGGTGCCACTGCGACCTGCGCGCGGCCTGGCGCAGTGAGGCGGCCGGGCGGTGCGCCCAGGGGTCCCGCCGCAGCGGGGCGGCGGGGCTGCACGGCTGTGCGCCTCCCCGAGGCCCGCCAGAATGCGTGTGACAGCTGAGCCAATGGCCGGTGCCGTCCCCGCCCTCGCACCAGCGCCGCCTGCGACAAACGCGCGCCGGCCCGGCCCCCGCGCTTCGGGCTGCAGCAGCCCAGGCGGCGAGCGCCCGCCGGGGGCGCGCCACGGGGCGCGCCTGGCCAGCGAGACGCGCAGCGAGCGCAGGCGGCCGTGGCGCGCCAGCGCGGCCGCCAGCCAGTCGTCCAGCGGAACCGCGCTGCCAGCCAGGTCTAGGGTCTCCAGCACAGGGCAGCGCGCCAGCAGCGCCGCCAGCTCCGCGCCCGGCTGCACCGCTGGCCCCGCCAGGCGCAGCGCCTGCCGGCAGGCGCACGCGTGTGGTTACCCTACCATAACCCTAGGTCCTGCCGAGAACATGCGCGCGCTCTGATGCTGCCCCGCGGCCGCATGACGGCGCGCTCAGCGCCGGCAGGCCGCCCTTCAGGCTCGGCGCGCGGCGGCGCCTGCCAGCGCTGGGGGCCCGCGCGCACTGCTGGCACCGGCAGCCCTGACACCGCCTCCGCCTGGACCCAGAGGGAAGCATTGGGCCGTTGCTTTGTTTGGTGGGGATTTCAGGGCATGTTGGTGTGGTCAAGAGCCCGTGTTCTCTGTTCCTAAGAGTGGCGGGCACTGCTTGAAGCAGAGCATGCCCCGCAGGACCCGCAGCAGCCACCTGCGGCTGCGTCCTCCATTCCCTCGCGCCGACGCGCGCCACTGGCTGCGGCCCGAGCCAGCGGGACCAGGCAGCCGGCAGCGCGTGGGCGGCAGCGGCGCCCAGGCGGCGCGCCCGAGCGGCGCACGCCGCCGGGCTGAGGGCGACAACACATGCCTTGCCAGGCGCGACAGGCACGTGAGAGCTGGCAGGCAGCGCCCGGAGCCTGAAGAGCGGCGCGCCTGAAGGGCGGGGGCGCCGCGCTTCGGCGCAGGGGCGCTCGCGCGCGCACCGTGAGCGTGGGCGCGGCGGGCGCGAAGGCGGCCAGGTCGCCGGGCTGCAGCTGCCGCGCGGCGCGCAGGTCCAGCTCCGCCAGGCGCGGCAGGCAGCGCGCGGCCCAGCGCAGCACGCCGGACACGTCGTCGGCCGCGGGGCCCGGCGCCACGCGCTCGATGCCGTGCCAGCGGCAGCCGGGGTCGGCGACGACCGCGCGCCACGCCGTGCAGGTGCCCGCCGCTGCCGCCAGGTCGGACGGGGTCGCGACATGTGCCAGCACACACGCCTGCGGCGCCAGCGAAGCGGAGTCAGTGGGAGGCAGGCGCGCCGGGAGCGCGACGGACGCCAGGCATCTTGTTGCATAGCGGCAGCGCCGGACTGCGGGCAGGCCCTTTGGGGCACGGGACGGCAGGCGCACCACCAGGTGCGAGGGCAGGGTATGAAGCAAGCCCGCCTCTGCGGCCGCGGGCGCGCTTGCATAGCCCATCAGCCCGTGCCGCCTAATATTATCCGCGCACCTGCGCCTGACGTACGTGTATTGCTGCCGGTACGATGCTTCGCCTGCTGCGCAATGACGAATACGACTGGCCTGTTTCAGCTGCAAAGACCTACTAGTGCAAAGACCTAGCCTGAGTGAGGACCCAGCTTAGCAGCTAACTACTTGCTCCGAGCCTGCCCGCTATGGGGCCCGTGACACGCATTCGACCACTGCACGGGCGACCGCAAGGGAGCCTGGAGGCGCGGCCGGGCTGACCCGCCGATCCGCTTCCGGCAGCCTGTACGAAGCGAAACGAAGCCTGTGGTGAGAAGCCCCGCCGGAGCCGGTTCTGGGCTGCCAGAGCTTGCTCGTCCGCACGTAGCCTTTCCCTGCTCGAGCACGGCGCCAGACACGCAGTGACACTGCATTTGAACAGCACCTCTTGCGGCGTGTTGCCCACCCGCCGTCGCGTCCTTCCGGATTGGCCTGCGGGGTCGGTACGGACGTGCTCCGAGAGCCACTCCCAGCACCCAAGGGCCCCAGCGATCCTCCACCTGCGCGCAGCCTGAACGCAGGTTCTGGGCGCACCCCCCAGCGCGCAGGGCCGCGGGTCCCGCGTGGGCTGGATGCACGCGCAGCGGAGATGCAGGCACCTGCGCCAGGCGGCGCCGGCCACCCGTCGCCGACGCGCACTCCCGCGACCTCGCCGGGCACCCCTGTGACGCCCGCCGGACCCGCCAGCGCGCTGGCGGGCCCCGAGCATGCTGCCAGACAGCCCCGGGCCTGCCGGGGGGCAGCGGGCGGCGCGGGGGCCGCGCTCGTGGCCCTGCTCGCTGCACCAGGAGCGGGCGCCCGCGACGCCGCCGTGGGCGCCCTGGCGCGCCCGCGGCTGGCGCTGCTGGCGCTCACGCTGCTGCTGGGCGGGCGGGCCGGCGCGCTCTGCCGCGGGCGGGCGCGGAGGGCGCCGGCGCTACGGCCGCCCCCCCGGGCGCTCGTCCCTGTGCCGCGGGGCCTGGGTGGCGGGCTGGGCCCAGTGGCGAGCCCTGGCAGGGCACGGTCGACGCCAGTCGCCCTGCGGGGCAGCCTCTGCGCAACTGCGCTCGCGGGGCCGGCCGGCGGGGTGGTGGGGCGGCAGGCGGTCGGCGCACAGGGGCCCGGCACAGTGAGCGGCGGGCATGCGTCAGCTTCGCCGGTTGCCGCCGCTGCACCGTTGGGCAGCGGCCGAGCTGTCAGCGCCTCGCCGGGTCTGTTCGCGCCGGCGCCTGGCCTGCCAGGCTCAGGCGCCGGCACGATCCTAGTCGCCACGGGATGCGCTCTCGAAGCCGCACTCGCGAGCGCTGGCAGCGTCAGTGCGGGCTCGGCCCATACGATTGTGCTCGGCGCCGGGGCGCTTGGCGCTGATGATGCGGGCCGGCCCGGGTCGCTGCGCGGGCCGGCGAGCAGCGGCGCCGGCGCCGGCCCTGTCACCCTGGTCCACATGGGCGCGGCGGCGCACGGTCAGCACAGCCGCGAGGCAGGGCAGCGGGGCGCGGCCGGCGGGGTGCCTGAGCGCGCTTACGGCGGCGGTGGCTGCGCGGAGGTTGCCGCAGGCGCCAGAGGCGCGGAGGCGGCAGCGGGCGGCAGCAGCGGCGTCGCCACGCTTGCCGGTGGCAGCAGCGGCAGCGGCGGCAGCGGCGGCGGCAGCCGGCCGCGCGCGCGGCGCACGCGCAGCGCGGGCGCCCGGCCGCAGCGCCGCGGCGCGGATGGCCGCGTGTACTCCTCGCGCTACAAGGGCGCGCCCCTGCTCTGCACCGCTGCGCGCGCTGCAGCCGGTGCCCCCGATGATTTTAAACAGCGTCTTGGCAGGGTTGCGTCAGCACTAGCTTGGCAGGGCTGCACCCAGCGCCAAAGCGCGTGACGTGCTGTGTCGCGCGCCGTGCAGGGGTGACGTGGCACAAGGGCATGGGCAAGTGGGTCGCCCAGCTGCGCATGGCGGGGCAGGCGCGGGCCCATCGCCTCATGAAGACCCCAAGCACACCCTGCTTGCGTTCAGGGCACCCGCCCTGCGCCGTCCTACGCAGGTTGCGCGCTCACAGGAGCATCAGGACAGGGAGTCTGCCCATCAGATCATGCGCTCGCCAGCGGTCTCAAGTGCGGCAAGGCTGGCGGCGCGGCGCGCGGCGCGCGCGGCGGGCCGCTCACCCGGCCGGCGCCGCGCGCAGATGAAGCAGTTCGGCTACTACCTGCAGGAGGTCAACGCGGCGCGCGCGTACGACGAGTTTGTGAGCCTGTATAGGCCGGGCGCGGAGGTGAACTTTCCGGCGCATGTGCGGCACAGCCGCGGCGCCGACGCCGACGACGACGCCGACGGCAGCGACCAGCCGGTGCGGCCGCCCGCCCGGCCTGCGGGTCGTGCGCCGGTAGCGCCCCCGGCGCAAGGTGGCGGGCGCAGCGCCAAAGAGCGAGGCCGGGAGCTGGCAGACGCGCGTGCGAAATAGCGCGCGCACACAAATGTGCGTATGCTCTGCTGCTGTCGGGGAGCACAAGCGCGCACGCCCCTTGCCGGCCCAGACTGGCGGTGCCCGAGGCGGCGGCGGCAGCGCTGTCGAGGCGCCGCACCTGCAGCGCGCTCTGGCGCCCGCGGCTCTCTCGAGTGCGCAGGCGAGGGCGGCGCTGACTGCAGGATAGGTTCTGAACCCCGAACCTATACTGCGCAGGTAATGACCACGCTGGCAGCGCCCAAACCAGTGGCAGCCGGACGGCTGGCGCGGCTGGCGCCGCGGGCGCGCGGCGAGCCGCGGGACGGCCGCCTGTCTGGCAGCATCTCCGGCGATGACGCCGGGGCGCGCGACGCTGCGCGCTCGTTCCCGCACCCGGCTGCGGCGGCGGCGCCAGCGGGCGGGCCGGAGGTAGCTGGGCCGGCGGCGCCGGCTCTGCCGCGGGCCGGCCGGAAGCGGCGGCGCAGCGGAGGCCGCGCGGCGGCCGCCATGGGCGGCCGCGGCGGCACAGAGGAGGACTCCGACGTGACCGACGACGAGGCCTGGCGCGCCGGGTCGCCGGCCAGCAGCGGCGAGGCGCCGCGGCCGCGTGCGCGCCCGCATCGGGCAGGTTTTGCTCGCCAGTGCATGCGTGTTGTGGCGCCCGGCCCCGCAGGCGGTCGGTGACACGCGTGCTCTGGCATGTCCGGCAGCCGCGGCGCACCTCAGGTGTGCAGAGCGCGTCAGGCGCCGTGGCGCTGCACGCGAGGTGGCTCGCACTGAGAGGGGTGTGTGCGGACTCGCCCCGAGCCGCTTGGGCGCCCGCGCAGGCCGCGGGCGCGGCGGCGGGCGGCGCGGCCCGGGCGGGCAGCGCGGGCGCGGCGGCCGCGGCAAGGCCGGCTGCACGAGCCGGTGGCGCGGGGTCAGCTGGGAGTGGCGCCGCGCGGACGGCCGCAACTGGCACGCGCAGCTGTGGTATGACAACAAGGCGCGCCGGGCTCATGCTTTCGGCTGTCGCCTGTCCCGCGCGTCCCACATTCATTGGAATCCGTAAACTTGTCTGCGGACTTACCAACCGTTGCTGGAAGGCCTTGCATAAGGGATTGTTTCAACTTTTCCGCGTCGCGCCCTGTTTTCGCTCAGGGCTGCGCAGTCTCCCAACACACCCGTCGCGGCGCACGAGCAAGTGCCTCAGATGGGACTCCGTGGGCGAGCGCGGATAACGCAACAAGGACATGTCGATGCTCACATGAGGCCGCAGTATGTACGCATGGTGACATTGGAGAAGAATGCGGCACTGCGGCCCGCATGTCCACCACCTGCAACGGTCCTGAGGGTTCTGACACCCTAACCAAACCCTTCTCAACCGGCGCAGATCCATCACCTGGGCTATTTTGCGGTTGAGGAGGACGCTGCGCGCGCGTACGACGCCGAGGCGCGCCGCCTGCGCGGGCCGGCGACCAACAAGGTCAATTTCGCAACGCCCGGCCAGGCCGCGGCGGTTGCGGCGGCCGCCGGCGGTGCGTGGCACGGCGCCGAGCCCGACAGGGCGCGCGAGGACTCGCCGAGCCTGTCGGGCGCAGATGCGCTGCTGGACCTGCGCTCGCGCGGCGGCGCCGTCTCGGGCGCGGCCTCGGGCGGCCCGGGCGCCGCAGACTGGCGCTCCTCGCTGGCCGACGCCGCCAGCGTCGAGCTGTCCGGGCCGCTGCGGCCGCGCTCCGCGCCGCACGGCGGCGCCGGTCTCGCTGGCGCGGCGCCGGACGCCGACCCGGCGGGCGGCGCGCGCGCATCGGGCCTGGCGGCCGCCGCGTCGGCGCCGCTTGCGCGGGCGGGCGGCGCGGACGGCGGGGCGCCCAGCTGGGCGCCCTCCGCCGGCTCTCCGCGCGGCGCGCGCAAGCGCCGGCGCAAGCCGGACCGCCCCGAGCGCGCGGATGACGGCCTGGGGCCGCGCCGGGCGCCCCTGCCATTGCCCGGCGGCCTGGCGCCAACCTGGTCAGCGCCCGCGCACCTCGCGCCGCGGCAGGCGCGTGCGGCGTCGCCGGAGCCGGCCGGCGAGTGGGCGCGCCCCGCCAAGCTGCTGCGGTGGCCGCTGGGCGGCGACGACGGGGTCGAAGGCGAGGGGGCACCCGCGACGGCGGACGCCGTGGTGCCCTCGACCTGGGCCCTGACGACGATGCCGTCGGCGCTGAGCGCGCGCGCCGCCGGCGGCGCGGGGCCGCGGCTGCATAAGCTGGCCCTGCAGGGCGAGCTGCACGGCAGCTCGGAGGCGCCGCCGCGCCTGAACCCGCCGCTCGGGCGCTGGGGGCGCGTGGGCACGCGCGGCATGCCCGGCGGCGGCGCGTGCCGCAGCGTCGCCGCCGCGCCGCCCGGCGCCGCGCGCGCGCACGGCGGGCCCGCTTTCTGCGCGCGCGCGCGCGCCGCCGGCGCCGGCGCGCCCGCGGCGGGCGCCGCGGCGGCGCCAGCGCGCGCGCCGGCGGCCGCGGCGTCCGCCGGCGGCGCGGCCGGCGCGGCCGGCGAGCCCGGCTCGGCGCGGTCGCGGGTCGGCAGCGCCGGCGACGCGCTGCTCACGCCCATGCACAGCGCGGCGGCCGGCGGCGTCCGCCGCGGCGAGGACCTGGCGCTGCCGCCCGCGTTCAGCGCCGTGCGCGCGCCGCGGCCGCCCCCCCCCGCGCGGCGCGGGGCGGCAGACACCCGCCCCGCGCCGCTTGAGGGCCACGCCGAGGGCCCCCAGAGCCTGGCGTCGACCCTGGCGCTCAGCCAGGGCAGCAGCGTGCTGCCGCCCGCCTCGGGCCTCATGTGGAGCGGCTCTGCGCCGGCCGCCGCGCCCTGGCAGCCTCTCGGCTGGGCGCCACACGCTGGCGCTGGCTGGCCGGCGGGTGGGCCGCTTGAGGCGGTGGTCCTTCCGCGAGAAGGGGCGCGGCCGCCGCCGGCCGCCGGTGCCGCCGCATTCGCAGCGTTCGCACAACAGGCGCGCGCCCGGCCAGCGCTGTGGCCTCGCTCGCAATCACGAGGCGGACCATGCGGTGCTGCTGTGGCGCTGGACGGCGCGGGTGCCGCGGCGCAGTGCTGCCGTCATGGCCCGCGCTGGCGTCCTTGGGCACAGGCCGTGTGCGGCGCCTGCGTGTTGCTGCGATGCTGCTGTTAGGAGACCACCTCCATGGCAGGTGTACATGTCACATGCATCGAGCGCACTCTGCGCGCGCGCTGGGCGGCAACCCCGGCCAACCCTGCGTTTACCGCTGCAGGGCGGCCAGCTGCAGCTGCTGCGCATGCTGGCGGGCGGCGGCGCACGCTGGCCGCCGGACACGCTGCAAGCCGGCCTGAGCGACGCGCTGCGCGCCAGCTTTGGCGTGGCAGCGGCGGACGCCCCGGCCGCGGCGGCGGCCGCCGGGCCCGCCGCGCACGCCGCGGACGCGGCCGCGGGCGCCCTCCTCGGCCGGCGCGCCGCATGGGAGGCCGCCGCGGCAGACACGCAGGGCAGCCACGCTGCGCCCGGCCGCCCTGACGAGCAGCGCGGCCCCTAGCGAGCCCCCGGGCAGGCTCAGGCCGCACCGGTTTGTCAGGGCATGTGCTTAGGGTGTCTTCCGGCTGTCGCGAATGCCACCCGACGGCCTCAGGCTGGGGCGAGAGAGCATACTGGCAAGCGTCTCAGGCCCAGATCTTGTCAGTTCCTTTGTGAGGGCCGCGCCGTGCGAGCTTGGCACGCGCGTGCAACCTGGCCGCTAGGCGCGTTGGGGCCTGTGGGCAGGCGAGCTGGGGCGGCCTAGCTCCGGCAGGGGTCAGCCTTTGGCAGGTGCCAACGTCGGGTGCTGACAGAATGTTGCGGCTGTGGGCTGTGCAGAGGTCTGAGCCCGGGCCTGGCCTCTGCTAACTACTTTACAGCAGGGCAGAGTCTGGGGTGATGCAACAAGGTTGGTGTACGAGGCAATTGAAGGGAGGCGTGCGCGACACGCGCTGCGTCTGGCAGCGATTGGCAAGGTGTATCGCTGCCGCCGGCGCGCGGCAGACGCTCAAGGTATACAGCAGTCGGTCCGCGGCGGGTGGGGTGTACTGGCGAGGCGGCGCGAGAGCGCCGTGTGGTGCGGCGGGCGGCGGGTGTGCGTGGCAGGTTCAGGAGGCGCATGCAGGTTTTTGAGGGCGCGCGCGCGCGCACGGCCGGCGCCGTGCGGCTGCGCAGGCTGCGCTGTCAGTGGTGGCGGCCGGAGCGGCACAGGAGTGGCCGCCCTGCAGCGCAGCCTGGGCGGCCGGGCGCCGGCCGGCACAGAGGCGGCCAGGACGGCACGCATGGAGACACAGGTCGCACATATGCAGGGCGCCCCGGTGGCGCGGAATTCGGGAAGCGTTTGGTCAGGGTCTGGGCGGGGCAGGAGGCGAGGGCTTGGTGGGCGGCGTGCTGAGCCACAGCCGCCGGGTGAGGCAAACGGGGGCGGCGATTTGACGGTTCTTGTCCCTGCTTCGCATGTTTTAGCGCTCGCGACTCGACGCAGGTTGTTGCGCGCCCAGCGGTTTTCGTTTTGGAGGCTTTTGTTGCGGCTTGGCGGCGCGCGCGCGCGCCAGGCGGGTGGCAGCCAGGGCGCCTTGTGCCCCTGCCGTGCGGGGCCCCGCTCCTGCACTCTGGTTCCGTCCCCAGGGCCGGCCACGCGGCTGCGGACTGGCGGGGGAACACGTGTTTTGCACTGCGGCACATCGCCGCGCGTCACCACCCTGGTGTAGTAGTCGTTTGCGGCAGAGGGGCGCCTGTGCATATGCCAGGGCCCGGCTCCGGCCGGGCCGGAGAGAGGCGGGCCGCCTCTCTGCCTTAACTTTTTTGGGCCGGGCACGGCCACGGCGTCTGCCGCAGGCCTGCCCAGCCCCGCCTGACCCACGCATGCGAGACGCGCACAGGACCACGCACCATGTAACTTCGCGGAAGGCTTCGTAAAGGCTGCTGGCGTTTGGCCTAATATCTTCAGCCAAACCGCGTCAAGCCCCGGCTTTTGAACTTGATGATACAGATTCAAGAAGACCTAGCTGTTCGCACTCGCATCAGCCAGGAACGATCACCTTGACGTGTGCAAGCCCTCTTAGCTAGAAGTTATCTCGCCCGGTGAAGGACCACATATCGAAGGGACAACGAACGGAGGTGTGCAGGCTGCACAGACAAGCAGAGGCACCCGCACGCCTGTTGCTCGATCATCTGCACGCAAGGCGGGGACCGGCGCAGCTAAGCGTCCTTCCACACACTTCTTTGCACCAACCTCCTTCCGAACTCGTGTGAAGGCGAGGGAGGCGCTGCCACAGCGGCTGGTGTGAGAGGGGGCCAGCCAAGAAAGTACAAAGGCAGCAAGGCGGCCCTGCAGGTGAGTTGCGATGTTCGCCGCGTGGTGCAGAGCTGCTCGAGAACCCAAGCCAGACCGGGCGGTGTGCTGAGCCGGGCGGGCTCGGGACCCGCCTGTATCGAGCGCTGCTTACGAGTCGGGTGGCCTGGGGCGAGCCGGGGCAGGCTGAGTATGCAGCGTGCCTCCGTGCAGGAGGGCGAGCACACCTGCCTGCTGGGCGCGGCGAGAGGGCGGAGGCGGGAGCCGGCAGGCTCCTGCTGCGTCATGCGGCTGTTGGCAGCCCTGCTGCTGCTGGCCAGCGCAGCGGCGCTCGACACGACCAACCCGGAGGATGTCGCGGCTCGCGTTGAAGGTGCGGGGCCCCTTTCAGCCCGTGGCGTCGGGAAGGGGCCGGGCCGGTCGCCCTGTGGCTGCTGGTGCATGGCAGCAGTGCCCGTGCGGCTTCCGGGACAGCGCGACGCAGCGGCCCGTGTGTGCTTGCAAAAGGTGCCCCGCCAGCGCCCTGCGGGTGCTGGTGCACGGCCGACCGGCTCGGCTGCAGGCACAGCTCCGCTCAGCCACCCCGGTGGTGTCCCTGCGCCGCCTGACCAAGCGCGCCGCGGCCTGCAGGCAGCGCCGGCGGGTACAGCCTGGGCGCGCCCATGGGCTGCAGCGACAAGGCGGGCGGCTGCGCGCGCGGCGTGTCGCCGCTGGCCGCTGCGGCGGCCGCCGACACCGGCGCGCTCACCGGCACGGGCCGCTCGCTGCTGGCCGCCGCGCACGGCGGCGCGGCCGGCGGCGGCGTCGGCTTCGGCGGCGGCACCATGAGCGGCAGCCTGGCCGCCGGGTCGGGCATGACCGGCGCGGCCACCAAGGGCACCGAGTCCGCCACCGAGAGCGGCGGCAGCAGCAACACGCTGGGCGGCTCGGCGTACGCGACGCCGCCGCCGACGCCGACGGCCTCCGGCGGCGCCGCGTCGGGCATCCTCGCAAACTCCAACACCCTGGCCAGCCCCACGGGCCTGGGCAGCAGCGGCACGGGCGCGAGCACCACATCCTCCGGCAGCATCCTCGGCAGCGGCACGCTCGGCACCGGCACGATGCTGGGCACCGGCGCGCTCGGCACCAGCGGCGGCCTGCCCGTCGAGCACCTGTACTCGCTGCCCGGCGCCGCCTCCGGCATCAGCTCCCGTGCGCCCCCCCCCGCGCTCGCGCCCGCGCCCCTGCCCAGCGCGCAGCATGCTCTGTTGCGGGTCCTGCGCTGCTTGCATGCGCCCGCCTGCGCGCACAACCTGCCCGGCGCCCCGCTCGCCTCGCAAGCCTGAGCGCTCCTCGGACGCCTTGCTGACGCGGCCGCGCGCGCGCGCGCGCGCAGTCGAGAACTCCGCGACGATGACGGTCGCGAAGTCGCCGGTGACGGAGCCGACGGCCATCACCAGCGTCCAGGGCACCGGCACCGGCCTGGGCAGCGCGCTCAGCAGCGGCGGCGCCAGCGGCACGTCACCGTCCGCCGGCGGCATCTACGCCGGCAGCGGCAGCGGCTACACCGGCAACCTTGCCGCCGGCCTCACGTCCGGCAACGTGGGCGGCGCGCTCAGCGCCGGCACCAACACGGCCGGCAGCGGGCTGAGTGCCGGGGGGTCGTCCACCACGGGGGGGTCCTCCACCAGCGGCGGGACCACGACCAGCGGCGGCGCGAGCACGAGCAGCGGCGGGGCCGGCCTGAACACCGGCAGCAGCGCCGGCGGCGGCACGGGCTACTCGGCGACGAGCTCGGGCACCAGCGGCGCCTCGCCGTCCTTCTCCGTCGACGCCAGCAAAAACAGCAGCGCTGCGCATGGCATCTACGCCAACGGCGGCTCCTCCGGCTCCGGCTCCGGCGCGACGCTGGGCGCCGGCGTCGGCAACGCGGGCGTGGCCGGCGGTGGCACGGCCTCCGGCGCGGGGCTGGCGTCGAGCTCGGGCTCGGGCTCGGGCTCGGGCTCGGGCTCGGGCTCCTCCTCAGGCACGTCCTCTGGCACGTCCTCCGGCAGCGGGTCTGCCTCGGGCGTGGCGTCCAACTCGTCCTCGGGCTCGGGCGCGGCCGGGGCCGGCGGCGGCGCGGGCGCCAACACAGCGTGGGGCCAGGGCTCACGCAGCGGCGGCTCGTCGAGCTCCACAAACTACGGCTACACCGCCGGCGGCGCTAGCGCGACCAAGGCCCCGGCCGCCGGCACGGCGGGCGCGAGCGGGTCGAGCGGCGGGGCCGCGCCCGCGCCCAGCACATCCGGTGCGCGCGCAGGCCCGCGCTCGCGCAGGCTGGCCCCTGTGCGCTGCAGTACCGCGCGCTCCCCTCTGCTGACGATGTGATCTGCACGCATGCGTCTGTCCAAGGCTACGCCCGTTTCTCCCATTGCTGACCCTAGCCCTGACAACCCTGTTTTAAAACCTATTCTATGCGCAGGTTCCTCGGGCGCCAGCTCCAGCACCGGCCAGGCGACCACGTCCGGCTCCGGCTCCGGCTCGGGCTCGGGCGCGTCGGGCTCCGGCTCTGGCACCTCCGGCTCCTCCGGGTCCGCCTCGACAAACTCGGGCTCCGGCTCGGGCGCCTCGGGCTCCGGGGCGAACGGCGGCGGCAGCGTGGGCGCGGCCGGCACGAACGGCGGCGGGTCCAACATCCAGTTCGGCCAGGGCTCCCGCAGCGGCGCGCAGAACGCGGTCAACTACGGCTATGCCCAGGGCGGCGCCAGCGCGACCAAGGCCCCGGCCGCCGGCACGGCGGGCGCGAGCGGGTCGAGCGGCGGGGCCACGCCCGCGCCCAGCACATCCGGTGCGCGCGCCGGCCCGCGCTCGCGCAGGCTGGCCCCTGTGCGCCGCAGTGCCGCGCGCGCCCCTGCGCTGAGGATGTGATCTGCATGCATGCGTTTGTTAAAAGCACCCGCCCATTTCTCTCACTGCTGACCCTAGCCCTAATGACCCTATATTAACCCTACACCGCACGCAGGTTCCTCGGGCGCCAGCTCCAGCGCCGGCCAGGCGACCACGTCCGGTTCCGGCTCCGGCTCGGGCTCGGGCGCGTCGGGCTCCGGCTCTGGCACCTCCGGCTCCTCCGGGTCCGCCTCGACGAACTCGGGCTCCGGCTCAGGCGGCTCGGGCTCCGGGGCGACCGGCGGCGGCAGCGTGGGCGCGGCCGGCACGAACGGCGGCGGGGCCAACATCCAGTTCGGCCAGGGCTCGCGCAGCAGCGGCGCGCAGAACGCGGTCAACTACGGCTACGCCCAGGGCGGCGCCAGCGCGACCAAGGCGCCGGCCGCCGGCACCAACGGCGGCTCCAGCAGCCTCTCGACGCCCGGTGCGCCCCGCTTTCATGCCACCCTTCACTTCTTGCGCCGTCCCAGCGCCCTGCACGCGCAACGCCTCTGCTGCTTCTGCAGCACTACCATATTTTATTTTTATTTTTAATTTCGATTTCAGTGCCCTGACCTGCATGCCTGCGCTTGCTTCGCCACAGTCACGCTCGCTCCCGTCATCATTGCTCCCATCCCACTGACCACACTTGGGAGTCGGGCTGTTCCTGTGCTGACCCATGCACCTGTGCGCTTGCAGCGGCTACGCCCGCTCCCACCACGGCCAAGGCCGCCGGCACTGCGCCCACACCGTCGCCCACCACCGCGGCGGCCACGCCGGCGCCCACCACGGCGGCGGCCACGCCGGCGCCCACCACGGCGGCGGCCACCCCGGCGCCCACCACGGCGGCGGCCACCCCGGCGGCGACGACTGCGGCGGCCACCCCGACGCCCACTTCCACGATCTCCCTCGGTGAGCGCCGCAGCCCACTGTGGCGCTTGCTGCGGGGGCATGCTGGGCGCACAGCGCCCTCTTCTGAGGCTGTGCATGCTGCCGCGCCCGCCTCTGCATCACCTCGTGCCGTCCATGCATGCACCGCTTGCGTCACGCGCCAGATAGGGCGCAAACCAGCACGCCCTGACGCGCTGCGCGCCGGCGGCAGGCAACGCGGTGCCCGGCTACAACTGGGCCAACAACGGCAACAACAACGGCGGCTCGAACGTCGGCAGCAGCAACGGCAACGTGAACGGCAACAGCAACACCGGCAGCAGCAACGGCAACAGCAACGGCAACGCGAACACGGGCAGCGGCAACGGCAACGGGAACGGCATCGGCAACGGTGCGCGCTGCGGCGTGCATGCGTGCCCCCTGATGCTGCTGCCTGAAAGCCTGCCAAATGGGTCCCCCAAGCTTTGCGAGTCCTGTGTTCACAGAGGCGACACAGGGTCTACACAGAGTCTGTGTGGACACACAGATCCTCATCGCGATGGCTGACGCTCGCGCAGGGGCGGCCGGCACCAGCGGCGCCGGCAGCGTGCCAGGCATGGGCTTCACAATGGGAGCCTCCAAGCCGCCCGGGTCGGCGGCGTCCCCGCCCAGCGGCAGCTCGCCCTCGTCCTCCGCGCCGGCGCCCGCCGGCGCCACCACCAACGGCAACGTGAACGGTGCGGCTCCTGGTCTGGTGCAGCTCCTCCGGTGCAGCTCCTCGGCATGCGGGCTGCATGCATGCAGCCCTGGGAGAGGGCTTGTTGGGAGAGCGAGCCCATGCTGGCACATGCCTGGTGCGGAAGGACCTGCGAGCGCTCTGAATGAAAATGTGGAGGAGCACAGCGGTGCCATGAGGTGGCCTAACCCGCCCACACAGAGCGTCGCCTAACCCTACCCTGTACGCTGCGGCAGGCAACCAGAACAACGGCAGCAGCAACGGCAACACCAACGGCATCTCAAATGTCGGCAGCACAAATGGCAAAACCAACGGTGCGCTCGACCTTGCTTGCTGCAACGCCTGCAAGCTCGGAGGGTACTGCAAAGCAACGATGCATGCCTGCAAGCCAGGGAGGATCTTGCAAGCAATGCAAGAGGGTCTTGCAGCACCCTGCTGGACGTTGCTCCTCGCACTGCAGCTCGCTGCCCGCTATGCGCTATGCCCCCTATCCGACGCCCGAGTGACCTGGCTGGCAGGGGACCGCATGCGGCGAGGCTGAGCGCGACGGCGCGCGCGCTCGCAGGCAATGTCAACACCGGCAGCACCAACGGCAACAACAACGGCAACGTGAACACCGGCGACCAGAACGGCAACTGCAACGGCAACGCCAACGGCGCCGCCGGCTTCAACTGCCAGGGTGCGGCCGCCCGCGCAGCCCGCGCGCCTGCCCTACCCTAGCGTGGCAGTGCACCCGCCTCACCTTCACTTCACATCTGCCCGGAACACGAGTCCTCACATCCTGCCGTCCCGCTCGCCTGGCCAGGCCGCAGGCGCCGCGCTCTGACATGCCGCATGCGCCTCCCGCCCCTGGCACGGCGCGCGGCCCCCCGATGCCGGGCCCGCGGCGTGCCTGAGCTGCTGGGCTGCCCCCGCAGGCGGCACGGGCAGCACCGGCAACACGGGCGGCTCAAGTGGCAGCGCCAGCACGGGCGGCACCGGGACCACGGCCGGGACCGGCAGCACTGGCAACACCGGCAGCGCCGGCAGCAGCGGCAGCACGGGCACCGGAACCAGCGGCATCAGCAGCGGCAGCTCCGGCAGCTCCAGCGGCGCCGCGTCCGGCGGCGACGTCGGCAAGGGCGGCGGCAGCGCGGCCACGCCGGCGCCCACGGCCGGCGCCACGCCGGCGCCCACCACCGCCGCGGCGCCGACGCCGACGACGGCCGCGGCGCCGACCACGCCCGCGCCGACGCTGGCGGCGACCACGAGCGCGCCGACGACGCCCGCGCCCACGGGTGCGCGCCCGGCCCTGCGCGCGGCCGCCGCCCGCAGCAGCGGCTCGCGCGCGCCCTGCTGCTTGCGCCCGGCTTGGTCGACCCCGCCCGGTCCTGCGGCTTGAGCCTTCATACCATGTCCTGGCATGCCTGCGAGCGTGGCACCCGACAGCGCCCCTGCATGTGCGCCGCCCGGTGCAGCGGCCTGCGCGCCGGCGCCCGGCCGCACGCGACCGAGGGGCGCCCGCCGTGCAGGCGCCGCGAGCACCGCCGCGCCCTTCAACGCCGGCAACCTGGGCTCGCTGGGCCTCGACTCCTCCAAGGACACGTCCAAGGCGAGCGGCATCTTCGCGACCTCGGTGCCCACCGGGGGCACGGGCACGCCGGGCGCGGGCACCAAGGCGCCGGCCTCGCCGACCTCGCCGACCACGGCGCCCCGCTCGGTGCCGGCGCCGTCCCGCATTCAGTCGGCGACGACGTCGCCGGCGACGACGCCGCCGGCGCCCACCACCACGGCGCGCCGCACCGCGACGCCGACGCCGACGCCCGCGACCAAGGCGCCCACGCCGACGCCCACCACGACCAAGAGATGCGCGGCCGCGGGCTCGCATGTGTGCCTGAGTTGTCAGGAGTTGTCAGGGTGTCATGAGCGGCGCAGCTTGCAGGCAACGCGATGGCGCTGGCCAGCGTGTGCCCGCGATGCGATGCTGCGTGCTCGCTGCAAAGTGCGCTGCTGTGTTGCGGCCCGCTGACAACCAGCAGCCAGCGGCCAGCCCAGGGTGACCGGCTCAGGCTCAGGGTAGCCTGTCAGTGACACGCATGGGACCGGCCTGACGCCGAGCGTGCGCGCGCAGCGCGGCGACGCCCGCGCCGACCACGACAAAGAGTTCGCCTGCCACAAATGCGCCGACCTCGCCCACCAAGGCGCCGGCCACACCCAGCCCGACCACAACCAAGACGCCGGCCACACCCAGCCCGACCACAACCAGGGGCGGCGGCATCACGACGCCCACGACCGCGCCGGGCTCGCCCACAAAGGCGCCGGCGTCGCCCACCAACGCGCCGGCGTCGCCCACCAACGCGCCGGTCTCGCCGTTTGCCGGCGGCACCCCGGGCACCAACCCGCCGGCGTCGCCGACCAACGCGCCGGCGTCGCCGACCAACCCGCCGGCGTCGCCGACCAACCCGCCGGCCGCGCCGACCAACCCGCCGGCCACGCCCACCAACGCGCCCACCACGGCTGCCACGACGGCGCCGGCCGCGCCCACCAATGCGCCCACCACGGCGGCCACGACGGCGCCCACGACGGCGCCCACCACGGCGCCCACCACGGCGGCCACAACGGCGCCAGCCGCGCCCACCAATGCGCCCACCACGGCGGCCACGACGGCGCCCACGACGGCGGCTACGACGGCGCCCACCACGGCGCCCACCACAGCGCCGGCGGCGCCCACCAATGCGCCCACGACGGCGGCCACGACGGCGGCCACGACGGCGCCCACCACGGCGGCCACCACGGCGCCGGCGGCGCCCACCAACGCGCCCACCACGGCGCCCACCACGGCGGCCACGACGGCGCCTACGACGGCGCCCACCACGACGCCCACGACGGCTGCCACCACGGCGCCCACCACGGCACCCGTGGCGCCTGTTACCGACTCGCCCACCACAGCGCCCACCACGGCGCCCACGACGGCGGCCACGACGGCACCCACCACAGCGCCTACGACGGCGCCCTCCACGGCGCCGACGACCGCGCCGACCACCTCGCCGTCGACGCCGGGCGCGCCGGGCACGGGCCGCCGGCGCCGCCTGGCAGACGGCGGCGCGGCTGCGCTGGCCGGCCCGGAGCGGCCCTGGCGCGCGGCCGCCTGGGGCGAGCCGGCCAATGCCACGCCGGGCCTGCCCTTTGGCGTGGCGTGGCAGCAGCGCGGCGCGCTGGGCGATGGCGAGGCGGCGCTGGGCGGCGCCCTGGGCGGCGACCTGGGCGTGTCGCCGGCCAGCTGGACGTCCGCCGCGCGCAATACGGCGCGCGCCGACGCCCCCAGCGCGTACGCGAACCTCTTTGCGGGCGGCCTGGACGACGACTTCTCCGAGCTGCTGGCCATCGAGGAGGAGGCGGCGTCGCGCGACATGTCCGAGGAGCAGGGCGCCGCAGCGCAGGCCGCGCCGCAGGGCCGCGCGCCCGCGCGCGCGCCGGTCGCCGCCGAGCCGACCTGGCGCGCGGTGTTTGCGGACAGCCGCGGCGCTGGCGGCCGCCGGCGGCCCGTGCTGGACGCCGCAGACATGCGGCTGCACCGCAAGGACTCGCTGCACAGGAGGTGATGGGGCCATGCTGTTTGGGGTTGGTGGCGGGGTCCAAGGACGGCGCGCAGCGTGAGCCGCGCGCTCGCCCGGCCGGAATCTTTCGGGGTTGCAATATTGGGTTTTGTACTGCGGCGCGGAATGGGATTGTAGCACCCAGGAGGACCAGAATAAGCTTGGCAGTCCTGTGATTTTGCCCTCAGTCCAGCAACACGCGCGGCCGGCCGGTGGCGAGCCCGGCCCCAGCTCTGGGACGGCGCGCGCTGGCCCCTCTCTGAACGCAACCGCCTCACATAAACGCGGAGTCTGTCTGGGTGTGTTTGTGCTGTTTAGGGCACTTTCTGCAGCTGAATTCATTATGAGCATGCATTCGTGGGTTGCGGGCAATGATAATCCTCTTTGGGGCTCACTTTGAGCCTGTGTGGATTTCCTTAGGCCGGGCACGCCATGTCGTTAGACAAGCGGGCCGGCGCTTCCCCAGCCTCCAGCCTGGTGATCCCTGTGGCATGCTGCAAGGGCGCGAGCGCGCAGATGGCGACTCATGCTGTCAGCAAGGCCATGGGTTCTGGGTTAGGGTGGGGCGCGCACCACCAGCCACATTTCCTTCATCGGCTTGTCACCCGTCCTGCATGTAGTGTTTCATGCGTTCATACGCCCCCGTCGGGCCCCTAGAGCGCGGCTGTTGGCAGCCGCTTGCATGCCTCCGCGTATTGCAAGCAAGCTTAGGGTTTCTATGTTGTTCGTTGCTGGACGGTGACCGAGTATTCTGCGCGCGCCAACCCACTGCCTGTCGGCATGTTTTACTCAGCAGGCCGATGTGGCCGCTGGCCGCCACATGCAGCGCTTGCTGCGCCGGCAGCGCTGCGTAGCACGTCTTGCACAACTATTTGTAGGTGACATAGCCACTGGTGCCCGCATGGTGTAACGAGAGGTTGAGACTTATGCGCAGCGACATGTGCATGGCGTGCTCATGCTGCCCCCCTCAGACACCATGCTCAGCTTACAGCGCAGCGCATGGGGCAGCTGCACACAGCAAACACTGTTTGCACAGACACAGCACCTCCTGCCAGTGTCAGAAAGCAATTGTATGTCTTTCACACGGCCTGGCCCACATGAACCCCCTACAAACCCGCGATCCGTACTTTTGTCAGCACTCTGCACTCTGTAACCCCGCTGCCAGGCCATGCCGCATCCAGTGATGCTCAGCAGCAGCAGCCCTGGTCCTCCGCTCGTCGGCGAGCTGCTCCGCCGCCGCCGCCAATCCCGGCCGCTGCCCGTCACTGCTCCGTGCTGGACCGTGGGGCGTAGAGCTCGTTGTCGGCCCAGCTGGCCGGGCCGCCGGTGCCCGGCGCGGGCAGGCCCTGCGCGGCCGCGGCCGCCGCCAGCGCGGCCAGCGCGCCCGGCTCTGTGACCGATTTGCCGCGCGACGGCAGGCTCGCGCCGTCCTGCGCGCGCGCGCGCCGCGTCAGCCGCCGCGCGCCGCCCTGTAGCGCATTGCCAGCTGCGCGCCACGCAGCCAGCAGGCCGTTGCCCGGCAACCAGCATGCGCTCACCGACTAGCGGCGCAAAGGCGCTCACGTTCACGCGCGTCCTGCCTCGGCCGCCGCGTGCGCCTGCAGCCGCGACGCGGCCCACCTCGAGCACCCCCATGCATGCTGTGCGGCAGCAAGGGGGACAGGCCTGCTTGATGGCATCCGCGGGGTTAGTGCCGCTGCGTCTGGAGCGCAACCCCGCCGTCAGGAGCTGGGCATGGGCTGCCGAGATGGGCCACAGCTCGTCCGCGCGCGCGCCTGCCTGCCCTGGCAGCCATGGCAGCAGGGGAGCAGAGCGCCAGGGTCCGAGTGCGCGCGGCCGCAGGGCGCGCGCCTTGTCGGCGACGGTTGCCACCAAGGGCTGGTGGCGCCACAGGTAGCGCACGCGCAGCGCCTTTGCCTCGCCGGGCGCAGGGTCGCAGAAGCCCAGCAGGCCCGCGCGCGCGACGCCCTGCCGGCGAGAGGGTTTTCAGAGGAATCCTGACACAGGGTTGGGGCAGGGTGCACGTGAACTGAGCAGCCCTAGCGACATGAGCAGTCCTGGGGGCATACGCGCGCCGGAGACTCCGCGGAGCGCGGCAGCCAGCGGCGCGGCGGCCCTGTCCGCGCAGCTCAGCAGCGCGGCCGGCTTCACGCGCGGCGCAGCAGGGCGGGCAGCGCGCGCGGCGCGCGCCTGGTGCAGCACGATGCGGCCGCGCGCGACCAGGAAGCGCGTGGCGGCCGTCACGTCCACCCACGGCGGCGGCGGCGGCGCGCGGCCGGCGGCGCGCGCGGCCGCTGCCGCCGCGACCGCTGCCGCGTCAGCCGCGTCCTCCTCGTCCCCCTCTTCTTCTTCCTCTTCGCCCTCGTGCGCCGCGCCCTGGCGCCCCTCCCGCGCGCCGCGCGCCGCGTCCTCGCCGCCGCCGCCGTCGTCGCGCGCGCCGGCGTGCCCGGCGCCACCTGCGTCGTCTGCGTCGGCCGGCGCAGCGGCTGGCACGCCGTCCCGCGCGGCCGTCCTGAGCGCCGCGGCGGCGTCCGCGGCCTCTGCGGCCAGGATGGCGTCCAGCACGCCGTACCGCGCGTCCACTACCACCAGGCCGCCCTGCGCTCGCCAGCACCAGGCGGTCCTGTCCACCACAACTAGGCCGCCCTTGCGCCCGCAAGCCCAGCCTCGGCGGGATGCGCGCGCTGCGCAAGCGCGCTCGCCAGGCCCTGCAGGGTCGGGCGCATGGCCAGCGCGCCGGCCCACGGCCTTCGCACACCTTAGACGACCAACCATGATGTTGATGATCCTCTGGCGCGCCGGAAAGCCGCTTTTGCTCCCTGCGGGGGAGTTGCTCTACCTCCCTGGCAAGGCAGAGCTGTGCTTCTTTCAAGGCATGCGAGGATCCAGCATCATGGGCGTGCGAGGGGCCCGCAGAGAGGCGCGCAAGAGCGGGTCGCCCGGGCGCGCCTGCTCCAACTCCATACCCTCTAAAAACCCTACAGGGCGCTTGCTCCACCTGCACACCCTAGCCTATACCCTATGGCGCGCCTGCTCCACCTCTGCCCGCAGCTTGCGCGCGGCCACCGGCGCAAGCAGGCGCTCCGCATCGGCCGCGGCCGCGCGGCCCTCGGCCACTGCCTGCGCCAGCGCCGCGCGCCGCTCCAGCACCTGGCGGGCCCCGGCGCGCGTCAGGGCAGGCGAGGCGGCCGGCGGCGCGGCGGTGGGCTGCGCCGGAACCCTCTGCGATTGCGCTGGGCAGCGCCGCCGCTCTGCGGCGCTGCTTTCGCCGCCAGCTCGACTTCACCGCAGGGCGCGGACGCAGCCGTGCCCGGACGCTGCCTGGAGACACGAGGCCGGGCGCGCTTGCTGAGCGGCTGACGGCAAGGGGCAGGGCGGGGCAGCTTTCGTGAAATACCCTGTGCCTGGATGTCTATGGTTGCAATTTCCAGAGCCCGAGAGCCGCGTGCAGGGCGGCGAGCAGCGCCGCGCGGGCGCGCGCCTTGCGCAGCTTGTAGCCGCGGCGCAGCGGGCGCACGACGCCGTACTTGAGCGCGAGCACGGCCAGCGGCGGCAGCGCGCTCGCGGCCAGCACCACGCGCCAGTCGCTGCTGCCCCAGGGCGCCAGCAGCACCGGGAAGATGAACGCGTGCTCGCCGCGCCGGAACGTCGGCTTCACCGACACGCCCTGCCGCGCCGGGTAAGGTAGGGTGCGGTGGCTGGTGTGGCGGCCTCACAATTAGGGTTTCTTCAGGGGTATGGTCAGTCTCATAGCCTGCACTCGGGCGCGCAGCATTGGACACTTGGCTCAGGCGTGCCGCATCGGACAGACCGGCTCCTGGCAGAGGCTGACCAGGCCGCGCGAGCGCACACAGCGCCTGCACCCGCGCGCGTCGCCGCAGCAGCCGTCCGCCGTGCATGTGACCACGCGACTCGACAAGCGCTGAAGAGCTCGGCGCCGCCCACCGGCAGCGCGGCGCGGCAGCTGCGCTTCTGCGCGCCCGTGCTCGCGCGCGCGGGCGCGCGGGCAGGTGCCCGCGCTCCGGCGGCGCAGGGCCGGGCGCGCGCAGGGGCCGCGCGCGCCGCGCGCCGCCAGAGCCCGCGCCGGCCCGCACCTCGGCGCCCAGGCAGGTCGTGAAGCCGGCCGCGCTGTGGCGCGACACGCGCTCGCTGCCGCCAAACTCCAGCGCGCCGACCAGCCGGAACGCGCGCAGCTCGGGCCGGAAGCGCAGGCCGACGCGGCCGCCCAGGCGCAGGCTGGTGCGCGGGCCGGCGCGCCACTCCACGTGCGCGGCGGCGGACGTCAGCGCGCCCACCTGCCGGGTGTAAGGTAGGGTCAGGACAGGGTTGTGCCCCGGGCGTCTCAGCACCCCCGCGCGCAGCAGGGCGGCAGGGCCCGCGCGCCGCCCGACCGGCTGGCTCAACCCGGAGCGTGCGGCGGGGACTCGAGGCGCGCGCGACGGCGCGCGAGCAGAGAAGGGAGCTCCAAACCCTAGGGTACTGCAATACGTGGCGCACGCATCCGGGCCGCACCTCGACGCGCCCGCCGAGCCCCAGGCGCTCGCGCTTGTGCGTCAGCGACAGGCTGATGCCGCCCTCGCCCGCCGGGCCGAGCGTCCAGGCGAACTCGGCCCTGGTGCGCTCGCTGAGCAGGCGCTGCGTCGCAAAGCGCAGGCCCAGCCCGGCGCCGGCCGCGTAGCTGGCGCCGAGTGACGCGGCGGTGCGATCGCTCAGCTGGCGGCTCGCCGTCGCGCTCAGCAGCGACTTGACGCCTGCGCGCGCCGGCCGGGCGCTCAGGGCTGCGCCCGGCAGAGGCGCCCGGCAGCAGTCGCCGGCGCGCGGCCGCTCGCGGAGCCGTGCTGAGGCAGCAGGGGCGCGCGCTGTCAAGCGGCCACCCGCAGGCGTGCAGGCGCGGCTGCTGGACAGGCGCTGTCCTAACTAGCAAGACCTGCACGCCCCGTAACAGTCACGCTCCACAGCATGCGCATGCCGTGCAGTTGCCTCCTAGCAGGTTTGCTGCGCCGGGCAGCGGGCGGCGCACGACGCCGACGAGGCGCACGCCGCTGCGAGCCCACGCCGCACATCCCTGGATATTTGTAGGGAAATGCGCCAGAGCCCGTTTAGGATGCAAGTTGTAAGTGCCCTGGGGCGCGCGCGCACCGAGCGCAAGCTCCGCCTCCAGCGTGTCGTGCCGCGTGAGCACGCGCTTGACGCCCGCGATGAACGAGCCGCCGCCCTCGCCCCGCTCGACGCCGACCTCGCCTGACCCCCAGCCCGGCGCGCTCTGCCTGAGGCGCCGCGCGTCGGTGCGCCCGGAACGCCGGAAGCTCTCTCTGAGCATTGGGGCAGGCCGCGGCGGGACTGCACGCTCTGGCACATGCGCGGCAGCCAGGCCCCACTGGGCACCGCCGGCACGCGCCGCGCTCGGACACCGCAACCTTTCGGGAGGCACCCAGGCCGGGCGGGCCGGGGGCGCGCCCGCGAGGTATGCGCCCATGCGCTCCGTGAATGGCAGCTGCACCTGGCTGGTCATGGCCACGGAGCGCAGCTCGGGCGCGCGGCTGGCGCCCGCGTCGTATGGCGCCACCAGGCTGCTGGCGTCGACGCGAAAGATGTAGTGCCCGCGGTGCGACACGCTCTCCTCCAGGCTCTCCGCCGCCTGCCGGCCAGGGTCAGGATAAGGTCAGGCCGGAGACTGGGTTGGGGTCCACGCGCAAGGTGTAGTGCCCGTGGTGCGACGCGTTCTCCTCCAGGCTCTCCGCCGCCTGCTGGCCAGGGATGGGGTAGGGTCAGGCCGGCCGCGCGGCCGAGTGGCCGCAAGCGCCGGCGCGCCCTGCCTGCGGCCGCGCACGCCCTGCGGCAGCCGCGCGCAGCGGCGCCGGCTGGCGCGCTCTCCGAGCTGGCGCCCCAAGCCGCCCGGCGACACCAGGCGCGGCGCCCCGCTCCACCCACACGATTGCCGCCACAGGCATCACAGATGCCTCACTCAGGCTGCACAGCTCGGCGCGCAGAGAGCATGATGCAGGGCCCTGCGCCGGCGCCGCCTGCCGGCCCATCCGCGGCGCGCGGCAGGAGGCGGCGCGGCCGGCGCCGCTCGGCCGAGCGGCGCACGCGGCGCCGGGGCTGGTCGGCGCCGCGCCGCCGCGCCGGCCCGCCGCGGCGCAGCAGCAAGGGCCACAGCCAACCGGCAGAGCTGTATGCGCACTGCTGCCCCGCAGCGCCCGCCGAGCGCGCTGCCTGGGCGGCCCCGGGCGGCGCGGGCCTGAATATACGATTAAAGGGATAGGGCACCTGCTTTGCCTTAAGCCGCTCCCAGGCGCTGCGCACGTCGCGCACGTCCGTGCTGAGCTCCAGCCCGGCGCGCAGGCCCTCCTCGCCATACACGTCGTACACGGTGCGCTTCTCCGCATCCGACAGCACCTGCGGCTCGCAGCGGGCGGGCGCGCGATGACTGCAGCGTCTCGCCGCCCTCCTGGCCGTGCTGTAGGGACACGGACGCGCGCCGCAGCTTCCCCTCCTCCACAGGTGCGCAGGACGGCCGGCTGGCTCACCAAGCTGGAAAAAACTGCAAGTGTGATGCACAGCTGAGACGCCGCTCTCGGACGCTGTGCTGGGTGGTGTGGCGTCTCACTGACTCTGCTACTGCACCTTTCACTTTTCGCAGGTCCAAGCTGACCAAGCAGTGCAAGCAACAACGTTTTGCGGCGCTCCCCCGCACCTCGTATGCCGCCTGCACCCGCACGAAGTTTGCAGACGCTGTTGACACGTCGTCAGCATGCTTGTCCGGGTGCGCCACTGCCGCCAGTGCCCGGTATGCGCGCCTGATGTCGTCCTGGCTAGCATCGCGGGAGACATTCAGGAGCGCATAGTAGTTATCGCTGCCAGACGCAGCCTCTTCCATCAGGCCTATCCTGCCGTGTGCATCTCTCTCTTTGGCATGGCTAGCAGCGCTGCTGTGATGGTCGTTGCATGTTACATCTGGTCTACTTGTACCAGCGCATGAGGCCTGGTCATACATGCAGTCCAGCCTCCCATAATGTGGGGCACGCCAGCAGACATTTCTCTGACCTGCCTGTCCCATGCACGACATACGTCCTTTGATGGCGCGCTCTTGCTTGACCCATATGGTGCATGTTCCCGTTTGTGATGCAGGGTCGCTGCTGACATGGTGCACCGCGGTTCAGCGCTCCCACCCTGCTGCCGCCACGCCGGCCTTCTCCAGGCTGGCGCGCGCGCGCCTAGACCTAGAAGCGTCCGCCATCCCCGCCCCGACCTGCCCTGCCTATGCTCACAACCCTGCAAACACGGGAATGTCCCCCTCCGCTCGCACTCCCGAAGCGCCTAGCCAGTCACCGCGGCCGCCGCGCCCGTCAGCGCCGTACCCGCGCCCGTCAGCGCTGTACCCGCGCCCGTCGCCGCGCCCGTGAGCGCGCCGGTCGCCGACGACAGCAGCGACGACGCGCCCGTCACCGCCGACGCGGCGCCCGGCACCGCCGACACGAGCGCCGCCTCCGCGCTGGTCAGCAGGTTGGCGGCGGGGAAGGCGGCGGCGAGCGCGGACGCGGCGGCGCCCAGGTCGGCCGGCAGCGCGGACAGTGCGGTCGCGACGGAGGACGGCACGGCCAGCAGGCCGGCGATCGCGGCGGCCGCCGGCGATGCGGCCGCCGCGGCGGACGAGGCGATGTCGCCGAGCGGCAGGCTGGCGCCGCCGACCGTGAGCGATGCGTCCAGGCCGATCGCCTTGGACAGCTTGCACTCGCGGCTGAAGTAGACCGCCGGCTTGGACTTGAGCACCGAGCAGTAGCCTGCGCGCCCGCGCGCGCGCGCTCGTGCCTGCTGTATCCAGCCTGCCGTGCTGCCGGCAGCTGTTGCGGCGCCTTGTGCGTCTTCCCTGTGTGGGCCTGCGGCGGGTGCACATGCACCGGCCTGCATGCATGTGCTTTCAGGAGCCAACAGGGCCGTGCCACAGAAGGGTCAGGGCCGCCTCCTGCGCGCTGACCTGCAGCATGGCAGCACAGGGCCCGCGGGGCGCCGCGCGCCTGGGTAGACGGTGAGCTGCAGGTACGCCGGGCGGCAGACAAGCAGCGGCGCGGCGGGCGTGGCCGTCGCGGACGCGGCAGCCGCAGCCGTGCCGGCCGGCGCGCCGCTGACCGTCGTGTTGGCCCCGCTGATGGGCGTCCCGCTGACGGCAGTAGGCGCCGCGGCGACTGACGCGGACGCAGTTGCCGTCGCCGTCGCCTGCCGCGCGCCGCGCTCAGCGCCAAATGGGGCCATGGCGGCCCAGCGCGGCGCGTCCGGCGCCGGCGGCAGCGGCACGCGCGTGCTTCTGGGCGTGTGCAAGGCAAGTGGCAACGAAACATGCGCCAGGCGTGCAGGAGCAGGGTATAGCCCAGGGCTCAGTGAACATGCAGGCGCCACAGGCAAGCGGCTGCGTTTGGTTCGCGCGGCGGGCGAGCCAGCGGCCGCGAGCCTGGGCTTTCCCGGCGGCGCGCGCGCGGCGGGGCCAGGGCCGCACCGGCAGCTCCTCGAGCACGCACGACCAGGGGACCAGCTGCAGCGTCGCGCTCTTGCCCACGCACTCCGCCAGGACCTGCGCGCATGCGTGCTGGAGGCTTGCATGCAGGCGCAGGGCAGCCAGGGGCACTGTAGGGTCAGGTGGTGGGCACGTAATGACCATGCAGAGCAGCAGGACCCCCAGCTGCGCCAACAGGACCTAGAAGTCAGTGCGCGCGGCTGGCGCCGCAGGGCGGCTTGCGGCCAGGCGCATGCACCCGTGCAGGCCGCGCGCCCCATCGGGGCGCGCGCCTTGTAGGACGCGTTAAATGTCTCCGCCACGCAGAAGGGGTCCAGGATCTGCGCGAGCTCAGACTTGGCCTGCGCAGGGGCCCGCGGTCAGGGCGCGCGCGCGCGCAATGGAGCGTGCCTGGGCACGGCCGCAGACCAGGACATGCAGCAATCTCAGGCTTCCCCCTTGCAGGCATGCGCGGGGGGCTGTGACCGTGTTTGTGCGCCCTGCTGCAGACGCCGCGTTGCGGCGGCACAGGAGGCAAGCTCTCAGACCTCGCTCTATTCGCATCCACGCAGCGAGGCATGAAGGGCTCACACGTCAGGGCGGCTGCTGGCGGGCCCTGTCTGGTCAGCCCTGGTGTTCATGCGGTCCATGTCCTACAGCATAGGGGCATGCCATTCCAGGAGCCGCCAGACATGCCGCACGCGCGCGCTCCTCGCCCTCGCCTTGCACGTCAGCAGGTGCAGGGTCCCCCATGACGGCCAGGTCAACACACGCAAGCAGTTGACGGGTGCCAGGCCCGCACGCTCTCCAGGCCGACCGCGCTGCCGATGGTCTTGACCAGGTTGGCGATGGCCTCCGCCTCTGACAGCGTGGCTGCAGGGTCCAGCAGCGAGCCTGTGCCCGCGCGCCCGCGGGCCGCTTGCCGCGCGGCGCGGAGCATGCAGGCATGCCCACCCTTTGACTCTGCATGCATGAGAGCTAAGCCGGAAGAGAGCTGCAGAGCCCGCCTCAGCCTCAGCACGCGCCTGCGCCACGCTGCCGCCGGGCTTGCTGCCGCCTGTCGCGTGGGCGGGCGCGCACCGAGGTCGGACAGCTGCGTGGGCAGCGACGTGGCCAGCGACTCGGCCTGGCTGACGAGCGCGCTCGCAAACTCGCTCATCAGCGAGCCCAGGCCCGATCCGGCGGCGCCCCTGACCGCGGAGGCCGCGCCGCCGGCCAGCGTGGACAGCGCCGACGAGGCGCCCAGGCCGCTGAACGCGCCGCTGACCGCCTGCGCGCGCCGCCGCGCGCTCATGCTCGTGCGCCTGCCAGGTGCTGTGCTGACCCGCTCTGCGACCAGCCTGTTTGCTCCGGAGCGATCGGAGGGCGAGCCAGGCAAGCTGGTGTGGCAGGCCGGCCAGGCGGGCCCCTGCGCAGGGCTTGGTCCCAGCGCAGGCTGCTCCGCGCGCGGGGCAAGGGCGCTATCACTGAGGCCTCGTCTTTGCCGGTGTGGCAGGCAGGCGGGCGGCGCGGGAGCCCACCGTGGGCACCGCTGAGGCCAGCGCCCCACTCAGCCCCGTGATGGCTGAAAGCGCAGTGCCGCCCAGCGCCGGCAGGCCGAAGGCCGCCACTGTTGCTTCGGCTGCGCCCAGCAGGCCTGGAGCAGCCAGGATCGTGCCCGCTATTGCCTGCGTGCGGCGCTCTCGTCAACACGAGATTGTCGAACACCAGCGCCTGGTCACCCGGCGCCTGGGGACACGCACCGGCAGCTGCAGCAGCTCACGGCCTGCTCGGTCGCCCCCTTCTTCGCGAAGTGGCTCTGCGGCAACGCGCTTGCGACGTCTGAATAGTGCGATGGGACGAGGAGCACGTCCCACGACCCGGCAGTGCCTGCGTGACACTCCCGCGCGCGCACCTGCTGTGGCAAGTGCTGATGCGACCGCGCAGAGCAGCACCACTGCCCGCGTGAGCGTGCCCCGGGCCATGTGGCTCTGTTCTTCTGAAAACCGGGAAGTAGCTTGGCCGCGCGCGAGCGATCGTCCGCTCAATTGTCAGCAAAACACTGGGCCTTTAGAGGATCAATCGAGACTTATGCGCCGGGGCGGACCTCTGTTGAAGGCTTGCTACCAGGAGGGCACACAGCTAGGGTCTCACTCAAACTCCTCAGGGCGTTGGGTTTATGCCAGCACAAAAATGGCTAACTGGTGCTGGCTGCAACCGGAGGCCCCAGCCGCGGCTCACTCCATACCGCAGTCCTGCACTGAAAGGGCCCGCAGCACAAGGCCCTTGCAGGTCACGCAACTGGCCGGAAGCGCCCCTGTCGGTGCACGGGAAGGCCGCCCCACCCACTGCTGCAAGGCCGCGAGTCTCTCCGCTTGCAAGTAGTGCATGACAGACTCCCTGCACCCACCCAGCTTCCGCCCTGCTTGCCGCCGCGACCCGTCCCAGCGGCCCCGGCATGCCCGCAAGACCCAAGACCCCTCACCCACCACCACACCCTGATCCGCAACCAGCCAGGAACACCGACCCGCTCACCCCGCACGGCCTGACCCGAAAACCCAAAAAGTGCCCCGCGCCCCCTTCACAAAGCAGAACAGTTCATACAGTCTACACAGGGGGCGGCCCGCCCCCGCGCGCGGCGCCCAGCCCGCGCCGGCTGCGGCGCCGCGGCCGGGGGGTCACATGACGTCAAACAGGAAGGCCGCCACGTCGGAGAGGCTGACGAGACCCTCCACGCGCCGCGTGGCGGGGTCCATGATGAACAGCCGCCGCACGCCCGGCACCGACAGCCGCTCCACCACCGACCTGCGCGGCGCGCACGTTTGACAATGGCCTGCTTCGGCTGCCGTGCACCCTGGCGGCCGCACGCCTGCACGCATGCCGTGCCCGGCAGGCCTGCGACTTGCGGACCCGGAGCGGCGCCGTGCTGCCCGTGGCCCGTCTGCATGCACAGAGCGGCCAGAGGGGCTCCGTCGCGGCAGTGACGCCAGCTCCGAGCTTTACTTTCGGACGCCGCGCCCGATAAACTCAATGGCGAACCAGAATCGGAGCGTCCTCTCACCCTTGCCTGAGTGGCTCGCGCGGCCCTCCGGCGGGCGCAATGGGGCCGCGCCTGAGCGTGTCGCGTGCGGTGCAGACATAGACGCGCTGCAGCTTCGTGGCCGCGACGCCGCCGCCCTCGCCGCCGGCGCCGCCAGCCGCGGGCCAGGCCGGCGTCGCGAGCTGCGCCAGCGCCAGCGCCTGCCCAAGCGACACCCTCATGGAATGTTGTGGACCACTCCTGCGAGTTGCATAAACCCGCAGCTGCTGTCCAAGGGAAGCGCGCCGTCGGACCATGGCACCCAGGGTCTGACACGCCCGTCCAATATGCCACGTCTGCGCGCGCGAGCGCGCGCCCGCCGCGCGCGCAGCCGGCCTCGGTGCCGCCCTAGGGCTGCACGAAGCGCGGCGCAGGGCGCAGCCGGACCCTAGCACTAACCTCACCCTCCAGGGCGCGCCTGCCCGACCGTGACCTCCTCCCACTGCAGCCGGTTGTACGCGTTGCCGCGCGCGAGCTGCGTGATGTCGCTGCGCGCGTACATGTCCAGCAGCGCGCCCGCGTCATTCACCACCGGCAGCACGCTCACGCCCGCCTCCAGCAGCAGGCCGAGCGCCGCGGTCAGCGGCGTGCCCGGCTGCACCGTGTGCAGCGGCCGCACCTGCGCGCCGGGCGCGCCAGCTCCACTGCGCGCCCAGACAACATGAGGCACAACGACGCGCAAGCAGCTCAGCCGGCACGCCGCTGAGCGCCGCGAACATCACCGTCCTGCCGAACGCCGTGATCGGCGGGGTGGGAGGGGCGGCGCGGGGGCCGGGCGGGGGGCGCGCGCGCGCCTTGCGCCAGTCGCGCCGCTCGGCGCCGGGCGGCGTGCCGTTGGCGGCCGGCTCGGCGGCCGCATGCGGCGAGTCGGGCGACCAGGTGCCCACCGGCAGCGCGCTGATCGGCTGGGCCAGCAGCGGCAGCGAGGCCAGGCTGGCGCGGAAGTGGCGCATGAGGCACGCGAGCGCGCCGCTGATGGTCGCGATGTGCAGCAGCGTGGCCGCCTCGCCGCCGCCGCCTGCCGCCCATCGCGCGCGCGCGCCCGTGAGGCCGGCGCCGGGCGGCGCGGCGCCGGGCTGCCGCCGGGGCGGTGCGCGGCGCTGCAGCTGCCTGCAGGCCTGCCCCTGCGCAGCCGCGCAGCGGCGCCGGAGGCTGGTGCAGGCGGGTGGCGGAGCTGCCGGAGGCCGGCATCAAATTGTGTTCGAGCTTTTCTAAACAAGCGGCCGGCACTCCCGGCGCACGTCTGCGCTGTCCAAGGGCCAGAGCGGCCCGCAAAATCTCGTAACTGCTCTGGACTCGCGGGCAGCACTCTGGGCGGCCGCGCGACGCGCGCCGCGCAGACCGCGGCCACCAGGCTCGACCAGCGAGCGTGCCGGCCAGCAGCCCGGCCCGCCTGCACCCGACTCACTGACGACAGGCCCCGCGAGCGGCCCAGCGGCGCGTGCGCACCGCCGTCGCCGGCCGACAGCACGGGCGCCATGGAGCAGCGGTTGCGGAACAGCTTGCCGATCACCGCGTGCAGGCTGTCCTGCGGCCGCAGGCTGACCAGCGGCTTGGGCGGCCGCCCCGCCGCCGCCGCCTCCTCGCGCAGGCCCCAGATTGTGTAATCGTCCATCTCCGCCTCGCTCATCGGGTTGCCGCCGCTCGTGACGCTGCGCGCGTGCCGCAGGGCCCCCTCAGGCCGGCGCGCGCGCTGCGGCCGGCGGGCGGCCGGGCCCCACGCCCGCCCTCCTCGCAGGCCCCTCCCGGGCATGGCGGCCGGGCCCATCAGGTGCTACACCCCACCCAGCGGGTCGCCACAGCCGCTCGCTCTGCCCGCCCCACTGCGCCCATGCAACGCAGCCCCCAGCTGTCGCTGCGCATACAACGCATGCTGGGAGAGTCCCCACGGCAGCTCCTGCAGCGCCTCGTCAGCACAGCCCCCACCCCCCTTTCGAACTGCCCTTCGGCTGAGAAGGTCTCAAGGGCGCGCGCGCCTGCTGCGCAGCCGGCGCAGGATGAAGATGAAGTCCGAGGCCGAGATCATGCCGACCACGGACACGCTCTCCGCGTCCCACAGCGGCGCGCTCGCCACGCCCTGTGCTACGCAAAGGGTTAGGGTAGGGTCTTGCTTTTCCGCCGCCCCGCAGGGGGCGCTGCGCGGCGCCGCGGCACCAGCACGGGGGAGAGCCAAGCCGTCGTGCAGCCTGCGGGGCTGGGGGCAGCAGCATGCGTGGGGGGCCGGGCGCCGGGGGCGCGCGCCTGCTCGTGCAGCGCGTGGAAGGCCTGCCGGATGGGCAGGCCCATGTCCAGCAGCACCACCTTGCCCGACTCCGGGATGAGCTCGTAGCAGCTGTGCCCGCGCAGGAACTCGCGCACCCGATTCCGCGTGTACGCCGGCTCGTCCGCCTGCGCGGCCGGCAGCGGCGGGCGCGTCGGCTACTGGCCCGATGCCCGCGTGCGGCTCTGCCTGGCGAGAGCATGCGCAGCAAGGCAGGGCGCCCTGGCCGCATCCGCGCTATCATGCGCGTTCACACGCTCGGCAGGCAGGGCGTTTGCGGGGCGCCGGGCGCCACGTCGGCTCCCCGGCCGGCCGCCGCGGCGCACGCGGCGCGCGCGCGGGGCGCCAGGCGCCCGCAGCGCGGGCCGCCGGGGCACCTGCAGCGCGATGGGCGCGAGCACGCTGTCGGCCGACGACTCCACGCTCGCCATGTCCACGTCCGTGCTGAGACTGCCGGTCGCCTGCGGCATGCTGCTGGCGGGCGGCTGCGCGGGCGCGGGCGCGGCCGCGGGCGCCGGCGGCGCCGCGCGGGGCTGCGGCGCTGCGGCCGCCGCCGCGGGCGCCGCCGCCGGCGGCGCGGCGGCGCGCGGCAGCGGCTGCGCGGCCGGCGCGCCGTGCAGGCCCCTGCGCCGCGGCGGGGCGCTGAGACGCTGGGCGCCCTAGACACGCCCGCAGCTCTGGCACTCTCACGGAGAGCCCGGCGCGAGCGACGGGGTGGGCAAGCGCGAAAAGCCTAACAGGCTATGCCGCCTAGCAGCGCGTATGCAGCGCCTGCGCCCGCCCGGCGTGGTCACCTGAGCCTCAGACGTCAGAAGCGCAGGGCGCTTTGCCGGGGCCTCGGCTCCAGAAGAGCCTGCCCCGGGCGCGCGCAGCAGGGCACTGGGCCGCACCCGCCCTGCTGCGTCTGCGTCTCCGGCCGCCGCACAAACAGCCAGTTGTTGACGTTGCCGAGCGGGTCCGGCATGAAGGGCTGCGTCTCGTCATGCCGCCACTCGCCGTCCACTATGAACTTATACTGGTGGTACCTGCGCGCCCGGGCCCCTTCGGACTGTGCGCCACGCCCCCATCGAACGCCCTCGCGCGGCGCTGCGCTCGCCGCGCGCGAGCATGCTGCGCCGGCATCCGAGTCGCAGCGCCGCGGCGCGGCGGCGGGGGCGCACCCCGGCGGCAGGTGCACCACCACGGAGTACACGCCCGGGGAGCCCTCCATCGCGGCCATGGGCACCGTCTCCACCCACCGCGTGAACGAGCCGCACAGGTGCACCTGCTGCGGCGCACCGCTGCCATCACGCACGGCGCCGGGCCTCTGTGCGGCCTGTGTTCAGTCTGCGTATGCAGAGCTGCTTTGCAAGAGAGCCGAACACGTTGTGCAGCAAGTTGTGACAGGGACTTCCAGGTTGGTCGCCGCCGCAGAAACGTGGGGCGGCCAGGCTTGTGTATGCAAACCGCTGTCCGAGCGCAGCAGCGCTTGCGCCACACCGACGCGCGCTGTCCACCAAAGCACCCCCCACAGGGCAGCACGGCGCGCTGGTGCGGTTAGGGATCCCCCGGCGCAGGGGCCAGCTGCGCACCGTCTGGCCTCCAAAGCGCCATGTGAACCTCGTCGGCACGAAGAATGCCATGCATGCAGCCGGCGCGCCGCGGCTCTACCAGCTTTGTGCAGCACTGCGCTGGGGGGGCTCACATTGTGACGCGCGGCTTGCAACAGCACGCCAGGGCTCGTCAGGACAGCTGCACTGAGGGGTGGAGCGAGAGCAGGGCCGCCCTGCGCAGCTCTTTCGCAAGTAGCCAGCGACTAGGGTGTGCAGGTCATCAGCGGGCATAATGCCAGTATAGTGGTGCTGCTGAGGAGGGATGCCACAGCATTATGCGGCTTACACCACGCCAAGCTTACATGCGAGATGTAAGCTCGTTGCTAGAGCCGTCAACATACATTCAACGCAGAATGAGGTAGGCCTGCCAGTTCGCTGGAGCGCCAAGATTTCTACCTGCTCGTACCGCGTTCGCCAAGGTTTCTACCTGCTCGTACCGCGTTCGAGGCAGCCGGGAACAGGCACCGCAAACATGCCCGGGCCATTCCGCATGGTTGAGCTCAGCAGGCATGCGTGGCAGGCGCCACAGCGTGCGCCGCGGCTGCCAGGGCGTTGCCGGCCAGACCCTATGGCGCCCCGCCGCCTGTTCAGGCGCGCCGCGCCACCCCGTCCCTATTTCTCCGCCTGCGGCCCGTCCGCGGCGAGCGCGGCCGCGCGCGCCCGCGCGGACGCAAACAGGTCGGGCATGGGCCGCACGTCAGTGAACTGGCGCAGCACCTCGTCCGTCACCTTCGCGCGCGCCGCCTGGTGCTCCGCCACGAGCGCCTGCAGCACCTGCGCGCCGTGGCGCCCCGCGCGCGCCTCAGCGCGCCCGGCGCGCCCCGGCCCGGCGCGGACGCGGGCGCGCCGCCGCGGCCGCGCCGGTGCGCGCCATGACGAGCTTGTGAGTACATGATGAGGTTTTGTGACAGACGCAGTCACCCGTGACGCGCAGGAGCCGGTCCCACGTGCGGCGCTTGCGCATGTGGTGCAAGGCCGGCATGCATGCGGGCCTCCCAGGCAGCGCACGCTTACGCACGCTTAAGCAGGGCAGCGCGCGCAGGGCGCGCGGCTCGGGCTAGCGGGCGCGAGCGCACCCCGATCAGCTCCTTTTTTACCTCGCCGGTCAGCATGCGGCCGGCCCGGTACTCGCGCCCGATCTCGGCCAGGCGCATGTCGTCCTCCAGAAAGAAGTTGAGGTACTTCCACGGCACGTCCACCTCCAGGTTGGCGCCTGCGCGCGCGCGCCCGCCGCCCTGGCCGCCCTGGCCGCCCTGGCCGCCCGCCGCTGCCTGTTCTGGGCGGGGAGGCCGCATGTGCAAGCCGGGCGTCAGTGCATGCACCAACGGAGGCGCTGCTCGCCCTGCATGCTCATGCCGGCGCTTCTTGGCCTGCGCGCGCAGCAGCACGCCCGACAGGAGTGCGCGGCCGGCCGCGCGGCGCGCGGCCGGCCGCGCGGCGCACCGTTGGCGCGGTGCTCCTCTACGGTCTCGCCGCCGCCGGAGAGCGCAAAGCGGTTGATCTTGTTCTTGATCTGCGCGGCGGTGTCCGTGACGAAGATGGCGCTGCTGGGGTCGCTGCCGCTCATCTTGCCGGTCTCGCCCTGCACGGGGGCGCGCGCGTCACGCGCCCGCGCATGCACGCGCTCAGCGGCGGGTGCCCAGTTCGTCCCTGCTCGGCGCTCGCTGCGGAGCAGGAGCCTGCAGGCATGCCGCACCCTGCACCGCTTGAAACAAGCGCACGCATGGGCAGCGGCTGCCGGGGCTGCTGCCGCGGCGCGCGCTCGCTCTGAGCGGGCACGCGGCAGGGCGCGCGCGCCTGCAGCGCCGGGAAGAAGCGCGACTCGAGCAGCGCGACCTTCTTGTGGCCCATCTTGGGCGCGACGTCGCGCGTCATGCGGAAGTAGGGGTCCTGCGGCGGCGCGGCGCGCGCGCGTGGGCGGTTGTAGGGTAGGTATGCGGTAGGATAGGGTTAGGAATAGCTATACCCTCTATACGCGTGGGCGGCGCGCGGGCAGGGCTGCCGGGCCGGCGCCGGCCGCCGCGACCACGCCCATGCGGCGAGCGGGGCGAGCGTGCAAACCCTCACCCTACCCCAACACACCCAGCCAGCCATCAGGCCAAGTGCAGGCGCTTGTGCCAGAGCCGGGAGTACCATTTGTGCGCCGAAAACGAGCCCGGCCGCGGCCACGGGGTGGGCGCGCGCCTGGTCGTTCGCGCACGGCGCCAGGCAGCGGATGCCCTTCCTCATATTCGGCATGAGGAACATGTGCGGGATGGGGTCGGAACATAGGGTAGGGTTAGGGCGCGCACCTGGTCGATCGCGCACGGCACCAGGCAGCGGATGCCCTTCCGCGCGCCGAACATGTGCGGGAACGAGTCTGAGAACGCGGGCGCGGCCTGAATCGCCGGGAACATGACCTTGCCGATATTGTCGCTCTCTGTCAGCCCGAAGATGCCGCGGACCTGGTTGAACGTGACCAGGCTGCCGCCGCGCGGGCGCGCCCCGGTCAGGGGCGCCGGGGCCTGGCGTCGCACCCAGCATCACGGCGCTCCGCCACACTGCTCATTTGCTCGCCAAAGCGTGCACGGTTCATGCTACGTTTGCTTGAAGTCTGCAAGGCCGCCTGTCCCGGACAGCCCGCGCGGAGCGGGGGCGGCATTCGGGGGCGTCGCGGCAGCCGACGTACGCGACAGGGCGCGCCGGGGCGCGCGCCTCATGACGCGCAGCGCGTTGCAGTAGAACGCCGAGTTCTCGGACCCGCCGCCGCCGCCGCCAAAGTGGCCGATGTCGGTGAAGATGAACGTGTTGGCCGCGTCGAAGCCGCACGCGATGATGTCCTTTATGTTTTCCCGCGCCAGCCGCCGCGCCTCCTCCACCGTCAGGCTCCTGCGCGCCGCGCGCCGCCGGCTGGGCCGCGCAGCAGCCGAACGCGCTGCTTCGAGGCGAGCGCGCGCTGCGGGCCTTCTCCATTGCACCGGCCGAGGATTTCGTCATGCGTCCTCCGGCGGCGCACTCGCAGCTGCAGCGCACCCGCCACGACCCTTGCAACAGCGGCTCACGCCTGCGCCTGTGGCGGTTCAGGACGCCTGCATGCATGCATGCGCACGCATGTGCTGGCGCTCCTCCACCGGGCGCCGCCACCCGCGCATCGCCTGTCACGCCGCACGCTTGCAGAGCCTGTGGCGGCGCACGCTTGCAGCACATGTGGCGTGGCACGTCCCGGGGCGGCGGCGGCGCCTGCGCCGCAGGGCGCGGCGCGCGCACCGCCACAGCGCCTTCTCGTCATCCGTGATCTGGATGACCAGCGGCACCTTGAACGCGCGCTGCAGCCACGCCGTGAACTGGAAGGGCACCAGGTGGCCGAGGTGCAGGTTCGCCGACGACGGCCCCTGCGCAGGCTTGGCGCGCGCTCAGTGCGTGACGGCCGGGTGGGGCTCAGCGCCTGATCGGGCGCACGGCAGGCGCGCTGAACGCAATTTGGCAGTCCGTGCGGGAGCGCTGAGCTGGAGGGTGGAGGGTGTGTCTTGCAGCTGCCCTCGCATGCAGACGGGCTTTTCACCCCTTGATGGCACAGCAGACTCAGGCTGCGCGGCCATGGTCCGGTGCAGCTGCGTTGGCAGGCAGGTGCTCCGGAGCCCTCGACGGAGAAGCGCCCTGGTGCCTGGGGTCGTGCTGAGCATGGACTGGGCTCCTGCACAGTGGCAAGAACGACAGAGTCCACATACAGTCTGTGCGTGGGGGCCCCGATGTGCCCAGCCCGGGCGGCACGCCGCACCCGTGCTGAGCATGGAATGGGCCCCTGCACAATGGCAAGGACGACAGAATCCACACACTGGCCTGTGAGTGGGGACCCAAGGTGCCAGGCCCCGGCGACACGCCGCACCCCTGCACAATGGCAAGGACGACAGAGTCCACGTACGGCCTGTCAGTGGGCGCCCCAGAGTGCCCGGCCCCGCCGGCGCGCCGCACCCGGCCCGTGTGCAGGTGGAACGGCTCGCACAGGGACCCCTTCTACCCCAGCCCTATCCTGTCACAGACGCCCTGTGAGCAGGGGCCCCGGCGGCGCGCCGCACCCGGCCCGTGTACAGGTAGAACGGCTCGCCCTTCTCGTACGCGTCCAGCAGCGCCGCCAGGTCGCGGTGCGCGTAGAAGACCCTGCGCTTGAGGAAGGGGTGCGCTGGCACGCCTGTCAGCCGCTCTATCCGCCGCACCAGCGCGTCGTCGACCTCCGCGCAGCCGAACTGCGCCCCCGGGCGGCCCCCTGAGCTGGCAGCGTGTGGGGCGGGCACGGCAGCGGGCGGCGGGCGCTGGGCGGCCGGGCGCACGTCGCGCCGGAGCTTGTCGTAGTCGATGCGGCCGTCGGCGCCGCCCCGCACATCCCACGGCGTAATCACCTGCAGCCGCGCCGCACCAACTCATTCATTCATTGCTCTCCCGTGCCAGCTCTCTTGGAGGCGCGTACGTTCCCTAAACAGGGACACAGCATGCTTGCGGCAGCAAGGCACCTGCTCGCCCGACTGCGGCGCATTTGCGGGCTGCGGCGGAGGCGGCTCGGCGCCCATCGGACTTGCTGCCAATGCCGGGCCTTCCTTGTGTGTCCTGCCCGCCTGTTGGCCGTATAGGCAAGCAGGTCGGGTAGGATGGCTGGCAACTCAGCGTCCTCGGCCGCGCTTGCTCACGCACCTGGCTGCACAGGCGCCGCTCTGTACCTCGGCCAGCGCAAGCACGGGCAATGCGCAAGCTGCTTGTCACTGCTCGCTCCCCGCTCGACTTGTTTTGGGCATCAGGTTCTGTCGAGGGCCCTTGGCTACTACCTGCAAGGTACTCTCTCAGTTGACAGGGGAAGCGCAGCACTGACCGGTGACACAGCGTTTGCAAAAGCCAGCCGATAGCCTTCTCTGAGCATCAGCAGAGGCGAGCGGGACTTGGATGGACCCGCCCAACCGCCTCGTCGACCCCGCGACCTTCAAGCCAGCTCCAACGGTCTTGGAACGTGCGGCGCAGGCCGTGTGCACGACACAAAGCAGCTGCTTGGGTGCCTGTAGTGAATGCCGCCACCTGTGCGGTGCCGTCGCCGAGCAGGGAAGCTGCTAGATAAAAAAGTTTCACTCCTGCGTGCAGAAATTAAAGGCGGCGTGCAGTACAGCGCGACGTATGTGAAAGACACCGCGGTCTCGGGCACGCGCGCGGTGAAGGAGCGCGACTGGAGCAAAGAGAAGAAGCTGGCTCAGGATGCGGGCGTGGCCACCAAAGAGTGCGCCCCTGTCGCACCAGACGGGCATTCCTCTGGCTTACCTCAGCGCTCATATGCACGGCATCCCTCAGCGCAAGCCATTTGCGCGTTGGTGACTTGCTGCAGCTGGGCTGCAGGGCTGCTGTCAAGGTTAGCGCAGCGGCGCAGAAGGGCAGCAGCTGGCTGTACAGCAAAGGCAAGGAGCTGATGAACGGCGGTGCCGCCAGCAAGCAGGGCGGCGCACCGCCGCGCTCGCAGTCCCGCTACTGAGCTTGCACACCTTGGGTGCAGCAAACTGGTGGGCCGCGCTGAAGTCTTTGAAGGCCGCCGTGTGTGCATAGGGCACACTGGACCTTGTGAACAGCGAGTGCGGTTTGTTAATCTGCTTTTTCAGAGGTGTTACATTTGCTGTGACCCTGCATCCTGTACCTGTCTCAAGACGACGTTGTATTTGACTCTCGTCGACCCGCCCAGACTTGCTGACTTGCTGTGGTGACCGACGTGATGCTCGTGACGTAGAGCGCTCATATGCGTCCCGGCTGCGCCTGCTCGATGAGCTGGGGAATGCATGCAGAGAGTGATGGGTGCGTGCACATGGCTTCACGCGCTTGTTTGGGCGTGCATGCTGTGAGCCGCTCAGGTAGGTGTCAAGTGCAGTCTCCATTTTGCAGCTCGCAGCTGGGCAAGTGCAGTGGACAGCATGCATGCACTTCAATAGCAAACGCGCTGCACACAAACATGGGCAGCACACACTGCATGAAGGTACATGGCCATGCATAGAGCTTGCAACCTGCATGTTTCATTACTTCGCCAACACAAGCACAAAATAACGCGAGTCATGCAAGAGGTGCGGAAATAGACGGTCTACGCTCCTTGCATACAAGGCGTGAAGAAGCCTTTCATTCGGTGGCTCTGACAAAGGCATGATACACCGAGCATGCATCCACAGCAGCTGCACATGCAGCTACCAGCCGCGCCTGCTCAGCAGGCGGCATGCGTTGCTGACTGCGCACGCGCAAGTTGCCGCCGATCGCCCCAGCGCCCGGAAGGGGCCAAGCAGAATGCATGTGGGGCTGGTGGCCCATGGCAACGTTCCAACTGCACAGAAGTAAGGTTCCTGACAACAATGCTGCTGCGGAGAAGATTTGACATATGGGCTAGGCGCGGAACCATAAGAGTGCACACGCCACTCATTCCATGTCGATGCTGTTAGGCAGCACAGCGCAACAGACTTCCTAGACCCGCTGCGGGGATGTCACTGTCGGCACGCCTACAGGCTTGCGCAGAGTAGCGCCCGCGGCCGCCGCGGGCCGAGCGACCTTCAGCTGGCAGCGGACCCTCGCAGCAGTACCCGCCAGCGCAGGGCGGGTGCGGCGCCCGAGCACACATCCGGCGCCTGCCCTGGATGAGCGCACGCTCCAGCCGCAAGGAGCACAGCGCCGCCAGGCGCCTGCACGCTGCCGCGCCGGGCGCCGGGGTGCAGGGCGCGCTGCCGGCCCGGGCCGAGCCCGCGCCGCCGGCCGCCGGCGCGGCGCCGCGCCGCGCCGCGCCGCGCTGCACGGTCGCCGCGCAGGCCCAGTGCCAGTGCCCGGCGAGCAGCCGGCGTCAGGCCCTGAACAGCGCCTGGACCTTAGGGTAGGGGCAGGGCAGGATGGCCGGCGTCAGGCCCTGAACAGGGCCTGGAGCTTGGACATCGCGCCCGGAGCGGCCCCCTCCGCGCCGGGCTGCGCGGATTCCACCAGCCGCGCGCGGAGCGCAGTGCTGCTCACGGAGGTCTGCACGCTGCCAAAGGCGGCAGCGGGCGGCGGCGGCTGCGTCGGCGGGCTGCCGGCGTCGGCCGGCGTGCGCCCGCCCGCCGGCGGCGAGGCGTCGCTGCCGCGCGGCGTGCCGTGCCCCGACGCGGCGGCGGGCCGCGGCGCCCAGCCCAGCGCGCCGCTGCCGCGCCGCTGCGCCGGGGCGGCCGCGCCCAGCGACCCAAGCGACGCGCTGGCGCTGCGCGGGGGCCGCCCGGCGGGGCCGGCGGGCGCGCCCGAGCCCCCCGGCGCGGGCACCGTGTCGTGGAAGCTGGCCCATGCGATGCGCGGCGCGCCGTGGCCGTGCGGCCGCGACACGATCGGCGCGAACCTGCGCGCGCGGCGCGGACGTGAGCGCGCGCCGCGCGCAGACTGGCATGGCGTTGCGAGCGTGGGCGCGGCGAGCAGAGGCACTAGAGTCTTCTCCGCACGCGCGTGGCGGCGCTGCGGGTACGGCGCCAGGCTGCTGTCATGCTGGTGCTGGTGCGCACAGCACAGGGCAGGCGGTCCCCCCTCTGGCGCCCTGAAGCGCTCGACCAGCGCCTTTGCATGCAGAGGGCAGGCCTCCGCAGTGGGCAGGCCGTGCAGGCCAGCAGGTGCAGGAGGCCGCGGCACGCACGCAGGCGCGCGCGGCGCGGAATTAAGCGCTCTCCGGAAGCGAGGGGCGCGCCGGTGGCCCTGGCGCACATCCGGGTGCACATGGTACGTGTGCTGGCGCAGCGCGGGCCGGCTGCTGGCGTAGTGCACGGCCTCCACGACGACCACGATCTCGGAGCTCGCGTCGGCGGCGAGCGCGGCCATGCCGGACCGCCACGCGCGCAGCGGCGAGTCCTCTGTGATGCGGTGGCTCACCAGCAGCGGCAGCCGCAGCAGCAGGCGCTGGCGGCCCACGTCCAGCTCGTGCACCTACGCGCGCGCAAGGCATATCGGCGGTTAGGGTATTGTAAGGGTTTGACTAAACATATACCCTGCCCTAGCGCCGCGGCGGCCGCGGGCCCGGGCCGGCGCCGGCGGCGCGCGCGGCCAGGCTGGCCGGCCGTGCGCGCGGCGGCGGCCGCCCTCGCGGCCGCAGCCGCCTTCGTGCCAGCTCACCGGTCTGTAGACGGGCAAGCCGTCTGCGTGCGCACCGCTTGAGCACCTCATGGCAGGCCCCCAGGTGTAGGCAGGCGCGCCGCGCTGCGTGTATGCTCCTCCGCAGTCCAGAGCACAGGTACTGAAGAGCTTCTGGATTGCACCACTCACAACTGAAGTGTTCCCGCTCCAGGGGCCTTTCATGAGACGGGTCCACTGGCCCGGGGCCGGGGTCCGCGCCTCGTACGCGTGCGCCTCGGCCTCGGGTCCCGGCCGCTCGGCCCAGCGGTAGAGGTACATGCGCGCCTGCACCTGCATCATGCTGCTGGGGTATGTGTCGCCCAGGCGCACGGACAGGCAGAGCGCGCCGTCCAGGTGGCCGAGCGTGGCGGCGTCGGACAGCACGAGCGTGTTCTCGGAGAGCGTTGGGAAGGGCACGCCGCGGCGCGGCGGCGCGGACAGCCGCCGCGACAGCACCGACGGCGGCACCAGCTCGGCCAGGCTGCGCTGCGGCTCCACCTCGTGGAACCTGGCGGCGCGCCCTCATAGGGAAGGGTTAGGGTTTGCGCACGCCCGCCTGAGGGTCGCCCGTATGTGCACACACGTCTGTGTGTGGGGATGCGCATGTGATGCCTTTGATTGTGGCGTGCTGCACGCGCTCCAGAGCGCGGTTCTGCTGGCCGCACGCCCGGCGGCATGCATGCGCGGGTGGACGCCGGCGGGCAGGCGCTGGGTGTCTGTGTGCACAGGGGCATGGGCCGCAGCAAAGCCATGCGGACGCGGCTGGGCGCGGCGCGGCGCCGCCTGCTGATTGCCCCTAAGCGCGCAAGCGGGCCCCGGCACTGTCACCCGCGTATCACTTGGCATGCGTATGTGTCACTGGCGGGGGCGTCGAGCGGCGCGCGGGCGCGCCGCGACAGGTCGACCATGTGCTGCGTCAGCCCGGCCGGCGCGGGGTGCACGATGGGCGCAAACACGTAGCCCCAGTGGATCTCGCTGGGCAGGTAGCTGCGCTTGGCGCTGAACAGCGCGCCCGCCTCGGTCACGCCCTCGAACGTGACCACCACCTCCGCGTGCAGCGCCTGCGGCCAGGGCGTGGGGTTAGGGGCGGGCCTCCCTGCCCCTGTTACGCCCTCGAACGTGACCACCACCTCCGCATGCAGCACCTGCTGCCAGGGTGCGGGCTTAGGGTAGGGCCTTGCTGCCCCTCTCACGCCCACGCCCTCGAACTTATCCACCACCTCATTGCGCCTGCCGCCGGGCGCAAACTCCTATCCCCGCCCCTGCCTCCAGCTCAGCGCTGGCTGGAGCAGCACCGCTGCCGCCACGGCACAGGGATGCACTGGCAGCAGCACTGGCAGCGCAAACGGCACTGCACACAATCTTTTGCTTCAAGGTAATTCTCGACCGGCCCTGCACCGCTGCAGAGGGCGCGTGAGGCTCGATGTGGAGGCGCAGCCGCACGGCGGAGAGCGGCTCGCTCCGCAACACAGCAGCGACGGCTGCTGGGGCGGCGCGGGTGGCAGGCAGGGCGGGCGCCGCGCGGCGCGCGCGAGCGCCGGGCGGCCGGGCGCTACCGTCAGCGAGTCCGATGTGTGCCCAAACAGCGGCGAGCGCTCGTCCACGGTGTGCTCCATCACCACGGGCAGCAGCAGCAGCAGCGGCGCCGGCGGCGTGAGCTCCAGCGGGTCCGCGCGCACCTGCGGCGGCGGGAGCCCTGATCCCAGCCTGGCATGAGGCTCGGCTGTGCAGCTGCGCGCCGGCCCGGAGCAGAGCCATGCGTGCAGGGTGGAGCTTCTCCCGGCCTGCTTGACGATGTATGCGCCCACAGAAGAGGTCCTCACCTTGGTGACAAAGCAGCCTGGACTCAGCGGGCTGCAGATTCTCAGTGTTGCAGACTCAAGCAGGAGCAGGCTGCTGACACACTCGCGCGCACGCGGCTGGATTGGCCGAGCCGGCGCAAAGCCGGCCTGCTGTCGGCCGGGCCCATCGGAGCGGAGCGTCGGGCGCACCGGGATGTGCTCGCCCTCGGCGGTCGTGCGCGCGGTCCACGTGTACAGCACCGCGCTGACGGTCGGCGACACCACCTGCGTCTGGCGCACGTCCGCGATGCGGAACATGAGCTTGAGCACGCTGTCGCGGCGCGCGATAACGGCGCAGTCGCTGATGAAGACCGTGCGCGCGCGGTTCTTGGGGTGGCTGATGCGCGCGAAGATGATGCCCTGCGCGCGCGCGGGCAGGGTCTTGCCTACCCTGACCTTGACTGGGCTAGTCTAGTCTCGTGGCAGCGGGCATAGCGTGCAACGGGCGGGACAAGCGTCCCGCCCACTGTTTTTGACTCAATTTGGCCTCTGCGCCACTCTCCGGGCAGTGAGCGCTCGCCCTGCTGCTGCCACAGCCAGGCAAGCGGCCGTCGGCCAGAAGCTTCCTGGACACAGCTGGGGCAGGCTGTGCAGCAGGGCGCCGCCGCTGGAGCGGGCCGCACCAGCGTGACGGCGTCCAGCAGCTGGCCATAGATGACCTCGCTGGCCACCAGCCACGCGCTCACCCAGCAGTCGCGCGGCGCGCGCGTGCCGTAGCCTGCGCCCAGCGCCGCACGGGGAGTTCAACCGTAATATCAGCGGCCTCGGCGCGCCCGCCCGCCGCCTCATGCCCGCCCCTCGGCAGCGCCGCGGGCGCCGCGCCGGCGCGGAGCTCCGCTGGACGCGCGGGAGCGCAAGCATGCTGCGGGGCGCGCTAGCGCACGGGCGGCCCGGCTGGGCGGGGGCCGGCATGCGGGACGCACGCAGCGCCGCCTGTGCGGCAGCCCTGCTGGCAGGCCTGGCAGCAAGGCGCCACCGCTAGGCAGGGCACAGGGGCTCACCGATGGTCTGCTGCGTCTCCGTGGCAAACAGGAACGCCGACAGGTAGGTGCGCCGCCGGTCGAACCCGTGCACGCACTTCTTGTCCCACCTGCGGCGCGGCCGCCGCGGTCGGCGTCGTGGGCGCGCAGGGCGCGCGCGCACTGCAGGGCTCGCCGTTCGGCGCAAGGCAGGCGCGCGCGCGCGAGCCCGCCGGGCTGTGCCACGGACGTGCTGGGTGACGGGCAGGGCCATGCGCACGCACGCCGTGCATGTGAAGCTTGGGCAGGCCGCGAACACCGACAGGGTGCTGTGCAGTGCATCCAGGGCAGCAGTGCACGCGACGTGCGCTGTGAAGGGTGGAGCACCAGTACACGCTGTGTTAGATCAGCGCCCACAGCTGGAAGGACAGCAGGGGGCGTGGCGTGCGCCATGTAGGGTTAGGGTTGGGGTGGGGCACCAGTACACGCTGTGCCAGATGAGCGCCCACAGCATGAAGGACAGCAGGTACGCCGCGGCCATGAGCGCGAGCGCGATCGGCAGCCGCAGGTTGAGCATGGAGTAGAAGAAGTCTGCGCGCGGCGCGCGCCTCAAGAGCCCGCACCAGCTGCTCCGAGCGCGCGGGCGCGGCGCGGCGCGAGAGCGCCTGCTTGTCTGTCACCTCTTCCAGGGGTCTCCTGGGGGTCTCCCCGGATCGACACGGAGCACTCTTCGGCCCTTGCCAACCCTTGTTTCAGCGGAGGCACTGACATGCGGGCTGGCCGCCACTGCGCAGCACATTCCCCGGGACAGAAGGCACAGCTCGAACACACTCAGGCGCAGCTTCTGCACGCGGCGTGGGGCCGCCGCACCCCGCTTCCACACGTGGTAGTTGAGCGTGACGCCGCGGAAGCCGCCAAAGTTGACGCGCGAGCGGCCGGCGTGCCGGCCGGTCTCCACCAGGCTGGCGCGCTTTTGCCGCTCGCGCGCCTCGTGGAAGAAGCCTGGCGCGGCGGGAAGCAGGCGCTGGTGGGGTGTCCAGCCCTGCTGCTGGGGAGGCTCACTGACCTTATCATTAAACCCTATCACATGCCATGCGGCAGAGCAAGCACCGCTCCGCCTGCAGCACGGCGGATGGGGGGATGGGGTGCTGCGCGCGAGGGGTCTGGGGGTGCTGCGAGCGGAGACGCCAGCTGGGAGCGGGCCCCCGTGTATCACCAGGGGTGCTTGGCAGCGGGCGAGCCAGCGCCTGGTGCTCGAGCAGAGCCGGCGGGTCACAGGCGCCACAGCGCGCCCTGTGACGACAGAGAGGGCACAGACTTTGCATGGGCAAGGGGCAACACGCGAAATCAAGAGCACACGCTGGCCGCCCAGCGAGTTCAACAGAGCAGCTATCGGGACTGCTATAGCAGGAAATAATGGCGCCATGCACGGCGCCCGGGGCCCAAAGCCAGGGAATAATAACAGGGAGACAGAGCTGAGGCCGACGAAGCACCTGTGCCACGGTCGGGGTGGCGCAGCAGCACCGAGGGCGGGCTGACGTCCACGCCCGCGGCCGAGGACGCGGCCACCGCCATCGGGTTGGCGCGCGCCGGGAACGCGCGCTGCGCCAGCGTTGGCAGCGGTGCGGCGGCCTCCGCCGCCTGCCGGCACGCACCGAAGTCCAGTTGGGCTTGCAGAGGTGCAGCATGCCTTAAGCCAGCCCACCCCCCGCCTCGTAACAAGTACCTGGCGGCGTCGGCTCCGGCAGCGCCCCGCACGCGCCCTGCACGCACGGCCCCAGGTGCCCCAGGCTCTGCAAACGGCGTCGCCTGGGGCCTGCTTGTGGGCCAACTTGATGCGCTGTGCCAGCGCTGGCGGCGGCGCCGCTGGTCCACGCCTGCACTGCCACCAGGCTTTCCAAGGGAGCGTGCACGCTGCTCGGCAAGCATGGCTGCGTCGCTGTGGCCTCCGGCTCCCTCCCGGCACCAACCGCACACTTCAACATGCACTGACGGGCACGCGTACTTCGGTGCGGCGGCAAAGCAAGGCAGCCTCTCGTTCCCGCTCGCAATGCAAGTGCGGTCTCCACTGCACGCAGACTGGTACTTTTGCCTCACGCTGCTCATGCACAGCTCGTTCGTATCACGTTTGACATAGCACGTGCAAACATCAACGCTTGCGTATATACAGCTGGCTTGAAGCCTGCTGCTATAGCACCAGCACTATCAAGTCGTTCTGAGAGTGGCAGGCACTCATACGTCCTGAGCGAGCTCCGCTAAGGAGGCCATCAACAGTGGCGCCGGCAGCACATCAACTAAGTACCTGTGAACAGCAGGTTGAGTGATGGCTGTGTCCTCTAAAAGATCCGCGCCTGCTCTGGAGGGTTGAACATGTCGTCCCGCAGCGGCGCCCGCGCATACGCCTTGAGCGTATTGTTGGACTGCGAGTGCAAGGTCTGCGGCGAGCCCGGATCCAGCAGCGGGCTCCCTTGATCGGGCCCCGCGCCGCCGCGCTTCTTATCACCGCCCCGCCGGGGCCAGGGAAAGCGCATCGCGGCGCACTTGGCTCACCTCAGGCCGCCAGGTCCCCCATCGCACCGACAGCCGCGCCCGTGCTGTGCTTGCATGTTTGCGTACACTTGTCGAGCTCGTTTTGACAAGCTGGGTTCAGATCTGAGTTTAGCTGCAGCTGTGAAAAGGCCTAGGCAGAGAGCTTCTTCTTCGCCTTCTCCGTCAAGCATTTTTTAGACCTCGGAATGCGGCCAGTGAGTGCTGATCATTTGTTCCCGAACACACATCAATGACCCAACTGCACCTGCACAGTTTGCTCTGCATGGGCTCTCACCCCGGCGCATCGTGCAGCCGAAACCTGAACGTGAGAGCGGGGCGCCCGGCCGCACTCAGAGCAGCCGGTATGGCCGAGGCACGCCGCACGCACACGCCGCACGCACACGCCGCACGCACCAAGCAAGTTTACGCTGCGCACACGCTGCCAACGCACACCAAGCCAACTCGCTCCACTGCCTGTTGATACAGCCGCTCACACCTCAAGCAGGGCGGGACGCGGCCCTGCAGCACGCCAAACGCGCCCGGCCTCCCAGGGCCGCTTCCACCCAGTTCCGCTCTTTCAATCCTGCACACTGTTCACGTCACGCGGTCGGCAACGACGCACGCACGGTACCAGCCCTGCAAGGCCCGCTGTGTCTCTAGCACTGCGCCAGGCGCCCAGGGCCGCAGCGGACACCACGGCGACGCGCGCGCACTCGTCGCCACATACCAAAGCAACGCACAGGCCTTGCAGGCCCGCCTTCACGCGCGGTTTGCACGCAGGGGGTGCATGTCCGCGACAGGCGCGTGCACTTGACCCCGCAAGCCCCGCAGCGCGCGCGACCTGGCGCGCCAGACACGCAGCGGCGGCGCCGCGGGGCGCGCCAGCGGGCGCGCCGGCCGCGCCGCGCGCAGGCGCCCGCCCAGGTCCGCGACCGCGCCTCTGAGGGTTAGGGTTAGTATTAGGGTAGGGCTAACCCCGCTAGTGCGTGCGCGACTTGGCGCGCCAGGCGTCCAGCGGCAGCGCCTCCAGCCGCGGCAGCGTGCGCGCCAGCCAGGCGTACAGGCCGGCGCCCAGGCCGACCGCCGCGTACGACAGCAGGTAGTAGCCGTCGTGCGTCACGACGCACGTGCCGCCGGCCGCGCCGCACGCGCCGCCGCGCCCGGCCAGCGCCTTCTGCGCGGCCGCGCACGGCAGCGCGGCGAACGCGGCGCTGGGGCCGTCGGGGCCGTCGCAGCGACGCACGGTCAGCAGGTCCACCAGCGCGAACATGACGAGCTTGGGCAGGATGACGCCTGCGCGCACCCGCCCATTTAGGAAATGGTAGGGTAGGGCGTAGGCGCGGCGGAGCGCGGGCTCCGGCATTGTCGCGCGCGTGGCGCTGAGCGCGGCAGGGGTGGCGCTGCCAGGGGAGCAGGCCGTAGCGCACGCATTGCGGCCTATCTTGCGGCGAGCCCCCGTTGCAGGCACTGCAGCTGCCTCAAGTGCAGGAACGGACCGCGAGGACGCACGCACTTGCGCATCGCAGACCCGCACATAACGCACAGCAGGCTGCCCCGCGTGTATCGCTACAGGCCCGCTTGCATGTCAGCACCGGCGCCGAAGAGCGGAAGCTGCATGCGCAACCGGTGGTCCAGAGCACAGGAGGCGACATGCACCCCGCAGCCGCCGCCGCGCCAACTCTCAACATGTCCACTCCCAGCCAAGGTCGGCGCGACTGCCCCAGCGGGCGCGTGTGGCTACACCCTGTCATATCCTAAAAATGATCTGACAGGGTGGGGCAGGGTAGATATCAAGGCAGCCCCGGGCGGGCGCGCGCCCATGTTGGCGATGGTGTTGAGCAGCGTGAGGTAGGAGCCGCCCATGCCGGGGTCGCTCACGCGGTTGTACAGCGAGCCCAGCGCGGTGAACATGAGCGTGGACGTGAACGAGGTCGCCACGCCGGCCGCTGCCAGCGCCGCGAACGCGCGCGGGTGCTCGCCCAGCGAGGCCGCGCCGCGCGGGAAGTAGTACACCTGGCCGCCCGGGGCGCGGCGCAGGTGTAAGAGCGCTCAGGCTGCCGCCGCCTCCAGGCGCGCCTTGCTTACGGGGCCCCCCAGACACAACAGAAGGACATTGCGATCTCCCGTAGCAGCAGGCCACACCCTGGGCGGCATCCTACCAGACCACTCCTGCTCGACATGCCTCAGGGCACTCCACAGCCCTTTTCTGTGCGGCCACCAGTCCACCACCGCATGACGCAGCCCAGGAACCTGAGATTTTGAGCGGGCGGCGGGGCCGCGGCCGCACCATGGTGGTGACGATCGCGGCCATGCCCAGGCGCAGGCGGTAGCCGGCCAGGAAGGGCCGCGCGGCGCTCGCGCGCGCCGCCCAGCGCCCGGCCACCAGCGCCGACACCACCTCGATCGGGAACTCCAGCAGCACCTGCGCGCGGGCGGCCCGCGCAGCGGGTGAGATCTGAAGCCTGGCAGGCAGCGGGGCAACCACCACCCAGGCCAGCAGGACCTGGGCACCGGCGACCCAGTAAGAGGTCGACGCCCGTCCCGTGCCGGCGCGCGCGACGGCTGTAGGGAATATGACCCTACCCTACAACCCTACCCCTACCAACGCATTTTTCCTGACACGGCGGGCGGCGCGCCAGGCCGGCCAGCGCCTCCTTGGCCACGCCCTTCTCCAGCAGCTTCAGCGGCGCGGCCTGCTCCGCCGGCAGCACGCCCAGCCGGAACACCAGCAGCACGAGCGCCAGCTCGCGCACCTGCCGCGCCAGCCCTACAGGGTTAGCTGCGTTGCCTCTAGTTGCATTGCACTGACAGGGTGCGGGCGGACACCGAATCGGCCGGCGGCGGCCGCGCGGGACGCTGGGCGCGCCGCGGCGTGAGCTCTGCGCGGAGCGATGCGGCGCCCGCGCGGGCGCGGCAGGGCGCGATGAGCGCCCAGCCGGCTCTCCTGAGGACTGCCACGATGCATCGGGTTACCGTGTCTATTGAAGACCCTGCATCAGGGACAGCTGCACAGCACCAGCCCCGTTCGGCAAGGCCTAGAAGGCCCCCGCCCAGCCGACAGACACCGCCACCGTGAGCACAGCGCCCCCATGGACATGAAAGGACGCCCACTGGTCCGCCGCAGACCCTGGCGAGGGCGCGCACCGCTGGCAGCGCCGCCACGCCGGCCAGCTGCTCGTACGCTGCGCGCAGGCCCCGGCGCCCCTCCGCGACCTCGCCACCCGCGTCCTCCACATCTGCGCGCCTCGCCACGGCGCTTCAGCATGGCCTGGTGCCCATGGTCCCTATGGTCCCTATGGTCCCTGCGACCCGTCACGCTCCGGCCTTGGTCCTTTTGGCCTCACCTGCTGCCTCCTGCCCAAATTGGCGAGGCTCGGAAAGCCTACCACCCAAGTACCAGTGACCATGGCTCGTCCCTGCAAGTGCATGTGCCCTGTGGTTTCAAGCTCGAGCCAAGCTCGGCTCGCCAGGCTCACACAGGAATTTCCGTACTAACGCACGAGACTCGTCCGCACCCCTGGGGTAAGCGGTGGGGCGGTGACCAGACACAAAGACGTCATGCAGGCCCCGGAAGCCCCGCCGCGCAAGCGGCCGATGCACGCGCAGCCCGCTGACGCGCCGGGCCGCGCACCGCCCTGCTGGAAGTTGCGCTCGGCCTTGAAGTACGCGATCGCCAGCGTGATGGCCAGGTAGGCCCAGCCCCAGGCGCGCAGGTACGTCGCCAGCGGCAGCAGGCCCTCCGGGGCGGGGTGCCGGCGCAGGTGCGCGTTGCAGAAGCCCGCGTCGTTCAGCGCCAGGAACACCGTGAACGACGCGAAGTAGCCCAGGTTCATGCCGATCGTCTGGCAGGTGGATGCGTACCTGCGCGCAGGTGGCGCGCGTGCCGTTTCGCGCGGCCTTACCTTAGCCTTATCCGACCCTATGCGGGCTTACACGCAGATATGGTAGGGTTAGGGTTGAAAGGCTCAAGAGTGCAGCCGTATGAACGCGCGGCATCGTGGACACGCTCACTGCAGTGCAAGGCGCCGTGCGGGCGCGCGCGGGGCCAGCGCGCGCCCGATGTTGCGCCGCGACAGCAGCGTCAGCGCCCAGCCGTCGACGGCGATGTCCTGCGTGGCGGCCAGGAGCACGAGGAAGAAGAACAGCGCCGTGATCGCCCCGATGTTCGCCGCGTTCAGCCGCGCCTCCGCCCAGCCGGCGCTCAGCAGCATCAGCACCGCACTGGCCAGCTGCACGGGCACCTGCGGGCGCCGCGCAGCCGCGCATGGTCACACGGCTTTGTTTGTGCTGCGAAGGCTGGGGCATGGTGGCATGCAGCACGCCTCGGCTCAGCCAGGGCTCGCAAAGGATCAGCGCGCACCCCACCGCCTGCACTGGCGGCCGCGGGGCGCGCAGCACGTCACAGGCGTAACCAGAGCGGCGTGCGGCGGCTGCAGACACGAGCTGCACAGACGTCGTGCGCGTCTGTGCCGGAGGCGGCTCTGCGGTCTGGGGATGCAGACAGTGCACGCGCGAAAGGGCTGCGCTGCCCCAAGTCAGGGCTGGCTGCGCCACAGGCACTTGCCTGTCAAAGCAGACACAGTCGCTCTCGCATGAGCAGGTCAGCAGGCGCGGGAGTCTTAAGAGACACCTACGCTGCGTCAGCAAGCCGCCGCAGGGCTGTGCGGGTGTGCGGAGAGGGTAGGGTAGGGTTGAGGCTAGGCCCGCACCACCCACGACTTGCGCCGGCCAAACGCGAGCGAGTACACCGAGTCAACGACCGGGCTCCACAGCAGCTTAAACGAGTAGGGGTAGGACGCGACGCTAAACACGCCGATCGCCGTGTACGACGCGCGCGCCTGCAGCAGGAACGGCCTGCGCAGGCCCCGCGCCGCCTCAGCGGCGCGCTCGCGCCGAGCCCGCCTGCGGCAGGGTGCGACAGTGCTGCGTGCCTGCAGCCAGACTGGAGAGAGGGCTTCTGGTCGGGCAAGGCGCAGCTCCCTGCGTATACGGCGTGCGCACGCACACGACAGCGCGCAGCCTGTGCAGAGCGCCGCATGGAGGAGGCTGGTGTGAGGTGTGGGCGGGAAATGAGGCGCGCACATGGCCCCCATGGTCAGCCCGAGCGGGACGCCCTGCATCATGTACAGCACGACGAGGATGAGCACGCTCCCGTACTCGCCCTGCAGCCCCTGTGCGGCCCAAGCCTGCGCTCAGACGCAGCTCCCTAACTGGGAGCTGGTTGCGGCGCAGTAGGCTGCAGGCCGCAGCCCAGCTGGAACAGACCACCAGCCTCAGTCTGCGCGCCCAAGGACTGGGCGCTTTCATCACAGTGAACAGCAACATAGAGCTATCAGCCAAGCCCGGCTCCTGCTCCTGCAACACCCGGTGCTGCTGGCCGCGCAGCGCACCGTGGGTTCCTCTGCCGCAACCGGGCTGGCCGCTCTGCCACTGCCCGCCGCCAGGCCCAGGCTCTGGCACCTGCGCGGCGGGGGCGTCTGCCTGCGTGCCTCGCCGCCGCCCTGCTCTGCATCCTGGTGAGGGGCGGCTGACGCTGGTCGGCTGCGCCGGGACGCCTGCGCCGCACGCAGTAAGCGGGTGAGCACCTGTGGCTGCAGCTGACACGGTTTGCCGACGGAACAGGCTTCAGCAGCCTCATGCAGTGCATCTCAGCGCCGGCGGACCTTGGCCATGTGCTGTGCGCTCTCCGCACACGGGTGGTGCTGGGTGTGTGCGCTCCACGGCCACTCCCCGCGCAGCGGCGCCCCGCACGTCCACCCCGCCCCCGCGAAGCGCGCGTGCCCGGGCCAGGCTGAGATCAAGCGCTGCCGCCGGCTGCAGCCAAACAATCTAAGCCACAGATCTTCGGCACAAGGTCGCGGCGAGCTCGCTGAGCGCACACAGGGGCTAGGATGTCTGCCTTTGTGCGACAACGCTCTACGAGCTGTGATAGTAACTCCAGCAGCTCGTGTTCCTCGGGCCAGCCTGTTTGCTGAACCCTGATAGGCTTTCTTGCCTTCTCTTTCGCCATAAGCAGATGTGATCTGTAGTAGCTCGTTGAAGCTGCGGAGACGGGTTGAGCGGTGGTACTGGTCCTGGTGGTCATGCAAAATCCCCTGCTGTGACACATCAGGTGCGACAGCCCTTGTGAGCGGATGGCCGACCAGGGCGGGCCGTCTGCCAGGTCCGCGCAGCAGGCGCTCACCAAGTTCCAGGAGCTCGAGTCCCAGGTGCGCTTCCGCGGGGCTGCAACCGCCCCCGAAGCAAGACGCCTAGCGCGGGCGCCCTTCTCTGCAAAGTGGCTTGCGCACCTTGAGCACCTCTCCTTCCCGTCTGACTCCTTGGGGGTTGTCAGCCTGGCAGCAGACATCCCCTTTCACTGCTCAAACACCGCTGCAGAGTTGCCGTTGCGCCCGCGCTCACGCTTGGCTTACTTGCTGTGCCCTCTTGCGGCCACCGCTCTGCAGCAGCAGCGTGTTGCAGCAGGTGGTGCAGGTTATCGGCGGCCATCTTGATGTATAGTTCGCGCGTGTGCAGCATCAGCAGCGCGCCCGGCTGCGCGCAGTGGCAGGCGTTCGGGCAGAAGGTGGCGGCGCGCGGCGGCGAGCAGGGCGAGGGCGTGCGCCGCAGCGCCGGCCTGCTGGAGGCGGCGCGCCGCCGCTTCGCGCCCAGCCCGGACGTGCGCCCGCGGCCCCTGGGGCTGCCAAGCAAGCCTCTGGCGCTGCCTGCCAAGGGAGCGGTGCGGCTGCGCACCTAGCGCGCTCGGATACTCTGTCTGTCTGAAGCGCGAGCGCGCTCTGCCTGCGCGCAGGAGCGCGAGCCGCGGAGCGCCGCCACGGCGTCGTGGGCCGCGCGCGCGGGCGCGCACGGCGTCGTCGCGCCGCCCGCGTCCCGCGTCTTTGCGGCCGCCGCCGAGCCGCCGGCGGCCGGCCGCGAGGCGGCGCGGCCCGGCGGCGGCGGCGGCGACGAGAACGGCGTGCTGGCCGAGGCGACCAACGTGGTGCTCGCCGCCGCGGACGGCGCGCGGCGCAAGTACGCGGCCGAGGTCGAGGCGCTCAAGGTGGGTCCCCGCCACGACGCGCCGGCCGGCAGCCTGCCGCGTCCTGCGCGGCGCAGCAGGGCGCGCGGCAGGGAGCGGGAGGCTGGGGCGCACGCGGATGTGCCGGTGCGCGCGCCGCTCGCGGCCCGGGGGCGACGCACGCCGGGGCGCCTCGCGCGCAGGCCGAGGCCGAGGCGTGGGCGCGCAAGCGCGAGGCGCTGGCGTCGGAGGGCGGCGCGGCCGCGCGCGCGGCGGCCGACGCGCGCGCCGGCGCGCAGGCCGCGCGCGCCGAGCTGGCCGCGGTCGCCGCCGACCTGCACGCCGCGCGCGGCAGCCTGGCATCGCTGGACAGGCGGGCGCCCGCTCTCGGGTTGGGGTAGGGTGACAAGGTACAGTCGGCAAACATGTGCAGCGTGGTGACGAGCGGCATGCGTGGCCGCAGAGCTGGCGCAAGGGCAGCGCTTACTGCGATTGGGGCGTGAGGGTGTCGGGCGCCATGCGTGAGCGCTGACGCTGCAGTCTGGGGCAGGTCGGCCGTCAGGGTCACGCGCATTTCATCTAGCCCCTGTGCCGCGTGCACTGCTGCGGGCAGGTCACGGAGAGCTCCTGGGCGGGCAGCCGCCACACTCGCAGGCGACGGAGACCGCCGCGGTGGAGGCCCGGGCGCGCCAGCGGCATGTGTGCAAGCGCGCCGCTGCGGGGGCGCCTGCCCGGGGCGAGGCCGGCGAATACAACCGCGTGCAGGGCGCTGAGAGTGCAGCGTGCGTGCGCGCAGGCAGGGCGCCGAGCACGCGGGCGCGGCGCCGCCGGACCGGCGCGGCGCAGACCCGGGCGCCGGCGGGCGCGCAGCGCACGCCGACGCAAGCGCCGCGGCCGCGGCGGCGCGCGAGGCCGCGCTTGAGGAGCGCGAGCGCTCGCTCGCTGCGCAGGTGCGCAGGGGCGCGCAGCAAGCCTGCTTGATGTCAGACAGCTGAACAGCAGGAACCGCTGCACGAGCAGCAGGATGCTGCGGCGTGTCTGCGCTGGGGCGCGCGGCCAGACGCCGCCGGGCGCCCGCGGCGCGCGACGGCGGCCGCCGCGGCGGCGCCCGCGCCTGGGGCCGCGCTCACGGAGTGCGGGCGCATGCGGGCGGAAGCGCGGCAATGCGAGCGTCTTCTGGGCGGCCGGCGTTGATACGCTGCGGTTATATAGGGTAGGGCGATAGGGTATGTGAGTCGGCGCGCGCCTGACGCTGTATGTGGACGTGGCGGTCTGTAGGTTCAGCGGAGTATGAACACGCCCGGCAAGCTTTGGGCTCCCTCTGTCGTGCCTGCCGCAACCTCTGACAGGCCGTGTCAGCCCTGCCTGCCTGATCATGGCAGCCGCCTCCTCCAGGTGGCGCCATGACTAGCTTGATCCAGTCCCCCCGGCTCCTTGGGGCGGCGCGCAGGCCCAGCGCGAGCGCCGGGAGCGCGAGGCGCGCGCCGCCGCGGCCGAGGCCGCGGCCGCGCGTGCGGCCGCGCGCGAGGCAGCCGCGGCGGAGCGCGAGGCCGGCCTGGCCGACCGCGAGGGCGTGATCGCGGCCGCGGCCGCGACCGCCGAGGCCGCGCGCGCCGAGGCCGAGGCGCTGCGCGCGCGCTGCCAGGTGCGGCGCAGCCGGCGGGGCCTGCTAAGTTGCATAGGGCCATTTCCGGAGGGGCATTGCCGGAGGCGGGGGCCATGACCCTGTGCAGCCGGAATGGCTGTTCAGTCGCAGAAATACTGTGATTCAGGTCTGCGTGCCAAATCATTACTGTGGGACACGAAGAGAGCGCCTCCGGATGCCGCACGGGCGCGCAACAAGCGCTAGACATGCAGCCGTCTCAGCAGCCAAGCCTCCCGCGGCGGGCCGCCAGGACGAGGCGCGGCGCATGGCGGAGCGGGCACGCGCGGCAGACGCCGCGCGCGCGCGCGCCGACGCAGACCTGGCGGCGCGGGAGGGCGCGCTGCGCGCGCGCGAGGCCGCCGCCGCGGACGCCGCCCGCCGCGCCGACGAGGAGCGCTCGCAGCGCCAGGCGCAGGACGAGCAGGCGCGCCAGCGCCCGCTGACAAAGAGTGCATAGCATGGCCACCCAAAGCAACAGGTGAGCTCCTCGCGGGGGGCCAAAAGCGCATGCCTGCTCCAGCCCGCATGCATTCTGCTCATATGCGCATCCATCGCTTGCAGCCTTTTCATCACCCACCTCGCGCAGGAGCGCGCGCGCGCGGCGGCCGAGCTGCGGCAGGCCCAGGCCGCGGCGGCTGAGGCGCGCCGGCAGCTGCGCGCCGACCAGGCGGGCAGCGAGGCGCTCGCCCAGGGCGCCGCCCGCCTGCGCGCCGAGGCAGAGGACGCGCGCGCCGCGGCCGAACGCCACCGCGGCGAGGAGGCTGCCGCCGCGCGGGCGCGCAGCCCCAGACATGCGAGCGGCCCGTCGCAGTGGTCCTCAGCCGGCTGGGCAGCGTGCGGGGCGCCGCGACATGTCCCGTGTTTGGGACGCTTGGCTGCGCGGGGACGGCGTCTTAACAGGTCGGCAGGCCATGCCACCTGCTGTGCAGTACTGTCCATCCATGGTCACACCCCAGCCAAAGTCACTGCGCAGGCAAGAGTACGCGCCTATATGGGGTGGCCGCAGGTGTCGCGCGAGGCCGCGGCGGCGTCCCGGGCGGCCGCGGCGGCCGCCGAGCAGGAGCGGCAGCGCCTGGAGGCGTCCGCCGAGGCCGCCGAGCGCGAGCTGGCCGCGGCGCGCGCGGAGCACGCGCGCTGGCTGGCGGGCGCGCGCGCCGAGCGGGCGCCGCTGGAGGCCGAGCGCGCCGCGCTGCTCGCCAGCATCGAGGCGCGCTCCTGCGGCGGGTCGACCGGGGCGTGCTATAGCTTGCCTGGCGGGCCGCGCGCGCATGGGGCCGCGCGCCCCGGTGCCAGGGGCTCAGCGCCACCTATGGGCTGCAGGTTTGGCAGGAAGATCGCCGCTGCGCTGACATGCCGGAGGCGAGGCGCTGCCTGTGAGGGCTGCAAGGAGCAACGCCGCAGGGCGGCGGTGTTGGCTGAGGCGGATGCCGTGCGGGCGCTGGGGGAGGGCTGGCCAGAGGGTTTTTGCTGAGGGGTGGAGCGCCGCAAGGCGTTGGGTAATCTTTTCGGCAGAGGGGAACGCCCGTGCGGGCGCAGGAGGAGGGCTGGCCAAGGGGTTTGCTGAGGGGTGCAGGGCCGCAGGCAGCCAGGGCAGCGGTTTTGGCCGAGGCGGACGCCGTACGGACGCAGGGGAAGGGCAGCTTACTGAGGGGTGAAGCGCGGCAGGCGGCCAAGGCGGGTGCGGCGGCGGAGGCGGACGCCGTGCGGGCGCAGGTGGAGGGCCTGCTCGCCCGGCACCAGCAGCGCGTGGGCGACTGGGAGGCGGCCGCGGCCGAGCAGGCCGCCGCGCTAGACGCGCGCCAGCGCGCGCTCGAGGCGCGCTGCCCGCGCCCCCGCATGCGCGCGGCGCGCCTGCTGCGGACTGCCTGCATGCCCGAGCCTGCAAGCGCATGCTCCGGAGCACGGGGGCGGGCTCCGAGCCGCAGCGGCCGCAGCTGGCCCAAGGCGCCGCCGGCGCTGCGCTGGTCAGTGCATGTCCGCCGGTCCGAGCGCGGGGCCGCCCGGCGCAGGCGGACGCCGCGCGGGCCGCGGCCGCGGCGGAGCGCGCGGCCGGCGCGGGCGCCGCGGCGGCGGAGCAGCAGGCGCGGCTGGAGGGCGAGGCCGCCGCGCTCGCGCGCGCGCAGCTCGGCGTGGAGGCCGAGCGTGATCAGCTCAAGGTTGCGGCCTTGCTGCGGCCCGCCACTGAGGGGACGAAATGGGGTTTAGGGTTTGCTAGGGTTTCGCAGCAGGCGCAGCTGGAGGGCGAGGCCGCCGCGCGCGCGCGCGCGCAGCTGGGCCTGGAGGCCGAGCGCGACCAGCTCAAGGTCGCGGCTCCGGCGGCCCGCCGCAGCGCCATGCGAAAATAAAGGAAGGCTGGCCTGGTCTGGTGATGCGCTCGCCGGATGATTTGGTCTGAGCACGCGCTTGCGGGAGCGCCGCCATGCCGCCACAGCGACCCAAAACTCTTGTACAGCAGAGGACGAGGGCTGGCGCGCCCGTGACAGTGACGCCGGCGACATCACCGGGGCCTGTGTGGCGACGCTGCGCGCCGCTGCCTGGGGCGCCGGACCCTATCCAACCCTACCCTGACCCTGCCCATGCGCCGCAGGCGCGCGTCAAGGAGGTGGCCGCGCACGAGGACGAGCTGGCCGCCTGGAAGCAGCGATTCCGCGCGGAGGCGCTGCGGCAGATTGGCGAGCGCGAGCGCGCGCTGTCCGAGTGGCAGGCGCGCCTGGAGGCGCAGCGCGGCGAGCTGGCGAGCGCGCGCGCGGACATGGAGGCGCGCGCGCCGCCGCCCGGGGAGGGAGGCAGTCCATATGGGATAGGGTTAGGGTTGGGTCTGATGGGTGCATGAAGGGCCGTGCCTGCCATGGGGAGCTCACCAGGGGCATGCGGAGAGCGCGCAGAGCGCGTCGCTCTCACCTTGTTCATGCGGCTTGTGAGGCCATGCGGCGGGGCCTCTGGCAAGCCTGGGCCGTCCTATCACCCGGCGCGCACCTGCAGGGCACCCGCGCCACGGTCTGCCCCTCAAGAGGACCGTGTTGGTGTCACGGGGCTGCGCTCCTGACAGCGCGCGCGCCCGCGCGGCTCAGAGGGCTGTCGCGGAGCGTGAGACCGCGCTGGCCGCGCGCGAGGCGGCCGCTGCGGACGCTGCCCGCGGCGCCGCCGAGCGCGACGCGGCGCTGACGGCGCGCCAGGCGCGCGCTTGCCCCGCCCCCAGCGGCCGCATCAGCGGCACTCCGCATGACCTGAGTGCAGGGCGCGCGGCTGTCGTCACACGACGGGCCCCGTGAGCATGGGCAAGCTTCATCAGAGGGATCTTGCGATGTGTCGCAGGCGCGCAGCATGCCTGCGACATGCCATGCTCCAGCAGCTACTGGAAAGCAGCCAGTGTGCTTGCAGCGCCTGTCCTCACACAGATGTCGCCCGCAGGCTGCAGCGGAGGCGGAGGCGGCGGCGGCGGCGCGCCGGGAGGCCGATGCGGAGCAGCGCGAGGCGCAGCTGGGCGCCGAGCGGCGCGCGCTGGACCAGCGCCGGCGCGACCTGGACGCCGGCGAGGGCGAGGTGCATGTCGCTCGGGCCCCTCACCCCATATGACTAAGTTCGTCTGCTGCGCCGCCGCCTCAGGGCTGCCGATGCGATCTGCAGGTGCCGGCTGGCAGGGCGTCCGCGGGGTGTGGCGCGCACGCGGCCCGGGGCCCCGGCAAGAACACCCGGCAGACAAGGGTTTTGGGCGCGCTCGGCACGCACGGGCTTGTCAAGCGTCCCCGCACAGGCTGGCAAAGTTGCGATTCCGTGTGCTTGGCAGCCCCCAGGGCGCCGCCAAGCGGCGGCCCGCACGCGGCGCCCGGCAGGTCCGCCAGGCGCGCCGCGCGGCAGAGGAGGCTGCCGCGGCAGCACAGGCCCGCACCGCCGCCGCCGCCGAGCAGCAGCGCCGCCTAGAGCGGCTGGAGGCCGAGGCGGCGGACGCGCATGCGGCCGCGCTTAGGTGCGCGCCCGCCCCTGGCCCTGCTCAAGCGTCGCGGGCTGGCCCGCGGCGGGGGCGGCATGCCTGCTGTCATGCAGACGCGCCTGCGCTGCTCGAGGCCACGGCGTCGCGGGTGGACAGCGCACATGCGCCCGCGCTCCAGCATGCAGCGCCGCGCTCGAGGGGTCGTGTGCTTGGCCGGAGACACGCCTGTGTGTAAAAAAGCCAGGAGCGCCGCAGTGGGCAGGGTGGGCTACGCAGCGGCGGGGCTGCAAAGGCCGCTCCTGTTTTCGTCAGCCGAGCCTCGTGCCCGCCGACATGCTCACGTGCCGCGAGAGTCGGCGGGCACAGCAGCTGCTCACGCGCCCGCACGCGGCCGAGCCTGCCCGTAACCTGCCCCCGGGCGCAGGCACGCCAGCGAGGCGGCAGCGGAGCGCGACGCGGCGCGCGCCGCCGCCGCGTCCGCCGCCGAGACCGAGGCCGACGCCTGCGGCCGGCTCGCCGAGGCGGCGGCTGCGGAGGTGGCCGCGCGCGCGGCAGTCGCGGAGTCCGCGCAGGCGCAGGGCGCCGCGCAGCGCGCGCAGCAGGAGGCCGAGCAGGCGCGCCTGGGTGGGGCACCGGGTGGCCTCCAGGCACCCGCCCGTGGGCCGGGCGGGGCGGCGCGCTGCTGGCCATGCGCGTGACCGTGCGGCGTGCTCAGCCGGCCGGTGCGGGTCGCCGTCGGCGCAGCCGCGCGCGTGCGCCTGGGCGCCGCGCTGGCAGCGCGCAGGGCAGCCGCTTCCGAGCCTGGCGCTCCGCAGCTCATATGCCGCTCACCAATGCGGTCAATGCTGCCCAGCGCCTCGGTCCCCAGCACTGCTGCGGTCTGCATGCACAGCTCAGGCAGCGGCCGGGTTGCGCCAGGCGGCGGCGGCGGCGGAGGGCGCGCGGGCCGCGCTCGCGCGCATGGAGGCCGCGCTGGCCGCGCGCGAGGCGGCCGCGGCCGACGCGTACGAGCGGCTGCGGCGCCAGGCGGCCCAGCTGGCCGGCGGCGCGCCCGGCGAGGGCCCCCAGGCGCGCGCCCCGCACGAGCCCTGGGCGCTGTTGTCCGTGCCGCGCTGCCGCGCGCTCCCGCCTCAGCGCGCCGCCGCGCCTGGCGGAGGCGGTGCTGACAGCGGCTGGCGAGCTGGCGGGGCAGTGCGGAAATTGCCCAGGTGCGCGCGCGCGCGCCCTAGGCGCCTGCAGGGTCAGAGGAGGACGTGTCGGCTGCAGCCCGCGCGCAGCCGCGCACACAGGCGCATGCTGGCTCGTATGCAGAGCTGGTTTTGTCTGCTGCTGAGTGGCGCGTCGCAAGCTCTCCCAGGGGGGCTGCCAGCCAAGGTGCTGGGTTGAGTTCATGGAGCGCACAGCGTGCGCACAGCTTCATGCCGTCGCAGCGCACCTCTATGCCAGGCGCCAATACCTGCAGCGGACGGCCTAGGAGACGGATGATGCGGCCCTGGCCGAGGCGGAGGCGGCGGCACGGCGGCCCGGGCCCGCCGGCGGCGGCGGCGCCGCCCTGCGCGCCCTCGACGCCGCCGCGCCGCCCGGCGGCGCCGCGGCCGTGCTCGCTGCGGCGCGCGCCGAGGCGGCCGAGCGCGAGGCCGCGCTCGAACGCTGGGCGCTGGCGCTGGCAGCCGCCGCCGCGCGCCTGGCGGCCGAGCGCCGCGCTCTTCTTGCCCGCGCGGAGGAGGTGCATGTCGCCTGCGGGCTCGGCTGAATAGGGAACGCCGAGCATACGGAGGCGGGGGTTAGGTACGAAGTAGGAATGGCAGCTTTCCGGGGCACGCTGCGGAGCGTGTGCCAAGTGCATGAACACACAGATGCGCATGACTTCGTGCAGATACGTGCCGAGGTCTTCAAGACAGGGGTCTGATTGGGCTGCCACTGCGAGTGGTGCGCGTGCGCCTGGCTCTTTCCGACGCCCCGCTTGCGGACAAGGCTGCGGCGCGCCGCAGCGGCGGCGCGCCCTGCGGCATGCGCAGCGATGGAGCCTTGCATGCTGAGGCGCCGCGGCCCCAACGCGCGCGTCGGCTGTCCTGTGTCACGTGTTGGAAAAACCAGAGCAGATCGGCGTGCCGAGGCGAGGCGCGCCAGCCCGCGCAAGCCTACCCTAACCCTGCCCTAGCCCCGGGCGGCAGGTGGCCGACGCCGAGGCGACCGCGCGCGCGGCGGAGGAGGCGCAGGCGGCCAACGAGCGCGAGGCCGCCGCGCTGGAGGCGCGCCGCTCCGCGCTCGCGGCGCGCGAGGCCGCGGCGGCGGCCGAGGCCGAGCGCGCGACGGCCGTGGCGGCCGACGCGGCCGCTGCGGACGAGCGGCTGGCGGCGCGCGTGGCGCGCGTGGCGGACGCCGAGGCGCGCGTGCAGGCGCGCTAACTCCTGGCGCCTGCTCTGTGCCTCGCGCGCTGCTGCGGGCGGCCCATGATTGTGCATGCCTGGCGCGTGCTCTGCGTCTCCAACGAGAGCTGGGAGTGGATGTGAGGCGCTGCAAGGAAGTGAGGCTCGGATTTGCGTTCACTTCACTTCAAGGTGGTCCCTGGGCTGTGCAGGCCGCCGAGGCGGCGGAGGCGGCCGCCGCCAAGGAGCGCGCAGAGCTGCAGCGCCGCGCGGCCGCGCTGGCGGCGGCCGAGGCCGACGCGGCCGCCGCGCGGCGCGACCTGGCGGCGCGCGATGCGGCGCTGGACCACCGCGCGCGAGAGCTGCAGGCGCGCCGCCCGCGCGGCTGCGCGCTGGCGGGGCCTCCCGGCCGGGATGCGGCGTGCGACCGGCCGCTGCATGGGGGGCTGGCAGGACTTTGGACTGACTGGCAGCCATGCGAGCGGTTCGCCAAGCAGGTTCATCAACAGATCGCTCTTGGTCTCCGTCGCGCAGGCGGCACGGTCCTGCAGTGGGCGCTCTTGCGCGCCGCGCCACGATGCAACCCGGCGCAAGAGCCGCCGCTTGCACTTTACCCACCCCTACCCAATCCTACCCTAGGCTGACGCGCCCGCGCCCCTCGCCGGCAGGGGCAGGAGGCCGAGCTGGAGCGCGCGGCGGCGGAGGCGCTGGCGGCCGGCGCCGCGGCGGAGGCTGCGCACGGCGCGGAGGCCGCGCGCCTGGCCAGCGAGCGCGAGCGCCTGCAGGCCGCGGCCGCCGAGGTGCCCCCGCTCTAGCCCAGGCTCTTCAACCCCACAACGGCCATGTGCGCTGCTGGCCGTTTTGACCATTGACTGTCGTTCCCAGTGTTGATGGCCAGGAGGTCTTCAGGGACGCCAACCCTACTTTGACCCTCGCCTCGTCTGCCCCTGCCGCCGCGCCGCGCGGCCACCCAGGCCAGCTTTCGGCCAGCCGGCCTCAGCGCGCGCGTGCGCCGCAGGCTGCCCAAGCCCGGCGCGAGGCCGAGGAGCGCCACGCGGCCGCCGCCGAGCAGGAGGCGGCGCTCGCGGGCGGCGCGGCGCGCCTGGCAGAGCGAGAGGCCGAGGTGGCTGCAGGTAGGCCGCTCGGGCGCTCTGGAGAGCTCTGTCCCTTGACAGGTATGGCTGAGCAGTTTGCCTGGGCACGGCTGTTAGCGGAAGGCGTGGGTCTGCGCAGCGGACCGGGTCGGGCTGGTGGAGCGGGGCGCCACAGACCTAGGTTAGGCCATAAATAAACCCTAAATAAACACTTAACCTATCCACTGATCAGCAGCTCCCTGGCGCCAGGCGAGGAACGCCTGGCGGGCCTGGCGCAGCGCGAGCGCGCGGCCGCGGAGCGCGCCGCGGCGCTGGACGCCGAGGTGGGCCGCCTGGCCGAGGCAGCGGCCGCGCTGGCCTCGCAGCGCGGTGCGCTGGAGCGCGAGCGCGCGGAGTTCGCTGCGCGGGTGCAGGTGCCGCGCCCGCCGTCCCCCGCTCCCGCTGGCGGATCCGCAAATCGCACAATTGCATCATGGTGGAATGTTCATGCATGCGGCCCCTGTCCAGCTTTGCATGCGACGCCGTGCTTAAGGATTGGGGCCTTCTCCTCTTGCTTGCGACATCGGCCAGCTACGCATCTGCGATGATGTGTCAGGTGTGGCCAGCTGGGGCTTGACGCCCGAGGCAGGAGTCTTTGGCGCTCCGGCGGCCGCGTGGCCGCAGCGGTGCAGGCCGCCACTGTGCATGCGCGCTGCCAGCACTGCTGCCACATTTGCTGCACCGCGCGCGCGCTGACATGCAGCGCCCGCTCGACAGGCCGCCGCGGAGTCCGAGGCTGAGGCGGCGGCGGCGCTGGCGGCGCGCGAGGCGGCGGCGGCCGCAGCCGAGGCGGCCGCGCGCGCGGCCGCAGAGGCGGCGGCCGCCGACGCGGCGCGGCAGCAACGTGAGCTGGCCGACGAGCGCGCCGCGCTGGAGCGCCGCGGCGCCGTGGCCAGGCGCGGCGCTCTCAGGGCGGCACACGTTGCTGGGTTTGACATGAGATCGCTGGGCCTGGGCTGCACAACTCGCCGGAGCTGGTGCCACGTCAACCGGCATGCTGCGAGTTGCTCAGGAGGTCGCAGGTCCTGGAAGGCGGCGTGTGCTGGGCAACGACCCAGGGTGTGCATGTGACACATCATGTCACGCGGACAGGAGGGCCTGAGGCTGCGGGCGGCTGGGCGGCAGCGCGCACCGAACAGTGCAGGCACAGGGTCGGCTCAGAGCAGAGGCACGGAGGCTGCACGCATACATGGTGGCGAGGCCGCTCCACGCTGTGCAATGCGTCCGAGCTGTGCAGCGCGCGGCGCGCCTGTTTGACCCCGGCGCATGCGGGCGCAGCGCGGAGGCCGCAGACGCGCAGGCCGCCGCGCAGCGCCGCGAGGCGCGCCTGGAGGCCGCCGGCGCGGCCGTGCGCGGCCGTGAGGATGCCGCCATGCGGGCCGAGGCGCTGCTGGGCGCCGAGCGCGAGGCGCTGGCGGTAAAGCTCGCTGACTATATGCTCAGCCATTGTTATGCAATGGCTGCACGCAGCGCGGCGGTGTCTCTGTGGCACTCGCCCATTCTGTGCTCGTCTTGGCTGCGCATCACGTGTGTGCAACTGGCCCGTCTGCTCCCCACCCCTCTCTGCGCACACAGTAAGGAGAGCAAACACATGGCCTAGACTACCATCGACAGCTTGCTCAATTGATGAGGGGGAAGGACGTGCGACCCAGTGCCTGCCATCACCAGCGTCGTCAGCCGGTGCGCGCGCGCGCGCAGTCGGAGCAGCAGCGGCTGGCAGCGGCGCAGGAGGCCGCCGCGGCCGCCGCGCAGGCGGCGCGGGACGCCGTCGACGCGGCCTCCGCCGAGCGCGCCCGGTGCGACGGCGGCTCCCGCCGGTCCGCAGCGCACCTGCGCGCGCTCGGCAGCCCTGCTGGCACGGCGGGGCATACGGCGGGCAGCGCTGCGCTAACTTGTGTGCTGAGACACGTGCTGCGCCGCACCTCCCGTCCAATGCGCTCCGTGCCTCACCTCACACCCAGCGCATGCACTGCGTCCAGGGTAGGGTAAGCTGCCCTGCAGCGTGCGCCCGCTGCAGGCGCATGCACCGCGCTCGTTCCTGACGCCGGCCCCGCATGCAGGGCAACCGAGGAGGCCGCGGCGGCGCGCGAGTTCAAGGCGCATGCGCACGAGGAGCTCGCGGCGGGTCGCGCGTCCGCGGAGGCTGCCGCAGCGGCCGCGGCGGTTGCGGACGCGCGCGGCGCCGCCGCGCTGGCGGCCGCTGCGGAGCGCGAGCGCGCGCTGGCCGCGCGGGAGGAGGCGCTGGTGCCCGACGCGCTCGTGTCCTTGGCGCCCTGGTTCTGGGGCCGCAGTGTGCTGCTGTGTGGCGCCCTGTGATAAGGCTACCGTACCCCTATGCTACTGTGTGCCGCCCCAGGCGGCCCCGATCTCCACAGCGCAGGGCTGTGACATTTTCATGCACCATTAGGTGTTGCGTCACGCGCATGCATGCCTGGGCGGCACACACGTCAAGAGCACGGTTGACTCTGGCGCCGCGCCGCACATCAGGATGCTGAGAATGCTTGTGGCGCAAGCGCGCGTGACGCCTCACACACTGCCCCCGCCGCCGGACGCCTGTTACAGGAGGCCCGCCCCGTACCCAGCGCCGTGCGGGGGCGGCAGGCGGAGGACCGCCGGCGCCTGGACGCGGCGCGGGCGGAGGCGGAGGCAGCGCGCGCGGCTGACACGCGCGCGCGCACAGAGGCCCAGGCGCTGCTGGCCCAGGTGAGCTTGCAACTCAGCGCTACCCTGCAAGGCGGCGTCGGTGCACCCTCGCCGGGCAGGGAAGGGCTGCGAGCGCAATTTGTTGCTCCTGCGGCGTGCTCCGCCGCGGGGGCTGCGGCCGAGCCCCTGCTCCAGTCGCAGGATGCGGCAGATTTTTGGGGACGATGATGCCCGGTAGAGCGGCGTTGGGGAGAGCCGGGGGGCCGCCGCCCATTTGGCGATGGAGCTGCAGCGGGTCATATTGCGCCGCGCGTGCGTAGGGCCGCGAGGGCGCCCAGGCGCTGGAGCGGCGGGGCGCGGAGCTGGCGGCGCGCGAGGCTGCGGCCGCCGCGGCCGCGCAGGACGCGGAGCGCCGCCAGGGTGCGCCGCGCATGGGTCAAAGCGCGGCGGGGTCGCGTGCCCGCTGAGCGGCGTGCGAGGGACTCGTGGCAGAGCGCGCGCAAGCACAGCGACGCCGCGTCTGGGCGGCTAGCCAAGCGCATGCCCCGGCCGCGGCTGCGCAGGCTGGAAACATGCATGCAGAGCAGCGGCGGCTGCAGAGCCCCTGCGGCTGTGAGCGCGGGCCCTGCCTGGCGGTAGCGCCCGCTACCGACCACCATGATAGCCCCTGAACCAGGCGCCCCGGGGCGGCAGGCGAGCGCGAGGCGGCGGCGGCGGCGCGCGAGGCGGCCGCCGCCGCGGCGGAGGCTGCCCTCTCGCGCCGCGAGGCGGCCGCGGCCGACGCGGCCGCCGCCGCGGCCGCCGAGCTGGATGCGGCGCTGCGCGCGGCGGCGGCGGCGGCCGCGGCTGCGGCCGCCGAGCTGGACGGCCGCGCGGAGCGCCTGGCGGCCGCGGAGCGGGCCGCGGAGGAGCGCGCCGCGGCCAGTCTGCGCGACCTGGGCGCGCAGGTGCCTGCGAGCGCCGGCGTGGGCATGGGCGTCAGCCCCCAAAGCGTGGGTTGGCTACCTGCCTGCCTGGGTCCTGGCGCGTTGCGGAGCCGAGAAGCGCCGTGCGCGGCACATCGCGAGCGCATGTGCCGCCCCGGCGATGGCCGGCGCAGATGCTGTCTGCAAGCATGAAAGTGTGACCCTGAAAGTGACCATGAGGGTCAGGCTTAAGCAGGGCGCGGGGCGCGCCGACAGGCCAAGGAGCAGCTGGACGCCGCGCTGGCGCGCGCGGGCGCGGCGCAGCGCGAGGCCGCGGCCGCGGCGGCCGCCGCCGAGGCGCGCGCGGCGGCCGCGGCCGCCGCCGAGGCGGCGGCCGCCGAGCAGAGCTCCGCGCTGGCCGGCCGCGCGGCCGAGCTCGCCGCGCGCGAGGTGCGGGACCGCGCGCCCTGACGCAGCTCCGGACGTGCCAGCCTTGGCTTGGCTCGTCAGAACGACAGGAATCAGGTGGTGATGGCACCTCACGTGGAGATAGACACAACTAGACTGCTGAAAAGTTGCCGGCGGCGCTGCAATACAGCAGGGCCAGCATGCTGGCGGTGCCCTTCTCTCTCGGCGCCGCATCTACAGCCATCTCCTGCCCCACCTCCTGCCCCACCTCCAGCCAGGCAGGCAGAGGGGGGACCAGGTTAGGAGTTGCGTGGCAAATGGCGCGCTGAGCGACCGGCGCCGCCGGCGCAGGCGTCGGCCGCCGACGCGGAGGCGGAGCTGGCGGGGGCACGGCAGCGGCTGCAGCGCGAGCGCGCGGACGCAGCGCAGCGCGGCGCCGCGGCGGCTGAGGCGTCCCAGCGCGCGCAGGCGCGCGCGCGGGCCGGGCGCCCCGCTGACCTGACAGATGGCGCGCAGTGCAAGCATGGTGCTTCCATGTCACCAGCTTGCATGCCATCAGTTCGCAAGCAGCTGTCTCCTGCGATCGCCACCAGCACAGGACGCTCCTTGCGCCTGCGCGTGTGTTCGCGCCGGGGTGGAGCACGGGTGCGGAGCCAGCGCGCGCCCCGGGACGGCATGCAGCGTGCGCCCGAGCGGAGCGTGCGCGTCATGCATGCGGGCTCCCATGCAGCTCGTGCGCACGCCGCCGCATGCGCAGCCGCCGCGCCCCACGCGCGCCAGCTCTGACGCCTGGAGCGCGCCCCGACCCTGAACCTGTGTCGTGCAGCGCGACGCCGAGCGCCTCGAGGCCGACCGCGCCGCGTGGGCGGCGGGCGAGCCCGCGCGCCGCGCCGCGGCGGCCGACGCGGCCGAGGCGGCGGAGGAGGCAAAGCGCGTGAAGGCGCGCGCGCGAGCTTCACAGACCTGCAATTGACAGCAGGGCATGCCTGCCTGCGAGTGGCGCTCCCGGCCCCGCGGCTCCGTACGGGTCCGCAGCGGGCGCTGTGCGTCCTGCAGGGGAGCGCGCGCGGGTTGACGCCCCCCGGCGCGCGCTGAGGGCGTCTGCTTGCCTGCGCCGAGTCACACTCATTGTGGCTGATGATGCGGATGCCCACTAATTGCCTGCCTACCCTGCCCTGATCCCATCCATCTTCGGTGTGAGCTACGCGGTGCAGCACGCTGCGTCTCCAGCCTGGCAGCAGCGGCTGCCGGGTCCCGGCCCTTGCGTGTCGCATGCAAGGCAGACGCGCCGGCACGTGGCCCCGCAGGTGCGCGCGGAAGCCGTCGCGGACGAGGAGCGCGCGCTGGCCGCGCTGCGCCAGGAGCTGGCCGCGCGCGAGCGCGAGCTGCACGGCCAGGCGGCCGAGCAGGCGGCGGCGGTCGCGACCGCGCAGGTGGGCCGCAGCACGGGGTGGCGGTAGGGTTGGGGCAGGGCCTGCTGTGCGCAGGCGCAGCCGAGCAGGCAGTGGCGGGCGCGACAGCACAGGTGGGGGCAGCCGGCGTGGTCCGCTCCTGAGCGCGCCCGCGCGCGGCCTGCCGCCAGGCAGCTGAGCGGGCGGCCACGGCCGCCCCGGCCAGGGTCAGAGGGGTTGCATAAAGGGGTACTAGTAGGGCACGGAGCAGGGCCTGCTGTGCGCGAGGGTGAACGAGCAAGGCTGGCCGCGGCGGCGTAAAATCTGACATGCGCTGCATGTTGGTCGGGGCAGCACCGCCACACGGCAGCTCCGCAGCAACTAGCGCGCCCATGGGGCCGTGGGTTCCCCTCGTACCAATCCTCAGAGGGCCCGCGCAGGTGCGCGCGGAGGCGGTCGCGGTGGCGCAGGAGAAGCTGGAGGCTACGCGCCGCGCGCTGGACAAGCGCCGCGAGGAGCTGCGCGGCCTGGAGCGCCAGGCGCGGCTGCGCGCTGCCCGGGGCCGGATGTGTGGGGCGCATGAGATGAGACCTTCTGGAGTCCTCAGCCAAGGGCCTGCCCGTCAGGGCCCCAACCCGCTTCCTGGCCGGCCCCGCACAGCGCAGCCCTCTGGCGCTGCGCGTGAGCGTCGCAGGCGGGCGAGGCAGCATGTGGTGACCCACGCGCCTGAGGCCTCCGGGCGCCGGGCAGGTGCGCGAGGCGGCGCGCGCGGCCGAGGCCGCGCAGGCGGCCGCCGCCGACGAGCAGGCCGCCGCGGCGGCGGCCGGCGGCAGGCTGCGGGACCGCGAGGTGCGCGGCCGGCGCGCTGTGCGTGCGTGCACCCTGCCGGGCAGGCCCGCCGCAGCGCCGTGCTGACCAACGGGAGCCCACTTTCTGCATCCTGCCTGGAAGCGCGATGCGTGTGTCCGCACATGACATGCGCACCTCACACGCTGCACGCCGAGCCTGTCCGGCGACGGCGGCCGTGCGGCGCGCGCAGGCGGCGGCGGAGGCGGCGGCGGCCGCGCTGCAGGGCGCGCAGGCGCGCGCCGCGGAGGAGGCCGCGGCGCAGGCAACCGCCGCGCGTGCGCTCGCCGCCAAGGAGGCGGCCGCGGCCGCGGCCGCGGAGGCCATGGGCGCGCGCGCAGAGCGGCTGGAGGCGCGCGCCGGCGAGCTGGACGCGCGCCAGGCCGACCTGGACGCGCTGCAGGCCGACCTGTGGCGCAAGGCGCGCGGTTAGGGTAGGGTAGGGTGGGAGAGGGCCTGATGCGCCAGCCACAGGGCTCCGGGGCAGAGCTCGGGGGCCCAGTGCCTCTTGCAAGGTTTGCAGCCCACACGGGCACCTGACCCCTCCCAAGGCTAACACGCAGCGGGACCCAGCGTAGAGCCTGGCAGACCCGCGGGGGTCTTGTGCAGGTGGAGGGCGCCGCCGCGGAGGTCAAGGCGCGGGAGGCGGCGGCCGCGCGGCTCGAGGCCGACGCGGCGCGGCGCGAGGCGGAGCTCGGCGGCGCGGCCGAGGCGCTGCGGCGGCGCGAGGAGGCCGCCGCGGCCGCCACGGCCGAGCACGCGCGCATGGACGCCGCGCTGGGCGCGCGCAAGCTCGAGGCGGCCGAGCTGCAGGTGCCCCGATTGGCCTGGCTGCCTGGGGTTGGAGCGGCAGGGTCGGCTACAGCGCTGGGGCCGTCCAGGCGCGGGGCCGCTCGCACTGTGGGCGCCAGCCCTGTGCGTGCGCAGCGGCGCCCGCCTCCGTCTCATGCCAACACCAATGCATGCTGCTTGCCTTCTTTGCGCACTTGCGCAGCGGGACGCCTACAAACGACCCGGCGGCGCACGAGCGCCGCCCGCGCGCCGCAGAGGCCGGCCCTGCCGCCATGCCTGCGCCGCATCTGGGTCGGATTTTTCACTGTTGCACTGGGGTCCTCTGGCCACGCCTGCATGTCCTTGGCTCGCTTTGGTTGTATGTGCACATCTTTCCAAACCTTGAACCTAAACCCTTCACGCAAACGCGCAGGAGGTGTACGACGACCTGGTCGCGCGCGAGCGCCGCCTGCGCACCGCAGAGGCGGACCTGGCGGAGGCGGCCGCGGAGCGCGAGCGCGCGCTGGGCGAGCGCGAGGCCGCCGCGTCGTCGGCGGCGGCCGAGCGCGCCGCCGCGCTGCGCGCGCAGGCGCGCGGCCCCGCGTGACTCCAGCGTGCCGGAATGCCGCGCATGGCGCATCGCCCTCCCACTCTGTCTGTCCTCTGGACGGCAAGCTCTGTGACGCTAGCCCCGGCAAGACATTCTGACAGTGAAGCGCTTTGAAGATATTCAGGTATGCTGTGACACTCAGACATGACACCAGACACGGACATGCATTGTGGATCATGCGCAGACCTGTGCCACGTGTTGACTCAAATGTATCGACGCAGGAGGAGGCGGCGGAGGCGGCGGCGGCGGAGCGCGAGCGCGCGGTCGCGCGGCGCGAGGACGCCGCCGCGGCCGCCGAGCGCCGGGCCGCGGACCTGCGCGCCGACGCCGCGGCCGAGGCCGTGCGCATCGTGCGCCCCCCACCGCGTGCCTGGCATCCGCTTTCTCCTTGACAAATGCATGGCCGAGCCTCGCGAGGCAACAGGGCTGTCCGTCACAAGCACGGTGGCCGTGCATGTGCCCTGTCTGTTGCCTGACGGCGCTGGCGGGCGAGCGCGCGACATGCCGTGTCGAACGTGGTGTTGGGTAAGATGACATTCTCCAGGTAGGGCTTTGGATGCGCCAGGTGGCGGACGCGCGCGCGGAGCGGGGCCGCCTGGAGGCCGAGGCGCGTGCGCTGCGCGACGCCGCGGCGGCGGCGCAGCGGTTGGCGGCGGGCGCGGGGCCGCGGGAGGGGTCCGAGGCAACGCCCGGGGGGTCCCAGGGCGGCGCCGCCGCCAGCGCGTCCGCGGACGCGCTGCTGGGCGCGTCGCTGCGCGACGGCTCGCTGCTGACCGCGCTCGCGCGGCTCGCGTCGCCGCGCCGCGGCCGCGCGGCGCCGGGCTCGCAGGTCCCGGCCTCGCCGTCCCTGGAGGTCCTCGCGAATGCAGGCTGTACTCATGCTGGCCGTGCATGCGTGCTGCATCGCACAGAGGCGCTTCTCCAACTCCTGACGCCTCGGGCGCTGCTCCTGCACAGCCCGGTCGCCAAATGTGTGGATCACGTGATGAATGTGATGTCCTTTTGTTGCTATGCATTCCTGGTCTGCCCATGACCAACATGCGCGGCCGCATGCTCGCTCTCACATCCTATTCGCAGCGACAGGGCGCGGACACGGCCGCGAGCGGCGACGCGTTCGGCTCCACGATCGCGCCCGCCAGCGGCGGCGGCAGCGCGGCGCGCCCCCCGCCGCAGGCAGCGCCGCGCAGCGCGCCGGGGCGGTCTGCGGGCGTCGCGGGCGCGACGCCCGGCGGCGACGCGTTCTACACGCCGGCGGCCGGCGGAGGCGCGGGGCGCGCGGACCGCGGCAGCGGGCCCGGCGGGGCGCTGCCAGGGTACGGCGGCGCGCCCGGCTTCGGCGCCGGCAGCAGCAGCAGCGGCGGCGAGACCGCGCATGCGCTCGGCCGCCTGCTGGCCTCGCTGCGCGCGGCCGCCGAGAAGGGCGCCAGCCGGTGCGCGCCCAGCCTGAGGCCGAACCGTCGCAAGCTTGAGGTATTTGCTCAGTTGGTGCAGTCCTGGTTTGCGTTTGCCAGTGCCAGCAGGGAGGTCCATGGGCCACAGGGAGCTGCTCGGCAGCACAAGATCTGCTGGCGCCGCCCCTGGGCCAGACGGCGCGGCCCGGAGCATGGCGCGGGCGCCTCTGCGGACCAGCCCCGCTCCTGCGCTCAGCAGCCGTCGTCCCGGGGTGGCGCGGCAGGATGGCGCGCATCGGCGCGATCCTGCGCGTGATCGCCGCCGACGCGACCGACCCGGAGCGCGTGCGCCGCGCGGGCGCGGCCGTGGCGCGGCTGCAGGCGCAGCTGGACGAGCTGGCCGCGGCGCAGCCGGCGCTCGCTGCGCAGGTCTGCGCAGACCCCACACTAACCCTAATCTTGCGCCAGGGTGTGGCGCGGCCACACACTTTTCAGTCCGCGCAGCCGGGTCCCCATACTCCGCATGCGCCTCAAGCTGCATGCTTCTGTAGAGGCCATTGGAGAACGAGCCACTATCAAGGCCATTGGCGCTTCTGCCTCGTGCTGGCGGGGGAGCCGCAGACCGAGGCAGCCGCGGAGGACGCGCGCGCCAGCCCCGCCCCAGCGGCCCCGCGCCGTGCGCGCAGGTCGCGGCCGCCGCCGGCGCGCGGGGCGGGCCGGACGCCCCTGCGGCTGCGCAGGCGGCGCTGGAGGCGCACCAGCGCGGCGTGGCGCGCTGGGAGGCGCGCGTCGCGCGGCAGCTGGAGAAGATTGTGGCGCTGCAGCGCGGCGCGCGCACGCCCGGCGGCGCTTCCGCGGGGCCTACGCCGCGCGGCGGCGCGCCCTCCGGTGCGCGCCCGCTGTTAAAGTAGCGACCCCGCTGGACTGGGTGCCCTGGGGCGCGCCTGCTGCTACATCGTCGACCCTGCCGGACTGGGCGCTCTGGGGTGCGCGCGCGGCGGAGGGCGGGAGCAGCCCTGCGCGCGCTCCCAGCGGCGCATGCATGCAGCCCGATCGGGACACACACGGCTTGCGGCGCTGGTCCGCTTGTTGCAGGCCTGGGGCCCACCGGCGTAAATCGGCAGGTTGGAGAGCAGGCTGCTAAGCCTGGCGCATGCGGACATCGGCCGCGCGGGTGGTTGCTGAGGTATGCGGGCCGCCCAGGGTCTTACACCGGCCTGAAAGCACACAGGATACTGGGACATGCAATCTCCTGTTTGTGATCCTCTGTCCTCTGTGTGCTGACGTGCCGCGCGCCCCGCAGAGGGCAGCACAGACTTCTCGCTGGGCCGCCCCAGCGCGCCGCGCTCGGGCTGGCAGCCCGACTCGGGCGAGCGCCCGGGCGTGTACCGCACGCCAGTCGTAGGGCCGCGGCCGCCCGCTGAGCAGCGCTAGCGACGCGGCCGCCAGCCCTGGACCCACGGGCGCGCGCGTCTGCCAAAGCCAGCTCCGGGCCGTGCCCGCCGGCCGACCAGAGCCGACCGGCGCTGCAAGCGCGTGCGAACCCCCCGTGCCCCGACCCGGCGCTTTGGAGATTGCATGTGCGGCGAAACTGGCAGCTGGCGCGGAGGCCTTATGTTGAGCAGCACTGCATGGAGGCTTCATGGCTCTGGCACTTTAACTGCCCACATGGATGGCTGTGCAGCTCAGCCGGAAGTTTGACCAGAGTTCTGTTGATCTGGTGAATGTGATATATGTGCCGTGTGTTGACGGCAGCGCATGACTGTGTACGTTTGTATGTTTGAATGTATTTGGCGGGAGGGCCATGCACGTTATGCAAGGGCCAGTCGCATTGACCTTGCGGATCAGGCGTACTTGCTGAATGGATGCCATAGCACTTGCGGATCAGGCGTACTTGCTGCATGGATGCCATAGCACGCATATCCGCCCCGCAGTGGTACACATGCGAGCAGGCCCCGCTCTGGCAAGCTGTGAGGCAGATGCCCTGCTTACTGCATGTATGTGTAGGGTGCTGAGCCCTACCGGCACCGCCAGAGGACTGTGTGGGTTCAAAGAGCTTGTTGGGTCCTCCAATACGCGAGTGCAAGTCATGACACTGACCCGCTTACACTACAGCGCTGTTGCTGAACTTGAAACGTACGATCACAAGCTTCACATATGTATACAACCAGAGTCTTTCCAAGTTGTTAAACCCTTTCAGACCCGTGGGAGCAGTCAGAAGCGCTTCCAGCGCTCAGCTGCAGTCCTGGCGCTGCCAGGACTGCACGAGAGTGACCACGGCAGGCGCCAGGGACAAGCAACACTGTGCCCAGGCTACCGGCCCTCAGCTGCCGCGGTAGGTGCTGTAGCCGAAGCCGCTCCAGGTGAGCGGCACATGGTAGTGCCTGCCAGGCTCTGTGCAAAACTCTAGGGTCGCCGCCGGGAAGAAGGCGTCCTGTTGGTACGCGTACATCCTGTCGAAAGTCAGCCTGTGGAGCATGCGCGAGTCAGGGACACAGACCGGTGTGCTGTGTCCGTTGCAGCCGTGTGCAGCAGGCTCCACACTGCTTCCTGTGTGACTGTGTGGCACGCCCCGCTCGCCGTCGGTCAGCACAAGCGCTCCCAGAGCCTATTTTATGGCCAGGTGCGCTCCACCGGGCACAGGCTGCGCACGAATTGAGCGCGAGCGTGCGGCGGCTGCCAGCGCAGGTGCCGCGCGCCTGTAGTGGTCGCGGCCCAGCTGCGACCCTGGCGGCAGCAGGTCGCTGCAGCGGCCGTCGCCGTCAGTTGAGCCGGCGGCGAGCCGCTCCCAAACGCCGCCTCGGTCCAGGAAGTTCCGTGGGGAACAGAGCCGATGCAGCTCGACATGCACGCCCTTTGCCGGCACGCCCCTGGCGATGTCCAGCACGTGCGTGGTGATCGGAGACCGTGCAGCAGCGGGCGTCGGCTCCGTGCGGGCGGCCTTGGCGGCCGGCGCCTCCCCTGGCGCTGCGCAGGCAGGCGGTGAGCACTGCGAGGCGGGCGCGGCCCGTCGGTCCCACTGCGCTGCATGACCAGGAATGCAGTTCAAGACCTGGCCTCCCTGCTGCATGCATAGAGTCGTTGGCACTCGCAGACAAAGTTTGGTCTGCCAAGCCTGCGCACCCAGGTGCGCATGCAGCAGACCTGCGCGCTGCTCCGCGCGCCCGGCGGCTGGGCTGGCTGGCGGTGACAGCCGCCCGCCCCGTTCGACCCACAGCTTGCGGAGCCGCAGCTCGGTTATCTTCACTTGCTCATGAGCCGCGACGAGCAGCTCCTCATGCGGCGGATTATAAAACCTGGGCAAGAGCACAGCCGCATCAGCTGCAGGTCCAGCTGCAGGTCTAGCCGCAAGACGCTGGGCACGCGTGTGTTGCGCACCGTGTCTGCATGTTGTCTAGCACCTGCCGCGCCGACCTTCCCGCTGCGCACACAATGAAGATGTGCCCGAACTTTTTGAGGTAGGCGTCGTTCTTGTCTGCCAGAGCCTGCAATCCAAGCGCCTCTCAAGACACTGGCGCAAGGCCTGCAGTTGGGCCAGCAGGCGCACAGGTGAGGTTGCACCCGCAGGGCAGCGCCGTCAGCTGTTGCCAGTGCTGCTGCCTGCTCTCCTCGGCTGCTCTCAGCAAATGCACCACGCGATGACCGCAGCGAAGCAGTGTCACCAATCTGTGGGTGTGCTGCAAAGGCCTCCAGCCACCCAGACACAGGCACCTGCAAAGCACTGAATTAGCATGGCCACCGCAAGTGACGAAGCTTCCTAGCAAAGCGGGGCAGGCGTACCTCATGCCACCAGAGTTCTTTTGCAATGTCGACCAGGTCCTCACATGTCCGAACTTCGTGCAACCGTGCAAACATGGCATCTACAAACCGCTGGGATGCGCAGCACGCTAACAGCTCTGAGTCTGTGTAAGCATAGTCCGCCATGGTTGCGCGGCACTGCAGCACTATTGCAGGTGCTCGCAGGAGCACCGGTCACCAGAGTCTGATGATATTTGATAGCTGATTGAGCCGCCCCTGAGTCTGTTGATTGTTGTTTTATATGCTCAGGCCTAGGCCAAGGCTGGATGTTTAAACATGTCACCCTACATCCAAAGGAATGCAGGGGGCTCCAGAAACTTATTTCTCTCTTAAGAGCCAAGGCAAAACTTCAAGGTCCGTTGCAAGGAACGTATGTTAAGACCACGGACTGCAGGACAGCACAGTTCAGCATTATAACGTCCTTGCACGACTGACGCTTGGTTGTCATGTTAGGTTAGGCAGTTTTGCGCTGCAGGTGAGACGTACCGCTTATAGCGCGGTCTGCTGCAGAAAGATGTAGAGCGACCAGCAACGCTAGCACGCTGGTTTGTTCGCCATATGATGTGACAGCCTGCAGCGCATGGGTTGCTGCCAGTCCCAGAGCGCGCCTCCCGACAGCCCTGAGAAGCTCGCCGCAGAGACTCACTGTAAGCGACGCCATACCACTGCTCCTCTGCTGTGCAACTGCACGCGTGTGCTTTTTTTATTTGCGCTTTGCACCAAGCTCGTGCGTGGTGGTGAGCTCTTTGGGGCTGTCTACAGTCAGCGTGGACGAAGTCTACGCGCTGCAGGAGCTCTTCCAAAAGCTCAGCAACTCGCTGCACCACGTGCGCAGACCCCTTTCGTGGCATTCTTTAGTGCAGTATGCTGCACTGAAGTGAACTGCACCGCCGGCCAGCACGCAAGCCAAGCATCCTCAGCACGCAGGATGGCCGCATCCACAAGGACGAGTTCGCGCTGGCGCTGTTCAAGGCGCAGCAGCGCAGCAACCTGTTCACGGACCGCGTGTTTGAGGTCTTCGACACGAAGAAGAACGACGTCATCGACTTTGGCGAGTTTGTGCGCGCGCTCTCGGTGTTCCACCCCAACGCGCCGCTCGACGAGAAGGCTCGCTGTGCGCCGCCGCTTCACTTGTGTGCTGGGTAGGGTGCTCGGAGGCTGCTCACGGGTCGCAAAGGGAACATCCTTGCTGTGTGGAGCAAGCTGACCCTTGCCAGCTCAAGGCATCCTTGAGCGTGCCGGTCGCGCCTCGCAGTTGCGTTCCGCATATACGACCTGGACGACACAGGCTCGATCAACCCGGGCGAGGTGCAGCGCCTGCTGTCCGCGCTGCTGGCAGACAACCCCGCGCTCGACCTAGACGAGGCTGCCACCCATAACATCGTGCAGCAGGTCTGCGCTTGCCAGTTGCCTGTGCGACCTGCTGCATGCGCTCGATTACTGTCAGCACATGCATGTCTGCAGCTGCAGGTAGGAAATGTAGAGTGCCAAGAATAATAAAAGGTGACAGGAATGAGTTTCGACCTTTTGTGCACGTCATGCACAAAGGTTGCATCCACCTCGTGCGTGTCACATGATGTGGTGGCCTTGCTGTAGGCATTGGACAGGCAATCTGTCCCTGCGCTCGCTCAGGAGGTCGCTGCGCTGCTCTGCAGCGCTGCTCTGCATCGGTCAGGCGTTCGCGAATGTCTGAGCAGAACCCAAGTGCTTGCTCACCGCCGGGAGGCCGCGCGCAGACGTTTGCGCAGGCGGACACCGCGGGCGACGGCATCATCAGCCCCGCCGAGTGGCTGGAGCTCGTGCGCGCAAACCCCAGCATCATCGATTACATGACGCTGCCCGTGCTGAAGGAGGTGCGCGAGGTCCACTGGCATTCATCCTGTGGCTGCAGGGTCAGCGTGCCGGTCCTGTGCCCTCGTGCTGTGCTGACTGTGCCTGATGTGCCATGCATCCGAGAATGCATGCTGGCTGTGGCTTATTAGCCGCATGTCCGCGTTTGTCAGCGGACAGGTGGTGAGGGCGTGTCGCGGGCGGCAGGTCACCAAGCAGTACGCGTCCTTCATATTCAATGAGCACCGCCATTACGATGCTTGACAGGCGGCAGTGGTCCCGCCCTCGGTGCCGTGTGCTCGTCAGCTGCCAGCTTTATTTGCTGATCGTCCGGATAAATACATGATTGAGGGATTGCATGATATACGTGTGTACCTGTTCCGCTGTTGAATTTGAGCAGATCCATGCCCTCAGCTGCTGCTTGAACTGGGCCGTGCCAAAGTGGCCACACGTTTTGACCTCAATGTCCATGGAGTGCGGAGTGCGGAAAGGGTCAACTTTGCCAAAGGAACAGGCATGTTACGCTCTGCGGCGCTCTTCTGTGTGCCCGGGCCTGCAGGTTTGGGCAATGCTTCATAGGTTGGCGTCAGATCTGTCACAGTCTTGCAGTCTGCCGTAGGCCTCCCTGAGCCCAGTTGTATGGCTTCTGTATGTGTATGACAGGCCCCGCCTTGATCTGAGCGGGCCCGCGGTTGTAAGCAAGGGGCCGGTAATTTGGACATTGAGGCACGTGCGCAGAGACAGAGAACATGAGATTGCGCCTTTGGTATTACAGGCAGCTCAGTGAGCTGGCCCATGCCATTACCTACTGCGCACTGCTGTCCAACATGCACATGGCAGGCTCTACAATCATGGCCCACATAGCCAGGTGTAATAAAACATATCACACGCTCAGAGGGGGCCTTCGGCACGCCGGCTTCACTCGCATGCCAGCTTGTGGTCAAAAGCCGACAGGCACACTGCAAAGGCCTGCATGGCAGACATGGGCGCCTGGAAGTCCAGCGTGAACGTATCTGGACCCACCTGCCGCCGCCAGAGCTTTGCGTGAAATAGATTGTTTGCCTGTGTACTGCAGACTGTGGGACCATGGTGGCTGCCCGCAAATTGCACAAAACAATCGCAAGATCGGGATGGCGTATTACAAGGGCGCTGCGTGCGCAGAATTGCGTGCACTTGATACAGGAGGCAGCAATTTATGCAGTCATATTTGAGGTGCAGACGGACACACAAGTGCATGCACATTACATGCCAGGCTTGCGCGCCCCTGGCCAGCACGGCGCTCAGCGTTGCACAGCGCATGTGGCCTGACCGCTGCTGGGTGCCGGCACTCTGCTCTCGGCTTCACTGGAGTACCAGCGCGCGCGGCGGGCGCGCCTTGCCAAACTGCAGCACGACGTGCTCCGCGTCCTCGTCCGCCACCAGCTGGAAGTTCTTCACGGACGCGCGCGTCACGCGCCCGCCGAAGTTGAGGCAGAACGCGCCGAGCGCCTCGTTCCAGCGCGGCGCCTTGTTGCGCAGCACCGTGATGCGGCCCGCGTCCTCGCCGCGCCGCTGCCTGGCGCCCGCCGCCGCGGGCTCCGGACATTACACGGAGCGGGCATGCGCGCCTCCAGCACAACTACGTAAGCACGCGCGCGCGCGCGCGCGCAGCGTCGCTGCCCAGTGGGGTGCCATTGTGGGTGGTCGTTGTGAGTGTGGGCTTGTGCACGGGCATGGGCGGACTCTGACCCATTGTTCTGCGCCAGCACTGGGCGGCCAGCCGCGGGGGCGCGCCTGTCGAGCATGCCGCCGCGAGGGCCGTCGGCGGCGGGCCGGAAGGCCGCGCGCCGCCCGGCGGCGTCCAGGCGCGGCAGCAGCACTGTCATGCGCCGCGGGCCCTTGGCGCCCAGCAGGTGCGGCTGGTATGCCACGGCCGCCAGCTCCGCGCGCGCGTGCGCGCCTGGCCTCGCGCAGCGTTGCTGAGCATCTAGGGTGCGAGTTGGGGTTATGCTGGTATGCCACGGCCGCCAGCTCCATGCGCGCGCGCCCCCGGCTGGCGCCCCGCGGCGTTGCTGAGTGTCTTGGGCAAGGGTTGGTCTGGTATGCCACGGCCGCCACCTCCGTGCGCGCGCGCCCGCCTGGCCCCGCGCAGCGCCGCCAAGTATCTAAGGTTAGGGTTAGGCTGGTGCGCCACGGCTGCCTGCTTTGCGCGCGCGCACCCGCCTGGCCCTCGCGCAGCATCGCTGACTTTCTAAGCATAGGTTGAGCGTCTGCTGGCCTCACTTAAAGCCTCGCCTGCCAGCGTCACCAGTTTTGCGCGGTCCCTGCGCCTGCTGACCGCCGCGCAGCGCCGCTGACTTTCCAAGCAAAGGCTGAGCGGCTGCCGCCTTGCAAGCGGTTCCCCTGCCAGCGTCACCAGCTCTGAGCGCCGTGTGCCTGTCCTGGCAGCAAGGCATGGCCGCGCGAGGTGTGACGCCCCATGCGGTCGTGCCGCATGGGCCATGCAGGGCTTAAATGGCCGCGTCGGCCATGGGCCAGGGCAGGGCGGCTCAACGACAGGAAATGCTGCCTGCGATGTGATCAACAAGAACAGCAAGACGCGCAGAAAGAGTGTGCAAGAACCGCCCCTGCTGCTGCGCAGTGAGCGCGGGGCAACAGGATGCCACCTTGGAGTCTCCGTCAACGTCGTGAGAGTGCAGGGGAGCGGCAGGAGGCGCACTGGGGGCGAGGTCCAATCCGCCGGGCTTGGCGCCGCGGTCATAGAACACAAACTCGGTGCCCACAAAGTTGGCGCGCACTTTGCCGCAGAAGCTGTCGCCGCCGCGCGACAGGTCCTGCGCAGGCCGGGTTTGGCACTGTAAGCGGCTGTAAGTGCCCTGTTGCTGGCCATGGCGTGCGCGTGCAGAGCGGCTTCCGCCGGCCATTCAGAGACCTGCAGGAGCCAAGCGGCCTGCCAACCCTGCCAGTGACCATCTTGAGCTGTGTGTGCCTCCGCTGGGAGGCGTCCTGCCCCATACGCCGTACACTGCAAGCTGCTCAGCATGCAGCTGCGTCGCATTGCCCTGCAGACAGCAGACAGGATGCGCAGAGACGCTTGGGGGGCGCCGCCCGCCTGCAGCGCGCGCGCGCGCCTGGCCGTCGCGGCTGAGCAGGTAGTGCGCGCCCGCGCTCTTCCGGCGCTTGCGCGCCGCCAGCAGGAAGCGGCCGCCGAGCTCCAGGTGCAGCGCGTACTCGGGGAACAGCTTGGCGCCGCGCCGCGCGCGCGTGAGCACGCACTGGATCGGGCCCGTGCCGGGGCCGGGCTGCATCAGGAACGCCCTGCGCTCCACGGCAAAGAGGCCGCTCGTCAGAGCCGGATGGCCGGTCTGTATGAGCCGTGCGGCCGCCCGACCACCTTGCCATCTCGTGAGCCCGAGAGTCCGGCATCATTGGGCGTATACGGTCCAGGGTGGTTTGCTTAGTCCAGTGTGAGAGTGTCGTGCACGGACATGTTCCGAGATGTTTTGGCAGGCACTGATATTAATGACCGGGCTGGGGCGCGGCGCAAATGGGGGGCCAAGCGCGCGCGGCGCGCCCGAGCTGCGCGTCCTCGGCCACCATGGATGGCGCGGCGGCGAGCCGCAGCGCGGGGTCCGCGCGCGGCGTGCGCGCGCGCCCGCGCGCAGCCTCCAGCTCGGGGTCGTACACCTCCGCCAGCCCGCGCGCCGCCAGGCCGGCGGCCGCGCGCGCGCCGGCGGCCGGCCCGCCCTGCGCCTGCCGGCAGCGTGCAGGCGTCTGTGCCCGTCAAGAGCCGCCAGTGGCCGATGCGTGGATGCGAAGTAATCCCTAGATCCATGCAACGTCGAGTCTGCCCAGCACCTGATGGGCACTACGTTGGAGGTGTGCCATTTGCCAGGGGAGCAGCGCGTAAGCAGCAGGAAAGAAACTCTGCACATGGGTGCTGGGCTGTGGCTGGGTCCGCCTGCAGGCGCACTGGTGCTGCGGCAGCAGGCGCAGCTTCCGCGCTTGGCTCCGTGCGGCTGCGAGCGTCCCGCCCCGCAGGCACGGCGCTGGCCAGCGCCAGGGGCGGCGGCAGCTGCACGGCAGGCGCTATAACCGCGGCCGCGGTGCATGCCTGCGCGCGTGCCAGCAGGCCGTTCCAACGGCCTCCCATGCAAACGGGTGCAGGACAGCGGGCCTCGGGCGTGCAAACATGCATGCAGCGTCACAAGCGCCAACTGTGGAACCTCACCACAGTGCATCTACCGCCTGCACCCGCAGCTGACTAGCTGGCCAGGCCGGCGGCGGGCTCCAGTCAGTCACAGACCGCGCGAGGGGGCCGCCACGCTCCCGCACCTGCATGCGCAGCAGGCGCTTCTGCTGGCTGAGCGCAACCTGCGCCTGCACGCGCGCGCAGGGCGAGGGCGGCCGCGGCGGCCCTGCGCCTGTCGACCCTAGCCCTAGCCCTAACCCACTGCCGCCTGACGCCCCGCCGCCCCCCGGCGCCGTGGCAGGCCGGGCGCCACCGCCCCGGGGGCGCTGCCCCAGGTGCCCAGCGCCAAGCGCCGCCTGCGCATGCCCCGCGCGGCCCGGCTCGTGCCACGCCGCCGAGCGCCGTGCCAGGGGCGCCGCCGCCTCGCCGCTGTGGTGCGCCAGGCGCGGCGTGGGCGGCGCGCGCGGCGAGGCGCCCCCGTCCTTGGGCTCCGCCAGCGGCTGCAGCGCCGCAGCCGCCGGCGGCCACCCGGGCGCGGGCGCGCTCGCGCGGCGGGCAACGGCCGTCGCGCGTCCCTCGAGCGGCTGCTCCAGACTTACCCTGTAGGGTAGGGTCTCGCGGCGCGCGCTGGCGGGCGGGTAGAAGGAGGGCACAGGGCTTGCGGCCGCCCGGCGTGCCGGGAGGGCCGCGTGGTGCACGCTGGCGGGCGCGAACGGGGCATGCGGCCCGTCGTGCACGGGCCCGGCGGCCGCGCCCGAGCTGCTGCGGCTCCCGTCGCCGCCCGCCCAGTGCTCGGCGTACAGGTCGTTGTGGTACAGGCTGACCGGCGCGGCCGCCTCTGCACACCGGCACTACTCAGTGAAGCCTGGGAAGCGCCTGGCAGCCCCTGTGGCTGCACGCCTGTGCAGGCCTGGTAGCTGGCGGAGGCTGCACCACCGGTGCGGAAGCACAGGGCTGCGAAGCTGTAGTGAGCCGTTGTGCTCCAGGCCGACGCTAGAGCTATGCGCTGGATAGGCAGCGTGCTGCAGCAAAGAACGCGCAGGGAGCCGCAGCAGCGCACCCGGCAGGCCATTCCCGATGGTGTTCTGCCACGTGCGGGCGGACACCGGGCGCACAGGCGCGCAGTCCCTGGCGCCAGCAGCAGTGGGCTTGCCGCTGCTGCTGGCGTGCAGGTACGCGCGGCCCGGGGCGGGCATGCCCGGCATGCTGTGGCGCCCGTGCAGCTCCGGAGCTTGCCTATATGAGACCCGTGACTTTCTAGGGGTTGGCCAGGCGAACTGCCCTTTCAACACAGCAAAGCGACAAGTGCGCTGATGGACAGTCCTGCCTCCGGCGCACGCCTTGACAGAGCAAGGAGCTGCAAACGGGTGTCCTAGTGACACATCGAGCCGTGAGGCGTCCGTTCTGGTCGAGCGAGTTGCGCTGTATATGTCGGTCTATTTTTAGCTGCGCCAAATATTTCGGTATCTTGTGAGCTTTTCCCATGCCCATGCAGGCGCTAGCGAGGCGGGAGGGAACAGTCAGCGGCCAGCCGGATCGCAGGCAGCCTGACCAGGACTCAGCAGAGCAGCTCAGAATGTCAGAGGAAGAGGCGTCCACGAGCGCACCCGCTGCCGCGAGCAATGGCGCGCACGCAGCGGCAATTGGCGGCGCGGAGAAGCCCGTTGTGGTGCTCGTCATAGGTACGCCCGAGTGCGGGGTAAAAGAGCTCGCTTTTCAGGCAATGTGAAAGCAATGTGTGAAGATCCTGCAGCAGCGCTGCAGTGAAGGCTTCTTCTTGTCACGCGCACCAGCTGTACGAGGCAGGCTTGTCACTGTGAGGCGAACTGAGCTGCGCGATGTGCAGCGCAGGCATGGCGGGCTCTGGGAAGACGACGCTGATGCAGCGCATCAACGCGCACCTGCACGAGCGGGGCACCGCCAGCTACCTGATAAATCTGGACCCGGCGGTGCTGGACACGCCGTACGAGCCCAACATCGACGTGCGGGACACGGTGCGTGCGCGGGCGCGCGCGCTCTGGCAGGCTGGCTGTTCGGCAGGCACTGCGGCCGCTGTTGCAGATGTTGCAACGCCGCGTGGTGTGCGCAGGTGAACTACAAGAACGTGATGAAGCAGTACAACCTCGGGCCCAACGGCGGCATCCTGACCGCGCTCAACCTGTTTGCGACGCGCTTCGACCAGGCGCGCTCCGCTGGGCGCAGCCCTTGGCCGCCTGCCTCCCGCCGAGCAAACATGTCTCACCAGACGTCTGCCGCATCGCGACCTGTTTTGAAGCGCTGGGCCAGCGCCGCTGGCAGGTGTTCCCCTGGCGACCAGCGCGCAGCAGCCTCACCCCCGGCCGGCGTATCCAAAACGAGGGTTTCCCAGGCCCCAGCATGTGGCCGGGCAGGTGGTGGCGCTGTGCGAGCGGCCGCGCGACCCGCCGCCGCGCTTCATCGTGGCGGACACGCCCGGGCAGATCGAGATCTTCACCTGGTCGGCATCGGGCGCGATCATCACGGAGGCGCTCGCTTCGGCCTTTCCGACCATGGTCGCGTTCGTGGTGGACACGCCGCGCTGCGCGCACCCGCAGACCTTCATGAGCAACATGCTGCAGGCGTGCGGACGCGAACACAAAAGGGTTCAAAGCCCTACCCTAAAACCCCAATTTTTGTTGAGGCGCCAGACCCTGCAGGTGTCAGTGTGATGCGAGGTCTGCGTTCGCTGCTTCCAGGCATGCGGGTGAGCGCTCGGTCTAACGTGGTGCGGGCAAAGCCGCGCTGCCGGCACTGAGCGTTTCCGGCGCCCGCAGGCGGTGAGCATCCTGTACAAGACGCAGCTGCCGCTGCTGCTGGTCTTTAACAAGGTGGACGTGATGGCGCACGACTTTGCCGTCGCCTGGATGCGCGACTACGAGGCGTTCCGCGCGGCGATCGCCGCGGACTCCACGTACGCGGCCGAGCTCTCGCGCTCGCTCTGCCTGGTGCGCGCGCCCGCCTCTGCTTCTGCTCTGACATACCCTGATGCCGGCACATGGGTGCTGGAAGACAGGGTTCCACCCATGACCTACCCCGCCGCCGGCGCGCAGGTGCTGGAGGAGTTCTACGAGGGCCTGGCGACCGTGGGCGTGTCGGCGGCGACCGGCGAGGGCATGGACGACTTCTTCGCGGCGGTGTCCGCCTGCGCGCGCGAGTACGAGCAGCACTACCTGCCCGAGCTGCAGCGCCGCCGGCGGGTGCGCCGGCGCAGGCTCGCCAGCAGTTCCGCCATCTGCCGGCTGCGTTCTTGCGCAGCGGCGCCGCGTTTAGCTGCTTTGGCGCAGCGTCATCTTACAAGTACCAGAACTCGGCTATGCGCTGGGGCGCGATTGGCTCTATTGAGGATACAGGGCGGGTTGGTGTTAAGTGTGATTGAGCTGCGCGCAGGAACGCGACGAGCTGGAGGCGCGGCGGCAGGCAGCGGAGCTTGAGCGGCTGCGGCTGGACACAGGTGGCGGGCCGCCCGGGGCACCAGCTGGCGGTGCGGCGGCGCCGCTGCGCAGCGGAGCGGGCGGGGCTGGGGAAGAGGGGGATGATGAGGACGACGAGGACGAGGAGGGCTTTGCCGAGGGTGAGGGCGCGGCGCGTTGAGGAAACGGAAAGCGCATAGCAAAGAAGTGGGGTTTGGCATGCTGGTCAGAAGTCCCTTGAAACACTGAGCTCATCGACCGGCACATTGTGAGCAGAGGATAAGGCTTCTGCATGGTTTCGCCCCCTGTGTGCCTTGAGTGTTGTCCTCCCTGTGGCTGCCCAGTTGCTTAGGCGGGTCTGCGTGGTGTTTGATCTGGCGCTGTGTTTTTGAGCCTGGGTGTTGAGCCCTTGTTGCCAAAAGGTCCTCGGCTAGCTGTCGGCTGAGTTTCAAAGCTCGACCAGGGTCAGCTAAATCCATTTGCCAAAATTTTCCTCGGCCTCACACTGTGCCTCCTTCCTTTGCCTTACACACCGACTTACCCACGCGTGTTCCACCATGGCCAAGCCCGGGCTGGTGTACGGCACGCTCGGCCGTATTGAGCCGCTGCTGGACCCCCTCATCCTGCCGCGCTTTGACAACCTGCCCCAGGATGGCAAAATGCTCGCGGAGTACGTGTGGATTGGCGGCAGCGGGCAGGACCTGCGCTCCAAGACGCGCGTGCTCAACAAGGAGGCGAAGAGCGTCAAGGACCTGCCTATCTGGAACTACGACGGCTCCTCCACCGGCCAGGCACCCGGTAAGGCGCCCGGGCGCCCCCGCGGCGCGCAAGCTCCGTGCCTGTGTGGCGAGGGGCGAGGCAATTGCGCCATCTTACCCACGTGAACATAGGGTTGGACCATCGACGGCCGTTGTGCTCGCTGCTCGGCGCAATGCTGCCGTATCGGGAGCTTGCATTGGTGTGGTTGGCTCCGCTGCGGCGTCTGGGGAGCCACGGGGAGGCAACGAGGCTGGGGCATGCCGACTGCCGGTTGAGCATGTTCGTGTTAGGTCAACGTCTCACGGCGCCGTCCCGCCACAGGCGCCGCCTAGCCTGGGCAGGGAGCGCAGGAGCGCCTGCACCTTGCGGCAGTGCGGGCCTGACAGCACGTGCGCTGTCGCAGGCGAGGACAGCGAGGTGTTCCTGAAGCCGTGCGCAATGTACAAGGTGCGCCCGCGCTCGCACGCTGCATACGGCTGACCAGAGCGAGCGCTGCCTGCGGTGGAGCAGCGGCGCTGCTGTCTGAAGGAGCTGCGCTGGTCTGAGCCTGGGCTGTCGCCGCGAGCGCTTGGAACTTACGTGGCTGTGCCCGGCTGCGGCAGGATCCCTTCCGGCCGGGGCCCAACATCCTGGTGAGCCCTTGCGCTATGGCTCAGCTTGAGTCTTTACACGCGCTGTGCTGCCGGCAGCTCCTTGACGCCCGACTGCTGTGCCAGGTGATGTGCGACGCGTACGAGCCGCCGCGCGACACGGCCGACGGCAAGCACATCGCAGACATGAAGCCCATCCCGACCAACACGCGCCACGCATGCGCGGTGGCCATGGAGAAGGCTGCCAAGGAGGAGCCCTGGTTTGGCATCGAGCAGGTGCGCCCGAGCAGCACTGGCGGCCGTATATGCATATGTGTGCTCTCAGCTGCCCAGTGCTGCAGTGACCCTTGCTTCCTGCACAAGAAACGCTGTAGAGTACAGGTAGTAGAGTGCAACGTTCACAAAGCTTGTGCATCCATAAGCAGGTTGAGATGACAGGTAGCTCTTGCAGGCACCTCTGGCGTAGCTTCTTCGCTGCAGGATCCTGAGCAGGGCGTGCCTGCCTTGCTGGGGACCGCTCGGCGCGGCTGACCTGGGGACTGCGCGCCGCGCCGCAGGAGTACACGCTGCTCAACTCGACGACCAAGTGGCCGCTGGGCTGGCCGACGTGCGGCTACCCCGGGCCGCAGGGCCCCTACTACTGCAGGCGCGCGGCGCCTCGCGCCCTCTTGGTCCGCCAGCGTTGTCACACTACACAGCAGCAGCCATGCTCGTCTGGCACCTGGCGCCGGCTGTGGGTCTGTGTGGTCTGCGTGTGCGTGTTTGTGGGTTGCCTTGCGCTGATCTGCCGAACGACATGCTGGGCATGTGAACAGGCCACCGTGTCCCTGGAAGCTGCTCTGGGACCTTTGCAGCCTGAGCTGCCCTGCAGCCTGGAGGAGTGCTGCTGCCCTGTGTGGCACAGCGTGACACAGCGTCGGAGAGTGAAGGCTCTTCAGCAGGGCTGGTCGACAGGCGCGCGCGGCCATGCGGGGCCGCCGCCACAGCGCTGCACGCTGCAGCGAGAGAACTGACTGCGGCGCCTGCGCGAGCAGCGCCGGCGCGGGCGCGGCCATCGGGCGCGACATCGTGGAGGCGCACCTGAAGTCGTGCGTGTATGCGGGCATACAGATCTCTGGCATCAACGCGGAGGTCATGCCGTCGCAGTGGGAGTTCCAGGTCTGCTCCCAGACACCCAGACCTGCACCTGAGTGTCCCCGGCCCGGGTAGCACTGCATTTATAGATTGATAGAAGAGCTGGCCAGACCCCTTCACGAGTGCTGCGGGCTGCCAATTTTGCGTGGTATGCGACAACAGTGGTGCAGCCTGACGTAGCCCTCCATGGTCTGTGACAGTGCTGTCAGCACAGCAGCGCCCGAGCACATTGCAGCTTCAGCACAACATGGAAGCTCTGTGCGGGTCACAAAAGCGTGTACACAGGGCGTACGTGTACATGGCGTGGTGGCTTTGTCGCGCACGCCTGCGCGATCGCGCCGTGAAGGTCGCTGCGCGGCGGCAGGTCGGCCCGTGCACGGGCATCGACTCGGGCGACCAGATGTGGATGGCGCGCTACATCCTGCTGCGCGTGTGCGAGACGTACAACGTGGAGGTTACCTTCGACCCCAAGCCCATCCCCGGCGACTGGAACGGCGCGGGCGGCCACGCCAACTACTCCACCAATGGCACGCGCTCGGCGCCCGGCGGGTGCGGGCCCCCCCGTCGAGCGCGCGCCTCCCGAGCACGCGCGAGCTTGCGTGGCCTCTGCGCGTCGACGCGGCTCGCCACGGCGCAGCGCGGTCTGGCTGCAAGGACAGTGACGCATGTCAGCCCTATGCGTGCCGGGTGGAACTCTTGTGGTGGGAGACCCAGACAGGGTGACAGTCGAGCGTAAGCACTTGCGTGTGGGCCCCTGTGCTGACACCCCACCCTAAGCTCACCCCAACCCCAACCCCACCCTGCGCGCAGGTGGGAGGTCATCCAGAAGATGATCGCCAAGCTGGAGAAGCGCCATGCGGTGCACATCGCCGGGTACGGCGAGGGCAACGAGCGCCGGCTGACCGGCAAGCACGAGACGTCGTCCATGGACTCGTTCAGCTGGGGCGTCGCCAACCGCGGCGCCTCGGTGCGCGTCGGCCGCAGCGTGCCCGTCGACAAGTGCGGCTACTTCGAGGACCGGCGGCCGTCGTCCAACCTGGACCCCTACGTCGTCACGAAGCTGCTCGTGGAGACCACGCTGCTGTCGTGAGCGGCGCCGCTGCCGGGGCCCGGTAAGGGCTTAGCTGGGACCCTTCTGGCTGGCCGACGGTGAGTCGACGACGGTGAGTCGACGCTCGCCCCCGTCTACTGGGCGCAGGCTGCTGGTCGTTGACATGGTGACGAGGGGGATGACTTGCTGGGCACAGCCCTGGCGGGCGCCGGCTGTGGCAGGCCTCCTGGGCGTGCCAGAGCGCCCCGTGTCACAGCCTTGATGCGCGCGAGCGGCTGGGGTGCGGCTGGGGCGGGGCATTGCCCGCCAGGCGGTCTGCCGTGCAGCCGCGAGGCGCCCAGGGGGTTCGCAGTGCGGGCCGTATCTGTTGGTTGTCACCAACTATGCGGGCCTGCGCTGTTTGCGGCCTGCGCTGCCCCATGCACCCGCTGCGGGAGGGGAGTCCCAGCGGGTGGGTGTGGAAGCAAGGCGGCGCATTTGCGTGAGCGTGCGCGCCGGCGCGCCACGTATCACTGTCTTGCAGGGCGTGGCGCGCCGCCCGTCAGGATCGAGGGGTGCTTGCGAATGCAAGCCCCGGCCTGGGCAGCGGCCAGGTGTGGCCTGCAAGAGTGACCAGATGTGCATGGCTGTAGACTGCGTGGTGTAAATGGGGGTGGGGGGTCTGGTCCAGCTTGGCGGCATTGCTCGCTGTTTTGGCTGTTAGCAGTGCTGCGCTTGCGGTGGGCTTGCGTGAGGCATGTTTCCAGGGTATCGCCCACCCGCTGCGCAGCCCTGCATGCGCTGCAGCCCGGGCTGGCGCACTGTGCTCGATCACCAGTGTATATCACCAATGGGGCTGGTCTGCATGCAGCACCCCACCGTTTTCCATTTAGCATGTGTGATGGGCGGCGGGCGGGCCGGGTGCCCCCGGGCATGCCCTGCAGGACACCCATGTCTCTGTGCTGTAACGTCTCTGTACAGACACGAACGGGCGATGCAACTAGTACGCTGAGCTCCTTCTTTGCTCTCCTCTCTTTGCTCTGCGATTGGGGCGCTCCTAAAACACATCCGTGTGAATGCCATTGTATGGCGGCCGTATTACGGCCACTGCGCATTAACATAAGACCATGCATAGCAAACAATCGGGAGTCATGCTGACATCATGATATACAGCCTCCTGACCGCCGCAGCATGCGGCGTTGTGGGCAGCCTGACATGACCCCTGCCACACGCATGTGCCGCAAGGAGCACGGCGCCGCAGCAGGCCGGCGCAGGCTTGAACACACTGTTCAGGCCTGCCTCGCTGTTACAGCTCTACATGCGCTTACGACCCAAAGGCACACAACGCTGAAGTGCCATTGTTCATTGCTGGCTCAGCAGAGGACGGAGGAATATCTCATGTCTCCGCAGAACCGCTGTGCACCGACAGCTCAACACGTGGAAGCGGAGAGCCCTGCAGATGGTCACAGCCGCATGGCAATGGCTGCGGCACTGCGAGCGGCTGCGTGCAGAGGGCACACTTGGCGCTTTTGCAAACCCTGGCAGCAGGCTGCAAAACCTCAAAACAGGCTGGCGCCGCCCCCCAGCGGCGCCGGCTGCGGAAGCGGCGGAGGCGGGCTGTCAAATGCCGCAAAGCCATGGACGCCATTCAGCGCCGGGTGTCCTGCCTGCGCGCCAGGGGCCCCAAATCCTAGCGACCCTGCTTGCCGCGCTGCTGGGTGGCCCTGCGCGCGGGACACATCAGACCGTGAGCGCCACTTGTGCGGGCCCGCCGCGTGGGATGCAGCCCAGGCACTACTTGTGTGCCCGTAGCAGCACGCACCTGGGCAGACGCAGGCACAGCTGTTATGCAGCACATGTCCTGCGCCGGCCATTCTAAAATTCAAACCTTCACACAGCACAGGAGGCTTGACTGCCAACATGCGCCCCCCCCGCTGCCACCGCCGCCATCTTCATCACAACTGCACAGCCTCGCCGCGCCGCCCTCCGCCGACAGAGCTCACACGGAGGCGACAGACCTCACATGGAGGCGACCGGTGCAAGCTCACGAGGGTGTGGGCCGGCTCGGCGGGTGCGACCTGCATCGGCGCTGCGGCGGCCCCAGGCGGCTGCAACGGCGCGCCCGCGGGCGCGGAGAAGCTCGGGTGGAACGCGGGAAGCGGCGAGTGCAGCCCCGCGTTCGCGCCCTGCCGGGCCGCACAGCGCGCAGCCGTCAGCGCGCTGCGCTGCCCTCTCCTCCCTTGAGATCCTGGGAAAGGGGCGCTGTCGCATGATTCTTAGCATCTCCACCCCCCTTCTCCATGGGGACTGCACTCCGTGGCGCCCACATACCTGTGCTCACCTCGTTGATCATGACTGAACTTAGCCGACTACATTCACCGTGAATTTGTCTGGACTTGAGCTAGCAATTCAATACCCTAACAAAACCCAGCAGACCTCCCCTTTAAGACCCGGAGGAACGCGTCCTTGGGCAGCAGCACGTGCGGCGGCCCACCTGTGCGTCAAACAGCCGCAGGATCTCGTCGGCGGACTTCTTTGCAGGCGCGGGCGAAGCTCGGCCCGGCTGCGGTGCCGGCGCTGCCTCGCCGAAGCTCGCAAATGCGCCGCCGAAGGGGTCCGCGGCGGGCGGCGGCGAGGGCGCGGCGGCGGACCGCGCCTCCGGCGACCCAGTGCTGCCCTGCGCCGGTCCAAAACAGCGACGTCAGCCTCCCAACAGCAGGGCACATAATGAGCAATCCCTAGGGTAGGGTTGGGGTCAGGCAGACGCAGCTGGCAGCCTGCTTCTGCAACAACAGGCAGGCCTGCTATCAGAAATTCCCGGCTTAGCCTGCAGCAGCGGCCAGAGCTGACTAGCCGGCCGCAGCGGCCCGCGCAGAAACACCCGATTACTGCTGCAACGCCCTGCACACTTCCATATATATGGTCGTGAATTTGCCAAGCCTCTGCGTGGCGACGGTCCCCGTCCTGAGAAAGCAGCTCAGCAGGCCGCTCAGCAAGTCCGCATGAGGCACGTGCGTCCCAGCAGCACTCCACCAGGCTCGCCGGAAGCGCCAACCTAGACCGCTCACGTGACTCCGTAGCTATAGAGAGTGGCTCTATGGGTGAGTGGCACCCATACAGACACCGAGAGCTCACCTGGAAAGCATCCCAGGGCTCCTCGGGGGCCGCCGGCGCCGCCGCAGGCGCAGGCGCGTCCGCGCGCGCGCCGGGCGCGACCGCGCCCTCGAACGCCGCCCAGCCGCCGTCATCGTGCGGCACCGCCGCCGCTCCCGCCGCCGCTGAGGAGCTCGCCGCTGCCGGCTGCCGTTCCGCGCGCGCGCGTCAGTGGCCGCTGCCAGGGCGCCGCCCTTCGCGCAAATTGTGCCTCTGGAAATTGCAACGTCTGCCCGGCTGTCGCAGGCGTGCGGCACGAGGCTGGGCCGCTAGGAGCCGCCGATACTGGGTCCCTGCGCCCTATCACACAGGCCAGCGCGGGAGGACGGATGCACCCCCACGGACAGCAAGGCTCGGAGGACCCACCAGCCGCGGCGGGAGCACGCGCGGCTAAGCTGCCCGCACCACGTCCAGGCTCAGCAGGTCTGTGAGCCCTACCCTACCCCTACCCTACCCTTGCCTACCCCGCACCTCGTCCAGGCTCAGCAGGTCCATGAGCTGCGGCGCGGACGCAGTCGCCTTGTGCAGTGTGGCCGGCGGCGGCGGCGCCGCGGCAGCGGCCGTGCCTGTGCGCGCACCCGCCGCGCTGCCGCCCTTGGGCGGCGCCCCCGCCGGCGCTGCAGCAGGGGCGGCCCCCGTGGCGGGCGGCCCCCTGGCGGCGGGCCTGGGCGCGGCCGGGGGCCTGCCGTCACCACCGGCCTCCGCCGCCGCCTTGCCGTCCAGCTCTGCCAGGAATGGGTGCCCCTGGTAGCAGTCGATCGTGGGCGGCCGCGCGTACGCGCGCAGCGCGTATGTCGCGCTCCTGCGGCGCACGGACGTCATGTGGGCCAGCGCGCCCCATCGCGTGCTGTGAAGGTCGCCCAGAGGGGCCAGCTCCCGCTGGGACACGCGCTCCTTGCAGGCGGCCGCGCCTGGGGCATCACTGACGCATAGCGGCGCAGTGAACGCAACCCCACCCGCTCGGCGGGGCACCCACTGCCGAGGTAAGTGCAGCGTCAGGGCACCCCACCCCACACACGCCAGTACTGCAGAGCGCTGAAACAACCCACCCAAACAGCAGCGTGCTGCCTCAGCGCAACACAAAAGGCACTTCGCCTCCTGTCCAGGGCACGCAGCTACTGCAAAGTGGAGGACCAACAACAGAGCACGGGCGGAAAGTTGCGAACGAGCGCAAGGTGGCGCACGTCTGAGGGGCAGCACTGTGCAAGTTTGCGCAGCACAGGTGGCGCAGGCCTGCCCGCGCTCAGCTGCAGACACAGGAGAGAGCATGACCAAGGGTGGCGGAAGAGGGGAGGCGCTCATCACCTGTACTTGTCGCCAATGAAGGTCGACAGCCCACTCATGTCCCCCTCGGCCGGCCGGCGAAAGCTGGCCGGCAGGCGGGCCTCCCAGTACGCGTTGGCCCGCCGGTTGCCCATGCGCTGCACGAAGGCCACCTGCTCCGGGAGCCAGGTATCCAGCGTCGTCGACCTCACCTTCGAGCAGTGCACGCCCAGCGAGCGGTGCACGCCGGAGCAGTTGAGGCAGATGAAGCAGCCCAGGTTCACGGACGCCCATGTCGGCCCCCGCGCGCCGCAGTCCGCGCAGCGTCTGTTTTCATCCAGCCGCAGCAGCTGCTGCAGCACGCGCCGGTGGCTCTCGCTCTGCGCCCGCGACACCGCCGACTTGTGGTTCTGCATCGCCCGCCGCCCCAGCTGTGCCCCGTCGCCAGGCTGCCGGCGTCGCACAGCCGACCGCGCAAAAGCCACGCGTGCCGGGGTGCGGTGCACTAACCTTTGGTTGTGCAGACCGGAGGCAGAGCAGTCGCTTAAGAGTGGACTTTAGCGATCACACAGGCGGGCAAGGCTGGGAGTTCGCTGTGAAGGCTTCAGCAGGGGGGAGTCGAGGAGGGTGTACACCCGTGTGGGCCCACGGCAACATGTCTCCAAGCACATCGACTTTGAGCACCTCGTACCTGGAGCTCGCTTGAAAGGGAGGTGCTGGCGCATGTGGCGGCGCGGAGCTCAGCTGGCTGTGGCGGGCGCAGGTCCAGGCCGCGAGCGCAGCGCAGCGTGATCATGCTCCCGCGCCGCCGGGCGACGCCCCGCCGTGGCTTCGCCCGCGCCGCGCTCGATGGCCGCGCACCCGGTGTATGACGCGCTGGCCTCGCGCGCGGCCGGCGAGGGCCCCGGGCCGCTTGCGCCCCCAGCGCGGGGTCGCGCCTCGCTGCTGGAGTCGCTAGAGGAGAGCATGGCCAGCGATGACAGCATAAGCAGGACGCCAGAGGAGTGGCAGGCGCAGCTTGCCAAAGATTACCCCACAATCTATCAACTGGAGGACGCGATTGTGCGCCTGAAAAAGACCAGGAGCGTCGCGGTCCCCACGCACTTCACGAAGCTGGACGTGAGGCTTGCGGCAGCAACGGCGGAGCTGAAACGGCGCCACACCAGCCAACTTTGGAAGCAGCAGGCGCGCGCCTGCGTTCAAGCGCTCTCTGACGCTCGAAGCCCATGCTTGCAAGCAGGCACCCGCGCCGCGCTGCCGCAGCGCCGTCGCAGAGCACGCGCACGCGCCAGCGAGCGCTGCGCGCCCCCGGTGCGCGCCAGGCCACGGACAACCAGCGGCAGGCCAACCTGGAGGCCCGCATCGCGCTCGGGGACGCGCCCGGCGCGCGCCGCAGGCAGGAGCCCGACTACAGCGACCTGGACGGCAGAGACGGGGTGCGCAGGCCAAGCTCATACGCTTGCCCCCACCAAGTCCCCACCACCGCGTTGGCTACGTTGCCTGTGCTCACCCGCCACCCTCAGCGTCTGTGCCACTTGACGCCACGCTGCGCAGCAACCAGAGCGTCTAGCAAGCTTCAGGCGGACACAGCAGGCAAGCGCTGGCCGCGCACGTGCTCGACCACTCGATGCCTGCAGGGCGCCTGCTGTGCCTGCATCTCGCTTGCATTGTCCGGAAGCGCTGTTCACGCGCTGGATTGCTTGCCGCTGCTTGTCTACACGCTCGCCGCCCTGGGCCGAGCCCGCACCTGCAGGGGACGCTGCCCAAGCAGCCCGGTCTCTGAGGCTCGCGCTGCCCGGCGTGCCGCGCGCAGCCGGCGGCGCCGCTGGGCTTCGGCGCGCGCGGCGCGCCCGCCGAGCGGGGCCAGGGGCCGACGTTTGCCAGCCTCGGCATGAGCCGCAGCCGCCCGATCGGCCGCGTGGCGCAGCGGCAGGCGGCGGCGGCTGTGGGCAGCGGTGTGGCGCTCGCTGAGCTGCCGCACGCTGCTGTCCAGCGCCTGGAAGCCCCCATGCCCCCTGTCTGCTGCCCGCCGGTGTGTGTCGAGCGGCGGCGCGGCGGGCGGCACAGGCGGTCTCAGTGTGCGCATTGGGATGCGGTGGCGCTGTGTGCTCTCCGCGCTCTCCGGCGCGCGGCCCCGGCGCCGTGTTTGCGCCGGGCGCGCCTGACAGCGCCAGGGTGGGTTAGGGTAGGCCTAATCCTAGCCCGGGCGCGCGGCGCGCAGGCCAGAAGAAGGCGCGGCAGGCGACGCTGCCGCTGGTGCCGTCGGCCGCCGAGGCGGACGGGCGGCCGCCCGCGCCCGCCCGGCTGGACCTGCCGGACCACGCCGGTGCGGGCCCGTGCGCCGCCTGCGCATGCGCGCACACCTGCCCCATGCGCCCGCTGCCCCCTGCATCGGGTGCCCGAGTGCCTCCGGAGCGCGGGCGTGCTGGCCGCTTGAACGTGCACGTTCGGCTTTCCGGCTCTGTAGCACGCGCTTTGGGACGCGGCCGCTGCATGGCGCCCTGAATGGGCATCTGCCGAGGTTGCGGGCCAGCCACCCTGGCCTGCTGCCCGCAATCGAGCGGGCCAGGGCGCGCGGCAGCGGCGCGCACCGCGGGCAGGCGTCCGCTGCTGCGGCGTGCAGAGACGCGTACCACCCGTGTCGACATGATTGTAGCGATTTTTGTGACTGCTGCAGTCTGCTGGCACAGGCGGCTTCGGGAGGGTCAAGTGCACCGGCTGCCTGGGCGAGTTCGCCGTGCGCCACATGCGGCGGCCGCCCCCGGCCAGCCACATGCCTGAAGAGGCGCGCGCTCCCGCGCGCCCGCCGCTGCCTGCCTCCTTGAGCGCCTGCACGCTGCGCCGGGCCGCGCGCTTGCAGGCCGCTGGCCAGGGCGTGAGAGACGTGCAGGGACAGCGCGTGGCGCGTACGTGGCGGGCAGCAGCGGCCGGGGGCGGTGCTGACAGGGCTGCCGGGGTGTGACTGACCTGCAGGAGCTGGGAGTGCCGTTGCAAGGAGAGACCTGCCGGAGCTGACAGGGCTGCAGGAGATGAGCGCGCGCGCTCATGCATACATGCCGGCCGCGCCGCGCGCGGCCCTGACTCGCCCTCGCCCGGCGCAGGACTTCTACTGCGCGAACTGCTACAATCAGGCGTTTGAGGAACTGCTGCCCAAGCCCGGCTGCCTGGCGCGCGCCTGCCCCGCGCGCCGCCGGCCCTGCAGCCGCCGCGCAGCCCGCATGCTCTCACCTGGCAGACCTGGCTCCGTATGTCAGGAGCTCCGCAGCGCTGTGTTCGTCGGCAGGCGTGCACGTAGTGCCAGCGTGTCTGTCCGTATATATGACGCGGCTCTGGGGGCCCGCCCGGCAGGCTGATGACCGACCCGCGGCGCCAGGCAGTGATGTCACGTTCTAAGCGCGCAGGCGGCGGAGACGCGCGGCCTGCTGGCTGACACGGCGCGCGTGGGCGTGCCCAAGCTGCGCGCGGATGCAGGCCGCGCGGCGACGGGCGTGGGAACGGGCGCATTCTACGGGGGCGCCACGGACTCGCACTACGGGCCCGGCTCCGCGCTGGGCGCCGCCGGCGGCGACCCCGACTGGGACCCAGCGCCCGCGCGGCGCGGCGCGGCGGCGCCCGCGCGGCAGACGCGCGCGCGCGCGCGCGACTGCGCGAGCGCCGCCGCAGCGCAGGCGCGCCCCGCGCGCTTGGTGCCGGCAGCGCGGTGCCCAGGGCCTGTGCAGCTTGTTAGTCGCTGGGGCCGGGCGTGCGGCGTTTAGCAGACGGGCTTGAACATGCACAGAACCCCGCTGCGCAGCATCACTTGTAATCAGTCTGTGCACTGAGCGCAGGCGCAGCACGGCCCGATCGAGCTGAGCAGCGGTGACGAGGAGGGTGAGCCGGGCGGCGCGCCCGCAGCCGCGGCCGCCGCGGCGGCGCGGCACAGCGAGCGCCTGTCCGCGCGCGCCGGCATGTCCACCGCCGAGCGCTTCAAGGCGCGGGGGCCCCCGCGCAGCATGCATGTTCCGACGCGGCCAGGCACCGCGGCGTGCTCGCGCGTGCCGCTCCAGAGCACGCTGCGACAGCGCGGACGGAAGAGCCGAGGGCGCATGGGCGCTGGGGCCGGCCTGATTTGTGCATGCGTGCCAATGCTAGCGACACGCACGCGTGGCGCTAATCTGCGGGGCCTGGGCGCTCAGGGGAGCAAGGACCGGGAGACCCTCACATGCAGGGGGTTTCTGTGTCTGGAGGCCTCAAGGGCTGTACCCCCAGGATGGCGGACCGCCTGGCGCACCCGGACGATCAGGGACCCTCACGTGCAGGGTCTTTGTGCCCGCAGGGCCTGAAGGCGCTGTACCCCCCGGACGGCGGCGTGGGCGCCGTGGAGCTGCTGCCGAGCGACCTGGCGCACCTGGACGACCAGGAGTTCCTCAACGACACCGTCATCGACTTCTACATGAAGCGCGCCCCCCTGCCCGCCCCAGCCGCGGGCGTTATGGGTCAGAAATGTAGGCTGTTGGTCAGGCGACAGGGAGGGTATATGAGTAGGGCTGGGTTTCAGGCACCTGCCCCGCCTGAGGGGCTTGCCAGCGCTGGCCAGCGCTGTCCGTGCCGCGAGGCGGCCCTGCTGCTGGGCCAGATGTCTGGAGCGGTGGGGGACAAGTGTGGACCTCCAGGCAGCCTGCTCGTTGCAACAGTTTGGTCGGCGAGCCCGGCACAGACGCTGTTGGGCGTGCGGCCCGTGTGCCGGCAGCTGTGTGGAGCGTGCTCCCTGGAATTCGATCCCTTGGGCTAGGCGCGCGATGGAGCCTTTGCCCCAGGGCGTACCCGGTTGGGCCAAACCCTAACCCCATGGGCCAGGCGCACGGTGGACCGTTGCGAGCACGGCCGCCGGTTCTACGCCTTCAACAGCTTCTTCTGGAAGAAGCTGACGGAGCAGTCCGGCCTGGACGGGGGCCCGCACTTCGACACGGCCTTCGCGCGCGTCGCCAAGTGGACCAAGGTGGGAATTCCTTCAATATTTATTATTCACTAATTCGCTTATTTATCGGCATCAAAAACCTCAAGTATATCGAATGGGGTTTCAACCTGTGGATATATTTTCTTTCGTTTTCATTGTGGCCAGGGTGGGCCGGCGGCGCTCGCCCGGGCCGGCGCGCCGGCCGGAGCGCGCGCCTGCCTGCGCGCTGTGTGGCGCCTTCCGCATGTCCCGAGCTTCCACTGCTTGTAATGAAAAAAAACGGGCAGCTGGGAGGTTGTCGGCCTACAGCGCCGCGACATGCATTGGGTTTCTGCCCATGCTCTTTCATCACACAGCACGGATGCCCATGCACTGGTACCTCAGGCCGATGAGCGCGCCTGCAGCCAAGCCCCTCCGCCCGCAGGCATCGCGCACGCCCCCGGCCGCCGGCGGTGCCCCATGCAAGAAATCTTCAGTTTCTCAGTTCTCTGTTCAAGTCTCACTTCTGGGCCGCGCGCGCGCGCCGCAGGGCGTGGACATCTTTGGCCGCGACTTTGTGGTCATCCCCATCCACGACCACCTGCACTGGAGCCTGGCCGTGCTCTGCTTCCTGGGCGCGGAGCCGGCGGCGCGCGGCGGCGCGGACGCGCCGGGCGCCTGCGCGCGCCGGCCCTTCCTGCTGCACCTCGACTCCATGTCCAGTGCGCGGCCCGCCCTACCCTGCCCTACCACCATCCTGCCCTACCCTAACGCGGGGGCGGGGATGCGTGCCTGCCACGCGTTGTATGGGCATTGGGAGCGCGCGTGCGCGCCCTTGCGCACGCACCCGGCGCGCGCTGCGCGGCTGGCGCGCGGCTGCGCCGCTGCCGGGCTGCGAGAGCGTGCGGCCACAGAGGGTGTCAGAAGCTTGGTGCCCGTCTATGGGAGAAGCCATGGGGCGCTGGTGGGTGAGCCCCGGGGGGCTCGCTTGCCGGCCATGCGCGCCAAGCGGAGCCGCGGGGGGCGGCGCAGGCCACACGCTGGGCACGGTGCGCAAGGGCATCAACGAGTACCTGACGCGCGAGTGGCAGCGCAAGGTGCCGCACGTTCAGCCTGCCCCGAAACCCTGTCAAACCCTGCCAAATCGCGCCAAATCACGGCGGTCGCTGCTTGCTCGTCGGCATGGAGGTCCTGCCGCCGGGCGTGCGCATGCCCCACGAAGAAATGAGTTGTGAGTGCCGCGGCTTTAGCTCGCCCGCCACCCTGACCCCAACAGCTGGTCTGGCGGTTCTGACGTGGCTGGGCACATGGGCTCGGTGACTCAGCACAGTCTTGCTTGCATTGCTGCGGGGCGAAGCAAGGCCGCTCGTGGGCCTGCCGCCGGCGCGCAGGTGCTCGAGGGCGGGGCCCTACACCTGACCTACCCTGGCGCCGGCGCGCAGGTGCTCGAGGACGGCGACAGCGTGCCGGCGCGCTGGCAGCGCGCGCACCCGGGCGAGCAGCGCGTCTTCACCAACGCGACGCTGCCGGGCGTGCGGCACAGCGGCGTGCCGGTGCGCCAGTGCTCCGCGCCACGCCCCGCGCCCGGTCTCACCCTTGCTTGCGCGACGAGCGCGGCGATGCGTTGTGTGAGAGCGCCGCTGTGGGCACCGACCCGGTCCATGCCATCGGCGCGCTCGCCTGCCATGGCAGTAAGCGCCTGCCTGCGGAGGGCCGGCGCGCGCGTGCAGCTCATTGTGCCGCCGTGCGGTGCTGGGGGGGCTTGCAACTTCCGCCCGTCCACCCGTCGGCGAGCTGTGCGGCGCGCGCATGCGTGCCGGGCGCGCGGGGTTGACCCGCGCGGGCGGCGCCCGGCGCGGGCGCGCAGGCGCAGGCCAACCACTGCGACTGCGGCCTGTTCGTGCTGACCTACTTCGACTTCTTCACGGCCGCGCCGCCGCTGGCCGGCCTGGCGCTCAAGGCCGCCAAGGCCAAGCGCGTCGAGCTGGACGTCGCGGCGATCGAGGGCGCGCCACTCCACATCCTCGCAGGCCCTCACAGGGCCCTAGAGGTTTTCAGCAGCGTTGGCAGGCTGCAGCAGGCTCAAGTGAGCGAGGCTTGTTGGGCTTTTTGGTGGCGTCCTGGTTGGTGGCATCCTTCATGTGGTCTGGCCGGCCGCGGCTTGTGCGCCGGCTCGCGGCGCTGCGCCTGAGGCGAGGCGGAGGGTGGCGGCGCGCCGGTGCGTCGCTGGGGCCTGGGCGCTGCGGCGAGGGATTGATTCATGCGCCAAGGCGAAAGGCGCGTGCGGCAGCCGCGCCGCGGCAGGGCCGGCCGCATGCTCGAGCAGCTGGCCGGCGGCGGGCGCGCTGACGGGGCCGCGCGCCCGCAGAGGCGGTCGGCTACCCCGGCTTCCTGCAGAAGCGCTGGTTCAGCGACGCCAATGCCGGGCGCCTGCGCGCGCACATCCGCGACGTGCGCCCGCGCCCGGCCCCGCCTCCTGCCCGCACCGCGCTCTGCGGGCCTCGTCTCGCCTCGACGGTGGTAGGATCTGGAGAGTTTGGTGCGAAGGCGCGGAGCGGGGCCGCGCTGGAGCGCCGCGCTCGCGAGCGCCGAGCCGGCAGCGGCGAGCAGACAGGCAGGCGCCGAGTAGCTGCAGCTGCGTCGCCGACGCAAGGCTCTACAAGGGTGCGGCGAGGCAGCGTCGGGCGGGCGCGGCGCGGCAGGTCATCCTGGAGCTCTTCCGGGAGCGCCAGCAGCAGACGGGCGCGCCGCTGAACGATGCGCCGGCTGTGGTGGCGCTGGCCGAGGACCGCGGCGACTACGAGGATCCCCCGGCCGCGTACAAGTGCGCCGCGGCCGCCTGCACGTGCCGCACCCTGCTGCGCCGCCGGGGCACAACCTGCAGCGAGGCGCAGGGCGGGCTCGCATCGTCTCCATATTTATTTATATTTAAATTCGTAATGGCAGCGAGCCCCGCCCTGTGCCTTTGTCGTGACACCAGGGTTTGCACGCGCGGCAACGGCCGGCCGCGGCCGCCCACGCTGCCTCGGTGCTCGGTGCTTCGTTCTTGCTCTCAGCCTCATGCTGGGCTGCGGAATGGTTAGGCTGTGCAGATAACCCCGTTACACAGAATGAGGGCGGTCGCCGCGGGGCGCAGAGCCAGCTTGTGCAAAGGCGCGCATGCCGCGAGCGGCCCTGCGCTGGGCATGTACGCGCAGGGCCGCTCTGTGTGAATAAAGCGGCGCGCGGCGCGGCGCGTGGGCAGCGACGGGCGGCCACACACGATCCAGGCACATATGCAGGCGCACAGCACGACAACCCTATTCCAACCTCCCCCCCCCCGCGCGCGCAGGTACATGGAGCCCGCGGCCTACCTGCCGGTGGCGCGCGAGCAGGAGAAGCAGGTGCGCGGGGATAGGGTTAGTCATGGGGTGCAGGGCTAGGGTTGGCAGTAGAGCAGCGGAGCAGACGCGCCGCCCGGCGGGCAGCAGGCCACGTGTGGCTTCCGCCCCACCCATGTCACTTGGCGGAAATGCCGGAGGGCAGAACGCGGCGACACCCCCAGCTTGGACGCCGGGCTTGCGAGCAAGGGACACTGTGCTTAGAGGCCGTGCACGGCGCCTGCATTGTGGCACTCCGCAAGAGCACTCCCCCAGCCTGCCAGCCAATGGCGAGAGCGCCCGCCAGAGTGTGAGGCCCGGCGGCGCGCGCGTTCTGCATGGAGACGTTGCTCTTCTTACCAGCGCCCAGGGGCGTATGCGGCGTGGGCGGCGCGGATTGAGCGCGGCAAGCAGCGCTGCGCGCAGAGCAGGCCGTGGATGCCGCGCACTCTGTTGCTGCATTGTACTTCATCAGGGGAAAAATTCGTGCGCTCCCAGTGTCTGGGGCGCCTTGGGGCCTGACCCGGCGCCCTGGCCCGTGGCGCAGCGCCGGGAGGCGGCGGCAGCCAAGGCGGCGGCGGCGGCCGCGGCGCGCGCGGACCGCGCCGAGCAGCAGCGGCGCGCCGAGGCGGAGGGCGACATCGTGTACCACACGCGCAAGCGCGCGTCGGACGTGGGCGAGCGCGCGGCCGAGGCTGCTGAGAAGCGCGCGCGGCGCGGCGCGGCCGACCCGCCGGTGCGCGCGGGCGGGGCCGCCGTGGCCCAGCGGGTCGGGCTGCCTCGCGCTTTTGCGACCTGGGCGCCGGCGTGCGCCGGCGTGCGCCGGCGCGCGCTGGCGCCTAGAGCGGCCGCGCCCACGGAGAGTCGCGTGCGCTGCTCCCTGTGCGGCGCCGCACACGCATGTGAAGCATGCGCACATGCGCAACAGAGCAGGGGCTGGAGAGAGGCCGTACAATACATCAAAGAGTAGCTGGCGGAGGGAGGCCGTGCCGAGGTGGGGCCCGCGCGCCGGCAGGAGGTGGCGGACAGGACTAGGGTTAGGGTCATAAGTGAGAGGGAGGGCGCGCTAAGCTGGGCCCGGCGCGCTGGCAGGAGGTGGCGGACACGCCGCGGGACGCGGGCGCTGACGTGTCGACCGAGGTGGACTTCAGCGTCGCGCTCGACAGCGACAGCGACAGCCCCGCCGGCGGCGGCGAGCGCTTCGGCGTGGTGCGCAACGCAGGCGTGCCGCGGCGCGCCGGCGGCGCCTGGGGCGGCGCCGGCGCCGGTGCGCCCTCTGGCCGTCTGCAACCCGGTCGCGCCGCGGGCGGCGCATGTCCAGCTGCCGTTTGTGGGGAAGGCTGTAGCAATTTCTTGCTCCGTGCTCTGCACTGCGGGCTGCTGCGTGCTCTGCTCTGCGGCTGCAAGCATCTGCTGCGAGCGGGCCATGCAGGGTCAAATTATGGTAGCGCAGTCCCTTGCAAATGTCACATCACACGTCACTGCATGCCCGCGGCAGGCGCGGGCGCACACCCGCCGCTCGCGCAGCATGTCGGCCGCCAGGAAGGCTCACCGGGCGACGCCAAGCCGAGCGGCGCCGGCGCCGCGCCGGCGCTGCGCACCTACAGCCGCAAGCGCGGGCGCCGCACGCCGCGCGGCGAGCTGCTGCGCGACGTGCGCGCAGGCGACGCCGCGCAGCGGCCGCGCTCCCCGCTCCTGACCTGGCTGCAGGGCGGCGCTGGCGTGGCTCCTGCCGAGGGCGGCGAGCCGCGCGCTGAGCGCGGCGGCGGCGACGTCCCGCGCGGCCCGGACGGCGAGTGCGAGTCGGGGCCCTCTGGCGTCTGCCGCGAGTCAGGCGGGGCCGCCCCTGCTGAGCAGGACGCGCAGCGCGGCGGCTCGGCATGCGCGGCGCGCGGCGCGCACGGGGGCGGCTGCCGCGCCGCGGGCGCCGCCGAGGGCTCCCCTTCGCCGCGCGCTGCTTCCCCTGACCCTGGCGGCGCCGGCGCGCCGCGCGACAGCAGCGGGTTGCCGAGCGGCGGCGACGGCAGCCCGGCCCCGCCGGGCCTTATCCGCCGCGAGGGCGGCGGCCGCGCACCAGCGCACCTGAGGTTCTCGTCAGAGTCGCCCGAGGCCGGGCCGGGGCCGCCCGCCGAGGGCCCCAGCGCTGCGGCGGTGCCCTGCCCGGCACCTGCCCAGGCACGGGCCGCGCCCGGGGTCCTGGTCGGCCGGGTGGTTGCGTACTCGGTGACGCCCGAGCCGTCCGACGCCGGCGACCATGAGCCCGACCCTGACCCTGACCCTCCCGTGGCTGCGGCGGAGCGCGCGTCGCCCGCCGCGGCTGCCGGCCGGCCGAACCTCTGGGAGCGCGGCAGGCAGGCGGTGTCGTCCTTCGCCGCGGTTATCGCCGGCGGCCGGCACGCCGGCGACGGCCGGTGCGGCGGCAAGGGTGCCGACGCGGGGCACGCGGCCGCACCCGACGCGGGCCTGCCGGGCGAGCAGGCCGGCGGCGGCGCCGCGGCAGCGGCGCCCGGCCCCTTGCCGGCGAGGAGCCTGGCTGCCGGGGGGGCGCGCGCGCCGCAGCAGGGGGGCGCGGGGCCGGCAGGCGCGGGCGCGGCAGCGGGGGGCGCGGGCCACGTCGCGCCGCAGCTGTCGCAGGCGAGCGCGCAGTTCCGGCGCAACGTGGCCGCCCACGCCGGCTGCGGCAAGGTGCGCACGCCCCAATTTTAGCCTCTAGCGGGCCTATAGCTTGCGAGCTATAGGCCTCGATCTGCAACTCCACAAAGCTGTCATTGCATGTGCGGAGTCTTCAGTTTGGCGCACGCATCCACATGCACTGTTGTTTGCAGAAAGAGGCCATGCAGGGACTGGGTGTGTGCTCGTAGCCAGGAGAGCCGCTGCGCATTTGCCTGCTGCTGGATCATGGATGGCCAGAAAAGGCAGCCCGCTGTTACTTGCTGTATCACGTTAGTTGTAGGAGCCCGCAGCAGCACTTGCAGGCGCAGAGTGAAGGGGCTCTCACGCGCAGCGGAAGCGGAGCAAGGCGGCCGCTGCCGGCGCTGCGCACGGGGACGAGCGCGAGTCAGCTGTCCCCGGTGCGCATCCGCACGTGCTTGAACGGTAGCGCACCGCAGCGGCGCCCCGCGGCAGCCTGTGTCCGGTGTGACTGGCTCGGCGCGCTCCCGCGCTGCCCTGTGCCCGGCGCCCTGTCCCCACGCACCGCCCGTGCCGCAGCTCACATGCTCCTGCTGCGCACAGGCGCTTTGCATGGAAGGCGCACACTGCCGGCGAATGTGTAGCGGCACAGGAACTCACTGGGTTGTGAGCGGGCGGCGCAGCGGCGGCGGGCCAGGCTGCAGCGCTCCCTGCCAGCGCGCGATCCGCGGCGGCCGCGGCCGCGCCGGCGCACGAAGCCATCGACCTGACCGGCAGCGACGACGAGGCGGCGCGGCATGCGCCGGCGGGCGGGGACCCTGGCGGGAACCCTGGCAGGAACCCTGGCGTGCCGGACTATGGCCTGCTCGGCTTGCCGCATGTGCCGGCCGGTGAGCGCGGCGCGGCGCCGGGCGGCGGCGACGGCGGCGGCGGCGACTTTGGGCTCGGCGGCGACCACCTCTGGGGCTACTCGCCCGCCCTGGCCGCGCTCGAGGCGAGCCGGCGGCCCGGCCACGGCGCCCTGGCCGGCATCGAGGCGGCGGTGGCGCGCCCCGGCGAGCCGGCAGACCCGGCCCGCGCGTCGGCTGCGAGCCTGGCGCAAGCCGAGGCGACGGAGGCCAGCCTCCGGGCGCTCAGGGTGCGCTGCTCCCCACAGCAGACCTCTGCTTGCGGTCTCGTACACCAGCAGCCTGCTCCCGTAAGGTGCTGTGATGGCAACAAGGGCCCGACGGCTCCGCCCAGGGCGGCGCCTGCACTGCGCGGGTGGTAGCCACTGGCCAAGAAAAGTATGTGTGACTTATTGTCGAATCGGGCATCGGTGCCTGCCTCAATTCTGACGACCGCGCCTGGCAAGGGGGCGCAGGTCAGCGGTGGCGGGCCTTCAGCGTTTGCGCCTGTGCAGTACCGCGGCGGCGGCGGCGGCGGCGGCGCCGGCGCGTTCCACGACTCGGACGCAGCGCGCGCGCACATGCACCTATACCAAGCCGCGCCGCGCCTCTGACGCGCCGCCGCCGCCGCGGCCCCGCCGCCCAGGCGCGCCCCCCGCACCGCGGTGCCCTGCTCAGGCTGCGCATGGCTGATGGCGCAGAGTGCCTAACGCGAGGGCAGCGCGATGAATGCGGCAGCATGGTGCAGCTCGCACACCTGTCTTCTGGAGCCCATGGCAAGTGGATGGATGTGGATGAGTTGTGCGCAGCTTACGTAGTGTGACACTGGGTGCGCTCGAGTTTTCTCACAGGGTATATCGCTCATCACAGCGCAGTGCTGCCCGTGCTCGCTTCGGCCCGTCTTGCAGCGCATGCTCCCGCGCGGGTCGCAGCGCATGTGGTGGGTGCGAGCGGCGCGTCGGGCGCGCAGGAGGGCGCCGGGCAGCGCGCGGCGCGGCGGCTGCGCCTGCGGCCGGGAGAGCGAACGTGCGCCGCGGGTCGGGGCGTGCACGGAGCCAGCGGGGTTGCTGCGTGGCTGGGGCCCTGGCTGCTGTGTCCTCACGTCGGCGCCGTGCGGGAGTGCATGGGAGGGCAGGCCCATCCATCCCGTGTGTTGCAGGTGCACAGCGCAACCAGCTTCCGGTAGATTGTCCATAGCGAGAGAGGGGCTGCAACAGCAGCTCGGCGCTCTCTCTGTAGCCCCCGCGCCCAAGGCAGCCCGCCGGAGGAAGCAGGGCGTCAGCGGGCATGCAGGCGGGGCCCGCCCAGGCGCCGCGGGCGGGCGTAGCCAGTGTGTGCAGAGAGCACGTGTACTTGTTGGTAGGCTAGGGCGCCAAAGTAGCATTCAGCATGTGTGCAGGTGTGCGAACACAACATGGCCTGGTGGCTAGTGGGCGGCAGAGATAGCGAACAGCTGCACAGTAGCGTCAGGCTTTCTGGGTCCCGTCAGTGTGAATCCAAGGCGTGGGCGTTTCCTCGGTGCTGGCCTTTCAGACTCCTGACTGTGGCTTGTGCAGATCAGGTCAAGCGAAGGTAGCCGTAAAATGATGCAATGACAACGCATGAGGCTGTAATATGTGGGCTTGACAAGTTGCGGCGTTGCCTTCCCGCTCAGCGCTCCTGTGGTGGTGCGGGACGCTTACCTTGTCCTTGCAGGGCGCACCTCAGGGGCTTCTTTCATTGTGTGACTGACATGCACTCAGGAAACTGCATAGAAGCCAATAAATGCGTGTACGTGTATTTACAAGTGCTCTTATAGGCGCTCGACCCCGCGCGCCGCGCGGCGCTCAAGCAAAGTCGTCAAAGTCCGGCTCGCGGCCTCCAAGCGGCTGCAGCGGGCGCGCGTTGGTGGCGAGCACTCCGCTCGACGCGCCCACATACGCCTCAAAGGCCAGCACCTGCGCGCAGCGGCGCCGCCGCTGACGCAGCGCGCAGCCTGGCAAAGCGCCTCCGCAGAACGACGTGACCACCAGTCGACACCTTTTCCAGTGCGCATGTCACTGGTCCTGCGCACTGCAACATGGCCTGAAGAGCCACGAGGCTCCCCTACACACACACACACACAAAATGCGCGAGTAAATGTTCATTTGCGCAGTCACCAGCCCTACGCCGGCGTATTAAACGGCATGCGCAGGGGGCGAGGCGCCGTCACGCAGAATGCCCCGCACCACGGCACAACTCTCAGAACAGACGCCGGGCAGCATTTGTTGAGGCGCAACGCAAGTCAAGCTGCGTTGCATGACACCCTGGGCGGGCTGCGCGCGTGGCGCCAGGGGCCGCCGCGCCTGCGCGTCCGCGACCGCGCCGGGCGCGGCGAGCACGAGCCAGTCGACGCCCTCGCTGCACGGCGGCGTGGTCAGGCTGCCCTCGTAGTGCAGGTACGGGCGGTGGCCGCGCGCGTCCAGGGTCTCGTAGGGTCCTGTGCCGGGGTCGGCCGCGCCGCCGCCGCGCATGAGCAGCGCCGCCTCGGCCGCCACGTCGAGCGGCGCCGGCAGCGGCTCGGCGGCGCCGGGCAGCGCGGGCGCGGCGGCCAGCGCGCGGCCGACCGCCTGATTGGGCTCGGCAGCGCCGCCCGCCAGCAGCACCGCGAGCACCGCCAGGCGCCCTGCGGCCCGCCGGGCCGTGCGGGCCTGTTCCGGCTCCGGCCACAGGTAGCAGAGCACGCGCGGGCGCGCTACCAGGCTGTGCACACCCAAAACTCAGCAAGGTGAGAGAATCGCCCAACGTCACCTCTCGGCCTACGCTGGAAGACCCCAGCTCGCAGCATGCGCCCGGGACGAGCAGGCGGAGCAGCACAGGTGCGCCTGCATATCCAGCCGCGCGCATGCCTGCTGGGCGCATTGCAGTGCCATAACGCTACCCCTGCACCCCAGGCGCCGCACCCTCAGCGTCGCGGTGCACCAGATGCGCCTCCATGGCCTGCCGCGCGCCGCCGCGCGCGTGCTCGCTGGGCGCGTGGAAGTGCCACTGCAGCAGCTGCCACTCGCGGCCATCCGCGCGCAGCCAGCTGCCGGGCGCGACGTTCACCTGCGCGCGGCCATGCAGCAAGCCTGGCATGCGCGCGCCGGGGGCGGCTTGTATCGTAACCAGGTGAGGCATGCCCCGACAGAAGCGCAGGCAACATGTTGACATGTCGCAGAGCTGTTCGTGCCGGCTGGCGGCCATTGGCCGGCGGATGCGGCACGCAGGCGCTGCTGCAGAGCCGCATCTCGACGCGCATTGGCTCATCTAGAAGGCATGCACCAGGCGCATCCTGTGCGCGCCAGCGCGCACAGGATGCTTGCGCACCTGCATGGTGCCGTGGCCGGTGTTGAGCACGGCGGCGTCGGCCTCGCGCGCATAGTCCAGCCGCAGCTGCCCGAGCGGACCCGACCCTACGCCTGCCGCGGCGCACAGCAAATGCCGTGGGCACGCCTCCATGCGACGGCGCCGTGGCCGCATAATGATCGCCATGGCGCGGCGGTTTGTCACATGCTGAGCATTTCCGGTGCAGATGCTTGTCTGCGACTCAGGGAAGCCAGCCGCATGGCGTGTTGCATGCGGTGGCCACGAGCGTCCACTCTGGTGCAGATGCCCTCGTGCCGCTCAAGACAGACGACTTTCTACCCCCAACGCATGTGGCAGCTACAAATGGTTGCCAGCCCCCCCTGTGGTACCTCAGGTGATGAGCTCCAGAGGCTTGCTCAGCTCAGCAGTGTACGCATGCGTCCTGCGTGCGCACGCAGGACATGCAGGGGCTTTGCAACACGCCCAGGCTTCTCTGGCAGTGCTCCCAGCCAGCTTGTGGGCGTTTGCGGTCACCCGACAACCCCTTTTTTGCCAAGGTGTTGGGCAGCACCCGGCGGCGCCGCGGCCGGCAGATCGACCGGCGACTGCTGCGCGCCAGCCGCGCAGGCGCCGCCCCACTCGCGCGGCCCGTCCGCATCGCCATAGCCCCAGGTCGTTTCGTTCGCAGCTGCCGCGCGCACGCAGCAGGGACACGCGACGAGTCCGGCCAGCGCGCTGCGCAGCAGCGCAGAGCGGGGCAGCGCGCCGGCCGGCGGCCCGTGCACGCCGCTGTTTCGCTCGTCTGCAGCCAGCACCAGCTGGTGTGGGCCGGACGGCGAGACGTCGCACTGCGGGTGCAGGCGCTGCTGGAGGCCGGGACCCGCCCCGCTCTCGTGGCTCGCGCTTGCACCGGGAGCGGGCGCGCTGGGAGTACATGCAGCGGCCTCGGCTGCAGGTCGGTGTGCAGCTGGGGTGCAGTGCTGCTGACGCCGTCGCCGCCCGCCTCCAGCGGGCCGGCTCCTGGGCTGTGCGGCATGCAGCTCCTGCAGCATCTGCAGCACAATTGATGTCTCATAGCAGCCACGGCAACGCTCGTCACCCAGCACCGACTCTCAGTGCACTGGAAGAAACGCAGGGGCGAAGCACCTGGCAGGGGAGAGACGTGGTACGCAGCATTGGCAGTCTTGATTTGGCCAGAAGCCTCTGTACTCAGACTAAGCCAAAAGGCTCAAGAGGCGCCTGAAGGCCTGATCACGGCCAGCCGCTGGTAGTGGCTTGTTAACACAGAGCAGGATGGCTCTGTGATCACTCGGTAGTATAATATCATATACCTTCGGTGAAATATATGCGCGAGCGCGCGCAATGCATGTACCAGCAGTGCAGAAGAGACAAACTCTTGTACAAAACAACTTGACAATTGTTTGTCTTACCTGTTTTGAGGAAAGGGATCAAGTCACATCGAGAGCGAGTCCGGACTCTGTTGGCCTGTCAGGTCAGCGCACTGTGGCCCAAAAGTGTGTGCAAAAGCAAGGACATGATGAAGCCGGGGCTTGGCGGTATCACGCTATGGAAGCCATCGCGCGAAGAGCTGCAGGCAACTGCGAAGCAGGGCGCCAGGTCAGGCCTGATGCTTCCCTGCAGTCACGCTGTGCTGTAGGCTGACAGCGAGACTGACGAAGTGGCCTGTGCTTTTCTGGCAGGGGCGGCTGCAACCATGCGTTCCGCGGCGCGTCCGAGTGCGCGCCGCCGCTGCCCCCGCCGGCGCAGGCGCAGCGCTGGGCTGAGGACTATGACAGCTACAAGGTAGCTCGCGGCTCTCCACAGCCGGCAAACAAGGGGCAGTGCCGCAGAGAGCGCGAGCGGCCGTGCTGTGCAGGTGGGCTACGGGAAGGCAGCATATGAGCGGGCGCGGCTGGCTGTGCAGCAGTGGCGCCACATGGAGGTGAGCGCCGCTCGCCTGGCACCGCCGTGCTGTGCTCGTGAAGCTGCACAGCTCCGGCTGCATATCCTGGGTTGGGGCCGATGTTTGGATACGTCCCGCCTGTCTCAGCTGACGCGCTGAGCACAGCTAGGCTGGGTGACCACGAACCGGCCGGCCGTGGAGCCGGGCGCGAGCGTGTGCATCGGCGCCTGCCTGCTGGGCCTCTGGATGCGCAACCCGCTGCAGGCGCGCCTGCGCTGCCTTTTGCGCCCCTCTCCTGCCGCCGCTGTGCTGCCGCCAGGCTCTCAATCGGCCCGCCTGCGCACTGCCTGTAGAATAGAGAAAAGCAGCTCCTGCGATGTGCAAGTGAACCTGTGTGGCTGTCGCTTGAATCCTGGCGGCCCGACAGGTCGTCTTTGGCAGGGAGCGCAGCAAGGCTGATGTGCCGCAGCACGTCGGGGCGCACAGCGCCAGGGCGACTCGCAAGCGAGTGGCGGGTGCGCTGTCAGCCCCCGCGTCCACCTAAGGCGGCTGTGATAGCAGAGCACGGCGAGGCGCACTGGCGCAAGGCAGCAGCACAGAGTGGCCTCCAGTGCATGCGAGGCTGAGCCGCCTTCAGTGCATGTCTGGCCTCGCTCTGCCGAAGCATATGCATGCTTGGGCGCGCTGTGGCATGGAGGGTGGCTGACGGCAGGCGTGCGGCAGGGCGGCGGTACGACTTTGGCCAGGCGACGTGCGCGGGCCACGGGCTGGCCGGCGAGGAGCGCTTCTCCGTGCAGTGGCGACGCGACGACGACTCCGTCTGGTGCGGCCTCCTTCTCACTGCTCACTCTAATTGTGGCCATGCGGCTGAAGCTAGCCGGTACGCCCAGCGCGTTCAGTCGCTGAAGCAGCTGTGGCGTGCATGCAGGTACGAGGTGTACGCGTTCAGCCGGCCGGACACGCTGCTGGCGTGCGCGACGTACCCGCTCGCACGCTTCTTCCAGCGCAAGTTCCGGCGCGACTCGGCGGCCGCTGTGGCGCTCGCGGCCGCGGGCCACAGCTAGCGCTGGCTGGAGTGGTCGGGCATCGGGCACTGTGGGCTTACATTGGGACACCAGGGCGTTGTTAACGTGCAGCAGCGGCTCTGCATACTGTGCTAGCTGGGGAGTGCTTGCATCCCATGTCATGGATAGCTCCTGCTGCTTCAGTGCTCTGCAGAAGAAAGCTAGTTTTAGATGATGATTGAACAATTCCGCACGTTTACCTGTTTGGTGTACGTTATCCTGTTTGGTGTAGCTGCAAGTGTATGTGCACTTTGCACGCAGCTGACAGTGAGTGGTGTTGAGGCACAGCGACATTAAAGCAGTGTGCATAGCTGAAGGCCCGCTACACACGAGCCAGCTGCGTCTCAGCACACTGACCCTAGCTTGACATTGGGAGCCCTTGTGCTATCAACATCACCTGTGATTCCCATGCTCGCCCATGTCAAGCACTGCAGCCTCCCTGCCACAGCACCCATACCGCCAGCACACCGCACGAGCAGTGTACAGCACCCTTATTCACGCCAGCACACCGCAGCCCCCTCCGCAGCTGAAGCTGTGCAACAGCGGCAACAAGGCGCACTGCCACGGCCTGCAGCAGCGCCAGCAGGCCCCGGCCCCGCAAGCACGCCCAGGTGCAAGCAAAGCAGCGGAGCACTGCAGGAAACGCTCTCGGAAGTAACCATCCGCATCTCCCCAGCCTGCTGCATGTCTGCCGCCCGTGGCGATGCATGTCCGCCACCCGTGGCGAGCGCCGCAGCGCCGCAGGAGCGGCGCGGCTTGCGACGCCGTCCGGCGGAGCAGCGCATGCCGGCGCCAAACAAGCGTGCGCCAGCGGCAAGCGCGACGAGCGCGTTTAGGGTTAGGGTTTGAGCACTCACTCCTCCTCCTCCTCCTCCGCGTCGCCGTCGCCGTCGCCGCCGCCCTTCTTGGCCTTCTGCGCCTTGCGCTTGTTGCGGCCGGGCCGGCCGCCGCCGAAGGGGCTGTTGAGCGCAAAGTCGATGTGCTTCTGACTGTCCACGCGCACCAGGAACGAGGGCACGTTCACGATCTGCTTGCCCACGCGGATGTGGCGCTGGCGGATGAGCACGCGCGCGTGGTGGATGCTCTTGGCCAGGCCCAGCTTGAACACCAGCGTCTGCAGGCGCCGCTCCAGGAAGTCCTGCGCGCGCGCCGCACGCGTGTTCGGGTATGCGCCGCGCGACCTCAGCAGACTATGCTGCACAAGTCTTGGGACATGCAGAGCCATCCGGAGGTCAGCACGCGCAGTGCGCTTCTTTGCACGCGCACAGGCAGTCGTTTCACACGCAGCTCTTACTGCGCGCACACTGACTGTGCAACACTCGGACCATGACTGCGCCGCGCACTGCCGTCCCCTGCAGCCTTGCCGCCGCCGCCGCCTGCAGCTGGCCCGAGCGACCGCATCGACCCAGCCACCCTCAAACGGCCTCCCGCAGCTGGCCCGAGCGCCGGCGTTGACCGCAACCACCCTGCACCAAGCTCCTGGTCCCCATCGAGGCCTGGCGCGAGCCAGGGCGGCAGCGGCAGGCCCGCGCCTGGGGCGTGAGCGCGAGCACGTAGTCAAGCTTGTTCTGCCCCTCCTCCAGCAGCCCGTACTTGTACATGCGGCGCAGCAGCGCCTCGCCCTCAAACAGCCGCTTGGTCTCCTTGTCGTCCAGCGTCAGCAGCGTGCGCGCGGCCTGCGGCGCGTGTGGCGCACATGCTCAAAGCTCGACGCCAGCTTTGCGATGGCACGACACATGACGCAGCAGTACTGCCACTCCCATAAGCGCTGGTGGCGTCGGCTGGCTGCATCGGTTGCCGTAGAGATGGCAAATGCGCGGCACCCAAATAAAGAACCCGTGGGCCTGTTGCTCGCCATATGCAAAGAGTGCAGCAACCAACTGGCAGCCAGGCCGGCGCTGTTGCCAAACACATGCAGCAAAAGTTGGGCACTGCTGGCAGGCTCGGTCAACACTCGCCCACTTCACGAAGTCCTGATCAAGCCACTGCTACTGTGCTGTCTCCACTGTACACGGAGCGTTGCACGCGCACTATAGCGCTTTCCTGCAAACGAGCTCCCACTCTGGGCTGCGAGCATCAGGGCGCCCAACGCAGGCACGCGAGGGCTGGCTGCAGGCGGCGCCACCGGCCGCCGGCTCCCCCTGCCAGTGCGGTGACCGCCGCCGACAGCAAGGCCGCACACCTGCCGGATCTTCGACAGGGCCATCTGCACGCGCCACAGCTCGCGCTTGTTCCGCAGGCCGAACTCGCCGACCAGCTTGAGCTCGCTGTCCAGCCGCTCCTTCTCGAATGGCCGCCGCGGCTTCTTGAAGGTCTTGCCATCTGCGGCAGTGCGCGCAGCGGTCAGCCGCAGCAGGCAGCGTGCTTGCACGCAGCAACACATGTTTTCCACATCAGCTCGCAGCGCCTAGTTCCCAAGCAGCTCCATCAACGCCTTTGATCCGCGACCACGCTGGTGGTTCTGCCGCACGTCACGGCAGCGCAGGTGCACGCGCAAGACACGCGCTGGCGCGTGGGGCGCACAGTTGCGGTAGAAGGCGATGTGCGGCATCTTGGCAAGATGGCCGCCCCGCTCCCAAGCCGCCCTCGGTGTGCCTCCGAGCACAAGCAGCCGCCTTGCGCACAGGTGAAAGGGTCTTCCCAGGGTATAGGGACTAGTAGACAAGCCGAGCAGCACACTGGCACAATGTCACTGGGTGCGTTGGTGCGTGAGCAGAGGAGATTGGCTTGCGTTTTGGACACTTGACGAAATGGAGGCTCTACTGCGCTGGCACACTGTCTCCTGTGCATGCCGTCCAGCCGCAACGGCAGCCCCGATGAGGCCCCGACTGCGCGGCGCTGCCAGGTGTCGCGCTGCTGGGCCGGAGAGCGCATCGCGCACGTCTGGTGCCGCGGAGGGGCAGCGCGGCGCGGGCTCCGCGCCTCCGCGACCAGCCCCGCCGGGAATGCGGGTGCGTGTGGCAGCGTTCTGGTGACAAGGCCGGGTTGTCGCCAACTGCGTGGCCTGCGTTGTTGTGCCAGTGAGCTTGCATGCTGTCTGTTTTGAGAACACAGACACAGGTAGCGCACCACGCACGCACCTGCACCTGAGGGTGTCCACTCTCCCTCCACAGCTGGAGCGCGTGGAGCGGCTGGGTGAGGAGGCGTGGGCGGGCGTGGCTGCCGTGGACAGGGGCGAGGACAATGCCAGCGCCGGCCTGGCGTGCGTCCCTTCAGCGGAAATAGGCTTGGAACAAGATAAAGGTGTGAGTGACTGTCGACGGGCATACCCTCACACGCCTTATGGTATCGGAGGTGACTCTGCAGTAATGCTCTTCTACCTCACATACGAGTAATCCAGCTGACCATGTTGGCAGGCGCGCGGCGCTGCTGGCGGGCGGCGACGCGGCGGCGCTGCTGCTGTTCGCGGCCATCGGGCGCTCCAACCACGCCGAGGGCCTGGCGCCGGGCGCGGTGCTGGCCACCGCGGCGCCCTTCCTGCTGGGTGCGGCCACATCTCCAGGCTGTGCGGGCGTCAAGCATACTAGTGCTTGCTCCTCTGTCTTGAGCTGTCTGGGGCTCACTTTTACAGAACGGGCTCGATTGCATGCGCGGTCGGCGCGGTGACACGGGTGCTTACAACACAGTCAGTGTGTTGCAACCACAAGTTGGTTTCCAGCTACAAAGTGCTTGCACTGCCTGGAGACGCTTTGTCACATAGGACCCATGAAGCTGGCTCTGGCCGGATGGTGGGCGTCGTGGCGAGCCTGCTGCCGCTGCGCTGCGCGGAACAGGGTGGTTTGCCGCGGCCGTGCCGCTGGGCGGGTTTGGGCGGGCGGCGCGGGGCGGGCGGCCGGGCGCGGCCGCGCTGGCGGCCGCAAAGTGCTGGGCCGTGGGCGCGCCGGTGCGCGGCCATGCGCCCTGGCCTGTGCTGCCCACCAGCGAGCGCGCTCGGGTGGCCGTCTCCTGGGACAGTGTGCGCATCGTCACGTGGCCTTGCCAGTTCGGTGGACCGCTGGCAGCCAGGGCTGGCTCCCGAGTTTGCCGATCTTGCGGTGTGTCCTTTCCTCTAGCTTGCCTGCCAGGGGCCTGGGTGCAAGCATGGTCTCTCGGGTCTGCTGCGTGAAAGAGCTCCGCAAGCGGACCAAGAGTCTTGGGCGGCTGTGCTGGGACCCACCTGGCATGCCGGCTGCCATTGGTGCTGCCCCCTCCGTCCTAGCTGGCAACATCACGCAAAGAGGCAAGTCACGTCTTCGCACACGCTGCGCAGGCGGGCATCGTGGCGCGCTCGCTGGCGCGCGGCTATGCGCCGGACAAGGCGTTCGTGATCGTGACGCTGGTGGTCACTGGCGTCCTGCTGGTTGGCTGGCGCGCCGGCCTGGCGGCGGCGACGCCGCAGGTGCCATAAGGAGCCACTTACAATACGCGCACAACATTACATGTTTTGTCTTGCGGGGGAGCTGCAGAGGGAGCCGATGGGCCTGCTGGCAAAGGGTTGGTTGTGCACTCAGCTGCAGTGAGTCAATACCGAGGTTGCGCTGCTGGAGGCCTGCATGGCAGCACGACGCGGCACAGCGCCGCAGGGACACGTGCCTGCGCTGCACCCAGAGTCTGCACCTTTCCAACTTGGGACAAATCTGGCGCAAAAAAGTGCAGTTGTGCAGTTTGGGATTGGCAGGCTGGAAGGCATCCCGTTGTCTCGTACGTGTTACACCATAAGACCAGCAGGCCCCCAGTGCTTGTGCATGTCACGCCTGCGTTTGTGGGGATGCAGGCGGCGCCCGGAGACCGCACGCCGGCGGGGCAGGCGCAGCAGCGGCGCGATAAGCGCGGCAACCCGCTCGAGTTCCTCCGGCTGCTCACCTCGCTCACCAAGCGCTGGTAGCGGGCACAGCTCTGGCTGTGCGCAGGTTTGTGCGGGCCCGTTGGGGATATTTGCGGGCTTGTCCGGCTGCTCGCTTTGACCATCAAGCGCTGGTGAAGGCAGCACTGTCTGACATCAGGGCTGTGCTGCCGCAGCTATGGAGTCCCCGATGCTTAGCCAAATCACTATTTTGTTGTACAGCGAGTCACAAAAAAGCTTACTGCGAGTCCCCAACAACCATCTTCAGCCAGATGTCTTTGCATGGCAAGGACTTGCCATGCAAGACATGCAAGACAGACCTTGGACAGCCTCAATGAAAACCTGACACACATGTAGAACGAGCGTGCAGTGAAGGCACAAAAGCAAGCAACATATGCATGTAACACCAAGAAAAGCATGCATGCATCAACAGGGTGTAGTCAAAGAAGTATGTGCATGGTCGCACAGCGGCCACATGGTGCTGACTAGCCTTGCACATGCGCTTTTGCCAAAACATGTGCTCAGAGGTTAGACCAGCATCGACCACGAATAACAGCTCAAACCATATTCCCAGGCCTCCAGAGTCGGCCAGGTAATCTCGACTTTGATGCACGAGCAAGCAACACCTCCTGTCTTGTCTTGTGCTGTCACAAAGACAGGCTCTGCCTGTCAACTGGCCTGCCCATATCTCTTGAAGCACTCGACGTTATGCACCCGCTGGACCGCACCCTGGCTTATTTAACGCCGCCCCCACACACTCCGCGTCGCGGCAACACTGACTGTGCCAGTGGTTTCGAACAATGGATCACCCTCTTCTGCATTGTTACAGGCATTACCCTACCCCTGCGCACACCATGCCCGGCTGCGCCGGCAACCGGCGCAGCATGTCGAGCATGGTGCCCGCATGCCGTGCCGTGCACACGCGTTGCAGGTGTGAGCACAGCAGGCGGCTGCACAGGCCCGGCGCATCCGGCATTGGCTGGATCGTTTGTGGCGCCTGGTCCATGCCCCTATCATGCCCAAAGTTTATTGTATGTGTTTGTTCGGGGCTCGCCCATCCCATGAGCTGAATTGCACAGCCTCCCATGACTCGCATAGCTGCACTCTGACAGCCGCTCCCAGCATGGGCTCTCATTATGTGCCCTCCTCCCCAGCCGCACCCTTGGTCCAGTCCGTTGCCTCGGGGTTTGCCCCAACCGGCTTCCGACCCGCTCCGTGTCGCGGCCCCTGCCGGCTACGGGGCGTCCGCCCAGGCCTGGGGACGGCCACCCTCATCGCTCTGCTGCAGCGCGTCAGGGCGCGGGCCAGACCCGGCGTGCCCGTTGGTCCCCGGCCCGCACCCGTCCCTGTCCTCGCTGCTGCTGGCCGCCTCGCGCACGCCGGTGCCGTCCCTGCCGGCGCGGCCAGGGTCGGGGCGGGGGTCGGCGTCGGCGTCGTCGGCGTAGCGGCCGCGGCGCTCGGCCCCGGCGGCGCCGCGGGCGCGCGTGCGCCGGCCGCGCGGCCGCCTGCGCGACGGGTCGGCGCGGCCGTCGGGCGGGTTGTAGCTGACCTGCACCGAGATCGATTTGCCGCCGTCGACCAGCGTGGCGCCGTCCATGGCCTCCTGCGCCGCGCGCGCCTGCCGCCCGCACTCCCTGTCAGCGAGCGCCGCCCCTTTCGCACTGCAAACGCCGGTCAGCAGGCAACCTGCGACGTGACGCCAACCTGCCACTGCGCATCTGCCCGACGCGCGCACGTCTCGTGGAGGGTCCTGGTCTGCGCGGGGATGCGCACCGAGCCTGGTGAAGTGCGTCAGGCAATGTGTGGGGCTAGGGTTAGGGTAGACCGCGCACCTCCTCGGGCGCGGAGAACGTGAGGAAGGCAAAGCCGCGGCCCGCGGCGGCCGCGCCCTCCGGGAAGTGCACCGCGTCCAGGCCCCACGCCGCAAACGCGGCGATCAGCTCCGCCTCGCTGGTGCTGGCGCCCATGCCGCCCACCCACAGCACGCTGCCGGGCGCGTGCGGCCTGCGCGGGTGCGCGCGTTCGCCGTCTGAGCACAGGGCCGCGCCCGCATGGCTTCCGCGAATGCTGCACTCTGGCAGCCGAGTGCAGAGCTGACCGGCCGCCACTGCAGCCACCAGCACGCGCGCAGATATGCTCCGATTCCGTCACGCGCCCCTCGGAACCCAGAGTTGATACCCACGAGGAGAGCGAGCGTGACAGCTGCAGCCACGCACTCCGCGCTGACACAAGAGGTGTGGCGAGCAGACAGCATGAAGCGCACTTTGCGGCGCCCTCGGTGACGCGCGGCTCAGCGCCAGCGCCCGCGGCCGCCTCAGCGGGTCGGCCGCGGCCGCCGCGCCGCACCGGCTCATGCGGCTCTCGTGCCGTCAGCCCCGCCGGCGCGCCGGCGCCGGCGCCGGCCATGCCCTCAGCGGCCGCGCCTGGCGCGCACAGTGCGCGGCAGAGCGCAGCCAGCTCGGCCTGCGCGGCGGCCATGGCGGCCACGTCGCTGCGCATCTGCCGCTGCGCCTGCAGGTGCCTGTCTGACGAGTCCTCGGCGCGCGAGCGCGCACGCTCAGCGCGGTCCACAGCATCGCGCAGCCGTGGCAGCCAGCTCGCGTGCACGTCGGCCGGCTTGTCTCCATGGCCGCCTGTGCCGGGTGCCATCAGGTAAAGTGAGCCGACAGCGGGAGAGTGCTGCCGGGCAGGAAGGCTGTAAGCCCTGGGTTGCATGCACGTTGCTTGGTGGCCAGCACGGCACTGGCTGCAGCAGCAGGATCATCTGATCTGCGATTAGCGGCGGCAGTTACTGCCGCACATTGGCCCCGGGCTGGGACAGCTCAGCGCACGCCCCTGCCCATAGCCTGGCGTTTGCCCTGCTAGGCTCTTGACAGGCAAAGTGCCTTTCAGCCAGCGCGCCATAGGCAAGCGATCCGCACGCAGTGCCACACCCGCGGCCTTTGCTTCTTGGCTTGCGAGGATAGCCGCGCCGGCACTGCCGCCCGCACCTTCCTGCAGGCCCTGCTCCCTGTCAGGCATCGCAGACCAAATCTCGCCCTGCGGCCTGCCTCACAGGCCCCCCGGGCTGCTGCGAGTGACTGCTGCAGATGCAAGTGGGTTTCTGTGGTCTGCTGGAACCCACGGACCCGCGCTTGCTAGCAGGAAGCCGGCTGTTGTTGGTGACTCCAAACTGGACCCTATTCTGAGATAGGGCCTCCCACTGAGCACCTTGGCTTGTTGAGCAACGAGCTTGCAGGCCTGTGCGCAAGAAGGTGTAGCCAGGCAGGCAGTGCGCGTGGCGCCTGTGTGGAGCGAGGCGACGCGCAGCGATGAACGCCAGCCTGGACCTGGACTTGTTGGCCAGGATTGGCGAGGCGCAGCAGCCCGCCGCCGCGGCCAAGCGGAGCAAGTTTGCGCCGCGGGCGCGCGCGGTGCGCGCGCCTTGTCGCAATGCACGCCCTGGTGCTGGCCGGCCGCTGCGGCCGCTGCAAGCGTGCCGTGCGTGCGGCGCGAGCCCGGCAAGCCTGACAGAGTGCGCTGTGTGCGGCAGAGGCCTGTCGCCAAGCCCGCTGCGGCGACTGGCGCCGACGCGGCGCCCGCCGAAGGCACCGCCGACGGCGCCTCGGCAGGCGCGTTCACCGGCCAGGTGCCCCGTACTGTCCGGCGTGTTTTGTAACGACCTTACAGCAGTGGTATGTTAGCAATGTATGCACGATAGCAGTGCTCATCTTGTGGATGGCCCCCGGCTAGCGCAGCACGCACTTGACAGCAGGCCTGTGCAGCTGTCTTGGGATGACCGTGTGAGCCGCGCAGGGGTCCCTCTCGCGGCACCGCCGCTGGCCCCTGATGCCGCGCCGCCCGCGGCAGCGCCGGCCGCTGTGCCAGCGCCCGCAGCAGCGCGCGCGCCATCAACACAGGCTGCGGCGCCGCACGCTCAGGCGCCCGCCCCGGCGCCCGTCCTATCTGCGGCGCCGCCCGCCCAGCTGCCGGCAGCGGCGCCGCCCGCGCCGCTGCCGGCCGCACCGCTGGCGCCGGCACCGGAGCGCGGCGCGAAGCAGGCGGGCAAGCGCGTCAGCTTTGCGGTCGATGCGGGCGAGGCTGCTGCTGACGCTGACGGCCTGGCCGCTGCGGAGCCGGGCGCAGCCCTGCCGCCGGCACAGAAGAAGCCGCGGTGAGTCCCCCGAGCGCGGCCTGGCCGCGGCCTGAGCGGGGTTGGGCTGGGCTGCTGGTTTGGCAGTGTGAGTGGGAGAAAGGGTGGTTGTTTACATCATCCCATTATCATGTCTGCCTGCTGCAGGCTTGCAATATGGACAATCTGGACACCAGAGCAGCCTGCCTCCTACTAGGCTTGTGGTGCGTGCTGCAGAGCTCGCCGGGACTGGCCGCCCTGCAGCCACCCTGGGTCGCCGGCTGCAGGTTCTTGGCGCGCAAGCCGCGCGGCGCGGCGGCCGCCGCACCCGGCGCGGCGGCGCCCGCCGCATCTGCCCCCGCGCCGAGCGGCCCGCCAGCGCGCCGCGGCGGCGGCGGCGCCGCGGCGCCCGCCGCCGCGGACGGCGCCGCGGGCGCCCCGGCGGACGCGCCGGCCGCGGCGGCCGCGGCAGAGGGCGCGGGGGCCGGGGCGGCCGCGGCGGCGCCGCCCGCGGGCGCAGGGAAGGGCGGCGCCAGTGATGGCGCGGCCGCAGGGCGCGAGCTGGCGGTGGCGGACGAAGCGGGCGGCGCGGACGCGGAGGACGGCGCGGCAGGCAAGCGCAAGCACCGCCGGAGGGGTGCGACCCCCGCGGCTCGGCCAGAGAGGAGGGCCCCTGGACTGGACAGGGTCCCTGGACTGAACCGGGCCGGTGCCGGCATCGCTGCACAGGGAGCTGTGATGCGCAGCGCGGGCGGCAGGGCCCCGACGGCCAGCCTGGCATGCTGCGTTGCGGTGGGCGCGCGCACTGCACGCCAGTCTGTCTGCACTGCGCCTGCTCTGCAAAGCAGTCCCACAATACGCACTGCGCGCTTTCATGCTGAGGCAGACCCCTGCATTCCGCATCAGCCCCATGCGCACAGCAGCGGACCGCGCCTGTGCCCTGCGCACACTGGCCAGAGGCGGGCAAAGGCCTGCCACATTCGCGACCATCACAGCGGGCGCGCGGCGGGCGCGCAGCGACGGGCCGCGCGCCGGCGCGGCCGTGCGCGCCGGCCAAGCGGCGCGCGTCCGCGGCCGAGGTGCTCGCCAGCGCGGACCTGGGGCGGCTGCCGCTGAAGCAGATCGTGGCGCTGGCGACGCGGCGCAACCACGAGGCCGAGAAGGCGCGGCGCGCGACGCTGAAGCGCAAGGCGCGCTGCCGCCGCCGCTGGCTTTGGTGCATGCCGCAGGCGCCACGCGCGTCGTGTCCGGGTCCCGGCCCAGACGCGCTGGTGCCAGCCCTGACCCTAGCCCTGAGACGAACCCTAGAAACCCCGTTCCGGGCGCGCAGGCGGACGAGGAGCAGGTGCTGGAGGGCGGCGAGGCGCCGCTTGCGCTGCCGGCGCCGGGCGGCGCGGGCGCCGGCGGCGCCGCCGCCGGCGGCGCGGGCGGCGGCCTGGCGCCGCGCGTGGAGGTGGTCAACGGCGAGATCCGCGTGGTCGAGGCCAGCCTCATGGTGCAGGCGCAGCCGGCGGCCGAGGCGCGCGTGGTGGTCGAGGACGCGCAGGCGCGCGGCCCGGGCATAGGGCATGGGGCATACCCCGCACCGCCGGCAGCAGTGGCCGCCTGTCGGCCGCAGCGCGCGCCGCCTGGAGCCCGCAGGCATCTGTGCCGGGGCCTCCGCTGTGCGCACACTGCTGTGCGCACGCTCGCCGGGCGGCGGGGCTCGCGACCTTGGCCGCTTGCGCACGGGGGGCCCAAACCCTAATGCAGGCTGACGGGCCGCGGCGGCGCGGCCGCGCAGATGCTGAACAGCGCGTCCTACTCCAGCCGCCTGCCGAATGACCGCTGGGGCGTTGAAGACACGGAGCAGTTCTACAAGGTGCGCCTGACCCGAACCCTGCCCTGCCGGCGGGCGGCCCGCCGCGCGCCCCTGCCCGCCGCGCCGGCGCTATGCTCCAGCTCGGGGCCCGGAGGAGCGGGGTGGGGCAGCGGGTTGGCTTGGTCATTCATGCAATGCCGGCATGCTGCTGCTGCCGGCATTGACGCGCGAGGGAGAGCACGCGCTGGCGCACGGCTGCGATGCCGTCGTGCAGCTCCGCGAGCGCCGGCCCGAGCGCCGGGCTCGCCGCCGCCGGCGCGGCCCCCCGCGCGAGCGCGGCGCGCATGCGTGCGCGCGCAGGGGGTGCAGCTGTTCGGCATCAACTGGGTGCTCTCCCTAACCTACCCCGACGCACGGCATCCCAGGCGGCTGGGCGGCGCGCGCGCAGGCGGTGCAGCTGTTCGGCACCAACTGGCAGCTGCTGGAGCGCATCCTGGGCGCGCCAGAACCTGAACCTACCCTAACGCACGGTACTCAGGCGGCCAGGCGCGCGCTTCGCAGGCGGTGCAGTTGTTCGGCACCAACTGGCAGCTGCTGGAGCGCATCCTGCCCGGGCGCCCGCGCCGCGCACTGCGCAATAAGTTCCGCGCGGAGCAGCGCCGCGAGCCGGCGCGCATGGACGCCGCGCTCGCCGGCACGCCATCCAGCCTGGAGAACTACCGCCAGATCATCCGCATTCTGCAGGCGCGCGCTGACCCTATTTTAACCCTACCCTATGCCCAGCCTGGAGAATTACCGCCCAGATCATCTGCATCCTGCAGGCGCGCGTGCGCATGGGCCGCCCTGCCACCCTACCCCCCTGCGCTTCACCCGGCGTCGACGCGCGCGCTACCCTGAGCGCTTGGGTGCGGCGGGTGTTATTGTCGCGGCGCCCAGTGAGCGCTCGTGCCGAGTGGGAGCGGGGGCAAGTGGTGGCGCACTGAATGCGTGCATGTCATGGGCGTTACGGTGGGCGCCCTGGCAGCGTGTGCGGGCGCAAAGCAAGCGCACAGCCGCGCGCCGGCGTGGCTGACGCCGCGCGTGCGCGCACCGCAGGAGGGCGGCGCCGTGGACAGCACCCTGAGCCTGACGCCCGAAGCGGGCGAGGCGCCGTCGCTGGCTGCGGCGCTCGAGTCGCCTGCCGGCAGCCCAGCGGCGGGTCCCGGGTCCCCAGCGCCCGCCGCGCCCGACGCCCCGGCTGCCGCCCGGCCGTCGCCGGGCGTTGCAGTCGCAGGGGCTCAGGCGCCACCTGGAAAGGCGGGGTCAGCCGGCCGGGAGCCCGGCGACGACAGCGCTGCAGAGCCAGCAGAGCCGGCAGACACTGCGCCCGGTGCTGTAGCGGCCGGCGGCGGCGGCGGCGGCGGCGGCGGCGGAGCTCCTGCAGCGCGGTACTCGCGCGCTGGGGAGCCGGCACCGCCGGGCGCGCAGGCGGGGCGGGTCGCCCGCGGGGGTGACAGTGGCGCGGGGCCAGCAGGTGCCTGTCCGACAAGCACACGGGCGCCGACGGCGAGCCCGCGCGCCCTGCGCGCCGCCGGCAAGGGCCTGCCACGCTCTGACACCGCACCACGCCAGATCCCAAGCCCTCGCACTGACCTGGCAGGGGCGGGGCAGCGCCCCGGGCCCGGCGCTGCCGAGCTCGGCGGCGTGAGCGGCGCCACAGAGCCAGAGGCCGCGCCGGCGGGTGCCGCGCCAGCTGCGCCGCGGCCGCGGGCCCGGGCACGCAAGGCGGCGCCGGCGGCGCCGGCGGCGGGCGGCGGGCGGCGCCCGCCGCGGTGACAAGGGGCTCCTGTATGTCCGGGCTGGCTTCGGAGGCTGGAACGGTACATGCATGGTGCTGAGTCATTGCCTGGCCGCTGAGCGGTTGCCTGTGTGTCCAAACCGCAGCGCTCTGTGCAAACAGAGGGCGCCTGTTTGCTGCTGGGGATGCTAACCCAGTGTCTATCTGGATGGCCTCGTACGTCCTGTGCTATATGCAGACTGCTTTTGTGTCCCGGTGTTGCAATGCATGCTGTCAGAGCATTGAAGCCAGGGTGTTTGACAGCATGCTGCGACGGCTCTGCTGCCAGGTCCGGTTGTTAGGTGCTCAGTTTTTTTTGGCGGATGCGACATGAGGGTACTGCTGTGACGTTGTAGCAACAGAGTGTGCACAAACAGAGAAAGAGTATGCGCCTCAGCATCCACCGCCGGGTTGCAACACTCAGCAAAAAGCACTGTGTGAGATCACGGGGCCACACAGCGGGTCTCCATGCAACCGCCGCCGCACTGGCCAAGGGGCCCCTGCGACTAAGGTGAAAGAATAATTCGGCTATCGGCGCGCCCTGCTTACTCACGGCAGCAGCAGCAGGTGTAGCGACGAGCGGCTCAGGTGTACAAAGGGCGAAACCCTGGCATGCATGCGTTTGCACAACAGAACCTCTATACCTGAGAGCCTATCAGACAGGCAGGTGCGCCTTTGGCAAACCAGGGCAGGCGCATGGCGGCCGCCGCCCGCCTGCCGCTGCGGCGGGGCACGCCGACTAAGCGCACACGCTGCATCAGGCCCCTGCATTGCCTGACTTTCTGTGCTGCATGGTGCACCCCGCGCCCCGTGGCCTGGCGCTCGGGCGCCGCCGCGGGCGCCGCGCCCCAGGCCTGCCCCCAGCTCTGCGCCTGCGCCACAGCCGCGGGGCTCGGGCTCCGCCATTAGCGGGCCAGGGCCTGTGGCCGCGGAACTGGGCGCCGCCAGGCGCGCGCCAGGGTAGGGTAGGGCTAGGGCCCGAGGCTGGCTCAGGGGCGCCCGGCTTCTACACCTGCGCCTCAGGTCGCGGCGGCAACCGCTTGCGCAGCAGGCAGCGGCGGTCCACGCCCACGAGCGCGACAAGAAAGCTGTCGCGGCCCACCTGCGCCGAGGCACCGCCGGGGTCAGGGCGTTACGCCGCTGGCGCGTGCAGGGCCCCATGGGGCTGCTGTGGGCATCGCGCGGTCGCAGCTGCGCCCGCCACGGCGCGCCGGGCGCCGCGCGTTGCAGCACGCTCGCTTGCGCTGACGAGCGCTCTGCCTGCAACACGAAGCCAAGTGCACGCTGACCGCAAGTCCGCCAAACTTGCTGCGAGGCTCAGGCATTTGGTGCTGAGAAGCTGACAGGCGCCCAGCGGCTGACCTCCTGCTCCGCCGCCGAGGCGCGCTCGAGCTGCGTCAGGCCAACTCTGTCACCACCTCTCCTGCCGCGCCGTCCCCACCCCCAGCACACAGCATACTCGCAAGCAGGAGCAGCCAGGCGACAGGCTCCAGGCGCCAGGCCACGGGCGCCGACCTCATGATAGCCGGCGCCCTCGTACAGGCGGCGCGCGGGCGCGTCGCGCGCGCGGATGTGCAGGTACACGTCCGCCTGGCCGCCCAGGCGCGCGACGGCCTCGGCCGCCGCCAGCAGCGCGGACCCGTAGCCGCGCCGGCGGAAGCGCTCGTCGACGGCCATGTTGCACACGTACGCGCACTCCTGCGCGCGTGTCCAGACCCTAATCCTATGCCAGGGAGCCCGCGGCATAGGGCATAAGGTGATCCTATTCCAGCGGCGCGCGGGCGTGCAGACACAGGCGCGCTGTGACCCCGGACGCGTTCCACTGCCCGCGTCCGACCCGCGCGCGCCTCCGGGCCACTGGCGGAGTGGCAGGCGCGCGCGCGCCGCACGCAGGCATTTAGCTGAAGCAGCCGCCAAGAGAGCCGCCGTCTAGCCTCCATGTGCGAGCCCCAAGCGCGCATGCCACCGCAGCGCGCTGCACAACACCGCGCTACGCCACGTTGCGCAGCGTGCGGGCGGGGTGAGGCGGGGCTCCGCCGCGGGGGCAGGCAGGGGGGGACGGCGCACGGCGGGCGCGTTGAGCGTGAGCGTCTTGGTGCGCGTGGACGCCGCGAGCGACACCTCCACGCTGCCGACGAGCGCCCCGGCCAGCCCTGCACCTCCCGGCTCCTCCACCGCGCCCATGTCCGCCGCGGCAGCCGCTTCGAGCCTGCCAGCCCCGTCCTCGGCCGCGAGCGCTGCGCCCGGGTGCGATGACGCGGCCTCCTCCTGCGGCATAGCTTCCTCCAAGTCTTTCTCCGAGGGCCCGCCCCGCCACCAGCGCTGCCCCGCATTAAGCGCGCCGCCCGCGGGCGCAGGGCCGGCGGGCGCGCCGAGGCTGGCGTCGTCGCCGGCCCCAGCCACGGAGCCGCCCCCATTGTGCTCCCAGGGCATGCGGCCGGCGGGCCCCGCGGCGCCGGCGCTGCTGCCGGCGCTGGGGGCGCCGGCGCGGGCGCGCTCGGGCGCCCGCGGCGGGCCTTTGCCGCCCATGTCCTGCGCCGGCGCGCTTCCGCGGAAGCGCGGCGCTGCGTCGCCGCCGCTGACGTGCTCATGGTGCCGAGTGTCCGCTGCGTAGCTGCGGGCGTGCACGGCGAGAGCCTCGCTCTGCAGCGGGCCAGGCGCCTGCGCAGGCCGCCCGTCCAGGGAGCCAGCGGCGTCCGGGGTTCCCGCCCAGGAGCTCTCTGGCGCACCGGCCACGGCTGAGCTGCTGGCATTACCAGCGGCCGCTGCGTGGCCAGAGCCGCGTGCATCTGCACCTGTCGGAGACCACCCAGCGGTGACCCATGCACTGCCCTCCTCCCCGTTGTTGGCGGCGGCGCCGCCGCAGGCTGCCGGGGCAGGCTCAGGGGCGAGGACTGCGCACAGTATGACCGTCTTGGGCGGCAGGCATGCGTGCAGCCGCAGGTACTGCCCGATGTGGCGCCGCAGCAGCCGCCTGCGCTTGAGCAAGCACGGCGTCGGGCTTAGCGCGCCCTGCGCGTCGAATGCACCGCCGCGCCAAGCGTGCGCAGACGAGTGAGGGGCACTCCTAGAGTTGCGGCATACCTGTAGATTGGCGGATACCGCATCGCCTCACTGAAGCAGGTCGTGAGCAGCTCGGTGGTCGCCTCGACCTGCGCCTGCAGCAGGGGCGCGATGACCAGGCAGCCACCAGGCACGCTCGCTGCGCGCCTGAACTCCAGCATGACCTGCCGTGCGGCCGTCTGCGGACGCACACGCGACGCTAAGGCTCAAGGCTGCACGCTTGGCACAATGACACCCCACATACGCAAGCATGCTCCGGTGCTGCTTGCCTGCGGCACAAATGGCTGGAACTTTGGAGCGCCGACTTGTGCGACCGGGCGCATGACTGCGCTATGCTGGCTGGCCGCGCGGGGGCACCGCATGCGTGACGGACTTTGCGAGGTGAACGGGCGCGGGCTGCTGCACAGCATGCCGGCCTGCCGCCGGCCCTCTGTGTTTACTGTTGCACGCGGCCTGTGACATAGTGCCCCCGCCTTCATTATATATAATAAGTCTGCGTGGCCCAGCAGCTTCCTACAGATAGTCAGGGATATTGCAGCCGTGAAACTAATCTAGACTCCTGCTTGGCTCTCTTACTGGCAACTCTTCCCGCCTCGCTGGAAACCGCGAGAGCCAGATGGAGCCCTCGCGGTCTAGGGCGGGAAATATCTTCAAGCGGCGCACCCAAGATACAGAGTGTATCCAAGGAGTACTCTGCTCTCGTTCAACGGGCGCAAGCACCCGCCCCAGCCCCTCGCCCAGTATGTCAAAGCTTGCGCGAGTGGCGATTGGTGCGGCCGCACGCTGCCCTGCCGCACCGTCGGGCGAGGTGCGAGGCGCAAGGGCTTTGCTTGCGGTTGTGTGAAGCCAGCCTGAGTGAACTGCATGCTGCTTCGTGCCGCGTTGTTGCCCGCGCCATGCATCTGGATAGCGCGGCTGCTGTTGCCAGGGTGGCCTCGACTGTCTGCCGTGGGACCAACGCTGTGGGTGTTGAGAGCAATAAGCAGACCTGTGAAGCAGGCTGCGTGGGTTTGCAGGGGCGGAGCATGGCCGAGGCATTGGAGCAACGGTGGGAGGCCGATCGTGTGCGCGAGGCTGAGCGCGCCGGCCAGCCAGACACCGTCGTGAGGTTGCAACCGAGTAAGGCACGCCGTGGCAGCACTTTCAGGGGCCGGGTGCTGGTGTCAGCACTGATCTGCTGTCCTATGACATGTCCTTATGGTGCTGCGTGCAACACAGGGCAGCGATGTCGCAGAGCGCGTCACCACTTACAAAGCTGCGTTGCACAGCACGCTATGTGTTGGGCAGCGTGGTTGTTTGAAACGTATCAAACAGTGATGCTTGACAAGGCCGGGGTGTTGCTGAGGTTCACGGTGTGAATTAGGCCGGTAGGCCAGGCCCAGCAGACACACTCGACTGCTGCCACTGACGCCAGCGGCCGCGCGCAGACGTTCAGCCTGCACGTCGGCGGCGAGCTGCACCTGCCGACGCGCGGCGCCGCAGCCGCGCCCGCGCCGCCGGCCGTCGCGGCCGCGCCGCCCGAGCAGCACGTCTTCTTCGACGGCGTGCCGCTGCGCGCGTGGGCCGAGGCGCTGGGCGAGCGCGTGATGCCGGCGTACGAGGCCGTCAAGGACGAGGCCAAGGCGGCCAAGGCGGCCGCCGCGCGCGGCGCCGCGCCGCCGCCGGAGATGCAAGCGCCGGCTGTGCCTCACTTCCTGCCCTTCACGCGCTGGCGCGCGCCCCGCACTGCCTCGGTCGCACCCCCCGAGAACACTGCCAGAGCGTGCTGGGTTCTGTTCTTGCTGACTGTCGGGTCTGTTGTTGCTGACTTGTTACCCGAGCCTCGAGGCAGCTGTGCTCGCTGGCTTACTGTCAGGCTTTTGAAGGCTGCAGCGGGTGGGAGACCGTATGACGTGCTGCCGCTGTCGGTCTGAAGCTGGCGGCGTCGCGCCGGCGCGCGCAGGGCCGCGCAGAGCAAGGTGATCCAGGACACGTTCGTTGTGGACGAGAAGAACAAGAAGAAGGCGCGGCTGTCCTGGTACCACCCAGCCGACACGGTGCGCGCGCGCCCTCCCGCCTAGTGGTCACAGCACTTTATTGGACCCTGCAGTCACTCTGTTTTGCAGGGTAAGGGGAAGTATGTCCCATGCGCATGTGACTTAAGGCAAGGCAGCAGATCTGACAGCGAGGCACGCCGCGGCCGCTCTGGTAGCTTTTGGGCTGCCCCAACCAGCCATCGCCTGTTATTATATGAATGCAGGGCGGCGCGTGCCACGTTGGCTTCGCACTGCTGGCCCCGGCAGGCTCATGCAGCTCTTGCGTGAGATCAGAGAAGCAACTATGGTTGAAAGCAACTGCTGGGTGTGTGTGTGTGCTGTGAAGGCTCAACAGTGCACATTGCTGCAGGACGCCGTGGCTGCCAAACCAAGCTCGGGCACGGGCGGGTGCACAACCGCCGCTTGTGGCAGCATGCTGGCCGAGATGTGACCCTGATCCTTGCGAAGCCGGCGGGCGGGGTACCTGCCGTATGCGGCTTCAAACCTGACCCAATGTTGATGCCGCCGCGCGCAGATGGTCCCGCGCGACTGGTTCCGCGGCGGCCTGCTTAAGGACCTCGCCTACTACAAGCCCTTCTCGTCATCCTCGTAGCTCTCCTCGTCTTCGTAGCTCCCCCGGGTGCCCGCGGGCGGCCCGCACGGGCTCCCGCGCCCGGCCGTGCGCGCCAGCACGCGCCGCCGCGAGGCCTTCTGCCTCGGGTGAGAGTTATGCGGGCCGGCCGCGCTCGTGCCGCTGCCGCTCCAGAGCGCCTCCGCGCTGGACAGCTCAGGCGGCAGCGCCGCAGTGCGGGCTTGGCCGCGCGCCCGACCTCGGGGCGCATGATACGGATTGGGCCCTACCCGACGCGTCCGACCTCCGCGGGTGCTACTCTGCCCGTGTAGGGATCTGCTTGCTGGCGATGAGGCTGCCTGTGCACCGACGGGGTGCACAGCCTGATGCATGTACATACTGTTGCTGGCCCCAAACCTCCCCTCCCTGCTTGCCGCCTCAGCGCGTGCCTGTACTCTGCTGCGGCCTCTGCAGGCGCAGATTTTGGCGACGCGACGAGCGCGAAGCAGTGACGCGCGGTAACATTTTTGCGAGTGACATTTTTGGGAGATGCGAGATTGTAGAAGGCCGATTTTTCTGAGCAACGACCTGTGCCCGTGAGAACGTGATTTTGAGACGATGCGATCATGTATAATGTGGAGCGGGCGCTTGTCATTCAGCTGACGATCGTGCACCTTTTTGAGTGGTGGAGCACGTTTTTGAACGAGAACTTGTACATGGAGGGGAGCTGTGGATGCGAGAGGTAGAGAGGAAGCGTGCACAGTCAGTGTGGATGAGATTCTGTGCATGCAGACTGTGCTCTGCGGGCGTGTTCCACGCCAGTGATGAACGTAACGCGTGCACACAGATGCGCGTCGTGCCCTTTTGGGACTGACGGCGCTCAGCTGGGCATGTGAAGTGAGAGGGCATTTGACACTTGGTCTCTGCCCAACTTGCGGGACATGGGGCGTTCCTTGCAAATATCCAGGGATGTATTTGCAAGTCTGGTGGCACTGAGATGTACGGGGCGCTTATAAACGGTGGTGCATGTTTGAGGCATGGGTGGCTAGGCTGCCACTATCCCACTTAAGAGTAGGCTGTAGGGCTGCTCTGCCTCGCACACGGCCCTGTCCTTAGCAGCTTGCTGCTGCTGCGCTGTTGCAAACAAGCGCCGTGGCTGCTGTTACGACAAAGTCTGTGCATGTGTCGCGGGGCTATCACGTTTCAGTTGTAAGCAAATCAATCTGAAGGTCAGCCTTCAAGACTCGTGATTACTTCAGTCGGCCACAGAGTGGCCTGTCATTTCCCAACTCGCAAGAGTTGCACAAGCCTCGTGAGTTGAAAACACTCAAGTTCAATGCGGGCTCATGACACGGCTCCTGATTTGCGCACGCCCAGTTCTGGTGGGGTCCCCCAAAAGTCCCCTAAAACAGACCAAGACATTCTGCTGCTTGCTGGCACATGTCAGGTGCCTGGACTGGACACACACCATGACTGAAGACTCCAGCCCAGACAGCATTGAACAGCAAGTGCCACTCAAACCATTGCCCATCACACAAGCCCACAACGCACATGGGGTAGTCTTGCTTCATCCTGCAGCAGGAGCAGCCAAGCCGCGCAGCGGTCGCCTAGCTGCCGCCCAGCTGCTTCCAAAAGTCGGCCTCCGACATGCCCTGCGCAGGCGGCGGCGGGAGTGGGGGAGCCACCGGAGCGAGGGCCGCCGCAGCCTCCCTGGCCGGCCGCAGGCGGGCAGCCTCAGACGCGCCCTGCATGGCCGGCACAGAGGGGCCCCCTGGCGTGGGGGCGCCTGCACTGCCCGCGGCCGGCCCCAGGCTGGCAGCCTCGGACTCCAGCGTGTGCTGCTGCTGCAGGCGCAGCCAGACCGAGTCCAAGGACGCGCGCGCATCGCCCGCGCCCGGCCGCCCTGTGCAGACGTGCGCACCCGGCCCCCAGTAAGTGCACGGTGCTGTGTATGTCGAGTTGCACAGGGCATCGGCGCAGCGCTTGCACTCCCATGTGGTCGACGGCGCAAAATAGCACAAAGGGGGTCCAGTGGAGCCTCAGGCGTGCAGCCGCTCCAAGCCTCCTGGAAGACTGTTCTGCGTATATGCATGTGCCGCATTATAGCATACTTCATAGTGAGGCACTTTGGCAGCTGCAACCAGCAAACATCAACAAGCGACACTTTTACAAGCACAGGAAGGCACCTGCAGGCTTGGGCACGCCGCCAGTGCTGGCACGCCGCGCGGCTGCGCCCCCGCCAGGGCTGGCGCCCGGGTCTGGCGCCAGCGCGCCGGACGCCTGATCAGGTGCCTCCCCCGGCATGGGCGTCCTGCTACGTGCGCCGCGGCGGCCGCGGCCGCGCGCGCCGGCCGCGGACGCGGCCCCCTCTGGCGGCGACCCTGCCGCCATGGCCGCGGGCGCGCCGCGCGCTCCCTCGCACCGCCCGGCAGCCTCTGCCGGCTCGGCCACCGGCGCCGCCGCAGCCTCGCCGGCGCCTGCAGCAGGGCCGGTGGGCGCGGCGCCCGCTGCAGCGCTCAGCGGCGCGCCTGCGACAGGGTTAGCGGCAGCGCCCGGCGCTGCCCGGGACGGCGGCGCCTGCTGCAGCTGCTGCAGCAGCGCCGTGCCCACCGTGCACCGCCCCGCGCTCTCCTGCTGTGCGGACGGCGGCCCCGGCCGCCCCAACCCTGTGGGCGGCCCCGCGGTGCGCTCCTCCGCGGGCGGCGCGCTCTGCAGGCGCTGCAGCAGCGCTGGGCCGGAGCTCGCGACGGGCGGGTGGGCGGCCCCGGGCGGCGAGCCCGCAACGCCGGGCTGCGCCTGCGGCGCGCCGCCGGTGCCCGCCGCCGGCTCCCGGCTGCCCTGGCCGCCGCCCAGCTGCGCGAGCAGCGCCGCGCCGGACGCCGCCGCGGGCGAGCGCAGCGGCGACGCGGACGCGCCCTGCTGGCCGCCTGGATCCATCGCTGCAGGCGCACCCATGGCGGCCTGCCCGGCCGGCACGGGCACGGGCCGCGAGGCCGCGCGCGCGCCCGCTGCGGGATGGCCTGTCTTTGCGCCTGCGGGCGGCTGCAGCTGCGCGAGCAGGCTGCGGCCCGGCTCCTCGTCAGGATGCCCCCCGCCCGCGGGGGCCCCGCCCGGCAGCGGCATGCCCTGGCCCCCGTGCGCGGTCTGCACGCCGGCATGGTGCGCCTGCTGCTGCTGCATCATGTGCAGCGGCGGCGGGGGCGGCGGCGGCGGGTGCGGCATGTGGCCGTGCGGCGGCAAGGCTCCGGGTCGGTAGGGCGGGGGCGGGGGCGCGCCCGACCAGAACTGCATGGGCGGCCGGTACATGAACCCCCCGCCGTACGCCATGCCGTGCGCCCCGCCCGGCGCGCCCGCCAGGCGGTGCTGCTGCAGCGCATGCAGCTGCTGCTGCTGCGCATGCATGTGCTGGGCGTGCAACTGCTGTGCATGCAGCTGGGCGTGCAGCTGCTGCGCATGCAGCTGCATCGGCGCCATGCCCGGCACGCCCAGCGGGGGCGGCATGCCCGGGGGGCCGCCCGCGGGGTGCGCCGTGCCAGGGTACGCCGGCCCGCCCTGCGCCGGCGCGCCGCCGGGGCGCGCCGCGCCCGCGCCCGCCCACCCGGGCACCTGCGGCTGCTCGGCGGGCGCACGGCCGTAGGCGGGCGCCGGGCCGGGGCCAGGGTACGGGCCCTGGCCGGGCGGCGGCGCAGGCCAGGGCGCCGGCGCCGCGCCCGCCGCCGGCTGCTGCAGCCGCGCGAGCAGATCCTGCCCCAGGGCGCGCCCGCGCTCGTGCGCAGGGCGCTGCCCGGCGGCAGCCTGGGCCGCTGGCGCGCGGCCATCTGCAGCGGCGGCGACGGCGGCTGCCGCCGGCCCTGCGCCGCCCTGCTGTAGCCGCCGCAGCAGCTCAGCGCCCTGCGGCGGCGCGGCGGGCGCGGGCGCTGCGCTCGGGCGTGCGCCAGGGTCGGGGTGCACGCCGCCGGGCGCGCTGGGCGCCGCGGGCTCTGCGGGCCGCCCACGGCCTGCGGTGAAGCCGCGCGCGGCCGGGTCGGGGGGCAGCCGCGCGAGGTCCGCGCGGGGGCGGCCCCGGGCGGGCGTCCCGTCTGCTCCCCGTGCTCTGTCGCCCTGCGCGCCGGCGGCCACGCTGGATGCTGGATGCAAGCACACAAGGCCTCTGAGCATGATCGAGGGGCTGCTCGCCCAGGAGCGGCCGCCGCATGCTGATGCCCCGTGCTGACCTGGTCCTCGACCACCATGCGCAACTGGGCACTGCACGCATGCTGGCACCACCAGGGCGCGCTCCCTGCCGCACTCGGCACTGCGACACTCGCAGACGCGCCAGAAGCTGGCAGGCAGGCACTGTCCGTTTGCATGTCAATTGGCAAGCGCATGCACATTCGGCATTGCAAGAGCAGTAGCCCGCTTGCCAGCCAGGCCGTGACGCATACAGTCCAACGAAGAAGGAGCCACTGGATGGCAGGCACGGCTGGGGGACCGCACCAGCAGGCGCATCGCCGACGCTGGCGGGGGCGGCACGGGCTGCGGCAGCGCGCCGCCGGGCGCCTGTTCCGGCTGCGCGCCGCGCGGCGCCGCGGCTGCGCCGCGCGGCCCGTCGCCCGGCTCCGCGCCCGGCGGCGCTGGCGCGCCGGACGGCAGCGCGCCGGGCGCGTACGCCGCGGCGGGCGGCGCGGGGCCGCGCACGATGCGCGGCGCAAGCGGCCCAGACGCGGCGACCGCGTGCGGCTTGGACAGGTTGAGGAGCTGGTCCGTCGGCAGGATCAGACCGCAGCTGCCGCGCACCCTGCGCGGCGCCGCGCGCGCGCGTTGCGGGCCGGCCGGGACCGCGTGGCGCCTGGAGGCGCTGGCATTCACAGGATCTGGTGTTGTAAACGCCACCTGATGTGCCAGCACACAGACTCCCAAGGCAAGGCCCGCGGCGTGAGCCTGGCCTGTCAGACAGGACGCTCGAGAGTCAGTGAAGACCAGGATGAGTGAGATGAGGCAGCCACAGGGATGGGCGGCGGCGCAGCGCAACCCACCGGCCGTGCAGGTCGGAGCCGCCTGCGAATGGCGCGTCGAACAGCACCTCGCTTGCATCGTCGTGCACGCCCACCACCTGCACGCACCAGCAGGGTTAACAGCCAGGGTTTTGAGGGTTGCTGTTTGAATTAACGATGTGCTGGCGCTCGCGGCCTCTGGTACCCGCACCTGCTCCACACCGCCTGTCCGACAAGGCACACTACGTGCTGTCCATGCGCTGGGGGCGCCGACGCCTCACGCCACTGCAGCCGCGCGCACGCGGCCGCCACCAAGCAGCCGAGCGCGTCAGCGGCACGGCGCAGGGTGGCAGCGCGTCAGGCGGTTAGGGGCCGGGTCGCACCGTGCCGCGCGCGCCGAACGCGGGCGCGCCGCCGCTGCGCAGGCAGGCCACGCGGTCGCCCAGCTCCACAGCGCCGCCCGCCAGCGCCGCCACCACCTGCCGCTCCGACCCGGTCAGCCGGGGCGCATGCGGGGGCCTGCGCCCGTGAGCGCGGGCCAGGCGCGCAAGCGGGGCCGTCGCCATTCCTAACCTGCAGGCTGTGCGGTTCGAGCGAGGAGGCCGGATGGGGTACGGGTAGGGTTAGGGTTAGCCCACCGCCTCGCGCCGCGATTCCGCGGGCGGCAGCAGCAGCGACGGCGACACGTTCTCCAGCTCTACCGGCGGCAGCGGCCGCGCGGGCGCGGGCGGCAGCATCGACTGCAGCGTGCGGATCGCATCCTCGGGCGCCACCACCGCGGTGGCCTGCGCGCGGGCAAGCCCTCCGCTCAAACCCTCACATTCAACCTTTGGACCCTACAACATGTGCAGCACGTGGCATGTGAGCAGGTACACGCGACCTGTTGAGACTGTTGCCGCTCGGCAGAGCCCGCGCCGGGCTGGCGGGGTGGTGGGTATTTTGGAACGTTCTCCCCCTGGCGCGCCTTGCAGAGCGGCCGGCGCGACAGCGGCAGGCTCTTGAGCCAGCGCGTGAGGTCGGCGAGCGCGGCGGCGGCCGCCTCGGGCGCGAGCTCGGGCAGCGGGTCCGCCATGTCGATCTCAATGCCCGCGTCCGCGTCGGCCTCCAGCGCCTGCAGCACCCAGCCGTGGCGCTTCTGTGCGCGCGCGGCCCCCGCGTCAGGCACAGCGCGGCCCCCGCGTCAGGCACAGCGCTGTAGGCGTTGCGCTTCTGCGCACACGCGGCCCCCGCGTCGGGCAGCCTGCTGGTCGCGACCCGCTGTTAGGCGCAGGCCAGCAGCCAAAAGGGCGGCAACGTCGGCCCGTGCGCCAACGGCGTGCGGTGCGGCGTCAGGCCCGCGCCGGCGCCGGGCTGTCTGGCGCGGCCTGGCCAGAGGCTGGCTGGGGGCGGCGGCGCCTCGCAACGAGGCGCTGTCGCCAGGGTGCGCAGAGCGGCCGCCGCAGAGCGCATGAAAGCCTGCGGCTCGCGCAGCATGGCCGTTCTGACGCACCCCCCACTCGCAGGCATACGCCACTGGCCCCTTGAACCTCCGCCAGACCCCCGTCGCCTGCCCCCTCAGCGCCATCCTGCAGTGCTACCCTTAACCTGCCCCTATGCTTTTGGCATCACACGCTTCACGCACGTCCGCATGCTGTGTTCGGGAGGAAGTCGGAGCCGTCCGCATCTACCCCTATCCCTATCCCTGTACCCTATCCTGCGCGCGCCTTGACGAAATGCAGCCCCAGGAAGCTGGGGTCTCGGAGGCCCGGCAGCAGCTGGGGTCTCGGAGGCCCGGCAGCATGCTTGCGATGCCTGTACGGGAGGGTATGGGTATAGAATGAAGGCAGGGGTAGCGTAAGCTTTGGGCAAGTTCGGGAGGGTCTGCTGCGGTGCCTGTACGGGAGGGTATGGGTTCAGAATGAAGGCAGGGGTAGCGTAAATTTTGGGTAAGCTCGGGAGGGTCTGCTGCGGTGCCTGTACGGCGAGGCGCGCGCCTTGTACTGCTCCACCACGCCCGCCAGCGCCTGCGAGTACGTCCAGCCACTGTCGCCGGCGGCCGGGCGCACGTAGTCCGGCACGCACAGGCCGCGGCCGGCGTGCTTCACGCACAGGCCCACGTCCGCGCGCTTGTCGCCGCACTGCGCGCGCGCCTCGCAGCGTTCGCGCCCCACAGCGACGGCCGGCTCTGCTGCTCAAAACTCTAAACTGTCTCTGGCCGCACATCATAATGAGTGGGGACAGCGCTCCTTGCTGGCGGCCTGCACAAGCATGCTCTTCGCGCCATCGTGCAGCAAGGCCGCAGGCTGGCGGGTGCGGTGCGGTGCAACCATGGCAGCATGTATGCAACGCCAAGCAGGTCAGGCCGCACCCCGCAGAGCGTGCAAGAGAGGCTGCCTATAGTACCCCTGGAGCGTGACCGCACTTTGCGTCTTCCAAACAAGCACCAACCGGCACATCGCTCTCATCGAGCAGGAGCCCATCGGCAGACAGACCATGCATGGTAGAAGCCCGCTTTGGCAGGCATGAGTGGCACAGGTGAGCAGGCGGGATGGGCCGCTTACCACTGCGTAGATGTTGCCGGTGAGCTTGCCGAGCGTACGCGGGCTGATGTTGAGCCGCCGCGCCACCTGACCGCTCGGCATGAACTGCGTCTGCGCGCGGGGCGCGCGCGGCGGCATCAGCCTGGTACGCGCGGGCGAGGCGGGCGCCATTTCCCACGCCGACAGGGCTAGCACGCCTGGTGCCGCAGTGTGAAGCAGGGATGCTGCGCAGAGACGAGCGCTCTGGGCTGCGCCACCTCAATACTCCCTGAGCATCGCTGTGCTCTGACGTCGGCACGGCATGTGTCAGGTCTCCATGCAGCGATCAGATGATCCTCAAAAGTGTCTCAGCTCTGCCATTCAGGCGGGGTTGCCACGCAAGGTTCCAAACGCAGTAAGACGTTGTCAACCCACACCGTCCCCGCACTAGCCGCACCGTCACGCCGGTGAGCAGGCGCTTGGCGAGCGAGCCGGCGGCGGCGGCCGCGGGCGGCGCCGGCTCCACGCGTATGCGCAGCGTCCGCGTCTGCGGCGCAGCCAGCTGCTTCCCCTGTGCGGCGCGTGCGCGGTCGCGGCCAGGCCTTGCGCAGGCAAACAGGTAGAGTAGGGTTCGCAGATGCATCACGTCCTTGATGCATTGAGCTGTGGACACAGCCGCGCCCGGGTCTGCGCTGCCCACGTCGGACGGGGCGCGACGAGGCGCAGCCTCGCGCCGCCGCGCTCGGTTGCATGCGCCTGCCAGAAGGCGTGCCTCCGCCCCGTCCAGCAATGCACCTCAGATCACTGCACCCAGGCCTGGCCGCGCCTGCTTATTGAGCCCCAGAGAGGCCGACGGCAGCACGGTCACGGCGCAGCCATAGTGCGCGCGCCCCAGGAACAGCGCCTCGCCGCCCGGCTTGAAGTCGAGCGCGCCCAGCCGCGCGGCCGCGGCAGCCGGGTCGAGCCGCGGGTCCGGCGCGACGTTGCGCCGCAGCGTGGCCTGCGCCAGAGCCCATTGCACTTCAGCCCTGCCCTCACTCATCCCTCCCATGCTGCTCTGTCCGTCCGGCAACGCTCGGCGCAGCCGTGAGACACGCCAACTGGGGGCACGAGCGCACGAGCCGACTTCCAGCAGATGCGCCACATGCATGTCAGGTGCGTCACGTGCTGGTCCGCCATAGGCATCCTGTAACGGCGCGCTGGGTGGCCGCGAGCGCGCGGCGCGCGTCCAAGCTTCGCAGGCGCTGCTGGCAGGGCGCCGCAACTCCGCCATAGGCAAGGGCGCCGGGCCGGGCTGCGCGTAGGGTAGGGCATAGGGTGGGGCTCCGGGCCGGGCGCCCGGCGCGCGCCTGGGGCGGGTACAGCAGCGCCTTCTTGGAGAAGCGCTTCTCCATGCTGCCGTCCAGCTGGCGCACCAGGCCCTTGGGCATAGGGTAGGGCGCAGGGCAGGGCGCGCGCCTGGAGCGGGTACAGCAGCGCCTTCTTGGAGAAGCGCTTCTCGACGCTGCCATCCAGCTGGCGCACCAGGCCCTCGACCGGCCGCACGGCCAGCGCGATGTCGACGCCGCCCACATCCAGCCCGTGCTTGACGAGCAGCTCACGGCCCAGCTGGCCGGCGGCGGTCGCCCAGTCGGCCGCGGCCGCGCCGTCGTGCCGCACCGCGCCGCGCTCGGCGTCCACCTGCAGCGCCGCGGCGGCCGGCTGCGCTTGGGCCCGCGGGGGAGCAGAACAACGGCCATCTCAACGGCCAACCCCCCAGTGTGGGCAGCAAGGTACTGCGCACGTTTGCTGGCTTGGCGCAGACGGCTTCAGCATGCAGGCACAGAGGTCCTCCGGTCAGACCTGACACAGCACGCCTTGCAGCGGCGGCAGCAGCTGTGAGGCAGAAGGATCATGTAACACAGCAACGGTCCGCCACGCACGTGGTGACCACACGTTCACAATCATACTCGTTGGCCAAGCAATTGTACCAGGTGGCCAGTGCCCCGCACAGGCCCCAAGGTCCACCGGCCGCGGGCGGCGCGGGGGGCGCACGAGCTGCTGGCGGTCGGAGACGGCCTCCACGGCGGCCTCCTGCAGGTAGGGCCAGCGGATCCAGCAGCGCTGGCCCAGAATGCCGGCCGCCACCTCCGCCGCGCCCACCGCACCCGGGCCCAGCGCGCTCAGCTCGCTCTGAGCGCGCAGGTCCGCCCCAAACTCAGCACGCGGCGAGCCTGGGGCCGGGCGCGCTGCCGCCTGCAATCCACGCAGCCCATCCCGCCATGTTCACGGTCGATGCACAGCCCCAAAATTGCCATGCGCCCTGCGCCACAGCCTCGTGCTCGCTGTGCGGTGGCCGCATGACCGGCCAGGGAGTTCATCGTCAGTGACGCTCCCCATGCTGACGATGTCCTTCCTGCATGAATGACTCGCTCGCAGTTTTTAAGAGGTTTTAAAGAGACGAGCGCGTCATGTGCGAGGAAAGCTTGCTGGGTGCCCTGCATGAGGCTGTGCAGCCAGCAAGCTCGCTTGGCACACGACGCCCAGGTGTCTCAAAAAACGCGAGCTTTTTTTTACCCTTCATGCAGGAAGGACAGGATCAGAGCGGCGCGCGTCACCGATGTGAACTGCCTGACTGGTCATGCGGCCGCCCGCACAGCGAGCATGAGGCCGCCGCGCAGCAAGCACACCAGCCCGGCTTAGTCAGCGCCTGAGCGCGCGGGCCGGCCTGGCTTCTGCGGCTGATGGCGCACGGCGAGGGCGGAGGGCTGCGGATTGGTTGCGTGTCGCGACGTGCAGCGCTGTGAGGGTGTTCAGACGGGCCGAGCTGCGCCGATGTGCTGGTGACCCAGTCAGGGTGTCTTGCCGCCTTGTAGGCGACAGGCAGTATTCACAAGGTGGCGCGCGGCACCGTCAGATCTTAGGCCGGCTCACCGGGGGTCGGGGCGGCCCGGGGCCGCGCCTTGACTTTCAGGATGAGGCTCTCCTTCTTGCTGGGCTGGCCGAGCACGTCGACGCCGGCCGCACGCAGCTCAGGCTCCACCACCAGCGTGCGCAGCGTGGGATACCCGGGCGGCCCGCCCTCGCCCTGCGCACCCCGCGCCAGCGGCTCAATTGCCCTGCCCGCAGGCTCGCGCGCCGCGATCGACCGCCGCTCCTGCACGGCTCCAAGGCCTCCCCCAAGCCTGGCCGGCCCTCCCGACGCGGCGGCATCACCAGGACAGGCGTCACGCGTGCAGGCCCGAGGGGGCCCTCCGCCGCCAGGGCGCACGCCTGCCGGGTGCCGGGCACGAGCGCCGGCTCGAACCCGCGCTGCCCCTCCGGCAGCGGTGGCGGCGGCGCGCGCGCCTCGCAGCGGCTGTCGCACTGCTGCAGCGACGCGTACATGTTGGGCAGCGTCGATGCGCAGAACCTCCGGTCCGCGTCGCCTGCGCGGGGGCGCAGCGCCCTGACTTGTCAGCAATGGCAGCAGTATGCAGGCTCCTGCTTTGCTGCCAGGCTCATCACCGCCCAGAGCCCGCCACTTAACAAGCAAGAAACGTAGTGTGCAGGTGTGCAACCAGACTCGGTGCGGCAAGCCACTGCAGAGGCACGCGCGGCTCTGCCTGTTTGTTCCGTGAGCCAGCTGTCCCATGCACGACGCTCGGCATGGCCGCGTGAGCAGAGCTACATGCAGGCACACGCGCCCGGAGGCTGGGCGGGCGGGCCGGGGCGCGCCGCCGCCCGGCACGTGCCGAAACGCAAGGATGTCGCCCAGGCGGTTCCGGCCGCGCTCCTCGGCGCTCAGCGCCTCGGCCGGCACGCTGGCGGCCGCGTCCAGCAGCTTGCGCTCGTCAATAAAGGGCACCTGCCGGCCCGTCCATATTCTTTGGCCGCCCGCTCTCCACCGGGCTCAAGGCCATGCCCGGCTGCTGCTTGCTTTGAAAATCCGGCGGTCCAGTATCGGCACTTGGGATGCGACGTCAGGAACAGCAGTGAGCGCCGCGGCTCCCTGCACATGCATGCGCCATGCCGTGCCCGAACGCGCCTCACAACTATGTGGTTGCACCATGCAACCCTCTCCTTTGCCTCTTCGCCTCTATGCACGCCGTGTGCCAAATACCAGGGCGATGCCCTCCCACTCGGCGCGCTTGCCCATGCAGGCCACACAGAACCGAAGAGTTTTTTGTCATACACCCAATCCTAACCCTACCCTGTCAACGCACGCCGCATGCAGTGCTTGGCCGGGCCTGCGCGGCGCACCAGGACCACGCCCTCCCACTCGGCGCGCTTGCCCTCGCAGTCCACGCGGAAGTCCAGCGGGTAGAAATCGCGGATGGGTGAGTCCCCGTTCTTCATCAGCGCCTGCGCCGCGCGCGCGGCCGCTCGCCCGCTTGCGGCCACACGGAGAAAGGCTTGGACGGCAGCCGCCCCGTGGGCTGCAGGGCGACGGCGAGCAGAATGCAGGGACAAACCAAGGGTAAAACAAGGGATTCTTTTCGATGTGGTTTGGAAGGCGCCGGGCGCGCCTCGAAGGGCTTGGGCAGCAGGCGGCAGCTGGCCGCCGGCAGCACGGCCAGCAGCTGCTGGAATGGCAGGAACGGCGCGCCCGGCGTGAAGCGCTCGCGCACGTCGGCAAGGCCCGCCATGTCCGACACCTGCGCGGGCGCGCCGCGTCAGGCGCGGGGCGGCGCCACGCGGGGCTGCCGGCGCCTGCGGCGGCCGCTGCTGCGGCCCCGGCGCACAGCTCTGCGGCCTGCTGCGCGCCGCGCGCAGGGCGCCGTGTCGGCCCGCGCGAGCCGCGCCTCAGACCGGCGCGCCCGGCGCGCCAGGCCGGCGTGCCGGGGCGCCGCGGGGGCTCTGCAGCGGCGGCGCCGCGATGGGCGCGCACCATGGGCGCGTAGTAGAATGGGTAGAACCAGATCCAGGAGGCGACGCCGCGGTAGTAGTACTGCAGCACCCAGTGCAGCCCCTGCGCGCGCGGCCGCGCGGTGGGCAGCAGGCAGCGCACGCTGCCGTGTTGCTGCCCAAGGTTTCCTAGAAGGCTTACCAAGGGGGGGCTGTGGCGGCATATGTCAGACAGAGTGCCCTGCCGATCGGGCCTGCGCCCTTCCTCTTTCGGCATGACAAACCGCAGCGTAACACATGTGTGCCTACGCTTGCGCCCTCGCCGCCTCGGCAGCCCACGCCCTTCAATGGCACATGCTCCGCCACGTCAGCATCCAGTGATTACGGGTGGCCACCTCTGTGGTGTACAGTTTGATGTGTGACCAGCCAGGCGGGCAGCAGTGAGCTCAACGCCTCACCAGCCCAGCACCAGTACAGGGGCTGGCGCCTGGATGTATCTCAGCACCCATCACAGGGGCTGGCTGCGGGGCCACCTGGTGTGCGACACCAAGTGGCACAGGCAGAGCCTGGCCCCTAGTTCTACTTCAGTGCCCATCGCAAGGGCCGGCACCTGGATGTAGGCCTCAACGACAGCGCGCACGCCCGCGGGGTCGCCCGTGTCGACGCCCAGCTTCTCGCGGTAGTACCGCGTCTGCGCGCCGCCGCGCGCTTTGCTCCACGCACACAGCTGAAGAGGGACGCACCTCATGCGCTATCGCCCACGCTGCACTGCTGAATGGATGGCCGTGAGAGCTGCATGCGCCAGGCACGCCACAGCAGAGCAGACCAAGAGCGCGCGACCGCAGGCGCGCCTCAGAGCATTGCATGGGCGGAAGGCGCACTGGGGCACAGAAGCGCACCGCAGCAGGCAGCAGGCCCTGCCGCTCAGTGCCGGACCGCGGCGCACTACCAGCCACCGGGGCGCCAGGCCATACCTTCCACCTACCCTAAACCTACCCTGCAGCACCGCAACGCACTTCCGGCCACAGATGCGCCAGGCCATACCTTCCAGGCGCGCAGCCCGGCGGCGCCGTCGCCGGCCGTGATGAGCGCGCGCGCCTCGCGGCTCATCATCGTCGGCGCGGCGGCGGGCTCTGGCTCGGGCTCGCCCAGGCCCGCCAGCGCCGCCAGGTCCGCCACCGACGCCGCCGGCAGCGCCAGGCCATCCGCCTGCTCGTAGCACCGCACACCCGGGCTACGTTAGTAGGTGCTGCACGCACGGCGCGCCTCTCTCCGACTGACTGGGCACTCGGCACTCGGGACAACTTGGTCGGAATGCTGCACCAACAAGCTCTGATGCCCACGCTGCGGATCAGGCTTCAGCATGTAGTCGTACAGTTAGGGACCTTCACGCCCCACCACTCTGGTAGCAGACCTGGCATGTCACCCCACGCTCTCAGCATCTCTCCTATTTCGCCTTTGCTTCGCGGCATCCGCTAGTCCGCAGTCTGGTGCACACCCACAGCGCGCGGCTCGCGCATGTGGACAAGCGCCGAAGCGGCACTCGGCAGGCTCCAAGCGCACCCCCAGGCCCGCGAGCGCCGCATCCGCCGCAAACGCGTCCTCAGCGTCCAGCTCAGTAGCAACATGGCCGTTGCCGTTGGCCGCGCGCACACCGCCGCCGCGGCCCGCCGGCCCATTGCCGCCGTCGGGCGCGCCACGCTGGCCGAACGCGCCGGCGCGCCCGCCCTTGCGCGACTGCCGCGACTCAAAGTGCTCCGCATCCTGCGCGAGGGCGGCGCGCGCGCTCAGCTAAGCATGAGGCGTGCTCCCTGCGCGCGCCGCACCCACGATGTGTGCAGCAGGCAGCCATGCACGACCTTTCACAAATGTAAAAGCCTGCGCCCTCAACACACTGCTGCGTCACCAAGAAGTCAGCGCAAACAGCTTGGCTACAAGCGCTCCAGTCGCTTGGCTGTGTCCCAAGACTCAGTGGCAGGACCGCACACTCGTCTCAGAGCGCCCTGCTTGCGCAGCAGGCGCCCAGGCCGGTGCGGACCAGCAGCCCGGGAACCCACTGGGGGCCTTAACCTACAGGCAGGGCGTCCGGTGGCGGGGCCGTGCCCTGATCCTGACACTTACACCCTAACCTACCCCGCACCTCCGCTTCAGGTGGCGCTGGTCCAGCTCGCCCGCGTGCGTCAGCGCGTAGCTGCCCTAACCCCTACTTCTAACATGACATTAACCCTTCACGCCCTGGCCCAGCCCGCACTTCTGCGCGCTGCTGCAGCACGTCCAGCTCCAGCGCGCCCAGCTCGGCCAGCAGGCGCTCCAGGCGGGCCTGGTCCAGCTCGCCCGCGTGCGTCAGGTAGCCGCCCAGGCCCGGCAGCAGGCGCTTGTAGATCTCAAACACGCGGTCCAGCGCGCCCTCCGCGATGTCCAGCGTCGGCAGCGCTGCGCGGCGCGCGCGGGCGATAGGGACAGGGCGGGCGCGCGCGCACTCGGGCGAGCACAACGCCTGAGCGGCGCGTCGGCCGGGCGGGCCGGGGCGCCGCGCGCGCGCGCGCCCGCGGGCAGCGCGGCCGCGTGGCGCGCCCCTGCAGCTTATGCCGGACAGGGGCGCGCGGCTTGCAGCGCAAGGGGCGCGGGGGCGCAGGCAGCCGCGCCAGACCACGCTGCGGCCCTGTGGCCAAACGCCAGCAAGGCCGCCCGCGCACGCAAGCGCGGCCCGGCACGCGACATATGGTGCACGCCCGCCAGGGCATGATTATGCCAGCGGAGTCTGCCACGCCTTACCATAGCCCTACCCTAGTACGAGTCTGACCGCCTCGGCGCAGCGGCGCGCCTGGCAGGAAGTCGTTGCCGATGAGCATGCAGAAGAGCACAAAGTCGTCCACGACGCGCTCCGTGTCGAACCCGAACGGCAGCGGCAGCCGCTCAAACTCCAGGCCCAGGTAGTCCCGCAGCAGCCTGGCGCGCGCGTGCGGGCGCGCTTGCGGCGCGGCGCGGCGCGGCCAGCGGCGTGCGCTGCGTGCCCGCCATCAGCCACGGGGAACACACGCGCCAGGCAGCAGGACACTTGGGCACCGACAAGCGGCCGGCACGGACCGCGGCGGCCGCGCGGCCCGCCTCGCCGGCTCTAGGGTGACCACGCCAGGGGTGCAGGCGCCGCAGCGCCTCGGGCGCCATGGCCCCCGGCGCGGCGCAGCGCCGCCGGCCGAGGGGCGCACCCGACCTGCAGCAGCACAAAGTGCTCCGCGCACGGGTTCTCCAGGACCTCGCGGCTGGGCCGGCCGCGGTTGGCGCCGCCGAAGCTGACCACCTCGCGCAGCAGGCAGAAGTGCGGCTCGTGCGACACCAGCGCCAGCATGACCAGATCGGCGTCCAGCCCGTACCTGGGCGCGTGCCCAGCCCCGGCGCCTGCTCAGGCGCGGCAGCCTGGACACAAGCAGCGCTCGACGCGGGCGCCCCAGGCAGCCCATACTCGCAGCCATCCCAGCTGCTATACACGACAACGCCGAAAACACACCAGAAACACTGAAAAATTTTCATACTGCGTCAGGCACTTGACGGTGGCAAGGCGGGCTGGTAGGGCGGGTTGAAGCGCATGCGGGCGCCAATAATAAAGCCGCCTTGCCGTCATATGGTGCGCGAAGTAGCCGTTAGACTGTTCACAGCTGGATGTGCATCGCGCCGCCAGCATGGAGGGGCAGAGCCCTGTCGGCCAGGAGCAATGCCACTGCCTGCCCCGCCCGCCCCAGCCGCACAGCCTGCAGGTAGGGGCCGCGGGCGCACATGCAGTGCCGGACGTTGGGCCGGTAGCCGGGCTCGCGCTTGGCTAGGCGGATGTACTCCATGATCTTGTGCTCGCCCTCGCCCGGCACCTCGTGCCCTGCGCGCGCAGGGTAGGTTACGGGTTAAAGCACCTGCGCATGACTTGTGGCCGGCCAGGTGCATGCCATGACTGTGCTCGCTCTTGCCTGGCGCGCCCGCGACTCCCACCGCTAGGCGGACGTGCCGTCTGATATCGTTCTCGCCTTTGTGTGCGGTACCTTGCGCCCGACGCGCGAGCGCGACTCGCTCACTCCCCAAAAGCTGAAGTTGCACTGGCCGAGTGTGGAACACGGCACAGAGCTGCGTGCATGCCAGCGCATGCATGCAAACAGGCAGCACATCCCCTCCGTGCCAGGTCCGCCCTCTAGCGGCCACACCAAGATGAAGAGCATGCGCCGCATTCTGTACACTCTCCAGGCGCAAGAACCACAATACGGAAGAGATGTGCAGGTCCTATGGACACACGCATATTCTCATGACCAGAATCCCGATCGGCTAGCTGCCCATGTGCACGCATCCGTGACATATCCACACGATGAGGGCGCAGGCACGCATGCACCTATGATTATGCCTATTTATGCTTCCCCAGCCTGCTCAGCGTCAGCGCATGCGCAGCGGAGTCCGCCCCGCGGCCACGCGCAAGGTGTCGAATCCGGGGTAACATGCGCCGAGCTGCAGGGCATGGCGCGCGCCCAGGGGCGCGCCGGACAGGACGACGCGCGGGCGCTGCCAGGCCGGGTCCTCGGCCAGCTTGCGCCGCACGAAGAAGCGCAGGTGCTCGTTGAGACGGCCCATGAACGCGGTGCCGGGCGTGATGCAATTGGAGTCAAACGCCTCGCCCGGCGCCGGCACGTCCTCGCCCTTGCGCAGCGCCTCCGCGCGCGCCTGGCGGGGGCGCCCCCCCGCACCCTTTGTTAGCAGTGTTTATTTACGGTTGTGGCGCCGCAGAGGAGCAGGCGCGCACCCTCGCACACTTTGCCGGCGCGCCCGATAGTGCCACCGTCACAAGATCGACAGGCACTTAAAGGACGCAACTCGCAAAGCGCCGACTCGCAAGAGCAAAGAGCAGACCTGAAGTTATGCCACTGCATGCTGAGCACCACCAATGCACCCATGTGTCCTCATGCATGCATGCAAAAGCATACCCATGTGTCTGTGCCGCATGCCACACACGGCGGCAGAGCGCCGGGCGCCGCACCTCCTCAGCCTCCCGCGCGGACTTGAAGCGCCGCGACCGCTGCTGGTTCATCTTGGCGCGCGGCGCCACGCCTGAGGACAGGGCCGCCACAGCGTCGGCGCGCAGTCTGCTGGCGCGCTGCGTGTCCTTCGGCGGAGCCAGCAAAGCTGGCCCGCCGTGCGGGGCTCGGGGGCGCACCGTCGACAGCCATGAAGAGCAACTGCTGTGGCTGCACGATCTCGAACAGCTTCTCCAGGTACGCAAAGACCTTGACAATCATCTCCGGCTCTGTCAGCCGCGTGCCGGGGTCGTTGCCGTGCGTGCAGTTGTGGATGATGCCGTTCATGTCCAGGTACAGGTTGTCCACGACTGGCACGCTGGTGCTGGCAATGGGCTGGTTGATGAGCGGGTAGCGCTCGCTGAGCCAGCGGTAAAACTTTGGGATGCCTGCGCACGAAGCGCAGCGACTGTTTTAAATGTGCGAGACACTCGCCTGAAGCGCTTAACTACAATGGTGTAGAAAAGCTTGTGCTCGCCGTGAGGTGGCTCTGTGCGGGGCGCACACTGGGGTGTGTAACCACCGGTTAGCGGTATTATGACAGCTGCACAGCGTTCCTCTGCTTTCTTATGCAGCGTACAACTGCTGCAACACGGCCACCAAGGCCGCGACAGATCAACGCGCACCCATGATGATTAGTCCACAGTCTCCCAAGCGCAGGCGGCCGCTGTACGTACGCGCTTGCGCTCCCACTAAAACAAGGGGCAAGGCAATTTTTTTTGCACGCTAGAAGGCGAGCGCGCTGCAACCTGCGTCCACTCCCGGCCCTGCAGACGCAACTGGCATCCAAGCTATGCGTGTCTGCGGCCCCTGCCACACCCAGGGCGCCCTGTAATAGTCCTCAGCAGACACACATCGAGTAGGCTTGAGCATGCCCTGCCTGCTCTGAGCGAAGGTTAACCCGCCAGCCATTCAGCTCCTGCCCCAAGCGCCCAGCCCCTGCCTAGGAGACTGGGAAGGCAGGCCAGGTCCGCGGTAGCTGCCTGACACGCACCGCAGCCTGACAGGGGCGGGATGCACAGCGGACGCTGGGGCGTGGAGGGAGACGATGCCTGGCCGCCGCGCAGCGCGCCCGGCCGGCACAACGGGCGCTATGTGCCTGACGTGAACGAGCTGGACTACACCAGCGCGCCGAGGTATCACGAGGTGTGGCTACTGCCCTCGGCATGCGCCATTCCTTTGGCCAGGCCGTAGCAGCACTGCATTGATGGAGCTCTGCCGCGCGCAGCACGACGACCGCGATGTGATACAGGCAGGCCGGAAGCGCGGCCAGCCAGGTGCGCGGCCGGCCTGGGCTCCAGCTCCGGCACTTTCTCGCGCGTCCGCGCACACGGGTGCTAGCCTCCAGCCTGACCTGCTTCGTCGGGGGCTGACTTGATGGCTCTGCATGCGCAGCAGGCATCCGGCCGCGCCTCGCGGCGCGCCTGGGCTCGGCCGCGGGCGGCATGCTGGCGGACAGGGACATGGAGGCGCCTCCCGCACCGCTGCCGCGCGGCCGCCCCACCTGGCAGCGCGGCGCGGCAGACGAGCGGCTGGCAGACTCGCGCGCGCCGAACGGCCGCGACGCGCGCGAGCGCACCGCGCACGAGCGCCCTGCTTACAGGGACGGCCGCGAGGGGCCTTCGGAGCGCGAGCGCCCTGCGTACAGGGACGGCCGCGAGGGGCCGTCGGAGCGCGACCGCGAGCGTGGGAGCCACGCCAGGCAAGCTGACGTGCTGCCGCCGCCCGAGCGGGCCCGCCGCGCCGCGGACGACGACATGCCGCCGCCGCAGCGCCGCCCGCGTTCGGGCTCCCGCGATCGTGAGCCTGACCGCGCGTCGCGGCGGCGCCGCAGCCGCTCGCGCTCGCCGCTGCGGCCGCAGGGCGCACCTGGCGGCCGCGTCCCTGCGGAGCGCGCACCTCGCGAGCGGCGCGCCGCCGCCGAGCACAGCGCGGAGCCCGAGGCCGACGAGGAGGCTGACGCAGCGCCGGCAGCCGCGCCGCGCCGCCCCGTGCGCAGTGAGGTGCGCTGCCGGGCATTGCGGCGGGGTCTGGGGTCGGCTGAAGGAGCCCCGCGGATATGTATGCTTTGTCACGTGAGTGTTATGACCGGGAGCCCGCTGGCGTGGGGACGAGGAGCCAAGAAAAGGGCAGCGGCGCTCCAGGAGGGACGCCTGGGGTGGCATGCATGCCACGAGGCCTAGTGTTTGCTGCGAGCCAGGCATGCTGCGGTGGTGCTGTGCGCAGGTGCGGCTGCCCGACGGACAAGTGCGGCGCGGCGGAGGCGGCAGCCTGACCAGCAACAGCAGGCGCGCAGATGCTGTTGCGCTTGTCCGCTCACACATTGCTCATGACTCTGAGCCTCAGGGCGCTGCCGGGCGCACCCTTGCAACCTTCATCTGCTTGGAGGCCAGGGCGTTCAGGCATTGCGCATGCAGCAGCGGGGATGCACTGCTCGCCTGGCGCTATACAAAGCGCGCCGACACTGGCCCAGCTTGCCTGCAGCATCATGGCCCCACGCGGCCGACAGGCTCGATGTCGACCTGCAGAACACTGAGTCAGAGCCTTGCTCAGCGGCAGGGCCCTGATGGAGCACGATGCGCCGGAGCTGGAGCGCGAGGGCCGCAGCCGCCACGCTGCGAGCCCCGAAGACGATGATGCGCCCGAGCCCGCCCCCCGCCGCGCGGGCGGCCCGCCGGGGTATCGCTCCGCTGAGGGCGGCCCCCTCGGCGTGGCCCCCCGCGCGGCGCCGCGCGGCGCGCTGCGCAGCGAGGTGGTCGCGCCGCGCCGCGCCATGGCGGTGCAGGGCAGGGTTCCGATCGACGCGCGCCTGGGCGCGCCCCCGGGCGCCGCCGCGCGCGCGGAGCGCGGAGGCGAGCGCGCGCGTCCGGCTGCTGCGCTCGACTATCCGCCCGCCGGCGAGGGAGGCCGGCTGGCGGGGCGGCTGGATTACGGCGCCCGCGGCGCGGGCGCAGGCAGCGACGGGCGGTTCATGGGCGCGGCGCCGCGCGCCGCGACCAGGGAGCACGGCTGGGGCGCCGATGCTGAGCGCGACGGGCGTGCGTGGTCGGCGGTCGAGCCGCGCCGGCCGGCGGGCTTTGAGGCGGCGCCGCGTGGGCCGGCGGAGCGGGGCCCCCTGGCCGGCGGGCGCCTGGCGGAGCGGCTGGCGTTTCCGGACGGCGGGATGCGCGGCGCGGGGCCCGGCGGCGACGGGCGCGGCGTGCGGGAGCGCGACACCTGGTGCGCCCGGCCTCGTGCCCATCATGCCACACACTACGATTTATAGCTGCTGTGCCTGGAGGGTGTGCCGCGCTGCTGCACGGTGCCTCCTGCCTCATAGTGCCCAGGGGACAGCGAGCTAAGAAACCTAGAAGAGGTCACGTGCAAGCGGGTGTCCAGCTTCAAGCAGTCACTGCCCAGCGCCGTGGGGGGGTTGGCAGTCGCGAGCGCTGTTGTGATTTCCGTTCCTTCGACCCAGCAGCTGGTGCAATGTCACCACTGCCCGGCACAATTGCAAGCGACATGGGCTATTATAAGACGCAGTGGGTGAACGCTAATCACGATGGGTGTGGCTGCTGCTGCGAGCAGGCGCGGGCGACTGCACTCAGACGACCCGCTCTTTGGGAAGGGTAAGTGGCAACATGACGGCTTCGAGGCATTGAGCAAGGAGCAGGACGCCAACCCAGTAGGCCTGATGTGGTAAGGCAGACGTCAGTCAATGAGCACTTTTGTGCCTGCCATGTGTGATGTGGGTGTGCCCATGCTTTTCTGACAAACCGTCATCTGCGTCATATGCGTGTATATGTACATCCCAAACGGGCCTGGGTACCTCGCCAATGCACCTTACACGCTTGCTCAACCTCCAGCGGCACAGGCATCGTACCACTTCACCCTTGTACATGTGCACACGTGCAAGCTCACAGCCTTGTTGCACCTCCTGCTTGTCATCAAATGCTGCCTCCTTGACTGCCAGCACAAAACGCTGGATCGTCAGCTGACAGCACGTACCGTCAAAACACCATCAGGCAATCGCGGCTCCTCCTGGGGCCTCCAAGTCATAGCAGTGCGCCCACAAAAACCATATCACACCAGTATACACACAACAAGGCCTGTATGGCGCAAGCGCGCTTGTCGCCCATCACACACTCAAACATCATCATCTCGCCTCTTGCAGACACGCCCTCGTCCAGGTTGCTCAGGCGCGGGTTATTAGTTGCCGGCCGCGAAACCGCGGCTGGGTGCCGCCTTCTTCTCCACCACACTGGCGGCTGCGATCGGGCCCACGCTGCCCGCCTTGCTCTTGGCCTCCTCCTCGGCCGCCGCCATCACGGCAAAGCCCACGCCGCTGCCGACCGCGACGCCGGCGCCTGCGCAGAGACGCGCGACAGAAAGTTGACAACGGGGCCCCACGCACGTTCAGCTTAGGACGAGCGGTTGCAGACTAGATCCTTACTGGTTCTAGTGCCGCGTCATCATAGCTATTGCAGTCAGCACTGCTGTACACCCTGACGTGCCTGGCTGTGCAGCCGAGCAGTGCATGCACTGCGAATCAGCCTCAGCAAGCACAGGCTTGCTAACGTGCCTGATAAGCAGACTCAAAAACGGCTCAGATAGTCAAGCGACACAGCACTTGCGCAGCACTCAAGTGAACTACCACACCACCTCCAGACCGTGCGGGCGACCTGCCTGGTGCGCAGCGGGCTATAAGCGACGCTACCAAGTCAAAAAAAACGTTGCGAACACCAGGCATATAATACACGGACACTAGCAATATGCCAGACATCCCTTTCTGCACACCTACCTCCCAACAATCCTGGCAGCAAAGTACCGATCAGCAGCTCGGCAGCTCTGGGTGCACTGTGACTTGCCCTACGCCAACGCCAAACCCGGGCCAACACTGACGGGCGGCGCACCAGCCAGGGTGCAGATGCCCAGGAGGGAGAGCGCGACGTACGTGTGCGACATCTTATGTCGGAGGTGGTTTATAACCTGCGTCGCGCAAACGCTACGCAGTGGTTGACCTGCAGCCTGGTGCACCATATAGCAGCCGCGCTAACTCTAAGACAGCCCGGGTTGCGACGTCCGAGTCACTGCTGCACCTTCCCCTGGCGAGCGCAGCACGCCGTCGCACGCTCACAGCCCAGATACTGTCGCAAGGGCAGCTCCAGCATACGCCAGGCGCAGCGCGTATCTATGACCCGGCTGTCACCGGCAAGCCGGCGGGGAAGCACGGCGGGCCACCGGCCCGAGCTGGGTCGCAGCGGAATCCGCACCGGGGTGCTCGACGGCTATGGTGAGCTGGAGGTGCGGGAGGCCTGGAGGTGTCTTCGCGCCGGTGGCTGCGGGAGGCTAGAAATGAGGAGAGTGGCCCGTGTCGTTCAGTGGCTGCAGTGGTGGCCGAAGCCCTAAATCTAGGTCACCTCATGTGTGGTCCGTTCGTCGGAGCTTGGTGGAGAAGGTCCCTGCTCTTCCCGTCCTCAGCTTCCCTCAAGTAACCATACACAATCACCAAGAGGTGCTGCTGCACAGTCCGCGCGGCGCTTTGAACCGGGATGGCGGGCTTCCAGGCGCGCCTGAACGCGTTAGAGGGCCAGTACGCACACGAGGAGCAGCGCCTGGCGCTCACAAAGCACCTGGAGCGTCTGGTGAGGTGCGGTGCTGGCCTATGCTCTGGACCAGCGGGAGTTGTTTATGTTGTTTGCAGGAGTCCGACGGAGTGAGTAGGCGGGCAGGCCTGTTGCACCTGCATCACTTTATAGCAGAGACGGACAAGCTCTGCCGTTGGTGAAAGTCCGTGTTCTGGTTGCGGGTGGGCAGGGCCGGCCAGGTCTCTGCGGAAGCCGTGGCGGCGATGAAGGAGCGCGCCGCGCGCGAGCTCACGACCACGGTCATCAGCAGGCCCGCTGCGGAGCAGGTCTACCAGCATGTCAAGGGCGCTTTCCCTAGTGCGCGCCCCTGCCTGGCCGCGAAGCGCAGCACACCCGCCTGCTCTGAACCTGCGGGAGCAGAGACCGAGGGCGGGCCTTTTGTGGATGCAGCATCTGCGCCCCCTGCTCTACCAGCGGGGTTTACGAGCCCGCACGCGCGAGCGTCGCCGGTGGGAAGTGCCAGTTGGAGCGTCCAGCCTGAATACTGAGGTTCTTTGCGGTGTTGCACTGCTTGACCCTTGCAGACCCACAGCCGGGCTGCTGTCTGTTCGGGCTATGCAGCCTTGCCACCTGCCGCAGCACAGCGCACAGCGTGCTCTGCACCACCGCGACCTGCGAGAGTGTGTCGCGCGCGTACAGCGGTGCACCTCGGCGCTGTGGACGCTTGGGCACAGCTGGGCACGAAGCAGATCAGCCTCGGCCGCGCGCGGTGCGGTCCCGCCTCGTTGCAGCATAGCTGCTGCGTTATCAAGTGGTGTGTCAGTCAGGCGAGGCTGGGCTTGAGGACGGTGTGGACGTCAGTGGGCACCTATGGTCAAAGGCGCAATTGTCCGCCGCTGCAGCGTGGGTGTGGAAGACTTCCTGTAGCCAGTGCGACGTCGAGGCGCTGGTCCGCTGATGCAAAGCTGAGCCACCGTGGCAGTGCGGCGGGCGCCCGCGCGCCGCTGCACAGCGTGCGCGCAGGGCTGTGTTGTTCATGAGATGCAGCCGGCTGGGACGGGCTGAGCAACACACTGGCTGTGTGGGTGGAAGACGGAGGTTGATAGCCTGCCTCATGCATGGCGCGCAAGAGGTGTGTGGCCGTTCTGGTGTGTTGGATCGTCACTGGAGTGCATGGCCGAGGGCACAGCCATGACGCCGGACATGGCAAGCCCCGCCGCGGCGCGCGCCTGGGGCTCAGCTGGCCCGGCGGCGCAGGTGGGAGACCAGCGGCGGGTCCATCTTCTCTGTTGCGGACGGGCGGCGGCTGGCGCAGGAGCCGGTGCGGCTGCCGACCGCGTTTGAGGCGGCGCGGCAGCGCAAGATCGATCGCGCTGTGACCGAGACGCCGCTGGTGCGCCCGCTTGGCTTGCCGCAGCGCGTGCCTGTACATTATTTCACTGTGGACAGGTTTGCGCTGGTGGTGTCACTGAGCTGCTGAGGGGGCGGCGTTGGCAAGCTCTCACGCCCCCCTGTGAAGTCCTGTGTGTGGATGAGGCAAGCTCTCACGCCCCCAGATGAAGTCCTGTATGTGTTGAGACATAGCACTGCAGGCCTAGGCTGTCGGCTCCTCAGACTCTGTCCGCGTGTGGCAGGTACGCGGCATGCGGCTGCTGCCCGTGTTTACGCCGGGCCGCGCGCTGATGTGGGGCAGCATCCTGGCGCTGTGGGGCACCGGCGCGATCGTGGCATCCTCCTCGCGCGCGCTCAGCATCCGGACGGCACGCCAGCCACCTGCAATGCAGCACCGCCGCTGTACTACTTTTGCTTCATTGCCTGCTTAGCTGGGACTGGCGCGCAGCGCGTGCTCAAGTCGAGTCAACACCTCATCCGCTGAAGCATGCGCCGGCTTTCTCAGATTTTTGGACAGCTGCGGGATAACTGGCCAGCAGTGTAACGTGCTGCCTGGCGCGCGCGCGTGTCGCTGCGCTGATACTTGCTGCGGCGCGCAGGCCGACGAGGCGTCGGGCCGGCTGCGCGAGGTGCTGACGCCGTACATCGAGGCCGTGGCGGCGACGTTCGCGCCGCTCAAGGGCCAGCTGCAGTTTGCGGCGCTGCGCGAGGCCACCGAGTCGTCCGAGTTTGGCGAGCTGGCGCGCCGGCTCAGGCGGTCCCTGGGCGGGCCCGATCGCGCGTGAGCTGGCCGCGCGGCGCAGGGCTCGTCAGTTCAGACTGAGAAACAGCGTCGGCTCTGAAATCCCCGTGTGACGATAGTGGGGCCTGCCGGGCGTGTTTGGGCAGGGACGAGCGTGGAGATATTTGGGACGGCGATCTGCTCGCCCCATGCCCCCGTGAAGTGTCACGTCTCAGCGTTCATCACGTGTTCTGGTGTGTGCCGTGCAGGTAAGGGTCCTGCCGGCAGTGCGTGTGCGTGGCTGCAACAGTCACTAGTTAGTGTCCCCTCTGTGTGCTTGTCGCGTGGTACCGGGGCGGCCGCCAGGCTGAAGACTGGCTGGGTTGGCTGGAGCAGGATGAGCGGCGCATCCAGCGGGCCAGGGGGTGGCCAGGGTGTGCCTGGCCCCGCAGAAATGTCGTGTGCAAATGCGCCGGTACTGCGTATCCTAGTGCCGGGTCGCCTTGTCTGGATCTTTATGCAAAACGGCTAGAGCCTGCCCTGTGCAGGCGAGACAATGCTGTCAGGTGATCTGTTAAGAACCGCTAGGACAGAAGTGTACCGCTGGTAACCAGTGTTTTCATTTATATGGCGTGCGCCAGCTCATGGAAGGCTGTCGTGCTGCTTGAACTTGCATGGGGTATTCTGACTCATACTGGACAAGTATGGCGAGGAACACATGGCTGGCTGCATCGAATCATGTGGGGCCGGATATGATGGTGTGCTGGTGTTATGCTGTCATTGACTGGGCAAAATCGAACTGTGCTGCAACTTGCATGGCTTTGTGATGAGCTGTTAAGTGTGAGCGGCCGGAGAGCTGCGGAGTGTACCCAAGAGGCGCCGTGTCGGCCCTGGTCATGTGCCAGCTTGTGCTCAGACATAGCGAGCTGGCCTTCAGGTTCAAGGGACATTGCTAAGAAGATACGGCGCATGTGTGTGTATGCTCTTATGATCAATGTGGCTGCATGGTTTATGGTAGAGGGTAACCGCGTGTGACGCGCCTGACGCATTCGCACGCTTGCTGAGGCTCCTTCCAAAAATTACCACAATGCATGCCTGGCAGTCCAGACAGTGTTTTCATACCAGACCTCCAGGCAGTCTGGCATTCATGCACCTTGTACAGACGTTATGCAATACGAACAAAGCCGCACGCCTCCATACGTGTCCTGTTAGACTCTGCAAGGCTCTGATCACCCTCACACAGCTGGTACACCTACAAACTCACGCCTGACAGCTACATGAGCTCAGCGACCGCTTGAAAATCAGCATGCACAGCATGCAAAGCACAGGTAGCAAAATCAGAGCTTGAAAACACATCCTCTCGAGCCTCTTTTCCACAAGTGTCTCTCAGCACACACACACGCCGCCGCACAGGGCTGCCAGAAAAGTATATTCCACTGACACTGCAAATGACACAAAGTTGCCCCCGTTGCTCTCTTATCCATGCGGTGGTTCCTCAAAATTGGCTGCCAGCTCACAGACTGCGCATACAAATGCTGGCAGTTTTGAAGGAGCAAGCGCAGCGGACTGTTCTTTCCAAGAGCTCGAGCCAAAATCAGACTGCACGCGGCCGTGCCGCTCGAGACAAAATCATTCTGCTTCCTGGTTGCAGCAGCACCTCCCTATGATGCAAAGCTCGCAGGCTTCAGCGGCGCTGCGCTGCCTGGGCCTGGGCCTCTGACGCGCGCGCTTGACCCCACTGGTCGGGGATGATGTGGTGCGGCCTGCCAGAGACCATGCGCTGCGGCAGAACAAGCGTCAGTGCAAGCGCTGCCTTACGTCAGCATGAGAGGGCCCGCTGCAGCGCAAACACGGGTCCGCACGCACCTGAAGCGCGCTGTTGCGGTACTTGGTCCCCTGCTCTTCAGTAGCGTCCACACCGCGCTGGCTGCGCCACATCGTGACAGCAGGATCCTAGGCGCGGCAGGCGGCAAGTGCTCACTGGCCGTCGCCATGACAATGCCATGGCTCAAACATGGCATCCGGGAGGCCAGTGGTAGAACGTCAGACAGCAAGCAGGCGCAAGGCGATGCAGACTAGAGGCAAGCAGCCCCGTGGGTCAGAACAGAGTGCATGAATACATCAGAGCGGGCAGCGTGTTCGCACATGAAGCAGCTTGCGGCTCATGATGGTACCGCACGCGACAATGCCGGCCCCAACTGCAAAGAACAGCGGGTATGTGACAGGCTGGACCCACTTGAAGCCGCGCTTCCCGGCACTGGACATTGCTGCTGTCCTTCACTCTGCCTCCTGGTCTGCCCGGCCAGTGGCTTAATCAGCGTTCCCTGTCGTGCAGCCCGAGGAAGGAAGGCAACTTGCAAAGCTGAGTCCAGCTCAGCTCTGGCTCCATACTTAGGGTTTCTCTGAGCTCTTCCAGCGGCGTGGAGGAGGGGGTGTGAGGTAACTTGGGCTGCAGGTGGGCACAGGAAAACACACTGGAGGCCTGAGCGTGCTGGGAGAAAGCGATTGCTGGCATGGCTCAGAAGACTCACGAGCAGTACACTGTGCCACAGCGCTGGTATCAAAGCAAACGGCTTCCCCTCTACTTCGTCGTGGGCGGCACATTTGCCGGTAAGCGTTTGTGCGTCGAGCAGTTGTCGTGTCAAACCTGAAGACTGCCTTTTGGATGAATCATCTCGATGCTGCTGGCCCACATCAAGCAGTGCTCCTGAAAGTCTGATACAGAAGACAGCTGTGCGTTGGCTGTCAGCGGTGCTTGCATGGCCTGGGAGTGCTACATGCAGGTATGCTCGAAACACAGTTTCAACTGGAGAGTCCATGGATGTTTGGCTGCGTGTGCGGCAGGCGGGCTGGTGTGGTATAAGAGATCAGGTCATAATAGTGTCCTGCGTAAGTGCGCCAGTGTATTGCACGGCACCCCGGTCAAGTTGCTTACTGAGGCCTCCACCGTGTGACACCAGGCGCGGCGTTCTTCTTCTACAACAACGCGCAGCACCCGCACGTGGAGTCTACGCTGTCAGCGCGCAAGGTATGCTGCGAAACGCATCCTGGCTTGAGCAAAGGCATAGCGCCGCCGGGCGTGGCAGCGAGCCTGACGCTCCCGCTTAACTGCAGGACCCCTTGGCAGAGGAGCACCCTGCTGCAGCAGGGAAGGGCGCGGACCACAAGGAGAGCATGGGGCGGCAGTTCTCGCGTGAGCACGGTTTCCACCAGGCGCGTGTCTGCCCCTCTTGCTTTGTCCTCACTCGGTAGCTGGCGTGCCCACGCAAACACCGTTTTCGTGTGCAAGCTTGTTTCAGGTTACAATCGTGCCCAGCGGCAATTTTCTCGTGTCAGTGAAGCCCTGTCCTGCACCTAGCAACAGCGCTACGATGCGACAAAGTAGTGTGAGGCGGTTGTGAGGGGCGGTGGCTGGCAGGGGCACCAGCACTGCAAGAGACAGTCTATGATCGTGAAGCTAGGGCAGTACGGACATGGAGCTGCAAGCGTGTGCTCTGCCTGCTCAGGGAAACGCAACTGCTCAGCGGATGAGGAACAGGCTGGGCAGGCACTTGTGATCAGTCTGTGACAAACAGCTTGGGTGACGATTTGTGGCTGCCTCGTGCGCAGGGCCAGAACACGGACGGAATCTTCCCCAACACTGCCATGGCGAAGCAGCTGGGCAAAGTGATGGGCACTGATGAGTCCAAGAAATGAGTGCGACAAGTGTGCGGAGGCGGGGTGGGCGCTTTCGGGAATCCTGGGTGGGTTTTTAAAGTCCAGGCAATAGCAGGCCCGTTTTTAGTGTGGCTTGGTGTGTCTCTTCTCTGGTCTTGTGAGCGTCGTGTGTGACGAGCGGGTGAGTCTCGAGGTTTGCTCAGGACAGCTTTTGTGTGTGTGCTTGGTGCACGCGTCGACACAAGCCAGGCACGCTGTCTGTGTGTGGAAAAAGAAATGCGCCTTGACAGCGCAACGCGGCTGGATGCGTGCACCTGCCGAACACAGACGGTAGGTCACTCGTAGCTCAAGGATCTGCTGGCGCGGGGCAGCGACGCTCAGTGGCATCGTGCGGTGACTTGGCCAAGCCACTTGCTTGAAGGCTTGCTGCATCGTGCCGTGGGCGCATCTGGCGTGCCTGTGCGCCTATGGAGGAGCAGGAGTCGAGTCTTGGGAGGCCGCAGCTTTTGAAGCCCGCCCAGGAGTTGTTGGACGTCACGGCCCCAGTCGTGCTCTGGCAAGTTTGTCCCCTGTTGTGGTGGACTGTGGCATGCACTGCTGTAATGCATGGACGTATTGGGCAGACCATCTAAGCTCATGAGGCAGCGCCATTAGGAAGCTTGTGGCATTGGTGTGCCAGGCCTGGCCGAAAGGAGAAGCTAGGCGGAAAGCTACTCATAGGTGCTTTGCATACTGAGCAGAGTCTGCCTCAAACTTTTGAAGCAGACGGCCCAGCATCAGGCATTTTGCAGCATGCCTGGCAGCACATGCCCACCCTGCATCATGCACACTACCTAAGCAAACAGGTGTCAAGGAAACACTGCAAACAAGCAGGGCTTGCTTACGACACCAGCTGTAGGAAAAGCAAAAATGAGGCAGCTGCTGCCACGGCCTGCTAGATGTCTGGGTACCTGCACGGCACGCATGTTTGGTTGCCTACACCCCGCTGCCTGCCTCCCAGGGGGCGTGCACACCCTGCAACCTATGCCGGGCTGGACTCAGCCCTTCCCAGCCATGACGCCATCCCACCGCATCTCACTCCCGGGCTCTGGGTGGCCGCGCCACGCGCACATGGCGGCTCAGGGCCTGGGTCCAAGCCAGAGATGCTGTCCAGCTCGGGCGTGCATGCGGGCGGCGGGCTCGCATTGAGCTCATCAGGCTCCGTGTTGAGATAGGTTGCGGCTGCCGGGTAACTAGGGCCTCGCTGGCCGCCGCCGTGCTGCGCGCCTGCGTGAAAGGCGCGCGCGCTGGCGGCCGCCAGGCCGTGCACGGCGCCGGCTGCGAGCTCCAGGCCGGCGCTCCGGCGAGGACGGGCGCCGGCGAGCCGCCCTCCTCCTGGGACAGCGAGAACCGCGCGGATGGCGCGGACGGATTTGGCTGCGAGGCCACGCAGCAGGCGAGGCGATGCAGCGGGGGCCCCGCGGCCGACGCCGGGCGGGGCTGGGCGTCGGGCCTGGGGTGCGTCTGCAGGCCGGCCTCCGGCGGCGCGCGCGACGGCGGCGGCGCCTCCGGCGCAGTCCCGGGCCGGGACGCGAGCGGGGTCACCCCCGCCAGCATGCGCTGCGTCGCGCCATTTGCAGCGCCCGCGCCGCGGGCACGGCGCCTGTTCAGGCTCCCGGTGCCTGCGTCCTGCCTGTGCGCGCCGCGCCCCATGACGGCCCTGGCGGCCTCCGCGGCGCTGCCGGGCGCGGCCCCGCTGCGCCACGCCGCCGCCGTGCAGCCGGCTTCGCCCGAGCAGCCGCCCGCCCCTGGGCTCAGCCAGCCAGGGAGGCCGGGCGCGGCGAGCGGCAGCAGCGGGTCCAGGGAGGCCACCCCGGGGTCGTGTCCGCGGTCCGGGACCGGGGTGTGCCAGGGCGACGTCGCTGTCAGTGGCACTGGGGGCCACTGACAGGAGGGCAGGCGCATCGTGGCCCAAGACGTCCTGACTGGCACGGGCGCGCCTGCGCAGCAGCCAGCATGCATGCCCTGGTCAGCCCGGGAAGCTGCGGTGCGCTCCTTTGCGCGGGGATTCACAACAGCGCAATGCCCTTTTGTCGAAGCGGGGCCAGCCATGCGTGTTCCTGCAACATTAGTGCTCAGTGCAGCTTGGCGACCCGACGATACGGCGCACGAAGCCTGCGGCGGTGGCGTGCAGCGCGACGGGGCAATGGAGTGCTGCTTAGCCCGGGAACGGCTGCCAGGCGCAAGGCACAGCGCACTGCCGCACACATGGACTGTGACGCGCCCCGCGCCAAGCCCGCGCCAAGCCCTGGTGCGGGGCCCCTGCACCGGCAGCGCACCCAGCTCGAGCGGCGTCTCCTGCTGGCCGCACAGCAGCTGCTCGTCCGAGGAGCTCAGCTCCGGCAGCGCGCACGTGCCGCCCCCGCCGCCCGTCGCCGCGCCCGCCACCGCACCCGCCGCATGGCCTGGCACCGGCCCCAGGCTCCCGTGTCCTGCGCCGCTGCCACCTGCCGCGTCCTGGCTGCCGCCGCACAACCCCCCTTGCGCGCTCGCAGGGTCGGCGCCCTGGCTCCCTAGCTGCGTGCGCTGGCTGCCAGGGTCTGTCCCCTGGCTGCCGCCGAGCGACTCCCCTCGCGCGCTCACAGTGTCGGCGCCCAGGCTCCCCGGCTGCACGCGCTGGCTGCCAGGGTCCGTCCCCTGGCTGCCGCCGTGCGACCCCCCTCGCGCGCTCGCAGGGTCG